>JAESGV010000021.1_pt1 | contig 605251 bp, 581 predicted proteins | sample 9269781 | NCBI WGS metagenome assembly JAESGV01 (sample SAMN15741586, study PRJNA653496) | algae metagenome | isolation source: Tildeniella torsiva UHER 1998/13D and co-occurring heterotrophs from... | place: Slovakia: Slovak Paradise National Park, Hrabusice, Kosice Region | collected 2000-01-01
GCAGTAGCGGCCCGATCAGTTCCCACTCCGCGTCCGACAAATCCCCGCGACCCATGACTGCTCCTCAAAAAGCAGTCTTGAATCAGAACAACGCGCGTTTGGGAATCCCTTTTGTCAACACGGCCTAAATCCGCGGAAAAGGTGACCGAGCCAAGGAAGCGCACGTCGGGGCGCGCACCACTACCTTTAGCTTTCGCCTGGACATGCGTAGCGGAACCCGGTCACACACTTCAACAATTGCGAAGTGCGCGATCTCATCCCCGATCGATTGACCAATTCGCAACGATAACTGGAACCGGAATTGGATGTTTCTATGAACTGCATCGAGGTTCGATAGACAGGTCTCCAAGGCGCAGCCTGCGATGGCCGCAGCCCTCTCCCATTCGTAGACGGCCTTATGGTCGACCTTGCAGATTCTTTCCGATGCCACGATCCCAAGTGGTGACATTATGAGGACAACCCCCCACGCAGACCACCTTGTCACCAAACGTCGCAGTGCGCTTGGAGGCCTAAGTCACTGAAAAATGTCGTAAAACTGGAGCGGGCGAAGGGATTCGAACCCTCGACCCCAACCTTGGCAAGGTTGTGCTCTACCCCTGAGCTACGCCCGCTCTGGCGGCTGGAAACCGGTCGGTTCCAGCGGGTGAGGCGGGCGATTAGCACCGGCTTTTTGACTCGGCAACCCCTGATTGTGCATTTTCTCCGAAGGGTTGGCATATCGCCCGCAAATCCCACATAAGCGGGGCAAGAGTCTTTTCCGCTGGCGCGGAAGCGACGCCAAATCAAAACAGGAGCAATATTGCGTGGCCACGCTCGGTCTGAACCCCACCGAAAAGGAAGCCGTCGAAGCTTTCCGCCGCGATGTCGTCGAACCGTCGATGACCAGCCTCGTCATCCTCGATTTCTGGGCCGAATGGTGCGGGCCGTGTAAACAGCTCGGCCCCGTGCTCGAAAAGGTCGCCGAGGATTATGCCGACAAGGGCGTTGTGCTGGTCAAGGTCGACGTCGATGCGAATCGCTTCATCGCCGGTCAGTTCCAGGTCCAGTCGATCCCCACCGTCTATGCGATCTTCCAGGGCCAGCCGGTCGCCAACCTGACCAACGCGCGCACCGAAAGCCAGTTGAAGGCGATTCTCGACCAGCTGCTTGCGCAATTGCCGATCGAGAGCGAAGCAACGGCGCGCGCGGTCGAGATCGCACCGCTGATCGAAATGGGCGAAAGCGTCCTCGCCGAAGGCGACGGTCCGCGCGCCGCGAGCGTCTTTGCGCAAATCCTCGACATCGCGCCCGACAATGCCGCGGCGCACGGCGGGTTAATTCGCGCGCTCTTGCTCGCGGGCGATATCGAAGGCGCGCAGGCCGCGCTCGACATGGTGCCGGCCGAGATCGGCGAAGACCCCGCGATCGCGCAGGCGAAAAGCGCGCTCGCGCTGGCGGCCGACGCCCCCGATGCGGGCGAGCTCGCCGCCTTCGCGGCCGCGGTCGCCGCGAATCCCGGCGACCATCAGGCGCGCTTCGACCTTGCGAGCGCCCAGATCGGTGCCGGCCAGCGCGATGCCGCCGCCGACAATCTGCTCCATATCGTCGCCGCCGACCGCGAATGGAACGAGGATGCCGCGCGCGCCAAGCTGCTCTCGCTATTCGAAGCCGTCGGCCTCGAGGATGCATGGGTGGCCGCGCAGCGGCGGCGCCTGTCGCTGATTCTGTTCGGCTGATGGGCGAAACCGCGCCTTTGACTATCCAGCGGATCGCGATCTTTCCGCTCACCGGCGCGGTGCTGTTTCCGGGGCTGCACCTGCCGCTGCACATTTTCGAGCCGCGCTATTCGGCGATGGTGCAGGAAGTGCTCGCGCGCGACCGGCAGATCGGGATGATTCAGCCGCGCCAGCTTCCCGGCGAAGAGGATCGCGAACCGCCGGCGCTCTATGACGTCGGCTGCGTCGGGCGCATCGTCGACGTCGAGGCGCTCGACGAGGGGCGCTTCAACCTCGTCCTCGAAGGCGTCGCGCGTTTTCGCGTCCGCCGCGAGCTCGACGTGACGACGCCGTTCCGGCAGGTCGAGGCCGAGATCGAACTCGAAGCCGAAGACGAAGCGGTGCTCGCAAGCATCGAGCGCGCGAGCCTCGAACGCGAGGCGAAACGCTTCGCGGCGCGGCAGGGCTATGTCGTCGACTGGGACTCGGTCGGCCAGCTCGACGACGCGACGCTCGTCAACGGCATCGCGCAAGTCGCGCCGTTCGATGCCGCTGCGAAACAGGCACTGCTCGAAGCGACGCCGATCGACGCGCGCGCCGAACTGGTCGTCCAGCTGATGCAATTTTTCGGCCGTTTCGACGGCGACGACGGCCGCGCCACGTTGCAATAGCGTATTAGTGGAGCTTGCGTACCGGCGCATGCTGGGCGATGTCGGCGAGCGCCCGACGTACGACATGCCGGTCGCTTTCGCGCAACCGTTCCGCCGCGTCGTTCACCATCAGATGGTGCCGAACGAGTTTCTTTTCGGCGGCGAGCCGGGTTGCCAGCCGGCTTTCATCGCCGCGCGATGCGCCCAGCCTGGCGCGGCGACGGCTCGCCCACTCCTCAACCAACCGGTCGGCCAAAAGCGCGGCAAGATTGTCCGCCGCGCCCTGCTCGGTCGCGTTTTCGGCGGCCGGATCAGTCAGCCACGCGTCGGCACCCTCCTCCTGCAACGCGTCGAGCGATAGCGTCGCGGTGACATGCCGTCGCCCGGCGCAACGCTGGTCGCCGTGAAGCCGGTGCCGCAGCGCCTGCAGTTCGGCGCGGAATTGCCAGTTCACATAGGTGGTGAAACGCGCGCGCGCCGGATCATAGCGTTCGGCGGCGCGATGGAGCGCGATCGCGCACACTTGCGCGGCATCCTCGGCGACATCGGCCAGCCCATAGCTGCGCGTGAAATAGCGGATACGCGGCGCGGCGAGCGCTGACAGCCGGACGAAGCTGCGGTCGGCCAAAGCCCGCGTCCGCGCGCCCGGTGCCGCGTCGAGCGCGGTTCGCGCCTTAATATAGTCCGTCACCGCTGCTTCGAGCGCGTCGCTTTTTGCCGACATGGTCCGGTCCCCATCCTGTGCGCAGCGTGGTTGCCGCGCGCTCAGGGATAGGATGTCATGCTTAGTGGCGGGCTATCAGCGCCCTAGGTAGTAATACCTAGACTTCGGCGCCCGCGAGCAGGCGCGGCAGGTCGCCCGCCTCGCCGCGCGCCTCGTCCATGAAGAACCGCTTGAGCACCGGCATCCGCTGCACCGCGCCGAGCCCGGTGCGTCGCACCGCGGCGGCGGTGCGTCCCGGGATACCGAACAGCCGCGTCAGCCCGTCGGTCGCGAGGCTGACCATCATATTGTCGAGCCCGCGCCAGCGCTGATAGCGCGCGAGCAGCGCCGCATCGCCGAGGTCGAGCCCGAGTCGCGCCCCCTCGACGAGCACTTCGGTGAGCGCCGCGACGTCGCGGAGACCAAGGTTGAGCCCCTGCCCCGCGATCGGGTGGATGCCGTGCGCGGCGTCGCCGACGAGCGCGATGCGGTCGGCGACGATCGACGCGCTGTGATGAAAGCCGAGCGGATAGGTCATGCGCGGTGCGACGAGCTCCATCGCGCCGAGCACCCCGCCCGCGCGCTTCTGCAGCTCGGCAACGAAGCCGCGCTCGCCGAGCTTGGCGAAACCGGGACCGTCCTTTTCGGCGACCGTCCATACGAAGGCCGAACGGTGGCGTCCCTGCGCGTCGTCGACGAGCGGCAGCAGCGCGAACGGACCTGAGGGATAGAAGATTTCGTGCGCGACCTGGCCGTGCGGCCGTTCGTGCGCGACCGCGCCGATCATCGCATGATGATGGTACGACCAGTTGGCGATGCTGAACCCCGCGGCGTCGCGCGTCGGCGAGCGGCGCCCCTCGGCGACGATCAGCAGCGGCGCGGCAAGCCGCGTGCCGTCGGCAAGCGTCAGCGTGACGCCATGGGCGTCGATCTCGCGCGACACGACCGCAGCGGGCATCAGCAGGCGGACGAGCGGCGCATCAGCGAGTGCGGCGGCGAGCGCAAGGCGGAGCTGGCGATTCTCGACCATCGTGCCGAGCGGCGGATCGCCGTCGGCGGTGACGAAGTCGAGTTCGCCGCCGCGGCCGCTGTCGGGGGCGCCGTCGCCCACCTTGATGGCGCGGATCGGACAGCCGTGCCCGGCAAGGCGCTCGGCAATCCCCAGCACTTCGAACATCTGCCATGTCGCGCTGGCAATCGCCGAGGCGCGGCCGTCGAACCCTGGCGCGATCGTCGTCACCGGGTCGGCGGGATCGACGATCTGGACCGACAGGCCATGATGGGAAAGGGCAAGGGCGAGCGCCTGGCCGACAAGGCCGCCACCCGAAATCAGGACATCGCTGCGCAGCGTTTCACTCATGCCGTTGCCCTAGCGTGCGGCAGGGCGGTTGGAAAGGCTGTGGGCGAGCGCTGGGCCGCGCTTGACGCCGAGTCCGCCCCATGCGCATATCGCCGTGGTTAACTGACAGGGACCGGAAAAGAGCATGGCTAGCCGCAAGGCCGCATCCGCAAAGGCCGATTGGCGCACGGTTTTCCGCCAAAGCATCGCGCGATCGCTGGTGATCGCCGCGGCGGTGGCGCTCGGCCTGTTCACGCTCTTCCTGACCCTCGCGCTGGTCACCTATGACAGCACCGACGCGGCGCTGAACACCGCCGCCCACGGCACCGCCGCCAACTGGATGGGCGCTGCGGGCGCCTGGTTCGCCGACCTCGGCCTGTCAATCGGCGGCGCGCCGATCGTCCTGCTGCTGCCGCTGCTTGGCATCATCGCGTGGCGGCTGTGGACGGGCGAGGCGCAGCCCTATTGGCCGCGCCAGCTTGCCTACAGCTTTATCGGCATCCTGCTCGTCGGGCTGGGCGCCGAACTCTGGTCGCCGGCGACGAACGCGCCGATGCCCGCCGGCTGGGGCGGGATCATCGCGCTGCTGATCGGCGGCGCGGTCGCGCCGTTATTCGCGCAGGCGGGCGAACCCGCCGCGGCGCTGATCCGCTTTGCGACGATCCTGCTGCTTGTCGGGCTTGGCCTGTGGCTCGCGTGGCGCGCGTTGCGGCTCGAAAAGGGCTGGGCGTCGCGCTTCAGGCTGCCCGCCGCCGAGGGCAGCAACCGCGTCATCGAACCCGTGCGGGTGCCAAGCGACGAGGTGAAGGCGCCGAGCCTGATCGAGGATCGTGTCGTGCGGCCGCGCGCGGTTGCCGAGCCGAGCGACCGCGCGCCGCCCGAAATCGCCGACCCGGCGCAGCGAACCGCGCCGTCGAAACCCAAGCCGAAACCGCAGACCGAACTGTTCACCAATTACCAGCTGCCGTCGATCGACCTGCTCGCCCCGCCGCCGCCGGGGCCGACCGGGCAGATCGACAAGGCGGGGCTCGAACGCAACGCGCGCCTGCTCGAATCGGTGCTCGAGGATTTTCAGGTCAAGGGCGTCGTCACCGCGGTCCGCCCCGGCCCCGTCGTCACGATGTACGAACTTGAGCCCGCGCCGGGCACGAAGGCGAGCCGCGTGTCGAACCTCGCCGACGATATCGCGCGCAACATGTCGGCGCTGTCGGCGCGCATCGCGCCGATCCCCGGCCGTACCGTGATCGGCATCGAGCTGCCCAACGCGCACCGCGAATCGGTGGTGCTGCACGAAATCATCGGCAGCGCGCTGTTTCAGGACCAGACCGGCGCGCTGCCGATCATCCTGGGCAAGAATATCAGCGGCGACGCGATGATCGCCGACCTCGCCCCGATGCCGCACCTGCTGATCGCGGGTACGACGGGATCGGGCAAGTCGGTCGGTCTCAACGCGATGATCCTGTCGCTTCTCTATCGCCTCGGTCCCGACCAGGTGAAGATGATCATGATCGATCCCAAGATGCTGGAACTCAGCGTCTATGACGATATTCCGCACCTGCTCGCCCCCGTCGTGACCGAGCCCAAGAAGGCAATCCGCGCCTTGAAATGGGCGGTCGAGCAGATGGAGGACCGTTACCGGATGATGTCGTCGCTGTCGGTGCGCAACTTGGCGTCGTACAACGACAAGGTCCGCGGTGCGCTCGCCAAGGGCAAGTCCTTGGGGCGCCGCGTCCAGACCGGCTACGATCCCGACACCGGGCAGCCGATCTATGAGGAAGAGACGCTCGATTATGCGCCGCTGCCGCAGATCGTAGTGGTTGTCGACGAACTCGCCGACCTGATGATGACCGCGGGCAAGGAGGTCGAATTCCTGATCCAGCGCCTCGCGCAAAAGGCGCGTGCCGCGGGCATCCACCTGATCCTCGCGACGCAGCGCCCCTCGGTCGACGTCATCACCGGCGTCATCAAGGCGAACCTGCCAACGCGCATCAGCTTCAACGTCACCTCGAAAATCGACAGCCGCACAATTTTGGGCGAAGCGGGTGCCGAACAACTGCTCGGCAAGGGCGACATGCTCTATGTCCCCGGCGGCAAGCAGATTACGCGCATCCACGGGCCGTTCGTGTCCGACGACGAAGTCCGCGCAGTCGCCGATCACTGGAAAGGCCAGGGCCGCCCCGACTATATCGAGAGCGTCACCGAAGATCCCGAGGACGGCGGTTTCGCTATGGAGGGCGCCCCCGCGGGCGGCGACAGCGCCGAAGACCGCATGTACGCAAAGGCGTGCCAGATCGTCGTCGAAAGCCAGAAGGCGTCGACAAGCTGGCTGCAGCGCCAATTGCGCATCGGGTACAACAGCGCGGCGCGCCTGATCGAGCGGATGGAGGAGGAAGGGCTGGTCAGTCCGCCCAACCATGTCGGCCGCCGCGACGTGCTCACCGACCAGTACGGCCAGCAAAGATGAGGAACCATTGACGGCCTCACGACTTGAACAGCGTCTAACGAGAGGTTCAGCGCGGGTTCAATGCCCGCCTGCGATGACCGGCCACCATGTTTGAAAATGAGAGCCAGATGACCCTGAAGACGAATATGACCCGCCTTGCTGCCTGGACGCTCGCGCCGCTGGCCGCCGCCGGCCTCGCCATTGGCGCGCCCGCAATCGCCCAATCGGCGAGCGCGCTGTCGTCGGTGCAGTCGCATCTCAAGTCGACAAGCTCGATGACCGCCGATTTCGTGCAGACCGATCGCAACGGCCAACGGCTGAGCGGCAAGCTGACCTTGAAACGGCCCGGCAAGATTCGCTTCCAGTATCAGAAAGACGTGCCGTTGCTGATCGTCGGCGACGGCAGTTCGCTGACGATGATCGACTATGAAGTGAAGCAGGTGCAGCGCTGGCCGGTGAAGAATTCGCCGCTCGGCGCGCTGCTCGATCCCGACCGCGATCTCACCAAATATGCCAAGGTCCTGCCCACCGGCAGCGGCGACGTGCTGAGCGTCGAGGTCAAGGATCCCAAGCGCCCCGAATATGGCACGATCACCATGGTATTCGTGCGCGACGGCTCGGCGCCCGCCGGGCTGCGGCTTCGCGGCTGGGTCGCGCTCGATTCGCAGAACAACCGGACGCGGATCGACCTCACCAACCAGAAATTCAACGTCGCGGTCGCCGACTCGGCATTCAAATGGACCGACCCGCGGCCCAAGCAGCGCGGCCGCGCGGGCTGACGCACCCGCTCTTTTGACGACCTCTTCAGCCGGCGCCGGAGCCCCGAATGGATTCGGCGCCGTTTTCCGGACCAACCGTCGCCCTGCATCGACGAACTGCAAAAAACGGCGCGAAGGCGTTCATTTTCGTTCAGCTTGGCGACAGGGAAGACCGGCTATTCCATCTCTCGAAGGCGCCACCACGGCCCCCGGATTTGGGTTTCCCCCTGTTGCCCCACCCGGACTGCCAGGCACCTTCATTCAAGAGCGTGACGAACGCTGACCTTGAACCCCCGTTCCACCGCCCCTGGGACGGGGGTTTAATTTGTCCCGGTGCTCGCGCACCGCGCGCCGGGCAGATTTTTCCTCGTGCCGTTGCACGCCCGCGCTCGCGCCGATAGAGCCACCGCATGACTCGTACCAGCATCGCTTCGTGGAACATCAACAGCGTCCGCGCCCGCATCGGCATCGTCGAAAAATTCCTTCGCGAAGAAGCGCCTGACGTCCTCTGCTTGCAGGAGACGAAGGTCGAATGCACGCTGTTCCCGCCCGACATGTTCAAGCGGTTGGGCTATGAGCATATCGTCACCCACGGCCAGCGCATGCACCACGGCGTCGCGATCGTCAGCAAGCTGCCGCTGACCGACGTGCGCAAATATGACTGGCAAGCGAATGGCGAGGCGCGCCATGTCGGTGTCACGCTGCCGTCGGGCGTGCGGCTCGACAATGTCTATATTCCCGCGGGCGGCGACATTCCCGACCGCACCCTCAATCCGAAATTTGGTCAGAAGCTCGATTTCTTCGGCCGCATGACCGAATGGTCGAGCGCCCTTGTCGATGCGCCGACGGTGCTGACCGGCGATTTCAATGTCGCACCGCTCGAAAGCGATGTGTGGAACCACAAGGCGCTGCTCGATGTCGTCAGCCACACCCCGATCGAGGTCGAAACGCTCGCACGGCTGCAGGCGGCATCGAACTGGGTCGACCTCGGGCGCCACTTCATCCCGGCGCCGGAGCGTCTCTACACCTGGTGGAGCTACCGCGCGAAGGATTGGGAAGCGTCGAACCGCGGTCGCCGCCTCGACCATATGTGGGTGACCCCCGACCTGATGCCCAAGGCGGTGTCGCACCGCATCGTCCAGCCCGCGCGCAGCTGGGAACGCCCGTCGGACCATATCCCGCTGATCACCGAGTTCGATTTTTGAGCCATATCGGCGCCCGACGGGCGGCACGCGCCATCGACGCGCTGCGGCGCGGCTGGCCGTTTCGTGTGCAGGGCACCGACGGGGCGCTCGATCTGCTCGCGGTCGAAAGCGCCCGCGATGATGCACTTGCAGAGTTTGGAAGCCACGACGTGTTGCTCTCGGGCGAACGCGCGGTCACGCTCAAGCTCACCAATCAGCGCGTCGCCGCAACGCCGGGTCCGGTCCGGCTGGCGAACGCCGCCGATACCGTCACGGCCGCCCTCGCCATCGCCGATCCGGCGCTCGATCTGGCGAACCCGCTCAAGGGGCCCTTTCGTACCATCCCGATCAGCGGCGAAGCGGCCGCGACCGCCGCCATGACGATGGCGCGGCACGCCGGCCTGCTCCCCGCCTTCTTCGTGCGCGAAGCTACGGGAGAAGCCGAAACCATGTGCAGCGTCGACGATGTTGCAGCGCTGCTCGATCCCACGCGCCTCCAGGTCGCGGCACGCGCGCGCCTTCCCGTCGAAGCCAGCGAAAGCGCCGAGATCGTCGCCTTCCGTTCTCCCGAAGAGGCGTCGGATCATGTCGCGCTCGTCATCGGCAAGCGCGACGGCAATCCGCCCGTCGTTCGCCTCCACAGCGAATGCCTGACCGGCGACGTCCTCGGCAGCCTCAAATGCGATTGCGGGCCGCAGCTCCATGCCGCGCTCCATGCGATGGCAGACGCGCCGTGGGGCGTGCTGCTTTACCTCAGGCAGGAAGGCCGCGGCATCGGCCTCGTCAACAAGCTGCGCGCCTATGCGCTGCAAGATCAGGGCTATGACACGGTCGACGCCAATCTGCGGCTCGGCTTCCCGGTCGAGGCGCGCGATTTCGCGATTGCCGGGCGGATGCTCGAATTGCTCAATATCCCCCGCATCCGGCTGATGACGAACAATCCCGAAAAGGTCGCGCGGCTGGAAAAGGAAGGCGTCGAGGTCGTCGAGCGCATTCCGCTCGCGCTGCCGACGAACAAATATAACGAGCAATATCTCGCGACCAAGCGCGACCGGACGGGACACCAGCTGTAAATACACGTCGCCCCCGCGAAGGAGTGAAGGGTCGGGTTGTCCCCCGGACAACCCTTGGACATGCGGGGCATGTCCAACCCTTAACTGGCCGCTGGCAACCTTAGTGGAGGTCGATGGCGGCCCCCGCCTTCGCGGGGGCGACGGTTTGTTTAGTGCACGAACCGCGCGACGACGTCGCGATAGCTACGGCTGACCTTTACCTGCGCACCCGAACCGAGCACGAGGAAGCATTCGCCGTTGGTGTGCGGCTTGACCTGCTTGACCTGCGACAGGTTGACGATCGTCGAGCGATGCACGCGCTGGAAATTGCGCGGGTCGAGCCGCTTTTCCAGATCCTTCATCGTTTCGCGGAGGATCAGGCTGTTGTCGGCGGTGTAGATGCACATATAGTCGCCCGCGGCGTCGATGCGTTCGATGCTGTCGACGTCGACGCGGAAGATCTGGCCGCGATCCTTGATGTTGATCATCTTTTCATAGCGATCGGCGGCGTGCGTATCGGGGGCGACCTCGGCGTCATAATCCTCGACCGCTTCGGGCGCGACCTCGGCGAGCACTGTCTTGAGGCGCTCGACTTCGGCGACGCCGCGCTTTTCGGCGAGCCGCTGGCGGACGCGGTCGAGCGCATCGGCGAGCCGTTCAGGCTCGACCGGCTTGACGAGATAATCGACCGCCTGCGCCTCGAACGCGCGGATGGCGTGATCCGAATAGGCGGTGACGAATACCACCAGCGGCGGTTCGACCTCCATCAATCCCTGGATCACCGAAAAGCCGTCGAAACCCGGCATCTGGATGTCGAGGAAAACCAGGTCGGGCTTGTGGGTCTTGATCTTTCTGATGGCTTCGCGGCCATTTTGCGCGGTGTCGACGATTTCGACGTCCGTGTGCGGTTCGAGCCGCAGTTGCAGGCCTTGGGTGGCCAATTTTTCATCATCCACCAGGATGGTTCTGATCGTCATGTTCTCTCGGTTCCAATCGTCATTTGCCCATCGGGCTGGAACGGAAACTCGATAACCACCGTGAAGCCGCCCTCAGCGCCCACATGGACGTCGAACCGGTGCTGGTCGCCAAAAGCCTGCGCCAGCCGGTCCCTGATATTGGCTAAACCCACACCGGTCGATTCCGTTGCAATGCCTGTGGTGGGGTCCGTGCGCTCGGCTGACAATCCCGCGCCGGTGTCGGACACGGTAATCCGAACATTTTGACCGGCCAACTGTGCGGACAGCGTGATATCGGCGCCATCCTCCTGCGGCGTCACCGCATATTTGATCGCATTTTCGATGAGCGGCTGGAGCAGAAGCGAGGGCAATCGGGCCCGCGCGACCGCCGGATCGATCGCGAAATGCGGGCGCAGCCGGTCCTCGAAGCGCATTTTTTCGATTTCGAGGTAGAGTTTCAGCGTCTCGATCTCCTGCGCCAGCGTCACTTGCGCGGTCGGCTCGTTCGCGAGCGTGTAGCGCAGGAACGCCGACAGGCGCGACAGCATCGCGTTGGCGGGCTCGGCCTGTTTCAGCAGCACGAGGGTCGAAATGCTGTTCAGCGTGTTGAACAGGAAGTGCGGGTTGAGCTGGTAACGGAGCATCGCGAGCTGCGCCGACGCCGCCTGCGCCTCGAGGCGGATGACGCGGTCATTCTGCTCCTCGAGCTGGAGGAAATAGTTGATCGCGAAATAGAGCGCCGACCAGGCCGCGAGCGATGTCGCGTCGATATACATCGCGCCGAGGAGCAGGCTGGTGAAGCCCGCGTCGCTCGCCGGATTCTGAATCTGCGCGACCCACGCGTCGATAAAGGCCCAGAGCGCGGTCGCGATCCCCGCAAGCCCGAAACTGACGCCCCACATCAAGAGCGGACGGCGGTTGATCAGCGCGCGGTAACAGGCCGACAGGATCAGCGTCAGCGAAAAGCCGGTGATCGCCGAAATCGTCTGGGGAATGAGGAAGGTGAAGGCCTGGCCATTGGCAAGCCCCGACACCCCGCGGAGGCCTAGCCATGCGGCCCAGCCCAATATCTGCAGGTTCCAGAAGGCCCGGACCTTGTTGTCGAAGAAAGGGCCCGGCGAGGACAGTCGGAAAAGCGGCATGGGAGTCTGTGCGATAGCGATGGTCAGTCGCCGCGCGGGCGATATCGGAAACCGGCGCGGCCGATCATTCGGCGGCTACCGGCGCCAGTCCGCCGTCGCTGCGCACGCGGGCCTGACCAAGCGGCTGCAGTTCCGCGCGATGCTTCCACAGCAATTCCTTATACCCGATCACCCGGCCGTCGTGCGCGGTGAGCGTGACGGGGCCGATCGGTTGTTCGTCGCGCGCATCGACCAGCACCGGGGTCGACGGCACGCCCGCGCCCCATTTCTCACCCCATTGGCGCAGCGCAATCATCGCGGGGAGCAGTTCGATGCCCTTTTCGGTCAGTTGATACTGAACCTTGCGCCGGTCCTCGGCCATCACTTCGCGCGCCATGATCCCATGGTCGACCAGCCGCGACAGCCGGTTCGACAGGATGTTGCGCGCGATGTTCAGTTCCTGCTGGAACTCCTCGAAATGATGGACGCCGTTGAAGGCCGCGCGAAGGATCATGAACGACCATCGCTCGCCCATCGCTTCCAGCGCCAGCGGCAGGGCGCAATTGCCCCCGTCCATATCGTTCAGCAGTTCGCGTAATTTTCCCATGACCCAAGCCCTAACGTAAAATCGGCATATCCGTCAAAAAAATATAGGGCCTCCGTTGCATTTCGCAACTCAAAGTCTAGGTAGCGCTTCGCAACCTTTTGGTTGCGCAAAAACAGGAGGTCCCAATGCCCATATTCACGCTTTCTCCCCGCACCCATAACTTCGCGATTGCAGGCGCCGCGCTGTTCGGCGGGCTCGCATTCGCGTCGGCCGCGACCGCCGCGGGCGGCACCTATTATCACGCCGAGCTCGCTAGCCCGGCTACCCAGACGCGCTTCGTCGCGCGCGATGTGGTCTGGGCGTGCAAAGACGCCAGCTGCATCGCCGGCCAGGGAACGAGCCGCCCGCTGATCATGTGCTCGGCGCTCGCGAAGGCTGTCGGTCCCGTGACGAGCTTCACCGCAGGCGGCAAGGCGCTCGACGCCAACGACCTCGCGCGCTGCAACGCCGTGAAATAATCAGCCCCGCGGGCCATATCGAAAACCGCTGCACTTCTCCTTTCGCGGATGGAGTGCGGCGGTTTTTCTTGCGCGTCCCGCCCTCGGCGAACGATGCTTCCAACCGCCTTTATCAAAGTTGCTGAACGCCGGCAGTTCGGCGCAAGCAAATTTCGCATTGCAATTGCCTCTACATCAACGACATTGAACGCGATGCTGAGGCAATATGAACTTGTCGAGCGCGTGCGCGCTTATGATCCCGACGTCGACGAGGCGCTGCTGAACCGCGCCTATGTGTTTACCGTGCAAAAGCACGGCAGCCAGAAGCGCGCGTCGGGCGACCCCTATTTCAGCCATCCGGTCGAGGTCGCGGGCATTTTGACCGACCTCCATCTCGATGCCGAGACGATCGTCACCGCGCTGCTCCACGACACGCTCGAAGATACGCTGACGACCCCTGAAGAGATCGAACGCCTGTTCGGCAGCGATGTCGGCCGGCTCGTCGACGGCGTCACCAAGCTCAGCAAGATCGAGGCGCAGACCGAAAACGAGCGCGCCGCCGAAAACCTCCGCAAATTCCTGCTCGCGATGTCGGACGATATCCGCGTGCTGCTGGTCAAGCTTGCCGACCGGCTGCACAATATGCGGACGCTGCATTTCATCAAGAATCCCGAGAAGCGTCGCCGCATCGCCAAGGAGACGATGGACATCTATGCCCCGCTCGCCGAGCGGATCGGGATGTACGAATATATGCGCGAGATGCAGCTGCTCGCGTTCAGCGAGCTCGAGCCCGAAGCCTATGCGACGATCACCGGCCGCCTCGCCAAGCTGACCGCGGGCGGCAAGGACAAGGTCACGGCGATCAGCCGCGAGTTCAAGGAGCTGCTCGCCAAGAACGGCATCGAGGCCGATGTGTCGGGGCGCGAGAAGCACCCCTATTCGATCTGGCGCAAGATGCAGGAGCGGCATGTCAGCTTCGAGCAGGTCACCGACATCATCGCGTTCCGCATCATCACCCCGACCGATGCCGATTGCTACGCCGCGCTCGGCCTTCTCCACCGCAAGTGGAAAATGGTGCCAGGCCGATTCAAGGATTATATCTCGACGCCGAAGCGCAACGGCTACAAGTCGCTGCACACGACGATCATGCACCAGCAGAATATGCGGATCGAAATCCAGCTTCGCAGCCTCGGCATGCACCAGCAGTCCGAATTCGGCTTCGCCGCGCATTGGGCGTATAAACAGGGCGGCACCGCCCCCGACGGTCAGGCGGGGTGGATCCGCGACCTGATCGAAATCCTCGAACAGACGCACGACCCCGAGGAGTTCCTCGAAAACACGCGCATCGCGATGTATCAGGACCGCATCTTCGCCTTCACCCCGAAGGGCAGTTTGCACCAGTTGCCGAAGGGCGCGACCCCGGTCGATTTCGCTTACGCCGTTCACACCGGGCTCGGCGACCGCACCGTCGGCGCCAAGGTCAACGGCAGGCTGGTGCCGCTCCGCACCCAGCTGAGCAACGGCGACACGGTCGAAATCCTCTCCTCCGACAAGCAGACGCCGCAACCCGCGTGGCTGGGCTTTGCGGTCACCGGCAAGGCGCGCGCGGCGATCCGCCGCCATGTGCGGTCAAAGGAAAAGGTCGAACTCGCGGCGCTCGGCCGCAAGATGTACGACGAAATCGCGCTCCGCCTGCCGAACAAGGTCGGCGACAAAGCGCGGATCGCGGCGCGCGAGCGGCTGAAGCTCGACGACGACACCGCGCTCTATGTCGCGATCGCCAAGCAGCGGATCACCGACAATGCGCTGCTCGAGGCGCTCGTCCCCGGTATCACCGCCGAGATGAAGACCAAGCCCGGCAAGCTCGTGCAGGGCGCTGCAGTGTCGATCGCGGGGCTGACGCCGGGCGTCGCCTATCAGCTCGCCGATTGCTGCCACCCCGTTCCGGGCGACCGCATCGTTGGCCTGTCACGGCCGGGCGAAGGGATCGAGGTGCATGTCATCGACTGCCCCCGCCTTGCCGACGGGATCGATGCCGACTGGATCGACCTCAGGTGGCAGGAAGACAGCGAGGGCGGCAATGCCCGGCTGTGCATCGTCATTTTGAACGAGCCCGGCACGCTCGCCGAAATGTCGGGCATCCTCGCCGCCAATATGGCGAACATCACCAATTTGCGCCTGTCGAACCGCGAGGGTGGTTTCCACACCTATGACGTCGTCGTCGAGGTGCGCGATGTTCAGCATGTGATGCGCATCCTGTCCGCGCTGCGCGCGTCCGACACGGTGGTTCAGGCCGAGCGGCAATAACCGTCATCCCAGCGAAAACTGGGATCGCTGGCAGCATTTTCGGAACGATGGCGGTCCCAGCTGTCGCTGGGACGACGATTCATCAGTTCGCGTAAAGCAGCGGTGGCCGCCAGGCATTCTGGTCGACCTCGTCGCTGACCTTGTAGACCACGCCCTTGCTGTTCAGGAACAGCTTCTCCATTTCGGGCCGCGTGAACGGCCGCGATCCGACGCGCCCGAAAACCGCCATCTGGCCGCCCGTCTCGTCGACCGCGCGGTCGCGGTCGAGGCCCTTCGACAGCGCGAGCGCGGGTGACGGCGTCTTTGCCCACGCGATCAGCTCGGGGGTCGGTTTGGGCGAGAAGCCGTAAAGGCCCGGGTTGTCGGGGCTGGTTAGCTGCAGCACCTTGATCCCGTTCCGCCCGTCGGCGACATAACCGAACAGCGACGCATTGGTCGATGCGACGATCACGTCCTCGGCATCATTGAGCGCGCCGCCAAAGGTCAGCCCCGGCCAGACGATCGGCGCTGCGGGGCGCGTCACATCGACGATCACCAGCCCGTCCGCCTTCGCCGCGACATACATATAGGTGCGCGCCAGATAGATTTTCCGCGCGTTGGCGAGCCGCACCGTGCCCGCGGGCACCGCTACCGGCTGCGCCAGATTGGTGACGTCGAACAGCTTCACGCCTTCGGCATCGGTGACCCAGAGGTAACGGAACTGCACCGCGCTCGCACGCGCATCGGTCAGCGGCAGCTGCGCCGTGACCTTGGGCTGGAGCGGCGTCGACAGGTCGAGCACGACGAGGCCCGCGTCGGTGGTGATATAGGCCATGCTGCCCGCGAGCGTCACATGCCGCGCCCCCGCCAGCACGTTGCCCTCGTTCCACGTCAGCGCGCGCTTGAACTTGTTGTTCCGGAACTCGCCATCGGCCAGCGTGTCGATGTCGACCAGGACCAGCCCTTCGACGCTGTCGGTGACGACGGCGTAACGGTAGATGTCGTGCATCACCTGTTCGTGGTTCTCGGGGAAATTCTTCACGATATTCTCGTTGCGCGACACGCTGATCGGCTGCGTCGTCGCGATCGCCATGCACGTCGCATTTTTCGTCTTCACATGCGTGTCGTGCCCGAGCGCCGAGAAGGGGGCGCGGATGATGCGTTCGGAGAAGCCCTTATTGCCGATCGACGCGACGTCATAGACGCGGAAACCGCCCTTGCCCTCTGCCACGAACATATATTCGCCGCGCTGCTGCAGGCAGTTCACGCGCCCGCTCGTCCCTTGGACGATATTGGCGAATTCCTCGAGCGCGTGCGTTTCGCCCGAGCCCTTCTCGTCGAAAGTCTTGCCACGCACCCAATTTTTGAGCTCGCGGCCATTCTGTTCGACGTGGAGCTTCCAATAATCGGGATAGGCATATTTCTGGAGGTAGCTGCCGATCACCGCCTGCGGTTCGTCCCATTCGGTGACGCGCGTCGCCTGGAAGCTGTTTTCCTGACCCGACCAGACGTTCAGACCGACGAAATTGACGAAATTGGTGCCGAGCAAATTGAGCTGCGCCATGATCGCATTGTTATCGTCGGCCGCCGACAGGTGGCAGTCGCTGCACTGCTTGGTTTCGGAACGCCGCACCGTGTGCGGGAAATGCGGCGCAAAGGCCTGGCTCGAATAGCCCGCCGACGAGATCGGCGGCTGCTGCACATAGATGCGTTCGCGGTTGATGTTCGTCGACGACAGCACCAGCGCCGAGGTCGAGCGCACCGGCGTGATGATACCGCGCGCCTCGCCGTTCGGGCCGGGCTCGCCGGGCTTGGTGAGCTGGTGCCGGCCGAGCTGGAACATCTCGTCGCGCGCCACCTGCGGGTTGTACGTCGCGAAGTTGCGCGTCTCCTCCCCCTCGAAATGGTGCATCTTGGTCTTCCAGTTCGCCTCGATCGGCAAATGGCACCCCCCGCAACTCGTCGTCCACGACAAGTGACAGGTGAAGCAGGTCATCTTGTCGTCGCCGTGCGCGCGGTCCTCGCGTCCGACCCCCGGCCCCCATTCGAACTTGCCGTCCTCGCTGCCCGCTCGCGCCATCAGCTTCGCGCGCGCCGCCTTGGCGTTGAAATGCGGCCCCGGGGTCACCGCCTGCTTGACGAGGCTGACCTGCCATTCGAGCTTCGGATCGACGATCGAACGCTGGATCAGGCCGATCACCTCGGCATCGTCATTATACTGGAATTCGAAACGGCGGCGCCCGTCGGGGTTGCGCAGCAGCGCGAGATTATTGCCCTGCGGCCGCGCGGCGACGTTCGAGGTGAGCAGGTTCGGGAAAGCATCGGCGGTGCCGTGGCAATCCTTGCAGCTGATCTCGACCGCGTTCGCGACCTCGCCCTGGATATAGCCGTTGCCATGGCTGTCCTGCGCGAAGTGGCAGTCGGCGCACTGCATGCCCTTTTCGGCGTGGATGTCCATCATATGGACCGCCTTGCCGGGATTGATCCCGGGCGGCACGAACTTGCCCTCTATTCCCGGACGGCCCGGATCGGCGCTCGACAGGCAAAGGTCGCGCTCCTTGGGATCGGTGTAATGGCTACAACTCTTGCGCCATTTCTCGGGATCCTTGGGATCGATGATGTTCGCGGCGTCGGTGCCATAGGTCGCCATATTGCCGTCGGCGGTCAGCAGATTGCCGTTGCGGTCGCGCTTGAAGATGCCGCGGAAATTCCAGCCATGGCCGTGATAATCGGCGAACTGCGTATCCTTGTTGCTGTCGTTGACGTCATAGACGTCGCGCAAAAACTCGACGTCCGCCCACAGCCCGCGCGTCGCCGCGCCCTCGGGGTTGCGTTCGAGCACCTGATGCACCTCGGCCGCGGTCGGATAGCGCTGCTGCTTATATTTCTTGTGATATTCTTCGTCGCTCATCCCCGGCGGGCGCGGCGCGGTGTTCTCCGGCCCCGGCCACATCTGTGGCGCGTCCGATTCATAATCCCACATCGTGTAGCCGAGGTAGGAGTTCAGGAAGATGTTCGGCTGGTGCATGTGGCACGACATGCACTGCGACGTCGGGATCGCGCGGGTGAAGGTGTGGCTGATCGGGTGGCCCGATTCGCCGCGTGCCGGTGATCCGGGCCGTGCCGGGACTTCAGGATCGGCGGGGTCGATCAACGCGCCGTGGCCGCCACCGGCTTGATGGCCATCCTCGGCGCCATGGCTATCGCCGCCGTGCCCGCCTTCGGGCTTCCATTTCTTCTCCGCGATCGTCGGGTCGATCGTCGCCGTCTCGCCGTCGCGGCCGAATTTGGCATAGGTCAGGCTGTGCCGCGGCTCGCGGTCGTTGGCGTAGACGACGTGACAGCCCGAACAGCCCGAATGGCGATAGTCGCCAGGCTGGTCGTTCGTCCCCATGAACCACGACAGCGGGTCGTTGAGGCGCGTCTTGTGGATGTTGAGCACGGGGATCGAGACGCGCAGGCCCGTCCCGGGACCGCGATTCGACTGCTTGAGGTCGGGGCGGCCCGGTTCCTCAAGCCGCTGGATGCTGCCCGTCGGGTTGGGCAGGCCGATTTCGGGGAATTGCGTGTTGATGTTGCGCCCGCCGCGTTCGAACACGCGGAAGACGTCGCCGGGCGGCAGGACGCTCCAGCGCGGCAGCGGATACATTTTGGCCAGCGCGCCGCGCTTCTTTTCCTCATCGGTCAATATCTTGTAGAAACCGAAGCTCGGCTTGCACGCTTCCTTATATTCCTCGGCGGTCAGCCGCGACGAGGGTGACAGGATGCATGCGGGCTCGCCCTTGCGCGTATAGGCCTCGCCGAAAATGTAGTTTTTATAGGGGACGATGCCGTTGTTATACGCCGCGCCGCCCCACAGCATCGCGCCGGTCGACATCATCGACCGCTCGGTCGCCTCGATCACCTCGAGATGGCACGCACCGCACGCCTCGCGCGCGACGCGGTAATCGCTAGGGTTCACGAAGCGGATGAATTCGGGCGATTCCTTATTGAGCAGGGTGTAGCTGCGCTGCGGGTTCGCCGAGCTGTCGTGCCAGGCGCCGGGGAGTGTCGGCTGCGGATGCGCGAGCGCCATCACCGCCTTGTTCGTCGGATGCTGATAGCCAAGGCTCGGCGTGCCGCGCTGGCTCGCATCGCCGCCGTGGCAGTCGGTACAGCCAAGCTTCACCGCGGGGGTCGCGTGCATCGACGGCTGGTCGGTACGCGTGTGGCAGCTGTAGCAGCCCTCCGATTTCGCGCTGACATCGGCATCGCTCTGCTCGCGCGGCGCCGGCGGGGTGAAGCGATATTCGATCTTGAGCGGCTTTTCCTCTTCGGCCGCGCGCGTGACGCTCACGCCCAGGCTGATGCTCATCAGCAAGAAGGCGAAGAGGGCGAAGAGTTTGCGCGTCACGATCAGAAACTCACGATCACATTGGCGAGGATGGAGACGTAGGCGTCATTCTTCTGCTTGTTGTCGAACAGGTCCTTGAACCCCTTGCCGGGCAGCAGCACCGCGCCGCTGAGGCGCCCGACGATGTTCTGCGTCGCCTTCGGCCGCCAGATCGTCGCCACCGACAGGTCGAAACCGATATCCTTGGGGATCGACCCTTCGGTGCGGAGCGCCTGCAGGCTCGACGTGTTTTCGAACCACAGATGGTTGAAATTGGTGCTGACGCGAAACTCGGGCGTCAGGTCGAAATCGGCGCCCGCGCCGATAAAGACGGTGCCCGGATTATTGAAGTTCGACTGCCCCTCCTCCTTCGACGAGCGCAGCGAGTTCAATATGCCGTTTCGCCCGCTGATCGCAATGACGCGTCCGCCGCCCGCAAAGGGGATCGTCTGGCGAATCCAGTAGCTGGTGTCGGCGCCGCCGAAGATCGGATTCTCGAAGATCGCGTCGAACCCGCCCTCGGTCTTGTTATACGGATCGCCGTCGCCGGTCGCGTAGAGGCCCGACAGGCGGAAGCGCATCCAGTCGTGATCATAGCTGAGTTCGACCGCGCCGAAACCCGCCCGAATTTCGGCGGGTTTGCTCGTAAAGAAGCTGTTCCGGTCCTCGCCCAGCGCGGCGTAGAAGCTCGCGGTGACGTTGATACGGCCGACGCGGCCGTCGGCGCTGTAGCCCAGATAGACGACGTCATATTCGCGCCCGCGCAAATCGCCGAGCAGCGCCGGCCGCACAGGGAAGCCATTATGGTCGATCTGCACGTCATTCTTTTCGCGGTTCATATTATACGTCACGCTGACCTGGCTGGTCAGCCCGACGACCGGGAAATCCTGGCGATAAAGATTGCCCGTGAAAATGAAATCGCTGCGCGGGGTCTGGGTGATGTCGTTGAGGCCGCTGTTCGTGTCCTTTTCGAGCCGCCAGAAGGCCGCGAGATTATATTGAAAGCGATTGTTGTCGCGGTTGCCGAACAGGCGGATGCCAAGCTGGCTGTCGTTGAACAGGAAACCGCGGAAATCGCTCTGGAACGGCTGGATGCCTAGGCGGATCGAATAAAAATCATAGCGATCGGACGTGTTGCCGAGATGCTTGTCGACGAACAGTTCCTGGACGCCGAGGAAGCTGTCGTAGCGATGGCTCGCCTTCGACGGGCGCACGTCGAGCACGCGCCGTTCGGGCACGTCGACATAATTGGCCTGATAGGCGAGCGTGACGCGATATTCGATGTCGGGTGGCTTGAACGCGGTCGAGCCCTTGATCAGCGCCGCGCCGGCGATGAAGGTCTGGGCAAAGACGAAGCTGCGATCCTTGCCGAACACGTCGAGACTGCCCGGCCGCTCGGTCGTCTGGACGCCGACGGGGATCGGGAAAGTGCGCGGTTCGAACACGGTGTCGGACACGGCGTTGGCGACAAAGAACCAGTCGTCGCCCTTGATCGGCAGCCATTTGACCTTGCTGCGGTCGATCGCACGGTCACCCTTGTAGGTGTTCTGGTTATAGGGGTCGAACCAGCGTTCCTTGACCACGCCAAGCGTTTCGATGAGGCGCCAGCGGTCCGGAACGGGCAGCTGGTCCTCCATCCCCGGAAAGGCTTGCGGCGGCGGCGGGCGCAGCGCGCCGACATTGTCCTGGCTCAGGGCGTCGGGAAGGTCGGGGCGATAGCCGGGGCGGCGGCGGCCCTCGATGATCTGCGTCACCGGGTCGTCCTTGATCACCTCCTGCCAGTCGACGGGCGGCGGCGGCGGAATCAGCTCTTCGGCGGGCTGCTCTGCGGGCGTCGCGTCACCCGCGACCGGCGGACCTTCGGGCGCGGGCGGCGGCGGCGTGACATCGGCCCCCGGCGCGCCCTGCGCCGCGAGTGTCGCGATGATCGGCCAAAGGCTGCCCCCCGTCATCATCGCCTACAGCCCGTTGCAGACATTCTGGTTCGCCGTATCAAGGAAAGGGGCGAACGGGCAGCTGATGTAACGCAGGCGAACCCCGGCGCCGACATTTACGACGACGGTGTCCGCACGGATCGCGGCCGGCGCATTGCCGATGCCGCCGACGCGCGCGCCGCCATTATGCGCACCGAGGAAGCTGATCATGTCGTCTTGATCGATGCCGTCGCCCGACACACCGATCGCGCCGACCAGTTGGTTGCCGCGATAGATGGGGACCGATCCGGGGAAGATCTGAATGCCGTTCTGCAGCCGGTTCTGCCCCGCGGCAACGTCGGGCAAGGTCGTGCAGCGCTGCGGAGTATCGGTCGGACTGGCGCCCGAAACGAAGCCGAGATGTGCGCCGAGATTGCCGATGATCAGCGCCGATTGCAGCCCGGTCGAGAAGGGGTTGAACTGTGCGATCGGGCGCGACAGCGGCCCTTGCGGACGGCCGACCTCGCCATCGGGGAAATAGGGGCGCGACAGATTGCCGTTCGCGCGGTCGGAAAAGGCGATCGTACCGGTGAGCGCGGCCGGATTGTTCAGGAAGGTTCGTGTCGCGGGGACGAACTGGCGCACGTCGGCGCTCGCATTGGCAGAGAGTTCAGTTCCAGCCTGCGCGCCCGAGAAGAACGCCGCCGTCCGCGCCTTTTGCAAGGACACGTCGGTGCCGAAGATCGGGGCGTCGGGCGAGCGCACGATGCCGAGCACCGACCCGTGCGTGTCGACGATGCTGATCGTCACCTGCGCGCGGCTGTCGAGCGGGCGGCGGATCTGCGCGCGCGCGCGGCTCATCACGGTGAAGGCTTCCTCGAGCACCGCGCGCGCCTCGGCCTGCGTCAGCGGCGCGCTGTTCGTCGCGCCGTCGGTCCCCGCGCGCAGCGGATAGCGGTTCGTGCCGCTGCCGTTGGTGAGGACGAACGCATCGCGGTTCGAAAATTCGGCCGGCGTCGAGGCGCGGACGCCCGACGCCTCGCTGCCATAAGCGATCCCCGCGGTCACCGCGGCATTGGCATAGCCGATCACCGCGACAAGATTGCCCGCGGTGCCGTTGAGGCTCGCAAAGCTCGCGCTGCCGCTCGACATCACCCCGGCGAAGGTCGCGTCCGAAAAGCGCAGGCTCGTCCCGTCGACCGTGATCTTGTCGGCGGTGATCGTCGAGGGCGCCTCGAACCCGCGCGTTCCCGCGAGCGCGATGAATTCCTCGGGGTCGTTGTCGATATCGAGGATGTTGGCGTCGCTGCCATAGACACCGTCGCCCATCACCCCGATGCCGCCGACGAGTACGCCATTCTTGTAGAGCGGCAGCCCGCCCGGATCGGCGGCGAGACCGAGCGGCGAGCGTTTCGGCCCGATCAGCGCCGCCGCGCCCGGCGCGCCGAAACGTGCCGACAGGTCGCTGCACGGGAGCTGGCTGAACTGTACCCCGAACAAAGGTCCGCTTTCGAGGCCGACGGTCGTCGGCGCGGGCGGGAAATGTTCCTGGACGATCTGGCTCGCGGTGCGGGTCGAGAAAGCGTTGCCCCCGCTCGAGAGGTACGCGCCGGTTACCGCCTTGGCGATCGCGCCGCCCTCCGCCGGGAACGTGACATTCTGCGCGTCGATATTGACGCCGTTCGGAGCGGGCGAGGTCGTCGCGGTTGCGCGCGCGCCGGTCATCCGAAACACGCCGAGCACATTGCCGACGCGGTCGGTCACCGCGATCACCGATGGCAGGCCGCGTGCCTGCGCTTCCGATATCGCCTGCGCGAGCACGCGCTCGACGTCCGCCGTGGTCAGCGCCTCGGCGGCGGGCGGCGTATACACCGTAGTCGGCGTTGGAGTGGGGGTCGGCGTGGGTGTCGGGGTCGGCGTACTGCCACCGCCTCCACCACCCCCGCACGAGGTGAGCAGCAACGCGCCCATCGCAGCGAAGGCGGCCGAACGGAAAAGATGGGTCTTGCTTCGCATGATCTTACCGCAGCGCTCCGATCGCGCGCACAGCGCTGCCGAACGAAGCCTGGAATTCGGAGGGTTTGTACGCGTTAGGGTCCTTCACCGCGGCGTAAGCACGGTCGATGTCGCCCCGGATGCCCGCCGCCGCGCCGACGGTGACGCGGCCCGACGACACCATCGCATTGAGCAAGGTGTCGACCCCCATCACCGCCTGCTGCGACCCCGAATAGTCGGTGTAGCGATCGCCGATCGCCTTCGCCGAAATCGCATCGACCATCGCAAAGGCATCGGCGCCCGAAAAATTGCGCGACGCGAATGCACTTTTGAGCGCCGCGACCGTCTGCGCCAGCTGCGCCGCGGCAGCGACCGCACTCGGCCGGTCGGTCGCCATCGCCTTGTGGAACGCCGCGGTGCGTACCGCGAGCTGGTCGGCGAGCGAAGGCGACGCCATACGTGCCGCCGCCGCCAGCATGATCAGATTCTCGTCATTATAGGGCGGCATGCCTTCGGGGATCGAGCGGCCGGGATTGTCGAGCCCCGTGCGCACCGGCTTCGCCTGGTCGAAGATGCGGCGGTGACAGCTGTGGCAATCGAGGAAGTAAAATTCGGGGAACATGCCCTCGGTCCCGCGCCGCGTCTGAAACAGCGCGAGGCTGCGCTCGATCGCGGTCGCCTGTCCTACCGCCCACATCTGGACATGATCGGTGCGCCGGTTCGCGGCACCGAACTTGCGCCAGCCATAGTCGGCGTCTTCCTGATGGTGCGCCTGGAGCGAAGAGAAGAGGTCGAGTTCGAAGGCGATGCGCGGGTGGCCGGCGGCCATGATGCGGTGGGTGACGAACTGACCGTCGGCGGCCGAGCCAAAGTGGCAGTCGACGCACACCCCGGCGCGCACGACCGGATCTTCGAGCTTCTTGAGCCCCGCCGACAGGTTCGCGAGATGTTTCTGGCGCATTTCGCGGTCGGGATCGGCGTTCGTCCCGACCCCGGCATAGTGGCTTGCGAGCCAGCCGCCCGCCGGACCATGGCACGATTCGCAGCCGACGCCATCTTCGGCGGGAACCGCGCGCGCGGTGCCCGCGGTGCTGTGGCAGCCGAGGCACATCTGCGCCTTGGATGGGTCACCGATGCCGAGATTGCGCGCGATGAACTGGCTGCGGTTATTGCTGAGCACCGCCCACGCGCGGCTATGCGCGCCGCCGGGGGTCGACGGTTCCTGCCATTTCATCAGCTCGTCCTGGCGGACGACGGTGCCGTCACCCTCCATCCGGCCGTGGCAGGTCGACCCCGCGCACGAGGCGACGCCGGTATAGCGCGCGCCGCTTTCGCCCTGCGACCGGGCGGGGGCTGCGAAGACGAACGCCGCAATGGCAAGCGCGAGCAGCGTCATGGCGGCAAACACCGCCCAAGGCCGATCGGCGCGCTCCTTTCCAGCGTGCGTCGTCATCCGCAGAACCCCTTTTCCCCAACCCGGCGCTTTTACGCCTTGAGCCGAATTACACCACCCCGAAAGCCAGCATCGCGTCGGCAACCTTCTTGAATCCCGCGATATTGGCGCCCTTTACATAATCGATATAGCCGTCGCCCTGATCGCCATAAGTAATGCAGCTCTTGTGGATGCCGTCCATGATGTCCTTCAGCATCTGCTGCAACTCGCCTTCGCTCCAGGCGCGGCGCCCGCTGTTCTGGCTCATTTCGAGCCCCGACACAGCAACGCCGCCGGCATTCGCCGCCTTGCCGGGTGCGAACATGATCTTCGCATCCTTGAAGACATGCACGCCTTCGAGGTTCGTCGGCATGTTCGCGCCCTCGCTGACCGCGATGCATCCGTTTGCGACCAGCGCCTTGGCATCGTCGCCGAGCAATTCGTTCTGCGTCGCGCACGGCAGCGCAACGTCGCACTTCACGCCCCACGGCGTCTTGCCCGCAGTGAAGCTCGCCGATTTATACTCGTCGCAATATTCTTCGATCCGGCCGCGGCGATGCGTCTTGTGCGCCTTCACCCAGTCGATCTTTTCCTGCGTGATGCCGTCGGGATCGTGGATGAAGCCGCCCGAATCGGAGAGCGTCAGTACCTTGCCACCGAGCTGGACGATCTTTTCGGCGGCATGCGTCGCGACATTGCCCGATCCCGAAATGACCGCCGTCTTGCCGACGAGATCCTGCCCTTTCGCTGCGAGCATGTTGGCGAGGAAGTAAACCGCGCCATAGCCCGTCGCCTCGGTGCGGATCAGCGAGCCGCCCCATTCGAGGCCCTTGCCGGTGAGCACGCCGGTAAATTCGTTGGTGATGCGCTTATACTGGCCGAACATGAAGCCGATTTCGCGCCCGCCGACGCCGATGTCGCCCGCGGGCACATCGATGTCGGCGCCGATGTGGCGATAAAGTTCGGTCATGAAGCTCTGGCAAAAGCGCATGATCTCGCGCACGCTCTTGCCCTTGGGATTGAAGTTCGAGCCGCCCTTGCCGCCGCCCATCGGCAGCCCGGTGAGCGCATTTTTGAACGTCTGTTCGAACGCCAGAAACTTGAGAACGCTTTCGGTGACGCTCGGATGAAAGCGGATACCGCCTTTGTACGGGCCGATGGCATTGTTGTTCTGGACGCGCCAGCCGCGCTGGACGCGGATATTGCCATTGTCGTCTTCCCAGCAGACGCGGAACGAGACGACGCGGTCGGGTTCGGCGATGCGCCGCAGGATTTGCTGCGCGTGATATTCTTCCTTGTCGGCGATGAAATCGAAGATGTCCTCCGACACCTCCTGCACCGCCTGGACGAACTCGGGCTGACCCGGGTTGCGCTTTTTCACGCCTTCCATGAACGTCGAAAAGTCGACGTGATCCGAAACTGCCATGCACCCCTCCCCTGTATGACTGGGAAAGCCGGTGCGACCCCTGACGATTTTATCGTTGACCGACCTTGTATGCCAAAGGCTACACCATCGCCAAGCAAAGGCAATATGACTGCGCGCACAGGCGGCATTTTTTCGCGGCGCGCACAAGAGGGGCAAAAATGAGCGAGAGCAACAAGATGGCGGGCGGCATGACGGGCACGAACCGGATGATATTGATCGCCGCCTTCATTCTGCTGGCCGCCGCCATCGGCTATGCAATCTGGCGCGATTCCGGCCCCTCGGCCCCCGATCCGGTGGCGCAGGGCACGGGCGCACCGTCCGATCAAATCGCCGAGCTGGAAGCGCGCACGAAGCGCGAGCCGAACAGTGCCGAAGCGTGGACCGCACTCGGCGCGGCGCGATTCGACCTGAGCGATTTCGTGGGTGCGACCGGGGCGTATGAGAAAGCGGTCGCGCTTTCACCCGATTCGGCAGGTCTTTGGTCGGCGCTGGGCGAGGCGCGAGTGATGGGAAGCGACAGCGACCCGATGCCCGCCGCCGGACTCGACGCGTTCAACCGGGCGATCGCGCTCGACGCCAAGGATCCGCGCGCACGCTATTTCCTCGCGGTGAAAAAGGACATTGGCGGCGACCACAAGGGCGCGATCGAAGACTGGTTCGCGCTGCTCGCCGACACGCCGCAGGGCGCGCCGTGGGAGGCGGACCTCCGCCGCACGATCGAGCAAGTCGGGCAGATCCACAAGATCGACGTCGCGGCGCGGCTCGCGAGCACAGCGGCGCGCCCGCTGACCTCCAACGAGATGCCGGTTGCCGCGCGCGCGATCCCGGGGCCGAGCCGCGCCGACATGGAAGCGGCGTCGCAGCTTCCCAAGGGCCAGCAGGATCAGATGATCGAGGGCATGGTGAGCGGGCTCGAGGCGAAGCTGAAGGCCAATCCGGCCGACGTCGACCGCTGGATCATGCTGATGCGCAGCCGGATGACGCTGGGTGAGACGGCAAAGGCCGCGCAGGCGCTGAAGGACGGGATTGCGGCGAACCCGGCGGCGGCGGGACGATTGAAGGCGCAGGCGCAGTTGCTCGGCGTGCCGGGTGCGTAAAAATCTCCGTTGGCGCGCCGCCCGGAACGCGGTACGCCGTCATCGCTGCGGGGGGCAACCATAACATAGGGTCGCCGCGGCATTATGCCGCGAGACGATTTCGGACGTATTTGCCCGGGACAGTTGTCCACTCTGTATCGGGCCTCGTGGTCACAGCTGACCGGCTGATGCGCAGCTTGCCGAAGCCGCCGTCCATCAGCCAGCGCAGGATCAGGGTCCGTACTCCATTACGGCGCCGTCGAGGCGCCCAAATGGCGAACAGATCGGGCCGAAAGACGCGCCGCGAGGGCTGGTTACCCTTGCAAGCGGCTTTCGGGTCGAGATGGAAGCCATTTGGACGTCCCGAAGGGATTTGATCAAAATGGCCCATTGCTTCGTCGAGAAGTCTGGAAATATCGACATATTCCTGCGCCTTCTCTCCTCGCACTGAGCCATTTTGCTTCAAACCTCGACGGCGCCGTAATGGAGTACGAACCCTAACCCGCCATCAACGCCGCGTTGCCGCCCGCCGCGGTGATGTCGGTCGAGATCGACTTTTCCTCGGCGAAGCGGTGCAGATAGTGCGGGCCACCCGCTTTCGGGCCGGTGCCCGAAAGCCCACGCCCGCCGAACGGCTGCGACCCGACGATCGCGCCGATCTGATTGCGGTTGACGTAGACGTTGCCGACCTGCGCACGCGCCGCGATGTGCGCCGCCACGCCATCGATGCGCGTGTGGACACCAAGCGTAAGGCCATAGCCCGAGGCGTTGATTGCATCGATGAGCGCGTCGAGTTCGCCACCCTTCCACGTCGCAACATGCAGCACAGGCCCGAAAATCTCACGCTTGAGGTCGGTGACATGGTCGAGCCGGATCGCCACCGGCGGCACGAAATGGCCATCGGCGGGCAGATTCGTCCGCCCGGCTTCGGCGATCACGCGGCCCGCGGCGCGCGCTTCGGCGACATAAGCGGCGATGTTCGCCTGCGCCTCGTCGTCGATGATCGGACCCACGTCGGTTGCGAGGATCGACGGATCGCCGACGTTGAGTTCGGCCATCGCGCCGGCCACCATCTCGATCATCGTCTCGGCGACATCTTCCTGCACGCAGAGCAGGCGCAGCGCCGAGCAGCGCTGCCCCGCCGACTGGAAGGCCGAGGCGACGGCATCGCGCGCGACCTGTTCGGGCAGCGCGGTCGAATCGACGATCATCGCGTTCGCGCCGCCGGTCTCGGCGATCAGCGTTGCGATCGGGCCGTCGCGTCCGGCGAGGCTGCGGTTGATCATCCGCGCGACCTCGGTCGAGCCGGTGAAGGCGACGCCGATGATCTCGTTGTTGCTCGTCAGCGCCGCGCCGACGGTTTCGCCGCGACCGGGGAGGTAATGGAGCACATCGCCGGGGATGCCGGCCTCGAGCAACAGTTCGACCGCGGCGTGCGCGATCAGCGGGGTCTGCTCGGCGGGTTTCGCGAGCACGCTGTTGCCCGCCGCGAGCGCCGCCGACACTTGCCCCAGGAAGATGGCGAGCGGGAAATTCCACGGGCTGATGCACACGAACACGCCCTTGCCTTCGAGCATCAGCTCGTTGCGCTCGCCCGTCGGGCCGGGCAGCGCGACGGGGTAGGTGAAGTCGGCGCGCGCCTGCGCGGCGTAATAGCGCAGGAAATCGACCGCCTCGCGCACTTCGGCGATCGCATCGACGAGCGTCTTGCCCGCCTCGTCGATCGCGAGGCCGAGGAAGAGCGCGTCATGCTCCTCGAGCAAATCAGCGGCGCGTTCGAGCCGTTCGGCGCGGAAGGCACCGCCCGCGAGGCTCCAGTCGCCGTGCGCCTTGCGCGCTGCGGCGACGGCATCGGCGACCGTCGCGGCATCGGCCTCGATCACCTGACCAACGACCGCGCCCGTCGCGGGATTGCGCACCGCCTCGGCCTTGCCCTTGCGCGTCACGCCGCCGACGATCGGCGCCGCAACCAGGTCGCTCCGCCGCGCCGCGCCGATCGCAGAAACCAGCGCCTCTGGCACACCCGGATCGCCAAGGTCGTAACCGCGCGAATTGCGGCGCACCGGATCGAAGAGCCCAAGCCCGGTCGCGATATTCGACGACGCCGTGCTCGCAACGCTGCGCGGGTCGACCGCGAGCTGTTCGGCGGTGACGCCGGGATCCGAAAATTGATGGACGAAGCTGGAGTTCGCGCCATTTTCGAGCAGGCGGCGAACGAGGTAGGCGAGCAGGTCGCGATGCGTCCCCACGGGGGCATAGACGCGTACCGGGCGCGGCGGCGGGAACAGTGCGACGAGCGCGTCATGCGCACCTTCGCCCATGCCGTGCAGCCGCTGCAGTTCGTAATCGGCGCCCGCGAACAGTTCGGAGACGAAGGCGAGCGTCATCGCATTGTGGCTCGCGAACGCCGGATAGATGCAATCCTGGCAGTCGCTCAGCAGCTGGGCGCAGCGCATATAGTTGAGATCGGTGTGCAGCTTCGCCGTGAAGACCGGGAAATCGCCGAGCCCCAGCGTCTGCGCGCGCTTGATCTCGGTATCCCAATAGGCGCCCTTGACGAGGCGCATCGACAGCTTGACCCCGCGCGTCCGTGCGCGGTTCGCGAGCCAGTCGATCACCGCCGGCGCGCGCTTCTGATACGCCTGGATCACGATGCCGAGCCCGGTCCAGTTATCGGCGATCCCGGCGTCGATCAGCGCCGCGAACACGTCCATATGCGGTTCGAGGCGGTCGGTTTCCTCGGCGTCGATCATCAGCGGGATGTTCACCGCGCGCGCCGCCTTCGCGAGTTCGATCACCTTCGGCACCAGCTCGCCGATGACGCGCGCGTGCTGGAGATATTCGTAGCGCGGGTGGAGCGCCGACAGCTTGATCGAAATGCCGTGATTGGCATGCGGGTCGCCGGGCTTCGCGGCCTTGCCGATGCGCGCGATGGCATTGGCATAGCTTTCGTAATAGCGCGCCGCATCCTCGGCGGTGCGCGCCGCTTCGCCGAGCATGTCGAAGCTCGCGAGTTCGGACTTTTCCTTGTCGGCGCGCTTGACCGCGGCGTCGATCGTCTCGCCCATCACGAACTGCTGGCCCAGCATCTTCATCGCGGCGAGCGCCGCTTGCCGAATCACCGGCTCGCCCGAGCGGCGAACCATCGATTTCAAGAGCGTCAGCGGGTTCGCGCGGCTGCCCATCGCATCGAGCATCAGCGTCGCCGATCCGAGCGAAAGCCCGCGCGACGACAGCGCAACGATCAACGGGCTGTCCTCATCCTCGCCGTCCTTCCAGTGGCGCCCGGCGATCTTGTCGCGGATCAGCGCATTGGCGGTGGCATTGTCGGGGACGCGCAGCAGCGCTTCGGCGAGGCACATCAGCACGACGCCTTCCTCGGTCGACAGGCGATAGCGGTTCATCAACTGTGCAACGAGCGTCTCGCGTTCCCCCTCAGCCTTCGCCTTGCGGATCAGTTCAAGCCCGCGCCGTGTCACGGCTTCGACGCTGGCCGAAGAGGTGGCAAGGGCGCTACGCAGCTCGGCGACGATGTCGGATTCGCTGCGGCGGGCGAGGGCGCGAATGGGCGCGCGATCGGGGCTTTGGGTCATGCCGCCTGATAGCATATTGCCCTCAGTCGATCCGACTTGTTTTTTCCTATCCTATATATGAATTGACCAAGTTTCCGATGAATCCTAGTCGATACGTATGAAAAATACCTCTTCGACAGTCGAAATGGACGAGTTCGACCGCAAGATCCTCGCGATTCTGGGCCGTGACGGGCGGATCACCTTTACCGAACTCGCGCTGCAGGTGGGTCTCTCGAAAACGCCGTGCCAGCAGCGCGTGAAACGTCTCGTCGACAGCGGGCTGATCGTCGGGTTTCGCGCGATCGTCGATCCCGCCAAGGTCGGGCTCGACCATGTCGCCTTTACCGAGGTGAAGCTGTCGGACACGCGCGAGGATGCGTTGATGCAGTTCAACATGGCGGTGCGGCAGATTCCCGAGGTCGAGGAATGCCACATGATCGCGAGCAGCTTCGATTATCTGCTCAAGGTCCGCACGCCCGACATCCGCCGTTACCGGATCGTGCTCGGCGAGAAGATTTCGAGCCTGCCGCATGTCGCGAGCACATCGACCTTTGTCGCGATGGAGACGATCTGCGAATCGGCGCGCTGACACCGCGCCGCCAGCAAAGGATTGACCCGCGCCGCGGATGACGGCAAAGGCCGCCTATCGGTCGTTGCCGAGTGCGGGTGTAGCTCAATGGTAGAGCTTTTGCTTCCCAAGCAAGTGACGAGGGTTCGATTCCCTTCACCCGCTCCAGACTTTCGCAGCGATTTAGCCCCGCTAAATCGCTGCGAAAGTCCGGCCGACCTCGCGCAGCGAGGATCGACGGCGTGGCTTTGCCACGACGGCCTCTTCAGCCCTCTACGCGCTTCACCTTCACCGACTGGCTGACGAAAGCGATATCGCGGTACGCGGTGAGGAACGATATGTCGGCGGCGTCGCGCCCGACGCAAATACGCGCCATTTCGGAGGCGCGCGCCATGCCCGTCGCATCGACGAGGTGCCAGTCGCCATCGAGAAAGACTTCGGCGACGGCGTGGAAATCTTGCGGCGAAACGCGGAGCGCATAGGCGCTCGCCATCCGCGCCGGAATATGCGCGGCGCGGGCGAGCGCGATCATCACATGCGCATAGTCGCGGCACACGCCGCGGCGTTCGACGAAGCTGTCGAGCGCGCCCGTCTCGGCATCGCTCGACCCCGAGACATAGGTGAAGCGGCTTTCGATCCAGTCGCGCATGCGGCCGATCTTCGCCCCGCCCTCATGATCACCGAAGCGGCGCTCAACGAAAGCGTGGAACTTGTTCGACGGGCAATAGCGCGATTCGTTGAGATAGGGGATCGCTTCGGCCGGGAGCCGGTGGAGCGGCACCGCGGCTAGCGAGCGGAAGTCGGTGTCGGGCCGGTCGATCTCGACCCGCGCGCGATATTCGGCGCGCAGGCTCCCCTCGGCGCGCAGCCAGATCGGCTCGCAGATGCCGTCGGCCGCCGGGACGCGCGCGACAAATTCGGGGGCGCCGACGTCGAGCGACGCGTCAAGGACGCGCTGGCCGTGCCCGTTCGCCGCCTCGATCTGCAGCATCAGGTCGACCGGCTCGGACAGACGATAATTTAGGGAGGCGGAAATTTCGAGTTTCATCTATCGGCAACGCATGAAGGAGGGTTCGGTGGCGCTAGGGACAGCAGAAAGAAAGAGCAAGTGACGCCGGCGCGGACCATCCCGTTCATCGTCGCGACGATCTTCATGGATGCGGTCGGTTTCGGCATCATCATGCCGGTGCTGCCGCAGCTCGTGATGGAGGTCGGCGAAATCGATCTGCCGCACGCGATTGAGGTCGGCGCTTGGATCGGCCTCGTCATGGCAATCGCGACCTTCCTTGCCTCGCCGGTGCTCGGCAATCTCTCGGACCATTTCGGGCGGCGGCGCGTGCTGCTGCTCGCGCTCGGCGGGCTTGCGGTTGATTATGCGCTGCTGACGATTGTCGAGACTTTGCCCTGGCTGTTCGTCGCGCGCGCGCTGTCGGGCATTTTCGGCGGCAGCTATGCCGCGGCGCAGGCGGCGATCGCCGATATCACCCAGCCCGAGGAGCGCGCGCGGAACTTCGGCTTCGTCGGCGCGGCGTTCGGCATTGGCTTCGTCGCGGGACCCGCGCTCGGCGGTTTCCTCGGCGAGATCAGCCCGCGCGCGCCGTTCGTGGCGGCGGCGATCCTTGCTGCGGCGAACATGCTCTACGGCTACTTCATCTTTCCCGAAACGCTGCCACCCGAACGCCGCCGCGCGTTCGACTGGCGCCGCGCCAATCCACTCGGCGCGTGGAAGACGATGCGCAGGCTGCCCGGCATGGACGGCGTCGCCGGGGTGCTCGTGCTGTGGCAGATCGCCAGCCTCGTCTATCCGATGACGTGGAGCTTCTATTGCATCGCGCAACTCGGCTGGACGCCGGGGATGATCGGCGCGAGCCTCGCCGCGGTCGGGGTGATGATCGCGCTCGGGCAGGTTTTCGTCGTCGGCCCCGCGGTCGCGCGCTTCGGCGAGCGCGACGCGGCGACGCTCGGCATCCTCGTCGCGACCCTGGTCTATGTTGGTTATGCCTTCACCACCTCGACGATCGGCGCGTTCCTGCTGCTGATCCCCGTCGCGTTGCAGGCGCCGGTGCAGCCGTCGCTGATGGCGATGATGTCGCGCCGCGCGACCGCCGAAACGCAGGGCGAGGTGCAGGGAATTTCGGCGATGGCGATGGGTCTAGGCCAGCTGTTCGCGCCGCTGCTGCTCACCGGAACGATGGCCTATTTCACCGCCGACGGCGCGCCCGTCCATTTCCCGGGCGCGGCGTTCGTCGTCGCGGCGATCTTTGGCCTGCTCGCGATCCTGATGCTCCGCCGCCTGCCGCGCGCGACACGGACAAGTGACGATGATGCGGCCGATCAGATGCCGCCGTCGGTCACCGCATAGCCGAGCGCCTCGAAGCCGGCGGTCAACGCCCCGACGCACGCCGCGACCTGATCGCCGTCGGTCGAACGGATGACGAAATTGGCGCCGATCTTGCCGTCGCGAAAGAAGGGGTAGCTGCCGATCGCGGTGCCCGGATAATCCTTCTCACCCTGCCGCAGCAGGTCGGCGATCTCGCTCTCGGGCGCCCACGCGCCGATCGTGTGCGCGATGAGCGGCGCGCCGCCCTCAAGCTCGCCGGTCAGCGCGTCGAGCATGCCCGCGGTGATGTGCGGCACGCCCGCCATCACAAACAGATTGCCGATGTGGATGCCCGGCGCGCCCGACATGCGGTTGGGGATCAGGTCGGCGCCGTCAGGCACCCGCGCCATGCGCAGCCGCGCCTCGGTCAGCTCGCTGCCGCGCGCGGTGTAATAATTTTCGAGGATCGCGCGCGCCGCCGGATGGACCACGACCCCGACACCAAGCGCCTTCGCCACCGCATCGACGGTGATGTCGTCGTGCGTCGGGCCGATACCGCCCGTGGTGAAGACATAGTCATAACGCGCGCGGATCGCGTTCAGCGCATCCACGATCTCCTGCTCGACATCGGGGACGATGCGAACTTCGCGCAGGCGAATCCCCTGCACGTCGAGCCAGGTCGCGATTTGCGACACATTCTTGTCCTGCGTGCGGCCCGAGAGAATCTCGTCGCCGATCACCAGCACGGCGGCGGTCCAGATGCGTTCGTCGCTCATGCCTTTGCCTTAGCTACGAACGGTGACAAAACAAGCCCGCTGGCGGTCGGACGATGTTCTTGATATGTTCACACCCGAATCGAACCGCATGGGAGAAGCGCGATGGCCGAAGACCTGATTTTCTATACCAATCCGATGTCGCGCGGGCAGATCGTCCGCTGGATGCTCGAAGAGGTCGGCGCGCCCTACGAGCCGCGTATCCTCGATTATGCCACGACGATGAAGGGCGCCGAATATCTTGCGATCAACCCGATGGGCAAGGTTCCGGCGGTCGTCCACGAGGGCAAGGTCGTCACCGAATGCGCGGCGATCTGCGCCTATCTGGCCGATGCCTTCCCCGAAGCCGGCCTCGCGCCCGATGTCGCCGACCGCGCCGATTATTATCGCTGGCTGTTCTTCACCGCGGGCCCCGTCGAGCAGGCGATCACCGCCAAGCAGTTCGGCGTCGAACCCGATGCCGACCAGCAGCGCATGGCGGGCTTCGGTTCGCTTCCTGCCGCGCTCGACGCGCTCGAAAGCGCCGTCGCGGGCAAGGCGTTCGTCGCGGGCGACCGCTTCAGCGCCGCCGACGTCTATGTCGGCAGCCAGATCGACTGGGGTTTGCAGTTCGGCACGATCGCATCGCGCCCGGCGTTCGAGGCCTATGTCGCGCCCTTGCGGACACGCGCCGCGTACAAGCGCGCGAAGGAAATCGACAATGCGCTGATCGCCGAGATGCAGGGGGCGCAATGACGTCACCATTTCCGGACCTCACGACCGAAACACTCCTGCTGCGGCCGCTGGTGCTGGAAGATCATTCGGCCATTCAGGCCATTTTCCCGCAATGGCAGATCGTGCGCCATTTGAATCCGTTCGTTCCATGGCCCTATCCCGACGACGGCGCGCTGACCTTTGTCCGCGACGTCGCGCTTCCGGCGATGCGCGAAGGCAAGGCCTGGCACTGGTCGATCCGAACGCGGCAGGAGCCCGGCACCCTGATCGGCGTCATCAGCCTGATGCTCAATCCCGACGACAACCGCGGTTTCTGGCTCGATCCCGTCCACTGGGGCAAAGGCTTGATGCGCGAAGCGAGCGATGCCGTGACCGATTATTGGTTCGACGTGCTGGACCAACCGATCCTGCGCGTGCCCAAGGCGATCGACAATCGCGCATCGCGTGCCATCTCGACCGGCAGCGGCATGCGCGTGGTCTGGCGCGGCGAAAAACAATATGTCGAAGGCGCCTTGCATTCCGAATTGTGGGAAATCACCGCCGATGAATGGCGGGCGAGGCGCATCCTCCGCCCTGACCAATAAAAGAGCCCGGCGAATCGCTCCGCCGGGCTCGCTTGTTTCGGCCTTCGTCCGTCCCGCTTATTCGCGGTTGCCCAAGAGGTTGAGCAGGAAGGTGAACATGTTGACGAAGTCGAGGTAGAGCGTCAGCGCGCCCATGATCACCGACTTGCCGACAAAGTCGGTCCCGCGGACATAGAAATACATGCTTTTGATCTTCTGCGTATCATAGGCGGTGAGGCCCGCGAACAGCAGCACACCGATCACGCTGATCGCGAGGCTGAGCGCGCTCGACTGCACGAACATGTTGATCACCATCGCGACGAGGATGCCGATAACGCCCATGATCAGGAAGGTGCCGAAGCCCGACAGATCCTTCTTGGTCGTATAGCCGTAGAGGCTAAGGCCAAGGAATGCCGCCGCGGTTGCGAAAAAAGTGGTCGCGATCGATGACGCCGTAAAGGCCAGGAAGATCGTCGACATCGACAGGCCCATCACCGCGGCATAAACCCAGAACAAAGTCTGCGCCGCCGTCGTCGACAGCTTGTTGATCCCGAAGCTCAGCACCAGCACGAAGGCCAGCGGCGCGAGCATCACCACCCACATCAGCGGGCTGCCGATCAGCGACTGGGTAAAGCCGCTATTGAACGCCAGCATCGCGACGATGCCGGTCAGCAGCACGCCCGAGCCCATATAGTTGTAAACCGACAGCATGTACGACCGCAGGCCGGCATCGACGGCCTGGTCCATTGCGTTCGCGCCGGCACCAAAACCGGAAGCCGCCATATTGGGGTCGTTCCAATTCGCCATTGTCATTACTCCATCATCGGCCAGCCCATACCGGCCGTAGACAGCAATATCGGGCGTTTCCCCTCCTGTTTCAAGCGAAACCGGACAAGAGCAATATTATTGCCTGCCCGGCGGTTAGGGGGTCGCGATCCGAAACCCCGCCCATTATGTTGCCCGCCATGTCCACGCACCGCCTGTTCGTCGCGCTGCGCCCGCCGCGTCCGGTCCGCGACATATTGCTCGCGGCGATGCACGGCATCGCGGGCGCGCGCTGGCAAAATGACGAGCAGCTCCACTTGACGCTGCGTTTCATCGGCGAGGTCGACCGCCATATGGCAGAGGACATCGCGGCGGCGCTCGGCGCGCTCCATGCGCCGCGCGTTGCGGCGCGGATTGCTGGTGTCGGCCTGTTCGAGCGGCAAGGGCGGCCGAACATGATCTGGGCCGGGGTCGAGCCGCACGATCCGCTCGCGGCGCTGCACCGCAAGGTCGACCAGCGCCTCGCGCGCGTCGGCATCGCGCCCGAGACGCGCGCCTTTGTTCCGCATGTCACGCTCGCGCGCCTGAACCGCAACTCAGGACCGGTCGCGCCCTTCCTTGCGCTGAGCGGCGACCTTGCGAGCCCGGCTTTCGAATTCGGCCATGTCACGCTGTATGAAAGCGAACTCGGCCATGGCGGCTCGCGCTATCACCCCGTGGCGCGTTATCCGCTGGAAGGCGAAAATTCGGCAACGAGCGCGGCGGCGACCGCATCGACATCCTCCCACGTCGCGGCAAAGCCGTCGTCTTCGCCATAATAGGGATCGGTGACGCCTTCGCCGCCGCGACCGGGCAGAAGGTCGAGCATCAGCCGGAGCTCGGCGGTCGCGTCGGGCGGCCGGATCGCGCGGGCGTCGCGCAAATTGCTCGCGTCGGCGGCGAGGATCAGGTCGAAATCGTAGAAGTCGGCGCGGCGGAGCTGGCGGCCGCGCAGCGCCGAAATGTCGACGCCGCGGCGGCGCGCTTCGGCCTGCGCGCGGGCATCGGGGGCATGGCCGATGTGCCAGTCGCCGGTTCCCGCCGAATCGAGCGTGGCGTCGATGCCGGCGCGGGCAAAGGCGGCGCGCGCGGCACCCTCGGCCAATGGCGAGCGGCAGATGTTGCCGAGGCAGAGGAAGAGGATCGCGGGCCCGGCAATTGCTCTATCGTTGCGCATATCGACGATGTTCTCCATAAAGTTGAACCGACTTTCAACTTGCGCCTTCGTCCGGCTCTGCTAGCCATGAGCCACAACAGATAATGGGTCAGGGAGAGGGTTGCCAGATGGCCGAGACCGCCAGCGAGAATGTCATATCCGATGCGCCGGTTCCGGCCGAACCGAAGGCCACCGGATATAGCTGGTACGTCCTGTCGGTGCTCGTCGTCGTCTATATCCTTAATTTCATCGACCGGCAGATCATCAGCATCCTCGCGGTCGACATCAAGGCCGACCTTGGCCTGACCGATGGCGATATGGGCTTCCTCGGCGGAGCCGCTTTCGCGGTCTTCTATGCGCTGTTCGGCATCCCGCTCGGCCGCCTCGCCGATAATTGGAGCCGCGTGAAGTTGCTGTCGATCGGCCTGACCCTGTGGTCGGCGATGACGGCGGCATCGGGCTTCGCCTATAACCAGCTGACGCTGACCTTCGCGCGCATGGGCGTCGGCGTCGGCGAGGCGACCGCGAGCCCGACCGCCTATTCGCTGATCTCCGACTATTTCCCCAAGCGGCAAAAAGCGACCGCGCTCGCGATCTATTCGTCGGGACTCTACCTCGGCGGCGGCGTGTCGCTGTTCATCGGCGCGCTGATCGTCGAGGCATGGAACAGGAATTTCCCTGCAGGCGGGCCGATGGGGCTGGTCGGCTGGCAAGCGGCCTTCCTCGCGGTCGGCATCCCCGGGCTGCTCCTTGCGCTCTGGGTCGCCAGCTTGCGCGAGCCGGTCCGCGGCGCGATGGACGGCGTCGCGAGCCCGGGCTGCCCGGACCCGTTACGCGAGTTCGGCAAGGATCTGTCGATGATCGTGCCGCCGCTGACGCTGTGGGGCGCCGCAAAGCGCGGTCCCGCCGCGCTGGCGATCAACATCGGCTTTGCCGCCGCGATCGCCGCCTTCGCCTGGTGGATGATCCGCCTGACGGGCAATTTCCCGCAATGGTCGGCGGTCGCGCTTGGCTATTATGCGGTCTTTTCCTGGGCGAGCGCGCTGCGCGCGCACGATCCGGCGACCTTCCGGCTCATCTGGGGCACTCCGGCGTTCATCTGCACCACGCTCGGTTATGGTCTCGTCAGCCTCGCCGCCTATGCGCTCGCTTTCTGGTCGGCGCCCTATGCCGAAATCGTGCTGGGCCTGCCCAAGCAGGAGCTGGCTTTCATCCTCGGCGCGAACGGTGCCGTCGCCGGTTTCGTCGGCGTCATCATCGGCGGCCGCCTCGCCGATCATTTGCGGGCGAAGAATCCGGCGGGCCGCATCCTGATGATCATCTTCGGCGTCGTCGCACCGATCATTCCGATCTGGATCGGCTACACGACCGAGAATTCGACGCTCTTCTATGTCATGAACTTCCTCGCCGGCATGCTTGGCGCCGCCGCGCTCGGCGCCGCTGCCGCCACGACGCAGGATCTGGTGCTGCCGCGGATGCGCGGGACGGCGACCGCGGCCTTCTTCCTCGGCACCACTTTGGTCGGCCTGTCATTCGGCCCCTATATGGTCGGGCAGATTTCGGACCTGGCGGGGACGATCGTCGACGGCAAGCCGGTCGGCGATCTGCGCACGGGCATCTTGTCGTTGATCGGCGTCGCGCCGATCGCGCTCGGCCTGCTGCTTTATGCCTATCGCGCGGTGCCGGAGGCCGAAGCGACGATCGCCGAACGCGCGGCGGGCGCCTGACCTTTCGATCAAGACGCCCGCACAAACTTGGTCTGAAATCCGCCTCCGTCAGCCCTTGTGGGAGCGACGGAGCCGAAGCGGGGCTTACTTCGTGCCCTCTTTGACGATCACGCCGCACGCGACGCGCCCGCCGCTGTTGCCGCTGGGATCGGTCTTGTAATCGTCGGGCCCGGCGTGGATCACAAACGCCGCGCCGTCGGCGTCGAGCAGCGCGCCGTCGCCCTCGAAGCGCGAGCCGACGAGACGCAAGGTCGCACGGCCGATCTGGTCGGGCTCGATCACGAGGTTGGGCAGGTCGCCATGGTGCGCGCCCATCGGATTGTCGCGGCCGTGCTGGGCGCCGGTCGGGTTCCAGTGCGGGCCGGCGCTCGCGAAATCGGGGGCGTTGCACTGACCGACGGCATGGACGTGCATCCCGTAGGTTCCCGGCGCGAAGCCGCGCGCGACGAGTTCGATGCGCAGGCCCGTCGTATCGCGATAGATGTCGGCGCGGCCGCGGTCGGCGCCCTTATTGTCATAGAGCTGCGCAAAGGCATCGGCGGGGGGCAGCGTTGTCGTGGACTTCTTCCCCATTCCCGCGCAGCCGGCGAGCGCGAGCGCCCCGATGATGACGGCCCCCTGGACCATGATCTGTTTGCGGTGCGAACCCATCGTCATCTTGCTGCTCCCTTTGATCCGGATCGGAATCAGAACGTCGTCACGGCGCGTTTCGATCCCGGTGCGCCGGTGATGCCCGCAATCGCCGCGAGTTCCAAGGGGATAAGTCGGCTGCCGGCGGGGAAAGCGGTCATTTACTTATCATCGCTATCGTAGACCCGCAGACCAATATGAGACCGAGCCCAAGAGGGGACTGCCAACGTGAAGCGTCATATTGCGGGGCTGGTTTTCATCACTTCGACCGCTGTCTCGGCCGCGTCTAGCGTGGGCGCTATGGAGACAAATGCGCGTGATTCAGCGCGGAAGCCCGACGCGGATGAATCTGCCATCTTGTCCGCATATCTTTCGAACCTCATTGCGACACAGCCGGACATCCCCAAAGATCGAATAATTTGTATCAATGAACGCTACATAGAGGAGCCGCCTGATTGGAATCTGAGCCTCGTACGGAGGCTCGATAAGGGCGAAGGCGAGCGGGGAGCATTCGAAAGTCTACGCAAGAAGCCGAAACCAAGGGCTATATCGGAGGCGTTGGTTTCGGTCGCTGGGTTGAAGCTACGAGAGGTTCCTCAAGAGGCAGTGCCAGGTCCGGAATGTTCAACCCGACCGCGACACACAATCAGCCGACCCATAATGTATAAAAATCGAGCGTTCGTTGTGAGTTACGTCGGCAGGGCGCCATGTGCGGCTTACGCGATTGTCTCCAGGATCGATAAGATCGGGGCGAGTTGGAAAGTGGTTGCTACGAAGGGGCTTCATGCTGCCCTTCCTCCGATTGGCTGCGGGCAGCTTTGGACGCCGGCAGAGTTGAATAATATCAAGGGGCGGTATTATCTTATCGGAGATTGATTCACATAATTCGATAGAGCGCCGAACGGCCAAGCGGAACTAGTATGCCGTACGAGCCTCCTCCTCGCGATGCTCTCGACGTCCGCTACCGGTCGAAAGCGGGCGCGGTGGTCTTCAGACCCTCGTCATCCCGGACTTGATCCGGGATCCACCGAGGCGTCGAAGTCATGGACCCCGGGTCAAGCCCGGGGTGACGAGGACTGGCAGGGTAGCTTCCGGTCATCTTGGGCCATTTGTCGCCGATCGGACGGACAAAAAAGGGGCCGCGAATTGCTTCGCGGCCCCTTATTTTTTTGCCTGACGGCTTCGATCAGGGATCAGAAGACGCGGGCGTATTGCTCGTTGCCGACGAAGCCCAGCTTGCCGACGCCGCTGCGCTTGATCACCGCCATGACATTGTCGACGACGATATAGCGTGCATAGGGGTCGGGCTGGACCTGCAGCTCGGGTTCGACCGGCAGTGCCTTGGTCTGTTCCAGATAATTTGCCAGCTGCGCAAGGTCGACCGGCGAACCGTTCCAGGTGATCGTTCCCGCGGGATCGATCATCACCTTGTTCTTTTCGGGGTCGACATTGCTCTGGCTGTCGGTCGGGACCGGCAGGTCGATCTTCACCGCGTGGGTCTGGACCGGGATGGTGATGATGAACATGATGAGGAGCACGAGCATGACGTCGATCAACGGCGTCGTGTTCATGTCCATCATCGGTTCATTTTCGTCCCGATCTCCAACTGCCATGGACATGCGATTATTCCTTCGTTCCTAAACGGAGCGCGCCCTTACAGGCGGCCCACCGTACCCGAACCAGGAGCCGGTTCCGAAATGAACCCGATCTTCTGGAAGCCGGCATATTGCATCGTGTAGATCACGCCACCGATGCACTGGTACGGCGTGTTGACGTCGCCGCGGATGTGCACTTCGGGGAAGTTTTCCTCGGTGATATTCTGCGGACCGCCGATATCTTCGAGCAGCTGCTCGAGCTTCTTTTGTCCACGTTCCAGCAACTGCTTGGAATCCACCGGGGTCTGGCCCCAATATACTTCACACGCCGTGCTCTCGGGGTTGGGCTCGCCGTCGCCGTCGGTATCAGCCGAACGGATCGAAAGCAGCACATTCTCAGGCTTCGTCGTCGTCACCTCAAACGCCACGTCGGGCAGTTTCAGGTTCACCGTCTCCAACACCACGGGAACCGTGATGAGGAAGATGATGAGCAACACAAGCATGATGTCCACGAGCGGAGTCGTGTTGATTTCGGACATCGGGGCGTCTTCGCCACCCTTGTCGCCTACACTCATCGCCATAGGATTAGCATCCTGTCACAAAATTTCTGTCACGGACATCGGGACGGCGTGCCTTGAGCCCGCCTTCCCTGTCCAACGGACCCCGCCTTTCGCCACGCGGCGACTCGCCACGCAACGACAAGGCGGGGGTCCAGGAGACCGATCAGGCCTTCTTCGGTGCCGCGGCCGGAGCAGCAGCCTTCGCCGGGGTCAGCGACGCCGGCTTCACCTGGCCGTTCGACATGATCGAGCCGAGCACGTCGTTCGAGAAGGTCGACAGACGGCGGGCAATCGCCTTGTTGCGGCTCTGGAGCCAGTTGAACGCGAGCACCGCGGGAACCGCCACGATCAGACCGATGGCGGTCATGATCAGAGCTTCACCGACCGGACCGGCGACGGTGTCGATCGAAGCCTGGCCCGACGCACCGATCTTCACGAGCGCGCGAAGAATACCGATAACCGTACCGAACAGACCGACGAACGGCGCGGTCGAACCGACGGTCGCGAGGAAGGCGAGGCCCGAGTTCAATTTCGAGTTGATGTGGTTCTGCGAACGCTCGAGCGTGCCGTGCATCCAGTCGTGGGCTTCGACGGGGTTGGCGAGCTTGTTATGCTCTTCGTTGGCGCGCAGACCGTCTTCTACGACCTGGCGATACGCGCTGTTCTTTTCGAGCTTCGAAGCGCCGTCGGCGAGCGTCGGAGCGCGCCAGAAGTTGGCGTCGACGGCCTTGCCCTGGTTCATCACTTTATTCTGTTCGAACAGCTTGGTGAACAGGATGTAGAGCGTGCCGACGAACATGATCAGCAGGACGAGGAAGGTGACCTGCGAGACGATGCCGCCTTCGCACAGTGCGGGGACGAGACCATAGGGGCTCGCGCCTTCTTCCTTCACGCACATCGCGGCGGGCATCAGGCTGAGCCCCGCTTCGTGGGCCGGTGCTGCCGCAGCGGCGGCATTTGCGATCAGATTAAACATACTGGAAAATCCCTCTCAAAATATTCGATAAGTTCGAAACACAGATCCGGTCGCGCGATCAGCGCGGAATCTGCCAACGGATACGATTGCTGTAGCTGCCGCCCACGGGGTTACCCGCGCGATCCTTGCCCGGATTGAACCGGCCACGGCGCTGGATAAGTTTGCAGGTTTCGGCATCGAGATCGGCATGACCGCTCGACGCGGTCACATCGCACGAAGTGATGCGGCCATCGACGCCATAGGTGACGCGGAACCCGGTGGTGCCTTCACGCTCTTCGCGCATGGCACGGGCCGGATAGTCGTCGTTCGTCGCCCAGCGGCCCGGGTTGCCCTTGGGCGTACCAGCGGCGCTGAGATCAGGCGTCGGCGGCGGCGCCGGCGGTGCCGGCGGCGTATAGACGGGCGGGGGCGGCGTCGGCGGCGCCTTCGGCACCGACTGGACCGTGTTGGTCGTCACCGGCGGCGGAATGGGCGACGGCGGCGTCACAACCGGCGGCGGCGGCGGCAATTTATTGTCCGGCGGCGGCGGCGGCGGGGGTTCCTCCGGCGGCGGCGGCTCTTCTACGTCCACCACATCCAATTTTTCGGCGAGTTTCTTGACGATACTGATATTCAAGCCGTTGACCAGGCCGTAGCCCAGAACCGCTGTAAGCAGACCAACCAAGACAATCGCCACTACCCTGTTTTTAGGGTCGACATTATCACCATAAGCCATTCAGGGACGACGCTCCTTGCTAGATCATCCTGACACCAATTCCCTGCCGGCGGGTTCGGTTGCCAAATGCCCGGATGATTTCCGATGCGTTGTGCGAGACCCGACGGCGCTACGTTCGGCTTATTATGTTTTTGCCGGACGCTTCGCGGCCCGTCCTATCGCGGTGGCGGCACATTCGCAAACCCTTTATCAGCGGTTAATGTGCCTTGTCCCATGATGGGGATTTCAACGCCGATACCGGTGTCATAAACGACGGAAAGTGGAACGATCATGCGCCTCCCCCACCCGGCCGCTATCGCCGGCATTCTCGCCTTAACTCTTGGAATCCCCAGCGTTTCCGCGATGCAGGCGCCCCCGGCCGCCGCCGCGGCCAGTCCGTACAGCTATGCCGATATCGCCGATCTGGCGACGGCGGCGCCGACCGTGCTGCACGCGCGTATATATAAGGCCACGGCGCTCAAACCCGAGCGAGCCCCCGGAGTCGCGGCGGGCCACACCCGATTCTATGTCGAGTCCGACGTTGTCAGCCTGATTCGCGGCGCGGGACCGCTCGCGGCGCGAATCTCCTACCTCGTCGATCTGCCGCTCGACGCGAAGGGAAAGCCGGCGAAGCTGAAGAAGAAACAGCCCGTCCTGCTCTTTGCCCGGCCCGTCGCCGGGGCGACGGCAGGCAGCAGCAACACCGGCAGCGTCCAGCTGATCGCGCCCGATGCGCAGCTGCCGTGGGATCCGGCGACCGAGGCGCAATTGCGCGCCGTGCTCACCGAACTGGTCAAGCCCGGCGCGCCGCCGGCGATCACCGGCGTCGCGAACGGCTTCCACGTTCCGGGCACCTTGCCCGGCGAGGGCGAGACGCAGCTGTTCCTCAACACCAGGACCGGAGAGCCCGTGTCGCTGACCATCCTGACCGCTGCCGACGGTTCGCGGCGCTGGGCGGCGGCGTTCGGCGAGATCGTCGACGCGTCGGCGGCGGTGCCACAGCGCAATACGCTCGCCTGGTATCGGCTCGCTTGCGGATTGCCGCGCCAGCTGCCGCTGAGCAAGCTGGCGGGAACCGCCCCCGAGGATCGGCGCAAGGCGGCGTCGGACTATAATGTCGTCCTCGGCGCGCTTGGCGAATGCACGCGCACGCGCAAGCCGGTGGACTGATTTCTGTTTCTCCGACCGACGTCGGAGGCGGCACCGGCCCGCTCCCGCCACCCGACCTCTCATAGCCTAGAGGCCGGGTGTGCGAGCGGGCCGGTGCCGCTTTCCATGACCGGATAAAGCTCAGCTTCGGCGCGCCCTAGGCGCGCCGGGCTTGTTTCCATGGCAAAAGCCGATAGGGCGCTCGCAACGGCGGGGCGCGGCTCCGCGTCTATACGGAGCTCCTTGCATGTCGCCCTATTCCGCCCCGACCGCCCCTCGCCCGCCGCTGCGTGTCGCGCTCGCGGGGATTGGCGTCGTCGGTGGCGGGGTCGTCCGGCTGCTCGAGGCGAACCGCGACCTGATCGCGCGCCGCGCCGGGCGCGCGATCGAGATCGTCGCGCTGTCGGCGCGCGACCGGCACAAGGATCGCGGCGTCGACCTGTCGCCCTATCGCTGGGAAGACGATATGGATGCGCTCGTCGCGGCGGACGACGTCGATGTCATCGTCGAGATGATCGGCGGCGCCGACGGCCCGGCGCTGACGCTGGCGCGCCATGCGCTCGGCGCGGGCAAGGCGCTGGTCACCGCGAACAAGGCGATGATCGCGCATCACGGGCTCGACCTCGCGCGGCTCGCCGAGGAGAAAGACACGCCGCTGAAATATGAGGCCGCGGTCGCGGGCGGCATCCCGGTGATCAAGGCGATCCGCGAGGGCGCATCGGCGAACGAGATCGCGCGCGTCTATGGCATCCTCAACGGCACCTGCAATTATATCCTGACCCAGATGGAGCGGAACGGCGCGAGCTTCGCCGATGCGCTCGCCGCGGCGCAGGCCGAGGGTTATGCCGAGGCCGACCCGACCTTCGACGTCGACGGGATCGACGCCGCGCATAAATTGTCGATCCTCGCCGCGCTGTGCTTCGGGACGAAGCTCGATATCGGGGCGGTGACCGCCGACGGGATCCGCGGGCTGATCGCCGCCGACATTCGCGAGGCCGAAGCGCTGGGGCACCGCGTCCGCCTGATCGGCATGGCCGAGCGTGATGCCGCCAAGAACGGGGGCGCCCTCTACCAGCATGTCCAGCCGTGCCTCGTCCCCGCCGATCATCCGCTCGCCTATGTCCCCGGCGCATTGAACGCCGTCGTCGCCGAGGGCAATTTCGTCGGGCGCCTCTTCTTCGAGGGCGCCGGCGCGGGCGCGGGGCCGACCGCATCGGCGATCGTCGCCGACATCATCGACATCGCGCGCGACGAATATGGCCCCGCCTTTGCGATGCCGGTCGATTCGCTCGACCAGGCACCCGTCGCCGACGCCGGCGCGCGGATCGGCAAACATTATGTCCGCCTGATCGTCGAGGACCGCATCGGCGTGCTCGCCGAGATCGCGACGGCGATGCGCGATGCCGGCGTCTCGATCGAAAGCCTGATCCAGCGCGGCAGCGAGGACGGCAGCGGCGTCGTCATCGTGCTCGTCACCCACGAAGGTCCGGCCAGCACGATCCACGCCGCGCTCGCTATCCTCGCCGCATCGGACCATGTCGTCGGCGCGCCGATGCATATGCCGATCCTCGCGCTGTAAAGGGCGGTAACGCCGACTTGCAATCGCCCGCCCCGCTGTTAGCCCTGATGAGGGGAAGCCGGGGGGGCAGTGACTATGGATATCGAGATTCGGCGCGGCCTAGCCGAGGCGCGGACGTTCGCGGGCGAGCATTGGCGGCCGCTGCTCGCCTATATGCTGCTCGGCGTCGTGCTGCCCTACTTGCTGCTCGCGAGCGAGCCGGTGCTGAGCATCGAGGTGCTCGTGGCGCTGGCCCTCGTGCCCGAGGATTTCCGGTTCACGGGATCGATCGTGGGTCCGCTCTATCTGCTCGGCATCTGCGCGGCGCTGCTGTGCGGAGGTATGCTCGCGCTGTGGAGGGCGTTGCTTGCCGAGATTCGCGAAGGCTATATCGCCGAAATCATGTACGGCATGGTCGCGGGCGCCGCCTATCTGATCGCCGGGCTCTTCTTCTATTATCTCATCGGCTTCCTGCTCGCCCTCCCCTTCCGATTGACCGTCGGGATGGAGGTCGCGCGCGCCGAAGGCACGCCGATCGCGATCGGCCGCCAGATTCTGCTGGTCCTACTCAGCGCCTGGTTCAACGCACGCCTCTGTCTGATCGGGCCGATCATGGCCGAAGCCGGCAAGCTGGAGCCGGTAACGGCTTTTATCGAATCATGGCGCCGGACGGCGCCCCGCCAATGGTCGCTGGCCGCACTCTATCTGTCATTCAACATCGTCGTCGCGCTGCTGATCGGGCTCCTTTTCGTATCGCATAGCTATCTGATCGTGGGCGGTGAAACGATGCGGATCGCCGCCATGGCGATGAGCAGTGTCTGGCTGATCTTCTGGTGCGGCTATTTTGCGGTCGCCACGCTGGTTCCCGCCGGCTTCTACCGCGCATCAAAGGCCGGAACCCCGGCGGCTACCTTCGCCTAAGGCTCCTCTTCGGGGGTCGGCGGGGTGCCCGTTTCGGGATCGGTCGCACGCTTCACCGCTTCGTAGAGCGCATTATATTCGGGGCCGGGTTTATAGCGCCCGCCGAACGACATCCAGTTATAGGGCAGTTTGTCCATCGTCATCGCCTGCGCCTCGGCGCGCGGCAGCTTCGGCGGTGCCTCGCGGCCTTCGTTCGCGATCGCGCGCAGTTCGGGCGACAGGCGGTGCAGATCGGTGTCGGAGCCGCACACATTGATCGAACCGTCGTCGGCGGGTTTACAGCGCTTGATCGGGTCGACCATTTCCTTTGCCTTCGCGGCGGCGCTTTCGGCATCGCGCGGCGGCGGCGGCGCGGGTGGTCCCTGCATCTGCGCGGCGGCGGGTGCCACCGCCGTCATCGCGATGACACAGCTCATGGCGAAAGCGGCACCGAATCGGGCGAAGTATTCTCGACAAGCGGCGCGGGCGACCATATGGCGCCCACCATGCCCACGCGGCGGAACAAGTAAAGACGGAGAGTGGCCGACATGACGAATAGCAGCAACCTCGACCGGGTGCTCGTGCTCGAGATGGTGCGCGTCACCGAAGCCGCGGCGATCGCCGCCGCGAAGCTGATCGGCCGCGGCGACGAGAAGGCCGCCGACGCCGCCGCCGTCGAGGCGATGCGCACCGCGTTCAACACGCTCTATATGGACGGCACGATCGTCATCGGCGAAGGCGAGCGCGACGAGGCGCCGATGCTCTATATCGGCGAAAAGGTCGGCAACGCGCCGGGCAAGGGTCCGAAGATCGACATCGCGGTCGACCCGCTCGAAGGCACGACGATCACCGCCAAGGCCGGCCCCAACGCGCTCGCGGTGCTCGCGATCGCCGAGGAAGGCTGCCTGCTCAACGCCCCCGACGTCTATATGGACAAGCTCGCGGTCGGCGCGGGCTATTCGCCCGGCATCGTCAATTTCGACAATAGCGTGCGCGAGAATGTCGAAGCCGTCGCGCGCGAAAAGGGCTGCAAGCCCGAACAGATCATCGTCTGCGTACTCGACCGCCCGCGCCACGAAGCGATCATCACCGAGTTGCGCGCGATCGGCTGCGGCGTCGCGCTGATCCCCGACGGCGACGTCGCCGGCGTGATCGCGACGACGAACCCCGACACCAATATCGATATCTATATGGGATCGGGCGGCGCCCCCGAGGGCGTGCTCGCCGCCGCGGCGCTGCGCTGCGTCGGCGGCCAGTTCAAGGGCCGCCTGCTCTTCCGCAACGACGACGAGCGGCTGCGCGCGAAGAAATGGGGCATCGAGGACCTCGACCGCGTTTACGACCTCGAAGACCTTGCCAAGGGCGACGTGATCTTCGCCGCGACGGGCGTGACCGACGGATCGCTGCTGCGCGGCGTCAAGCGCCGCCGCGACGGCGTGATGACCACCGAGACGGTAGTGATGCGCGCATCGTCGCGCACGGTGCGCTGGGTGAAGGGCGAGCATCGCTCGCACTGACCGCGAAACCGGCGGACGGAGGGCCGCTGCCGACCGTCACCATTTGTCGCCCCCGCGAAGGCGGGGGCGACGGTATTACTACGCGGCCCGCGTCAGCTTTTCGCCGGGCCTTGCGCGGGGAACTGCCATCAATTCCCGGCGGTCAGGCCGGGAATATATAATGCAGCAATCTTATCGACGAATTTCTCGGGCGAAGCGCCCATCAGATTAGTCAGAACGACAATAGAGAGATCGTCACCGGGATAGATGAATATGGCGGCGCGGGCTCCGCCAACGGGCGTGATGGCCGGATGATCGGCACGCCGAGCCGAGGGCCAACCCAATCCATAGCCATTTACGGGCGAGCCAAAGCCGCGATACGTGCCGTCCGCTTGCGGCTGCGGCTTCCACAACTGCTGCAGGCCGTCCTTGTTGACAAGCTTCTGCTTTTGCAGAGCGATGACCCACTTTGCCAAATCGGTGGACGTCGTTCGGACACCACCGGCCGGGAATAGAATTTCCGTCCACGGTTCATGCCGCGCGAACGGCACCTCGCTTCGTTCGGCACCGACGGTCTTCATTCCCTCGATCCGCAGCGTCAGATGCGTATAGAGCGCCGCCGCGTGGGCCCCGGCTTTGGCGCCGGTAACATCAGCAAAGCGCGTGCGCTTCATCCCCACGGCATCGAACTGCCGATCGCGCACGAAATCGGCGTAGGATTTCCCCGTGATCTTCTCGATAATCTTCCCCATCACGACATAGTTGGTCTGGGTATAGGCGAATTTCGTACCGGGCGATGATCTCAGGGGAAGCTCCTGCACCTTTGCCCAGGCGGCATCGGGTTCGGCGCCATCGATCAGGCGCAGATTGTCATCCGAAATCTCGGCCAGGCCCGACATGTGGGTCAGGATATTCCGAACGGTAATGCCGCTCCACGTCGCGGGAAGCGTTTCGAGATAGGTCGTAACAGGCGCATCGAGATCCAGTTTGCCCGCCTCGACGAGCTGCATCGCCGCGACGCCGGCAACGGCCTTGCTGATCGAGTTGATCGGAAAGGTGGTTTGTTCGGTGACGGGGGTCGATGCCTCGACATTGGCCTGACCATAGGCGCCGGTGAACAGGATCTTGCCCTGCCGCACGACCGTCAACTGGAGCCCCGGAATGCCGCGCGAGCTCATCTCGCTTTGGACCAGCTGTTCAATGGCTGCCTTGTTTTCAGCCTCCGCTACAGACGCTGAGCGGGCACTTACACTATCACCAAGCCCGCCCATGACCGCAATCAGGCCGATTGCGGCAGAAATTCTATTCAGCATTATTTGATGGTCCTAAAGCTTGAGGAGTATATCAAGTACGTTTTTCTCGCCGTATCAATACACTGTCGGAGGCGTCAAGCTCGGGCAATAAACGAGAAAAAGTTGTTCAAAATATTCCCGCCGCCAATCCTTCGGCGAGTGCCGCGCCGAGGTCGCGCGCTTCGGCGAGGCGATCCGCGGCTATCGTCTTGGCCGCAAGGATCGCTTCGGGCGTCTGCGCGGCGGTGTTGACGATGATATGATCCGCCACCCGCTTCAGCCGCCATCCGGTCGCGATCCGGTCGAGCTGGCGTTGCGCGTTTTCGCCGTCGGACCCCGCGCAGATGATCGTCGCATAGGGGCGGCCCTCGAGCTTCCCGAGACACGGATAATAGCAGCGGTCGAACATCTCCTTCATCGCACCCGACAGCGCAGCGAGATTTTCGGGGCCGACAAACAGGTAGCCGCCCGCAGCGTGGAGATCGTCGGGCGTGACATCGGCCGCGGCGATAAGCCTTGCCGCCGTACCGGCACCTTCGGCCGCGGCGCGCGCGAGCGCCTCGCTGCCACCGGTGCGGCTGTGCCAGGCGATCAGGAGGTGCGGTGCGTCGGTCATGGGCCGATGCTTGCCAAGCACCGGCACGCGGCGCAAGCTGCCCGAAACATAGGGGAGACATGACATGCGCCGACTGACCGCCCTGCTGCTTGCCGGGACCCTGCCCTTCGCCGCCACCGCGCAGGATGCCGCGAGCGAGGCGACGCGCACCGCGCAAGCGGAGATCGCCAAGCGCCTGCCACTCGATGATCCGCGCGACGAGGCCAATGTGCTGCGCGGCAAGCTCGCCGAAATTCCGGGCGGCGTGATTTTGGGCAAGGACGGCAAGACGGTGTGGGACCGGCGGCCTTACGCCTTCCTCGACGCCAAGGCGGCGCCCGATACGGTCAACCCGTCGCTGTGGCGGCAGGCGCGACTGAACGCGGTGCATGGCTTGTTCGAGGTCGTGCCGGGCAAGATCTGGCAGGTCCGTGGTTACGATATTTCGGTGATGACGATCATCCGCGGCAAGAGCGGGTGGATTATCGTCGACCCGTTGCTGTCCGAAGAGGCGGCGGCCGCAAGCTGGAAGCTGTTCGCCGACACGGTCGAGGCGAAATCGGGCAGGCTGCCGGTCAAGGCGGTGATCTTCAGCCACAGCCACAGCGACCATTTCGGCGGCGTCGGCGGCATCGTCACCCCCGAACAGGTGAAGCGCGAGAAAATCCGCATCATCGCGCCGCACGGCTTTTCGGAGGAAGCGACGTCGGAGAATGTCCTTGCCGGCACCGCGATGGGACGCCGCGCGCTCTATATGTTCGGGTCGATCCTCGCGCCCGGGGCCGCGGGACAGGTCGACACCGGGCTGGGGCCGAAGCTGTCGTCGGGGACGATCGGATATATGGAGCCGACCGAGAGCGTCGCCGCGACGGGCGGCACGCTGACGATCGACGGGCTGGCGTTCGAATTCCTCGATGCCGGCGGCACCGAGGCGCCGTCGGAGTTCGTCTTCTATATCCCCGCGTATAAAGCACTGCACACGACCGAGGTCGTCACGCACACGCTGCACAATGTGCTCACGCTTCGCGGCGCGCAGGTGCGCGATGCGCTGCACTGGTCGAAGGTGATCGACGCCGCGCTCGTCCGCTGGGGCGGCAAGGCCGAGGTCGCGCTGGCGTCGCATCACTGGCCGACGTGGGGCGCGGGCGAGGTGAGCAGCCTGCTCGCCAACCAGCGCGACGCTTATCGTTATGTCCACGACCGCACGCTGTTTCTCGCCAATCGCGGCGCGACGCTTCACGAACTGGCCGACCAGACGGCGGAGGCGCCGGTGCAGGGCAAGGATTTCTCGACCCGCAATTATTATGGCACGCTCAACCACGACATGAAGGCGACGTACCAGCGCTATTTCGGCTGGTGGGACGGCAATCCGGCGAATTTCAACCCGCTGCCGCCCGAGCAATCGGCGCCCAAATATGTCGCGCTTGCGGGCGGTGCCGACAAGCTGCTCGCGGCGGGCAGGGCGGCAATCAAGGCTGGCGATTATCGCTGGGCGGCCGAGCTGTTGAACAAGCTGGTCTTTGCCGAGCCCGACAACAGGGACGCGCGCGCGGCGCTCGCCTCGGCCTATGATCAGATGGGGTATCAGGCCGAGTCAGGCGCGTGGCGCAACTATTATCTCGCCGCCGCCGCGACGCTGCGCGGCAATGCGGTTCCGGGCGGGACGAGCAATGGCCAAAGCCGGTCGTTCGTCAGCGCAATCCCGACCGCAGTGTTTTTCGACGCGCTCGCGACGCGGTTCGACGCCGCGAAAGGAAGCGCAGTCAAAGGCACCTTCCAGTTCATACTGCCCGACAGCAAGGAAACGGTCGCGATCGTCGTCGGCGGCGGGGTCGAGGTGCCGCGGTACGGCCTGACCGACCCCGCGCCGACCGCGATGATCACGATAAACCGGGCGACGCTCGACGATGTGATGCTGGGGCAGGCGCAGTTCCCGGCACTGCTCCAGTCGGGCGCGATCAGGATCGACGGCGACCGCGCGGCGTTCCTGTCGTGGTTCGCGCTCCACCCGCCCGCCGACCCGCGCTTCAATGTGGTTGTGCCATAGGGCCGCCACCGACTATCGGAGGAATATGACCGACACCCCCGCGCACCCGACCGATCCTTTCGACGCAGAGGCGCTCAATGCCGCCGAGGGGCTCGATCCGGTCAATCCCGCCTATGCACAGGTGCTCCGCATCGCGACCGCGCTCAACCTGATCCCGCTCGCGATCGGCGCGAGCGTGTTCGACGCGCTGCTGATCCGCCATATCGGGGGGCCGTACGGGCTGATCACCGCCGCCGCGTGGGTGATCGCGGCGATCGTGATTATCAGCTTTCCTTCGCGCCGGGTGTCACGCTGGGGGTACAAGATCGGCGAGGGGCAGTTGCGCGTCGCGCGCGGCTGGCTGTTCCGCACCGACACGATCGTCCCTTTCGTGCGCGTCCAGCATATCGACGTCGGACAGGGGCCGATCGAGCGCTGGTTCGGCCTGTCGCACCTGATCGTCCACACGTCGGGGACGCACAACAGCACGGTGACGCTGCCCGGGCTCCACGCCGACCTGGCGGCCGCGATGCGCGAGACGATCCGCCGGCATATCCAGACCGATTTCGCATGAGCGACGTCGCCGCAGCGCGCCCCGCCACTCCCTCAACCGATTTTGGGGACGAGCCGGACTGGCAGCGGCTGCACCCCGCGACGCTCGCGCTCGCCATCGTCAAGCTCGGGCCACGCTCGCTCAACTTCCTGCCCGCGGTGGCCGCATTGGGGTTCACCGGCAACTGGGTGTATATCGTGCCCGCGATCGGCGCTTTTCTGCTCTTCTCGCTGCTCGCAGCGTGGTTCCAGTGGCTGCGCTTCCGCTTTCTCGTCGGCGACGACGAGGTCGTGATCGAAAGCGGCGTTTTCGCGCGCCAGCATCGCACCATCCCCTTCGACCGCATCCAGGACGTCAGCATCGAGCAGGGGCTGGTCTCGCGCGCGCTCGGCATCGCCAAGGTCGGGTTCGAGACCGGTGCGGGCGGCAAGGAGAATGACGCAAGCCTCGACGCGATTGCGCTCGATTCGGCGCAGGCGCTGCGCACAACGATCCGCGCGCATCGCAGCGGCGAGGCGGCTGCGCCCGTCGTCGCCGATGCGCCCGAGGCACCGCCCGCGACCGAGGATCGGTTGCTCTTTGCGATGGGGCCGCGCCAGTTGCTGCTCGCGGGGCTGTTCAACTTCTCGCTCGCCGCGCTCGCGGTGGTCGGCGCGGGCATGCAGTTTTTCGACGGGCTGCTGCCGTTCGATTTCAACGTCTTCGACCCCCGGGACTGGATCGATATCGCCGAGGATTACGGGCTCGACCAGTGGCTGCTCGCGCATCGCTGGATCGCGGGCGTCGGCGCGGTGCTGTCGCTGATCTTCATCGGTTTTGCGAGCGGGATCGCGACGATGTTTTTCGCCAACTGGGGTTTCCGCCTGACGCGCGAGCCGCGCGCGCTGCGCCGCACCCGCGGCCTCACGACGCGTACCGACGTCGCGGTGCCGGTGAAGCGCGTGCAGGCGGCGATCCTCGTCACCGGCTGGTTCCGCCAGCGCTTCGGCTGGCACGAACTCCGCCTGCAAAGCCTGGCGAGCGACGGCGGGAAGGAAAATGACCATCAGGTCGTTCCCTTTGCGAAGCTCGATGCGATCGACCCGGTGCTCGCGGAGGTCGCGATCCGGCGCCCCGATGCGAACCAGTCGTGGCAGCGCAGCCACGGCATCGTCGCGCTCGGCGGGCTGATCGGTGCCGTCGGCGCAACCATTGGCGGCCTTGTCGCCGTTTCATTCGGGCAGAATCTCGGCTGGTTCGGTCCGGCCCTGGGGCTGCTCATCGGTGCCGGATCCTTGTTCGGCGCGCGCTTCCATCGCTGGGCCGACCTTGGCGAACAGGTCGCGATCCGGCGCGGGGCGTGGAAACCCAAGACGACGCTGCTGCCGCACGCGTCGGTGCAGAGCGTCGACCTCAAGAGCGATTTCATCCTCCGCCCGCTCGGCCTTGCGACGCTCGTCTTCGGCGTCCCCGGCGGCAGTTCGCTTGGCGCGCACGAGATCCCAGCGATCCCGCTCGCCGCCGCACAGGACCTGCGCACCCGCATCCTCGCCGCGAGGGCGCGGTCATGAGCGAAACGGCGCTCGGCATTACGCACTCGATCAAGGGCCAGCCGTGGCACTGGCGGCGCGCGAGCGCCGACATGGCGTCCGAAAATCTCGCGCCCGACGACCTTGTCACGCAATTGCTGCTCGCGCGCGGGGTAACGCGCGACGACCTCGATCGCCAGCGCACGCCGACCTTGCGCGGCTTCATGCCCGATCCCTCGCTGTTCCGCGACATGGACGCCGCCGCCGCGCGGCTCGCCGACGCGGTCGAGCGCAAGGAGGCGGTGACGATCTTTGGCGACTATGACGTCGACGGCGCGACCTCGGCGGCCTTGCTCGTGCGGCTGCTGCGCGGGCTGGGGCTGCCCGCGGGCGCCTATATCCCCGACCGGTTGATGGAGGGATACGGCCCCTCGGGCGCGGCGCTGGTCAGGATCGGCGAGGCGGGGTCGAAGCTCGTCGTCACGGTCGATTGCGGGGCGCAGGCGTTCGACGCGATTGCCGAAGCCAAAGCGGCGGGGGTCGAGGTGATCGTCGTCGACCATCACCAATGTGCGACGACGCTGCCCGCGGCCTTCGCGCTGGTGAACCCGAACCGGCTCGACGAGGAACCCGACGCCGCGATCCACGGCAATCTCGCCGCGGTCGGGGTCGCCTTCCTGCTCGGCGCCGCGCTACTCCGCACACTGCGCGCGCGCGGATTTTTCGCGACGCGCGACGAGCCCGCGCTGATCGACCTGCTCGATCTTGTCGCGCTCGGCACCGTCGCCGACGTCGCGCGGCTCACCGGTTTCAACCGCGCGCTGGTGACGCAGGGGCTGAAGGTGATGGCGCGGCGCGGCAACACCGGCCTCGCGGCGCTGATGGACGCCGCGCGCCTCACCAAGCCGCCGAGCGCGAGCGACATGGGCTTTGCGCTTGGCCCCCGGATCAACGCTGGCGGGCGCGTCGGCAAGTCCGACCTTGGCGTGCGATTGCTCACGACATCGGACCCGCAGGAAGCCGCCGACATCGCGGTCGAACTCAACCGGCTGAACGAGGAGCGGCGCGCGATCGAGGCCGCGGTGCTCGAACAGGCGATCGACGCGAGCGCGGCGTGCGGCAACGCCCCGGTCGCGATCGTCGCGGGGCAGGGCTGGCACCCCGGGGTGATCGGCATCGTCGCCGGGCGCCTGAAAGAACGGCTGCACCGCCCCGCGATCGTCATCGCGCTCGACGAGGATGGCGTCGGCAAGGGATCGGGGCGCTCGATCAGCGGCGTCGACCTTGGCGCCGCGATCCTCGCCGCGAAGGAAACGGGGCTGCTCGTCGCGGGCGGCGGGCATGCGATGGCGGCCGGGCTGACCGTCGCCGCCGACAAGGTCGACGCGCTCGGCGCTTATCTGAACGACCGGCTCGCCGCCGATGTCGAGCGCGCGAGCGGCGACAAGTCGCTGCTCATTGACGCGGTGCTCGCGCCGCGCGGTATCAACCCTTTGTGGTGCGACGCAATCGAGAGCGCGGGACCTTACGGCGCCGGATGGCCCGCGCCGCGCGTCGCGACCGGGCCGGTGCGGATCGTCGAATCGGGGATCGTCGGCACCGACCATGTCCGCCTGATCGTGTCGGGCGATGACGGCGGGCGCTTCAAGGCGGTCGCGTTCCGCAGCGCCGAGACCGAGCTGGGTCAGGCGTTGCTCCACGCACGCGGCAGCCGCAAACTATGGCTTGCGGGCCGCGCGAAACGCGACGACTGGGGCAGCCGGCCGGCCGCCGAACTCCACCTCGAAGACGCGGCCTGGGCCGACTGAAGGCACGAAGGGAAAAGCGACGATGTACAGCCACATCACAATCGGCATCGACGATTTCGCCCGCGCCGAACCCTTTTACGACGCGATCATGGCGGTGCTCGGGCATCCCGGATTCGTGCGGCAGAGCGAAGGCAAGGGCTATGGCACGCCGACCGGCCCCAAGGTCTTCGTCGGCCCGGCCTTCAATGGCGAACCGGTGTCGGTCGGCAATGGCACCCATATCGCCTTCATCGCCGCCGACCGGGCAACGGTCGATGCCTTTCATGCCGCGGCGCTTGCCAATGGCGGCAGCGACGAAGGCGCGCCGGGGCTCCGCCCCCATTATCACGCCAACTATTACGGCGCCTATGTCCGCGATCCGGAGGGCAACAAGCTGCAGGCGGTATGCCATTCGCGGCACGGTTAAATTAGCGCCGATTGAGTCCTTGACCGGGGGAACACGCACGGCTAATGCGCCGCTTCACCGATCAGACGGCCCCTTCGTCTAGCGGTCTAGGACGTCGCCCTTTCACGGCGAAAACACGGGTTCGAGTCCCGTAGGGGTCACCAGTCAAGCGGTTTATCGCGTTGATTTTACGCGACAATCCAAAAAACCATGCAGCGACACACCACAAATGTTCCCACATTTTGCGTGGGGTCTGTTGAGATGCTTCGGAACATATTGGGAAAATTCTTCGCCTCTCAATAATTCCGCATCATGCTAAATTTCAGCAGAATAGCTGATTCGCGCACCCTCGCAGTCGCGCTAAAGCACCCATTATCTGCCTTTTAACCGGCAGCGACCTATTTGGTTAGGTGACGTTCCTGCGCGGAACGGAGAGACTTATCTACGTGCGGAGGCTGGTCGGGGGCAACATGACGCAATTCTCACATGAAAGCGTGTGGCAGGTAATGCAGGGCCGCAGCCATGACCTTTTCCTTGCTAACGCTTTGCTGCCGTGCATCGCTGCGTTTCTCTATGGGTGCTACAATTTCTATGAGCTTGGCACATCCACGGATTATTTCGCACAAAGCTACATTCCATTGGTCGGTGCAATAATTTCCGCCGCTTGCATGATGGCCTTTTCATTGCGGGGTGTTCGGTCAGTCCTGATCCCGCCCCGTGCATTTGCCCTTTATATCCTTAGCGTTCTGGGCGGGATGGGCATTGCATCCTCGGCTTGGCCCGCGATGAGCATCTGGGGTATCGTGAAAGGAGCGATCTGGGCATTTTTGGGCTGGAGGATGTTTCGACGACTTGGCAAAGCAACAGACCTCACCAGAACGCCAATCGACCTGCCCAATTTGAAAGACCATCTTGTTTCGCACGTCGGGCTACACCGTCGTGACCTCGCGACGCTCATCGCCGACGAAAACCTTGCCGCTCGTCTTGGAAGTCGGCTCTAATCGAGCCGTTGCGGCATCCTTGCGCTTTCAATTCATAACGAGGATGACGCGACGGTGAGAGTCATATTGAGCCGCAAAGGATTTGATACGGGATCCGGCGGCACTGCTTCCCCGATCATCGAGGGGCGCCCTGTAAGCCTGCCCATTCCCACGCGCCGCCGGTCGGTCACAACCTACGATCATCTTGGTTTGGGCGAGATTGTCGAGCGCGTTACGCGCGGCAGAATTGCTCGGGACCATCTTTGCCACGAAGACCCGATGTTTACTGGCGACCAATGCCTGTTCGGCCAATGCGGCGCTGCGCAATCTCATCTCCGTAACATGGGCGTCGGGATTGGCGACGTGTTCCTGTTTTTCGGCCTGTTTGCAGATGAGCATACAGGCGAGCGGCACCACCGCATATTCGGCTACCTCCAGGTCGGAACCTTGGCGTCGCCGTCAGCCAGCCCGCTTGGGGAACTACACCGACCACACCCGCATACGATCGGAGAGTGGAACGAGAACAACACCATCTATCGGGGCGCTGGCCAAGTCGCGAACAAGGACCATGAAACCCTGCGCCTAACCCAGCCGGGCGGTCCTCTCAGGCATTGGATCGTGCCGGATTGGCTTAGGGCGACCGGATTGTCGTTCCACGGCAAACCCGAACGCTGGCTTGCCGATGACCGGCTTGAGGTGGTCGCGCGCGGGCAGGAATTCGTTGCCGATATTGGTGATAATGCGACCGCTCGCGACTGGTTGGACCGAACCTTAGAGACGATCCGGCTATGACGCGGATTCTGCGCTACATCTTGCAGCACGATACCGGCATGGCCCCGTGCATCGACGCCGGGTTAGTGTCGCTGGCAACATGCAAGCCCAAAATCCGGGCGAGTGCGAAGCCCGGTGAATGGGTTGTCGGGTTTCGGCCAAGTCCGGCTCCGCGCGGAATTGTGGTATGGGCGGGGCGAGTTGCTCACAGTGCCGACGTTGGCGATTATGAGCGTCAGTATCGTGGGCGTTCGGACGCGGTTTATCGGGCCAAGCCGGGCGGCGGGTTCAAGCGGCTGCGGCCGGACTACCATCCGGGCGCGGATGAGTTTCGGAAAGACATGTCCGCGCCGGTGCTGATATTCGATCCAGACGCAACGTGGTATTTTGGGGCGGAGCCCCATATGCTGCCCGAAGAATTGATGCACCTAGCTGCCGGAGGCCGAGGCCATCGGGTTAAGGGCGCGAATGATGGAGACGCCGCCGCGCTTCAATCGTGGCTATCGGGCCTCAAGCTCCCCGGTATACATGCGCCCCCGCGTGATCCGGCCCCCAAACGCCCGCGCTGTTCATAAGTCATTTAAGCGGGGTTGGGCTCCAGCTTCATTGCGGGAACACTACGGAGCGAAGCTAACCGATCGCGCTTTCCAAATTGCGCCGTAGCGGACGCGGCGCCCGGCTCAGTCCCGAGCGCATGAAACCCGCTCGTTTGCTTCACATGCGGCCAACAATGGCGCAATTGGTGTAGTTTTCGGACGGATTGAATGAGTGACAGGCAGACACTTGCGCGATACGCGACAACGATGGACGTCGAGCCTCCTTTGGATCAGCATCCGCGCGTCGTTGAGTGGCTTCGCATTAGAGCGCCGCTCGAGCGACAGCTACAACCGCTCGGCGAGGCTGCCATCGCCGCATTGGCATTGCTGCCGGGAGAGCGCGTCCTTGATCTCGGTTGCGGCATTGGCGGCACACCTCAAGCTATAGCAGAAGCAGTAGGAGAAGACGGCTACGTTCTCGGGATGGATGTCATACAGTCTGCGATAGATGTGGCACGGTCCTGCGCGGATAACCCGCCCCATCTCGATTTCGAGTGCGGAGACGTTGAGACATATCAATTCTCTCTCGGTTCCTTCGATGCCGTATTTTCGCGCTTCGGCACCATGTTTTTCTCCGAACCGGTTGCCGCTTTCTCGAACGTGCGAAAGGCGATCCGTGCCGGAGGCCGGATCGCGTTCGTATGCTGGCGAGACCTTGCGGCCAATGAACTTGACCACCTACCGCTTCGCGCAGTGTCGCACCTGCTTCCGCCAGAGCTGATTGAAGAGACCGAAGCGGCGGCTTGGTTTTCCTTGTCCGATCCCTGTGGCATCCGAGCAACGCTAACTGCGGCGGGCTTCACCAATATAAGGGTTCAAGCGCACGACGTGATGGTGCGGGCGGGCGATCTGCAATCTACCGTCGACGTGTGCGCTCGGGTCGGAGCGTTGGGTTCAATCCTGCGCCAGCATCCGCACCTGAGAGGAATTGCAACGCCCGCTCTCATGGAAGCCTTAAGGGAACGCGACGGGCAACGCGGCCCCGCACTATGCGCCGCAATATGGATGGTCGTCGCCAGTGTGCCATGAAAGACTGCGATAGGGCGGATGGGCGGGCGGACCGCATGTTTCCCCAAAGAGTGCCTTGATGGCCAGTCTGCTTCGCGGGATTTCGCCGCCCGGTTCGCTCAAGGTTGCCGGTTCGTCACCCTGATGGTGCATCGCACCGGCTGTTTGGCCTTGGCGGCCCGCTGCACACAGGCATCGATCGCTTCGCGGTTATCGCGGCGCATCTCGGCAGCCTCGGCTATGGGCTGCCACGCCTCCGGGCTGTCGGCGTGCATGATCCGGGTTCCGGCTTCCCATAAGGTCGGCTCACGAACGGTCCGCGCCGCGATGCGCTCGGGCACATGCCAGCTTGTCGGCAGGATGCGCGCGACAAAACCGGGAAGCGCGGACCACAGGAGGCACCCGGCGAGCAAGCCGCCGCCGACGTACCACCAGCGGAGCCGCTTTTGCTCGTAAATGGTGTTGGCCGTTCCGATAATCGCCCGCACGTCGCGGACGGCCTCGCCATGCTCGCGCTTCGCTTGGGCAAGCGTCGCCTGATCGTCGCGCCGCGCCCGCGCAGCAGCCGCCGTCATCCGAGCCTCGAAGTCCTCCGGGGTCATCTGCATGGCGGGCTGGCGCTCGATCGCGACAAGCCGGTTCGCCATTTCGCCGAGCGTCTTGCTGTAATCGGGAATGTCGATCTCTGCTTTCTCGGTCGCGAGATGCTCCACCGCGCGGCGCATCATTGCCATTTCGCCTTCAAGACGAGTGAAGGCCCGCGTTGCCGGATCGGAGTCCGGCTCGTCATAGGGCAGTCGGGGTAGCTGTCTGTCGCTGTTCATGTTTTCCTCCTATCGGCTCATGCCAAGGTTCTTCCCGTGATCGAACGGCACCGAGTCCGCGAGATCGCGCGCTACGCTGCGGCCTATCGCGGCATCGATTCCCAATTCCCGATTGCGCCCGCGCAGCAGCGATTCGACCTGCGCGTCGCGTTCGAGGCTTTTCGCCATGCCCGCCATTTCCTGCCCGACGCGCTTCGCGCCCCGAAAGTCGCCGTCGCGGCGCAAGTCATCGTGAGCCTGCCGGAGTTGCTGCCAGGCCTCCACGAAGCGATCGGCGCGCTGGAATGGATCGGTGCGCAGTTCCGCTTCCCTGTTCATCGCGTGCACCGCGGCCTGGCCGCGCCCCTCCGCGGCCTCGTGGATAAGCTCCGGCTGGCGCTGGAGGGCGTTCTGCAAGTCGGTGGAGGCGTGAGGCCGGATCGCGTCCAATGCCTCTCCCGCCCTGTTCAGGGCGTCATGCTGGTGGGGCAGCACGGGCAAGCCCCGGTCGCGCATCCGGGCGACCTCGTTTACGGCGCGCGCATAGCGTTCGACAGCGCGGCGCTGGCCGGTGGCATGGGAGGGCTGGGCCTGCGCCTGCTCGCGTGTCCGTTCCGGGGGACGGAAGCCCGCAAACATGCCCTGCTCGCGCGGCTGGCCCGGCAGCGAGAGGCGCAACCCGTCGAAAATCCCGCGCGCCCTCTCCGCTACATTGTGGGCGATGTCCGCGACACGTTCGCCGAATGTGATCCCGCGCCGTTCGGAAAAGGCGCGCACCGGATCGACCTCGCGATAGTCGCTCGCCATGTCCTTCGCACCGTCGCGCGACAGGGCGCGTATGAGCTTATCCTGATTGGCAAAATCGGAGCGCGCATAATAGAGATCGACTTGCTGGCGATGCCGCGACAGTCCGACGTACGCCAGATGGCTGTTACCCCCCGGCGTCGCCAGCATCTGCACCCGATCGACCGTCATGCCCTGTGCCTTGTGGATCGTAGCCGCATAGCCATGATCAACATGGGCATAGTCTTTCGTGTCGAAAGCGACCGATCGCCCGTCATCGGTGCGAACGGTCATGCCCTGTTGATTGACCTGTTCGACGGTGCCCAGCGTACCGTTCTTCACCTCAAGGCCGCGCTCGTTGCGCAGGAACATGATGCGGTCGCCGCTGGCGAAAGCACGGTCGCCGCGCTCGACCTTCAGGCGAACATCGTCGCCCAGTTCGCCCGCCGCGCGCATCCGGTCGCGCGCCGCTTCGTTGAATTCGCGCACCTCAACATTGGTGTGGGTGAGAATGATCCGGCTGGCATCAGGGTTCGCCTGCCGGTTGCGGTCCCAGCGCTCTACAAGATCGCTCCGGGCCTGTTCGCGCGTCTCGGCGGTGTGGACCATGCCGCGCTCTGCGTAGGCGTTGATCGCCTCGCCGGTTCGGCCGGTAGCAAGATGCCGGGTAGCGTCCTGCTGCCAGCCTTCATGCTGGCGGCGGACCTCCGTAATCTCGACGCCGCCATGCCGTTCGTGGATCGCGCGGAACGCCGCGCCCGCCTCGATCGCCTGCAACTGTTGCGGGTCGCCGACCAGCACGACCTTGGCGCCGGCGTCTGCGGCATGGGACAGCACACGCTCCATCTGGCGCGTGCCGACCATGCCCGCCTCGTCGATGACGAGAACGTCGCGCGGGCCGAGCATATCGCGCCCCTGTGACCAGCCATGCTCCATGCTGGCAATGGTCCGCGACGCGATCCCGGAGCCGTTCTCCAATCCCTCCGCCGCGATGCCCGACAGCGCTGCGCCGCGCACCTCGAACCCGGCGCGCTCCCACGTCTCCCGCGCCACACCGAGCATCGCGCTTTTGCCGGTCCCGGCATAACCGACGACAACGCTCAAATCCCTGCCATCGCTCGCATGGTCGAACGCCGCGCGCTGCTCGCCTGACAACTCCAACCCGCGCGCCGCCGCCGCGCGAAGCGCGCTCTCCCGGTCGCCCTCCGACACACGATGTCGTTCGCGCTTCGCCATCAATTCCGATGCGCGCTGCAACCGCTGCTCGGTGTCGATCATCTCGCGGCTGGTGAACCGGTCTTCGCCGCGCCCGTCCTTGCCGAGTGCGATCAGGTCGGGCGACGCCTGAACCGCGCTCATCGCCCGGTCATACTGCTCCTTTCCGTCCGTGTGACGGTGCACGAACATCGCCATGTCGCGCTTGGTGAATGTGGCCTGATGATGGGTGATCGCGTCGAGCGCGACGCGCGGCTCCGCGATGATACGTTCGCCGTTGCGCTGCGCGGTGGCGCGGTGACCGTCGATCCGCTCGGATTCCAGTCCGCGCTCACCCATGCGCGCCGCTGCGGGGCCGATCTTGTCTTGCGGCTCAAGGTCGATGCCCTGCGCTTCCAACGATCGGTGATCTATGCGGGCGTCAATATCCAGTTCCGCAAGTCGCGCGTTAACGTGGTCGGCCCAGCGCTCGCGCCATTGCTCGACAAGTTCGGTGCGGTTCCAGTCGCGGACCTTCGCGCCGAATCCTTCCTCGCCCACCTCTCGCATGGTGAGCATGACATGGGCGTGCGGCTTCGCCATGCCGTCCGCACCGATGTCCCAATGCACATTCAAATCCGCGATCATCCCGCGATCGACAAATTCGGACTGCACGAAATCGCGGGCAAGCTCGATGCCATCGGCCTTGGTTATCTCGCGCGGAATGGAAAATTCGACCTCGCGGGCAAGCTGCGCGTCCTTCCGTTTCTCGAACGCCTCAACGTCATTCCAAAGGCGTTCGCGGTCGCGCCATTGTTCGGGCGCGCCTTCGGGCAGCATTATCTCGCTATGCTCGACGCCCGACTTGGCGCGGAAATCATGGTCACGGTCGAGCCGCTCGTCGTGCAGGCGCTCACCAGCCCGATAGGCGGCTGCGGCTACAGCACTGCGTCCGGCAGCGCGCCCGATAACCTTCGCGGAGAAGTGAAAGATTGCCATGACGGCAATCCATCTACGTCATGAAGAGCACGTCGGCACGACGTATAAGCGCGCCCTCCCCGAATAAAATCCGGGCAGGGACTAGGCGGTGTCAGACTGTCCCGGCGACTCTACTGCGCTAGCGCCGCGCTTCTTCTATCATGGCCGCATCGTCACTCACTGGAGACTTTGCGATGCGCAAACCAAGGGATTTTGATTCGGAGTTGAAGGCGCTCGCCGACAAGGCGAAGCTGCTCAAGGAACGTCGCGTTCGTCAGCTCGGCGAACTCGTCATCGCGACCGGCGCCGATGCGCTCGATGCCGATTTGCTCGCGGGCGCATTGCTCGGGGCGGTGGCGATAAAGGATGCGAGTGCGAAGGAGGGCTGGCGCAAGGCGGGCGTGGGTTTCTTTCAGCGAACGACACGCAAGCCTACGCCGCGACCTAAACGCCAGCCGGAAGGCACTCTATCGCTCGAAGGCGGGGCGGCATCGCGTTGAGGCACGAAAGGCTCGGACCGACATCCGCGAATGGGTCGTGAAGCGCCGTGAGCGAACGCGGCAGTTGATCGAACTCGGCGGGCTCGTCGTAAAGGCGGGACTGGTCGATCTGACCGATGATGACCGCGCCACGCTATACGGCGCGTTGCTCACGGTCGCGGACAGGCTCCGTAGCGAGGAAAGGGCCGACGCGCTTGCCCTATGGCGGCGCAGGGGCAAGCGTGCGTTTGAAGCTGAACAAGTCGATCGGTATTATGGTGATTCCGAGACAAATCCCTGAGGTAGAGCTTATGGGCGCCCTTCACATTCGAAACGCCGGAATGGACGACGCTGCGAACGTCGCTGCCATTCACTGCGCCAGTTGGAGGTCTGCCTATGCGGGCATTCTGGAACAATCCTTTCTAGACGGTGCCATCGAAGCCGACCGAGCCGCGCTCTGGCATAACCGCCTCGCCAATCCGCAGGCAGAACAGATAGTGCTAATCGCCGAAGAGACGCCCGTGCAGCCGATCGGATTCCTATGTGCCTTTGGCGGTGTCGATCAGAATTGGGGCAGTTTGATCGACAACATTCATGTTCTGCCATCGCATCGTGGACAAGGAAGCGGAGCCCGGTTGATGCAGACTGTGGCGACGCAACTCGCTTCCCGCCATCCGGGAAGGGGCATCCATCTATGGGTCTTCGAGGCCAATGAGGCAGGGTTGCGCTTTTACGAAAGATTGGGTGGCAAAGTCGTGGAGCAGGACACGTCGCGGATTCCGGCGGCAAAAGGCGCCGCCGTTCTTCGATTGCATTGGCCGGACCCACATAGATTGCTTGATTAGGCTGGGCGACAACCTTCGCAATGCCGATTGCGGACGTGGGGCCTGAGTGGCAGACCGTTGTGCGTCTAATCGGAAGAAGGACATGAGATGCATTGGGGCGATACCGTAAAATCCACCATTGAAACGGTAGGCACTCTAATTCTCGGCATCGACCCTGATCCTGATCATGCTCCTCGCTCCCTGCTGGAGCAGTCGGATCATTTCCTGGAGCGATACACCACCGCCCTCCTCGATAACGCAGAGGGCAAGGTCGGTTTCGTCAAATTCCAGTCCGCTTATTTCGAGGCGTTCGGTAGCGCCGGGGTCGTCAGCCTTGCGCGATGCATCGCCATTGCGCGTGAACGCGAGTTTGCTGTGATACTCGATGCGAAGCGGGGGGATATCGGCTCGACGGCTGAGGCTTATGCTCGCGCCTATCTCGTGCCGGGAGGATCGGACCTCGAAGTTGACTGCCTCACGGTCAATCCATTCCTTGGGCCGGAAACGCTCGAACCCTTTGTGAATTGTGCCCGCGATTACGGCAAAGGATTGTTCGTCCTCGTCAAGACCTCCAACCCCGGATCGGGTTGGCTCCAAGATCAAAGCATCGATGGAGTGTCTGTATCTGCACACGTGGCTGAAATCGTGGCGGGATGGGCGGATGAAACGCTCGGCAATCATGGCGTCGGAGCTGTCGGCGCCGTCGTCGGGGCGACCTATCCGTCGCAGGGACAGCAATTGCGCGCGATCATGCCGCGATCTGTCTTTCTTGCACCGGGCCTCGGTGCCCAAAGCGGCGACCCGCGTGCCATCTCGGCACTCGCGACACCGACCGGCCCCGTGCTGATTTCAGCTTCGCGTGGCGTCGCAGCGATCGAAGATCGCGATATGTCGCTCGATGACTATGGCGCGTTGATCCGCACCCGTCTTGATCAATTTCGCTTTGCTCTCAATCCGACGGGGACTGACAACGTGCCACACTGATATTACTTGCTGAAAACCCATGTCCATGTAAGTTTTCGCGCATGAATTTGCAGAATGCGACAAGGGTCGAAGGCACCGATAACCGCTATACGGCGTCCATCGATCCAGAATGGTGCATTTGGGGAGCGATTGGGGGTTACGCAGCATCCATTGCGTTGCGTGCCGCCGGATTAGCGGCACCTCCCGACCATCGCCCGGTCACGCTTAGCTGTCAGTTTCTGGCGGCGGGAAAGGCCGGACAGGTGGAGGTGATCGTCGAACCGCTCAAGCTCGGCAGCACGTCATTCTTCAATGTCCGCCTTTTGCAGGAAGGAAGGCTGTTCCTTCAGGCTCAGATTTGCACGACTGCGAAGAAAGATGGGCCGGAGCATATCGACATTCGAGCGCCCGATGTTCCCCGACCGTCAGAGTTGGAAGCATTCGCAGATCAGTTGCGGCGCTTTGGCCACACCCCAATGGGGTTCTGGAGCAATGTCGAGGGACGGCAGGTGGATTTTCGGCCTCCCGGCGACCCTGATCCTCGTGGTTGTCGTTCGGAATGCTGGTTTCAGTTTAAAGATTGGGAGATTGTTGACGACCCGTTCCTTGATGCTGCCCGCGCCGTTATTTTGATCGATACGAGTATCTGGCGGGCATACAATCGGGGGCAATCCCAGCTTCCCCAGCACGTTGCTCCTTCGCTGGACCTCACAGTCTGGTTTCATGATGCCGTGCTGGATTCGCATTGGCAGCTTGTCCAAGCTGCCGCTGATTTTGCCGGACGCTCTCTGCTCAACGGCTCGGCTAAAGTTTGGTCGGAGAATGGAAGCCTTGTCGCGAGTGGTGGAGGGCAATGCCTGTTCGTGCCGGTTAAGAATGGTTGACGGTAAGCCGGACAAAAACCTTGGCTATAGGACTCTCGGATTGCCGCTGCCACGGCCTGCCTTTTAGATCTTCAGAATGCTGCCTTGAATGCGGACACGGCGCACGTTGCTGAGGTCTATATTGTCGATGCACCTCACGTTCACGGCCCACCCTTTGAATGGGATCATGCCAGCGTTGAGTTCCGCCGCCGTCGGCGTGCTGGGTTGTCGAAATGGTGTCACGCCACATATGGCGCAGAAATAATCAGCGCCGGTTCGTGTTCCCCAGCGATATACAGACAGTTGTTCGAGTGGCGTCAGGAAGCGAATTTGATCGGGCGAAACCCGAAATATGAGTGCGCCTCGGCGGCGGCATATCGAACAGTCGCATTCGCGAACATGATCGATTTCTGCGTCAATCTCGAAACGATTGCACCCGCAATGGCATTTGCCTTGATAGGTCGGCATCATCTGTTCCATCCAAATTTCAATCGAATAACGCAGCGGAAGGAGATTGAGCAATGTCGATTCAAGGAAGCTGCCTATGTCGAGCCGTCCAATACGAAATTGAGGAATTGGCGACCCCGATCGGCTTCTGCCATTGCCATACCTGCCAAAAGGCCCACGCGGCGTCGGCTGCACCGACCGCTCGGGTTCGACGCGAGAATTTCCGGTGGCTTGCGGGTGAGGATGCCGTGAAGGGCTATGAATCTTCGCCGGGTAAGGTTCGCCATTTTTGCGGCCAGTGTGGCTCGCATCTTGTTGCTATTCGAGAAGGGCAAGATGAATATATTCTGCGCGTTGCCACGCTCGATGCGGACCCTTCGCAACGCCCGGTAATTCACATCTGGACATCTCATGATGCCCCTTGGCTGACGTGCGACAATCTGCCGACAGTCCCCGAAGGTTTGACATAGCGGTGGCCGCTAATCCGTCGGCTCCAATCCGGCAGGCCACATCACCTTGCCGGTAGCAATCGCATTACGTGACTCATGAACGACGTAAGGCTGTCGAGCAAAGCCATTCTTCGAAGGTCTTTGGCCAGAGGGCGAAATAGCCATCGAGACAGAACAGCCACCAGCGCACCACCCATCGCGGTATCTTTAAGCGGCTTGCCATCTGCTCGCGGGTCAAATCATCGCGGTGAAGTAGGAAGATTTCGCGGAGAGGTGGAGGCATGACCCGCATCATCGCTTGGCTGACGGCTTGATCATCGTCGCCATCGACATTCCAAAAAACGCGAACGCTCAAGAGGCAAAATTTGCGCTCACAATAAGCCCGGTGACGCTGCCGAAGCTCGGTCTCGGCTTGCGCCAGCGGTTCGCGCCGCCAGCGTCGCGGCGTGTCTCCATCCACGAATGCGCCGATCATCACCAAGGCTTCGGCAATACAGCATTCCACCGCTCGGGTCGTAATCACCAGCCGGTCGGCAATCTGCCCATAGGAAAGATCGTCAACGCGGTGCAGCAGAAAGACCAAGCGCGTCAGCGGCGGGAGCTCGTCCACGGCCGCTTCGTAAAGCGCCAGCTTATCCTCCGTCATGGCCGCGCTCCTTCTGAGCGACGGTGCCAGCCATTGGGACGCGGATGGCCGGTCACATCATGCACCCGGTCCAGCAAGGCCCGCAGGATCGGTCGAACCTCTCCGATAGAGAACGCGCCATTGTCGGGTCGCGGTTGGTCGAACTGATGGGCGTGGCCCCATTTCCAATAGGGTGAGAGAACCGCTGCCAGCCGCACCATGTCGGGGCAATGATGCGCGAAGCCGGTTGCATTGGCGTAGGCCAGTCCTTTGCCAACATCGAGCCGGATATGGCGGGCGTTCCATTCATCCGAAAAGCCAACATCGAGCAGATGGGCGGATAGCGCGAGTTGGACGACGATGCCGGATTGATAAAGCATCTCGTCGCGCCGATCATAGAAGCCCCGATCCAGCGATTCAAAAAAGCTCTCGGCATTGTGATAGCGGAAGCGGCTAAGGCTCCGCCTCTCCTTGGTCCGAACGAGCGCCGCCGGTGCATCGTCATAATGATCATGGAGTAACGTCAGCGCATCGCCCCAGGGCGACGGCACGGCCAGCGCCGCGATTGGTGCGCCCGTCAATGCGCCCAATAGCGCCCGGCGCGATGTGGTGGGGACGGCATGTTCCATATGCACCTCCGTTCTGCATCCTTGGCGGTTGGACGGAAGCGACGAGGCGAATGCGGCATGATCCCGATACTCCCGCGCGATTCGCGCTGTCGGATTGCCGGTTGGCCGATGCGACGGACCATTGCAGCAATATACGACACCGTTTATCACATAAACGATGTCGTATATTCAAATAAACGGTGGCGTCAACGTGTTTAGCTTGGAGATAGCAGGCATGACCGATAGCGACGGGACAATGGGACGCCCGCCGCTTGGAATGAAGCCGACGACGATCAGGCTATCAGCCGATACGATCCGCCGTATCGAGGCGCTGGTCGGTAACCGGCGCTTGGCCCTGTTCATCCGCGAGGCGGTGGAGAATGAATTGCAGCGCCGCGAGAAGCTGGAGCCGGAGCCACTCAAGGAATAGGGGCAAAAAGCCGCTACTTGTTACCTAGCTCGCGCGCGATCCGTGCGAGATTCTGCCGCGCCTCTGCCAATCCCGGATTTATTTCCAACGCGCGCCGAAAATTTTCCGATGCCAAGCGCGGGTCGCGTCTAACTCCGGCTCCATTATAATACATTACGCCTAGATTCTGGCAGCCAATTGCTAATCCGTTACGGCACACCTTCGCGTATAGCTCGACAGCTTCGTTCGGATCACGCGCAACACCGACCCCATCCTCATAAAGAAGCCCAAGATTAAAGCAGGCAAGATCGGTGCCGCCCTCACAGGCTTGGCGATATAGAATAGCCGCGTGGGAGGGGTTCGCGGTAACGCCGACGCCGTGTTGGTAAGCCACCCCCAAATTGTAGCAACCGTCCGATTGTCCGCCATCGCATGAACCTCGGTAGAGAGTCGTCGCTTTAATGGGATCGCGCGGCACTCCTACGCCACGTTCATACATGCTGCCAAGATTGCCGCACGCTCTAGCGTGGCCACCATCGCAAGCCTTGCTGTAAAGGTTGACGGCGCGCGTGGGATCGCGGGCAACGCCCTTTCCATTCTCAAATAGCGCCCCGAGGTTATTGCATCCGGGGGAGAAGCCTTTGTCGCAGATGTTCGAGTAAATGCTGGCCGCGCGCGTCGCATCCTGTGCGACACCTTGCCCTCGTTCAAGGAGCGTGCCCCAATTTAAGCAACCACCCTCCATCCCGAGTTCACATGCCTTAGAGTAGAACGACGCGGCACGCGGAAAATCTCGGGTTATCGCTTCACCCTGTTCGTAAAGTCGCCCCAAATTATTGCATCCGAGCGCGTTACCGCGCTCACAGGTCATATTATAGAGATCAATGGCTCGCGCACTATCCTGAGAAACTCCGGCACCATTGTCATAAAGCACCCCTAGATTTGCACACCCCTGCACGTTTCCTAATTTGCAGGCCCGCATGTATAAAGATGCTGCATAGGATTCGTTTTTCGGGATACTGCTGCCTTCGCGATACATAACAGCTAGATTGTTACACGCGCTTGAGTATTCCCTTTGACGTGACCCCCTGGTTTCCACCAGCCGGGATTAGAGCCCAGCGGCTTTGTTGCGCATGAGCGCGGTGTAAGCAATGGCCTGCGCAGCGGAGCCCGAAGGGCGTAGCTGCGCAGGCCATTGCTTATGCAGTTCGGCAGCAAAGGCCGCCGGTGTCTCATATCCAAGGGCCGAGTGAGGCCGCGCCTGGTTGTAATCTTCGGCCCAGGCCGCGATCACTGTGCGGGCATGATCGAGGTCGAGGAACAGCGTCTCATTCAGAAGCTCATCGCGCATCCGGCCATTAAAGCTCTCGACATAGCCGTTCTGCATCGGCTTGCCCGGCGCGATATAATGCCACTCGACCCCGACCTCGCCGCACCATGCGAGCACCGCGTTCGATGTCAGCTCGGTCCCGTTGTCGCTGACGATCATCCCCGGTCTGCCGCGCTCCTCGATAAGATCGCTGAGCTCGCGCACGACCCGGCGCCCGGAGATCGACGTGTCGGGCACCGCGCGCAGGCACTCCCGCGTCACATCGTCCACGATGTTGAGCACCCGGAACCGCCGGCCTGACGCCATCTGATCATGCACAAAGTCGAGGCTCCACCGCTGGTTCGGCAACGCGAGCACCGGTGCGGGCGCCCGCGCACCGATCGCCCGGCGCCGGTTGCGTCTTCGCCGGACCATCAGTCCCTCCTCTCGATACAGACGCTGGGTCTTCTTCCTGTTGATCATCACGCCCTCCCGGCGCAGCAGGATATGCAGGCGCCGATAACCGAACCGGCGGCGCTGCTGCGCCAGCTCGCGCAGCTTCTCCCGAACATCGGCATCGTCACCACGCTGCGACCGGTAGCGCATGCTCTTCCGATCGGCCCCTGTGACACGGCACGCCCGCCGCTCGCTCATCCCATGGCAAGCCTGGAGATGGGCGACCGCTTCCCGCTGAACGGCGGGCGTCACCATTTTTTTGTGAGAAGATCCTTCAGCGCCACATTGTCCAGCATCGTGTCCGCAAGCAACCGCTTCAGCTTCGCGTTCTCATCCTCGAGCGAGCGGAGCCGCTTCGCCTCCGACACCTCGAGACCGCCATACTTGGCCTTCCAGTTGTAGATCGTTGCTTCAGATACCCCGTGTCGCCGCGCCAGCTCGCCGGTCTTCGCGCCCGCCTCCGCTTCCTTCAGCACACCAATGATCTGCTCTTCTGAAAACCTCGTACGCTTCATCTGTCCGTCCTCCCTTCAAGGCCGGACTCTAATCAACGTTGGAGGAAAATCAGGGGGTCACGTCACCTTTCACACGCGCGGGTGAACAACCTGAGTGCTCGATTTGCATCCCTTGGAACACCAGCGCCATCGTTATACATAACGCCTAAATTGTAACATCCCGCCGCGCCGTTGAGGTCGCACGCGCGTTGAAATTTCTCGGCGGCGTCGGGCAAGTTTCCGGCCCGATAGCTCTCCATGCCGGATTGGAATATGGCACGGCCTTGTGCGGCATCGTCTGCTGAAGCTGCGCGATCCTGAGCAACAGCGATCGCCGGAGAAATACAAAGCAGGAAATAGAAAAGCGAGTAGACCGCAATTGTGCGCGGCAACAATTTTTTTACACTGGACATGCGTCGGCACCTGATGCGTTACGATGCCGACGGCCTAGCAGAAAAAATTAAACGAGACGTAACAACCCGCTGCATCACCGCCAGAGGTTCCGAATATGCGCGATAACTTAGTCTGCCGAAGCGGGGAGACACGCCAGTTCAAGATTCCCCGGTTCATTCTTTGCAACGACAAATTCGATTGAATTTGGCAACCACGGCGTTGGCAAAGGGTTTTTCGCCATCGGATTATGCACAATATAATATGGCGGTTGACCACAGAACTTTTCGCGGTCTGCGTCTGCGACATAAAATCCTGAGCAGCCGAGAAGCGCACTAACGCAACTATATTCTTCGTGCAGAAAGCTATCCGTAGGAATAGGCTCTCCGTTGTGTTTGAGGATTGCATCCTGCCATGCAAGGCGCCACCCACCAATCGCCTCACCTGTTTGCACGTCAATATGCGCGGTCGGATTGCCAAATGGCAAAACGGCCATAGCGGCAAGTGGCACGCCACCAACGCCGTGCGTGTCACCGCCAAGCCGACAGGAATTCACCGCAATGACAAAGGGCAGGTTGGGGTCAACTCGACCACCTTCAATGTCCTTTAGATGTTTGTCCTTTTTGGTTTTCAAAACAGAAGTCCAGCGCAAGAGCATCGCCTCGATAGGGACGATGCAAGCCGATCCTTCTGCTTGTTCCTGCCACTCTTTGGGCAAGCCCCCGTTATCTGGATTGCCCGGCTGCGCTGTCACAGCTTCAACGTAAACATTTCCATTCAGCAAGAAGTCCGGTCCCTTCCCAGCATTAGAAGCGGCCCAACCCACGCCGTGAAAGCGGACGTAAAGCATGGCTTCCCACATGCGGGCGGCGACTTTCGAGAGGTCCCCGCTTTGCAATTCTTCGAGATAATGATCGTCCCGGCAATCCGATTGCGCGAAGGTCGCGATCATCGGCGTCAAATAGTCTCGAATGGACGCATCGCCAGTCGGCCAAATGCTTTTCAACGTCTCCTCGATGATCGAGGCGAGTTCAGAATTATCGCTCATGCCACGCCCTGCAATCCCTTACGCTGGATGATGGACAGCAAACGCAACGCGGGACCACCGGGACGCTTTATGCCGCGCTCCCAATCCGACACCAGATTGCGCGATACGTTGAGATAGGCCGCGAACACTGGCTGCGAGACATGCTCGCGCTCGCGGATCGCGCGGATTTCATCGCCCGCCAGCACCGGGGCCGGAGCAAGGCACGCCTCGTCGAACGTGCGCAGAGTTGCTCGCGAGACGACGCCCGCGTCGTGCGCGTCGCTCATCATCTCATGGATCGCGCCTGCGATCTCGCTGCGATAGCCCTTATCCTTTGTCGTCGTTGCCATCTTCAATCTCCACCAGCGTTCCCGACGCCACCAGCCGGTCCAGTTCCTCGCCGTTCCATTCCAGCGCTTCGGTTGCAGCGTCACGCAACAACGCCAGATCGGCTTTCGGTATGTTCGCCTGCGCGCTCTTGGCAAACCCGAAAGCGAATATCGCGCGGTCCCCATGCCGGAACAGGATCAGGGTGCGATAGCCGCCCGATTTGCCCTGACCGGCGCGCGCCACGCGCTGCTTGATGACGCCGCCGCCAAGGTCGGCGTCCACCAGCCCGCTTGTCGCACGCTGCACGGCGTCGCGAAGGGCCGAATCATCTATTCGCTCCTTCCGCGCGAAGCGCTCGAACCAGCCATTCTTGAAAATGCGCGTTATGGCCGGTTCTCCTGCTTGACGACATATATAACACTTAGCGTTATATTTCAATATCGGGCATCGGCGTTCAAACGCGCCGAAGTGCCGAAACCTGCTGCGATCGGCACTGTAGTGCCTCACCTCTTGTGCGGCGGGGCAAGGCGATACAGCATGCACCGTGGCGAGCGGACCGGTCGATGGAATATTCGCGATGATGCAAGAATCGATCGCTTCAACAATTGGTCCGACTCGCAGGCAAGCGCCTGTCATACCGAGCCGGATGGGGACGGAAGACCCCAAAGCGCGCGGGCTGGGACGCAATGGGAAAAAATGTTCGCAACGCTGTCGCACGACAGGAGACGACAGGGGACGCCAGCGGACGACAGAGCCCTACGACACCATTTTCGGCACTCTTGCGCCATGTCGCAGAAGCGCCAACTTTCAACCCAAGGGGCACTATCGACAACCATAGCATGGAGAAGAAGCGCCCCGTGTCCCAACGCGAAAAAATCATCCGCCTCAAGACGGTGCTACTGCGCACCGGACTTTCCCGTTCCACCCTCTACCGCAAGATCGCAGACGGGACGTTCCCCCGGCAACTGCCGATCAGCATCAACGGCGCTGGCTGGCATGAGTCCGCCGTCGATCGCTGGATTGCCGATCCGGGCGGCTATCGTGCCAGCGATAGCGAAAGGGCTACGCGGTGAAGACCGCGCCTTCTCCCCTTCCGATCTGCGTCCGCGTTAATGACGCCGCACGCATGATCGGCGTCGGGCGGACCAAGCTCTACGAGCTGATCGCGGCCGGTGAAGTCGAGACGGTGAAGCTCGGCAAGGCCACCCGTATCACCACCGCCAGCCTGCATGACCTCATCAGGCGGCAGCGCGGAGCGGGATAGGCTCAGACGCCGTGGCGGCGGCGCCCTTCCCCTTGCGGTCCAGATACTCGGCCCAACGCGCCATCAGGTTCCGGCGCTTCTCGAAAAAGTCCGTGCGGCGATAAGCGGCCTCGACCTTGTTGGGCAGCTTATGCGCCAACGCCTTGTCCGCAACCTCCTTGGGGAAGCGGGTGCGCTCCGATGACCAGTCGGTGAAGGCGGAGCGGAAGCCGTGAACGGTCACGCCCTTGATGCCGTCATCGCGGAGCAGCTTGGTCATGGTCATGTCGCTGATCGGCTTTTCGCCGTCATTGCTGAATACAAGCCCGGTGTCGCTGGTGCGCTCGTTCCACCGCTTGCGGAGCAAGGCGACGGCGGGCGCGGACAGCGGCACGACATGGGTTTCGCCCGCCTTCATGCGCTCGCCGGGAATGGTCCATATCGCCTTGTCCAAGTCAATCTCCGTCCAGACGGCAAAGCGCGTCTCGTTGGAGCGAACGGCATTGTATATCGTGAAGCGCAAGGCATCGCGCCCGGTCGTGGGCGAAGCCGCCGCCAGCTTCTGCATGAGGGTTGGCACGTCCGCATAGGGCATGGCTTCCAGATGCCCGCCCTTGTCCACCTGACGGGGAAGTCCCTTGCGGACGGAGCGCAACGATACCTCGCCGGGAAGCCATCCCTTGATATGGGCGAAGTCCAGCACCGCGCCGATGCGCTGCAATATGCGCCGCGCCGTATCGGGTATCTCAAGCCAGATAGGCGAAAGCACCTCGACCACGGCGGCGCTGTCCACCTCGTTCACCGGCTTGGTGCCGACGATCGGAAAGACATGGTTCTCAAGGCTGGAAATCCAGTTGGCATGACGGCGGTTCTTCCAGCCCTCTTTCAACGCCTCGTAGCAGTCGCGCGCCGCCGTCTCGAAGCTCGGCACGACCTTGCGCGACTTGCGCCGTTCCGCAACCGGATCGACGCCTTCGCGCACCTGACGGCGTAGCGCCGATGCGGCATCGCGCGCCTCCGCCAGCGACACGTCCAGCACCGATCCCAAGCCATAGTCGCGCCGCTTGCCATGCCGCTGCATCCGCAGCACCCATGTCCGCGCGCCGCTTGGCTTCACCAGCAGGCAAAGCCCTCGGCCATCGACATGCCGACCGGGCTTCGCGTTCTTCACCTTCAATGCCGTGAGGGCCATCGGTTCTATTCCCTGCCTGAAATGATCCCACAATCGTTCCCACATTTCGGTGGGAATTCAGGCAAATCAGGGCGACCGACCGCGAACACATTACAACATAAATCGCTGATTTTACAGTGCAGTTAGGGACGCCTTGAGCTTGCTTGACACAAAAGTTCTACACTCGTAGGGGTCACCATCGGGCACGGGAGCGGTCGGCTCCCCTTTCCGCAAATTTTCCGACCCATAAGGCCCCTTCGTCTAGCGGTCAGGACGCGGCCCTCTCACGGCTGAAACACGGGTTCGATTCCCGTAGGGGTCACCATCGGTCAGGCGCGCGGTCAGGGCGCGCCATCAAAACTTCTTTCGCACCGTCAATCGCACCACGCGGCCGAGGGGCTCGATTTCGTTGCGGCTATATCCCGCAGGCACCGTCCCGTCTTCGCGCGTCACCCGGCGATAACCGCCCAGGAGATCGTTGATATCGACGGACAGTTTGAGGCCGCTCATCAAACCCTTCTTGGCCGGAACCGCGAATATGCGGTCGGGTTCGATGAAGGCCGAAAGATTGAGCTTCAGCGGCGGCTTGAAGACAAAGACTTCATCGCCGCCCCGCAATCGTCCCGAGCTGCTCCAGCTGCCACTCAGCGTGCTGCCGATCCCCCGCCGGCCGATCGACGCCTGAAACGACAGGCTGTGAAGCGATTGCCCGCCGGCGCGCAGCAGGTCGATCACCGGGACGCCGGGATGCGTCAGAAGTTCATTTTTCAACCGCAAGCCGTGATCGAGCGACAGGTTGAGCTGCCACGGATTCGCGGCGGTTTCGCTTTGCCCTTCACCGCCCCCAAGCATCAGCCGGAGCGCGATGCCGGCGGACAGGTCGACATTGGTGTCACGCGCCAGGTTGATCGCGCGCGCGTCGACTGCAACGAGCCGCCCTTCCGCATCGCGCGTAACCCGTGCGGGGAACGCGGCCTCGATGGCGGGAGTCAGTTCGGGAAAGGCCGCCAAGCCCCCCTTTGCGACCGACTGGCGATAGCCAAGATTGAGCGTCAGCACCTCGTTGCCCAGCGGCCGCACCAGGGCCGTCAGCGTCACGCTTTGCCGGCGGCCACTCTTCAGGTCGGGATTGCCGCCGGTGATCCAGACGGGGTCGGCAATCGCCTGGCGCGCATAGTCGAAAACGCGAATGATCGTGGTAACGATCGGCGCATCGAGCTGGTCGAACGAGGGTGCGGCTTCGCTGAAATCGATCGTCCCGCGGAACAGGATCACCGGCGAGGGCGACCAGCTGATACTGCCGCCATATCCCTTCTGCGGCCGGCTGTCCGTCATCAGCTGCGCGCTGGCCGACAGGTCGATGGTCAGGTCGCCCAGCCAGCCCGCTTCCGCCTCGCCCGCGCGCGAAACCGGTATGCTGAGCGACATCAGCCCGTTCGACTGGCTGCGCGTCATGCTGTTCGAGGCGATTCGGTTGCCCGCGGCATCGCTTTGCCGGCTTTCCGTATGATTGCGGCCGGTATGGGCGGTGAGATTCCAGGTGAGCGGCCCCGCCGGCAGATCGACGATCGCCTTTCGCACGTTGAGCCGGGCGCTGATATTTTCGCTTTTCGTCCGGGTGCGCGTCGCGATCATCAGCCCTTCGTCCCACTCGCCATAGGGATTGAATGCGGGATCGCGGTCGTCGATCAATCGCTGGACGCGCGCGACGTCGATACCGCTTTCGAGGAAATTGTCGGCGTGGTTGCGCAAATAGCTGATCGCGAGGCTGGTTTGCCAACCGCCGATACGCCCGTTCAGCATCAGCGACGCACCGAGCGAGGTGGAGCCGTTGTCAGAGCGAAGCGCGCGCTCGCCTGCAAAGGGCCGGGTCAGGACGATGTCGTCCGCAAAGGGCGACCAGGGATGGCCCGCGGGAACGACCACCGATGCCATCGGCAAACCCCGCTCCCCCCCGCTGTCGCTCCGGCCGGCATTGAGGTTCAGCGAGGCGGAAAAACCGCCCAGCGGACGCGTGACGCCGATCTTGACCGAGGCATTGCGACGCGACGATTGCAGCGTTTCGAAGCGGTTGGGATCGACGGGATGAAGCGCGCCGGCGGTCGCAACGAAGTCGTCGATGCCGGGCGTCCCCGTCAGCGCGCCGGACGGGAGGGCGGCGGCCGTCACCAGATGTCCGGCTGACCGGCTGAGCGCGGGGTCGATCTCTCCGCCGTCCGGGGCCGCGATGAATCCGACACTGTCGAATGTCCCGTCGCGCGGCGGGATATTGCGCGCAGTTTTGCGAAATGCGCTATCCGCGCCGATCCGCGCTTGCGCGTTCCAGCGCATGTCGCCGCTGATCGCGGTCCGCGTTGCCGACAGGATGCCGCCATATTGGCCGCCGGCCGTCGCAAAACTCGCGCCCGCGTCGGCGTTCAGCGTCGAGAAATTTTTCTTGAGCACCAGATTGATGACACGTTTTCCTGCGGGTTCGCCATATTGCGCCGCGGCCTCGGGCTTCAACACGGCGAGCCGGTCGAGTGCCTCGGCGGGATAGGTGAGGATCGAACGGTCGAAGCCTGCGGGCTTGCCGTTGATCAGCAGGACAGGCTCTTCACCGCCATCGTCGATAAAAGGGGCAAGCCGCTTCAGCAGATCCTGGATGCTGTCGGCGCCTTGACTGGCGATTTCCCCTTCGCCGAACTCGGTTTCGGCCGCGACCCTGGCTTCGCCGCGGCGACCGGCCGTGACGACGATCTCTGAATCGGCGGCGGCGGCGATCGTTGACGGATCGGGTCGTCCGGCTGCCGCGGCCGAATCCATTCCCGCGCTTTGGACAAGTGTTTGGGCGCGCGCCTGATCGACACCCGACGCGGCCAGCGAAGCCACTGCGATCCAGAGCTTCGGGGTCCGGAAAAGTCCGGGACAGCCGGGCGAGTCCGTCGCCCGCCCGCTACGCGCGCATCCTAGCAGCGCAAACTTGCCATCACGACGCAAAGGACAATCCCGAAACATCCTGCCTGACGCAAAAGGCAGGCGCCGTTAACGGGCGCCCGCCAGGTTGGGGCCGCCATCAGGAGTCGATGGCGGCCTCCGGGAGTGGTCGTTCAGGTGATGACGAGCGGCGTTGCGGGCGAAGTCTGGGTGAGGGTTCCCTTGATCTTGCAGTTGGGCTCCGTCCCGGGCGCGCTGGCGTCAGGAGTGTCCGACACGCCGTCCTGAAACTCGATCGTGCCGGCATTCCAGAGAGCCAGCAGATCGCCAGAACAGGAATCGGCAGGAATCGGGGGCATCGTCGGGATCGCCGGGATATTGGTTGTCACGCCAAGCATCTCCAGCACTGTGACCGGCGAGCCAAGCCCGTCGGTCGCGAAAGGGCCACCCGTAAAGGTGATGCCCGTGCAAGGAAAAGCTCCGGAGAGGCTGGCCGACGAGGTGGCGACGCCGCCCGTCACGTTGATCGTGAGCGTCAGGCCGCAGGTCGTCCAGATGGGCAGGTTCTTCTTCACCTCGACCGAACCCGTGAACACATAGGTTCCGTCCGGAGAAAAAGTGGCGGCCTGGGCAACTGCCGGACTGGCAAGCGCGAGCGCAGTTGCGCAAAGGGCAATAATATTCCTCATATTATCTCTCCTGTTTACTGTTTGGATTTTATTTAAGCATCAATCGAATCGATGCATTTTGCTTTTTAGTATAGATTCACATCAGGTCAATACTGAATCTGATAAGTATTATTCCTACTATTTAATTAGTATTATTATCGGGCAACAACTCCCCACTATAATAGACAGTGTAATACCGTCTACTACATATGAATATTGATATTTTATTCGAGCTATATTAATTGTTCCGATAAATTATCTTTCCCCCGTCCGAAGCAACAGTAAAAGTTCCAATATTACCATGCCCGCTCCCAACTTCTCCTCCGCTTACGCGGGAGGAGAAGTAAAATCTGCGCTGGATCAGAAACGCTTCATGGCGCTGAACCCGATGATGCGCGGATCAAGCGTGAAGACGTTGGTACTGAGCAGGGAGTCGTCGCTGTTGGTGAAGAAGTCGGTGACCGGTGCGTCGTTGAACAGATTCTTGACATAGAATTGGAAGGTCAGATCTGAATCGGGCCGCGCCAGCGTCACTGCCACGTTGACATTGTCCCAAGCCTTCAGCCGGTCATATTCGGTGTTATAGACACGCGCGAAGCTCTTCGACTGGCGATAATAATCGCCGCGGACGGTGAGGTCCCAGTCGCCGAAGAAGAATGTATATTGCGCCCCGATATTGGCCGTGATCCGCGGCGAATTGGGCAGCTCGTTCCCGGCAAGATCGGCCTGGAAACCGCGTCCGCCGTTGGGCGCACCGCTGACCTGGCTCCGCCAGGCGTTGGGGTTCGCCGGATCATAGGGAACGATCGCGCCAACCTTGGTCGGGTCATAAGGCGCGAAGGGGTCGTAAGTGAAACCATATTGCTGCGCATAGAAGCCCGCCGGCTTGCTGGGATCGAAATTGCCGAACCCGCTGGACTGGCCGCACAGCCCGTAGAGCGCGGCGCCGGCGGACGCGCTGTCATTCGCCGATCTTTGCAGAATCCGCTCGACATAGGCGCGCGGCGCGATGCAGTTCGAGGGGACCTGCAGGAAGGGACGAAGCAGAACCCAGTCGGGATTGCCCTGCGTGCGGTCCATCACGTCGATCGACCTTGCGCCCTTCTTCAGCCGCGTCTGCAGATAGCCGAGATTGGCATCGACGCGAAACGCGCGTGACGGGCGCCAGGCTGCCTCAAACTCCAGCCCCCAGCTCGTCGCATCGAAATTCTCGTTGAGCGCGATGCGGTCGACGATCTGCGAAACCTGATAACCGGTATAGTCATAGAAGAAGCCGGTGGCATTGAGCGTCAGCCGCCCGCCGTCGAAGCTGTTCTTCGTCCCGATCTCGAATGCATTGACATATTCGGGCTTGAAGGTCGCGGGAATGTCACCGAACTGGACATTCGTATCGCTAATCGCGGGGCGCGCCGGGTTGGCTCCGCCACCTTTGTAGCCATGCGACGCCGAGGCATAGATTAGCGTGTCGTCGGTGAACGCAAGGTCGGGTTTCCAGTCGACCACCAGTCGTCCGGTCGGCTTCGACCAACGCTGATCGATCGGGTCACTGGCCTGATATCCGCCGCTGATGCTCCCGCCGCTGGTGCCGTTCGCACCGCCCCCGAGCAGGAGCTGGCTCGGATAGAGCGTCGCGCTCTTGTCATCGCGCGTGAACCGCAGCCCGGCGGTGACCTTCAGTTCGTCGGTGACGTTCCAATAGGCTTCACCGAAGATCGCCCAGGATTTGGTCTGGACATTATTGCGGCTACGGAAATAATTATGCCCGTTTTCGTCGAGTGACGATATCGGATTGGGGTCGACATAGATGCAATCCCGATCCGTCACATCGGGCGGACAATCGCGATATTTGAACTCGCTCCCCGCTGCCGTACCGGTCGCCCGGTTGTACCGGTTATAGGCGATGAATGAATAGAGATTGTTGAAGACAAAATAGTCGTCTTGCGATTTGAAGTTCAGATAGTTGACGCCAAGGCTGAAATTGAGCGGTCCGTCGAACGCCGATTGCAGGCGAAACTCCTGCGACCATTGGCGATTGCGCGACCGGCTGAGATCCATCGACAGCATCCGGTCCGAGCAGCCGAGCTGCGGGTCGCAATATATCCCGCCCGGCGCAGCATATGACTGGTCGATCGGATTGGGACTGGGTCGCCCGGGAATGACGAGAGGCGGCCGGCCTGGTCGCGGGATGATGATGTCCGGCGTGCCCGGCAGCCCATCCATCAATCCCGATGTGTTCACGAACACGGGCGCCGAGACGAAACGATTATAGTCCTGCGACGAATAATAGCGATCGCGCGCATAGGCGGTCTGCGACACCAGCTTCAACCCGTCGCTGAGGTCGAATTCCATGTTGAGCTGGAAGACATCATTCTTCGCGCGGAAGACCGGATCGATGCTCGTTGCGATTTCGCGCAGGTTGCGCGATTGTTGGACCCCCGCGAACGGATCGCCGCGGACCAATCCGCGCAGAAGATCACTGCCGCGATAGCCCATTTTGACATAGTCGGTGGAGCCGGCGACGATAGCGGCATAGCCCCCCGCATTAGGCGCGCCATAAGATTGATCGTCATAGAGTGAAACGGGCAGGCAGCCCTGACTGAGCCGCGACCGCAAATCGAGTTCCTGGCGAGTGGCCGTCTCGTTCCGGGTCCCGTCGGGCACCCGGATACCGCCCACCGTCGCCGGCCCGGGATCGCGCGCGCATAACTGCTTTCCGGTGCGCGACCGATTGTCATCCTCGTCGAAATGCTGCCAGATCGCATTGGCGCGGAAACGGTCGCCCGGCTCCCACGCAATCGAGGCGCGCGTCGACCACAGCTCGCGGCCGTTCACGCGCTTTTCCGTAAAACTGTTATAGTCGAACCCGTCGCGGCTGGTCAGCGCACCCGCGACGCGCACCGCCAGCGTGTCGCCCAATGGCACGTTGACCATCGCCGATGCGCGCATCGTCTTATAATTGCCGACCTCCACCTTCGCATCGAGCCCGAAATCCTGAAGCTCGGGCAGCGCCGGTATCAGATTGACCACACCGCCGGTCGCATTGCGGCCATAGAGCGTTCCCTGCGGTCCGCGCAGCACCTCGACCCGCTGCATGTCGAAAAATTCGGATTCGAACAGGCGGTTGCGGATCAGCGGCGTGTTGTTGAAGCTCACCGCCACCGCAGGGTCGGTCGAGGCGGATACCGCCTTCGTCCCGATCCCGCGGATCGCGATGTTGTACATGCTGAAATTGCCCTTCGAGAAGTTCATGTTCGGAACCGCGCGAAGAAGTTCGGAGCCGCCCTCGATCTTGCGGTCGTCGAGCGCCGCGGACGACAGCGCCGTAAGCGCGATCGGCACGTCGATGATCTTTTCTTCTTTCTTCTGCGCCGTCACGATGATTTCGCTGCCGTCGCTGATCTCCTGCCCCGGCGCGGCGGACGCGGCCGCGACCGGCGCGGCGCTCGCCATCTCGACCGGAAGCTGCGCGATCCGGCGCATCGGGCTTACGATGAAGATCTTGCCATTGCGCCGATAGGTCATGCCCGTCCCGCGCAGCAGTTCGCGGAGCGCCTCCTCGGCGCCCGACCGGTGCCGCAAGCCTTCGCTGCGCTTGCCCCGCACCGCCTTGCCGTCGAAAATCACCTGCGCGCCCGATGCACGCGCAAAAGCGCGCAATGCGCCGCCCAGATCCTGGGCCGGAATATCGAACTGCTGAACCTGGCGCACTTCAGCATAGGCAGGCGCCGACACGGCAACCAACGCGCCGAGCGCAAGACTCGACAACAAATAACGACGTTTTGACATACCCTCTCCCTCTATGCGAGGGATCGATATTGCTGCCCCTCTGTCATAAAGACGAACCACCCACAAGATTCCGCCCCAGATTTTTATCTTTGGTCCATTTTTTCTTCGTCATTACTCAAATTTACAGTTTCGATAATGATTTTGCCGCCCTCTTCGTGCGCGGCCAACGGATAGAGCGACGTCACGCCCTTGACGAAACTGTCGGCGTCGCCCGCATCGAATACGCCATTGACGAGATGACGGCCGGCGGCCGCATCGCGAAGGACGATCGGCGATGCCGCGTACCGATTGACCCGCTCGACCGCATCGCTCAGCGGCATATCGACGAAATCGACCTGCCCCCCTTCCCATCCCAGCGAGCGCCCCGCATCGACGGGAAGGATTTCCGTCGCGCCCGATGAAAGGCTGGCGACCAGTTCCTGCCCGGGCAAAAGCTGGGTCGTCGCCTGCGCGACTGGTCGCCGCGCCTTGATATGCCCTGCGACCGCGCCGCGCGGAACGACGGCGACCTGTCCTTCAAACAACAGGACACGAAGCTGATCGCGCAGCAGTTCGACGCTGAAACTCGTCCCGATCGCCACCACCGATTGCGACCCCGCGGTCACGGTAAACGGCCGGAGCGGGTCCTTTGCGACGTCGAACTTGGCCCGGCCGCGATCGAGTATGATCGCGCGGCGATGGTCGGTGAAGGACACCGACATCTGGCTGGCGGCATCGAGCGAGACGCTCGACCCATCGTCGAGCCGGACGATCCGCCGCTCGCCGACCTCGGTGGAATAGACGTCGGGCCCCTCGCTCCAATACCAGGCGCCCATGCCCGTGACCATCGCGAGCGCGGCCATCGTCGCGATCGCCCGGCGGCGCGTCGGAGCGGGCTCTGCCGCGCGGCGCGCTTTTTCCATCGCGGTCAAAGCCTCGGCGCGGAGCGACAGGAAGCCGGGCATTTCGGCGATCGCATCGGTTCCCTGCCACACTGTTACCATCTGCTCGAAATGGTGGGCGTGGCGCTCGTCCGCCGCCAGCCATTCGTCGAAGGCACTTTGTTCGCTGACGGTCAGCGCCCGGTCGGCGATGAGCAGGCACCAGGCGGCCGCCTGCTCCTCCCGCTCGGCGACGCGATCATTGTCATTCTGCGGAACGATCATGGCCGTCGCTCCATCCGGCGGGCCAGAAAAACGAGGGCGCGCGAAATATGCTTGTCGACGGTGCGGAGGTGAAATCCGAAATTATCGGCGATCGTCTGCTTCGGAATATTCTCTACCCGGTACAATATGAAAATCTGCTGCGTCGGTTCGGGAAGCGCCTGGATCGCGGCCCACAGGATCGAAATCGATTCGCGCGCCGAAGCGATCCGAAAGGGGTCAAAGCCGTCAACGCCGGCGCTGGCGTCGCTTCGTACCGCGTCCGCGAAGTTCCGGCGCACACGGTCGTGGCGCGCCCGATCCGTCACCAGATTGGCGGCGATCCGGAAAATATAGGCGGCACTCGTCTCTTCGTCGCCCCTTTGCGCGTTCGATAACCGCAAAAAAACCTCCTGGGTCATGTCTTCGGCTTCCGCGAGGCTGGCAACGCGTCGGGAAAAAAAGGCGATCAGCGGCGGCCGGAACTTCCGGGTCAACCGCTCCAGTTCGGAGGCGGGTTCCGCCGTCACGTCTCTCCCTTTTTCCCTCTCCAAAAAACAAGACGGCTATCCGGGCCAAATGCGCCCCGTTTTTTTCGGCGCACGCTCCCGCTCAAGTCGCGTAGAGGTCTGAATATTCAAATGCCCCGGCCCCTGATCTCCAGAAGATCGACACGCGCGCGGGAGAACAAGGCTACGTAACCGGTAACATTTGATTTTTTATCTAACTGAAGAAAGTATTGCCGGACAATCAAGGCGCCGCTGCTGTTCATCCACGGCAAGACGGTCGAGTTCGTGTCGGTCCCGCTCGCCGACCATTATTTCACGCACCAGGCCGATCGAATGACGTTGCTGACCTCGATCAAAACCTTTCTCGCCAAGCATAATCCGGCCGACTGACCCGCGGGGGCAATCGCAGACCATCGGCGGCTCCAGAATGGCGCCATCGCCGACCCTTCGCCGCTGTTCGCGCGCAGCCTTAACCGGCATCCCGGTTATCGTGACCGAAAGCGGGGGCCATATCCATCTGATCCTGCCCGACCCGACCGAGCGGGCGGCCTGTTTCCGCATGCTCGCGGCGGGGTCCGAACGGATCGTGCGCAGCTTTGCCAGCGCCGACGCGTGGATCGAAGCCGAGGGTGAGGATAGTTGCGGAATCCTGCTCTTTCACTGGCGCCAGCCCGGGCGGACCGGCGGCGCGGCGCTGCTCGACCGCGTCGCTGCGCGCGCCGGAACCGTCGCCTTTGTCGCCGCCGAACAGCTGAGCATCGCCGAATCGCGTGCGATCCTGCGCGGCGGGGCGCAGGATCTGCTGCCCGCGCCGCTCGACCCGCGCCTCGTCCGCCGCACGATCGATGCGGCGCTCGCCGACTGGCGTGCGCGGCAGCGCGCGCTCGACCGGCACCGCGAGGCCGAGGCACGGCTGGCGGCGCTGACCCCACGCGAGCGCGACATATTGGATGCGATCGCCGCGGGGCTCGGCAACAAGGCGATCGCGCGTCAGCTGGAACTCAGCCCGCGCACGGTCGAAGTGCACCGCGCGAACATCATGCGCCGCGCCGGCGCCGGCAATGTCGCCGAATTGCTCCGGCTCCAGTTCATCGCCGAGTTCGCGCGCGGCGCGCCGGGCAATCCGCTCCGTTTTGGCGCTTGATTGTGCAGGAGCCCCGGCCGGATGCGGCGCAGCGCGCCTATAAGGGACATGAACGGTGTACCGCCCTTGAGTTGGTCCCCATTGGCGCTGCCGTTCATCCGCATGGGGTCAACCCCACCTGATTCCATGCGAACGGGCCGGCAGGGGATGTTCCTCCCCTGCCGGCCCTATCTTATCCCGTGACGAGCGCGCGCTGTTCGGCGCGGCCCATCGACAGCAGGATCGGGTCGGCCGCCTGCCGTGCCGCGAAATCGGCCTTGCTCCGGATTCCCTGCCAGCCGATGCCGATCAGCGATTGCGCGATCGCACCGCCGAGCGTGTCGCCCGGGCCCGGCAGGATGATGACGTCGGGGGCATATTCCCTGACCGCGACCTGCACCGACAACGCGAAATCATAAGGCGCGAGGATCTGATGCCCGAAGGTGTAGTCCCAGATCGCGGCCGGATCGCTCGCATGGCGCCGCCAGATATGCCCGCGCCCGTCGACCAGCGGCAGCGCGGGGCGGTGAAAGAGCGAATGCGGCAGTTCGGCCATCGCCTTGTCCGAGCTGCCGAACATCAGCGGGGTGTGGAAGGGGCCGTGGCCCGCGAGGCGCAGCGGATCGCGCCCCGGCGTCGGCGGCGCTTCGGCGAGGAGGGCGGCGAGCCCTTCCTCATTGCCCGCGAGCACGAGCATCCCGGCAAGGTCGATCGACAGCGCGAGCGCGTGGCCGGGCCGCGAGGCGATATCGGCGACAAGACCAAACAGCGTCTCGCGCAACCCCGGCACCGGCCGCCAATCCTCGTCGACCACCTGCAGCAGGATTTGCCCGCCCGGCCCGTGCGTCTGGCTGTTGAGTCCCATCGCGTTCGAAATGCGGAAACCGTCCTCGACCGACACCGCGCCGCCGAGCGCGAGCGCGCTGTACCAGCCCATCGAGTTGCCCGCGATCGCAACGACATCATATCGGTCGCAGTCGATGCTGAGCCAATCGAGCGCGGTTGCGGTGTAGATCAGCGGCGCCGCGACATCGCCGCGCATGTGCGTGCTCACGCTGAAGCGGTCGGCGCCGTCGAGTTCGGTCACCGTCGGCTGGCCGCGCTCGCGGCGCTGCGCATCGAAATTCGCGATCAGCGCGCCGAAGCGTGCGCCGTGCAGCCGCGCGATGCTGCCAAGCTCGCCCTTGCCATAGGTGCCGCGACCCGGCGCGACGACGAGCGCGGTCTTCCGCGCGCTCATGCCAGCAGCTCCTTCGCGGCGGCATAGATGGAATCGCGGCTCGGCAGGGTCAGCGTGGCCGCGCGGCCGAGCGGGATGAAGCTGTCGTCAGCGGCGATGCGCGCGAGCTTCTTACCCGGGGTGCGTTCGACGAAGGTCGCCATCAGCGCCTCGCTCTGCGATCCCGTGATGCGGCATTCGTCGACGATCAGGATGCGTTTCGCGTCGCCCACCGCGGCGACGAGTTTCTCTTCGTCGACCGGCCCAAGCCAGCGCAGGTCGATCACGCGCGCCTTGACGCCGTCGGCAGCGAGCAGCTTTTCGGCCTGACGCGACAGGTAATAGCCATTGCCATAGGTAACGATCGCAAGGTCGGTGCCTTTGCCGTACACTCCGACATCGCCGAAGCGGATCGGCGCGCCGTCGCCCGGCGCTTCATAGGCGCTGGTCCACAGGCCATCGCCTTCCTCGTGGAGGTCGCGGGTCATATAGAGCGCGATCGGTTCGACGAAGACGACGACGCGCTGTTCCTCGCGCGCGAGCCGCACGCATTCGCGCAGCATCGCCACCGCATCGCGCCCGTTCGACGGCACCGCGAGGATGACGCCGGGAATGTCGCGAAAAACCGCGAGGCTGTTGTCGTTGTGGAAATGGCCGCCGAAGCCCTTCTGATAACCGAGCCCCGCGATGCGCAGCACCATCGGGTTGGTGTACTGGCCGTCCGAGAAGAAGCTGAGCGTCGCCGCCTCGCCGCGAATCTGGTCCTCGGCATTGTGGACATAGGCGAGGAACTGGATCTCGGGCATCGGCAGGAAGTCGTTGTGCGCCATGCCGATCGCGAGCCCGAGGATCGCCTGTTCGTCGAGCAGCGTGTTGACGACGCGCGCCGAACCGAAGCGCTGATGGAGCTTCGCGGTAACGTTATAGACGCCGCCCTTCGGCCCGACATCCTCGCCCGCGACGATAATTTCCTTGTGCGCGAGCATGAGGTCGGCGAGCGCCCAGCTCAAAAGCCGCGCCATGTGCTGCGGCTTGTCCATCGCGCCCGCATCGCTGCCGAACATCGCCTTGCGGTCTTCGTCGGTCGGCGTGTTGACACGAGCGACCTCGCGCTTCGGCGGGATCAGGCTTTCCATCACATGCTTCGGGGTGGTGATCTTCGGGCGCAGGATCGCCGCCTCGGCCTGCCGCGCGAGCGTGCCGCCGATATCCTCATAGGCGTCGGCGATCTCGGCGGGCGACATCCAGCCATGTTCGGCCATCAGCGCGGCGCCCGCGAGCAGCGGATCGCGCGCCTCGTCGGCTTCGATCAAGGCTTTGGGCAGATACGCGCCCTGCACGTCTGAGCCGGCGTGGCCATAGAGGCGCACCGTCGCCATATGGAGGAAGACCGGCTTACGGTATCGGCGCGCATAGTCGGCGGCTTCGGCCGCCCCCGCATAGGCCGAGACCAGATCGGTGCCGTCGCATTTGATATAGTGCAGCCCAGCGCGGTGGCGGAACTGCGCCTCGATCCAGCCCGTCGGGGTACGCGTCGAAATCCCGATACCATTGTCTTCGCAGAGGAAAATGAGCGGCATCGGCGATCCCTGGAACGCCGCCCAGCCCGCAGTGTTGAACGCGCCCTGCGCGGTCGAATGGTTCGCCGACGCGTCGCCAAAGCTCGTCAGCACGACGGCATCATCGGGCAGCGGCAGCCCGGTCATACCGAGGCGGCGCGCGATGCCGATCGAGAAGGCGGCGCCGACCGCTTTGGGCAGGTGCGAGGCGATCGTCGAGGTTTGCGGGGGGATATTGAGCGGCTTCGATCCGATCACCTTGTGCCGTCCGCCCGAGATCGGGTCTTCGGACGACGCGGCGAAGCTCAGCAGCATGTCCCACGTCGGCGTCCCGCCGGGAAGCTGGCGCGACCGGTGGAGCTGAAACGCGTTCGAGCGATAATGGAGAAACGCCATGTCGGTGACGCGCAGCGCCGCGGCGACCGCGGCATTGCCTTCGTGCCCCGACGATCCGATCGTATAAAAGCCTTCGCCGCGCGCCTGCAAATGGCGCGACAAGCGGTCCATCTGGCGGCTGGTCAGCTGCGACAGGAAGATATCGGTCGCCTCGGCGCGCGACAGGCCGACCACCGCGGGATCGGGCGCGTCGGCGCGATCGGGCAATCGTCCTTCGGCCAGCGCCGCCAGGAATTTTTCATGCACCGCCTGCGCTGCGTCCACCTTGGTCCTCCGTCTGATATTGTCGCGCGCTAGAACGGGGTAGTTTCGCGCGCAAGCATGTCTTGCCTTCCCGACGAGGCTCGCGCTACCACTTACCGCGATGATCGACCGGGGCGGGACAATAATTTCAACATGATGTCGATGTGGATCGCCCAGGCGTCGGCCGCGTCCGAACCATCGAGCGCCAATGCGGGCGGGGGATGGCTGATCGACCCCGAACTCGTCGATCCGGGCTATAGCCAGACGATCGCAGGCGGCGAGATCCAGACCGCCTTTCCCCCCCCACCGCCGCCCCCGCCACCGACGCCCGAGTGGCTGAAGTCGCTGCTCGACGCGATCGGCAGCTTTTTTAACTGGAGCGCCCCCGCCGCCACCCCGCTGATGTGGATCGCGGTCGCTTTGGTCGTGCTGTTCCTTCTTTATCATTTCGTCCCCGCCTTCGCGCGCTGGGTCGACAATCTGCCGTTCCGCCGCAAGGCCGGCGATGCAGATGCCGAGGACGGCGCAGGTCAGGCCGAGGCCGGCGCGGCGCGCGCGCTGCTCGCCGAGGCCGATGCGCTCGCTGCCGAGGGACGCTTTGCCGAAGCGGTGCATCTTCTGCTCTATCGCAGCGTCGAGGATATCGAAGGACGCCGCCCCGGGCTCGTCAAACCCGCGATGACCTCGCGCGACCTCGCCGAAGCGCACGACCTGCCCGCGGTCGCACGGGGCGCGTTCAGCCGCATCGCGCGCGCGGTCGAGATCAGCCTGTTCGGGGGACGCGCCATCGACGCGACGGCGTGGGAGCGGTGTCGCAATGCTTATGCCGAACTGACGGTGCCAAAGAATTGGGCGCGGGCATGACCGACGACGCCGCGGGCGATCACGGCTTTAATCCGCGCCTGATCGCGGGGGTGGTGGCGATCGGCATCGTCGCCTTCATCGCACTTTGGGCGTTGATAGCGCTCGGTCCGCAAATCAGCAGCGGCAAGGACGGCGGCGGCCATGCCTTGTCCAAGGCGGCGCCCGGCTATGCCGGCATTGTCGACCTGCTCGAACGCGCCGGTGCCGATGTCGAGCTTCGCCGCCGCGTCGCCGCCTCGCGCTATGGCGAGAACCAGCCGCTGCTGATCCTGACCCCGACGCACCGCACCCGTGTCGAGGAACTGGCCGAATTGCTCGACATGCAGGGGGGCGCCCGCGCGATCGTCGTGCTGCCCAAATGGCAGACCGCCGCGATCCCGGGCCATACGCCGAAACCGGGCTGGGTCAGCCTGGGTTTTCCTGTCAAACCGCCGGCCAAGATGTTTCCCGCCGGTCGTTTCGGCAGCGTGCGTATCGAGGCGCGGCCGAGCAAGGCGCAGGCGGTGCCGGCCCATATTGCCGGGCGCAGTTTCACCGCGCACCTGCCGGCCAATGTACAAACGGTCGAAGGCCAGGTTCTAGAAACGCTGATCGCGGGGCCGAGCGGCGGCGCGGTGCTTGCCCGGGTCAGCGAGGGCGATCTCTATATCCTCGCCGACCCCGACCTTGTCGACAATTTCGCCTTTGCGTCGCGCGACGGCGCGCTTGGCGCCGCCATGCTGATCGACGCCGTTGCCGAGGATGCCGACACCGACGCGCTGGCGTTCGACCTGACGCTGAACGGATTCGGCGGGCAGCGCTCGCTGCTGCGCTTCGCCTTCGTCCCGCCCTTCATCGGTATCACCCTCTGCCTGATCGCCGCGGGGCTGCTCGCGTTGTGGCAGGCGTGGATGCGGTTCGGCCCGGCGCTCAATCCTCGCCGTGCGATCCCGGTGTCGAAGGCGGCATTGATCGCGAACAGCGCCGACCTGATCCGGCAGGCCCGGCGCGAACTCGACGGCGCCGATGCCTTTGTGAAGAGCCAGCGCATCGCGATCGCGCGGCGGCTGCATGCCCCCGGCGGGCTCGACGCCGAAGCGACCGACCGCTGGATCGACAAGCATCTCGAGGCGGGAAAAGAATCTTTCTCCAGCCTCGCGCGGCGCCTGCCGCTCGCGCGCAATACGCATGAGTTTCTAGAGGGCGCGCAAGCGCTGCACGACATCAGGAAGGATCTACTCCGTGACAGCTAATATCGAGAGCGTTCGGGCCCTCGGCGCCGCGATCGAGGGCGAGGTCGCCAAGGTCGTGTTCGGCCAGGGACCGCTCACCCGCATGGTGACGATCGCGCTGCTCGCGGGCGGGCACGTCCTGCTCGAAGGCCCGCCGGGAACCGCGAAGACGCTGCTCGCGCAGGCGTTCGCGCGCGCGACGGGGCTCGGGTTCGGGCGCATCCAGTTCACCCCCGACCTGATGCCCGGCGACATCTTGGGGTCGAACCTGTTCAACTTCCAGACGTCGAGCTTCACCCTCACCAAAGGTCCGATCTTTACCGAGCTGTTGCTCGCCGACGAAATCAACCGCACCCCGCCGAAGACGCAGGCCGCACTGCTCGAGGCGATGCAGGAGCGGCGCGTGACGATCAATGGCGAGGCGCATGCGATGAGCCCGCGCTTTACCGTGCTCGCGACGCAGAACCCGATCGAACAGCAGGGCGTCTATCCCCTGCCCGAGGCGCAGCTCGACCGCTTCCTGTTCAAGCTCGTCGTCGATTATCCCGCCGCCGACGAGGAACGACGCATCGTCGCCGACCATGGCGGGCGCTTCAAAAGCCCCGCGGTCGCCGATTTCGGCGTCACCGAGGTGGCGAACGCGAAGACGATCGAAGCCGCGATCGACACGATCGCCACGGTGCGCCTTGCCGACGAGATCGTCGATTATATCGTCCGCATCGTCCGTGCGACGCGCGAGAGCGCCGACCTGGAGTGCGGCGCCAGCCCGCGCGCTGCGACCTTGCTCGCACGCGCCGCCTGCGCCGCGGCGGCGCTCGACGGGCGCGACTATGTGATCCCCGACGACGTCCAGCGCCTCGCCGCCGGCGTCCTGCGCCACCGCGTCATCCTGTCGGCCGCCGCCGAAATCGAAGGGCGCAACGTCGAGCAGGTCGTCGCGGCCTTGCTCGAACGCGAGGACGTCCCACGGTGATTGGGAACGACACACGATCCTCCCTGTGGCGAAGCCATGGGGAGGTGGCAGCGCGAAGCGCTGACGGAGGGGCTTTGGCGCTGCCGTCGCCGCCCCTCCACCACGCGCTTAGCGCGCGGTCCCCCTCCCCACGGCTGCGCCGCAGGGAGGATTTATCGCAATGATCTACCCCACCCGGCGCGCGATCTATCTGCTGCTCGCGGGCGCCCCGATGGCGCTCGCGCTCGGGCTGATCCGGCCCGAGCTGTGGCTCGTCGCGCCCGGCTGGATCGGGGTGATCGTCGCCTGCCTGATCCTTGACACCATCGCGGGCGCCAACCCGCGTCACCTGAGCCTCGATGCGCGCTTTCCGCATCAGGTCGGGGTCGGCGACCCGTTCGACCTGTCGCTCACCGCGAAAGGGCGAGCGGTGCCGCCGCGCGCCGAACTCGCGCTCGCACTCGACGAACGGCTTGCCGAGGGCGGGCGGCTCGCGGACGATATGCGCCGTACGGCCACGGGCGAAGCGCTCGCCCGCACCTTGACGCTTACCGCATCGCGGCGCGGGCAGGCGCGGGTCGAGGCGCTGTGGCTCCGCTGGGCGGGGCCGCTCGGGCTCGTCTGGAAACAGCGCAAATTCGCGATCGACGGCGCGATCCAAATCGTTCCCAGCCTGCGCGCGGTGACCGACGAGGGCAGCCGCCTGTTCCAGCGCAACAGCTGGTTTGGCCTTCGCCAACAACGCTTTCGCGGCGAAGGCACCGAGTTTGAGGCGCTCGCCGAATATCAGCCGGGAATGGACCGGCGCGCGATCGACTGGAATGCGTCGGCACGCCACGTCAGACTGCTCGCCAAGGAATATCGCGTCGAGCGCGACAACCGCGTCGTCCTCGCGATCGACAGCGGGCGGACGATGGCCGAGCCCGTCGGCGGCATGCCGCGCGTCGACCGCGCGGTGTCGGCGGCGCTGCTGCTCGCCTATGTCGGGCTGAAACTCAACGACCGGATCAGCTTCTTTTCCTTTGCCGCCAAGCCGCAGACGCTGACCCCCGCCTATATGCACACGCAGGATTTCCTGGCGTTGCAGCGCGCCGCGAGCCTGATCGACTATGCGCATGTCGAGAGCAATTTCACTCTCGCGCTGACGACCTTGTCGGCGCAGCTCAACCGCCGCTCGCTGATCATATTGTTCACCGAATTCACCGACGCGACGAGCGCCGACCTGATGATCCGCGCCGCGGGACGGCTGGTGAAGAAGCACCGCCTGCTGTTCGTCGTGATCAAGGACGAAGAGGTCGAGGCCGAGGAGCGCCGCCGTCCCGAAAGCGGCGCCGACGTCACGCGCGCGAACGTCGCCGCGGCGATGCTGCGCGACCGGCAGCTGGTGATCGCGCGGCTCCAGCGGCTCGGCGCCGACGTCATCGAGGTGCCCGCCGACGCGATGGGTGCGAGCGCGGTCGAAGCCTATCTCGGCATCAAAAGGGCGGGCAGCCTGTGATCCCGCCCGGCGCTCCCGCACGGCTCATCGACGCGCCGAGCTTTTCGACGAGCCGCTTTCGCGCCGAGCGCGAGGCCGACTGGATCGCCTTCGACCTGCTGCTCGCCAAGCTCGAGAAGAAAGGCGCCGCCGCGCTCACCAGCGACGAGCTGCTGCAATTGCCCCTGCTCTATCGCGCCACGCTGTCGTCGCTGTCGATCGCGCGCGCGACGAGCCTCGACAAGGCGCTGCTCGATCATCTCGAGGCGCTGTCGATCCGCGGCTATTTCCTCGTCTATGGCGTGCGCGAAAGCCGCTGGAACCGCCTCCGCCGCTTTTTCCTCTACGACTGGCCCGCCGCGGTGCGATCGGTGTGGAAGGAAACGATCATCATCGCGCTGATCATTCTGCTCGGCGCGCTGACCAGCTATTCGCTCGTCGCGAGCAACCCCGAATGGTATTTCAACTTCGTCCCCGAAGAGATGTCGGGCGGCCGCGACCCGCGTGCGACGGCCGAGTTCCTGCAATCGACGCTGGGCCATGGCAAGGCGGCGGCGAGCAAGGGCGAGAGCGGGCTGCACGTCTTCGCGACCTATTTGTTCACGCACAACAGCCAGGTGTCGATCCTGTCCTTTGCGCTGGGTTTCGCATTCGGCGTGCCGACAATGATGCTCGAATATTATCAGGGCATCGGGCTCGGCGCGATGATGGCGGTCTTTTCGGCCAAGGGGCTGGGCTATGATTTCGGCGGCTGGCTGTTCATCCACGGCACCACCGAGCTGTTCGCCGCCGCGCTGTCGGGCGCCGCGGGCCTCAGAATCGGCACCGCGGTCGTTTTTCCCGGCGCGCGCGGACGGCTGCAGGCGGCGGCCGACGCTGGGCGCACCGCGGGCAAGGTGATGGTCGGGGTCATATTGATGCTGTTCGCCGCGGGCCTGCTCGAAGGCTTCGGCCGCCAGCTGATCACCGATACCTTGCTGCGCTATGCGATCGGTTCGCTGATGCTGCTGTTCTGGCTCGCTTATTATTACATCCCGCGGCGCGAGGATGTGACATGAGCGCCGCTGCAGAGGCCAATTCCAGGCAGCGCGCCGCGCGCGCCAAAAAAATCCGTCAGTTCATCACGCCCGAAGGCGTCGACCTCGAATTGAAGATCGCGGGCTCGGGGCTGCGGTTCGGGGCGCTGCTGGTCGACCTGATCCTGATCCAGCTCGCGCTCCTGCTCTTCTGGCTGGCCATGCTGTGGATCGGCGTCGCCTCGCAGTCGGATGTCACCGAGGTCATCTGGATGCTCGGCGCCTTTCTGCTGCGCACCTTCTGGTTCATCGGGTTCGAGCTCGGATCGCGCGCGGCGACGCCGGGCAAAAGGCTGATGGGCATCCGCGTCGTCGCGCGCGACGGCGGGCGCCTTACCGCCGATGCGGTCGTCGCGCGCAATCTGATCCGCGAGCTCGAAATCTTCCTGCCGCTGATGATGCTGGGGGTCGGCGTCGCCGAGGATGCGGTGTCGGGCTGGCTCATCCTCGCGGGCGTGCTCTGGTCACTGACGCTCAGCCTGTTCCTGCTGTTCAACCGCGACCGGATGCGGATGGGCGACCTGATCGCGGGAACCTGGGTCGTGATGGCGCAGCGCGTGAAACTCGACGCCGATATTGCGACCGATGCCGCAGGCGAGGCGATCGCGTTCACCGAGACCGAGCTCGCCGTCTATGGCATTTTCGAGCTTCAGGAACTCGAGCGCGTGCTGCGCGGCCGCGATCCGCGCGCGATGCGCGAGGTCGCCGACGCGATCCGCGCCAAGATCGGGCGCGCGATCGCCGAAGAGGATGACGTCTTCCTGCTTTCCTACTACCGCCAGCTGAAAGCCCGGCTCGAACGCAAATTGCTGTTCGGCAAGCGGCGAGAGGATAAATATGCCAGCGACTGACACCCCCGCAACTGAGAATGGCGTGACCCATGCGCTCCACGCGCGCCGTTCGGTGCGCGCCTTTACCGATCGGGCGGTCGATCAGGCTTTGCTCAAGGACATCTTCGCCGCCGCGCAGCGTGCGCCCTCGGGCGGCAACCTCCAGCCGTGGCAGGCAACATTGGTGACCGGCGCGCCGTGGCAGGCGGTGAAGGATGCGGTCGCCGCGCGAACCGCGATGGGGCGCGAGGGCTATGAGCCCGAATATGATATCTATCCGAAGGGGCTGACCGAACCGTGGGAAGCGCGCCGCTTCGGCGTCGGTGAAGCGCTCTACGCCTCGCTCGGCATCCCGCGCGAGGACAAGCGCGGACGGATCGCTCAGTTCATGGACAATTACCGGGGTTTCGGCGCACCGGTGATGCTTTTCCTCCACTGTTCGCGCATCATGGGCCCGCCGCAATGGTCGGACATGGGCATGTGGCTGCAATCGGTGATGCTGCTGCTCGTCGAACATGGCCTTGCCAGTTGCCCGCAGGAATGCTGGGCAATGTACGGCGCAACGATCCGCCGCACGCTGGCGCTGGACGACGGGCAGATTTTGTTCACCGGGCTCGCGATCGGCTATGCCGATACCGAAGCGGCGGTGAACCAGTGGCCGGTGCCGCGCGCATCGATCGACGAAGTAATTGATTGGCAGGGATTTTAATGATGATCAGCAAGCAGCCGGGTTTTCGCTATGGCGCCCTGGGCGCGCTGATGCTCGTTGTCGCGGGTTGCACCGCGATCCCGAAACCCGTCGCACCGCCGCCCCCGCAACCCGTCGCACCCGCGCCAACTCCGGCGCCGCTGCCGACCCCGACAAGTGGCTGGGAAGACCGCGCCGTCAACGCCGGCGCATGGCGTTACGATAGCGGCAGCCGCACCGCGGCGTTCGTCCCGACGGGCAGCGCGAACCCGCTGCTCAGCCTGACGTGCAGCGGCGGCGGCATCCGGATGACATCGGCGCTCGCGGGCGATGTCAGCCTGCGCACCAGCGCGGGGACCGACCGGATCCGCTTCGACGGCGGCAGCGCGAATCTAACCAACCGCGACCCGCGGCTCGACCGCATCGCCTTCAGCCGCGGCCGCTTCGCGCTCGAAACGCCCGGCGGCGGCGCGATGACGCTGCCCGTGCAGTCCGAAATCGGCCGCGTGATCGAGGATTGCCGGTAAAAAAATCCTCCCTGTCGTGCAGCGATGGGGAGGGGGACCGCTTGCGAAGCAAGTGGTGGAGGGGCCGCGACGGTAGCGCCAAAGCCCCTCCGTCAGCGCTTCGCGCTGCCACCTCCCCATGGCTGCGCCACAGGGAGGACTATTCGAGAACGACGCTTTCCTACATTATCCGGCTGTGCCAGCCTGACCGCTGGCTCTTTGAATCGTCGATCATCGCCCGGCACGACACGTTCCGCATCACGCCCTTAAAGCCACAAAAGGCACAAATCGAACCCGCGCATGCGGGGTTTTTGTGGCTTTAGCCGCCCAGCTGCACCGTTCCGCCCTTGATCCAGCCCCAGCGGCACGGACCCTGATATTCGCGGGCATTGGGCACCGACTTGCCGACGCCGCACATATCGGGATCGGTGCCGGGCGCGGCGAAGACGACGCCGAACCAGGCGTCATTCTCGGCCGCTTCGCAGAGCGACACATTCGCGCCGCCGGCGAGCTTCGCCTTGACCGCACGCGTTTCGGCCGGCGCCCAATAGACGTCGGTGCCGCCCGTCTTGACGCGGCTGATGCTCGAACAGGCGGGCAGGCTCGGCCCTTCGGTGCCGATCATCACCGCGCGCGTAGCAATGGGTTCGCCGGCAACCGCGGGGGCGTTTTCGGCGGGTGGCGCGGGCTGGCTGCACGCGGCGAGCGCGGCGGTCAGAAGGGCGGCGGCGGGGAAGACGAGACGATGTTTCATGCCTCTGAAACTAGCCGCCGCGACGCCCCCGCGCAACGCTCGTCGCGACACGACCGAGAGCCGCATTTTCGCTTGGGTTTTGCTGCCTTCGACCCTATATAATCGCTATGACGGACACCCCAGAAAATACGGCGCCGGTCGCGCCCGCCAACCAGCCCAACACCAACGCCTATGGCGCCGATTCGATCAAGGTTCTCAAGGGCCTCGACGCGGTGCGCAAACGCCCGGGCATGTATATCGGCGACACCGACGACGGGTCGGGCCTGCATCACATGGTGTTCGAGGTTTCGGACAATGCGATCGACGAGGCGCTTGCGGGGCATTGCGACCTTGTGCTGATCACGCTCAACAGCGACGGATCGGTCAGCGTCGAGGATAATGGCCGCGGCATCCCGACCGGTATCCACGCCGAGGAAGGCATTTCGGCGGCCGAGGTCATCATGACCCAGCTCCACGCCGGCGGGAAGTTCGAGAACACCAGCGACGACAATGCGTACAAGGTGTCGGGCGGACTGCATGGCGTCGGCGTCAGCGTCGTCAACGCCCTCAGCGAATGGCTCGAACTCACGATCTGGCGCGACGGCGAAGAGCATTGGATGCGCTTCGAACATGGCGATTCGGTCGGCCCGCTCAAGGTCAACGGCCCTGCCCCCGCGGGCAAGAAGGGCACGCGCGTCACCTTTCAGGCGTCGACCGAGACGTTCAAGAATGTTCTCGAATTCGATTTCGAGAAGCTTGAGCATCGCTATCGCGAACTCGCCTTCCTCAACTCGGGCGTCCGCATCAAGCTCGTCGACGCACGCCATGCCGAGCATGTCAGCCATGATCTGTTCTACGAAGGCGGCATCGGCGCGTTCGTGCGCTATCTCGACCGCAACAAGACCGCGCTGCTCCCCGACCCGATCGCGATCAGCAGCGAGCGCGACGGCATCGGTATCGACGTCGCGCTCGAGTGGAACGACAGCTATTACGAAAATGTCCTCTGCTTCACGAACAACATCCCGCAGCGCGACGGCGGCACGCACCTCGCCGCGTTCCGCGCCGCGCTGACGCGCACGCTCAACGGCTATGGCGACAAGTCGGGCATCCTCAAGAAAGAGAAGGTCTCGCTGACCGGCGAGGATATGCGCGAAGGGCTCACCGCGATCGTGTCGGTCAAGCTGCCCGATCCCAAATTCTCGTCGCAGACCAAGGACAAGCTGGTCAGCAGCGAAGTGCGCCAGCCGCTCGAAAGCCTGATGGCCGACCGGATGACCGAATGGCTCGAGGAAAATCCCGCTTACGCCAAGGCGGTAATCCAGAAGGTCATCGATGCCGCCGCCGCGCGCGAAGCCGCGAAAAAGGCGCGCGAATTGACGCGGCGCAAGGGCGCGATGGACATCGCCTCGCTCCCCGGCAAGCTCGCCGACTGCCAGGAACGCGACCCCACCAAATGCGAACTCTTCCTCGTCGAAGGCGATTCGGCAGGCGGATCGGCGAAGCAGGGTCGTGACCGCAAGGTTCAGGCAATCCTGCCGCTCAAGGGCAAGATTTTGAACGTCGAGCGCGCGCGTTTCGACCGCATCATCTCGTCGAAGGAAGTCGGGACGTTGATCCAGGCGCTCGGCACCGGGATCCGCGACGAGTTCAACCTCGAGAAACTGCGCTATCACAAGATCGTCATCATGACCGACGCCGACGTCGACGGCGCGCATATCCGCACCTTGCTGCTCACTTTCTTCTATCGCCAGATGCCCGAGATCATCGAGGGCGGCCATCTCTACATCGCCCAGCCGCCGCTCTACAAAGTCGCGAAGGGGCGGAGCGAAGTGTATCTGAAGGATGATACCGCGCTCGAAAATTACCTTGTCGACGGCGGTATCGATGCACTGATGTTAGAGACCACGGGCGGTGCGCGGTCGGGCGCGGACCTCCGCGACCTGATCGAGCATGGCCGGCGTCTGCGCGCGCTGATGCGCTATGTCCCGCGCGGCCATAATTATGAACTCATCGAAGCCCTGGCACTGAACGGCGCGCTCGATCCCGAGCTCGACAGCGCTGGCCGCACCGCGGCGGGCGTGCGCGCGGCCGAATGGCTCAATGCCGCCGAACGCGCGCTGACCGGGGGCGCCGAAGCGAAATGGACGATCGTCGCGGCGGGCGGCGGTTATACGCTCGAAAAGCGCTGGCGCGGGGTCAGCGACCATCATGCGGTCGACGCCGCTTTCCTCGCGAGTCAGGAGGCGCGCCGCCTGCACAAGCTCGCGGGCGAACAGGCCGACACCTACGCGCATCCGGGCCGTTTGGTGAAGGGCAGCAGCGCCGCGGCAATGGCCGCCGACGCCGCCGCGCTGGCTGCCGCCGAGGCGGCCGAAGACGATGCCGAAGCGAGCGACAGCGACCTGCCCGCCGCGACCGCCGGCAAGGTCACGCCGATCACGCGGCCGTCCGAACTGCTCGAGGCGATTTTCGCGCACAGCCGCAAGGGTCTGGCGATCAGCCGCTACAAGGGGTTGGGCGAGATGAATGCCGAGCAGCTCTGGGAAACGACGCTCGACCCGTCGAACCGTTCGCTGCTCCGCGTCGAGGCCGAACAAGCCGATGTCGCGCACGAAATCTTCGAACGATTGATGGGAGACGAGGTCGAACCGCGGCGCGATTTCATTCAGACGAATGCGCTGTCGGTGGCGAATCTGGACGTCTAAGTTCAGTTATTATTCGGTTAAAACCGAACAAATCGCACATCCGGACGCAAAATCACTTCAATCCAACGCGCGGCGGCTTGCCTTGGCAGGCCGCCGCTGCTTTTGGCGCCTCCTCTGACAAGGGGATGATGTCATGCGGGTCTTTTCTGCCATGATGATGCCGCTTCTGCTCACGGTCTCGGCCGCGGCGCAAGAAGTCGAAGTCACCGACAATCCGATCGCCGACATTGTCGACGAAACAGAAACCGAAATCGGCGGCGGCGTGGCGAGCTATTACGGCAACGAGCTTGCCGGCAACCGCACCGCGAGCGGCGAACGCTTCGACCCCGGCCAGTTCACCGCAGCCCACCGGTCGCTTCCCTTCGGCAGCATGGTGCGCGTCACCAACACCTCGAACGGCGACAGCGTCGTGGTGCGCATCAACGATCGCGGCCCCTTCTCGCGCGGCCGCGTGATCGACGTCAGCCACGCCGCGGCACGCGAAATCGGCATGCAACGCAGCGGCACCGCGCGCGTGAAGCTGGCGCTTCTCAACGACGATTAAGCCATGCTGGCAACCGGCTCCTACCGACCGATTGTGGACCTTCTTCTCATCGTCATCCCGGACTTGATCCGGGATCCATAGCCGCGCCGTCGTCGTGGATCCCGGATCAAGTCCGGGATGACGAAGTTGGGATAGCAAACGTCCGCTCACCACCCCCCAGCTCCCGCTCCCCGCTAATCGAACACCGACCAGCCGGCCGCATAGGCGAAATGCTCGAGCGCGACCGCACCCGCCAATGACGTGCCCGCCTCGTTAAGCGCCGGCGACCAGACCGCGATCGATCCCTGCCCCGGCGCGATGCACAATATGCCGCCGCCGACGCCGCTCTTGCCCGGCAGGCCGACGCGAAAGGCGAATTCGCCGCTATTGTCGTAATGGCCGCAGAGCATCATGATCGCGTTGATGCGCCGCGCGCGGTGCGCCTCGATCAGCTGTTCTCCGGTGCGCGGATCGCGGCCCTCCATTGCGAGGAAGAGTCCGGCGCGCGCGAGCTGGCGGCACGACATGGCGATCGCACATTGGCGGAAATAGACGCCGACCACCGTTTCCACCGGGTGCTTCAGGTTTCCGAACGCGTCCATGAAATGCGACAGGCTGCGGTTGCGCGCGCCGGTTTCGGATTCGGAGAAAGCGACGTCGAAATCGATCCCGACGTCTTCGTCGTTTGCCCGCGCGCGCATGAAATCGACGATCTCGTCGGCGACCGCGTCGCCGCTGCGCCCGTCGATCAGCCGGTCGGTCGTCGCGATCGCGCCCGCGTTGATCAGCGGATTGCGCGGGATGCCATGCTCGCTTTCGAGCTGGACGATCGAGTTGAACGCCGATCCCGAAGGCTCGCGCCCGACGCTGTCCCACAGCGAACTGCCGACACGGCGCAGCGCGAGCGCGAGCGTAAAGACCTTCGACACCGACTGGATCGAGAAGGGCTCGTCGGCGTCGCCCGAGGTGTGGACGGTGCCGTCGGGGAGCGCGAGCGCGAAGCCGAGCTTGTTCGGATCGACCTTGGCGAGGGCCGGAATATAGTCGGCGACACGCCCTTTTCCGAGGTGTGCAGCGGCCAGCGTCATCGCCTCGTCGATATGGTTGCGCAGATCGTCGGTCATGGCGCTTCGCCTAACATAATCGCCGCGCAAAGCATGTATTTTCATTTTTCCAGAAATATTCTATATATTGGAAATCAAATGCAGCGAATCGGGAGAATGAGACATGGTCGATCATCCACGCGGCAAGGGCCTTTCAAGCGCCGTCAGCTATCAGGACCCAAAAGCGGCGTTCCGCTGGCTGGAAGAGGCGTTCGGTTTCGAACCGCTTTTCGTGCTGCTCGACGCCGACGGCAATCTCGCCCATTCGGAAATGGGCTTTGGCACATCGACGTTGATGGTCGGCAGCGAATGGTCCGACGATCACAAGAGCCCCAAATCGATTGGCGGCAAGAACACGCAGTCGGTGCATATCCAGTTGGCAGTGGGCGAGGATATCGACGCGCATTGCGAAAAGGCGCGCGCCGCGGGCGCCGCGATCATCGCCGAGCCCGAGACGCAATTCTACGGCGACCGCAGCTACCGCGCGAAGGACCCCGAGGGGCATATCTGGACCTTTGGCGTGACGGTCGAGGCGAAAACCGCCGAACAATGGGACGCCGAGGGCGGGTTCACGACCAAGACGCGGCTCGACGATTGAGCGCCGCGCTCGACCGGATGCTGGGCGCACTCGCCGATCCGAAACGGCGGCGCGCTATTGAACTGCTGGGCGAGCGCCCGCGCAGTGCGGGCGAACTCGCGGGCGAACTCGGCCTCGCACCGCCCGCGATGAGCCGCCATTTGCGCGCGCTGAAGGAAGGCGGGCTCGTCGAGGACGGCCATCCGACCTTCGACGCGCGCGTGCGCATTTATTCGCTCAAGGACGGGGCGACCGCCGAGCTCAAGCAATGGCTGGCCGAGACCGAGGCGCTGTGGTCGCACCAGCTTGCCTCTTTCAAGCGCCACGTCGAGGGTGGCGCATGAGCGCAGCGGTTATCGTCGCGCTGCGCGTTGCGGCATCGCCCGACGTCGCCTTTACCGCCTTCACCCGCGACATCGGGCTATGGTGGAAGAGCCATCCCCTGTTCCAGCTGTCGCGGCGCGGCGACGGCGCTTTGCGCTTCGACCCCACGGGGCCGGACGGGCGGCTCGTGACTCGCTTCGACGACGGCAAAGAGTGGGAGATTGGCGCGGTACATCACTGGCTGCCCGGCGAGCGGCTGGCGTTCGGCTGGCGACTGCCGAGTTTCAAGGCCGATCAGGCAACCGAGGTCGAAGTGCGCTTCGAGGCGGTTGGCGACGAGACGCGTGTGACGGTCGAGCATCGCGGATGGGACAGCATCCCACAGAAACATGTCGCGCGGCACGGCTTCGAGCTGATGCTGTTCCAGCGAAGGTTAGGCGAGTTTTGGCGAGGGTTGCTCAAGGGGATGGAAGCGGGGCTTTAGTCCCCCTCCCGCTTTGCGGGAGGGGCTAGGGGAGGCATGTCAAATAGCGGTCGCGGCCGAAACAGGCCCTCCCCCGACCCCTCCCGCAAGCGGGAGGGGAGAAGAAGCGTCCGCAACCGGTCGTTAGCTGACGACGAGAGAAAGATTGCGCGCGCCTCTCGCACGCCCCACGTTCCACATATGCCCCTCCCCGCCCCTTTCATCGACTGGTTCGCCGCGCGCGGGTGGCGGCTCAGGCGGCATCAGGCCGACATGCTCGCCGCAGGCGAACGCGGCGAAAGCGCGTTGCTCGTCGCCGCGACGGGAGCGGGCAAGACGCTGTCGGGGTTTCTGCCGACACTCGTCGATCTGGCGCGGCATCCGACCGACCGGCTGCACACGCTGTACGTCTCGCCGCTCAAAGCCCTCGCCGCCGACGTCGAGCGCAACCTCCTCGGCCCGATCGCCGAGATGGAACTCGACATCAGCGTCGAGAGCCGCAGCGGCGACACATCGTCGGACAAGAAGGCGCGCCAGCGCAGCCGGCCACCGAACATCCTGCTGACGACCCCCGAATCGCTGTCGCTGCTGCTGTCCTATCCCGACAGTTTCACGATGTTCGCCGATTTGAAGACCGTGGTGATCGACGAAATCCACGCTTTTGCGCCCGGCAAGCGCGGCGACCTGCTCAGCCTCGCGCTGTCGCGGCTCCAGGCGATCGCGCCGGGGCTGCGCCGCGTCGGCCTGTCGGCGACGATCGCCGACACCACCGCCTATCGCAGCTGGCTCGCGCCGAACGGCGATGCGGAGGCGGTGACGCTCGTCGAGGGCGAGGCCGGCGCCGATCCCGAGATCGGCATATTGCTGCCCGAGGGTGCGGTGCCTTGGGCCGGGCATTCGGGGCGCTGGGCGGTGCATCAGGTGATGAACGAGGTCGCGAAGAACCGCACGACGATCATCTTCTGCAACACCCGCGGGCTCGCCGAGCTGATTTTTCAGGAGCTGTGGAAGGTCAACGACCTGTCGCTGCCGATCGCGATCCATCACGGCAGCCTCGATCGTGAGGCGCGGCTGCGCGCCGAGGCGGCGATGGCCGAAGGGCGACTGCGCGCGCTCGTCGCGACGTCGAGCCTCGACCTCGGGCTCGACTGGGGCGACGTCGATTGCGTGATCCAGATGGGGGCGCCGAAGGGCTCGTCGCGGCTGCTCCAGCGCATCGGGCGCGCGAACCACCGGCTCGACGAGCCGAGCAAGGCGCTGATCGTTCCGGGCAACCGCTTCGAATATCTCGAGGCGCGCGCGGCCTTGGATGCCGTCGAGGCGGGAGAGCGCGACGCCGACCGCTTTCGCCCCGGCGCGCTCGACGTGCTCGCGCAGCATGTGATGGCGCTCGCGTGCGCGGCGCCGTTCAAGGAGGATGCGCTGCTCGCCGAAATCCGCTCGGCGGCGTCCTATCGATGGATCGATGCGCCGACCTTCACGCGGTTGCTCGGCTTCGTGCGCGATGGGGGCTATGCGCTCAAAAGCTATGATCGCTTCCGCCGCCTCGCGCCCGACGGGCAGGGCGGCTGGCGCATCGCGCATCCGCAGCTGGCGGCGCAGCACCGGCTCAACGCCGGGATCATCGTCGAGGCGCCGATGGCCGATGTGCGGTTCAAAAACGGCCGGCGGCTCGGCAAGGTCGAGGAATATTTCGCGAGCACGCTGTCACCCGGCGACACCTTCGCCTTCGCCGGCCTCAGCCTCGAGGTCGAGGCGATCCGCGACACCGACCTGATCGTACGCGCGACGACGCGTCCGGCGCGCATCCCGAGCTATATGGGCGCGCGCCTCGCGATCTCGACGCGCCTCGCCGACCGGGTGCGGCTGTTCCTCGCCGACCCGGCGAGCTGGCAGCGCTTTCCCGAGGATGTCCGCTTCTGGCTGGAGATGCAGGCGCTGCGATCGGCGCTGCCGCGCCCCGGCGAGCTGCTCGTCGAGACCTTCCCGCACGAGGGCAATCATTATCTCGTCTGCTATCCGTTCGAGGGGTGGAACGCGCACCAGTCGCTGGGCATGCTGATCACCAAGCGCATGGAGCGCGCGGGGTTGCAGCCGCTGGGCTTCGTCGCGTCGGATTATGCGATCGCGATCTGGTCGCTGCGGCCGGTCTTGCATCCGCAAAATCTGTTCGATGCCGAGATTCTGTCGGAGGAGTTCATCGAGTGGGTCGAAAGCTCGCATTTGCTCAAGCGTGCGTTTCGCGAGGTCGCGGTGATCGGCGGGCTGATCGAGCGCCAGCATCCGGGCAAGCGCAAGACGGGCAAGCAGGTGACCTTTTCGACCGACCTGATCTTCGACGTGCTGCGCAAATATGAACCCGACCATCTGCTGCTCGAAGCCGCCTGGGCCGACGCACGCGAACGGCTGACCGACGTGGCGCGGCTCGGCGACCTGCTCGACCGCGCGGCGGGAACGATGCTGCACCGGACGCTCGACCGGATCAGTCCGCTCGCGATCCCGGTGCTCGTGCTGATCGGGCGCGAAAATGTCGCGGCTGCCGATATCGACGACGCGCTGCTGGGCGAATTGGCAGACAGCTTGGCGGAAGAAGCCATGCGCCCCGGATAAGGCGGCGCGGCGCATCCGGCGTTTCGCTTGCTGCGACGCGCGATGAGGCGTAGATTACGCCTAAACATAATGAGGATGCCAGCGATGACCCAAGCTATCCAGCGGTCCGTCCTGTTCGCGCTGCTGCTCGCCGCCCCCGCGCTGATTGGCGCGACCCCGGCTCCCGCCGATCCGCCCCCCGTTCCGGCACCGGCCGGCGACATCGTCGCGCCGCCGGTGACGGTGGTGCCCTTTATCCAGCCCTTCGACCTTGATGCATCGCGGCGCATGTCGGTAAAGGTCATGGTTGGGGGCAAGGGCCCCTTCTCCTTCCTCGTCGACACCGGCGCCGAGCGAACGGTGATCGCCCGCGAACTTGCCCAAAGGCTGGGACTGGCCGAGGGAGCGAAGTTACGGCTCGCCACGATCGGCGGCGCGGCGACGGTGCCCAGCTACCGCGTCGCCGCGCTGCAGATGTCGAACCTGCACCTCGCCTCAGTCGAAGCGCCCGCCTTTTTCGGGAGGCATATCGGCGCCGCGGGGCTGATCGGGGTCGACATGCTCGAAGAACGGCGCGTGCTGATCGATTTCCGCAAGGAAAGCATGCAGATATTGGAAACGCGCCGCCGCGCGCCGTCGCTCATCAAGGACGATGACGCGATCGTCGTCACCGCGCGCAATTCGGCGGGGCGCCTGATCCTGTCCGACGCGCGATTGAACGGCAAACGCATCGACGTGATCGTCGACACCGGAGCGCAGACGAGCGTCGGCAATATGGCGTTGCAAAGGCTGGTCGCGAGCAAGCGCGCCAACCGTTTTCCCTTTGAGGCGACGATCCTCGACGCGGTCACGGGCGAGGCGGTGCCCGCAACGCGCACCGCGATCAAGCGCATCGTGATCAACGGCATGGACGTCAACGACCTGCCGGTGAGTTTCGCCGACGGCCAGGCGTTCCGCGCGCTGGGCCTGCACGAACGGCCCGCCCTGCTGTTGGGGATGGACAGCCTGTCGATGTTCGACCGGGTCGAAATCGATTTCCCGAACAAGCGCGTCGTGTTCGACCTGCCCGACGGGGCGCATCGCGAGTCCGGCCAACGCTTCGCCGCAAATAGGATCGCCGCAGGAGGCTAGGGCGCTTGCGGCGGGGTGCCGCCGCAGCCATAGCGGATGTATGTCCGCCGCCGCGACCTTCGATTTTGCAGGCCAGCAGTTTCAGATGCTGGCCGACCGGGCGCTGTTCTGGCCGCGCCACGGCGCGCTGATCGTCGCCGACCTGCATCTGGAGAAAGCAAGCTGGTACGCCGCGCTCGGCCAGCCGCTGCCGCCTTATGACAGCCATGACACGCTCGACCGGCTCGCCGCGCTCGCGGCCGAAACCGGTGCGCGCGCGATCTGGTGCCTCGGCGACAGTTTTCACGACCAGGGCGCGGCGGAGCGCATCGTCCCCGCGGTCGCCGATCGCCTGTTCGGGCAGGCCGCGTCGGCGAAGCTGCTGTGGATCGCGGGCAATCACGACGGGCTGACCGGCGGCGCGTGGGGAGGCGAGGTCGCCGACGAGCTGGTGATCGACGGCATCGTTTTTCGCCACCAAAGCATAGGCCGCGAAACGCGGCCGGAAATTTCGGGGCATTTCCATCCCAAATTGCGGCTCAACATCCGCGGCCGTTCGGTGTCCCGCCCCTGTTTCGCGGGCGATGGACAGCGCCTGATCCTTCCCGCTTTCGGTGCGCTGACGGGCGGGCTCGCGGTCGACGACGCGGTCATCGCCGCGAATTTTTCCGGTGCGTATGAGGCGATGCTGGTCGCGCGCGGCCGCCGGCTCTGCTTTCCTTGCCCCGGCCGGGCGGCCGATGACGCTACGGCAAGCCGTGCGGTTGCCACTCGCTAGGCCCTAAGCCCCGCCGAACAGGCGCTTTTCCGCCTGTGGCCAAAAAGCATCACCCCGTCAAAAACGACGCAAATACGTGCCCCCCGCTGGATCGGCCGCGCAATTGAGTTATGCTCCGACCGCAACAAAAATAAATAAATGTTGAGAGGAGTGCCCGATATGAAATCATCTTCCCTTCGTGCTGCCCGATTTATGCGCACCAGCGCGCTCGGCGTATCGCTTGCCATGGCAGCGTTCTCGGTTCCCGCCTTTGCGCAAGACGCGCCGGCCGACACCGCGACCGACGACAGCGACAACACCCCGATCATCGTCACCGCGCAGGGCCGCTCGCAGCTGCTCTCCGACGTGCCGGTCGCAATCTCGGCGGTTAGCGCCGAAACGCTGCAGAACAGCGGCGCGAACGACATTCGCCAGCTGAATCAGCTCGCGCCGTCGCTGCTCGTGTCGTCGACCGGCTCGGAAGCCAACGGCTCGGCGCGTATCCGCGGCATCGGCACCGTCGGCGACAACCCCGGCCTCGAAAGCTCGGTCCCCGTCTTCATCGACGGCGTCTACCGTTCGCGTTCGGGCATCGGGCTCAACGAGCTCGGCGAACTCGACCGAATCGAAGTCCAGCGCGGCCCGCAGGGCACGCTCGGCGGCCGCAACTCGTCGGCGGGCCTGATCAGCATCTATTCGAAAAAGCCCGATTTCAACTTCGGCGCCACGGGTGAGGTCACCTATGGCAATTATGATTATTGGCGTCTCGGCGGCAGCGTTACCGGCCCGCTCGGCGAAACGCTCGCGGCACGCCTCGACGGCGTGTGGGTCAAGCGCGACGGTTTCTACAAGGACACCGCGAACAATCGCGACGTCAACAACCGCGACCGCTATTTCCTGCGCGGCCAATTGCTGTTCGAACCGACCGATGCGCTGTCGGTCCGCCTGATCGCCGACTATACCTCGCGCGACGAGGAATGCTGCGCGGCGACCTATGTCGGGCCGAGCGTCAACCAATATATCGGCAATCTCAACACCCCCAGCACCGTCGGCGCGGGTGCGACCCCGACGTCGAACAATATCATCAACGTGCTGCGCGACCTCGGCCAGTCGGTCGGCGCGTTCAACCAGGGTTACAGCCGCGACATTTCGGTCACCCCGGGCCGCAGCTTTGCCGGCAAGACGAAGGATTACGGCTTCTCGGGCCAGATCGACTATGATTTCGGCGGCGCGACGCTGACCTCGATCACCGCGTACCGCGAGTACCGGTCGAGCCAGGCCGGCGACGTCGATTACGGCACGGTCGACATCCTCTATCGCGCCCCCGACAAGGACGCCTATCGCCAGTTCCACACCTTCACGCAGGAACTGCGCCTGCAGGGCGAAGCGTTCGACGGCAAGCTCGACTGGCTCGTCGGCGGCTTCTATGCCGATGAAAAGCTGCGGGTGCGCGACAATCTGCGCTTCGGCGAAGACTATGGCCGGTTCGCGGCGTGCCGCCTGATCACGGGCACGGCGCTCTCGGGCCTCTATTCGCCGGCCAGCCCGTCGTGCATCATCCCGGGCGTCGGCCAGGCGACCCTGCTGGGCGCCTTCGGTCCCGCCGCCGGCCCCGATATCGTCGCGAGCCTCGCGGCGCTCGATGGGATCAGCGACAAGGGCAGCATCAACGACGTCTATCGCCAGAATGGCAAGAACTGGGCGCTGTTCACGCACAATATCTTCCACATCACCGACAAGCTCGATTTCACCTTCGGCGTCCGTTACACCAACGACAAGAAGAAGTTCTCGGCGACCTTCACCAACGACAACACCGCCTGTCAGGTGATCCAGGGCCGGTTGCTCGACGATCTGTCGAGCCCGAACGCCACCATCCGCGCCGTCGCAGGCGGCCTGATCGGCCTCGGCTGCCAGGGCAATTCGACCGCCGAGCTCAACAATGTGTCGATCAACGACAAACGGAGCGAGGACGAATGGACCGGCACCGCGATCCTGTCGTACAAGCCGGTCGACGACCTGATGGTCTATGCGAGCTATTCGCGCGGCTACAAGGCGGGCGGCTTCAACCTCGACCGCTCGGCGCTGAAATCGCCGATCCTGCCGTTCGCGGCGACCCCCGGCGGCGCGCAGGGGCTGGTCGGCAACCTGCAGTTCGATCCCGAAAAGGTCGACAGCTATGAACTCGGCGCCAAATATGCGACCGGTCCGTTCGGCCTCGGCCTGACCTTCTTCCGGTCGGACTTCTCGAGCTTCCAGCTCAACACGTTCAACGGCACCGTCTTCCTCGTCCAGAACGTCAACGGCTGCGACAGCGACCTGAACGGCGGCGACCGCGACCAGAGCAAGTTCACCGGTGCGCCGAACTTCAACGCCGCGGCGGCGACCACCGGCGCCTGTCCCAGCGACGACGTCAGCCATGGTGTCCGGTCGGAAGGCTTCGAACTCGAAGCCTCGCTCGTTCCGGCGCGCAGCTTCCGCATGACCGCCGGCCTGACCTATGCGAAGACCAAATATCGCGGTCAGCTGGTCGGCAATAATTCGGGCGCCCCGCTCGACCAGGCGCTGCGCCTGCTGCCGGGCAACAATCTGTCGAACGCGCCCGAACTGGTCGCGACCGGCAGCATCGCCTGGACGCCCGACATCGGCAGCAGCGGGCTGACCGGCCTCGTCTATGTCGACGGCCGCATGACCGGCGATTACAACACCGGTTCGGACCTGTTCCCGCAGAAGGAACAGAATGGCTATGCGCTGTTCAACGCGCGCATCGGCATTCGCGGCCCCGACGAGAAATGGGGAATCGAATTCTGGGGCCAGAATATCTTCAACAAGCAATATGCCCAGGTCGCGTTCAACTCGCCCTTCCAGGAAGGTGCGACCTCGGCGACCGCCGCCTTTGCCGACCCGCAATATCCGGGCGGCCGCCAGATCTTCTCGCAGTTCCTTGCCGAACCGAGGACCTATGGCGTGACGTTGCGCGGTAAGTTCTAAACACCAGCGAATTATAGACTATCGGGGGCGGGACACATGCTGTTCCGCCCCCTTTCTTTTGGCCGGACAAGTCAACCCGTCACATCTGACAGCTGTGACATAAATGCCGCGGCACGCCGGACAATGAGGTTGCCGGACGGGGTTGCGCTGGCTTGGCCCGGCCCGGTCATGATAGGCTGCTGCACAAATAGAATATCATGACGCTCTCCCGCGAAAAAACACCTGTGGAGGAGGGCCTGACCCATGAAAAACTGTTCCCGCCGTACCCGCCTGCTGCGTAGCAACGCCGCGGGCCTGCCGCTTGTCCTCGCCCTGTGGGCCGCGCCCGCCGCGGCGCAGGAAGCCGGCGCCGAGGCGAATGACGAAACGATCATCGTCACCGCGACGCGGCGCAGCGAGGCGCTGTCCGATGTCCCGATCGCGGTTTCGGCGGTCACCGGCGAGACGCTGGAAAAGACCGGCGCGACCGACGTGCGTGCGCTGGGACAGGTCGCGCCGTCGCTGCTCGTGTCGGGCGCGACGAGCGAGGTCAATTTCTCGGCGCGTATTCGCGGCATCGGCACGGTCGGCGAAAATCCCGGCCTCGAATCGTCGGTCGGCCTGTTCATCGACGGCGTCTATCGCAGCCGCACCGGGGTCGGCCTGTCCGAACTCGGCGACATCGAACGCGTCGAGGTGCTGCGCGGGCCGCAGGGCACCTTGTTCGGGCGCAACTCGACCGCGGGGCTGATCAACATCGTCACCAAAGGTCCCGAGCTCGGCCGCTTCGGCGCCAAGGGTTCGATATCCTATGGCAATTACGATTATTGGCGCGTCGACGGGATGATCAATGCGCCGCTGGGCGACAAGGTGGCGGCCCGGCTCGACGGCGTCTGGCAGAAACGCGACGGCTTCATCGACAATGCGACGGCGGGCGAACCCGACATCAACGACCGCGATCGCTGGCTGGCGCGCGGGCAATTGCTGTTCGAACCGAGCGAGACGCTGAAATTCCGCCTGATCGCCGATTACAGTAAGCGCAACGAAAATTGCTGCGGCGGCGTCCTGCTGAACCCCGTGCGCAACCTGACGCGCGGACCCGACGGCTTTCCCGTCGCATCGGCGAACACCTTGCTGCCGATCCTGCAGGCGCTGGGCGCGAACCATCAGGTCCCGCCGGCGGGAACGCCCTTTGTCCGGCGGCAGTCGACGACGCCCGGGGTCACCTATCGCTCGGACACCAAGGACTGGGGTGTGTCGGGCGAACTCAATTGGGAGCTTGGCGCGGCGACATTGACCTCGATCACCGCCTATCGTGATTACAAGAATGCGCAGGGGCAGGACGCCGACTTCAGCGCGCTCGACATACTGCGCCGCACCGACCTCGACCGCCGGTTCCGCCTGTTCACGCAGGAGGTCCGGTTGCAGGGCGAGGCGTTCGACGGGCGGCTCGACTGGCTGGTCGGCGGCTATTATGCGAACGAGAAACTCGATGTCGACGACGACATTGTTTACGGCAATAATTACGAGCAATTCGCCAACTGCCTGCTCTTCGCGAGCGCATTGCCCTCGGCGGTGCTGCCCTCGAATGCGTCGTGCGTGAACGTGCCGGTGGTGCAGGGGACGATCGCCGTGCTGCCGCCGGGTGCGACGCGCTCGCTGCTGCAGGCGCTGATCGCCAATCCGGCGCGCCCGGGCTTCGGCTCGCTCGCCGCGGCGCTCGGCCAGCCGGCGCTCGCGATCAACGGCACTGGCAATCAGGGATCGACCTTTGCGCAGCGCAGCCGCAACTTCGCGGTCTTTACCCACAACAGCTTCGACATCGTGCCCGACGTGCTGACCTTCACGATCGGCGCGCGCTATACGAGCGAGCGCAAGACATTGGATGCCGACGCGAATTTCAACAATACGATCTGCCCGCTGATCGTCAATTCGCCCTTCCAGTCGCTCGCGACCTTGCCCTGCGTCATCAACAGCACCGCGCCCGACCTGCCGCGCGGCAGCGCGGGGACGAAGTTCAAGGATAATGAATGGACCGGAACCGCGGTGCTGAGCTGGAAACCCGCCCCCGAATGGCTCGTCTATGGATCGGCGTCGAAGGGATATAAAGCGGGCGGCTTCAACCTCGATTTCTCGGCGCTCGACCGGACATGCAACACGGCCTTCGACCCGGCCTGCGCGGCGCGGCTGGCGCTGCCCGCGAACACGAGCGGCAACGGCCGGCCCGAGGCGAGCGATCTGCAGTTCGCGAGCGAAAAGGTCGATGCCTATGAACTCGGCATCAAATGGGACGGCCCCGGGATCGACGTCAATGTCGCGGCTTTCTATCAGGAATATAGCAATTATCAGCTCAACACCTTCAACGGCGTCAATTTCGAGGTCACGAACATTCAGGCGTGCAAGGACGATCTGAACGGCGCCGATTCCGACGGGTTGGCGGCGACCGGCGCCTGCCCGTCCGACCGGCTGAAACCCGGCGTGCGGTCGAAGGGGATCGAGATCGAGGCGTTCATGCGCCCCGCGCGTTATGTGTCGGTCAATATGGGGCTGACTTATGTCGACACGCTCTATCGCCGCAATCTGGTGGGCACGGGCGGGCGGCCGCTGTCGCCGGTGCTGTTCCAGCTTCCCGGCCGCGGCGTGTCGAACGCGCCGCGCTATGTCGCGACCGCGGGGATCAGCTGGACGCCGCCGATCGGCAGTTCGGGGATGAGCGCGCTCGTCTATCTCGACACGCGCCTGCAAAGCGACACCAACACCGGCTCCGACCTCGACGTCGAAAAGATCCAGGACGGTTTCGCGATCTTCAACGGCCGCATCGGCCTCTATGGACCCGAGCGGCGCTGGGGCATCGAGCTGTGGGGCCAGAATCTGCTCAACAAGCGATATTATCAGATCGGCGCGGACATGCCGCTGCAAGGCGGCGGCACCTTCCGCGCCGTCGCGGCGCCCGCTTCATCGGGGCTGGCGGGCACCGCGAACCAGCTGTTCGTCGGCTTCCCCGGCGAACCGCGTACTTACGGGGTGACATTGCGCGGCCAGTTCTGACCGTCTCTCCCCCTCCCCGCTTTGGGGAGGGCGTAGGGAGGGCCTGCCGCGGCCGGGCACTGTCGCGTCAGGCCCTTTCCTTTTGGGTGATGTCCCAACGGTGGGAGCAGACGGCAAACTACCCCCGCGTCGTCATCCCGGACTCGATCCGGGATCCACGACGACGGCGCAGCTATGGATCCCGGATCAAGTCCGGGATGACGATGAAAGGAAGGGCGGCTCCGGTCGAAAGCGCCCCGAACCTAGCGCGCCCGCGCCGCCTGGTGCGCGATGTCGGTCATCAGCTTGCGGAACAGTACGGCGCCCGCGGTGCCCGACGCCTTGAGCGCGCGTTCACAGTCGAGCAAGCGGCTCATCAGCCGTGCGATGCGGACCGAATCCCAGATATGGAGCTGCGCGGTCACCGCGTCGCGCTCCTTCCAGAAAATCCCGCTGGTGCGCGCCGATACCACGGTGGCCGGGTGCGCGCCGCCGTCGACCTCGGCGCGCAGGCGCGCAAGCGCCATCGCGCGGATCGCGAGCGCGCGGATGATGCGGATTTCGGCGACGCCGACCGCGGTCGCCTTGGCCAGCATCTCGGGCATTTCGCGTACCTTGCCGCCGAGCGCGACATTGATGCACTCGCTGACATCCTCCTCGTGCGTCGCGGCGCCGAGCGCAGCGATGTCGGCCGCGGTCACCTGTCGTTGCCGATCGGGACCCGCGTCGAGGTAGAGCGCGATCTTCTCGATCTCGCGCCGCATCAGCGCCTGGTCGCCCGAGACGAGGTCGACGAGCAATTGTGCCTCGGCATTGGCGAGCCGCAGCCCCTGTTCCTGCCCCGCCGTCATCGCGATGCCGACGAGCGCGCGGCGATCGGGCTGGTAGCAGATCGCCGCAACGGCATGATCCGAGCCTTCGACGAGCTTGACGAGTTTCGACTTGGCGGTGACCGACGCGCCGGTCGCGATTACCGGGTTGATCGCGGTTTCGGCGGCGAGCAGCGCCTCGACCGCCGCAAGGCCGTCGTCGCCGCTGCCCGACAGTTCGACCCTGATCACGCGCGCGGACGAAAAGAGCGACATCGACGCGGCTTCGGCGGCGAGCAGCGACGGGTCCTGCGAGAGTTGCGATCCCGAAAGGTCGAGCCGTTCGGCATCCTTGCCCGCCAGCCCGATCAAATGGCTCGCGACGGCTTCCATTGTCGCTTCGTCGGGGCCGGTGAGGAGGGTGAAACGAACCGCGGGGTCGAGGCGCGAGAGGCGTTCGAGTTCGTTCGGTTTGACCGTCTTCATTGCCCGGCGGGCACAGCAGCCGGTTGTCCGCCGCCGCGGTTCGCAAAGACGGCGAGACGCGCGACGATCTGGTCGGCGACCGCCGAGGACAGCCGTTCGAGCGCCGAGGATTCGGCGGCGATCGTCGCATATTCGCTGCCGACGACGTCGATCCCCGCGTCGGAGAACGCCGTCGCGTCGAGCAACACTTCGCCGGTCGCCGCGTCGACGAGCTGGTAGCGTGCGCGCAGTGTCCGCCGCTCACGCGTTACCGTATCGTCGGCGCGGACGCCGAAGCCGGTGATCGAATCCTCGAGTCGAACGTCGAGGCGGAGGCGCTTGCCCGCACCCTCGCCGCCCTGCGTCGCCTGCAGCCGGTCGCGGAGCGCGTTGCGGACGAGCCAGCCGTTATGTCCCTCGATCGCCGCGACGTCGACGTCGGCGAGCACCTGCGCCACCGCCCCCTTGCTGCCGTTCGCGTAGAGCGGGCGGAGCCCGCAGCCGCCGACAAGCAGCGAAGCAGCGACGAGGCAAGAGGTCAGGAGATTACGCATCAGGGAACGATATTCACCAAACGGTCGGGGACCACAATGACCTTCTTCGGCGCGGCGCCGGCGAGCAGCTCGACGATGCGCGGGCGCGCGAGCGCCGCGGCTTCCACTGCATCCTTGTCGAGACCTTTGGCGAGCGTCATCGTATCGCGCAGCTTACCCGCCATCTGGATGGCGATTGTCACCTCGTCATCGACGAGCAGTGCCGGATCGGCGGCGGGCCATGCGGCATCGGCGATCATCGCGGTCGCGCGCTGGCCGGCGGGAAGCGCGGACCATGCCTCTTCGGCGAGGTGCGGCAGCATCGGTGCGACGAGCAGGATGAGGGTGCGGCACGCCTCGGCGCGGGTCGCCGAGGGCTTGGCCTTCTCGATTTCGTTCGCGAGCGCGTGGACCTTGGCGACGGCCTTGTTGAAGCCAAGCGATTCGATGTCGGCGGCAACGCCGGCGATCGCCTGATGCAGCTTGCGCGCAAGGCCCAGGTCTTCGGCACCGTCACCGACATTTTCGGTGTCGCCGAAGATCCGCCACAAGCGCTGGACGAAGCGCCATGCGCCCTCGATGCCCGCCTCGCTCCACGGCAGGTCGCGTTCGGGCGGGCTGTCCGACAGCATGAACCAGCGCGCGGCGTCGGCGCCATACTGGTCGAGGATGGCGTCGGGATCGACGACATTCTTTTTCGATTTCGACATCTTGATCACGCGGCCGACGTCGACCGAATAGCCGTCGGCGGTGAGCGTCGCGCCGTCGGGACGACGCTCGATCTCCTCGGGGGTGAAGTAGAGCGGCGGCAGACCTTCGCCCTGCACGCGGCTGTAGGTTTCGTGCGTCACCATGCCCTGCGTGAAAAGACTCGCGAAGGGCTCGGCGATGTCGATCATGCCCATATGCTTGAGCGCGCGCGTCCAGAAGCGCGCATAAAGCAGGTGAAGGATCGCATGCTCGATGCCGCCGATATATTGGTCGACGGGCAGCCAGCGGCGGATCACCTCGGGATCGAACGGCTTGTCCGACGGCGAGCTCGCGAAACGCAGGAAATACCAGGACGAATCGACGAAGGTGTCGAGCGTGTCGGTTTCGCGCACCGCGTCACCGCCGCAGCCGGGGCAATGGACATGTTTCCAGGTCGGATGGCGGTCGAGCGGATTGCCGGGAACCGAGAAATCGACATCTTCGGGCAGGATGACGGGAAGCTGGTCCTTGGGCACCGGCACGGTACCGCACACATGGCAGTGGATGAAGGGGATCGGCGTCCCCCAGTAGCGCTGGCGCGAGACGCCCCAGTCGCGGAGGCGCCACACGGTGGTGCCCTTGCCCCAGCCCTCATGCTCGGCGCGCGTGATGATGGCCGCCTTCGCCTCGTCGATCGTCATGCCGTCGAGGAAGTGGCTGTTCACCAGCTTGCCGGGGCCGGTGTAGGCTTCGGTTCCGGTGAAATGCTGCGCGGTCTCGTCGCCATCGGCGATCACGCGGTGGACCTGGAGCTCATATTTATGCGCGAAGTCGAGGTCGCGCTGGTCGTGCGCCGGGCAGCCGAAAATCGCGCCGGTGCCATAGTCCATCAGCACATAGTTCACGACCCAGACGGGCAGGTGCCAGTTCGCATCGAGCGGGTGCTCGACCGCGATGCCGGTGTCGAAGCCCATCTTCTCGGCGGTGTCGATCTGTTCGGCGGCGGTGCCCTGGCGGCGGCAGTCCTCGATGAACGCCGCGAGCTCGGGCGAATCCTTCGCGAGCCGCTCGGCGAGCGGATGGTCGGGCGAGATCGCCGCGAAGCTTGCGCCGTAAAGCGTGTCGGGGCGCGTCGTGAAGACGTCGAAGCCGGCCGCGCCGCCAGCGAGCTTGAAGCTGAACTCCAGCCCCTGCGACTTGCCGATCCAGTTTTCCTGCATCAGCCGCACCTTGTCGGGCCAGCTGTCGAGTGCGCCCAGCCCTTCGAGCAGTTCGTCGGCGAAGTCGGTGATCTTCAGGAACCACTGCGACAGCTTTTTCTTCTCGACGAGCGCGCCCGAGCGCCAGCCGCGGCCGTCGATCACCTGCTCGTTCGCGAGCACGGTCATGTCGACGGGGTCCCAGTTCACATAGCTGTGCTTGCGCGTGACGAGCCCCGCGGCGAACAGGTCGAGGAACAGCGCCTGTTCCTGGCCGTAATAATCGGGCTCGCACGTCGCGAGCTCGCGGCTCCAGTCGATCGCGAGGCCGAGGCGCTTCAGCTGCGCGCGCATCGACGCGATATTGTCGCGCGTCCAGCCGCCGGGGTGGACGCCCTTTTCCATCGCGGCGTTCTCGGCGGGCATGCCGAACGCGTCCCAGCCCATCGGGTGGAGCACGTCGTGCCCCGTCATCCGCTTGAAGCGCGCGAGGACATCACCCATCGCATAGTTGCGGACGTGACCCATGTGGATGCGCCCCGACGGATAGGGGAACATCTCGAGGATGTAGGCCTTGGGCCGATCTTCGCTATCGGTCGTGGCAAAGCTGTTCGCCGCCTCCCACGCCTTTTGCCAGCGGGCGTCGGCGGCGAGGGCGCCAAAGCGCGGTTCGCGGGTCATTCGTCGGTTACCCCGTTAGTCTGTGTGGGCAGGCGCGGAAAGCGCGCCGCCGGATTAGTCCCTGATGGCCGAGCGACGCAGGTCGCGGGCGCGGGTGAGGATGATTTCCTCGAGCTTCTGCACCGTCGCCGCCTGTACCGGCGCGTCGACCCAGCTGCCGCCCTGCGCGACCTGGCGCGAAGCCGCGATGCGCAGCGCGTCGGCGCGCAGATCCTGGTCGAGGATCGAGACGGTAACCTTCATCCGCTCGCCCGGGTTCGCCGGGTTCGCATACCAGTCGGTGATCACGACGCCGCCGGCCGAATCGGCCTGGAGCAGCGGCATGAACGACAGCGCGTCGAGCGAGGCGCGCCACAAATAGCTGTTGACGCCAATCGTCGTCACCTGGCTGGCGGCGAGATCGGCGCGCGGCCGTTCCTTGTTCGCGCAGGCCGAAAGACCAAGCGCCGCGAGCCCAAGCAGCGCGAGCGCGGCCGGACGGCGACCGAGCGTGGCAAGGACGGAAAGCTGGGACATGCGGGTACACCTTATCTCTTGAGCCCGTCCGACGTGGAAAATCGGCCGCGCGGAACGATATTGCCAGCGTCTCTATCGCCCTTGTCGCCGCCCCGCAAGCGCGGCAATTTCGGCTTTGCCGCGGTTCAGATTCTGGTCAGATTCGAAATGCACTGTGACGATCCCGCAACAATTTTGGCAAAAATCGGAATCGTTGCAACAATTTGACGGGATTCACTGGCAATGTTGCCCCGGGAGTCCTATCTGAAGAATCAATTGGGGTTGGAGTCGCAGGGCAATGGCGCGGACATCGCGACATTTTTGGAAAGGAAGCCTCACCGCTTTGGCGGTGGTTTCGCTTGCGCTTCCGCCAGCGCTCGCCGCGATGTCGAGCAGCGACCGCATCCGCGACACCAATCTTTCGGAAACCCTGCTTGGCCAGTTCACCCCGGCATCGGGCGATGAGCGGCTGATCGCACGCTATAACAAAATGTCGGCCGAACAGCGCGGCAGCTTCAGCTTCACCCCCGCGCTTCCCGACGACGGGCGCAAGAATCGCGCGATCACCGTCGTGATTCGCGCCCGCGACGACGCGTCGAGCGCCGCGCGCACCTCTGCGCTGGCTGCGGGCCGGACTGCGCCGATCGCGATTACTCCGGTCGCCTATAATCTCGGCGCCTCGGTCGGATTCGAGAAATTCGTCACGCCGGCGCTGCCGCGCGGCACCGACCTTCGCAACCTGCCGGTCGCGAAGGCTCCGGAACAGGACGAGAAAAAGTCGCGCTTCGCCACGCGTATGGTCAACCGCCCAAGCGACCCAAGCGGGGCAACCGATCGCGTCACCGCTCCTGGCGAAGCGTCGGCCGTCGATGTCGTCAGCAGCTATCGCCTGACCAAGAACATCGACGTCACCGCGGGCGTTCGGTACAAGAGCGACGACCGTATCGAACCGCTGACCGATACGCGCCGCGACAGCCAGGCGGTCTATGTCGGAACCGCGTTCCGCTTCTAGCCTGCATGGATATTGGGCCCGGGGCGGCCTGCAAATGTCACTTTTCCGAGCTTCCGGTGCTCACGCACATAAGTGCGCTGCGCTCCGGGTCTCGTAAAAGCACCATTTTCGACTCACCCCAAACCCAATCTCAACGCAGCCTTGCACGGCGCTTCCTCGCTTTTTCTTCCACCCTCTCAGACCAGGCATCGATCGCTGCCCAGCCGGGCCTGATTCCGCTTGCGCGGCTTAGCGCCCGCGCGCGCGCCGCCGTCATCCCGCCGAGCGCTATCGGCCGTGCGTCCGATAGCCGCGCGAGCCGCAGCCACATCGCGCGCCCGAGCACCGCTGCGCCGGGATGCGACCGCGTCGGATGGAGCGGCGAGATGAAGACGGCGCCGGCGCCGGCCTTGCGCGCGCGGCGCGCCTCGCGCGCACCATGGACGGGCATCGTCAGCAACAGGCCGAGCCGATGCGCCTGCCCCGCCCGCTTTACATCGCGCTGGCGAAGGTGGACGCCGTCGGCGCCCCAGCGGCGCGCCGTCGCGGGCTGTCCAGCGAGCAGTACCGTAAGCCCGCGCGCGCGCGCGGTGCGCATCAACCGCCGCAGCAGGCGCCAGCGCGCGCCGGGCGCCAGGCTGTCGTGGCGGAGGACGATACCGCTGCCCGGCGGAAGCAGCGCCGCGAGTTCGGCGATACCGGCCGCGGTCCGCTCGTCGCTGAACAGCCATGCGTTCGGCAATGCGTTTGGCGATTTGGGGGACAGGGGGTGGCGCGGGCGCATCGCCCTTTCTATAGGCGCGTCGCGAGCGCGCGCAACGCGCGGGATGGAAGCGAGACGATGAGCGAAGCAGCAGACCGGCTGGCCGAGGTAAATGCCAATATCACGGGCGCGGCAAAGCGCGCGCAGCGGCGGACCGATGAGATCTGCCTGATCGCCGTGTCGAAGACCCACGACGCCGACGCCATCCGCCCGCTGATCGCCGCGGGCCAGCGCCACTTCGGCGAGAATCGCGTGCAGGAAGCCGCGGCGAAATGGCCCGAACTGCGCGCCGAAACCCCCGATGTCGTGCTCCACCTGATCGGCCAGTTGCAGTCGAACAAGGCCGAGGAAGCGGTGGCGCTGTTCGATGCGATCCACTCGCTCGACCGCTGCTCGCTGGTACAGGCCATCGCGAAGGCATGCACCAAGGCCGGAAAACAGCCCGAGCTGTTCGTCCAGGTCAATATCGGCGACGAGGAGCAGAAGGGCGGCTGCGCGACCCGTGACCTGCCGGCGCTGCTGGCCGAAGCGCAGCACGCAGGGCTGACGATCGACGGCCTGATGGCGATCCCCCCCGCCGATATCGAACCCGCCCCCTTTTTCGCGCTGCTCGACGAACTCGCCGAACGCCATGGGCTGACGGGGCGTTCGATGGGGATGAGCGGCGATTACGAAACAGCGGTGATGCTGGGCGCGACGCATGTGCGCGTCGGGACGGCGCTGTTCGGGTCGCGAAGCTGAACCAGTGAATGCCGATTTCGGTGCCGCGATGTTGCCACGGCGCTCCTGACGTTTTAGCTTGTCTTCCATGAAGTCCGCACCGTGTACCACCTGCATGGGGTTCCCGCGCCACTGACGCGAGGAACGACGAAGGCGCACCGCCCGGTCGCGCCTGTTGATGAATATCATCTTCATCCTTCGTTGGCCGACAGGCCATCGACACCGCAGGTGTTCACAATGGACAATTTTTTCGAAAGCCCCTTCAAGGGGATAACGCTCGACAAACAAGTTACGCAGCCGAATATTCGGGTCGGTCGCTTCAGCTATTATTCGGGCTATTATCACGGACACAGCTTCGACGACTGCGCCCGCTTCATCCTTCCCGACAAGGATGCGGACAAGCTGATCATCGGCAGCTTCTGCTCGATCGGGTCGGGCGCCGCCTTCATCATGGCGGGCAATCAGGGCCACCGGAACGACTGGATCAGCACCTTTCCCTTTTTCTGGATGCCCGAGGTTCCGGCGTTCGGCGGCGCCCGGAACGGCTTTCTCCCGGCAGGCGATACCGTGATCGGTCACGATGTCTGGATCGGTTCGGAAGCGATCGTCATGCCGGGCATCCGGATCGGCGACGGCGCCGTCATTGGCACACGGGCGGTCGTGACCCGCGACGTTGCCCCCTACACGATCGTCGGCGGGAATCCGGCAGCCCCGATTCGCAAGCGCTTCGCCGAAGGCGACATCGCGGCGTTACTGGACATGCAATGGTGGCATTGGCCCGATGAACGACTGCGCGAGGCGATGCCGCACTTATGCAGCAGCGATATCGCCGGCCTGCGCGAGTTGTGGAGCGGCTGGCAATCGCGTTGATCCGGGGGTGGGAAGCGACGGTTCGCTTTCCACCTCGCCCTATTGATATTCGACCGTCACCGGGATGCGCCCGCGATAGTCGCCGTCGTCGAGCCCGGCGATCTGTAGCCGGCCGCCGAAGCGGAACTGAAGCCGGCCGTCGGCGCCGAGACGCGGCGCGGCCGAAAGGTCGGTGACGAGGCCGGTGACGCGCGCGGTGCGGCCGTGGCTGCTTTCGAGGTCGACGCTTGCGGGAAGGATCACGCGCACCTCGGCCCCCGGTTCGCCGCGCACGGTGACGGTGCCGGTCAGCGCGAAGCCGCCGAGATCGACGACGTCGCCGCGCACGCGGCGGACGCCCGAGGCGGGATCGATTTCGATCTCGCCCCCCATCGCGCCGACCGCGACGCGGCCCATGTCGAGCCGGGTTTCGACATCGACGCGCAGCGGCACCTCGGCCTTGCGCGCCGCGATTCCCGCCGCCTTGTCCTGCGCGCAGAGCATGCATTGCGCCGCTGCGGCAGGTGCGGCGCCGAACAACAGGCCCAAGCCAAGGAAAAGACGCAGTTTCACATCTTCCCCTTGCCACAGCATGGTTAATCCCGGGTAAAATGGCGCAGCACCTTATCCGCTGGCCAGCGCCGCGCTTTTGGGTCAAACCCGCGCCATGAGCAGCCCTCCGCCCGTCCGGCTCAACGCCCTCGCCACCGCGGTGCCGGGGCACGACATCCATCAGTCGTTCATCGACTGGGCGACGCCGCGCCTCGCCGACCCGCGCATGCGGGCGCTCTTTGCGCGGATGGCGGCGCGATCGGGTATCGACCACCGCTGGTCGGTGCTGCCGCCGACTGCCGACGGCGGATCGCCCGTCGGCGCGGGCGGATTTTACGACGTCCCCGGCCTGCCGCCGACTTCGGCGCGGATGGCGGCCTATGCAGAATATGCCCCCGACCTCGCGATGCAGGCGATCGCGGCGCTCGGCGACGCACTCGACCCGGCGCGCGTCACGCATATCGTCGTCGCGAGTTGCACCGGCTTCGTCGCGCCGGGGATCGATCAGATCATCGCGCAGCGGCTGGGCCTGCCCGCGACGGTCGAGCGCGTGCTGATCGGCTTCATGGGCTGCTACGCCGGGGTCACCGCGCTGCGCACCGCGCGGCATATCGTGCGGTCCGAACCCGGCGCCGTCGTGCTGGTGGTCAGCGTCGAGCTGTCGAGTCTGCACCTCTCGGCCGCCGACGAGGCCGAACCCCTGCTGATGATGCTGCAGTTCAGCGACGGCGCGGCGGCAGGGATCGTGTCGGCCGCGCCGCACGGGCTTGAGCTCGGCGAAGGGCGCAGCCTTGCGCTCGCGGACAGCGCAGACCTGATCCGCTGGGACATCGGCGACAAGGGGTTCGAGATGCAGCTGTCGGGCGAAGTGCCCGGGCGGCTGCGCGAAACATTGGCGAGACCCGATGTGCAGCGCACACTGTTCGGCGCGGCCGGTCCGCCGCCCCTGCTCGCGGTCCATGCCGGGGGGCGCTCGGTACTCGACGCGGTCGAGCATGCGCTCGGCGTCGATCCGGACACGCTTGCCGACAGCCGCGCGGTGCTCGCGCGCTTCGGCAATATGTCGTCGGCGACGATCTTGTTCGTACTCGCCGACATGATGGCGCGCGGCGCGGCGGGCGAGGGGGTCGCGATCGCATTCGGCCCCGGGCTCGCCGCCGAAGCGATCCGGTTCACCGCGCCATGAACCCCTTCGCCAGCCTTCGTGTCCCGATCGTCCGCGAGGAGGAAATGGACGCCACCGAGCTGCCGCCCGAACGCTATGCGCGCGTGCTTGCCGACCTGTCGCGGATCAACGGTCTGACGATGGCGCCGCGCCCGACGCTGAACTTTCTCGATCGGGTGCGTGCGCGCGGCGTTGGCGACCGGCCGTGGCGCATTCTCGACGTCGGGTTCGGCGCGGGCGACATGCTCGCGCGGATCGCGCGCTGGGGCGACAGGCGCGGGGTCGCGCTCGATCTGGTCGGCGTCGACCTCAATCGCAAGAGCGAGGCGGTGGCGGCGATGCGGCTCGGCGCGCGGGCGCGGTTGATCACCGGCGATTATCGCGCGCTCGCGGGGCAGGGGTGGGACATCATCCTCTCCAGCCTCGTCACCCACCATATGACGCCCGCGCAGCGCACCGAATTCCTCCGCTTCATGGAAGGCGAGGCGGCGCGCGGTTGGCTGGTCAACGACCTCCACCGTCGGCGCCTGCCCTTTGCGGGCTATCCCTTGCTCGCGACTCTCGCTCTCGTCGATCCGATCGTGCGGCGCGACGGACAGCTATCGGTCGGGCGCAGCTTTCGCCGCGCCGAATGGCGGGCGATGCTGGCCGAAGCCTTGCCCGAGGCGGCAAGCGAATGCCGGATCTTTCGCAGCTTTCCGTACCGGCTCTGCGTCGAGCGTATCCGGTGAGCGATGCGATCGTCGTCGGCGCCGGCCCCGCCGGGTCGGCCGCGGCGATCGGGCTGGCGCGCAGCGGTGCCACGACACTGCTACTCGAACGCACGCGCGAAACGGGCGACGCGCTGTGCGGCGGTTTCCTGAGCTGGCAGACGTTGCAGCGGCTCGATGCGCTCGGGATCGAGCGCGCGGCGCTCGGCGGGCAGGCGGTTCGCCGCGTGCGCCTGTTCGCGGGCCAGCGGCAGAGCGAGACCGCGCTGCCCGGCGAGGCGATGGGGGTGTCGCGCCGCCGGCTCGACGGCGCTTTGCAAGCGGCAGCAGTGGCGGCGGGCGCCGGCCTCGAACGCGGCATCCATGCGACGGCGCTCGAAGGCGGCATGGTGCAGACGCGCGACGGTGCGATGCTGGCCGCATCGTCGATCTTCCTCGCCGCGGGCAAGCACGGGTTTCGCGGCTTTCCACGCGAGCCCGCCGCATGGCAACGCGCCGACCCCGCGATGGGGTTGCGCTTGCGGCTTCCGGCACATCCTTCGCTCGACCGGCTGATTGGCGATGCCGTCGAACTCCACCTGTTCGATCGCGGCTATGCCGGGCTGGTGCGGCAGGAGGATGGCAGCGGCAACCTGTGCCTTGCGGCGCACAAGTCGCGGCTCGATGACGCGGGGGGCGATCCGGCGGCACTGCTGCGCATGCTGGGCGACACGCTTCCGCATCTCGGCGAACGGTTGGCGCATGCCGACTGGTCGCGCGCCGTCGATGCGATCGGGCACGTCCCTTATGGCTGGCGCGCACGCCACACCGCGCCGGGCCTGTTCCGGCTCGGCGACCAGGCCGGGGTGATCCCGAGCCTTGCGGGCGAGGGCATGGGACTCGCGCTCGCGAGCGCCGCGGCGGCGGTGGCGGCGTGGCGTCACGATGGGGGCGATGCGGCGCCCGCATATCAGAAACGCCTCGCGGCGACGATGACGCGCCCCTTCGCACTCGCCAATCTCGTCTGGCGAATGGGCGAAAATCGGCACACAGCGGGAGCCATGACGAGCATGGCGTCACTTTTTCCGGCGTTGGTGCGAATGATGTCAGAGGCGACGCGGATCGAGCCCCGCTGACGGCTCACCCCGCTCCCCCTTGCGATAGTGCGGCGCCGCGCCGATATTGGTGCCAACAGCGATGGGAACGAAACAGCCCGTCCGAAGGAGATCCTCCATGACCGACCCGAAAACCGAAAAGACGCTCGACCCGATGGCGCACCATGTGCTGCGCGAAGGCGGCACCGAGCGGGCGTTCACCGGCAAATATACCGACCACAAGGGCGACGGCATGTACCGCTGCGCCGGTTGCGGCGAACCCCTGTTCGACAGCCGGACCAAATTCGACAGCGGGTCGGGCTGGCCAAGCTATACCGCCCCCGCCGAGGGCGGCGCGGTGACCGAACTGACCGACACCAGCCACGGCATGGTCCGCACCGAAGTGCGCTGCGCCAAATGCGAAGGCCATCTCGGCCATGTCTTCCCCGACGGCCCCGGGCCGACCGGGCTGCGCTATTGCATCAACAGCGCGGCGCTTGACTTCGCGGACCGCTCGCCGGATGAGGCGCAGACCGGCGAAGGCTGAAACCTCCTTCCCGGACTGACGCATCAGGGGCGCAGTGAGGGAAGGAACACCGGCTTTGCGCCGTGAAAGACAGCAGGCTTCGTCGAATAAATCGTCATCGTCCAGCAAGCGCAGCGGCACGCCCGGCGGCGAGCCGTCAGGCTGGCGCGTGTGGCTGCGCCGCGCCTTTCGCTGGGGCCTCGGCCTTGCGGTCGTCGGCCTCGTCGCGCTGGCGGTGGCGGTCGGCATCGCGGTGCAGCGCATGCCGAGCTTCGAAGAGCTCAAGAAATCGCCCGCCGGACAGACGATCCGCGTCCGCGCCGCCGACGGCACCGTCTTCCTGTCGCTCGGCCCCAATTATGGCCGCTGGCTGACCCTCAGGGAAACGCCGCAGGTGATGCAGGACGCGATGGTCGCGGTCGAGGACCGGCGCTTTCGCTATCACCCCGGCGTCGATCCGGTCGGCATGGCGCGCGCCGCCGCGTTCGCGGTACAGAATTACGGCACCGGCCGCCGCATGCAGGGCGCTTCGACGATCACCCAGCAGCTTGCGCGCAATATCTTCCTGTCGAACAGCTACACCTGGACGCGCAAGATGCGCGAAATGATCCTCGCGCTGGCGCTCGAATGGAAATTCTCGAAGGACGAGCTGCTCGAACTCTATCTCAACAAGGTCTATTTCGGCGGCGGCAGCTATGGCATCGACGCCGCGTCGAACAGCTTCTTCGGCCACAGCGCGACCGAAATGTCGCTGTCCGAGGCGGCCGTCGTCGCCGGTCTCGTCAAGGCGCCGTCGCGCTATTCGCCGACCGCCGACGCGCAGGCGGCATTGGGCCGCGCCGGGGTCGTGCTCGACGTCATGGTCGACGCCGGCGTCATCACGCGCGCGCAGGCCGACAGCGCCGAACCCGCGAATGTGCAGCTCGCCAAGGAAACCGGACAGAATAGCGCGCGCTATTTCAGCGACTGGGCGCTGCCGCAGCTCGATATGCTGATCGACGAGGGCAGCGAGGCGCTCGACGTCTATACCACCATCGATCTGGGCATGCAGCGCGCGGCGACCGCGTCGATCCAGGCGAACACGCCGAAGAATGTGCAGGGTGCGCTGGTCTCGCTCGACCGTGACGGTGCGGTGCGCGCGATGGTTGGCGGCAGGGATTATGTGACGTCGAACTATAACCGCGCGACGCAGGCGCTGCGCCAGCCGGGGTCGGCGTGGAAGCTGTTCGTCTATATGGCGGCGCTCGAGGCGGGCTATAAGGTCAACGACCCGGTCGTCGACGAGCCGGTGACGATCAACGGCTGGAGCCCACGCAACTCATCGGGGCGTTTTTCGGGCACGATGGATTTGCGCAGCGCCTTTGCCTATTCGGTCAATACGGTTGCGGCGAAGCTGGGTGACGAAGTCGGCTTTTCGGCGGTTGCCAATATGGCGCGCCGCTTTGGCATCACGACGCCGGTCAATACGCATCCCTCGATGGTGCTCGGCAGCGCCGAGGTGCGCGTGATCGACATGACTGCGGCCTTTGCCGCGGTGTCACGCGGCGGCGTGTCGGTGCAGCCCTATGGCATCACCAAGGTGACGACCGCGAGCGGCGAGCTGCTCTATCAGCGCCCCGCCGAGCGCGGGACGACGCTGGTCGACCATTGGGTCGCGGCGGGCATCACCGACCTGCTGCAGACCGCGGTCAACACGGGCACCGGCAAGGCGGCGCAGATCGGCCGCCCCGTCGCGGGCAAGACCGGGACGACGTCGAGCAACAAGGACGGCTGGTTCCTCGGCTTTTCGAGCGGGATCACGACGGGCGTGTGGATGGGCCGCGACGATGCGAAGGCCGTCGGCGGACTGCAGGGCGGCCGCGCACCCGCGAAGGCTTTTGCCGATTATATGCGCGTCGCGGTCGCACGGCGCCCGGTCGAGGCGTTCGACACCGAAGTCGTGCTGCCCGAATGGCAGCTCGAGGACGAGGGCGAAGCCTATATGGGCGAGCCGGGCCAGGAGGGCTTCGTCGACGAGAATGGCATGCCGATCGAGCTGCCCTATGACAGCCGCCCGCCCGAGGGAGCGGACCCGGCGGCGCCGCCGTCAACCGAGGATGGCCCGGTGCTCGACCAGCAATGGATCGAGGAGCAGACCGGACGGCGGCCGCCGTCCGACAATGGCGCGGCGCCGAAGAATGGCGGTCAGCCCAAGATCGTGACGGTGCCGAAAACCGCACCGCCGGTCGTCAGACCGCCGCAACAGCGACCGCCTTCCGATACCGCTAACGACTAGTCAGGCGGTGAAGCGGTAGCGGTGGAGAGCGCGTCCTTCGCGGCGCAGCCAACCGCGCGCCGCGGCGACATCGCCATCATGCAGCGCGTCGACGAGCGCGTGGAAGGCCGCGCCATGGTCCATATGCCGAAGGTGCGCGACCTCGTGCGCGACCGTGGCACGGCGAACATGATCGGGCGCCATCACGAGCCGCCAGCTGTAGCGGAGGTCGCCGTCGTGCGTGCAGCTGCCCCAGCGGCTGCGCGGATCGCCGACCCCGACACGGCCGACCGACAGGCCCGCGACGGCGGCGATTTCGCGGCTTTCACGCTCCATCAGACCCAGCGCCTGTCCCTTCAGCCAGCGTTCGACGCGCCGACCGACAGTTTCGAGCGGACCGCCGACGTGCAGGCTATCGCCGCCGAGACGGATCGCGCGCGGCGCGGTCGCGGTCCAGTCGATATGACGCTCGACACCAAAAACGGGCACCGCGGCGCCGGGACCGACGATGACCGGCAGCGCCGCCTTGCCGACCTGTTCGACGAGCCACGCCTGCTGTTCGCCGGCCCATTTCAGTGCCGCGCGCTCGTTGGTCCGGCGCGGAACGGTCAGCCGCAGCTCGCCGCGCGCGCCGTCGAAAACGAGGCGGTAGCGGCGCGACTGGGCGTGCCGCACGACGCGCACCGGCCAGGCTTCGTCGCCGACCCAGATGTGCGGCCCCTCGGCCGCAGGATCAAACGACGCGTTCGACAAGATGATTCTCGAGCGGCCCGGCCATGTCCTCACCGACCGTCCAGCCGACGATCGACTCGCCCGCGCGGTGCACCGCATCGCGGTCGCCGCAGACGAGATAATGCCAGTCGGGCAGCGGCTCGCCCTCGGCGCGCAGACGATAGGCGCAGGTCTGCGGCAGCCATTCGATGTCGGCGACCTTGCCCTTGGTCAGCGTCAGGCAATCGGGAACGTGGCGGCGGCGATGCTTGTAATCGCCGCAGCGCGCGGTTTTGAGGTCGAGCAGGCGGCACGCGACATTGGTCGGATAGATGCGGCCCGTATCCTCATCCTCCAGCTTGTGCAGGCAACATTTGCCGCACCCGTCGCACAGCGCTTCCCATTGCCCCGCGTCGAGAGTGGCAAGCGGCGCTTCCCAGAAGGGTTGCGCCTCGCGGGCCATTACTTGACCCACTTCGCCAGCTCGGCGGCGACCTTGTCGGGGGAGCCTTCGTCGACGTCGGACGATGGATCGTCGAGCGGCAGCAGCGCAACCGGCTTGCCGTCGGGATCCATCAGAAAGGCGAGCTGGCTGTGCGCCATCAGATAGCGGTCGGGCGCCGAACCCTCGACCTTGTTGTAGGTCACGACATAGGCTTTTGCGACCGCGGCAATCTGTTCGGGGGTGCCGGTGAGGCCGAGCAGGCGCGGATGATAGCGCGCGACGAAGGGCTTCAATGCCGCGGGCGTATCGCGCGCCGGATCGACGGTGATGAAGAGCGGCTGGACCTTCGCGCCGCGCGCGGCGTCGGCCTTTTCGAACTGCGACAGGCCGCGCATCAGCTTTTGCAGGTCGACCGGGCAGATGTCGGGGCAGAAGCTGTAGCCGAAATAGATCAGGCGATATTTGCCCGCAGAATCGGTATCGCGGACGGTCTTGCCATTCTGGTCGGTGAGGGTGAAGGCGCCGCCGATGCGCGCGCCTTCGAGCGGCGGTTTGGCCGCGGGCGCATCGCCGCCGCCGCTGCAACCCGCGAGGGCGGCACCGAAAGCGATCATCAGGCTTGCGCGGACGAACCTTTGTCCCATATTTGCGATATTCATCATCTGGCCAGCCTTGATCGGCTAGCCTCGGAAAATCAACCTTTGTCGTCGCGTCAGCGGCGGACAAATTGCCCCAGGGGTCGCCGATTATGTTTCGCCGTGCGGAATTCCGCTTCGCCGCTTTCCTCGCCGCGCTGGTCGCCGCGACGGGTCTGTTGCTCAGCCCCGCGCAGGCGCAGTTCCGCGGCGGCTATGCCTTTTTGCAGGCGGTCGAAAACCGCGACGGGACCAAGGCGACCGAGGCGCTGAAGGACGATCCGTCGTTCATCAACACGCGCAATCCCGACACCGGCCAAACCGCGCTGATCATCGTCACCAAACGCCGCGACATCAGCTGGCTGCGCTTCCTGCTCGCCAAGGACGCCGATCCCTCGATCGGCGATCGCCAGGGCGTAACCCCGCTGATGCACGCCGCGCTAATCAATTTCACCGACGGCGCCGAAGAGCTGCTCAAGGAAAAGGCGCCCGTCGACCAGGCCAACCGGCGCGGCGAAACCGCGCTGATCCTGGCGGTGCAGTCGAAGAATGTCGGCATGGTGCGCCTGCTCGTCAAGCGCGGCGCCAACCCCGACAAGGCCGACCATGTCGCCGGCATGTCGGCGCGCGCCTATGCCAAGCGCGACGACCGCACCGGACAGATTGTCGCGCTGCTCGACGCCAAGCCCGATGGCCCGATCCGCGACCTCGGCCCGAAGTTCGGGCCCAATTGATCAGTGCAATGTGATATCTGGATTGACAATCACATTATGATGTGAGACATGACGATCATGTCTACACAGCTCATCGATCGCATCCGCGCCATCGTCGACGACGGGACCATGTCCCGCTCGGGTCTCGCCCGTGCCGCGGGCCTCCACGCCAACAGTCTGCGCGACCTCGATTCGCCCGGCTGGAACCCCACCGCCGAAACGCTGCGCAAGCTCGAAAACTGGCTCGCGAACGGCAGCGACCTGTCGCCGATGGCGAGCCCCGAGGAAATCATCGCCGAGGCGCGCAACGGCCGCATGTTCATCCTCGTCGACGACGAGGATCGCGAAAATGAAGGCGACCTTGTCATCCCGGCGCAAATGGCGACCCCCGATGCGATCAATTTCATGGTCACCCACGGCCGCGGTCTCGTCTGCCTGACGCTGACCCGCGAGCGTGTCGACCAGCTGGGGCTCGAACTGATGAGCCGCAACAACGGCACGCGGCACGAAACCGCCTTCACCACCTCGATCGAGGCGCGCGAGGGGGTGACCACCGGCATTTCGGCGGGCGACCGTGCGCGCACCGTTTCGGTCGCGATCGACGCCGGCAAGACCCGCGACGACATCGTCACGCCGGGTCACATCTTCCCGCTGATCGCGCGCGACGGCGGCGTGCTCGTGCGCGCCGGCCACACCGAGGCGGCGGTCGACATCAGCCGGCTGGCGGGGCTCAACCCCTCGGGCGTGATCTGCGAAATCATGAACGACGACGGCACGATGGCGCGGCTCGACGACCTCATCCCCTTTGCGCGCCGCCACGGGCTCAAGATCGGGACGATCGCCGACCTGATCGCCTATCGCCACCGCAACGACCGGCTGGTCGAATGCGTGTCCGACGATCCGTTCGAATCGGACTATGGCGGCGACTGGCGCCTCAAATCCTATCGCAACAAGATCGACGGCACGGTCAATCTCGTGCTCCAGAAGGGCGCGATCGACCCCGAGGGGGTGACGCTGGTGCGCATGCACCCGGTGTCGATCTTCGACGATATCATGGGCCGCCCCGGACCCAAGAAGCGCCGCCTGCAGCGTTCGATGGATGCGATCGGCGAAGCCGGCGCGGGTGTGATCGTGATGCTGATGCGTCCGCTTCCCGGGTCGGCCGAGGCCGATGCCCTCCCGGCGCCGACCGGCGGCATGGACCTGCGCACTTACGGGATCGGCGCGCAGATCCTCGCCGACCTTGGCGTCCATGCGATGGAACTGCTCACCCCCACCCACAGCAATATCGTCGGACTCGAAGGCTATGGCCTGTCGGTCGTCGGCGAACGCCCCATCCCCGGAGAGGCGTGATCGGGCATTGAGCCAGTCGCTGGGCATCGGCTTCGCGCTTGTCGCCGCACTGACCACCGCTTCCTCTCACGCCCTGTTAAAATCGGGCGAGGATCAAGCAGCGGTTCGCGCGCTGTGCGGCGCAACATGGGCTGGCGCCGCCGCCATTCCGCTGATGTTCACAGGCTTGCCCACTCCGGCTATGCTGCCGTGGCTTGGCGGAGCGGTCGTCCTGCACAGCGTCTATTCGCTGGTGTTGACGCGCTCCTATACGCTTAACGATTTTTCGGTAGCCTTTCCGATCGCGCGCGGAACGGCGCCGCTCATCGCAACGGTCGGCAGCGCACTGTTGTTCAGCGAAATTCCCGGTTCCGGGGAGATTGCCGGAGTCGCTGCAATCTGTGCCGGGATATTATCGCTATCAGCCGGCGGTCGTATCGGGACCGCCGGGCTTGTCGCCGCACTGGCGGCAGGAACCCTCACCGCCGCCTATACGATCGTCGATGCGGGCGGGATGCGGGCGAGCGAGGGCGTCCTGCCCTTTCTCTGCTGGTTCTTCTTCGCGACCGGGATAGCGCTGGTGATCCAGTTCCGGGCGTCGGCGGGACCCGCCGCCGCCAAGCGCATGCGGAACAATCTGCGGCCGGGCCTGGCGGCGGGCTCGCTCGCTATCGTCAGCTTCGGTTCGACGCTTGTCGCTCTGCGATACGCGCCCGTTGCCGTCGTCAGCGCGCTGCGCGAAACATGTATCCTGGTCAGCATAGTGATAGCGTGGATCGCCATGAAAGAGCGCATCACGCCGCACAGTCTGACGGCCGCCATCCTGATTGCCGCAGGGGCATTGCTTTTGCTGCTTTCGCATCTTCCCCCATCCACCTAAGGAGGCCGTCATGGCACATGTTCTGATCGTCGAAGCCCGCTTTTATTCTCACCTCAACGACATGCTGCTCGAGGGCGTGCGCAGCGCGCTCGACGCCGAGGGGCACAGCCATGACACGGTGACCGTCCCCGGCGCATTGGAAGTGCCCGCGGCGATCTCGCTCGCCGCCGATAGCGGGCGCTACGACGCCTATGTCGCGCTCGGCGTCGTGATCCGCGGCGAGACCTATCATTTCGAGGTCGTGTCGAACGAAAGCGCGCGCGGCATCATGGCGTTGACGCTCGACGGGCTCGCGATCGGCAACGGCATCCTCACCGTCGAGAATGAGGAACAGGCGCTTGCGCGCGCCGACAAGACGCGCAAGGACAAGGGCGGCGAAGCGGCGAAGGCCGCGCTCGCCATGCTCGCGCTGAAGGAACAATTCGGCATTGGTTGATCGCCCGCCTCCCAGCCGTTTTTCCGTCGTCGAGCGCGGCGGTCGGCTGGTGGTGATCGACAGGGAAACCGGACAGACCCCGCTGAGCGCGGCCGAGCGCATGGATCTTCACGACCGCAAGATGGGGGTCGAGCCGATTCGGCCGGCGAAGACAAGCGCCGTCCCCGATATGTCTGCCGCGGCGCGCACCGAATCGGGGCTGAGCGCGCGGCCCGCGCCCACACAACGGCTTGCCACGCCCAGCACTGCGGCGAATAGCGGCAAAGATCGCGTGGCGGCGGCTGTTGCCGAGCGTAACAAACGGCCATGGAAGAATCCGCAGCCAAATGACCGGCCCGCGCTGAAATCCAACCCCGAGCCCGCGCAGATCGCGAGCCGTCCGGCGCCGCAAGCCGGAAGCACCCGCAAGACGATTGTTACGGGCAAATGGTGGGACGCCAAAGGACCGCGCACGATCGAACTGGGGCCCAAGGGTCAGCAGGCATTGAGTAACGGCGTCGTCACGCTGTTCGTCGCGCTCGTTATCGCGGCAATCGTCGTGGGCTTCATCGAGCCATTGCTACTCTTCGCCGGCGCCTTTGTGCTATTCCGCTTCGGCGGCAATTTTCTCGGGCCGATCGGCGCCGGGATCATCGACAAGGCGATTGCCGAAAAGGGATGATCCGGACAGCACAGCGCCGCCCGGATCATGGAAACCCTACGCCGATTGCAGCGCAGGATAGTCGGTGTAGCCCACCGGCCCCGGCGAATACCAGGTCTGCGGATTGTCGGCGGCCCATTCAGCGCCGTTCCGGATGCGCTCGACCAGATCGGGGTTGCCGATAAAGGGGCGGCCGAACGCGACCGCGTCGGCGGTGCCGCTCACCAGCGCGGCCTCGGCCAGCGCGACGTCATAGTCGCTGTTGAGGATCAGCGGTCCCTTGAACGCGGCGCGGATCGACGGCGACTGCTTCGGAACGTCGGTGCGCCCGAAGGTGCCGTCGGGACCGGGTTCGCGCAGTTCGAGGAAGGCAATGCCGAGCGCGTCGAGCGCCGCCGCGGCAATCGGGAACAGCCGTTCGGGGGCGCTGTCGTCGACGCCTTGTGTGTCGCCATTGGGCGAAAGACGCACGCCCACGCGGTCGGCACCCCAGACCGAGATCAGCGCCTCGGTGACTTCGCGGAGCAAACGGATGCGATTCTCGATCGGACCGCCATAATCATCGTCGCGCAGGTTGCTGCCGTCGCGCAGAAACTGGTCGATCAGATAGCCATTCGCGCCGTGGAGCTGGACACCGTCGAAACCGGCGCGCTTCGCATTTTCGGCGGCCTTGACGTAATCGGCGATCACGCGCGGGATTTCGGCGAGTTCGAGCGGACGCGCGACTTCATATTCGAAACGGCCGGCCGGCGTGTGCGCCTTGCCCGGCGCCTGCGTCGCCGACGCCGAAACCGGCGGCTTGCCGTCGTTGAACACCGAATGGACGACGCGGCCCATGTGCCAGAGCTGCGCGACGATGCGCCCGCCCGCTTCATGCACGGCGTCGGTCACCGGCTTCCAGCCTTCGACCTGCGCGTCGGTCCACAGGCCCGGCGCGCTCGGCCAGCCGAGACCCTCTTGCGAAATGCCGGTGGCTTCGGAAATAATCAGCCCCGCCGACGCGCGCTGGCGATAATAGTCGCGCGCAAGTTCGTTCGGCACGAAACCCGGCCCGGCGCGGCCGCGCGTCAGCGGCGCCATGATGATGCGGTTCGGCGCTTCGATGGCGCCCAATTTGATCGGATCGAACAGGGATAGAGTCATCTTTCCTCCACGTCGCAATTTTTTCATGGGCGACCCCACTGGTCGCCGCTATGGCCCGCGAAGCTATGGACGCCGCGGCGTCGGCACAATGGTACGTAGCAAAAGAAAATCTAAATGACAGCGAAGATGGACAGTATCGACGCGGCGCCCGACGCCGGCAACAGGGTCGGCCGCTGGGCCTTTGCCGCGCTGCTCGGCGGCAATATCGCGCTGTCGCTCGGCGCGATGCTCGTGCGGATGGCCGAAGCCGACGGCGTGGGGCCCACCGCCTCGGCCTTCTGGCGGATGACGCTCGCGCTGCCGCTGCTGCTGATCTTCGCATGGCGCGAAACGGGCGGACGGATGCCGCCGCGCCCCGCGCTGCTGATCGCCGCGGCGGCGGGCATCTTCTTCGCGCTCGACCTCGCCGCCTGGCACCTCGGCATCCTGCAGACGAAAGTCGCCAACGCGACCCTGTTCGGCAATTGCGCCAGCCTGCTGCTCGTCCTCTGGACGATCTTCCTGACCCGCGAAATGCCGCGCGGCTGGCAGGCGGCGGCAATCCTGCTCGCCTTCGCCGGATCGGCGCTGTTGATGGGGCAGAGTTACGAACTGTCACCCGACTATCTCGTCGGTGACCTGCTCAGCTTGCTCGCGGGGGTGCTCTATACGGTCTATGTCATCCTGATGCAGCGGGTGCGCGATACGCTCGCGCCGTGGTCTGCGCTCGCCATCGCCTCGGCGGTCTGCGTTCCCATCCTGCTCGGCACCGCGCTTGCGCTCGGCGAAACGGTGATGCCGCATAACTGGACCCCGCTGATCCTGCTCGCATTGGTAAGCCAGGTTATCGGGCAGGGGCTGATGATCTGGTCGCTGCCGCGCTTCTCGCCGCTGGTGATCGGGCTGACGCTGCTGATCCAGCCCGCCTTCGCCGCGCTCACCGGCTGGATCGGGTTCGGCGAGACGCTGTCGGCGATCGACATTTTCGGCGGGATGATGGTCGGCGCGGCGCTGGTGCTGATCCGGTTGCCGAACCGCGCGGCGCGGCCTATCTGAAGCTATGGCTTCGATCCTTCCCGCCGACCCGACCCTCGACGAGATTCGCGCCGCGCTGGCGCCGCTGATTGCGGCATCGGCGGCGTTCGACGGTTTTGGCGACGCCGCGCTCGCCGATGCCGCGGCGCGCGTCGGCATCGACACCGATGTCGCACGCCTCGCCTTTCCCGGCGGCGGCCGCGACATGGTCGACGCCTGGTTCGCCGATATCGACGCGGCGATGGAAGCGCGCTGGCCCGCCGAGAAGCTCGCGACGCTGAAGATTCGCGAGCGCATCACCACTCTCGTCGAGACGCGTATCGATCTGCTCGCGCCGCATCGCGAATCGCTGCGCCGCGCACTGGCGCTACTCGCGCTGCCGACCAATGCACCGCACGCCGCCAAGCTCGGCTGGCGCGCCGCCGACCATATGTGGCGGCTCGCGGGCGACACCGCGACCGACTATAATCACTATAGCAAGCGCGCGATCCTTGGCGCCGTCTATGGTTCGACGATGGCGGTGTTCCTGAGCGACGAAAGCGAGGATCTGGCCGATACGCGCGCCTTCCTCGCACGCCGTATCGACCAGGTGATGCGTTTCGAAAGCTGGAAGCACCGCCGCGCCGCGCGCAGCATCGAACGGCCGAGCCTCGCGCGCTTCGTCGGGCGGCTGCGTTACCCGGGGCGGTGACGCGTTTCGATAAAGGACTGGCGCTCGGCGATTGTTATTGATAATCGCTCGCAAATGACTGCTTTGCTCGAAAATGTGCTGGATCGTGCGCCGCTGGGTGTTGCGGTGCGGATCGCCCGCATCGATTGGACTGCGATGTCCGAGGACGAGGGGCGCCGCCTGCGCGAATTCGGCCTGATGGAAGGATGCGAAGTCACGCCGCTCCACCGCGGCAGCATCTTCTCGCGCGATCCGCTCGCGCTCACCGTCGGACGCATGAAAGTGATCATCCGCGCGCGGCAGGCTGCGGCGATCGAAATCGAGCCCGTCGCATGACCGGCGCGATTCCCTCGATCGCGCTCGTCGGCAATCCCAACGCCGGCAAGTCGAGCCTGTTCAACGCGCTGACCGGCGCGCGGCAAAAAATCGCCAACTACCCCGGCGTCACCGTCGAGCGAAAGGCGGGGCACGCGAGCTTTGCCGACGGCCGCCCGATCTCGCTGATCGACCTGCCCGGCACGTACAGCCTGACCCCCGCGAGCCTTGACGAAGCCGTCACCCGCGACGTCGTGCTCGGCAGGCAGGACGGCGAGAAGCGCCCCGACGCGCTGATCGTCGTGCTCGACGCGGCGAACCTCGACAATCATCTCAGCTTCGCGCTCGAATTGCTCGCGCTGAACCTGCCCACCGTCGTCGCGCTCAACATGGTCGACCTCGCGACCCGCGACGGGCTGACGCTCGACGCCGAACGCCTGTCGAAGGAGCTGGGCGTCCCGGTCGTCCCCACCGTCGCGGTGCGCAAGCGCGGGATGGCCGAACTGCTCGCCGCCGTCGATGGCGCGATCCGGTCGCACAGCGCGGGCGAAGTCGCCGTGCCCGCCAAAGCCAATGACGCGTCGCTCCACCAGCGCGCCCGCACGCTCGCGCGCGCCGCGATCCTCAGCGAAACGCCGGTGCGCCGCTGGACACAGCGCGTCGACAATGTCGTGCTGCATCCGGTCGCCGGGATGATCATCCTGCTCGCGCTGATGTTCGTGATGTTCCAGGCGGTCTATGCCGCCGCGGAGGCACCTGCGGACTTCCTCGAAGGCGGGATCGGGGTGGTTCAGCAATGGGTCGTCGCGACCTTCCCCGACAATTTCCTGCGCGGGCTGGTCGTCGAAGGCCTGCTCGCGGGGGTCGGCGCGGTCGTCGTCTTCCTGCCGCAGATCCTGATCCTCTTCCTCTTCATCCTGCTCCTCGAAGCATCGGGCTATATGACGCGCGCCGCCTTCCTGATGGACGGGCTGATGGGCAAGGTCGGATTGTCGGGGCGCGGTTTCATCCCGCTGCTGTCGAGTTTCGCCTGCGCGGTCCCCGGCATCATGGCGACGCGCGCGATCCCCGACGAAAAGGACCGGCTGACGACGATATTGATCGCGCCGCTGATGACCTGTTCGGCGCGGCTTCCCGTCTATGCGCTGATCATCGCCGCCTTCATCCCCAACACCAATGTCGGCGGATCGCCGGTGGGGCTGCAGGGGCTGGTGCTCTTCGGTCTCTATCTGTCGGGGATCGTCGGCGCGCTCGTCGTCGCCTATGTCCTGCGCCGCACGGTGGCAAAGGGTGCGGGCGCCGGCTTTATGATGGAAATGCCGCGATATCAGATGCCGCGCTGGCGCGACATCGCGATCGGCCTGTGGCAGCGCGCGTGGATCTTCCTCCGCCGCGCGGGCACGATCATCGCGATGACCACCGTCATACTGTGGCTGTTGCTTACCTTCCCGCAGGCACCCGAGGGCGAAAGCCAGGTCGAGTATAGCGTCGCCGGGCGCATCGCGAGCGGGCTCGAGGTCGTCGTCAAGCCGATCGGCTTCAACCATGATATCGCGCTCGCGCTGATCCCCGCGATGGCGGCGCGCGAGGTCGCGGTGTCGGCGATGGCGACCGCCAACGCGATCGACGCCAGCGGCGACGAAGAGGCGATGGCGCAGTCGCTGGGCGAACGATTGCAGGGCAAGTGGAGCCTCGCGACCGCACTCGCCTTCCTCGCCTGGTTCGTCTTTGCGCCGCAGTGCATTTCGACGATCGCGATCACCCGGCGCGAGACCAATGGGTGGAAATGGCCCATGTTCATGGTTGGCTATTTGTTCCTGCTCGCCTATGCCGCTGCCGGAATCACTTACTGGACAGCCGTCGCCTTTGGACTAGGCTGATCCTCCACATTTTCTAGCGGAGCGGAGCGGCAATGGCTGGCAGCGTCAACAAGGTAATTTTGATCGGCAACCTCGGTGCCGACCCGGAAATCAAGTCGTTCCAGAACGGCGGCAAGGTCGCGAATCTCCGCATCGCGACGTCCGAGCAGTGGAAGGACCGGATGACCGGCGAGCGCAAGGAGCGCACCGAGTGGCATCAGGTCGTGATCAACGGCGAAGGGCTGATCGGCGTCGTCGAGCGTTATCTGAAAAAAGGCTCGAAGGTTTACATCGAAGGCTCGCTGCGCACGCGCAAATGGCAGGACCGCGACGGCAACGACAAATATACGACCGAGATCGTGATCGCCGGCATGGGCGGCACGCTGACCATGCTCGACGGTGCGCCGGGCGGCGGCGGATCGCGTGGCGGCAGCGGCGGGGGTGACGAATGGAGCGGCGGATCGTCGGGCGGTGGCTCGGGCGGCGGCTGGAATCAGGGCGGCGGCGGTTCGTCGGGCGGATCGTCCGGCGGCGGCTTTGGCGGCGGTTCGGGCAGCGGCGGCGGACGCCCGCCGTTCGACGACGATCTGGACGACGACGTTCCGTTCTGAGGACGGACTTTAAGCGATGACGGATATGATCACCGCCGCGGATGTCGCGCGCGGCGTATGCCGGCTGTTCGCGCAGGCGGGGCTGGTCGCGATCCCCGAGGTGCCGCTGCCCAACGGGCGGCGCACCGACCTCACCGCTATCGACGCCAAGGGCCAGATCACCATCGTCGAGATCAAGGTCAGCCGCGCCGACCTGCATGGCGACGGCAAATGGCCCGACTATTGCGACTGGTGCGACCGTTTTTACTGGGCGCTCGCGTCGGGGCTCGACCCCGCGATCCTCGAGACCGAGGGCTATCGCCGCGAAACATCGGGGCTGATCGTCGCCGACCGTTATGGCGCGGCGGTCGTACGCGAAGCGGCGAGTTGCAACCTTGCGCCCGCGCGGCGCAAGGCCGAGCTGCTGCGCATCGGGCGGCTGGCGATGCGGCGGTCGATGATCGCCGCCGATCCCGAGCTGGCGGCGGGCTGGGTCGAGGGTTAGCTGCGGTCGATCGGTGCCGAATCAAAGCCCGCTTCATATTGCGGCGCGGAATCGGCGATACAAACCCAGGGCGCCTTCGATCCAACGAAAATATGGGCCGCATAGCCGCGAAAGCCCGGATCGTCGTCGAGCAGGCCCGCCGGGACGAAGAAAAACTTGCCGTTCGCGTCACTCAGCGGCGCCGGACTGCCGCATCGCCGGCAGAAATGCGACGTCCAGCCGCCGCCATCGGGAACGGCGAAACGCTCGATCAAATCCTCGCCCGCCAGCCAGCGGAAACCGGCGGCCGACGCATAGAAGACGGCATTGCCGTCCGTGCCCGATACCTTGCGGCATTTGGAACAATGGCATTGGCCGGCGGGGCCGATTTTTCCGTCGATTTCGAAACGGATTTCGCCGCACAGGCAGGAACCGCGTATCGCCGTTACCATCGCCGACCTTCCTTCCCCGTTTGCGGCGCCCCTTATCCCCGCGCCTGCATCCGCGCGAGATAGCGCGCGAGAATATCGATCTCGAGATTGACCGGGCGCCCCGCCGCGGCCTCGTTCAGCGTCGTCATCTCCTGCGTGTGCGGGATGATGTTGAGCGTGAAATGCGCCTCGCCGTCCGGCCGGTCGGTCACGTCGTTGACGGTCAGCGACACGCCGTCGACGGTGATCGAGCCTTTGGGCGCGATATGCGGCGCGAGCGATGCGGGCGCGGCGACGGTGACGGTGACGCTGTCGCCAACGGGTTCGACCGACACGATGCGGCCGATGTCGTCGACATGGCCGGTGACAATATGCCCGCCAAGCTCGTCGCCGATCTTGAGTGCACGTTCGAGGTTGAGGCGGCGCCCCTGGTCCCACATCCCCGGCGCGGTGCGCGCGAGTGTTTCGCCGCTCGCGTCGATCGCGAACCAGCCGCCGGGGCCGTTGCTGCCGTCGTCGACGCCCTTTTCGACGACGGTGAGGCACGCGCCCGAGCAGGCGATCGACGCGCCGATATCGATGCTGCCGACATCATAGGCGGTGTCGATGACGAGCCGCGTGTCGCCGCGGTCCTCACGGCTGCGGATGGTGCCGATGTCGGTGATGATGCCGGTGAACATGGGGTGCGTTATCCTTCTCTGACGCGCTCGTAGACGTCGAGCCGGTCGCTGCCAAGCAGGCGGCTGTCGGTAAGGCGCCAGCGGCCGTGCGCATCGGCAAGATCGGTCAGCCCGATGTCGCCGAGCGCGGGCTTGCCACCGCCGATCAGGATCGGCGCGCGATAGAGCAGAAGCCGGTCGACGCGGTCGGCGGCGAGGAAGGCCGACGCCGCGCCGGCGCCGCCCTCGACGAGCAACGAATCGACATCGCCCACCGCTTCGGGCGAGGCGACGGCGGTCCAGCCTTCGGGCGCTTTGCCGCGGGTGAGCAAGAATTTGCGGGGGCTGCGGCCTTCGAGCCCCGGCAGCCGCACGTCGAGTTTCGGTGCGTCGGCTTCAAGCGTCCCGCGTCCGACGAGGATCGCCTGATGCTGCGCGCGTTCGAGATGGCCGTGCGCGCGGGCAGGTTCGCCGGTGATCCAGCGACTCGACCCGTCGGCGCGGGCGATACAGCCGTCGAGCGAGGTCGCGAGCTTGAGTGTCACGAACGGGCGCCCTTCGGTGTGCCGCGTCCACCAGGGCGCCATCGCGGCGCGCGCTGCGGCGGGAAGGACGTTGAAGACGACCTCGATCCCCGCCGCCTGCAACCGCGCGATGCCCTTGCCGTTGGTGCGCGGATCGGGGTCCTGCGCCGCGATCACGACGCGCGCAACGCCCGCGGCGATCAGCGAATCGCTGCACGCCGGCCCGCGCGGACTCGCGTGGGCGCACGGTTCGAGCGTGACATAGGCGGTTGCGCCGCGCGCCGCGTCGCCAGCCGCCGCGAGCGCTGCCGCCTCGGCATGCGGCCGTCCGCCGGGCTGGGTCCAGCCGCGCGCGAGAACCTTGCCCTGCCGGACGATCAGACAGCCGACATTGGGGTTGGGTGCCGACGCCGGGCGGCCGCGCCGCGAGAGCGCGATGGCGACCGCCATCCAGTCGGCATCGGCGGGGCCGCGCTGCATATGGTCAGTCGGCGGCTTTGGGCTGCGCGCCGCGCGCCGCGCGTTCGGCGAGCGTCGAGCGCGTCGCCACCGGCTCGGGCTTTTTCTTCGCCGCGGCCGCCGCCTCTTCGCCCAGCGTCTCGCGCGTCACCTTGTCCGCCTCGGCCGAATCATATTCGATGCCGAGGCTGTCGGCGAAACGCTGATATTCGGCGCGCTTCTGGGCGTTGTGCAGCGTCGTTTCCTTGGCGCGCGCAACCCAGTCGGCGCGGATCTCGGCGGCGCTGCGGTTCGCGGTCCAGTTTTCGAAATAGATGATCTGCTCTTTCGGCTTTTCATAAGGGATCAGATATTTCTCGACCCCGGTGAAAATCAGCCAGGTCAGCGCCAGCGCGACACCCCAGATCGCCCAGCGATGCGGGCGCGGTTCGCGGATATAGGCCCAGAAATCGGACAGGCCGCCGCCGACATCCACTTTGTTGAACATTCCCATTGGCCCAATTTAGGCGATGTCGCGGCAATTTGCGAGGGGAAGCGACGCGCGCGAGGGATTGCGTCAGATGAAGAATGGGAGCGTTCTCGATTGCAAAAAATGCAATAGCAGATGTCCATTTCGCAGTTGCAACATTTTTGGTGCAGTGCAATATGAGCATGCCTTTTAGGCATCCTCTCCCAAAACTTTCACGGGCCACCTTCGGGTGGCCCTTTTTTTTGCCCATTTTCGGGCTAAAAACCTGACTTTTTTAGTCGAGAAATACGATCCGGTTCGAATCGGGCGATCGCGAATCAGTCCTGTACGGGCGTCCTTGCTTCGAATCGCCTGACTTCGGCAATGAAGCTGCCCGGCAGCGGCGTCGGCGTCCCGCTGTCGGTGTCGAGATGGGCGTAGCTGATCTCGATATCGGTGAGCCGCTCATTTTCGCGGAAAATCCCGCAATGAACCGTGAAGCTCGTCCGCCCGAAGCGATTGATTCGCGCCGCGATCGTGATCAGTTCGTCGAGCCGCGCGGGCGCATGATAGTCGATCTCGCAATGCGTCTCGTGAATATCTGTACCATATTGGTGAAAATAGGGTCCGGGCTGCCCCTCGCCGAGCGCCCGGAAATATTCGGTCACGCCGATGTCGGCGTAGACGAGATAATTGGCGTTGAAGACGATATTCTGGCCGTCGATCTCGTTGAAACGGACGCGGACACGCTCCTGCACACGGAAATCGGCGAGCGGCACGTCGCTGCGAAGGTCGGTCATGTGGCGATCAAGCCGCGAGCGCGGCGGGGGCGCGGTCGAGCGGCGCGCACGCGGCTTCGAGCCAGCCCCGGTCGTCGCCGGCCATCCCGGGCGCGAGTTTTTCGAACACCGCGGCGTGATAGGCGTCGAGCCAGTCGGCCTCGGCGCCCGACAGCAGCGCGGCGTCGATGAGGTTCTGCGCGATCGGGGCGAAGGTGATCGTCTCGAACCCCAGCATATCCTCTTCGGCGCCGTCGATGCTCTGCGGCACCACGATCACCAGATTTTCGATGCGGATGCCGAACGCGCCCGCCTTGTAATAGCCGGGCTCGTTCGAGAGGATCATGCCCGCGTGGAGCGCCTCCTCGGTCCCCGCCTGCCCGCCCGACGGCTTGGCGATACGCTGCGGGCCTTCGTGGACCGCCAGATAAGCGCCGACGCCGTGGCCGGTGCCGTGGGCATAATCGACCCCGTCGGCCCACAGATATTGGCGCGCAAGAATGTCGAGCTGGCTGCCGCGCGTCCCCTTGGGGAAGCGCGCGGTCGCGAGCGCGATATGCCCCTTCAGCACCTGCGTGAAGCGGCGGCGCATTTCGGCGGTCGGCGCGCCGATCGCGATCGTGCGCGTGATGTCGGTCGTGCCGTCGGCGTACTGCCCACCCGAATCGACGAGATAGAGCGTGCCCGTCTCGATCGCGCGGTTCGTCGTCGCGTCGACCTTGTAATGCGGCAGCGCGCCGTTCGGACCCGCCGCCGAGATGGTGTCGAAGCTCAGATCGACAAGCGCGCCATTCTGGTCGCGAAATTCGCGCAGCTTCGCCGCGGCGCCGAGTTCGTCGAGCCCGCCCTGCGGCGCGACATCCTCCATCCATTGCAGGAAGCGCGACACCGCGACGCCGTCGCGGACGTGCGCGGCGCGCGTGCCGTTCAGCTCGGTGTCGTTCTTGATCGCCTTGGGCAGCACCGCGGGATCGCGGTGGCGTTCGATCTTCGCGCCCGCCGCCTCGAGCGCAGCAAAGATCGCCGCGACCGCGCGGTCGGGATCGACTGCGACCTTCTTGTCCTTGAGATCGGCGAGCGCGGCTTCGAACGCGTCGCGGTCGTGGACGCGCACGCTGTTGCCCAGATGCGCGCGCACCGCGTCGGTGACCTTCTCGGGCGCGATGAACAGGTCGGCGGTCGCGTCGGCGTGGAGCAATGCGAAGGCGAGCCCGACGGGCGTGTGGCTGACGTCCGATCCGCGGATGTTGAAAGTCCACGCGACCGAATCGAGCGCGGTCATCACCGTCGTGTCGAGCCCCCTGGCCTTCAGCCAGTCGGCGATCACAGCGCGCTTGTCGGTCGCCGCCTGCCCGGCGAGTTTGGTGTCATAGACCGTCACTGCGGCGGCGCTCGGCGCGGGCCGGTCGTCCCACGCGGCGTCGAGCGGGTTGGCGTCGACCGCGACGAGCTGCGCGCCCTTGTCGGCGAGCGCCTTGCCCAGCCCGCGCGCCCAGTCGATGCCGTGGAGCCAGGGGTCGAAACCGATCTTCTGCCCGGCGCTGACGTTGGCGCCGAGCCATTCGGCGACGCTCGACTGCGGCACGCCGACATAGTCGAACAGCGCGCCATCGACCTGATCGCGCACCTGCACCGTATAGCGCCCGTCGACGAACACCGCGGCCTTTGCGGGCAGCACCGCCGCGGTGCCGGCCGAACCGCCGAAGCCCGTCAGCCACGCCATGCGCTGCGCATAGTCGCCGACGTACTCGCTCATATGCTCGTCGCTGATCGGCACGACGAAGCCGTCGAGACCGCGCGCGGCAAGTTCGGCGCGGACGCGGGCGAGGCGCTCTGCATAGACCGATTGGGGGACGGGGCTGGACATGGTCGCTTCCTTGTTCCTACATCGTAGGCGATCCCGCCCAATCGGGCGACACCGCGGGGGATTTTTCGATGCGCGCTATTTGGATGTTTCTGGCAGCAATTGCCACCCCGCTTGTCGCATCGCCTGCCCTGTTCGCCAAAGAGAAAGATGCCGCATTGACCAGCCCGACCCCTGCCCTGCCCGCCGCCCCGGTCGCGGAAAAGCGCCCGCACGAAGTGACGCTGCACGGCAAAAAACTCTCCGACCCGTATCACTGGCTGAAGGACGAGAGCTATCCGGTGATCGATGACAAGGATGTGCTCGACTATGTGAAGGCCGAGAATGCCTATTTCGACGCCGCGATGAAGCCGCATGCGGCGCTCGTCGAAACGATCTTCCAGGAGATGAAGGGTCGGATCAAGGAAGCCGATTCGAGCGTGCCGCAGAAGGACGGCGACTGGGTCTATTGGGTCGAATTTGAAGAGGGCGCCGAATATAAGAAATGGTATCGTAAACCCGCCGCGGGCGGGGACGCGATCCTGATCCTCGACGAAGTAGCGATGGCCGCGGGCAAGGAATATTTCCGCCTTGCCGAGGTGTCGGTCAGCCCGAACGGCAAGCTGATGGCCTATTCGTTCGACGACAATGGCTCCGAACGGTTCGAGGTGCGTATCCGCAATCTCGATACCGGCGAAATGCTGCCCGACGTGATCCCCGGCACCCTGTCGTCGCTGGTTTGGACCGCAAAGAATGACGCTTTGCTCTATGGGCTCGCGAACGAGAATTGGCGCACCGACAATGTCCGGCTGCACAAGCTGGGTACCCCGGTGAGCGCGGACAAATTGCTCTATAAGGAAGCCGACATCGGTTTCGGCGTCGGCATCGGCAAGACCGCCGCCGACAATTATATCGTGATCGCGACGGGCGATAACGAGACGAGCGAGGTTTACCTGCTCCCCGCCGACAATCCCGAAGCGAAGATGCAGCTCGTGTCGGCGCGCAAGAAGGGCCGCGAATATAGCGTCGATGAGCGGAACGGCACGCTCTACGTCTACACCAACGACGAGCATCCCAATTTCCGCGTCGCGACCGCCGACATCAAGGCGCCGGGAACGTGGAAGACGCTGATCCCCGGATCGGATACGAGCTACATCACCGGGCTTTCGGTCTTCCGCGACTATTTCGTGCTCGAAACGCGCGAGAAGGGCGTCGATCAGGTCGATATCCGCAAATATGACGCGCCGCTGACCCCCGGCCGGATCCAGTTCCCCGAGGCGACCTATGTGGCGGGGCTCGGCGACAATCCCGAATATCATCAGGACAAGCTGCGCCTCGATTATGAATCGATGGTCACCCCCGACACGGTGTTCGATTATGATCTAGCGAACGGCAAGCTCGAAACGCTGAAGGTGCAGGAAATTCCATCCGGTTATAATCATGATGACTATGTAACCGAATTGGTAAACATGCCTTCGCGCGACGGCACGCCGGTGCCGGTCTCGCTCGTCTACAAGAAGGGCACGCCGCGCGACGGCAGCGCGCCGATGCACCTCTATGTCTATGGTTCTTATGGGTATCGCGTCCCGCCGGGCTTTTCGACGACGCGTTTGAGCCTTGTCGATCGCGGCATGATCTACGCGATCGCGCATGTGCGCGGCGGCGACGACCTCGGCCGCGCCTGGTATCTCGCGGGCAAGACGACCGAGCGCAAGAATACGTTCAACGACTTTATCGACGTCGCCAAGGGCCTGATCGCGGCGAAATATACGAGCGCGGGCAAGATTTCGATCGAGGGCCGCTCGGCGGGCGGACAGGTGATGGGCGCAGTCTACAATCAGGCGCCCGAGCTGTGGGGCGCGGTGCTCGCGGGGGTGCCCTTCGTCGACGTGATCAACACGATGGTCGACGAAACGCTGCCGCTGACCCCCGGCGAATGGCCCGAATGGGGCAATCCGATCACCGACAAGGCCGCGTTCGACTATATGCTGAGCTACAGCCCGTACGACAATGTTACCGCCAAGGCCTATCCGCCGATGCTGGTGTCGGCGGGGCTCAACGACCCGCGCGTGACCTATTGGGAGCCCGCCAAATGGGTCGCGAAGCTGCGCGCGACGCGCACCAACGACGCGGCGCTGCTGCTGCGCACGAACATGGGCGCGGGCCACGCCGGCAAGTCGGGCCGCTGGGGCGCGCTGCGCGAGGATGCCGAGGAGTTTGCGTTCGTGCTGACGCAGCTGGGTGTGGAGAAATAATCACAAACGTCGTCATTCCCGCGAAAGCGGGAACCCAGTTCAGACGGTTGCTCGCTGGGTTCCCGCTTTCGCGGGAATGACGATGTTTTTGGATGATGCGTAAGCGCCTAGGCGTCCTTGCCCAGTCGCTCGAGCCATGCCTTCGCCTGCTTGGGTTCCCCCGGCGCGTTCGATGCGACGGGTCCGCGAGACGCCTCGAATTCTTCGCGCAGCGCGAAGGGCTGCAAGCCCAGTTGATCGCGCACTTGATCGATTTCTTCGCCCCGGTCGCACAGGTCCATAACGACGGGTTCCCATTTGGCGTGCGCCGCGCGATCCTTGGTGTGGCCAAACAAGCCCCATGAGCCGGCAGCAACCCGGCGCAACGCGTCTAGCAGGACGGCCTCATATTCGGCCTCCAGCTCGAGACGACGGGTGTCGAGGCGCTCGAGGCGGTCCGCCCTGCTCATCAGACCGGCAAATATCCGCGCGCTATCAATTCGGCCTCCAGCGTCACCGCATCCTCAAAGCGATGGGCGGCAATGCCAACCGATTCGGCACCCGCGACATTTGCCGCATTGTCGTCGATGAACAACGCACCCGCGGGGTCGATACCGAATCGCTCGATCGCGAGGCGGTAGATCGCCGGGTCAGGCTTCATCAATTTCTCGGTCCCCGACACGATGATATCGCCGAAGCGATCGAAGACCGGCTGGGTCGGGCGGAAAGATTCCCAGAATTCATGGCCGAAGTTGGTGATCGCGAACAGCGGCACGCCCGCGGCGTCGAGGCGCTCGACGAGTTCGAGGCTGCCGGGCATCGGGCCGGGGATCGTCTCGTTGAAGCGCGTCGCATAAGCGTCGATCAGCGGCGCATGATCCGGAAACTCGGCTTTCCGTTCGGGCACCATCTCGGCGAGCGGGCGGCCGGCGTCGTGCTGGAAATGCCACCCGGGCGTGACGACATTCGTCACGAACCATTCGAGCTGGTCCTTGTCAGCGATCAGCTTGGCGAAGAGATAGCGCAGGTCCCAGTCGAACAGGACGCGGCCGACGTCGAAGATCACACTCTGCCGAATCATGCGGCCTCCAGACACGCGAAAGCGCCGCCGGAAGCCTCCGACGGCGTAACGCTGTTCATCAAAAACAAACGGGGCGAAATCACCCCGCGCAGGGGCATTAGCCCTGGCGCGCCTTGAAGCGGCGGTTGGTCTTGTTGATCACATAGGTGCGGCCACGACGGCGGATAACGCGGTTATCCCGGTGGCGGTCCTTCAGCGACTTCAGGCTGTTGCGAATCTTCATGATCTCTGTCCGTAAATCTTGGCGTATTGACGCGAAGCGGCGCAACTATGGGGAAGCGGGTAAAAAGTCAACCGGCTGCGAGGAGAAAACGTCGTCCCCGCGAAGGCGGGGACCGCCATCGGCCTCGCGCTACACCGCCTGCGGCCCCCGCCTTCGCGGGGGCGACGATATGCTACCCCGCCAGCGCCTTTTGCCGCCGCCGCTGCACCGACGAGCCATAACCCATCGCCTCGCGATATTTGACGACGGTGCGCCGTGCGATGTCGTGGCCCTCGGCCGAGAGTTTCTGCGCGATCGTCTCGTCGGAGAGAATCGCCTTGCCATCCTCGGCCTCGATCATCGCCTTGATCCGGCTCTTCACCGCCTCGGCCGACACCGCGCCGTCGCCTTGCGTATCGGAAATGCCGCTCGAGAAGAAATATTTGAGCTCGAACAATCCGCGCGCGCAGCTCAGATATTTATTGCTCGTGACGCGGCTGACGGTCGATTCGTGCATGCCGATTTCCTCGGCGACCTGCCGCAAGGTCAGCGGGCGCATGTGTGCGACCCCGTGGAGGAAAAAGCCTTCCTGCTGCTTCACGATCGCGCTCGCGACCCTGACGATCGTGCGCTGGCGCTGGTCGAGCGCGCGGACGAGCCAGTTGGCGCCCGCGAGCTGTTCGGAGAGCCACGCCTTGTTCTTCGCCGCCGCGCCCTGCGCGAGTTCGGTATAATAGCGGCGGTTGACGAGAAGGCGCGGCAGCGTGCCGCTGTTGATCTCGACCGCCCAGCCTTTCGCGGTCTGGCGGATATAGAGGTCGGGGACGACCGCCGGGGCGCCATCGCCGCCGAATTTGAGCCCGGGCTTGGGATCATAGCCGCGCAGTTCGCGAATCATGTCGGCAAGATCCTCGTCGTCGACCCCGCAGATGCGCTTCAGTTGCGGAAAGGCGCCCTTCGCGACGAGATCGAGGTGCGCGATCATCGTTGCCATCGCGGGATCGTAGCGGTCGGCCTCGCGCGCCTGGATCGCGATGCATTCGGCGAGGTCGCGCCCGCCGACGCCCGAGGGGTCAAAGCATTGGATGCCCGCCAGTATCTCTTCGAGCAAGGCGAGCGGGACGCCGAGCTGGGCGGCGAGTTCGGCAAGGTCGGCGCGCAGATAGCCCGCCTCGTCGATCAGCGCGACAAGTTGCCCCGCGACGATCGCCTCGATCCCGCTGAAACGTTCGCCGACCTGCGCGAGCAGATGGTCGTGCAGCGTGCCCTCATGCTCGGCGAAGCTGTCGAAATCGATATCCTCGCCGCTCCCCGACAGGCCGACATTGTCGCTGGCGCTGTCGTGGTGGAAGCTATCGGCGGCAAGATCGACGTCGAGATCGTTCGCGGTGCCACCGTCGGCGGACAGCGCCTGATCGGCGTCGAGCGTCGCGGCCTCGGCCGCCGGTGCGTCGCCGCCAGGCACGCCATCGGGATCGCCCGCGCTGCCGTCGCTGTCGGCCGACGCCGTATCGAGCAGCGGATTGCCTTCGAGCGCCTCGGCCAGATAGGCTTCGAGTTCGAGATTCGACAGTGCCAGCAGCTTGATCGCTTGCTGCAGCTGCGGCGTCATCACCAGCGATTGCGACTGGCGGAGATCGAGGCGCGGTCCCAACGCCATCAGCGTGTCATAACATTACAAAGAGAAGCCCTCGCCGAGATAGAGGCGACGCACCTCGGGGTCGGCGACGAGCTCTTCCGGGGAGCCGGCAAGCAGCACCTTGCCGTCGTAGATGATGCAGGCGCGGTCGACGAGGTCGAGCGTCTCGCGCACATTATGGTCAGTGATCAGCACGCCGATGCCGCGCGTCTTGAGGTCCACGACCAGATCGCGAATGTCGCTGATCGACAAGGGGTCGATGCCAGCAAAAGGTTCGTCGAGCAGCATGATCGACGGGTTGGCCGCGAGCGCGCGGGCGATTTCGGCGCGGCGCCGTTCGCCGCCCGACAGCGCCATCGCCGCCGAATCGCGGAGGCGCGTGAGGCCGAATTCGTCGAGCAATTCTTCCATGCGCCGTTCGCGCGCGATCCTGTCGGGTTCGCTGAGTTCGAGCACCGCGCCAATATTCTGCTCGACCGTCATGCCGCGAAAGATCGAGGTTTCCTGCGGCAGATAGCCGAGGCCGAGGATCGCGCGGCGATACATCGGCAGCGCGGTGATGTCGGCGCCGTCGAGCATGATGCGCCCGGCGTCGGGCTTCACCAGCCCCATGATCGAATAGAAGCAGGTCGTCTTGCCCGCGCCGTTCGGGCCGAGCAGGCCGACGACCTCGCCCTTGCCGACCGACAGCGACACGTCGGAGAGGACGGTGCGCTTGTCATAGCTTTTGGCGATCGAAATGACCGCCAGACCGTTGCCCGCAGCGGCATCCTCGCGGACATGCGCCTTGTGCTCGGTGACGCCATGATCACTCTCGGTCAGTGTGCCCGCATTGGATTCGTCGTCGGTCATAGGTCGGTCGGTTCCGTTTCTAGCCCCCGGGCGGCGTTACCCCAGCGACGCAGCCAAGGTCAATCTGGCAAGATTTTTGCAGGGCCGTTCCCCTCCCTTTCAGGGAGGGGTTAGGGGTGGGTCGCCGCAGGCGTTCTTTCCATCCGCATACCCACCCCCGCCCCCTCCCTGAAAGGGAGGGGAGCAGGAACCTAATGCGCCGCCTGCGGCCCGCGTACGATCCCCGACAGCGCAAGCTGCTCGTCGATCGCCGCGAGCAGCCGCGCCAGTGCCGCCTCGTCCTTGGCTTCGGCGCGCGCGACGAGCACATCCTGCGTGTTCGAGGCGCGGAGCAGCCACCAGCCGTCGTCGGTGAGCACGCGCGCGCCGTCGGTGCGGTCGACCTGCGCGCCCGATGCCGTGAGCCGGTCGAGGACTTCATCCACAATGGCGAATTTGCGGCTCTCGTCGACCTGGAAGCGCATTTCGGGGGTGTTGACCATCGGCGCCATATTGCCGCGCAATTCGGTGACGCTCTGCCCGAGCTTCGTCGCCGCCTCGATCAGCCGCACCGCGGCATAGGGCGCATCGTCATAACCATAATAGCGGTCGGCGAAGAAGATATGCCCGCTCATCTCGCCCGCGAGCGGACTGCCGGTTTCCTTCATCTTCGCCTTGATCAGGCTGTGGCCGGTCTTCCACATCAGCGGTTTGCCACCAAGTTCGGCGACGCGGTCGAACAGCGCCTGGCTCGCCTTCACGTCGGCGATGACCGTCGCACCGGGCAGGTCCTTCAGCACCGCCGCGGCATAGATTTGCAGGAGCTGGTCGCCCCAGATCACGCGGCCTTCGCCGTCGATCGCGCCGATGCGGTCGCCGTCTCCATCGAAAGCGACGCCGAAGTCGAGGCTCTTCTCCGCGACGAGCTTGCGCAGATCGGCGAGATTCTTCTCTTCGGTGGGATCGGGATGGTGGTTCGGAAAATGGCCGTCGATGTCGGTAAACAGCAGGTGGTGCTCGCCCGGAAGGCGCGCGGTGAGTTTCTCGACGACGGTGCCCGCGGCGCCGTTGCCGGCGTCCCAGCCGATACGGAAGGCGTCGCCGGCGAAGCCCTCGACCAGCCGGTCGACATAGGCGTCGACGATATCGATGCTCTGCGACGTGCCTTCGCCCGCCTCCCAGTCGCCCGCGGCGGCCATTTCACCGATGCCCAGGATATCGGCGCCGTAGAAGGGACGCCCCTGCATCACAAATTTGAAGCCATTATAGTCGGGGGGATTGTGGCTGCCGGTTATCTGTATGCCGCCCTCCACATCCTCGGTTGACGCGGCATAATAGAGCATCGGCGTCGGCCCGAGCCCGACATTGAGCGCGTCGGCGCCCGCATCGTTGATCCCGGCAATCAGCGCGTCGGCGAGCATCGGCGACGAGAGGCGGCCGTCATAGCCGACGGCAATGCGCTTGCCGCCCGCGCGGCGGACCAGCGTCGCGAAGCTGCGGCCGATGGCATAGGCGTCCTTGTCGGACAGCGTGTCGCCAACGACCCCGCGGATGTCATATTCGCGCAGCATCGTCGGGTGGAAATTGTGCGTCATCTTTGATCCTCTTGGGGGAGAGAAGGTAAGGGTCCGTACTCCACTACAGCGCCGTCGAGGCGCCCAAATGGCGAACAGATCGGGCCGAGAGACGCGCCGGGAAGGCTGGTTGCCTTTCCAAGCGGCTCTCGGATCGAGATGGAAGCCATTTGGGCGTCCCGAAGGGATTTGATCAAAATGGCCCATTGCTTCGTCGAGAAGTCTGGAAATATCGACATATTCCTCCGCCTTCTCTCCTCGCACTGAGCCATTTTGCTTCAAACCTCGACGGCGCTGTAGTGGAGTACGGACCCTAGGCGGCGGCGAACAAATCCCCGTCCGGATGCAATCTTTCGCGCACCGGGAGGTTCAGTCCACCCATCGCCTCACGGAGTTCCTGCCGCGCGACGACGTGGCCAATCCCCATGCCGCCAAGGTGCGCCTTGTCGAGCAGGGTGAGGCCAGCCGGGAAAAGCTCGCGATAGATGACGCGCTCGCCGAGCCCCGGGATGACGCGGAACCCGACGCGCCGCGACAACTGGGTCAGCGCCTCGCCGACGCGGCGCATATTGTGCGCGTCGACATGCTGGAGACGGTTGCGCAGGATGATCCAGTCCATCGTCCGCCCGTCGGTCTTCGCGCGCGTCTTGCGCGCGTCCCAGATCAGTTCGGAATAGAAGCTGGGGCGGGTGACCTGAAAGGTTTCGGGATCGACCTGTCCGATCAGATCGAAATCGATGAAGCTGTCGTTGATCGGGGTGACGAGCGTGTCGGCGCTCGTCGCGAGGTGGCGCGCAAAGACATCGTCGCGGCCCGGGGTGTCGGCGATCAGATAATCGACGTCTTCGCTCAGCGCCGCGACCTGGTCGTCGAGTTCTTCGATGGTCGAGCCGGTGAACACCTCGAAGCGCGGGGTCGGCAGCGCGATCTCGCGGCGCTTCGCGGTATTCTCGCGATTTTCGAGATAGCGGTGGAAGGTGCGCTGGCGCGGGTCGAGATCGATGCCTGCGACGCGCCAGCCCTGGCTCGCCAGCGCGACCGCGAAATGCACGGCGCAAGTCGATTTCCCCGTCCCGCCCTTTTCATTGGCAAAGATGATGCGGTGCGGTGCGGGCTTCGTCGCTGAGGTCGTCATGGGGCGTTGCGATTTTCCTGTTTGCGCGGCATGGCGGCCGGCGCGCGAAGTGATATAGTCGCGCCAATATCGGAGGGCGACCAGCCGTGCAAATCATCCGTGACATCGCGATGCTGCACCGTGCCGTTACGGCACTGAAGCAGGGAGGAAAGAGCGTCGCTCTGGTCCCGACGATGGGGTCGCTGCACGATGGCCACCTCTCGCTCGTGCGCATGGCAAAGCGCGTCGCCGACCACGCGGTCGTGTCGATTTTCGTCAATCCGACGCAATTCGGTCCCAACGAGGATTTCGCCGCTTATCCGCGCGACGAGGCGCGCGATGCGGCGATGCTGGTCGAGGAAGGCACCAGCCTGCTTTGGGCGCCCGATGTCAGCGTCATGTATCCCGGCGGACACAGCACGCATATCGAGGTCGCCGAACTCGGCGCCGATTATTGCGGCGCGGCGCGCCCTGGCCATTTCGACGGCGTCGCGACCGTCGTTGCCAAATTGTTCAACCAGGTGCGGCCCGACGTGGCGATCTTTGGCGAAAAGGACTGGCAGCAGCTCGCGATCATCCGCCGCATGGCGCGCGACCTCGACTTCGGCATCGACATTTTGGGGGCGCCGATCGCGCGCGACACCGACGGCCTCGCGCTGTCATCGCGCAACGCCTATCTCTCCCCCGAACAGCGCACGGCGGCAACCATCTTTCCGCGTGCGCTGAACACCGCGGCGCAAGCGATCGCGGGCGGCGCCGATGTCGACGAAGCGCTCGCCAGGGCCGAGACGGTGATCGTCGGGGGGGGCTTCGACAGCGTCGACTATGTCGCGCTCGCCGATGCCGACAGCCTCGAGAGACTGGACGCTTTTCGGAAGCCCGCGCGGCTTCTGGCGGCGGCACGGATCGGAAAAACGCGGCTGATCGACAATCTTCCGGTCGGCGATTAACGCCAAAACCAACGGATTTCCGGGAGCTTCGGACGATATCCACAAAAAAGTCGGATCGCCGTTAACGCTTTGTTGACCATAAACCGCAACTTTGGACCCCGAGGTCTCCATGTGGGGTGGAGGCAAAGGGGGTTATCATGGCGAATAGTCTGAAGTCTGCCCAATATCTGATCGAGAGCCGTCTGCTCGACGCCGCGCGCGGCGACGCCAATGCCTATTTCGATCTCGGCATTGCCTTTTCGACCGGCACCGGCGGGGTCGATGTCGACCTGATCCAGGCGCATAAATGGTTCAATCTCGCCGCGCTTGGCGGCAATATCGAAGGCCAGCAGTGCCGCGCCGACCTGTCGGACGAAATGTCGCCGGGTGAAATCGCCGAAGCGCAGCGCCAGGCGCGCGCCTGGCTCGACGAGACCGCCCGCCGTCCTGCCGCGCGCCGTTTCGCGGCCTAATCCTTTCGCTTGAAGGGCGTCTGCCCTTCCAGCCACTCCATTTCACTTTCTTCGGCGCGGCGTTCCTGTTCGAGATAATCGGCGACCGCGCGGCGAAATCCCGGATCGGCGATGAAATGCGCCGACCATGTCGCGACGGGGCCATAGCCGCGCGCGAGCTTGTGCCCGCCCTGCGCGCCCGCCTCGACGCGCCGCAGGCCGCGCGCGATCGCAATGTCGATCGCGCGATAATAGCATAGTTCGAAATGCAGATAGGGGATCTCGGTGAGACAGCCCCAATAGCGGCCATAGAGCGTATCGGCGCCGACGAAGTGCAGCGCGCCCGCGACCGGTCTTTGCTCGCCGTCATAGGCGATCAGCAGGATGATCTGCTCCGCCATCCGCTCGCCCATCAGGTCGAACGCTTCGCGCGTGAGGTACGGATGCCCCCATTTGCGCGCACCGGTGTCCTGATAGAAAAGCCACATCGCGTCCCAATGTTCGGGACCGATCGCGTCGCCCGTTAGCTCCTCGATCCGCAGACCGTCGACCGCGCGCAGCCGTTCCTTGCGGAGCTGCTTGCGCTTCGCCGAATTCAGCGTGCCAAGGAAATCGTCGAAGCTGCGATAACCCGCGTTCGCAAAATGAAACTGGATATCGCGGCGGACGAGCCAGCCTGCTTCCTCGAACAAGGGCATCTGGTCGGGCGCCACAAAAGTGGCGTGCGCCGACGACAGCTGGTTCTGCCGTACCACCGCCTCCGCCGCGTGGAGCAGCAGCAAGGCGTCGCCGCTGTCGCTGGATAGCAGACGCGGTCCCGGCACGGGGGTGAAGGGCGCCGCGATCTGCAGTTTCGGATAATAATCGCCGCCCGCGCGTGCCCAGGCGTCGGCCCAGGCATGGTCGAACACATATTCGCCCTGACTGTGCGACTTGAGGTACGCGGGCGCTGCGGCGACGAGCGTCCCGCCGGCATCCTCGACGAGCAAGGGTGCCGCTTGCCAGCCCGTACCCGCCCCGACGCTGCCCGATTGCTCGAGCAGCGACAGGAACGCGTGGCCGACGAACGGATTGCCGCCATCGTGCAACGCGTCCCATGCCGCGGCGTCGATGGCGGCGACGCCGGTTCCGAGCGATATCGTGCGCGCGGGCGGGTCGGCCTCTGCCACCGGATTCTTACGCGGGCTTCACCGCGACGATCGCGTCCGCCTCGACCGCGGCGCCGAGCGGCAGCACGGCGACGCCGACCGCGGCGCGCGCATGACGGCCCGCTTCGCCGAAGAGGGTTTCGAACAGCTCCGACGCGCCATTGGCGACCTTCGCCTGATCGGTGAAGCCGGGGGTGCTGTTGACGAACACGCCGAGCTTGACGACGCGCTCGACACGCGACCAGTCACCGCCGAGCGCCTGCCCGATCTGGGCGACGAGCATCAGCGCGACGCGCTGCGCGGCATCCTGCCCGCCCGCGACGTCGACATCTTCGCCGAGGCGGCCGGTGACGACCTGCCCGTCGCGGAACGGCAACTGGCCACTGACATAGAGCAGGCCGCCATGCTCGACGACGGGGACATAAGCGGCGACCGGCGCGGCGGGCTTGGGGAGTTCGAGGCCGAGTTCGGCGATTTTGGCGGCGATATCCATGAGAGAGCTTCCTTGTTAGACCGGTTCGACAGCCGGGGCGGGGATGTTTTCGGCGAGGCGCGCCAGGATCCAGTCGCGCGCCGCCGTCCAGTCGTCGATGCGCGCATGCGCGTGCTTCGCGGGCGCGATCTTGCCCGCGATCGCCGGCTCGCCGACGAGATGGAGCCGCCACACGTCGGGCGCCTCCTGCGCGACTGACATATGATGGCCCGCAAGGTCGTCGATGAAGACAGCGACCGAAGGCTGATATTGCTCGATCAGACGGCGCACCGGTTCGCCCTTGCCGCCGCGGCTGCCGATCACCGGCGCGTGGAAATCGTGGAGCGCGAGCTGTTCGATGCGCGCCTGCTGATGTTCGGGGCCGACGTTGGTGAGCACAACGATATCGGCCTCGGCGCCGATCGCCGCCATCGCCGCGAGCGCACCGGCGATCGGATATTGCCGCGTCATTTCCCGGCGGAAAAAGCCGTCGAGCAGGGGCCACACTTCGGCGGCCTCGAGCGGCGTGCCGCATTCCTTGCGTTTCAGCGCGTTCGCGAAGCTCGCGTCCTCGATGCGAAAGATCACGCCATGTTCGGCGTCGACCCATTCGGCGAAGGGGACGACCATGTGCATCAGCACCTCGTCGCAATCGGTGATGACGAGCGGGCGGTTCATGCGGTGGTTCCTTCGAGTCTCTGGGCGGCGGCAGCGATGCTGGCAGGCGGCACCTGCAACGCATCGGCGCAGGCGACAAGGTCGTTTTCGTGGCCCGTGAGGAACGACAGGATCGCCGCGAGCGTCGCCTGCTCACCGAGCGAGGCGCGCAGTTCGTCGGGGGCGAGCCCGGTCAGGCCAAGCAGCCGTTCGGCGCGCGGTTCGTCGCTCAAAATCCAGCCGAGCGCCTGAAGCGCCAGCGCGGCATCGCCATCGTGCAAGTCGTGTGTCCCTAATTGTGTCATGCCGCCGATTCGCCTAAACGGGCCGCGTACGCAAGGTGGGGAACATAAGTAACATGGGCAAGACCATCCTGGTCGTCGAAGATAATGAGCTCAACCTTCGCCTCTTCTGCGACCTGCTCAACGCCCATGGCTATAGCGCGCATCCGGTGCGCGACGGACGCGACGCGCTGGCCAAGGCGCGCGAAGTGTCGCCCGACCTGATCATCATGGACATCCAGTTGCCGCATGTCAGCGGGCTCGACCTGATCGGCCAGATGAAGGCCGACCTGACCTTGCGCGCGGTGCCGATCATGGCGGTCACCGCCTATGCGGGGAAGGGCGACGAGGAGCAGATCAAGGCGGCGGGCGCCGAAGCCTATGTGTCCAAACCGATTTCGGTGATCAAGTTCATCGAAAGCGTCGGAGCCTTCGCCTAGCCTTTTTTCGATCGCCCGACGTCGATTGCGACGGGCCGCCCAAAATCATCGGCGAGTCGCTGGCGCGGGCGGTGAGCGCACGGCCGGTTCAGCCACCGGCCAGCTTTCTTTTCCTAATCCTGATCGCGGGGGTTCAGGATGGAAGGACATAAGATGTTTTTGATGAAGAGGCTGGCCTTGACGGCGTTGATCGGCGCGACGACGCTGGCCGCCATGCCGACCGAAGCCGAGGCGCGCAGCCGCCACCATCGGCACGGGCATTACGACCGCGACCATGACCGCTGGCAGGATCGCCGCGAATATCGGCGTCACCGCGAAGGCCGATATTATCGGAACTGCCGCACCAGCGGCACGACGGGGCTGATCGTCGGCGGCGCGGCCGGCGCCTTGCTGGGCCGCGAAATCGATAGCCGGGGCGATCGCGCGACGGGCACGATCCTCGGTGCCGCCGGCGGCGCGCTGCTCGGCCGCGAGATCGACCGCAAGCGTCGCTGCTGACCGCCGCGGGGGAAGGAAAGGACCGTCAGGCGGCGCAAGCGTCGCGGGCGGTCCGTTCCGAACGCCGCGGTGCGGCAGTGCGCAGCCACGGCGCCGAATAGTGGATGGCGACGGCGGCCTCCGAGGCCGTGACGGCGGCGGTCCAGATGCGGGTGATCCAGCGCGTTTCGGGGGTGTTATGGGTCATCTTATGTCTCCTTCATCCGGGTCCGCGGAAGATGGGGAGGGGGCGGCCCGGATGAATCCCATCTACCCCGGCAAATGCGGCGATCGGCGCCGAAATTGATCGTGCGGGCGACCAATTTTCGCGCTATTGTTTAGTTCATGCGAAAAATGATCGACCTCGACGATTTCGACCGCCGGCTGCTCGCGCTGGTGCGGCACGACAATCTCCAGCCCGCGCGAATCCTCGCCGACAAGGTCGGGCTGTCACTATCGGCGGTGCTCCGCCGCCTGCGCCGGATGCGCGAGGAAAAAGTGATCGTCGCCGATATCGCGGTGGTCGATCCGGCGCTGACCGGATCGGCGCTCACCATGCACATCCTCGTCCGGATGCAACAGGCCGGGCCGCAGACTATGGACGCATTCGCGCGCGAGATCGCCCGCCACCCCGAAATCACGGGGGCGTGGGACGTGACCGGCGACGATGATTTCCTGCTGAAGGTGCAGATCGGCTCGATGGAGGAATATGACGCCTTCACGCGCCGCGCGCTGGGCGAGGACAAGGGCGTGCATTCGTTCAAGACGCTGATCACGATCCGGCACATCATCGAGAATGACGTCGCGCGCCGGCCGCTGCGCGATTTCTGACGCCGACCGCGGGCGGGCGGGGGCGTGGCGGCGCCGGGCGAACGGCCGTTAGCGACCGTTAGTTGCCGCTCCACCTCTACTTCGTCATCCCCGCGAAAGCGGGGACCCAGCGAGCTGCCGTTGCTACTGGTTTCCCGCCTTCGCGGGAATGACGAATGTTGGGGTGGCCGCTTCCCACCCAAAGCCGCGATTCTCCGCGCACGAAAAAGGGCGGCACGCGGCCGCCCTTCGGGATCCCGGCTTTCGCCGGGATGACGCATTTCTACCCCGCGCGCTTCAGCGCACGAGGAAATGCATCACTTGATCTTGGCTTCCTTGAACTCGACGTGCTTGCGGACACGCGGGTCGTACTTACGCACCGACATTTTTTCGGTCATCGTGCGCGGGTTCTTTTTCGTGACATAGAAAAAGCCCGTGTCGGCGGTGCTCACCAGCTTGATCTTGACGGTCGTCGGCTTGGCCATGGCCCTGTTCCTCGAATTAACTGCACATCCACCGGAGGTCCGAGGGATGCGGCGGGACTAGGGCCCCGACGTTGGTGTGAAAAACATGAAAGGGCCGCGCGACGCCGCGCCGCCCCTCAATATCCGGGCGCCTTTGGCGGGATTCGGCCTTTCTGTCAAGCGAAAGGAAGGACGGGCGGCACATCGGCCGCCCGTCCGGAGGGGTCAGGTTTATGGCCTTAGGCGTTCTTGATCTCGAAACGGACGCGCATTTCCTTCCAGCTTTCCTCGGCCACCCCGCCGCGCGTCGCGGGCTTGAAGCGCCACTTGGCCAGCGCACGCCGTTTCGTCGCCTCGAAAAACGCCGCATCGTCGGCGCTGACCAGCTCGACCGCCTTCACCCGCCCGTCGGTGCCGATCAGCACGCGGACGACCGCGACGCCCTCGATCCCCTCGCGCTGGGCGCGTGCCGGATAATCGGGCTGGAAGAGATCCGCATAACGTTGGTCGAGCTGCGCGAGCACCAGCTTGGGTATCGTTGGCGGATCGGCTGCGCGCGCCGGCGGGCCGGGATCAACGGGGCCGACGTCGGGTATCGAGGGCCCCGTATCGGCCCAGGGTTCCGTCAGCGGTGTTGTCGGAAAGACCGGGACGACGACGTCGGGCGTCGATGCGGTCCGCGGCGTTGGCTCGACATCGTCGGCCTGTTTGGGGGGCGGCGGATCAATCGGTTTCTGGAGCTCGACCAGCGTGCCGGTCATCGGCTTGCTCTTCGGCGCCATCTCAATAATCATCGGCGACAGCGCGACCGCGACGACGAGCGCGGCGGGCAGCCCGACCGCGAACAGCGCCGCGACGGGGTGGTGGCGGGCGTCGCTGCCATAGCTGTTGCGGGGCAGCGGCACCGCCGCGCCGGCGGGCGCGGTGGTCGCCTCGGGCGCCGTCATAATCGCCGAAATCAGGGGTATCAGGGTCATGGCCTCTCTCCTTGCCTGTATGACCCGGCCCCGCCGCGTTCCGACCGTTGTTGTCGGCCAGGTCAGAATGAAGTGATATTATAACATCACGTCACATGTCAAGTGGATCGGTAAACAAGCTTTCACGCGATGCTGTGGGAGACCTAGGCGGCGGAAAGCCGCACCACCGCCTGATCCTTGTCGATCAGCGGCAACAGCTCGGCCATGTCGGGGCCATGGTCGCGCCCGGTGAGCGCGCGGCGCAGCGGCAGGAAGAGCGCGCGGCCCTTTGCCCCCGTCGCCTCCTTCACCGCGGCGGTCAGCGCATGCCAGGGGTCGGCGCCCCAATCGATCGCCGGCGCAGCCTGCGCCGCCGCTTCGAGTACCGGCCGGTCGGCCGCTTCGGCGGGCGGCGGCGCGAAGGGGCCATCGAACACGGGCACCCACTCGGCGGCCTCGGCCACCGTCATCACATTGGGCCGAATCGCGTTCCAACGCGCCGCGGTGATCGCGGCGGGCAGGCGGTCCGCGATCGCCGCATGGTCGGTGTGATGCAATATCTTCTGGTTGAGCAGCGCCAGCTCGGCCTCGTCGAAGCGCGCGGGGGCGCGGCCGAAGCGCGCGAAATCGATGCTTTCGACCAGCGGCGCAACATCCGTCACCGGCTCGACCGGATCGCTCGTCCCCAATCGGGCGAGCAGGGCGACGAGCGCGATCGGTTCGATCCCGTCCTCGCGCAGGCTCGCCATGCCGAGCGAGCCCAGCCGCTTCGACAATTTGCCCTCGGTCCCGACGAGTAAAGCCTCATGCGCAAAGGCGGGCGGCGTCGCGCCAAGCGCGGCGAACATCTGAACCTGCGACGCGGTGTTCGACACATGGTCCTCGCCGCGCACGACATGCGTGATCCCCATCGCGATATCGTCGATCACGCTCGGCAGCAGGTAAAGCCAGCTGCCGTCGGCGCGGCGCACGACCGGGTCGGACATTGTCTTGGGCTCGAAATGCTGCGGTCCGCGGACCATGTCGGTCCACTCGATCGCCGCGTCATGGTCGAGCCGGAAACGCCAGTGCGGTGCGATGCCCTCGGGGACCGGCGCATCGGCGGGCTTGCGCTCGTAAACCGGCGGCAGCCCGCGCGAGAGCAATATCTTGCGGCGGATATCGAGCTCTTCGGGCGTCTCGTAACAGGCATAGACGCGCCCCGCTGCCTTCAGCTTTTCGAACTCGGCCCCATAGAGCGCGAAGCGCGCCGACTGCCGTTCCTCGCCGTCGATATCGAAGCCCAGCCACGCGAGGTCGGCGCGAATCGCGTCGACATACTCTTCTTTCGAGCGTTCGAGGTCGGTGTCGTCGATGCGCAGCAGGAAACGCCCGCCATGCTTGCGCGCCCACAGCCAATTGTGGAGCGCGGTGCGGACGTTGCCGACATGCAGGGTGCCGGTCGGCGAAGGGGCGAAACGGGTCACGACGGTCATGCGCCGCGCCTATAACCGCATATTCGGCCGCCGTCAGTCGTCTTCCGCGATCTTGCGGTTCTGGACGATGTGCGCGGCCCAGCGCAGCGCCATGCCGACGACCGATAGCGCGGCGCCGGCGATCACGGCGCCGACCAACGCGCGATCCTCATCGGGCGCGGGCCATGCGGCCCACGCGAGCAGCGCCACACTGACGATCGACAGCGCATACCCAATCCCGGTGAGCCAGTTCGCCACGACGCGCTACGCCGTCCGGAAGCCGTGCGTAATCGGATAGCGCCGGTCGCGCCCGAAATTGCGCGTCGACAGCTTGACCCCCGGCGGCGCTTGGCGGCGCTTGTACTCGGCGAGCATCAGCAGGCGTTCGATCCGCGCCACCGCATCGCGATCGAAGCCGTATTTCGCCACGACATCATCGACGCTCGCTTCCTCCTCGACGAGCATATGCAGCATGCGGTCGAGGTCGGCATAGGGCGGCAGGCTGTCCTCGTCCTTCTGGTCGGGGCGCAGCTCGGCGCTCGGCGGCTTGGTGATGATGGTATCGGGCATCACCGGGGTCACCGGGTTGCGCGACAAGCGCGGCACATTTTCGTTGCGCCATTTCGCCACCGCGAACACCGTCATTTTATACGCGTCCTTCAGCGGATTATAGCCGCCCGCCATGTCGCCATAGATCGTCGCATAGCCGACGCTCATCTCGCTCTTGTTGCCCGTCGTGAGCAGCATCGGGCCGAATTTGTTGCTGAGCGCCATCAGGGTGACGCCGCGGATGCGCGACTGGACATTTTCCTCGGTGATGTCGACGTCCTTGTCGGCGAAGCTGCCCGCGAGCATCGCGTCGAACGCCTCGACCGCGGGGACGATCGAGATGGTGTCGAGCTTGCACCCGATCATCGCCGCGCAGCCCGCGGCATCGTCGAGGCTGGTCTGGCTGGTGAAGCGGCTCGGCATCATCACGCACCACACCTTGTCGGGACCGAGCGCATCGGCGGCGATCGCCGCGCAGATCGCCGAATCGATCCCGCCCGACAGGCCGAGCACGACGCCGGGGAAACGGTTGCGTTCGACATAGTCGCGCAGGCTCACGATCATCGCGCTATAGATGTCGGCGGGATGCGCCTCCCACTCGGCGATCGCGCCCGTCTCGCACGTCCAGCCGTCGGCGCCCTTCGTCCAGTGCGTGACGCGCTCCTCGGGCTCCCAGTCGGTCAGCCGGTGCGCCGTCGTCCCGTCGCGGTTCAGCACGAACGAGCAGCCGTCGAACACGATCTCGTCCTGCCCGCCGACGCGGTTGAGGAAAATCACCGGCAGCTTTGTTTCGGCGACGCGGCTGGCGAACACCTGCGTCAAACGCCGCTCGTCCTTGTCGATCTCATAGGGGCTGCCGTTGACCGAGATCAGCAGTTCGGCGCCCTGCCCCACCAGATGCTGGCAAACCTTCGGCAACCACCCATCCTCGCAGATCGGCAGGCCCAGTTTCACCCCGCGCCATTCGACGATATCGGGGAGCGGCCCGGGAACGAACACGCGCTTTTCGTCGAAGGTGCCGTAATTGGGGAGCTCGTGCTTCCTTCGCGTCGCGACGATCCGGCCGCCGTCGAGCAGCGCGACGATATTATAGAGGCTGTCGCCTTCCCGTTCGACCGAGCCGACGAGAATCGCCGGGCCGCCATCGGCGGTATCAGCGGCGAGTTCGGCGAGCATCGTCGCGGCGCGCTCCGCGAGCGCGGGCTTCAGCACCAGATCCTCGGGCGGATAGCCGATCAGCTGGAGTTCGGGATAAAGGATCAGGTCGGCCCCGCTGTGCCGCGCGCGGACGTTGCGCATCGCGGCGGCGTTGGCGGCGAGGTCGCCCACGACCTGCGTCATTTGCGAAAGAACGATGGTGAGCTTTTGTGTCATGCCGGTGGTTTAGGCCGACGCGCGCCGATTTCAACTGCGGCGCGCGCTGCCCATCGGGCTTTAACCCCTTCCCCTATCGGCCCGCGCTGGCTAAGGGGGCGCGCAATCCCACTCCGCGCGAAAGGGCTTCGCAGCGCATGAAACTCATCTCCGGCAACAGCAACCTCCCCCTCGCCCGCGCGATCGCGGACTATCTGGAACTGCCGCTGACCGACACCAGCGTACGCCGCTTCGCCGACGAAGAGGTCTTCGTCGAAATCCATGAGAATGTCCGCGGTCAGGATGTCTTCGTCGTTCAGCCGACGAATTATCCCGCGAACGACAATCTGATGGAGCTGCTCATCATCAACGACGCGCTGCGCCGCGCTTCGGCCAAACGCATCACCGCGGTCGTCCCCTATTTCGGCTACGCCCGCCAGGACCGCAAACCCGGCCCGCGCACGCCGATCTCGGCGAAGCTCGTTGCCAATCTGATCACGACCTCGGGCGCCGACCGCGTGCTCGCGATCGACCTGCACGCCGGGCAGATCCAGGGCTTCTTCGATATCCCAACCGACAACCTCTACGCCGCGCCGGTGATGAGCGCCGACATCCAGGCGCGCTTTGCGGGCAAGAATCTGATGGTCGTGTCGCCTGACGTCGGCGGCGTGGTCCGCGCGCGCGCGCTCGCCAAGCGGCTCGACAACGCCCCGCTGGCGATCGTCGACAAGCGCCGCGAGCGCGCCGGCGAATCGGAAGTGATGAACATCATCGGCGACGTGAAGGGCCGCTTCTGCATCCTGATCGACGATATCGTCGATTCGGCAGGCACGCTCTGCAACGCCGCCGCGGCGCTGAAGGCGGCGGGCGCCGAGGGCGTCGTCGCCTATTGTACGCACGGCGTATTGTCAGGCGGCGCAGTCGCGCGCGTCGATGCGAGCGAGCTTACCGAACTCGTCATCACCGATTCGATCCAGCCGACCGACGCGGTGAACGACAGCAGCAAGGTTCGCGCGCTCACCGTCGCGCCTTTGCTCGGCGAAGCGATCAAGCGCATCGCCGACGAATCGAGCGTCTCCTCGCTGTTCGACTGATCGCATCAGCGCGCGACGAGCGCGCCAACGATATGTTCGAGCTGCCGCCGGAAGGTCGTATGATCGGGCACGGCATGCACCAGCCCGCGCGCGGTCCAGCATAGAGCCTGCGCCATACTGCCCGCGCGCGAGACCGCCGAGCCGGGCCCGCTGAAGCGGATCGCTTCGGCCATCGCGGCGACCAGCCGGCGCTCGGCCGCCCGGACCGCCTCGGGCGGATCGCGCTGGAGCGTCGCGACGATCTCGGTGCCTTGTGGCGAGGCGTGAAGGGCGTCCATGTGCCGGCCTGCCCATGCGTCGAGCGCGTCGGTCAGACGTTCGACGAGCGTCTTTGCGGGCTGGTCGATGCTGGCGAGCGCGGCGGCCAGCGAGCTGTCGATCAGGCATTTGGTCGCCCAATCGACCAGTGCCCCCTTCGATCCGTGCCGGTTATAGAGCGCCTGTCGCGACACACCGAGTGCGCGCGCGACATCCTCCATCGACGTCTTGCGCAATCCGTAGCGCGCGAAGGTCGCGACAATCGGATCGAGGGGAAAGTCACCCGGCATATGAGTGATTTTACAACTTATACCTATATTGTAAAATTGATAAAATCAGGGCTGCGGTCGGTGCAATAGGTTTGCATGGACTGGCGGCCGGAGGCCGGCTGAGCTAGCGCAGGGCCATGTCGATCACATCAGACCTTACCCTCGCCAATCGCCTTGCCGACACCGCCGGCGAAGCGATCCGTCCGCTCTTCCGCTCCAACTGGACGCACGAGGCCAAGCCCGATGCCTCGCCCGTGACCGAAGCCGACCGCGCCGCCGAGGCCGCGATGCGCCGCCTGCTCGATGCCGAGGCGCCGCGCGACGGGATCATCGGCGAGGAATATGGCGCCGAGCGCCCCGACGCGTCGCGCCAATGGGTGCTCGACCCGATCGACGGCACCGTCAGCTTCATGGCGGGTCGCCCGATCTTCGGCACGCTGATCGCGCTGCTCCAGGATGGCTGGCCGATCCTCGGCATCATCGACCAGCCGATCAATGGCGAACGCTGGGTCGGCGCACTCGGACAGCCGACCTTGTTCAATGGTGCGCCGGCGCGCACGCGCCCCTGCCGCACCCTTGCCGATGCGGTGCTCGCGACGACCGGCCCGCAATATTTCGCCGACCATGACGCCGAGCATTTCATGGCGCTCGCGGCGAAGACGTCGCACAAGCGCATGGTCTTCGGCGGCGACTGTTATAATTACGGCCTGCTCGCGAGCGGTCATATCGACCTCGTCGTCGAGGCGGGGTTGAAGCTCCATGATTTCGCCGCGCTTGCTCCCATTGTCGAAGGCGCGGGCGGGACAATGTGCGACTGGAACGGCGATCCGTTGAGCGCCGACAGTTCGGGGCATGTCATCGCAATCGGCGACCCCGCACGGCTCGAGGATGTGATAGAGGGACTCGCCTGTCACCACTGACAAGGAGAGGAACGGACATGGCTTTTCAAGGAAGCTGCCATTGCGGCGCGGTGACCTATACGGTCGAGGGCGACATTCCGGGCACGGCGATGAGCTGCAATTGCTCGCACTGTCGGCGCAAAGGCTTCCTGCTCGCCTTCGTGCCCATCGACCAGTTCCGGCTGGAGAGCGGCGCCGACAAGCTCGGGAGCTACAAGTTCAACAAGCATAATATCGACCATCAATTCTGCACCGATTGCGGGTGCCAGGGTTTCTCTGTCGGCACCGGTCCAGACGGCTCAAAGATGGCCGCGGTCAACCTACGCTGCGTCCCCGACGCCGACCTTGATGCGCTCAATATCCAGAAGGTCGACGGCGCCAGCTTTTAATCCCCGAATCGCTTGCATTTCCGGGCGAATCCCCCTAAGCGCCCCGCTTCCGATTGTGTCGGCTGGCTGAAAGGGCTGCCAGGCCGATACGCAAACGGACTTCCAAAGGAGACCAAAATGCCCAAAATGAAGACCAAGAGCGGTGTGAAGAAACGCTTCAAATTCACCGCTTCGGGCAAGGTGAAGCACGGCGTCGTCGGCAAGCGTCACCGCCTGAGCAGCCACAATGCAAAATATATCCGCACCAACCGCGGCACCAGCGTGCTCAGCGATTCGGATGTGGCCCATGTGCGCCTCTGGGCGCCCTACGGCCTGAAGTAAGGAGCGCTAAGGCATGTCACGCATCAAACGCGGCGTCACCACGCGCGCCAAGCATAAACGCGTATTGGAACAGGCGAAGGGCTATTATGGCCGTCGCAAGAACACCATCCGCGTCGCCAAGCAGGCGGTCGAAAAGGCCGGCCAGTACGCTTATCGCGACCGCAAGGTTAAGAAGCGGAATTTCCGCGGTTTGTGGATTCAGCGTATCAACGCCGCGGTCCGCGCCGAGGGCCTCACCTATTCGCAGTTCATGCACGGCGTGAAGCTGGCCGGGATCGAACTCGACCGCAAGGTCATGGCCGACCTCGCGATGAACGAAGGCAATGTCTTCGGGGCGATCATCGCCCAGGCAAAGGCGGCGCTGCCCAAGGCAGCCTGACGCTTTTCAGCCAAGGCAAACGAAACAAGGGCGGTGCCGCCGGGGCCGCCCTTTTTCTTTGGGATCGCAATGGCGGCTAACGATGTCCTATCCATCATCGTCACCCCGGACTTGATCCGGGGTCCCGCTTGAGGTCGAAGCCAGCCTGTGCGTCAAAAAGCGGGATCCCGGATCAAGTCCGGGATGACGAAGGAAAATGAAGCGCCGTCCGCTTCCCACCCGAAGCGGAAATCTACCGTCACCCGCCCAAACGAAGAGGCGGCGCGCAGCTCCCGCTCCGCGCCGCCTCGACAATGGTTCCAGTGGAAACCATCGCCCCCCGCCCGATCCGAATAGCCGTGGGTCGCAGAAAGCTGACGGCCGGAACGAAGCTCGGAAAATCAGTCGTTTATTTCAGGTCCCCGCCAAGCCCCATCCCTTGGCGTCACGCGGCGATTCTCCTCACACGCCCCCTTCGGAGCGGACCGCGCAACTATGCAGCAGCAGCCGCGTATAAAATTGTAAGAACCCGACAAATATTGGCGCGGGGGCATTGTTTTTCATGCACTTCGCCCTCTAGGAATGGGACAGCATGCCGCACAGCGACGCATCTCCTCTTCTTCCGGCCGGCGCGCGCGTCGCCACGCGCTTTTTTCCGCTGTCGCCCGCCTTACGCCCCTATGTCAGCACCATCTATCTGAGCGAAGTCGCCGGAACCGACGGCAGCCGGGTCGAGGATTATCTGCACCCCGAATGGGCGAACCTGCGATTCATCGAGGGCGACCGGCCGCTCGCGGCGATCGGTGACAGCCCGGTGATCAAGGCACCCCGCTTCGTCGCCACGGGTCCGACAAGCACCGCGACATATTTCGCGGTGGGCAACATGCGTGCCTGGGGTATCGGCATCCTGCCGATGGGCTGGGCCAAGTTCATTCCCTTGTCCGCCGAAGACCTGGCCGACCGCATGACCGACGGCGGCACCCATCCGGCCTTTGCTCCCTTTGCGCCGTTGCTGGGCGCCTTGCGGCAAGTGAAGGATGTCGACGCCGCGGCGGCGCTGATCGACGGCCATGCCTGCGCCCTCCTCGCCGATGCGCCGCCCGACGACCCGGCGATCCTTGCCGCGCATCGGGCGCTGGTCGACGACGAGGTGACGAGTGTCGCCGATCTGTCGGCCAAATTGTCGCTCTCCGAACGTTCGATCGAGCGGCTGTGCCACCGTGCCTTCGGCTTTTCGCCCAAATTGCTGTTGCGGCGCCAGCGCTTCCTGCGCTCGCTCGGTCGCTTCATGCTCGACCCGTCGATGGCGTGGATCGATACGATGGATCACCATTATTACGACCAGGCGCAGTTCACGCGCGACTTCCAGCGCTTTATGGGCATGAGCCCGCGCGACTATGCCGCGCGCGCCAAGCCGATCTTGGGCGCTGCGGCGTTTGCGCGGGCTGCCGCTGCCGGCGCCGCGGTGCAGGGTCTGCACAAGCCGGCCGGATAGCCCCGTTTTCCGCCAAGTGACTTGACCCGCGCGGCGCGTTCGGTGCAAGCGGCAGGCGACGGACGCGCGGCTAGCCGCCCTATCCATAGAACCAGAGAAATGCAGGCCGACAGCGCCAGCGCCGCCGGAACAGGACGAACGACAATGAGCGACATTCAGGCCATTCAGACCCGGCTGGTGGACGAGATAGCGGCGGCGGCCGACCTCGATACGATCGAGGCACTGCGCGTGTCGGCGCTCGGCAAGGCGGGGGCGATCACCGCGCTGCTCAAGACGCTGGGCGGGATGACCCCCGATGAGCGGCAGGCGAAAGGCCCCGAAATCCACGCGCTGCGCGAAACGGTCACCGCGGCGCTCGGCGCGCGCAAGGCGGCGCTCGATGCCGCGGCGCTCGACATCAAGCTTGCCGCCGAAGCGATCGACATGTCGCTGCCCGCCGACGCAGGCCCACGCGGCAGCGTGCATCCGGTCAGCCAGGTGATGGACGAGCTCGCCGAAATCTTCGCCGACATGGGCTTTGCCGTCGCGACGGGCCCCGAGATCGAGGACGACTGGCGCAACTTCACCGCGCTCAACATTCCCGAAACGCATCCGGCGCGCGCGATGCACGACACCTTCTATTTCCCCGACCAGATGCGCGGGGGCGCCGACGCCGGTCCGGGTGAAGGCGGCCGCATGCTGCTGCGCACGCACACCTCGCCGGTGCAGATTCGCACGATGATGAGCCAGGAGCCGCCGATCCGCATCATCGCGCCGGGCCGCGTCTATCGCAGCGACAGCGACGCGACGCATACGCCGATGTTCCACCAGGTCGAGGGGCTCGTCATCGACCGCGGCATCCATATGGGCCACCTCAAATGGACGCTCGAAACCTTCCTCAAAGCCTATTTCGAGCGCGACGACATCGTGCTCCGCCTGCGTCCCTCCTATTTCCCCTTCACCGAACCCTCGGCCGAGGTCGACGTCGGCTATAAACAGGAAAAGGGCCGCCGCATCGTCGGCGGCAATGGCGACGACGAAGGCCATGCGTGGATGGAGCTGCTCGGCAGCGGCATGGTCAACCGCCGCGTGATCGCGAACTGCGGACTCGACCCCGACGAATGGCAGGGTTTCGCCTTCGGGGTCGGCGTCGACCGGCTCGCGATGCTCAAATATGGCATGGACGATCTGCGCGCTTTCTTCGACGGCGATCTTCGCTGGCTGTCGCATTACGGGTTCGGCGCGCTGTCGGTCCCTACGCTCAGCGGGGGGATTTCAGCATGAAGATCACCCTCGACTGGCTGAAAGAGCATCTCGACACGAGCGCGACCGTCGATGATGTCGTCGCGACGCTAAACCGTATCGGCCACGAGGTCGAAGGCGTCGAGAACCCCGCCGAAAAGCTCGCGGGCTTCCGCGTCGCCAAGGTGCTGACCGCCGAACGTCATCCGCAAGCCGACAAGCTGCAAGTGCTGACCGTCGACACCGGCGATGGCGGCGCTCCGCTGACCGTCGTCTGCGGCGCCCCCAACGCGCGCGCCGGCCTGATCGGCGTGCTCGGCCTGCCCGGCGCGGTCGTGCCCGCGAACGGCATGGAGCTGAAGGTCGCCGCGGTACGCGGCGTCGAATCGAACGGCATGATGTGTTCGACGCGCGAGCTCGAGCTTGGCGACGATCATGACGGGATCATCGAGCTTCCCGCCGACGCCCCGATCGGCACGCCCTTTGCCGATTACAGCGGCGCGGGCGATCCGGTGATCGACATTTCGATCACCCCGAACCGGCAGGACTGCATGGGCGTGCGCGGGATCGCGCGCGACCTCGCCGCGGCGGGGCTCGGCACGCTGAAGCCGCTCGATATCCCGACGATCATCGGGGAGGGTGCGCCCGCGACCGAAATCGCTACCCTCGATCCCGAGGGCTGCCCCGCTTTCTACGGCCGCACGATCAGCGGCGTCACCAACGGCACCGCGCCCGAATGGATGCGCCGCCGCCTCGAAGCCGTCGGGCAGCGCTCGATCTCGGCGCTCGTCGACATCAGCAATTATGTGATGTTCGATCTCGGCCGCCCGAGCCATATCTATGACCGCGCCCAGCTCACCGGTGCGCTCGTCGCGCGCCGCGCGAAAGACGGCGAGACGGTCACCGCATTGAACGGCAAGGACTATACCCTCACCGACACGATGACGGTGATCGCCGACGATCAAGGCGTCCACGACATCGCCGGCATCATGGGCGGCGAGCATAGCGGGTGCAGCGAGACGACGACCGACGTCCTGATCGAGGTCGCCTATTTTGCCCCCGAACGCATCGCGCTCACCGGCCAGGCGCTCGCGCTGACCAGCGACGCGCGCAGCCGCTTCGAGCGTGGGGTCGATCCGGCGTTCCTCGACGACGCGACCGCGATCGTGACCGCGCATCTACTCGCGATTTGCGGCGGCACGCCCTCGGCCATGACGCGCGCGGGCACCCCGCCCGCCGAAGTGAAGACGGTCGATTACGACCCGGCGCTGTCGGCAACGCTCGGCGGCATCGCGATCGCACCCGAACGGCAGCAGGAGATTCTGACCGCACTCGGTTTTTCGGTGATCGAACAGGGTGGCCGCTGGCAGGTCGCGGTGCCGAGCTGGCGCCGCGATGTCGACGGCGCCCCCGATATCGTCGAGGAAGTCACGCGCATCATCGGCTTCGACGCCGTGGCATCGGTGCCGCTGCCGCGCACCGACGGCGTCGCGAAGCCGACCGCGACCGCCGAACAACTCACCGAACGCCGCGTGCGCCGCGCCGCGGCCGCCGCCGGGTTCGACGAAGCGGTGACCTGGTCGTTCATCAGCGAAGCCGATGCCGCGCCGTTCGGCGGTGGCACGTGGAGCCTCGCGAATCCGATCAGCGAAGACCTGAAGGTCATGCGCCCGTCGCTGCTCCCCGGCCTGCTCGCCGCGGCGCAGCGCAACCAGAATCGCGGCGCGAACAGCATCCGCCTGTTCGAGATCGGGCGGCGCTATCTGTCCGACGCCGAGCATCCGACGCTCGCCGTGCTGATGGCGGGCGACAAAAAAGCGCGCGGCTGGCAGGCGGGCAAGGCCGCGCCGTTCGATGCGTTCGACGCCAAGGCGGCGGCGCTGTCGCTGCTCGAGGCCGCGGGCGCGCCCGCCGACCGGTTGCAGGTGATGGAGGCGGTCACGACCGGCAGCATCTGGCACCCCGGCCAGTCGGCGACGCTACGGCTCGGTCCCAAGGCGGTGCTCGCCGAGTTCGGCGCGCTCCACCCGCTGCTAACGCGCGCCTTCGACGTCGACGGCCCGGTGATGGCGGTACAGATCTTCCTCGACGCGATCCCAGCGAAGCGCGCGAGCGGGCCCGCGCGCGCGGCGTTCACCCCGCCCGCGTTGCAATCGGTGCGCCGCGACTTCGCCTTCCTCGCGCCGACCAGCCTGACCGCCGCCGATCTGGTGCGCGCTGTCCGCGGCGCCGACAAGGCGGCGATCGTCGATGCGCGCCTCTTCGACCGCTTCGCGGGGCAAGGCGTGCCCGAGGGTCAGGTCAGCCTCGCGGTCGAGGTCGAGCTGCAGCCGCTGGAGAAGAGCTTCACCGACGCCGAACTGAAGGCGATCGCCGACAAGGTGGTCGCCGCGGCGGCGAAGGTCGGGGCGGCGCTGCGCGGCTGATCTTCGTGTCGGCGAGGGATGAAGGGGAGAGTTTGATATGGACACCCGCCACCTCGTCGACCGCGAGATCGCGCCGATCATCGACCTGTTTCCACGCGTCGATCTCGACGCGGCGCCGATCGCCCAGATTCGTGCCAAGGCGGCGGAGACTTATTCGATCCTGCCGCCACCGGTCATCGCGCCCGAAAGGTTGCTCGTGCCGTCGATCCATGGCGGACCCGACATAATGGTCTTCCTCTATCGCCCGGCGGAAACACGCCCGGGCGGCGGCGCGATCCTGCACATCCATGGCGGTGGCATGGTGATGGGATCGGTCGAACAGATGCAGGCCGGACCCGCCGCGCTGGCGGCGGCCGCGGGCGTTCCCGTCGCGTCGGTCGAATATCGGCTCGCCCCCGAGCACCCCTTCCCCGCACCGCAGGAAGATTGCCATTCGGCGCTGGCGTGGCTCGCGGGACAAGCCGAGGCGCTCGGCTTCGACGCGGGCCGGATCATCGTCGCGGGCGAGAGCGCGGGCGGCGGACTGGCCGCCGCACTCGCGATCATGGCGCGCGATCTCGGCGGGCCCGCGATCGCGGGTCAGCTCCTGACCTATCCGATGCTCGATCACCGCACCGGCGGCGATGCCTGTCCGTACAACAATCCGACGACCGGCGAGTTCATCTGGACGCGCGCAAGCAATCGCTTCGGCTGGCGCGCGCTGCAGGGCGACTATAAGATCGACGACACCCGGCGCGGCTGGTTTTCGCCGAGCCTTGCCGACGATCTGTCGAACCTGCCCCCCGCCTATATCGCGACCGGAAGCCTCGACCTCTTCTTCGACGAAAATCTCGACTATGCGCGCCGGCTCGTCGCGGCGGGGGTGCCCGTCGACCTGCACAGCTATGCCGGCGCGATCCATGCGTTCAATGCAATCCCCGACGCCGCACTGTCGCAGCGTTTCAACGGCGGGCTGCTCGCTGCGGCGGCGATGATGGCGGGACCCTCAGGCGGCTGAAGGGCAAGCATCTTGTGATATGGTTTTGGCGAAACAACGCCCTATATCGAACCCAAGATGAGGGACGGATATGCCCGGCCATAGCCATTATCAGCTTTTCGAAACCGCGGCCGGCGTCGCGGCCATCGGCTGGACGCGCACCGGCATTATGAGCTTTCGTCTGCCTGCGCCGACCGCGGCCGAAGCCGAGCGCGCCATTTTACGCCGCCTGCCCGACGCGGTGCGTAGCGAGCCCCCGGCCGAAATTGGGGCTGTCATCGACGCGGCGATCCGTTATTTCGAAGGCGAACGGATCGAGTTTTTCGACATACCGATCGATCTGGGCGAACAGCCGCCCTTCTTCGCACAAGTCTATGCTTTGGTACGCAAGCTCGGCTGGGGCGAAACAACCACCTATGGCGCCGTCGCACGGGCGCTGGACGTGGGGCCAGAACATGCCCGCGCCGTCGGGCAGGCGATGGCGACGAATCCCGTGCCGCTGATCATCCCCTGTCATCGCGTCATGGCTGCGGGTGGCGGAATCGGCGGGTTCTCCGCGCCGGGCGGCTCGCAATCCAAGGCGCGGATGCTCGAACTCGAAGGCGTGCCCCTTCCCCCGGTGCAGCAAGGGTTCGACTTCTAGGCCGCGACGGCATCCTCGCTATGGCTCGTCGCCGCTTCGAGCAGGCGTTTCTCGAGGCTCTTCACGCGCGCCGGGCTGTCGATCTTGTCGCCGATCAGGTCGGTCACATAGAAGGTGTCGACCGCGCGCTCGCCATAGGTCGCGACATGCGCGCTGTGCACCGTTACCTTCGACTGGAACAGCGCATAGGCGAGCTGATTGAGCAGCGCGGGGCGGTCCTGCGCATTGACCTCGATCACCGTAAACCGATTGGAAGCCTTATTGTCGACAAAGACGTTCGGCGCGACGCGGAATGCCTCGGCGCGCGTGCGCGGCAATGCCCGCGCTTCGAGTTTGGGCAGCAATTTGTGGCGGTTGGCGAGCGCATCCTCGATCGCGCGGGTCAGCCGGCCGATCTGCCCCGCTTCGGCGAACGGCCGTCCGAGCGGATCCTGGACAAGAAAATTGTCGAGCGCGAGCCCGTCGCGCGTCGTGTGAATGCGCGCATCGATGATGTTGCCGCCGGCAAGGTGGATGCCCCCCGCCATGCGATAGAATAGCCCTGGATGGTCGGCGGCGAGCACCATCACCAAGGTCGCGCCGCGATCGTCGTCGGGAACCGCGGCGATATGCAGCGGCGCATCGCCCGCCTGCCGGATATGGACGAGGTTGGCGGCGATGACCTCGACCGGTTCGGCGATCCAATAGCTTTCGGGAAGGCGTTTTGCGACCTTGTCGAAGGTTTTTTGGTCGAAGCCGAACTGCGCCGCGACCGCTTCCTTCTTGCTTTCGATCCGCGCCTCGCGGCCGCGCTGCTTGTGGCCGAGGCGCAGCACTTCTTCGGCGGCGTCGTAAAGCTCGGTGAGCAGCTGGCGTTTCCAGCCGTTCCACACTCCGGGGCCGACCGCGCGAATGTCGACGACGGTGAGCACGAGCAGCAGTCGCAGGCGTTCGGGCGATTGCACGACCTGCGCGAAATCGAGGATCGTCTTGAAATCGGCAAGGTCGCGCTTGAACGCGGTCGCCGACATCAGGAGGTGATAGCGCACGAGCCACGAGACGGTCTCGGTCTCCGCCTCGTTCAACCCGAGCCGCGGGCAGACGCGCAGCGCCAGTTCGGCGCCGAGCACGCTATGGTCGCCGCCGCGCCCCTTGGCGATGTCGTGGAGCAGCACCGCGACATAGATCACGCGCCGCGAATGGATCTGGTCCATGATCGCGGTCGACAGCGGATGATCGTCCTTGAGCCGGTTCTGCTCGATGTCAGCGAGCAGCCCGATCGCGCGGATCGTATGCTCGTCGACCGTATAATGATGGTACATGTCGAACTGCATCTGCGCGACAACGCGGCCGAAATCGGGAACGAAGCGGCCGAACACCCCCGCCTCGTTCATCCAGCGCAGCACCGTTTCAGGGTCGCGCGGGCTCGTCAGCACGTCGAGGAACAGCTCGTTGGCGCGTGCGATGCGGCGCACCCCGCGCGCGTCGATCAGCTTCGCATCGTGGCGCGCTTGCCGCATCGCCTGCGGATGGATTTCGAGGCCATGCTTGTCGGCGAGCGCAAAAATCTCGACCAGCCGCACCGGCTCCTGCTGGAAAAAGTCGTCGCTCGGCAACGCGAGCCGGCCGCGGTCGAGCACGAAGCCGTGAAGCTTGCCCGGGCGGCGCCGGATCGTCGGCAGGAAACGCCGCCCGCGCGCCGCCATCTGGTCGTCGAGATGCGCGAGGAAGGTGCCGGTGACGTCGCCGACGCTTTTGGCGTGGAGGAAATAGAGCTGCATGAAGCGCTCGACCGCGCTCTTGCCCGGCCGGTCGGCAAAATGCATCCGGCGCGCGATTTCGGGCTGGAAATCGAAGGTCAGCCGGTCCTCGGCGCGGCCGGCTAGAATATGGAGGTGACAGCGCACCGCGAGCAGGAAATTTTCGGCGCGCGCGAACTGGCGAAGCTCGCGCCCCGACATCAGCCCCGCATCGACCAGCTCGGGCACGGTGCGCACGCGGTGGATGAACTTGCCGATCCAGAAGAGCGTATGGAGGTCGCGCAGCCCCCCCTTCCCCTCCTTCACATTGGGTTCGACGACATAGCGCGAATCGCCCATCCGCTTGTGCCGCTCGTCGCGCTCGGCGAGCTTTTCGGCGACGAATGCGCGCGCATTGCCCGCGACAACTTCGGCATCGAAGCGCGCCGACGCCTGATCGTAAAGCGCCCGGTCGCCCCAGATGAAGCGCCCTTCGAGCAGCGCGGTGCGGATCGTGAGATCCTCCTTCGCCGCGCGCACCATCTCGTCGAGCGAACGCGACGAATGGCCGACCTTCAGCCCGAGATCCCACAAGGTATAGAGCTGCGCCTCGATCACCTGTTCGGTCCAGCTGGTCTGCTTGAACGGCGTCAAGAAGCCGATGTCGATATCGCTGTGCGGCGCCATTTCGCCGCGCCCGTAGCCGCCGACCGCGATCAAAGTGATGCGCTCGCCCGCCGAGCGGTTGGCCGACGGATAGAGATGGCCGGTGGTGAAATCATGGCTGAGGCGGATGATCTGGTCGATCAGGAACGCCGTCGCATTGGCGACGACGCGCCCCGACGAGGGGCGTTCGAGCAGCCGGCGCTCGATCTCGGCGCGGCCATCCTCGAGCGCGCCCTTGAGCAGGTCGACCAGCGCGCGGCGGCGTTTTCCGGTGTCGCTCGTTTCACCGGCGATCTCGTCGAGCCGTCCCGCCAGCGCGCGGCGATCGATGATCGCGCGGCGCTGGTCGAGATTGTCGAACAGGTCGCTCATCGCTCGTCCGCCATCAGCCGCTTGAGCGCATAGAGCGCGTCGAGCGCCTCGCGCGGGGCGAGCGCATCGGGATCGATACCTGCCAGCGCCTCGCGCAACGCATCCTTCACCGCCGCCGGCGCCTCGGCGAGCGTTGCGGCGAACAGCGGCAGATCGTCGAGCCCCGCGGCGAGCCCGCCGGTCTTCTCGCGCCCCGCCTCAAGCTTGGCGAGCACCGCCTCGGCGCGCTTCACCACCCCTGCGGGCACGCCCGCAAGGCGCGCGACCGCGAGGCCGTAGCTGCGGTCGGCGGGACCCTCAGCGAGTTCGTGGAGCAACACCAGATCGCCCTGCCATTCGCGCGCGCGGACATGGTGGAGCGACAGCGCGTTCAGCGTTTCGGCGAGCCGCGTCAGCTCGTGATAATGCGTCGCGAACAGGCAGCGGCACTTGTTGACCTCGTGCACCGCCTCGACCACCGACCAGGCGAGCGCGAGCCCGTCATAGGTCGAGGTGCCGCGCCCGACCTCGTCGAGGATGACGAAGCTTTGCGGGGTCGCCTGCGCGAGGATTGCCGCGGTCTCGACCATCTCGACCATGAAGGTCGAGCGCCCGCGCGCGAGGTTGTCGCTCGCACCGACGCGGCTGAACAGCCGGTCGACGAGCCCGAGCTTTGCGGCAGCAGCAGGGACGAACCCGCCCGCCTGTGCGAGCACAACGATCAGCGCATTCTGGCGGAGGAAGGTCGATTTACCACCCATATTCGGACCCGTGACGAGCCAGAGCCGGTCGCGTTCCGACAAGGACACATCGTTGGGAACGAACCGTTCGCCCGACTTCGCGAGCGCCGCTTCGACCACCGGATGGCGGCCACCGCTGACGTCGAGGCACGGATCGTCGGAAAGATCGGGGCGGCACCAATTGTGACTCATCGCATGATCGGCGAGCGCCGCGGCGACGTCGATGCGCGCGAGCACGTCGCAGCTCGCGGCAATCGCCTCGCGCCGCGCGATCGCGGCGTCGGTCAGCGATTCGAGATGCGCCAGCTCGGCGGCGATCGCGTGGACGCCCGCCTGCGTCACGCGGCTCGCGGCTTCGTGGAGGTCGGACGAGTTGAAGCGCACGACGCCCGCGAGCGTCTGGCGATGGGTGAAGCCCGATTCGGGCGCCATCAGTGCGTCGGCGTGCTTCGCCGGCACCTCGACATGATAGCCAAGCACGCCATTGTGGCGGATCTTGAGCGAGGCGATACCGGTGCGGTCGCGATAGTCGGCTTCGAGCGCGGCGATCGCCTTGCGCCCATCGCGCGCGGTTTCGCGCAGCGCGTCGAGCGCATGGTCATAGCCTTCGGCGACATAGCCGCCCTGCGCGGCGTCGACCGGCGGGGTTTCGATCAGCGCGCGGCTGAGTTCGTCGACGAGCGTGCCATGGCCGTCGAGCCCCGGAAGCAGCCGCGTGAGCAGCGGCGGCAGGTCGGGCCGGCGCGCAAGCCGTTCGCGCAAGAGCCGTGCGCCGCCGAGCGCATCGCGGAGCTGCGCCAGGTCGCGCGGCCCGCCGCGCCCCGCGACGAGGCGGCCGAGCGCGCGCCCGGCGTCGGGCAAAGCGCGGAGCGCCGCGCGCAGTTCGCCGCGCCACAAGGCGTCGCGCGCGAGACCGTCGACAAGGTCGAGCCGGTCGAGGATCGCATCCTTGTCGGTGAGCGGGCTCGCGAGATCGTCGGCGAGCAGGCGTGCGCCCGCCGCGGTGACGGTGCGGTCGATCGTGCCGAGCAGGCTGCCGTCGCGCGCACCCGCCATCGTGCGGACGAGTTCGAGGCTTTCGCGCGTCGCGGCGTCGATCGCCATCCGCCCCGACGCGAGATGGCGCAGCGGCGGCTGGAGGAAGGTTGGCCCGCCGGTGCCGACATGGTCGAGATAGGCGACGAGCGCGCCCATCGCGGCGATTTCGCCGCGCCCGAACTGGCCGAAGCCGTCGAGCGTCTGGACGCCGAAGAAGCTTTCGAGCCGCTTCTGCGCGCTCGTGCTCGAAAAGTCCGCGGGCGGCCGCCGCACGATCTGCCGCGCCGACGAGATCGGCAGGTCTTCGGCGCTCTCGCTGATCAGAAGCTCCGAAGGCGCGAGCCGCGCGAGTTCGGCGTCGACCGCTTGCGCAGGAACCGCGACGACTTCGAAGCGCCCCGTCGAAATATCGGCGGCGGCAATCGCCACCTCGCCGTCGCTGCCGATCTGCGCAAGCGCGGCGAGCCGGTTCGCGCTGCGCCCTTCGAGCAGGCTTTCCTCGGTCAGCGTCCCCGCGGTGACGAAGCGCACGATGTCGCGCGCGACGAGTGCCTTCGATCCGCCGCGCGCCTTCGCCTCGGCAGGCGTCTCGATCTGTTCGGCGATCGCGACGCGGTGCCCGGCGCGGATCAGCCGCGCGAGATAGGATTCGGCGGCGTGGACGGGAACGCCACACATCGCCACCGGCTGCCCATCATGTTCGCCGCGCGAGGTGAGCGCGATGTCGAGCGTCGACGCCGCCGCCTTCGCGTCGTCGAAGAACAGCTCGAAGAAATCGCCCATGCGATAGAAGAGCAGGCAATCGCCCGCCTTGTCCTTCAGCGACCAATATTGCGCCATCATCGGCGTCGCGGCGGGCGCGGGATTGTTCATATTGGCAGCGGAGCGGGCGGTGACAGGCATGCGACATGCTTAGGGACGGATATGGGGCCGTGGCAAGACGCGCGCGCGATTCGCGGGTTCCATTTCCGCTTGGCGACGCTAGGGAATGGGCTCGGGCGCGCATCTTGTGAATTCATTTGAGAGGATAAACGATGGATAGTGGCAGCAAGGTGCAATTTTCGGACCGCGAGGCTCTGCTGTACCACGCCTATGGCCGGCCCGGGAAAATCGAGATCGTCGCGTCGAAACCGATGGCGACGCAGCGCGACCTCAGCCTTGCCTATTCGCCCGGTGTGGCGGTTCCGGTGCTCGCGATCGCCGAGGATCCGGCCAAGGCCTATGATTATACGATCAAGGGCAATCTGGTCGCGGTGATCTCGAACGGTACCGCGATCCTGGGGCTCGGCAACCTCGGCGCGCTCGCATCGAAGCCGGTGATGGAAGGCAAGGCGGTGCTGTTCAAGCGCTTCGCCGACGTCGATTCGATCGACCTCGAGGTCGACACCGAAGATCCGCAGCGCTTTATCGAGGCGGTTGAACTGCTCGCGCCGAGCTTTGGCGGCATCAACCTCGAAGATATTGCCGCGCCCAACTGCTTCATCATCGAGGCGGCGCTGAAAGAACGCATGAACATCCCGGTGTTCCATGACGACCAGCACGGCACCGCGATCATCACCGCGGCGGGCCTGATCAACGCCTGTTACCTGACAGGACGCGATCTCGCGACGGTGAAGGTCGTCGTCAACGGCGCCGGCGCGGCGGCGATCGCGTGCACCGCGCTGATCAAGGCGATGGGCGTGCGGCACGAAAATGTCATCATGTGCGACCGCAAGGGCACGATCTATCAGGGCCGCACCGAAAGCATGGACCAGTGGAAGTCGGCGCATGCGGTGCCGACCGAAGCGCGGAACCTGACCGAAGCGCTCGTCGGCGCCGACGTGTTCCTCGGCCTGTCGGCCGCGGGGGCGCTGAAGCCCGAGATGGTGAAGGATATGGCGCCCGCGCCGATCATCTTTGCGATGGCGAACCCCGATCCCGAAATCTCGCCGCCGGACGCCCGTGCAGCAAGACCTGACGCGATCATCGCGACGGGACGGTCGGACTATCCGAACCAGGTCAACAATGTGCTCTGCTTCCCCTTCATCTTCCGCGGCGCGCTCGACGTCCATGCGACCGCGATCAACGAGGAGATGAAGATCGCGGCTGCGTATGCGATTGCCGACCTTGCGCGCCAGCAGGTGCCCGAGGAGGTCGCCGCGGCCTATGGCGGGCGCGCATCGAGCTTCGGCCCCGAATATATCATCCCCTCGCCCTTCGATCCGCGGCTGATGGAAATCGTGCCGGCGGCGGTCGCCGAAGCGGCGATGAAGAGCGGCGTCGCGCAGCGGCCGATCGCGAATCTCGACGAATATCGCACCCAGCTCCGCGCGCGGCTCAATCCGACCACCTCGGTGCTGACGCTCGCCTATGAAGCCGCGCGCAACAATCCGAAGCGCGTCGTCTTTGCCGAGGGCGAAGAGGAAGTCGTGCTGCGCGCCGCGATCCAGTTCCGCGATGGCGGGTACGGAATCCCCGTGCTCGTCGGGCGCGAGGGGCTGCACGACAAGCTTCGCGCGATGGGCGTCGCCGACGCCGAAAGCTTCGAGGTCCACAACAGCGTCAATTCGCCGCACGTCCCGCAGATGGTCGACATGCTTTACGAACGGCTACAGCGCCGCGGATACCTCCGCCGCGACGTCGAGCGCATGGTCAATCGCGACCGCAACATCTTCGGTTCGCTCTTGCTCAAAATGGGGCTCGGCGATGCGATGATCACGGGCACGACGCGCACCTACTCGCAGTCGATGCGCGAAATCCGGCGCGTGATCGACCATGCCGAGGGCAAGACACCGTTCGGCATCCACATTCTGGTCGATCAGCACCACACCATCTTCATGTCCGATACGACGGTGAACGAGCGGCCGACCGCCGAGATGCTCGCCGATATCGCCGAGCGTACCGCGCAGGTCGCGCGGCGCATGGGTCACGAACCGCGCGTCGCTTTCCTGTCCTACTCGACCTTCGGCAATCCCGAGGGAAGCTGGCTCGAAAGCATCCGCGAGGCGGTATCGATCCTCGACCAGCGGGGACCCGCCTTCGAATATGAAGGCGAAATGGCACCCGACGTCGCGCTCAATGAGAAGGTGATGAAGAATTATCCCTTCTGCCGCCTGTCGGGACCCGCGAATGTCCTGATCATGCCGGGGCTGCAATCGGCCAATCTCTCGGCGAAGCTGCTCCGCGAACTCGGCGGCGGCGCCGTCATCGGCCCGATGCTCGTCGGCATGGAAAAGCCGGTGCAGGTCGCGACGATGGCGTCGACCGCGTCGGACCTCGTCACGCTGGCGGTGCTCGCGGCCGGCGGGATAGCGCAATAAGAAAAAGCGGCGGTGCCCCGGGGCACCGCCGCTTTTCTGTCCGTTGCCGGTATCTGCGGGCTTATTGCCCCGGCGCACCCGCACCCGGCGCACCGACGGCGCCGATGTTGCCGAAGATATCTTCGAAGAAGCTGCGATGACGGCCGAGCGTCGGCGTCTTGTCGCCTTCGGGGCTGATCTTGCTCACCAGTTCGAGACCGGTGCGATCAACCGCGGCGACATTGCCCGCGGCGTCGAAACGGACGCGCAGCACCTGCTGATCGACCGGGCGCGGCTTGGCGAAGGCGAGCTGACGCGTTTCGCGCGACACATAATAATATTCATTGTTACTGAACTGGCCGACGAAGGTTGGACGGCCGAGCGTCTTTTCGACCGATTCGCGGTTATCGACGCCCGGCGTGATCGCCTCGGTGAGCAGCGGATCGACGACATAGCCCTGCCGTCCCTTGAGCTGCGCGCAACCGCTGGTGGCGAGCGCGACGGCGAGGCCGAGCACGACGAGGCGCGCGCGCGGGGCAGGAAGCGAAAGGATCGAATTCGGCATCAAATATCTCCGTTGCGCCTGTCCGCCGCTTGTCCGGGCGGTCGGCGCTGGCTCTCGCGCCTCTTAACCGCAAGCGGACAGCGCGCACAAGCCGCTTGTGCCGCGGCAAAGCTTGCCACAAGCTGACCGGCGGCTCTTTTCGGGCGGCCCGAATGCGCCTAAGCAGCTGCCATGTTCTCACTTCGCAAACTCTTCAAATCCGATCCCGACCCGCGCGAGGCCCGCCGCCCGCTATGGAACGCCGTCGTCGCCGCCGCTCGCGCGCCGCACTGGTACGCGCAAGGCAGCGTTCCCGACACGCTCGACGGCCGCTTCGACATGATCAGCCTGGTGATGGCGCTCGTGCTGCACCGGATCGACGACGAACCGGCGCACGGGCTCGCGGGCGTCCAGCTCACCGAATTGTTCGTGAACGACATGGATGGGCAGATGCGCCAGATCGGCTTTGGCGACATGGTCGTCGGCAAGCAGGTCGGCCGGATGATGAGCGCGCTCGGCGGGCGGCTCGGCGCCTATCGCGCCGCCGATGGATCGGACGAATTGCGCGGCGCGCTGGTCCGTAATCTGTGGCGCGGCCAAGAGCCCGCCGCAGCGGGGCTCGCGCATGTGATGGCCGAGGTCGCGGCACTGCGCGGCGCCCTCGCGGCCACCCCGGTCGCCGATCTTATTGTCGCGGATCATCTGGGCGGAGCCGCACGTTGAGCACCCCGCCCGAATTCTCGCTCGTCGTGACGCTGGCCGACGCCGCGCATGGCCGCACGCTTTCGGTCGAGGTCGATGCGGAGGCGCGCGCGCGGATCGCCAAGCGGCTGGCGCTCGTCGCGCTCGACCGCTTCGTCGTCACCGGCGAAGTCCGCGCCATCGCCGGCGGCATCGGCGCGAAGGGCGAGGTGCAGGCCAAGGTGGTACAGGCGTGCGCCGCGACCGACCTGCCCGTTCCGGCGACGATCGTCGAGCCGTTCGACCTGCGGTTCCTGCGCGATGTCGATGCGCCGGTTGGCGAGGACGAAGAGATCGAGATCGGCAGCGACGATCTCGATCTGTTGCCGCTCGAAGGCGACCGCGCCGACCTCGGCGAAGCGGCGGTGCAAACGCTCTCGCTCTCGCTCAACCCCTTCCCGCGCCATCCCGACGCCGACCGCATCCTCGCCGAAAAGGGCGTGCTCAGCGAAGAGGCAGCGGGGCCATTTGCGGCGCTCGCCAAGCTGCGCGGAAAGCCCGACGCTTAGCGGCTTTCGTCGGGGGCGGGCTTTGCCTCTTCCTCGACCAGATCGGCGACCGCGGCGCCCAGCCCCGGCTCTTCCTTCGCGGGCGGCGTTTCGGCCTTCGGCTTTTCCGCCGCCTCGCCCGCGGCCTTTTCGTCGCGGGTCGGGGGTAGCGCGCCGCCCAGCGCGTTGGCGAGGCCGAGCAACTGCTCGCCGATCACCTTGTCGACGGAGGGCGCGATATCGGCGACCTTGAAGCGCATATAACCGCCGACGACATAGTCGAAGCGCAGCGCGCTGCCCGTCGGGGTTTCCTTGATCTGGATCGTCAGCGTGCCGGTCAGCGCCTCACCCTGGAGCGGCCCGAACGCGCCCGACAGGCGCAGCATCTGGTTCGGTTTCGAAAAGAGGATGCGCGCGTGCTGCACGCTGCCGACGCCCGCCCCGGTGTCGGGCAATTTCTCGCAGAAACAGCCGCCCGCCTGCTGATCGAGCCAGAAGTTCGCGGCGTCGCCCGACCAGCTATGATCCTTCGACCACCAGCTTTGCGGCATGCGGAGCATTTTCCACACGTCGGCGGGGGTCGCGGCGACCTGCGCCGTATGCGCAACGGTGAAGCCGATTTCGCTCTGGTCGACGACCTTGGCGTTTGCAGCCGGCGCAAAGGCAAGCGCCGCGATCAGCGCCGCACCTGCGAAATATCTGGAAATTGCCATCAGCCTGTCCCCCTTGGCGCCTCAATAACCGGCGCCGGGGGGACTGGCTAGCCTCAGCCCGCGAGGATGGTTTCGATCGCGTCGTTGACCTCGTCGATCGGCGCCATGCCGTCGACATGGGTGACGATCCCGCGCGCTTCATAGATCGGCAGGATCGGCGCGGTCTTGGCGCGATATTCGGCCATGCGCGTGCGCACCGTTTCCTCATTGTCGTCGGGACGGCGCTTGAATTCGTCGCTGCCGCAAACGTCGCAGGTGCCTTCGACCTTCGGCAGCTTGTAGCGATCATGATAGCCCGCACCGCATTTGGCGCAGCTGAAGCGGCCGGTAATGCGATCGACGAGCGCGTCTTCCTCGACCTGCAGCTCGATCACATGGTCGAGCTTGCGGCCGCGCGCCGACAGGATGGTGTCGAGCGCTTCGGCCTGTGCCGCGGTGCGCGGATAGCCGTCGAAGATCACCGAAACGTCGCTGCCGAGCTGGTCGAGCCGTTCGCCGATCAGGCCCGAGACGATTTCGTCCGAGACGAGTTCGCCCGCATCCATCACGGCTTTCGCCTGCACGCCGATCGGCGTTCCCGCCTTGACCGCGGCGCGGAGCATGTCGCCGGTCGAGAGCTGGACCATGCCATGCTCGTCTTCCAGGCGCACCGCCTGCGTTCCCTTGCCCGCACCCGGCGGACCCAGCAAAATGATATTCAGCGTCATGGGGACCCCTGTTTGCCCTACCGTGTCGCGGTTGGCGTAGCGGGCGCTTTAGCGCCGCGCAACGCCCCCCTTCAATTTGGCCTTCTTGATGAGGTCGCCATATTGATGCGCGAGCATGTGGCTCTGGATCTGGCTGATCGTGTCGATCGTGACGTTCACGATGATCAGCAGGCTGGTACCGCCGAGCTGGAATGGAAGACCCGATCCGGCGATGAAATATTCGGGGATCAGACAGATCGCCGCCAGATAGGCCGCACCGAGCACGGTGATGCGCGTCAGCACATGGTCGAGATAGGCGGCGGTGTTCTTGCCCGGGCGGATGCCGGGGATGAAGCCGTTCTGGCGCTTCAGATTGTCGGCGGTTTCTTCGGGGTTGAAGACGACCGCGACGTAGAAGAAGCAGAAGAAGATGATGCCCGCGGCATAGAGCGCCATATAGAGCGGCTGGCCGTGCGCGAGATACTGGTTGAGCGTGATCAGGAAATCGCCGGTCGCGGTGTCGCCCTGAACGTTCTGGCCCATCATCTGCGTGACCGTCAGCGGCATCAGCAGCAGCGACGAGGCGAAGATCGGCGGGATCACGCCCGCGGTGTTGACCTTGAGCGGCAAGTGGCTGCGGTCGGCCTGCATCCCGCCACGCTGTGTCGCGCGCTTCGGGTACTGAACGAGGACGCGGCGCTGCGCGCGTTCCATGAAGCTGATGAACGCGATGATGACGATCGCGCCGCCGACGACCGCGAGGATCGTGCCGCCGCCCATCGAGCCTTCGCGCACCTGCGTGAACATCTGGGCAAAGCTGCGCGGCAGCTGGGCGAGAATGCCCGCCATGATGATCAGCGACACGCCGTTGCCGATACCGCGGCTGGTGATCTGTTCGCCGAGCCACATCAGGAAGAGCGTACCGCCGACGATGCTGATGACCGCGCCGATGCGGAACATCATGCCGGGGTCGACGACCGCGGCGATGCCCTGCGTCGCGCCGAGCGATTCAAGCCCGACGGCGATGAAATAGCCCTGGATCGCGGTCAGGAAAACCGTGCCGTAGCGCGTATATTGGTTGAGCTTCTTGCGCCCGCTTTCGCCCTCTTTCTTGAGCGCGGCAAGGCTGGGCGAGAGCGCCGCCGCCAGCTGCACGACGATCGACGCCGTGATATAGGGCATGACGCCGAGCGCGATGATGCTCATGCGCTCCAGGCTGCCGCCCGAGAAAGTGTTGAAGATGTCGAGCACGCCGCCCGACGCCGCCTGGCTGTAGAGCGACGCCAGCGCAACGGGGTCGACCCCCGGCAGCGGCACGAACGACAGGAAACGGAAGACGATCAGCGCGCCGATCGTGAACCAGATACGGTTCTTGAGTTCGGTCGCCTGACCGAACTTCGAAAAGTTCAGGTTGGAAGCAAGCTGGTCGGCGCGAGAGGCCATGGTGATCTTTCCTCGAGTGGCGGACCGCGCCCCCGCGACCCGGCGCCTATGTGCGTTCGCCAGTCACGAAGCGCAAGGGCAAAGGCCCGAATTCAGATGCGTCGGGGGCGGATCGACCTGTCGCCGACCCGCCCCCGTAAGCATTAGTTCTTGGCGGCCGCTTCGGCCTTGCGCTTGGCTTTCTTGCCTTCGCCTTCGGCCTTCGGCTCGGGCAGTTCGACCTTGCCGCCAGCTTTTTCGACCGCTTCGATCGCGCCCTTCGACGCGCCGGCAACGGCGAAGTTCAGCTTCGCGGTGATTTCACCCTTGGCGAGGAGGCGGACGCCGTCCTTGCCGCCGCGGGCAACGCCGGCAGCCTTGAGCGCGGCGTGATCGATGACAGCCTTGGCGTCGAGCTTCTTCTCGTCGACCAGCTTCTGGATCATGCCCAGATTCACGATCGCGAAGTCCTTGCCAAAGATATTGTTGAAGCCGCGCTTCGGAATACGCATGTGGAGCGGCATCTGGCCGCCTTCGAAGCCGTTGATCGCGACGCCGCTGCGGGCCTTCTGGCCCTTCTGGCCGCGGCCGGCGGTCTTGCCCTTGCCCGAGCCGATGCCGCGTCCGACGCGCATACGGCCCTTGCGGGCGCCATCATTGTCACGAAGTTCATTAAGCTTGATCGTCATTGCACTCGCTTTCGCTTTTATCGCGCTGATAGATAGGGGTCGGGTCGCGAGGGGTTCAGCCCTCGACGACTTCGACCATGTGCGGCAGCTTGCGGATCATGCCGCGCACTTCCGGGGTGTCGACCAGTTCGACCTCGCGGTGCATCTTGCCCAGGCCGAGGCCGGTCAGGATCGCACGCTGGCTCTTGGGACGACGGATCGGCGAACCGATCTGGCGGATCTTGATCTTCTTGTCAGCCATCGTCTTACTCCGTCACCGCCGCGGCTTCCGCCTCGGCTGCGCGGTCGGATGCACCGCCACGCTTGATCAGGTCCGAAACCTTCTTGCCGCGGCGCTGCGCGACCGACTTCGGGCTGGTCTGCTCGCCGAGCGCTTCGAAGGTCGCACGGATCATGTTGTAGGGGTTCGAGGTGCCGACCGACTTGGTCACCACATCGGCGACGCCCAGCGACTCGAACACGGCGCGCATCGGGCCACCGGCGATGATGCCGGTACCGGCGGGTGCCGAACGCAGCGTCACATTGCCGGCACCGAAATGACCGCGGCCATCATGGTGCAGCGTGCGGCCATCGCGCAGCGGAACGCGAATCATCGCCTTCTTCGCGGCAGCGGTTGCCTTCGAAATGGCTTCGGGCACTTCGCGCGCCTTGCCATGACCGAAACCGGCGCGGCCCTTGCCATCGCCGACGACGACGAGCGCGGCGAAACCGAAGCGCTTGCCGCCCTTCACGGTCTTGGAAACGCGGTTGATGTGAACGAGCTTTTCAATCAGCTCTTCGCCACCGTCTTCGTCGCGCGGGCGACGATCGTCGCGGCGGCCACGGCCACCGTCACGACCGCCACGACCACCGTCACGGCCGCCGCCACGGCCGCGGCGCGGAGCCTGGCCATCGGTGGGGGCTGCTTCGGGAGCGCCTTCGACGTTCTGTACTTCGTCTGCCATGATTAGAACTCCAATCCGCCTTCGCGAGCCGCGTCGGCCAGCGCCTTGATGCGCCCGTGGAACAGGAAACCGCCGCGGTCGAACACGACCTGCGTCACGCCCGCCTTTTTCGCAGCAGCGGCGAGGCGCTTGCCAACGTCGGCAGCCGCCGCAGTGGTCGCGCCGGTCTTGCCGCGGACATCCTTGTCCAGCGTCGAGGCCGAAGCGAGCGTCTGCCCGGCAGCGTCATCGATGAGCTGTGCATAGATGTGGCGACCCGAACGGTGCACCGACAGGCGAGCGCGGCCACCCGCGCGCTGACGGAGGGCGGTACGGACGCGCTGACGGCGTTTTTGGAAAGGGGTAAGATGTGCCATGGCTTACTTCTTCTTGCCTTCTTTGCGGAAGATGTACTCGCCGCGATATTTGATGCCCTTGCCCTTATAGGGTTCGGGCTTACGCCAACGGCGGATTTCCGCCGCGACCTGGCCGACCTGCTGCTTGTCGATGCCGCTGATCTCGATCGTCGTGTTATCCGGCGTCTTGATCTCGATGCCTTCGGGCACCGCGAAATCGACATCATGGCTGTAGCCGAGCTGCAGCTTCAGATTCTTGCCCTGCGAGTTGGCGCGATAGCCGACACCGGTGATTTCGAGGACCTTGGTGAAGCCTTCGGTCACACCCGTGATCAGGTTCTGCACCAGCGTGCGCTGCATGCCCCAGAAAGCGCGAGCTTCGCGGGTGCCGTTCGCGGGCTGGACCGAGATGCTGCCTTCGGCGACTTCATAGTTGATGAGGTCGGAAAGCGGCATCGCGAGCGTGCCCTTCGGGCCCTTGACCGACAGCTGGCCGCCGTCGATCGCGGCGGTAACGCCGCCGGGGATTGCCACTGCCTTTTTACCAATGCGCGACATCAGAACACCTCCGCCAGCACTTCGCCGCCGACATTATGTTCGCGTGCTTCGGCGTCCGAGAGAACGCCGCGCGGGGTCGACACGATGGTGATACCAAGGCCGTTGCGAATGATCGGAAGTTCTTTCGAACCCGAATAGACGCGGCGGCCCGGCTTCGAAACGCGCGCCACATGGCGGATCGCCGGCTGCCCTTCGAAATATTTCAGTTCGATGCGGATGCCCTTGTGCTGACCCTTGGCACCCAGCGCTTCTTCGCTGTAGCCGCGGATATAGCCTTCGCGCTGGAGAACATCGAGAACGCGGACACGCAGGGTCGAAGCCGGCGTCAGGACGCTGTCCTTCTTCGCCGTCTGGCCGTTGCGGATGCGGGTGAGCATATCACCCAGGGGATCGGTCATTGCCATCTTGTCAGTCCCTTACCAGCTCGACTTCACAACACCGGGGATCAGGCCCTTGTTGGCCAGATCGCGGAGCTGGATACGGCACAGCCGGAATTTGCGATAATAAGCGCGCGGGCGCCCCGTCAGCTCGCACCGGTTACGGATGCGGGTCGGGTTACCATTGCGCGGGATTTCCGCCATCTTGAGGCGCGCGATCAGACGCTCGCCATCGTCGAGCGAGCTGTCCGCTGCAATCGCCTTCAGCTTCGCGTAACGGCCGGCGTATTTCTTCACCAGCTGCTTGCGACGCTCGTTCTTGTTTACCGAACTCAGTTTCGCCATGACTTAAGTTCTCTTTCCTTCTTGAAAGAGCCTGCCAGATCCCGGGGGGATCAGGCGGCTTCCTTTTCCTGCGCTTCGATCGGGAAGGGGAAGCCGAACAGCTTGAGCAGTTCGCGGGCTTCATCGTCCGTACGGGCGGTGGTGGTGACGATCACGTCCATGCCGCGCACCTGGTCGATGCGGTCATAGTTGATCTCGGGGAAGATGATCTGCTCTTTCAGGCCCATGGCATAGTTGCCACGGCCGTCGAAGCTCGTCGCCGACACGCCGCGAAAATCGCGGATGCGCGGCATTGCGATCGTGATCAGGCGGTCGAGGAATTCGTACATGCGTTCGCGGCGCAGGGTTACCTTGCAGCCGATCGGCATGCCTTCGCGCAGCTTGAACTGTGCAATCGACTTCTTCGCCTTGGTCACGACAGGCTTCTGGCCGGCGATGAGTTCCATCTCGGCAGCGGCCGATTCGACCTTCTTCTTGTCCTGCGTGGCTTCGCCGACGCCCATGTTGAGCGTGATCTTTTCGATCTTCGGCACTTCCATCGCATTCTTGTAACCGAACTTCTCGGTCATCGCCTTGACGATCACATCGTCATAGCGAGTGCGCATGCGCGGGGTGTAGTTGTCAGCCATTGAGCGTCTCCCCGGACTTCACGGCCACGCGGACCTTCTTGCCGTCCTTGGTTTCAAAACGAACGCGGGTCGGCTTGCCGGTCTTGGGATCGGCAATCGCGACCTTGCTCGCGTACAGCGGCGCTTCCTTGCGCTCCAGGCCACCCTGCGGGTTGGTCTGGCTCGGCTTGCGGTGGCGCGTGATGACGTTGACGCCAGCGACGACGACCTTGCCGTCTTTCGGCAGGCTCTGCGTCACTTCGCCGGTCTTGCCCTTGTCCTTGCCGGACAGGATGACAACCGTGTCGCCCTTCTTGATCTTTGCCATGCTCATGGTCAGAGAACCTCCGGTGCCAGGCTGATGATCTTCATATAACCGCGGCCGCGCAGTTCGCGGACGACGGGGCCGAAGATACGGGTGCCGATCGGCTCCTCGTTCTTGTTGACGAGCACGGCGGCGTTGCTGTCGAAACGGATGACCGAGCCATCGGCGCGGCGCACGTCCTTGGCGGTGCGAACGATAACGGCGCGATGCACGTCACCCTTCTTCACCTTGCCGCGGGGCTGGGCTTCCTTGATCGACACGACGATCACGTCGCCCACGCCGGCGGTACGACGCTTCGACCCGCCCAGCACCTTGATGCACTGGACGCGCTTGGCACCGCTGTTGTCAGCGACTTCCAATTGTGACTGCATCTGGATCATCGATGCATTTCCTTCTTTTTTGGCCTACCGGGATGCCCCGGCGGTTCCGTGAAACTCAGCTTAGGCGTCAGCAGCCGTCTTGGGCTTGCTGTGGGTGTCGACCTTGTCGAGCACCTTCCACGTCTTCAGCTTCGAAATCGGCTTCGTTTCCTCGATGCGGACGGTTTCGCCGGCCTTGATGGCGTTGTCCTCATCGTGGGCGTGATACTTTTTCGAGCGGCGGATGATCTTGCCGTACAGAGGGTGCTTCACCTTCCGTTCGACCTTCACCACGACGGTCTTGTCGCCCTTGTCGGACACCACCGTACCGGTCAGAATGCGCTTCGGCATCGATAGTCTCCTTACTTCGCGGCCGAGCGCGTGCGCTCGGTCTGCTGCGTCTTGATGCGGGCGATCGAGCGCCGCACTTCCTTGACGCGCGATGCTTTTTCAAGCTGGCCGGTGGCCGCCTGGAAGCGGAGGTTAAAGGCCTCGCGCTTCAGTTCGCCAAGCTGTTCGGCGAGCTGGTCGTCGGTCTTGGCCTTGAAATCTTCGGTCTTGGCCATGTCCTTAACCCTCCAGATGCGAGGTGTCGCCGAGACGGGCAATCACCTTCGTCTTGATCGGCAGCTTCATCGCGGCGCGTTCGAACGCCAGCGCGGCCACGGGGCCGGGGACGCCGTCGAGTTCGAACAGGATGCGACCCGGCTTCACGCGAGCGGCCCAGAATTCCGGCGAACCCTTGCCCTTACCCATACGGACTTCGGCAGGCTTCGACGACACCGGGACGTCGGGGAAGATGCGGATCCACAAACGGCCCTGACGCTTGATCGCGCGGCTGATCGCACGGCGAGCCGCTTCGATCTGGCGTGCGGTGATGCGCTCGGGTTCCATCGCCTTCAGCCCGTAGGAGCCGAAGTTCAGGCTGGTTCCGCCCTTGGCATTGCCATGGATGCGGCCCTTGAAAGCCTTGCGGAACTTGGTTTTTTTCGGTTGCAGCATGTCAGCAGTCCTTAGCGGCGATCTTCACGAGCCGGACGGACGCCGGTCGTCTGTGCGTCGAGCATCAGACGGTCGGTCGCCATCGGGTCGTGGCCGAGAATCTCGCCCTTGAAGATCCACACCTTGATCCCGCACACGCCATAGGCGGTGTGAGCGGTCGATTCGGCGTAGTCGACGTTGGCGCGCAGCGTGTGAAGCGGCACCCGGCCTTCGCGGTACCATTCGGTACGTGCGATTTCCGCGCCGCCGAGACGGCCGGCGCAGTTGATGCGGATGCCTTCGGCGCCCAGACGCATCGCCGACTGAACCGCACGCTTCATGGCGCGACGGAACGCGACGCGGCGTTCGAGCTGATCAGCAATGCCCTGGCCGACGAGCTTGGCGTCGACTTCGGGCTTGCGGATTTCGACGATGTTCAGCGACACGTCGCTGCCCGTCAGTTCACCGAGCTTCTTGCGCAGCTTTTCGATGTCCGCGCCCTTCTTGCCGATGATGACGCCCGGACGGGCGGCATAGATCGAGACGCGGCACAGCTTCGCCGGACGTTCGATCACGACCTTCGAGATCGCGGCCTGCGGCAGGTTCTTGAACACATATTGGCGGATCTTCAGATCCTCTACCAGCATGCGGCCATAGTCCTGGCCTTCGGCGAACCAGCGGCTGTCCCAAGTGCGGTTGACCTGCAGGCGCAGGCCGATCGGATTGCTCTTCTGGCCCATCTTACGCCTCTTCTTCCTGTTCGCGCACGACAATGCGGATGCGGCTGAACGGCTTGACGATCCGGGTCGACTTGCCGCGGCCACGAGCGTGCCAGCGCTTCATCGAGATCGACTTGCCCACGCTCGCTTCCTTGATGACGAGCGCATCAACGTCGAGGTTGTGGTTGTTTTCCGCGTTGGCGACGGCGCTGGCGAGAACCTTGCGCACGTCGACAGCCATCGCCTTCTTCGAGAAGGTGAGGATGTTCATCGCGTCTTCGACCTTGCGGCCGCGGATCAGCGCGGCAACGAGGTTCAGCTTCTGCGCCGAACCGCGAATCTGCGTGCCGACCGAGAGAGCCTCGTTATCCGCAACGCGGCGGGGGGACTTTTCCTTGCCCATTAGCGTTTGCCCTTCTTGTCAGCAGCGTGACCGGGGAAGAAGCGCGTCGGCGCAAATTCACCCAGCTTCATGCCGACCATGTCTTCGTTTACCGACACCGGCACGAACTTGCGGCCGTTGTAGACGTTGAAGGTCAGCCCCACGAACTGCGGCAGGATGGTGGACCGACGCGACCAGGTCTTGATCGGGGCATTGCTGCCGCCGTCCTGGGCCGTTTCGGCTTTCTTGAGCAGATGGAGGTCCACGAAAGGACCCTTCCAGACCGAGCGAGCCATGGCTTACCTCTTCTTCTTCGCGTGACGCGACCGGATGATCATCTTGTCGGTCGACTTGTTGTGGCGCGTACGCGCACCCTTCGTCGGCTTGCCCCACGGGGTAACCGGGTGACGGCCGCCCGAGGTACGGCCTTCGCCGCCGCCATGCGGGTGATCGACCGGGTTCTTTGCAACACCGCGCGTCAGCGGGCGCTTGCCGAGCCAGCGATTGCGGCCGGCCTTGCCCAGGTTGGTGTTCTGGTTGTCGGGGTTCGACACCGCACCGACCGTGCCCATGCACTCGCCGCGAATATAACGCTGCTCGCCCGAACCGAGACGCACGATGACGAGACCGCGGTCACGACCGACGACCTGTGCATAGGTGCCCGCCGAACGGGCGATCTGGCCACCCTTGCCCGGCTTCATCTCGATATTATGGACGATCGTGCCGACCGGCATCTGCGACAATTCCATCGCATTGCCCGGCTTCACGTCGGTCTTCTTGCCGGCGACGACGGTGTCGCCAACGGCCAGACGCTGCGGCGCGAGGATATAGGTCTGCTCACCGTCTTCATATTTGACGAGTGCGATGAACGCCGTGCGGTTGGGGTCATATTCCAGACGCTCGACGGTAGCCGGCATGTCCCACTTGCGACGCTTGAAGTCGATGAAGCGGTACTTCTGCTTGTGGCCACCGGCGATACCGCGCGAGGTCACATGACCCTTGTTGTTGCGGCCACCGGTCTTGTTCTTGCCTTCGGTCAGCGCCTTGACGGGCTTGCCCTTCCACAGCGACGACTTGTCGACGAGGATCAGGCCGCGCTGCGCGGGGCTGGTCGGATTATAGGATTTAAGTGCCATTTTCTCTGCCTTTTCCTACAATCAGACGCCGGTCGTGACGTCGATCGTCTGGCCTTCGGCCAGGCGAACGATCGCCTTCTTCACGTCGCTGCGGGTGTAGGGCTTGCCCTTCCAGCGCTTGGTCTTGCCCTTGGTGATCAGCGTGTTGACGCTGAGAACCTTGACATCGAACAGCGCCTCGACGGCGGCCTTGATCGCGGGCTTGGTTGCGTCGTTCGCAACCTTGAACACCACTGCATCGTTTTCGCTGAGCAGCGTCGACTTTTCGGTGATCACCGGAGCGAGGATCACGTCATAGTGACGCGCGTCGACTGTTTTTGCCTTAGCCATTGAAGCGTGCCTCCAGCTTTTCGAGGCCGGCGCGGGTCAGGACCAGCGTATCGGCGCGCAAAATGTCATAGACGTTGGCACCCGCGGCCGGCATCGCGTTGATGCCGATCAGGTTGGCCGACGCCATGGCGAAGCTTTCGTGCACTGCATCACCGTCGATGAAGAGTGCGCGATTGCCGAGTTCGAGCTTGCCGAGCTGGCCGGCGAGCGCCTTGGTCTTGGCGTCCTTGAGCTCGAGCGTGTCGAGAACGAGGATCTTGCCGCCCTTCGCCTTGTCGCTCAGCGCCATTTTCAGGCCGAGCGTGCGGATCTTCTTGTTCAGCGAGTGGCCGAAGGTGCGGGCACGCGGGCCATGCGCCTTGCCGCCGCCGATGAAGATCGGAGCTGCGCGATCGCCGTGACGAGCCGTACCGCCGCCCTTCTGGCGACCGAACTTCTTGCCGGTGCGCGACACGTCGCTGCGTTCGCGGGCGGCGCGAGCCGGACCACGGCGCTTCTCGAGCTGCCAGCTGACGACACGGTGGAGGATGTCGGCACGCGGGTCGACGCCGAACACATCGTCGTTAAGATCGATGTCCGCGCCGGCCTTGCCGTCGATGGTGTGAACCTTGACCTTCATGATCAGGACTCCTGTGCGCCGTCGGTGGTGGCAGTGTCGACCACGGTTTCTTCAACCGGGGTTTCCACGGGCGCATCAGCCGGGGCTTCTTGATTGGCGTTCGCTGCGCTCTTGATGCCCGCCGGATAGGGGGCCTCGGGGTGGCGCGGCAGCTTGACCGCATCGCGGACCATCAGCCAGCCGCCCTTCGAGCCAGGGACCGAACCCTTGACGAAGAGAAGGCCGCGCTCGACGTCGGTGCGGACGATTTCGAGATTCTGCTGGGTGCGGTTGCGTGCGCCCATGTGGCCGGCCATCTTCTTGTTCTTGAAGACGCGGCCCGGATCCTGGCGGTTACCGGTCGAACCATGCGCACGGTGGCTGATCGAAACACCGTGGGACGCGCGCATACCGCCGAAACCCCAGCGCTTCATCGCACCGGCAAAGCCCTTACCCTGGGTCACGCCCTGGATGTCGACAATCTGGCCGGCGACGAAATGGTCGGCCGACAGTTCGGCGCCGACGTCGAGCGTCGCGTCGTCGGCGACGCGGAATTCGACGATCTTCGCCTTGGGCTCAACTTCGGCCTTGCCGAAAGCGCCACGCTGCGGCTTCGCAACATTCTTCGCCTTCGCCGAGCCGGCACCGAGCTGAACGGCCACATAGCCGTCACGTTCTTGTTCGCGCACAGAAATGACCTGACAGCCTTCGAGGCTCAGGACGGTGACGGGCACATGGCGGCCGTCGTCCTGAAACAGGCGGGTCATCCCCATTTTCTTCGCGATCACGCCAGTCCGCATGATCATACTCCTCAACAGAGGCCGGGCGGACCATTCCGCACGGCGTGTGGGACCTCATCAAGGCAAACCCCGACGAGAACCCTCCCAGCCCAAAATTTCGATACATCGCCCCGTCCGGGCTGAGGTGCCGCCTTCCCTTAGGAGAGCGGCGAGACGGGGGACGCAGCCCGGTCTGGATGTTTCCGAAGAAACGACCGGCGGTATCCACCCTATCGTCGGTCCGGATCGCGCCGGACAATGCAGTCACCGAAGTGTCCTGCCGATAGAGACCCCGGTTTTCACCGGGGCTGCGCTGGCCTCAGGCCAGCTTGATCTCAACGTTCACGCCCGCGGCGAGGTCGAGCTTCATCAGCGCGTCGACCGTCTGCGGGGTGGGCTGCACGATGTCGAGCAGCCGCTTGTGGGTACGCACCTCGAACTGCTCGCGCGACTTTTTGTCGACATGCGGGCCGCGGTTCACGGTGAATTTTTCAATACGCGTCGGAAGCGGGATCGGGCCGCGAATAAGCGCTCCGGTACGACGTGCCGTATCGGCGATGTCGGTGGTGGCCTGATCGAGCACGCGGTGATCAAAGGCCTTCAGGCGAATGCGAATATTCTGCGTTTCCATGACTGTTCCAGTCGAATCCCGTCTAACGATGCGAAAGAGCCGAAATGGCCTGCTCCGATTTCCGCAGGGAAACCGGATCGGCCATCAAAATTCTTTAAGCTACGAGCCGCGCGAATCGCTTCCGAATCGCGCGGCTCGCGGCCCTATATTACTTTGTGACCGTGGCCACAACCCCTGCGCCGACCGTGCGGCCACCTTCGCGAATTGCGAAGCGGAGACCCGGGTCCATGGCGATCGGAGCGATCAGCTTGACCGACAGCTGGACGTTGTCGCCCGGCATGACCATTTCGGTACCGGCGGGCAGAATGACTTCGCCGGTGACGTCGGTGGTGCGGAAGTAGAACTGCGGACGATAGTTCGCAAAGAACGGCGTGTGACGGCCGCCTTCGTCCTTCGACAGGACGTACACTTCCGAGGTGAACTCGGTGTGCGGCGTGATCGAGCCGGGCTTCGCCAGAACCTGGCCACGCTCGACTTCTTCACGGCCGACGCCGCGGATCAGCGCACCGACGTTGTCGCCAGCCTGGCCCTGGTCGAGCAGCTTGCGGAACATTTCGACGCCGGTCACGACGGTCTTCTTGGTGTCCTTGATGCCGACGATTTCGACTTCTTCACCAACCTTGACGATGCCGGTTTCGATACGGCCGGTAACGACGGTACCGCGACCCGAGATCGAGAACACGTCTTCGATCGGCATCAGGAAGGGCTTGTCGAGCGGACGTTCCGGCTGCGGGATCCACGCGTCGACGGCAGCCATCAGCTTCAGGATCGCGTCCTTGCCGATGGCGTCGTCGCGACCTTCGAGGGCGGCGAGAGCCGAACCCGGGATGATCGGGATATTGTCGCCGTCGAAGTCGCGCTTCGACAGTTCTTCGCGGATTTCGAGCTCAACGAGTTCGAGCAGTTCGGGATCGTCCAGCTGGTCGACCTTGTTGAGGAAGACGACCATGGTCGGAACGCCAACCTGCTTCGCGAGCAGGATGTGCTCCTTCGTCTGCGGCATCGGGCCGTCAGCGGCCGACACAACGAGGATCGCGCCGTCCATCTGGGCGGCACCGGTGATCATGTTCTTCACATAGTCGGCGTGGCCCGGGCAATCGACGTGCGCATAGTGGCGGTCGGCGGTTTCATATTCGACGTGTGCGGTCGAAATGGTGATGCCGCGCTCGCGCTCTTCGGGCGCCTTGTCGATGTTCGCGAAGTCGACGGCGGTGCCGCCGGTCGTTTCGGCGAGCACCTTGGTGATCGCTGCGGTCAGCGAGGTCTTGCCATGGTCGACGTGACCGATGGTGCCGATGTTGCAGTGCGGCTTCGTCCGCTCAAATTTAGCCTTGGCCATGATGGTATAACCTTCTTGTTCAATGTTTGCGTTGATCAGTCCTGGACGAGCCTGCTGAATCAGGCGCCGCCCTTAGAGGGTCTTGCCGCGCGGTGCAAGCCCGCGCGGCTTTGACCCATCAGGCCATCTTGGCCTTCACTTCTTCGGCGACGTTGGTCGGCACTTCTTCGTAATGCGAGAATTGCATCGAATAGCTGGCGCGACCCTGGCTGAAGCTGCGCAGCTGATTGACGTAGCCGAACATGTTCGCCAGCGGAACGATCGCCTCGACGACCTGGGCGATGCCCCGGCTGTCGGTGCCCTGGATCTGCCCGCGGCGGCTGTTGAGATCGCCGATCACGTCACCCATGAATTCCTCAGGGGTAACGACTTCGACCTTCATCACCGGCTCGAGCAGCTTGATGCCGGCCTTCGCCGCCACTTCGCGCATCGCCGCACGGCCCGCGATTTCGAACGCCAGCGCCGACGAGTCGACGTCGTGATACGCGCCGTCCGTGAGCTTGATTTCGAAGTCGATGATCGGGAAGCCGATCATGTGACCGTTTTCGGCCGACTCGCGCATGCCCTTTTCGACCGACGGGATATATTCGCGCGGAATGTTACCGCCCTTGATCTCGTCGATGAAGGTGATGCCCGCGCCGCGTTCGCCGGGAGCAACGCTGACCTTGACGCGGCCGAACTGGCCCGAGCCGCCCGACTGCTTCTTGTGGGTATAGTCGACGTCAACGGCCTTCGCGAGCGATTCGCGGTACGCCACCTGCGGCGCGCCGACGTTCGCTTCGACCTTGAACTCGCGCTTCATGCGATCGACGAGGATGTCGAGGTGAAGCTCGCCCATGCCCTTGATGATCGTCTGGCCCGATTCATGGTCGGTCGACACGCGGAACGAGGGATCCTCGGCGGCCAGGCGGTTGAGCGCGATGCCCATGCGTTCCTGGTCGGCCTTGGTCTTCGGTTCCACCGACAGCTCGATGACCGGCTCGGGGAATTCCATCCGCTCGAGGATGATCGGCGCGTTGGTCGCGCAGAGCGTGTCCCCGGTGGTGGTTTCCTTGAGGCCGGCGAGCGCAACGATGTCGCCCGCATAGGCTTCTTCGATGTCTTCGCGGCTGTTCGCATGCATCAGCAGCATGCGGCCAACCTTTTCCTTCTTGTCCTTCACCGAGTTCAGGTACGTGCCCTTGTTGAGCGTACCCGAATAGATGCGGGCGAAGGTGAGCGAGCCGACGAACGGGTCGTTCATGATCTTGAACGCGAGCAGCGACAGCGGCGCATCGTCGGCCGGCGGACGCGAATCGGGGGTCTCGCCGTCGAGCTTCAGGCCCTGAACGTCGGGAATGTCGAGCGGCGAAGGCAGATAGTCGACGACCGCATCGAGCAGCGTCTGAACACCCTTGTTCTTGAACGCAGAGCCGCAGAGGACCGGAACGAACGCCTGTGCCAGCGTACCCTTGCGGATCAGCTTCTTGAGCGTCGCGACGTCGGGAACGGTGCCTTCGAGATAGGCTTCCATCGCGTCGTCGTCCTGTTCGACGGCGAGTTCGACGAGCTTTTCGCGATATTCGGCCGCCTTGTCGGCGAGGTCGGCGGGGATTTCCTCATAGAAGAATTCGGCGCCGAGGCTTTCGTCCTTCCAGATGATCGCACGCTCGTTGACCAAGTCGACGAGACCCTTGAAGTCGCCTTCGGCGCCGATGGGCAGATAGAGGACGGCCGGGGTCGCACCGAGGCGATCGATGATCGTCTGGACGCAATAATAGAAGTCGGCGCCGGTGCGGTCGAGCTTGTTGACGAAGCACATGCGCGGAACTTTATACTTGTCGGCCTGACGCCACACGGTTTCCGACTGCGGCTCAACGCCGGCAACGCCGTCGAACGCGGTGATCGCGCCGTCGAGCACGCGCAGCGAACGCTCGACTTCGATCGTGAAGTCGACGTGGCCGGGGGTGTCGATGATGTTCAGGCGATGCTCGGGGCCCTGACCTTCGTCGGCCTTCCACAAGCAAGTGGTCGCCGCGGACGTGATCGTGATGCCGCGTTCCTGCTCCTGCTCCATCCAGTCCATCGTCGCGGCGCCGTCATGGACTTCGCCGATCTTGTAGGACTTGCCGGTGTAGTAAAGGATACGCTCGGTCGTCGTGGTCTTGCCGGCGTCGATGTGCGCCATGATCCCAAAGTTGCGATAATTTTCGAGCGGATGGCTGCGTGCCATGGTCTTTTCCTTGGATGTGGGGGGCGGCCTTTAGAGCCGCCCCCGATATAGGAATGATTGTTACGATTGCGAGACGCGACAGCGTCCCGCGCGCGCTTACCAGCGGTAGTGGCTGAAGGCGCGGTTAGCTTCGGCCATGCGATGCGTGTCTTCACGCTTCTTTACGGCGTTGCCACGGTTGTTCGACGCGTCGAGCAGCTCGCCCGACAGGCGCGCGGCCATCGTGGTTTCGCTGCGGTTGCGCGCGGCGGTGATCAGCCAGCGGATCGCGAGTGCCTGTGCACGTTCGGGACGGACTTCGACCGGAACCTGATAGGTCGCACCGCCGACGCGGCGGCTGCGGACTTCGATGTTCGGGCGGATGTTCGCCAGCGCTTCGTGGAACACGCCGATCGGTTCCTTCTTGGCACGAGCTTCGACCGACTCGAGCGCACCGTAAACGATGCTTTCGGCGACGGACTTTTTCCCGTCCAGCATGACGCTGTTCATGAATTTCGACAGCACCGTATCACCGAAACGGGGATCGGGCAGGATTTCGCGGCGTTCAGGACGACGACGACGAGCCATAGGTAATTCCTTTTACAACAGCATCCCGGCGCCAGGGCAGCCAGGGATGATCAAATAGCCGAAAAAGCGGTCCTTACTTCGGACGCTTCGCACCGTATTTCGAACGGCTCTGCTTGCGGTCCTTCACGCCCTGCGTATCCAGCACGCCGCGCAGGACGTGGTAACGCACACCGGGAAGATCGCGGACACGACCGCCGCGGATCAGCACAACGCTGTGTTCCTGGAGGTTGTGGCCTTCGCCGGGGATGTAGGTGATGACTTCGCGCTGGTTGGTCAGGCGGACCTTCGCAACCTTACGGAGCGCCGAGTTCGGCTTTTTCGGGGTCGTCGTGTAGACACGGGTGCAAACGCCACGCTTTTGCGGGTTTGCGTCCATCGCCGGGACCTTGGACTTCACCTTCTGGGGAGTCCGGCCCTTGCGGACCAGCTGGTTGATCGTGGGCATGAATGCTTCACCTTTAAATGTCCGCCCATCAAAGCGAACGGTTACTGTACCGCGGTGGATGAAGCTCCGGCCGATAACCCGCCAAAAAAGGCGAAAAACGGCCGACCTGATAACAGCAAAAGACCCCGGCGGATCGCTACGATCTTCCGGAGGCTCCATCCGCGCCAGCAATGTTCAAGCGCTGTTGCAACTGAAAGAGGCAGCAAACTGCCCTTTTCGGTCGAGCGGGCCCCTAGACCCGATTCCCTCGCGGGTCAAGGGGCGGGCAATATTGTTGCGCTGGCCCGAGCGGGCTATCGGGAACCATGCCCGTCGTCCGCCACGCCAGCTTTCCGCCTCACGTCGCGCCCAACACGCGATTGCTGATTCTCGGGAGCCTGCCCGGCGTCCGCTCGCTCGCTGAGCAGCAATATTATGCGCATCCGACGAACCAGTTCTGGCGCCTGCTCGGCGCGGTCATCGGCCAGCCGCTCGCGGACCTGCCCTATGGCGACAGGCTGGCCGCGCTGCGCGAGGCCAAGGTCGGGCTGTGGGACGTGATCCGCAGCGCCGAACGGAACACGAGCAGCGACAGCCAAATCCGCGAAGCCGAGGCGCACGACCTCGCGGCGCTGATCGCCGATATGCCCGACCTGCGCATGATCGCCTTCAACGGCGGCAAGGCCGCGGCGATCGGACGGAAGCAGCTGCCGCCACTCGAAGGCATCACGATTGTCGACCTTCCGTCGAGCAGCGCCGCGCATACGATCGGCTTCGCGGCGAAGCGCGATCGCTGGCTGACGCTGCGCGGCGCGCTCTGATTTCAGTCGACCACCGTCCCGCGCGCCATCACGAAGTCGACCTTCTTCAGCACACGCACGTCGGCGACGGGGTCGCTCGCGACCGCGATGATGTCGGCGCTCTTGCCCGGCGCAATCGTGCCGATCTCGTTCGACAGCCCGAGCAGGTCGGCGGCATTCACCGTCGCGGCCTTCAGCGCCTCGACCGGTTTCATCCCGTGCTGGACCATCAGTTCGAACTCGTCGCCGTTGCGGCCGTGCTTCGACACGCCCGCGTCGGTGCCGAAGGCGATGCGCACGCCGCGCGGGACGAGTTGCTGCAAGCTCTTGCCGGTGATCTCGATGCGCCACTGAATCTTGGCGAGCACATCGGGTTCATAAGCGTTGGCGTTCGCCGCGATGCGTTCCTTGTAGCCGTTCACGGTCGACAGCGTCGGGACGTAATATGCTTTCGATTTCGCCCACGCCGCGATCGTCGCCTCGTCTAGAATCGTGCCATGCTCGATCGAATCGGCACCCGCGTCGATCGCGAGGCGGATGCCGTCGGCGCCATGCGCGTGGACCGCGACCTTCTTGCCGAACAGATGTGCGGTATCGACGATCGCCTGCGCCTCGTCGTCGAACATCTGCTTGCCGAGACCCGCGCCGATGCGGCTGTTGACCCCGCCGGTCGAGGCGAATTTGATCACGTCGGCGCCGCGCCCGATCTGCAGCCGCACCGCGCGGCGGCAGTCGTCGGCGCCGTTGCAGGTGTTGCCCGCACCCGCGAAGAAGGGGCGGAGCTCGTCGCGATAACCGAGCGATCCGTCCATATGCCCCGCGCTGCCCGAAATGCTGTTGCCGGCGTCGACGATGCGCGGCCCCTGCACCTTGCCCGCGAGGATCGCATCCCTGAGGGCGAGAGTTGCGCCGTCGCCATCGCCGAGGTTGCGGACGGTGGTGAAGCCCGCGCGCAGCGTCTTCATCCCGTTCGCCTCGGCATTGAACGCCTGCGCGGCGGGGCTGAGCGTGACCTCTTCGAGCTGGCCGGCGATGCCGCCCGCGTCGCTGGTCAGATGGACATGGCTGTCGATCAGTCCGGGGAGGACATATTTGTCCCTGAGGTCGATCAGCGTCGCACCGGGGTCGGCGGGCTGATAGCCGTCGGCGATGCTCAGTATCTTGCCGCCCTCGACGATGATCGTCGAGGCGCCGCGCGCGGGCTTGCCGGGTTCGGCGAGCAATTGCCCGGCGTGGATCACCGTGCGCGTCGGCGCCTGCGCGGCGAGCGGCGTGGCGAGCGCCGCGCCGATGAGCGCGAGCGGAAGAATTTGAATCGGCTTCATTCTGGCATCCCCTGTATTTGAATTGAGGAGCGTTAAAGCCGATCAGAAGCCCATCGTAAAGCGAAGCGCCGCACCCCGGTCGTCGGGCATCGCGGCGATATGCCCGGGATCGCGGCGCCACCAGCTATTCGCGATCAGTTCTCCGCCGAAGAGCGACAGTGCATAGCTCGCCTCGACTACCAGTTCGCGGCCCGTCGGCGCGAGATTATAGCTGCGGCGGCCGAAGTCGGTGCGGCCGGTCGCATAGTCGTGCGCGACGGGAAGCATCAGGTCGATGCCGCCGCGCGCGACGCGCAGCGGCTGGGCGAAACGGAGCGCGGCGCGGTCGCGCGGCCGCATCAGATTCGCCTTGGCAATGTCGAACGAGAAGGCGGTCGACCAGAGCACGCCGCCCGCAATCAAGCCTTGGCTGTCGGGGCGTGTCCACATCTGGCGCCAGGCGGCCGCAACTTTCCAATCATCGCGCACATCGAGGATGAAGCTGGCATCGCCGACGAGGCTGGTGGCGCCGCCGGCACCGAACATCGGGCCGAGGCGGGCGCCGAGGAGGCTGTCCGATTCGCGCAGCCAGCTCGCGCCGAGCGCGGTGCGGACCGGGCCGAAGCGCGCATCCCACGCGGCGCCGACGCGCTGGTAGCGGCTGTCATGGCCCGATCGGTAGCGGAGGAGGGGGTCGTCCTGCCAGCGTGTTCCTGACACCCAGCCATTTTCCAATGTCATATTAACATATTGATTATTAAAGATATTATGCCGGATTATCGTGCCAATTCCGGGACTTGCGGCGAAGCCCAAGCCCTCGTGCGCGGCGTCGCCGATCAGCATCGCATGGCCGCTCTCGCCGCGCTCGCCCGCGAGCAGGCCGCCGGTGCCGCGGCCGGCCGTAAAGCCGATGCGCGTCCGTCCATCGAGGCGCGTCATCACCGAAGCCGCGAGGGTGCGTGCGCGCTGCGCATCGTGGAAGGAGAGGCCGGCGAGCGCGTCGGTGCCGCCGGTGCCGGGCGCGGTGACAAGCGAGAGCGCGAGCGACCGGCTTGCGGCGCTCTGCTGGCGGACGAGACCGCCGATCGCGCCCGAAAGCTTGAAGTCGGGACGCCGCTGGCCCAGCGAGCCGCCGAAATCGACGTCGAAAGCGCGGCCGAAGCCGTCGGTGACAAGGCCCGTCGTGCCGGCCCCGCCGGCATCGCCCATCGGACCGCCGAGGATACCCAGCGGCGCGCCGAGCGCGACCGCGGTCGCGGTGCCCGCGAGCGATGTGGCGCCCATCGGCTGGAAAGCGCGCGCAATGTCGAGGATGCCCTGTCCGTACACCGCATCGTCGCCAGCGGCGCCGGCATCGCGCGCCGATTGATAGAGAAGCGAGACGATCTGCTGGCTCGACAGATTCGGAAACGCCTGCGCGATCAGCGCGACCGCGCCCGCGATCTGCGGCGCGGCAAAGCTGGTGCCGTTGAGCACGAAGACGAAATTGCCCTCGGTCTTGAGCACGCCATTTTCATAGGCGCAGCACACACCCTCGCCGAGCGCACTCAGGTAGGAGCCGGCATAGCCGCCCGCGCGGTTGCTGAACCCGGAAATCGCGCCATTTTCATTGACCGATCCGGCAATGACGACGAGCCCGCCGCCAGCGTCGCGCAGCCCGCGCGCGAAAAAATCGGGGTTGTTGGGGTCATTGCCGTTCGCGGTCGTGTCGCCATCATTCCCCGCCGAGACGATGACGATAATCCCCGCCGCGGTCGCGCGCGAGACCGCGGCGCGCAAGGTGGCACCGGGCAGGTCTTCGCCGCCGAGCGAGATGTTGACGACGCGCGCGCCCGCGCCGACCGCACGGTCGAGCCCCGCCGCGATCGCGGTTTCGGGAAAGCGGCAGCCGCTTTCGTCGTTCGAGGGGTCTTCGGTCGCGCAGCTGCCCGGCCGGTCGGCGCGCAGCACGAGCAGGTTGGCGTTGAACGCGATGCCGAAGGTGCCGACGTCATTCTTTCCACCGAGCAACAGCTGCGCGACATTGGTGCCGTGCGTCCCCTCGCCGTTGATGCCGCGCGACCCGGCGAGGTCGATCGATTGCGACGAGATGCGGCCGGCGAATTCGGGGCTGTCCTGATCGATCCCGTCGTCGATGACGCCGGCGAGGATATTCTGCCCGGTCGCCCCCGCCTGATAGGCGGTGATCGCGCCGTGGAAATTGACGCCGTCGGAGCGGCGCGTTTCGGCGGTATCGAAATTGCCCGTCGGCGGCGGGGTCGGAGTGGGTGCAGGCGTGGGGGTCGGGGTCGGGGTTGGCGCCGGGGCAGGGGCGGGCGGCGGGGCGGGGGTCGGCGAGGGCCGTGCACCGCCACCGCCACATGCGGCGAGCGAGAGCGCGGCAAGACCCAGCAGAAGGGGCAAAGGCCGCGCGGCCATCCGCCGGATGCTGCTGCGTCGGTTCGCGTCGGCCATCGCCGTTCCCCTTTGCCGTGATGTCCGCCTTTTAGCGCGGCGGAGGGGGCAGGGGTAGCATCATGCGGTTAACCGATCCTCCCTGTGCCCGAAGGGCATGGGGAGGGGGACCATCCGCGAAGCGGATGGTGGAGGGGCCGGAGACGTTGCGCATTGGCCCCTCCGTCAGCGCTTCGCGCTGCCACCTCCCCATGGCTTCGCCACAGGGAGGATCTTTTCACCTCCGCTTGCTCCCATACGCCCCAGCCTTTATGCGCCGCCGCATGCCCGCGCCGCTCGACCATATCGACAGCTGGATCTTCGATCTCGACAACACGCTCTATGCGCCGTCGGCGAGGCTTTTCGACCTGATCGACGAACGCATGGGCGCCTTCATCATGCGGCTGCTGAATGTCGACGCCGCCGAGGCGCGGCGGGTGCAGAAGCAGTATTTCCACGACCATGGCACGACGATGGCGGGGCTGATGCGGCACCACGGCGTGCACCCCGAGGATTTTCTGGTCGACGTCCATGACATTGCGCTCGACCGGCTGAGTGTCGATGCGCGGCTGCGCGCCGGGCTGGAGCGGCTGCCCGGGCGCAAGCTGATCTTCACCAACGCCGATGCCGATTATGCCGCGCGCGTGCTTCACGCGCGCGGGATCGCCGACCTGTTCGACGGCATCTGCGATATCCGCGTCACGCGCTATACGCCGAAGCCCGATCCCGAAGCCTATGCCATGATGATCACGCATCTGGGAATCGACCCGGCGAAAAGCGTCTTCGTCGAGGATATGGCGCGCAACCTGACGCCCGCCAAAGCGCTCGGCATGACGACCGTCTGGCTGGACAATGGCAGCGAAAGCGGTCATCGGGACCACCTGCCGGAGCATGTCGATTTCCACGCGACCGACATCGCCGACTGGCTCGACAATCTGCCTTTACCATGGGGAATTTCATGACCACCGACCTGCAATCGACGATCGAAGCCGCATGGGATGACCGCGACACGCTGGGGCTGACGACGACGGGCGCGGTGCGCGAGGCGGTCGAGACCGCGCTCGCCGGGCTCGACGACGGCAGCTACCGCGTCGCCGAGCGCGATGCGGGCGGAACCTGGCAGGTCAACCAGTGGCTGAAGAAAGCGGTGCTGCTGTCCTTCCGCCTCAACGACATGGAATTGATCGAAGGCGGTCCCGGCGGCGCGCGCTGGTGGGACAAGGTGCCGTCGAAATTCGCCGGCTGGGGCGAGAACCGTTTTCGCGACGCGGGTTTCCGCGCCGTTCCCGGGTCGATCGTCCGCCGCGGCGCCTATATCAGCAAGGGCGCGGTGCTGATGCCGAGCTTCGTCAACATCGGCGCCTATGTCGGCGAAGGCTCGATGGTCGACGCCTGGGCGACCGTCGGCAGCTGCGCGCAGATCGGCGCCAACGTCCATCTGTCGGGCGGCGCCGGGATCGGCGGCGTGCTCGAACCGCTGCAGGCGGGGCCGGTGGTGATCGAGGACGGCGCCTTCATCGGCGCGCGCGCCGAGGTTGCCGAGGGTGTGATCGTGCGCGAGGGCGCGGTGCTGTCGATGGGCGTCTACCTCGGCGCATCGACCAAGATCGTCGACCGCGCGTCGGGCGAAATCTTCATCGGCGAAGTCCCGGCCTATTCGGTCGTTGTGCCGGGCGCGATGCCGGGCAAGCCGCTGCCCGACGGGACGCCGGGGCCGTCGCTGTACTGCGCGGTGATCGTCAAGCGCGTCGACGCGAAGACGCGCGCAAAGACCGGGATCAACGAGCTGCTGCGCGACTGATCGCCGCCTGCGCCGCGATCAGCGCATCGTGGCGGGCGAAAGGCAGGGTACGGTGTCGGCGGTCCAGTCGATCTCGTAGGTGGCGGGCACGAGCCTGCCGCCGGGCGCCGGCGGCTTGGCGACGTCGGGCTTGTAAAAGACCCATGCCATGCTGTTGTCAAAACTGGCAATCCGGCCATTGTCGCGCCGCGCGCTGATCGCGTCGATTTCGGGCTGTTCGACGCGCAGGCCGCGGACCAGGCGGATCGATCCGTCGCGAAGGTCGAAGGCGCGGTAATGATTCTTGCCGAAAATGCGCGTGTCATAGCCCGTTTTGAACGACCAGTTCGCGGCGTTCGTCGTCGCCGGCAGCCGCAGCGTCGTCACGCGGCAGTCGAATTCAGGGGCGCTATAATAGGGTAGGTCCTGATTCTGGTCCGCCGCCCGCGCGCGCCGTTCGGGCGGGTTGAAACCCCCGCCGGGCAGCGCGAGCGACTTGTCGCCGTCGCCGTCATCGTCCCAGTCGACCGTCCATGTGCCGGTGATGGTGAGGACGCTGGCCTCGGCCTTTTGATCATAGCGCCATTTGACGTCGTCGACCGTCTCCCACGTTCCGCCCACCAGCTGTTGGCGCATGCCGTCGCGCAATTGATCGGCGGTCAATCCGGACAGCTCGACCTGTTGCTGCAACCCCCGGATGCCGCGGACGATGGTGGTGTTCGTCACCCGCGCCGGCCGATCGAAGCCCGCCCGCGCGTCGATTTCATAGAGGGTGATTTCGTTCGGCTTGCTGGCCGGGCGCCATTCGAGTTTCTGGAGCGCGCTGCCCTTCGCGGTCACCGGCAGGACCCATCGATAGGGAATCGCCGGGGTGGCAGCGGACGGAACGACCGGCGGAAGCGTGCCGTCGAGCCAGTAGGCAGCGCCGTCGATCTTTGCCCGCACCAGCACATGGTCGAATATCCCCGGATTGGGCAGGCGTTCGTCGAGGCCGTCGTCGGCACCGCTGTTGTTGGCGAGGACAGCTTCGGCGTCGATTCCGAGCTTGCCGAGCAAGCCCAGCAGCAGCGCCGTCTTGCCCTTGCAGTCGCCGTAACGCCGCTGCCATGTTTCCTCGGCGGTGGCGGGGGTTAGATTTCCGCTGCCCAGCCCGACATAGATGTAGCGCACATCCTGTTGCACCAGTTTCAGCGCGGCATTGGCCCGGTCGAGCGGCTTCGCGTGCGCCGCGGCGATGCGCTGCGCTTCCTTGTCGAGCGACGAACCGTCGGCGATCGCCGCGGCCTTTGCGTACAGCGGGGCGAAGTGCCGCGAAATCGTGGCCCAGTCGGCGAAGTCGGTGAATTCGACGATCCGCTGCCATTGATAGCGCGCCGGCGCGTCCTTCGGCGGCGTCAGAAGCGCCGGATTGTCGAACCGGAAGTCGATCCCGCCGTCGCGCGATACGCCGATCGCCGTCATGTCGGGGGTCATCCTGACCGCAGGCTTCAGCCCCTTGTCCCAGCTCAGTCCCAGCCGGTAGCGGCCGGGCGCCGGGTTGGGCGCGAGAAAGAGAAGGCCCGAATCATTCTTTCCCAAAGTGGGGTCGCTCGACCGGGTCGTCAGCTCGACCTCAAGCTCGTCGCCGACGCGCAGATCGGGCACGCGGAGCACCGCGGTGAGGACGCCGTCGAGTTTCGCCGCTTCCAGCTGATCCTCGCGGCGCAGGATTTCGAACGATGTCTTTTCAAGGACGTCGATCGTCTCGTTGCCCCGATGAACCTTGACCAGATGCACCACCGGGGCGCCCGATGCGGGATTCCAGGCGGTCGAGACATTTCCGATTTGCAACGCATTCGGATGGAGGATCCGGATTCGATAACCGAAATATTGCGCCTGCCCCCGTTCATCCAGATGAATGAGCACATCCTGACGCCGCACGAAAAACATCCCGCCGGCATCGCCCGGAACCGGCATCAGTTCGGACGGAACCGCCCAAGGCGGCACCGCGCCGCGCTGGATCTGATTGTCTTCGGCCCGGACCGGCGCGTGCGCGAGCACGGCCGCCACGAATATCGAAACTGGAATGCGCACTATACCCCCCCGACTCCGCAGCATAATGTCGTGAATTCATCACGATGCAAGAAGAGACCCGAGGTGGCTGCCAAAAGCGGGGTCGAAGCTGATCGCCAGGCCTTCGTCGAATGACGCCAGCCGTTGGTAGACAATATAGCGCTGGATAATTATTGCGAATTATTCGCGATTGGGGAGGCCATCTGTTTCGATAGCGGCCGCGAGGGGGAATTATGTCGGCTGTTTTTCACGGGTCATCGCTGGCCATATTGGCTCTGCTGTCGGCCGCGCCCGCCGCTGCGCAGGAACCCACCGGCGACGCACCGGCGGCGATCCCCGTGCCGGTGAATGGCGCCGAACGCTATACGCCCGCCGACTTCACGCGCTTCGCACCGCGCACTGCGCTCGACATGGTCGAAAAGGTGCCGGGCTTCCTGATCGTCACCGGCACCAACGGCGGCGAGCGCGGGCTGGGCGCGGCGACCGAGAATGTGTTGATCGACGGCGAGCGCATCGCGAACAAATCGACCGATGCGCGCACCGCGCTGGCCCGCATCACCGCGGCCGAGGTCGCCTATATCGACATCGTCGACGGCGCGGGGCTGAACGTCCCGGGGCTGACCGGACAGGTCGCCAATGTCGTGCTCGTCGCGGGCGCGGGGAGCGGCGGGTTCAAGACGACGATCCGCTGGCAGCCCGAATGGCGCCCGCGGCTCGACAAGAACTGGCTGAACGGCGAGATTTCGACGACGGGCAAGCTCGGCGGCACGAATGTGACCCTCAGCCTGAAGAACGAAGCGCGGCGTCAGGGGCATTGGGGGCCCGAACAGCGGTTCGACGGCAATGGCGACTTGTTGTTCGTGCGCGACGAGTTCGGCCGCTACAACGCCGATCAGCCGCGCCTGTCGGCGGCGCTCGCGCGGACCACCGCGAACGGCAACAAATGGAATTTCAATCTGGGCGGTCAGCTGGTGGGCCTCGACGAGCGGGTCGACGGGACGTCGGTTCAGCCCGGCACCGGCATTGTGCGCGAGGCGTTCCGCTTCACCGAAGACGAGCATAATTTCGATATCGGCGGCGATTATGAGCTGGGGCTGGGCAAGGGGCGGCTGAAGCTGATCACGCTGTACCGGTTCGAGCATAGCCCGTTCGTCGACAGTTTCATCGTCGACCGCGAAATCGGCGGGCGGACGGGCGAGCGGTTCAAGCAGACCGCCGACGAGGGCGAGTCGATCGTGCGCGGCGAATATAGCTGGCGCACCGGCGGCGGCACCGACTGGCAGGTCGCGCTGGAGGGTGCGTACAATATACTCGACGTCGATTCCGAATTTGCGGTGCTGCAGGCCGATGGCAGTTTCCGGCCCGTCGTTTTCGGCGGCGAGCGGACGAAGGTCGAGGAGAAGCGCGGCGAGGCATCGCTGACCTGGGGGCGTTCGCTCGCGTCGAACCTGACCGCGCAGGTCAATCTCGGCGCCGAATATAGCGAGCTGACCTCTTCGGGTCCGGACGGGCTGACGCGCCGCTTCGTCCGGCCGAAGGGCAAGGTCGCGCTGGCGTGGAAGGTCGCGCCCAAGACGACAATCAACTGGTTCCTCCAGCGCCGCGTCGACCAGCTCGACTTTTTCGATTTCGCGAGCTCGGTCGATGTGGCGAACGGGCAGGGCAATGGTGGCAACGGGCTGCTCGTGCCGCCGGTCCTCAATCGCACCGAGCTGGAATTCGTGCAGGATATGGGCGCGTGGGGCAATGCGTCGGTCGCCGTCGCTTACGCCTATGCGCAGGACCTCGTCGACCAGGTGCCGCTGTCGCCGACCACCGAAGGACGCGGCAATTTGCCGCCCGCGCATCTCTATCGCATCAGTTCGAAGGCGACCTTGCTGCTCGACCGGCTGGGGTGGAAGGGGGCGCGGATCAACAGCGACATCACCTGGCGTCGCAACCGCGTGCGCGACCCGCTCACCGACCTGTGGCGCGACCAGAGCGAGGGGCAGGAATATGTCGTCGATTTGAGCCTGCGGCATGACGTGCCGGGGACGAACCTCGCGTGGGGCGCGGGCTATTTCGACGAGCGCTACAGCCCGAATTTGCGGCTCGGCGCGATCGAGAAGGAATATACCGACGGGCCGTTCGTCACCGCGTTCGTCGAGCATAAGGATGTCGCGGGCTTCACGGTGAAGCTGTCGTACCGCAACCTCGCGAATATGAGGGACGGGTTCAACCGGACGGTGTTTGTCGACCGGCGCGACGGGCCGGTCGCGTTCAGCGAGCAGAGGCTGCGCAAGTTCGGGCGGTTTTTCCAGCTGACCGTGACGGGGACGCTTTAGCGTCCCCGCGGCGTACCCCGGCTTTCGCCGGGGTACGGGACCTTACCGCTCGCTGAGATAGTAACGCTCGCGCGCGGTCAGATCGTCGTTCAGCTCATAGACGATCGGCTGGCCGGTCGGGATTTCGAGGCCGGTGATGTCGGCATCCGAAATGCCCGAGAGATGCTTGACGAGCGCGCGGAGGCTGTTGCCGTGCGCCGAGATCAGCACCGTCTTGCCCGCGGCGAGTTCGGGGACGATCGCGGCTTCATAATAGGGCAGCACGCGCTCGATCGTGTCCTTGAGGCTTTCGGCCGAAGGGATGGCGATGCCGGCGTAGCGCGGGTCGGTCGACAGGTCCCACGGCGAGCCCGCTTCGAGCGGCGGCGGCGGGATGTCGAAGCTGCGGCGCCAGATCTTGACCTGATCGTCGCCATGCTTCGCCGCGGTCTCGGCCTTGTCGAGCCCGGTGAGCCCCCCATAATGACGCTCGTTAAGGCGCCAGTCCTTGGTGACGGGGAGCCAGAGCCGGCCCATCGCCTCGAGCGCCAGGTTCAGCGTCTTGATCGCGCGCGACTGGACCGAGGTGAAGCAGGTGTCGGGAGCAATGCCCTTCGCCTTCATCAGCTCGCCCGCGGCGATCGCCTCGGCGACGCCCTTTTCGGTGACATCGACATCCCACCAGCCGGTGAAGCGGTTTTCGAGATTCCACTGCGACTGGCCGTGACGGATGAGGATGAGCTGGGGCATTTCGGATCCTTGCGCTGGAGAGAGACGCCGCCCTTTAGCGCGGGTTTTCGCCGAACGCCAACCGCCCTCTTGAAATGGTTTCGCTGGCTACCAGATTGACCCTGTCCGGCCGCCGACACGGGGCCGGGTGGCGATCGCGGCACGCCGCCGCGGTCCCTGACTTCGCTTTGTAAAAGGAAGAAAGATCCATGCGTAACAGTTTCGACTGGACCCCCTATCGCCGTTCGACCGTCGGGTTCGACCGGCTGTTCGATTTTCTCGAAACGGGCGGTTCGGGCGCCGAAAATTATCCGCCCTTCGACATCGAAAAACTCGCCGACGACCATTTCCGCATCACCGTCGCGGTCGCCGGCTTCAAGTCCGACGAGATCGACATCACCGCGCAGCAGAATATGCTGACCGTCAGCGGCCGCAAGGCGCCGGTGGCCGAAGGCGAGGCGCGCCAGTTGCTTTATAGCGGCATCGCGACACGCGCGTTCGAGCGCCGCTTCCAGCTCGCCGATTTCGTGCGCGTTGAACAGGCCGACCTCGCCGACGGGCTGCTCGCGATCGACCTGGTGCGCGAAGTGCCCGAGGCGATGAAGCCGCACAAGATTGCGATCGGCGGCAGCGCGCCGGCGATTGAGGAAAAGAAGGCCGCGTAACGCGACCTTCTCGGCTGAACAAATTTTCGGGGTCCGGAGTCCCTTCCGGGCCCCGTTTTCGTGACTAGAGCACGCGGGTCATGAAGCGGCTGAACGGGTCGGGTTTATAGTCGGCGAAAGGCTCGCATTCGGTGAAGCGGTAACGCTGGTAAAGCGCGATTGCCGGTTCGAAGGCGCCGCTCGATCCGGTTTCGAGGCTGAGGCGCTCGAGACCGCGGGTCCGCGCGACGTCGATGATATGGTCGAGCATATGCGCCGCGACACCCTGGCGCAGGAAGGGTTCGGCGGTGCGCATCGATTTGATCTCACCGTGTTTGGCGCCCAGCATCTTGAGCGCCCCGCAGCCCGCGAGCTCGTCGCCGCGGTGAATCGACCAGAAGGTCACGCCGTCGGCGCGCAGCCCGTCGAAATCGAGGAAATGGCAGCTTCCGGCCGGCGAGTTCGCGAGCATGCCCGCAAAATGTTGCTCGAGCAGCGCGCGGATGTCGGCGCCCGACAGATCATCCTCGACGATCCGCCAGGCGCCCGCCTTGGACATCAGAGAAGCTGGTCCAGCGTCGCGAGGCACGCGTGCGCGAGCAGCTTCGAACGCTCGGGCGACCAGCCTTGGGCGGGGTCGGGGAGGTCGCGATTGTCCTTGAACGGCATTTCGAGCGTCATCGACACCGCGCCAAAGCGTTCGGCGACCTGCGTCGTCGACATCGAGAGATTCGCCTGCCCCGGCGCGGTTTCGGCATAGCCGAGGTCGACCTGAAAATCGGGGGTGTTCGCGGCAAGCGCGGTCTCGAACGCCTTATATTTTTCGGTCTGTTCGGCCTTGAGCGACGGAATGCCTTCGAAACCCGCGAGGAAGACCGCGGGGATCGCTTCGTCGCCATGGACGTCCATCGCCCAGTCGACACCGGTCGCGTCCATTGCGCTCCGCACGGCGAGCACTTCGGGGCTGCGGTCGGCGGTCGGATTGTCCCATTCGCGGTTGAGGTTCACGCCGGCGAAATTGGTGCGCAGATGCCCGCGGCACGAGCCGTCGGGATTCATGTTCGGGACGATGTGGAAACGGCACTTGTTCCGCAACGAGCGCGCGTGCGGATCGGCGGGATCGACGAGCTTTTCGAGCGCGCCTTCCATCCACCATTCGGCCATGCTTTCGCCCGGGTGCTGGCGCGCATAGAGCCAGACCTGTGTGTCGCCGGTGCCAAGTTCGAGGCAGTCGATCGGCTGGCCTTCGAGGCTGGTGCCGAGGCAGCGATAGGTGACGCCTTCGCATTCGGCGATTTGCGCGACGAGGTCGTGATGGCGCTCCATCGAATAGGGCGCGAAATAGGCGATATAGAGGATCGGGCTTTCGGCGGTGTGCTGGATCGTCAGCGTGCCGGCTTCATAAGCTGTATCGAGGCGGAACCAGGTTTCGCGATCGGTGCTGGCGCAGGCGGCATAGCCCGGCCAGCCATCGGGGTAGGCCGAATCGGCGAGCCCGGTGATCGCGAGGTCGAGCGCGTCGCCGACCGCGCACGACACGCGGAAGTGGAACCACTGGAAAAAGTCCGATTCGCGGTCCTTGCGAATCGAAAGACGCGCCGACGTGCCGTCGACATTTTCCACGACGATATTGCCGCTGTCGAAAGCGGCGTTGATGCTGATGGTCATTTGACGCTGATAGTGCGTCCCGATTCCCCGGGGAAGTCCCTGAATAGCGCGTCGGCCAATTTCGCCGCGGCGAGGCTGGGCTGGCTGGCGGGCGCCTTCACCGGGACCGCGGTGAACGCGCGGCCTTCCCACAAGGCCTGGCCGCTCGCGGCATCGTCGATGCGCACCGCGAGCTGGAGGTCGGCCATCCGCTTGGGACCGCCGCCGAGGTTGAGGCCGATCCCGAGCCCGACGCCCGACCCATAGCTGCCCGTCGAACCGCCGACGCCGACCGAGACGGGCGATCGCCTGCCGACGCCTTCGCGGTTCATGCGTTCGAACCCGATGCGCACCTTCAAGGGCGCGCGGGCGCCGTCGGGCGCCGCAACGAGTCCCTGCCGTTGCAATTGCTGTTCGACCGCGGTGCGGTAGCTGTTCCATTCGAGCGAGGGCGCGTCGATCATCGCCCCGGCGTTGCCGAGCGGCGCGGCGTCGACCGTATAGCGCGTGCCCGGCGCCCAGCCTGCAGGCGCGCTGGCGTGGAAGCGCGTGACTTCGACCGGGGGAACCGCGGTGGCGCAGCCACCGAGAGCGAGCGCCGCTGCAGAGAGCAGGGCGACAGAAATGGGACGCGTCATCACCGCTTCATGCGCCAGCAAATATGGCTTGGCAATGAACGGTCTATCGCTTCGTCTTGCCGGGCTCGATCCGGCATCTATCGGCGATGGCGCGGTTGGACCCCGGATCAAGCCCGGGGTGACGAAGAGAGGGAGCGCGGCTTCTCGCGGCGCCCGCCCGGTCAACGATAGAAGATGTGGTTGTCGATCTGCGCGATGCGCGTCTTGCGCCAGCCCGGCGAGACATAGCGCGCGTGAAAGAAGAGCGCGCCCGGGGCGTGGTTCTTCCAGCTGCCGTCGCGCGCGATCTGCGCGATCGCCACGGCGTTGCTCCACTGCGCCGCGTTGCGCACCGCGGGCATCCGGCCGCCGCGCACGAAGCTGAACTGGCTCTTCTGAAGGACGACACCGCACAGGCTCTTGGGGAAACGTCCCGACTGGGCGCGGTTGATCACGACATGCGCGACCGCGAGCTGGCCCGGAAGCGATTCGCCGCGCGATTCGAAATAGACCGCGCCGGCAAGGCAGCGCAGTTCGGGGTCGATGTCGGCGGGCTTCGGTGTCGCAGCGACGAGTTCGGCGAGCGAATCGGCGGTCGAGTCAGCGGTGACCGGCGCCGGCTGCGGCTCGGGCGCGGATTCGTCTTCGGTTTTCTGGCTGTCTTCGACCGGAAGTTCGGCATCGGTCGACAGGTCCGCCTTCTCAGCCATGACCGGCGCGTCGGCGCCCGGCAGGATGATCGCGGGGATATTGGCGTCGGCCGCAAGATCGCTTGCAAAGCCCGGTTCCGCCAAAAGCAGCATGGAGGCGGCAGTCATGCCGACGGCAGCCATGCCGGCTACGTTCAGAATGCGACTCATATTGTCCGTCAAAAGTGCGGCCGATGAACCGAACCTCTCAAAACAGGCGGGGGACTATGGTCCTGTATCGCCGCCTGCGGTCATCGTCCGACTGCGTGTCCAAACCGTTTGCCGGGTGCTTGCAAAGCAGTGCAACCCGCGGAACGACCTACGCGTTATCGAATGGGCGGCACTTATTGTGCGCCGCAACAGAGTCAAGTTAACGCGGCCCACTCCGCGACGAGTTGTGGCGCATCCGCGATATCCAGTTCGATCAGCCACATATCGGGATCGGCCTTTCGCCGCCGGTCCTGATAGATCGCGCGCGATTCACTATCTTTTGCGTCGGCCGGGCCGACCGCCTCCCAGATATAGTGGCCGCCCGCTGAAAAGCGTCGTTCGAGCAGCGGTCCGGGTTCCCCGCGATCGCTGCATTGGACGAGAATGATTCCGGAGGTTTCGTCGCCTTTGATAACCACGGTCGCAAAGCCGCCGGCCGCTTCGGTGCGTCGAAGCAGCAGGTCGACGAGAAAACGGCTTTTGAGGCGGGTCATCAAGTTCCTCCCTGTCGCGCAGCGATGGGGAGGTGGCAGCGGCGGAGCCGCTGACGGAGGGGCAATGACGCGACGTTGCGGCCCCTCCACCATTCGCTTCGCGAACGGTCCCCCTCCCCATGCCTGCGGCACAGGGAGGATTCAGCTCGTGCGCGATGCCTTATCAGGCCGCGTCACGCGCTTCGGTGTCGGCGAGCATCGCATAAAGCGCTTCGTCACTCTTCGCGCCGCGCAGCCGTTCGGCGATCGCATCGTTGCGGAGCATCCGCGACACGCCGGCGAGCGCCTTCAGATGATCGGCGCCGGCATCGAGCGGCGACAGCAGGATGAAGAGCAGGTCGACCGGCAGGCCATCGACCGCGGTAAAGTCGATCGGCCGCGCCAGCTGCAGGAACAGGCCGCGCACGCCGCCGAGATCGGCCATCTTGGCATGCGGAAGTGCGATCCCGCGCCCGAACCCGGTCGAGCCGAGGCGTTCGCGTTCGAGCAGCGCCTCGCTGACTTCGCCCGCATCGAGGCCGAGCGAACGCGCCGCGAGATCACCCACAAAGGGGAAGAGCGCCTTTTTCGAATCGAGCTGCACATGCGCGCGCACGGTCGCCGGATAGAGAAGGGAAGAAAGATTCATTGTCTGGTCAAATCTTGTTAAACGCCGGCCGCCGCCAGAAACCATGCTGGCAAGCGATCGCGGATCTGTCGTGGCAGGCCCCCCGCCAACCCGGCTTCGGGCATCGTTGGGCGCGGCCCTTAAGCCGGATGGCGGAGAAAATCCAGTCCTATCGTGGTTCGACCCAGCCAATCGTCCCGTCGTCGCGGCGATAGACCATATTATGCGTGCCGGTCCTGCTGTTAACGAAGAGCAGCGCGTTGGTGTTCCTGAGGTCGAGCATCATCACCGCGTCGGACACGCTGCTGCTCGGAATATCGACGCGCGTTTCGGCGATGATCGCGGGCGCGTCGCCCGCATCCTCATCGTTACCGCCGTCGAAGACGGTGTAGCCCGCGTTGTCCTCGATCTCGTCGACCGTCGGCGAGGGTGCTGCAACGCCGTTGTTATGATCCTTCAATCGCCGCATATAGCGCCGAAGCTGTTTTTCGATGCGCTCGGCGGCGCCTTCGAAGGCGACATGCGCATCCTGCGCCTGGCCGTGCCCCTTCAGCACCAGCCCCTGCATCACATGCGCGACGATGTCGCACTGGAAACTGTCGTGCGGCCCCTTCCCGAAGGTCGCGTGCGCCCCGATTGCGCGCGAGAAATATTTGTCGGCAATCGCGTTCATCCGGTCCGACACATGCGCCTGAAGCGCTTCGCCGGTTTCGATCTGGTGGCCAGAGACGCGGATTTCCATTTTTCTTCTCCTTCTTGGCCGGTGCGATGATTTAGGGAAAGGTCATCACACCGTATCGAGCCACAGCGGCTGGTTCAGCCCTGCGACAAATTCGGCGTGGCGCGCGAGTTCGGCGGCCGACGCCATATGGGGACGGGGTTCGCGAAAGGGACGGTCGGTACCGCGCGATGCCGCGGGCGCGGGGGCGGCCGCTACGGTGATACTCGCGCTCGACGCGGCGAGTCCGAGGCCGATCTGCCGGCCGCCGGTCATTTCGATATAGAGATGCGCGAGCAGTTCGGCGTCGAGCAGCGCGCCATGCTTGACGCGGTGGCTGCGGTCGATGCCGTAGCGCGTGCAGAGCGCGTCGAGGCTGTGTTTCGCGCCGGGGTGGAGCTTGCGCGCCATCTGCACGGTGCAGCACATGCGCGTCATGTCGAGCGCGGGGCGGCCGGCGCGTGCAAGTTCGGCGTTGACGAAACCGAAGTCGAAGGCGGCGTTGTGCGCGACGAGCGGCGCGTCGCCCAGAAATTCGATCAGCTCGTCGACGCGAGTCGCGAAGAGCGGCTTGTCCGACAGGAACTGGATCGACAGGCCGTGGACCGCTTCGGCGGCGGCGGGCATGTCGCGTTCGGGATTGAAATAGGCGTGAAAGGTGACGCCGGTTTCGCGGCGGTCGACCAGCTCGACACACCCGATTTCGACCAGCCTGTCCCCGCTCCTGGGATCGAAACCCGTGGTTTCGGTATCGAAAATAATCTCGCGCATCGAGGCTTTAATCTGGACCCTATCGGGCGTGGAAACAAGAGGCGATGAATCTTATCTGGCGGTGCGTCTCGCTTTTGGGGCGGCCGGTTTCGATGATGAAATCGGCGCGCGCGCGCTTGACGCGGTCGGGAACCTGCAGCCGGCGGATCGCCTTGAGCTTCGCCGCGGTCATGCCCGGGCGGCGCATTACGCGCCTCCGCTGCATCCATGCCGGCGCCGAGACGACGGCGATCGCCCCGACCTTTCGCCAGCCGCCCTTTTCGAAAAGGAGCGGGATGTCGAGCACCACGACGTCGCGCGCGCGGTGGCGCGCAAGGAAATTTTTCTGCGCTTTGCCGACGGCGGGGTGGACGATCGCTTCGAGCGCGGCGAGTTCGTGGGTGTTGCCGAGCACCAGCGCGCCGAGTTTCTGGCGGTCGACGCCGTTCGGGCCGGTGGTGCCGGGAAAACGCGCCTCGATCGCGGCGACCAATGCGCCGCCGGGGCCTTGCAGCCGGTGGACCTCGGCGTCGGCGTCGAACACGGGCACGCCTTCGCGTTCGAACATCATCGCCGCGGTCGATTTGCCCATCCCGATCGACCCGGTGAGGCCGAGGATGAAGGGACGGCGGAGCCGCGAACCGAGGCGCTTGTTATGCGTCATGCGGTCAGCAGCGCGCGCAGCTCCTCGTCGCGGCCTTCGGGCGGCGACGCGCCGAAGAAAAGCTCGAAGGCGAGCGCGGCCTGGCCAATCAGCATGTCGAGCCCATCGACGGTATCGAGCCCGCGCGCATCGGCCGCCTTGAGGAGGCCCGTCTGGAGCGGCGAATAGACGAGATCATAGACGATCGCATCGTCGGGGAGCGGCGACAGGTCGATATCGAGCGGCGGCTGGCCCTTCATGCCGAGGCTGCTCGAATTGACGAGCAGCGAGACCGGCGGCAGCTGCGCGTCGAGCGCGACGACATCGCCCTTGAGGCCGAAGGTCGCGAGCAGGCCCATTGCTTTCAGCGGGCTGCGGTTGAGGATCGTCACCGGGCCGACATGGGCGCGGGCGAGCGCGAACAGCACCGCGCGCGCTGCGCCGCCGGCGCCGACGACGGCGACGGGTGCGCCTTCAAGATCGAGTTCGGCGAGCGGCGAATAAAAGCCCGCCGCATCGGTGTTGGTGCCGATCAGCGATCCGTCCTTTTGCCGGACGATCGTGTTCATCGCGCCGATCGTCCCGCGGATATCGCCGGGATCGTCGACCAGATCCATCACCGCCGCCTTGTGCGGCATGGTGACATTGCAACCGCGCCAGTCGGGATCGGCGCGGCGTTCGGCGATGTAAGCGGCGAGACCTTCGGGCTTCACATGCGCGCGGCGGTAGTCGCCTTCGAGGCCAAGCGCTTCGAGCCAGAAGCCGTGGATCAGCGGCGACTTCGACTGGGCGATCGGATCGCCGATCACCTCGGCATAGGGTGTACCGCTCATGACGCGGCCAGCCCGGTGGTGCGCAGCCACGCCAGCAACGGGAGCATCGGCATGCCGATGATCGTCCAGGGATCGCCCTCGACCTTTTCGAACAATTGCACGCCCGCTCCTTCGATTTCGTAACAGCCGACGGTCCAGCGGATGCTGTCCCATTCGCGCGCGACATAGTCGGCGATGAAGGCGCCCGACAAGGGGCGCATCCACAGCTTCGCCTCGCCGATCGCGCGCCATATGGGGGCGCCGTCGCGCGCGGCGACCGCGGCGCTGAACAGCCGGTGGCGCGTGCCGGCCATGCGGCGGAGATGCTCGGCCGCCTCTTCGGGGCTTTCGGGCTTCGCGAGCATCGACCCGTCGTCGAGCGCGAGGGTGGAGTCGGCACCGAGCACCGTCACGCCGGGAAGCCGCGACGAGATTTTGATCGCCTTCGCCTCGGCAAGCGCGTCGGCGATGTTGCGCGGGGTCTGCCCGGCGGCGAGCAGCGAGGCGGTGAGCGCTTCCTCGTCGACATGCGCGGCGCTCGTCTCGAAGGTGAGCCCGGCGGCGCGGAGCATCGCGGCGCGGCCGCTGCTTTGCGAGGCGAGGAGGAGGGTCATGCGCTTCGGTCTTCGACGAGCTTGATCACCGCGGCGGCGGTTTCCTCGATCGAGCGGCGCGTGACGTCGATCACCGGCCAGCCATTGTCGGCGAACATCCGCCGCGCATAGGCGAGCTCGGCCTTTACGCGCTCGTCGTCGACATAGCTCGTCTCGGGCGCCTGATTCAAAGACAGGAGGCGGTTGCGGCGGACCTGGACGAGCCGGTCGAGCCCCGTCGTCAGCCCGACGACCATCGGGCGACGCAAGGTGAACAGCGTATTCGGAGGGGGCGATTCAGGGACGATCGGGATATTCGCGGTCTTGAAGCCGCGGTTCGCGAGATAGATGCTCGTCGGGGTTTTCGAGGTGCGCGACACGCCGGCAAGCACGATGTCGGCCTGCTCCCAATTTTCCCAATTGATTCCGTCGTCGTGCGCGACGGTGAACTGGATCGCCTCGACGCGCGCGAAATAGGCGGCGTCGAGCGCATGCTGGCGGCCAGGGCGCGCCTTCGCTTCCTGCCCGAGCATCCGCGACAGCGCGTCGGTCACCGCGTCGAGCGCCGCAACCGTCGGCAGGTTGAGCGCGGTCGCGCGGCGTTCGAGGCTGACGCGCAGCTCGCCGTTCACCAGCGTGAAGAGGATCATCCCCGGGCTGGCCTGCACTTCGGCCATGATCCGGTCGAGATGCGATTCCGATCGCACCATCGGCCAGAAATGGCGCACGACCTCGACATCGTCGAACTGCGCGATCGCCGCCTTGGCGATATTTTCGAGTGTCTCGCCCGTGGAGTCGGATATGAGATGTAAGTGGAGCCGGCCCATCGCGGCACCATGGCGGGAAACTGCCGAAAAAGGCAATCCCGGATCAAGTCCGGGATGACGAATAGAGCCCTGTGGATAATTTTTGGAGAAGCGCGGGGAGCAAATCGGGACGATCGATTCATCCCCGACCGTGTCGATTCCGCTCCATCGCTTATCCACAAGGGACGAATCTTATCCACAGGCTGTGAATAGCGGGATAAGCGAGGGTCGACTCTGCGGCGGGCGGCGGGGGCTGTGGAGTCAAGCTGTTGGCAAAAAGGACGCCCCGGCCTAAAGCCGCGCTTGTCCGCCGACCAACAAACCACCACAATTTCATTTAAGATTATATTGAGAAGAGAAAGAGGGCTCGCGTGAAGGCGTCACCGAAGAAGCTTCTGGCAACGCTGCGCGGGGCGCGTCAGGAGCGCCCGCCGCTCTGGCTGATGCGCCAGGCCGGGCGCTATCTGCCCGAATATCGTGCCTTGCGCGAAACCAAGGGCGGATTCCTCGAGCTTTGCTACGATCCCGAGGCCGCGGCCGAAGTGACGTTGCAGCCGATCCGGCGCTTCGGTTTCGACGGGTCGATCCTCTTTTCGGACATTCTCGTGATCCCGCACGCGCTCGGCCAGCATTTGTGGTTCGAGGCGGGTGAGGGACCGCGGCTCGCCCCGCCGCTCGTCGATAGCGCGCTGGCGTCACTCGAAGCGGCGCACCAGCGGCTCGATCCGGTTTATGCGACGGTGACGCGCGTCGCGGCCTCGCTCCCGTCTGAAACGACCTTCCTCGGCTTTGCAGGGAGCCCGTGGACGGTCGCAACCTATATGGTGGCGGGGCAGGGGTCGAAGGATCAGGCTACCGCCCGGCGGCTCGCGTTCGGCGATCCAGCGGCGTTCCAGGCGATTATCGACGCGATCGTCGAGCTGACGGTCACCTATCTGTCGGGTCAGATCGAAAATGGCGTCGACGCAGTGCAGTTGTTCGACAGCTGGGCGGGAAGCCTGTCGCCGGCGCAATATGAGCAATGGGTGATCGCGCCTAACGCCGAGATCGTGCGCCGATTGAGGGCGCTGCATCCGGACACGCCGATCATCGGCTTTCCAAAGGGTGCGGGCGGCAAGCTCCGCGCCTATGCCGACGAGACCGGGGTCGACGCGATCGGGCTCGACGAAACGGTCGATCCGCTGTGGGCCGACGCCATCCTGCCGGCGCATCTTACCGTGCAGGGCAATCTCGATCCGCTCGCGCTTGTCGCCGGCGGCGAAGCGCTCGATACCGCGATCGATCGAATCCTTGCGGCCTTCCCGTCGCGTCCCCATATCTTCAACCTCGGCCATGGCATCGTGCCCGACACGCCGATCGCGCATGTCGAGCATCTGATCAGGCGCGTTCGCGGCGGATAATCTATGGAACTGGCTGGTTTTTTGGGGGCGACGATGCTTTGGATCAAAGCCGCGCATATCATTTTCGTGATTTTCCTGATGGCCGGCCTGTTCATGATGCCGCGCTTTTTCGTCTATCACCATCAATGTCCGGTCGGATCCGACGAGGACAAGAAATGGATCGAGCGCGAAGACCGGCTGCGGCGGATCATCTTGAATCCCGCGCTGATCATCGTCTGGATCTTCGGGCTGATGCTCGCTTTCAACGGCGATTATTGGCACGAGGGATGGTTTATCGCCAAATTCCTGCTCGTGATCGCGCTGTCGGGCTATCATGGCTGGATGATCGGCTATGCGAAGAAACTCGCGCGCGGCGAGCGTCCGCTCTCCGAAAAGCGGCTGCGGATGCTGAACGAGGTTCCCGGGGTCGCCGCGGCGATTATCGTTATCCTCGTCGTGGTTCGCCCCTAATCTCCCATCCGGCGCCAGCGCAAATGGACCCCGGATCAAGTCCGGGGTGACGAGGGATTAAAAGGCAGCGCGAAAGCGCCCGATCACCGCTGCCCGATTGACTTGAACCCGGCCCGGTTATAGGGGCCGATCAACCCCGCTCCGTGCGGGCGGCGCTTCCTTGCGCCGAAGCTATCTGTAACGGTCGTCCCACGGCCGGATAGGCACCCCAGCGGTGCATCGAAATCGACTGTTATTCTCTCCTGAAAATCTACCTGGAATCCATCCATGCATCTTAAAGAACTTAAAACCAAAGCCCCCGCCCAGCTCGTCGAAATGGCTGAAGAGCTGGGGGTCGAGGGCGCATCGACGCTGCGCAAGCAGGACCTGATGTTCTCGATCCTGAAAGAACTCGCCGAAGAGGGCGAGGAAATCATCGGGTCGGGCACGATCGAGGTCCTCCCGGACTCGTTCGGTTTCCTGCGTTCGTCCGAAGCCAATTATCTCGCCGGTCCCGACGACATCTATGTCTCGCCGAACCAGGTCCGCAAATATGGCCTGCGCACCGGCGACACCGTCGAAGGCGAAATCCGCGCCCCGCGCGACGGCGAGCGTTATTTCGCGCTCACCAAGCTGATCAGCGTCAATTTCGACGACCCCGATGTCGTGCGCCACCGCGTCAATTTCGATAACTTGACGCCGCTCTATCCGAACCAGAAGCTGTCGCTCGACACCGTCGACCCGACCGTCAAGGACAAGTCGGCGCGCGTGATCGACCTCGTCAGCCCGCAGGGCAAGGGCCAGCGCGCGCTGATCGTCGCGCCGCCGCGTACCGGTAAGACGGTGCTGCTGCAGAATATCGCCAAGGCGATCACCGACAACCATCCCGAGGTTTACCTGATCGTCCTCCTCGTCGACGAGCGTCCCGAGGAAGTCACCGACATGCAGCGCAGCGTGAAGGGCGAAGTCGTCTCGTCGACCTTCGACGAACCCGCGACACGCCACGTCCAGGTTGCCGAAATGGTGATCGAAAAGGCCAAGCGCCTCGTCGAGCACAAGAAGGATGTCGTCATCCTGCTCGACTCGATCACGCGCCTCGGCCGCGCCTACAACACCGTTGTTCCTAGCTCGGGCAAAGTGCTGACCGGCGGTGTCGATGCGAACGCGCTCCAGCGCCCCAAGCGCTTCTTCGGCGCCGCACGTAACATCGAGGAAGGCGGTTCGCTCTCGATCATCGCGACCGCGCTGATCGATACCGGCAGCCGCATGGACGAAGTGATCTTCGAAGAATTCAAGGGCACGGGTAACTCGGAAATCGTGCTCGACCGCAAGGTCGCCGACAAGCGCATCTTCCCGTCGCTCGACGTCGGCAAGTCGGGCACCCGCAAGGAAGAATTGCTCGTCGAGAAGGACAAGCTCAGCAAGATGTGGGTGCTGCGCCGCATCCTCATGCAGATGGGCACGATCGACGCGATGGAATTCCTGCTCGACAAGATCAAGGATTCGAAGACCAACGAAGATTTCTTCGACAGCATGAACCAATAAGCCACCGCGATGGCCGTGATCGAACACGCGTTGCTGCACGTCCGTGCGGGCAGCGAAGCCGATTTCGAGGCGGCCGTCCGCGAAGCGCGGCCGCTGATCACCGCGTCGCCCGGCTTTATTTCGCTCGAAATTTGCCGCCCGATAGCAACCGGACAGGCTTATCTGCTTTTAGTGAAGTGGAGGTCGGTCGAGGATCATCGGGATGGCTTCCGGCAATCGGACCGCTACCAGCAGTGGCGGGCATTGCTGCATCACTTTTATGACCCTATGCCAGAGGTCAGCTATTTCGGAGAGCCGCTGTGATTTTGGAAATTTTGACCCAGGCCGGCGCGCATGCCGCCGGATTTGGCGGACCCGCCGAGATGTGGGGCGCGATCGTCAACGATTTTTCGAACATCACCGAGCCCGCGGCCTTTGCCGCCTTCCTGCAGGTGCTGATGATCGACCTCGTCCTCGCGGGCGACAATGCGATTGTCGTCGGCGCGCTCGCCGCGGGTCTTCCCGCTGAGCAACGCAAGAAGGTCATCCTGATCGGCGTGATCGCGGCATTGGTGCTGCGCATCGCCTTCGCGCTCGTCGTCACCCAGCTGATGCAGATCGTCGGGCTGATTTTTGTCGGCGGGCTGCTGCTCGTGTGGGTCGCGTGGAAGATGTGGCGCGAGCTGCGTCACGCCGGCCAGTCGCACGGGTCGCCCGAGATTGCGGGGGACGAGCATTCGGGCCTGAAGCCCGCCAAGAGCTTTGCCGGCGCCGCCTGGGCGGTGGCCGTCGCCGACGTCAGCATGAGCCTCGACAATGTGCTTGCGGTCGCTGGTGCGGCGCGCGAGCATCCGGGCATCCTGATCGTCGGGCTGATCTTTGCCGTCGCGCTGATGGGCCTCGCGGCAAACATCATCGCCAAATATATCGAGCGCTACCGCTGGATCGCTTACGTCGGCCTTGCCGTGATCGTCTATGTCGCGGTCAAGATGATCTACGAAGGCTGGGTCGACCCGGGTGTCGGGGTCGGGACGCTGTTCGGCTAAAAAAGGAAAAGCCAGCCCTTCGCGGGGCTGGCTTTTTTCTTGTCCGTTCCCATCTCTCGGTCATGTCCGAACTCCACATGACCCGCGTTGCCGTCGGCTGCACCGACTATCCGGCGCTGGAGGCGCGGATCGCCAACTATGCCGAAGGCGGCGAGATTCGCTTTGCGACGCGGTTCCGGCCCAAGCGCGCCGACGAGTTGATCAGTGGCAAGCTGCATTTCATCGTGAAGCATACGCTCGTTGGGCGCGTGGAAATCCTGCGCTTCGAAGATCGCAGCGACGGCCGCGTCGACATCGTGTGTGTCGCCGATCTCGAGCGCGTGCATCCGCAGCCGAAGCGTGCGCATCAGGGCTGGCGCTATCTGGCCGACGCCGATGCGCCGAAGGGCGTCGGCGATCAGAGCGGGGTCGGCGCGCTACCGCCCGAACTCTATCGCGAGCTCGCCGAACTGATGCTGATTTAATTCGCGGCTTGCGCTGCCAGCATTTCGCCCATCTTTTCCCAGACCTTGTTGATCGCCTTGAGCGGGCGAACCATCACTTTGAAATCTTTTATCTTTCCGTCGTCGTTCCAGGTTATGATGTCGACGCCGTTGATCTGGATGCCGTCGAGGCTGCTCTGGAATTCGAGCACCGCCTGGTCGCCGTCGACGATCTCGCGCAGATAGCGGAAATCGTCGCCGCCGAGGACGTGGCTCGCCGCGTGGAGATAGGCGAAGACCTTGTCGCGGCCCTCCTGCGGGGTGTGGACGACGGGCGAATGGAACACCGCATCCGCGGCGAGCAGGTCACGGAGCGCCTGCGGATCGCCGCCGCCCGCCATATAGGCGTGCCAGGCGGCGAGGCCGGGATGCGGCGCGCTCATGCGAGCTGCTCGGCGAAGAAGGCGCGGGTGCGGCCGTCGGCGAGCTGGGCGCCTTCCTCATTGCGGCGATTGCCCATCGTCGCGGCGAAACCATGGTCGAGCCCGGGATAGTCGTGGAGCGTGACCTTCGGGTGCGGATCGAGCGCGTCGTGGATCTTTTTCTGCGCCGCATGGTCGACGAAATGATCCTCGGTCGGGATATGAAGCATCAGCGGGTTGGCGATCGCGTGGCTTTCGTTCAGCATCTGGTCGATCATGACGCCGTAATAGCCGACCGATGCATCGATATCGGTGCGCGTCGCGGCCATATAGGCGAGGCGGCCGCCGAGGCAGAAGCCGACTGCGCCGATCCTGTCGGCGCCCTGGCTGCGCAGCCAGTGGATCGCGGCCTCGATATCCTTGACCCCGTCGTCGGCGTCATATTGGCCGAAATAGCCGAGCGCCTGCTGGAATTCGGCCTCGATATCGGGGCTGAGCTCGACCCCGGGGGCGAAGCGCCAGAAGATGTCGGGGGCGATCGCGAGATAGCCTTCGGCCGCCCAGTCGTCGCACTTCTGCCGGATGCCTTCGTTGACGCCGAAAATTTCGGGGATGACGATGATCGCGCGCGTGCTGTCGGCGTCGGGTCGCGCGACATAGGCGGGGATCGTGCCGGCGCCGTCGAGCGTCGGGATGTCGGTGTTCGTTGCGGCCATGTGGGGAGCTCTCCTGACTCTTGCTTCTTTGTGGTGAAAGCGCGAAGCTAGCGGGGCTGCGGGCGTGGCTCAAGCGGCTTACCGGCATTTCGGGGCGGAGACAGGCGATGAAGTTCAATATCGAGATCGATTGCACCCCCGAAGAGGCGCGGCGCCTGTTCGGCCTTCCCGATCTCGAACCGCTGCACGACATCTATCTCGACCGCGTCAAGGAATTGATGGCGAAGGGGATCACCCCCGACATGGTCCAGTCGATGGTCAAGACCTGGGTGCCGATGGGCGGCAGCGGGCTCGAGCTCGTCCAGTCGTTGCTCGGCCAGTTCGGCGGCGGACTGATGGGCGGCGCATCGAAATCGGCCGACAAGGACGATGACGACAAGTCCGCCAAGGGGCGCAAGAGCTGAGCCAAGCCATTGTAAGCGATACGATTTTTGCGCTGTCGAGCGGGATGCCGCCGGCGGCGATCGGCGTTGTGCGCGTCAGTGGGCCGGCTGCCGGGACAGCGCTGCGGGCGCTCGCAGGGAGGCTGCCCGAGCCACGTCATGCCTCACTCACTGCGCTCAAAGGCACCGATGGCGCGCCGCTCGATAACGCGTTGATCCTCTGGTTCCCGGGCCCGGCCACGGCGACCGGAGAAGATCTCGCCGAATTGCATCTGCACGGCGGTCGCGCGGTGGTCGCGGCGGTCGAGGCGGCGCTTGGCGCGATGCCGGGGGTACGCCCTGCGGTCGCGGGGGAATTTACGCGGCGTGCGTTCGACAATGGACGAATCGACTTGGCTGAGGCCGAGGGGCTGGCCGACCTGCTCGCCGCCGAAACCGAAAGCCAGCGCGTGCAGGCGCTCGGCATGGCGAGCGGGCATGTCTCGCGCGCGGTCGCAGATTGGCAGGACCGGCTCCTCAACCTGATGGCGGGGGCCGAAGCCGAGCTGAATTTTGCCGACGAGGATGATGTCGAAGTGGGCGACGCTGTCGCGCAGCGTTTGATTGCGGGGATGGGGGCCCTTTCAGCCGAGCTGGGCGAATGGCTGGCGCGGCCGGCTGCCGAGGTGATCGCCGAAGGGTTGTCGGTGGTGATCGCGGGGCCACCGAACGCCGGAAAATCGACCTTGATCAATGCCTTGGCGCAGCGCGAGCTGGCGATCGTGTCACCCGTGGCAGGGACGACGCGCGATGTCATCGAGACGCCGCTCGCGCTCGACGGGATCGCGATGCGCTTTTCGGATACCGCGGGGATTCGCGGCGAGGGCGCCGATGTGATCGAGGCGATCGGAATCGACCGCGCGCGGGCGGCGGTCGAGGGCGCCGACATCCTGTTGTGGCTCGGTCCGCCGAAGGAAGCACCGGAGCATCCGCGCTGCATCGCAATCGCCGCGCAGGCCGATCGCTGGGCGGGCGATGCGGCGGCGGAGGCCGGCGCGGCGCATTGCGACCTGATCCTCTCGGCGACGACGGGCGAGGGGATGGACAAGCTCCACCGTTATATCGTCGACATGGCACGCACCTTGTTGCCGCGCGAGGGCGAAGCCGCGTTGCGCCAGCGCCAACGCGCCGCGCTCGCCGAAGCGCGCGACTGGCTGACGATCGAGCCAGGATCGCGCGAGGCGAGTGATTTAATCTTGCTCGCCGAGCGACTTAGGCTCGCCGCGACCGCGCTCGACCGGATCACGGGGCGCGCCGGAGTCGAGGAAATGCTTGATGCGCTGTTTGGGCGTTTCTGCATCGGGAAATGATGTTCCACGTGAAACATCGAGCGGCAAGCAGCGCGGTGGATTCGACGCGCGCTTTGCGGTAAAGGCCGCACCAATCATGCAGAATGAAGCAATTTTCGATGTCATCGTCGTCGGCGGTGGGCACGCCGGAACCGAAGCCGCAGCGGCCGCGGCGCGGCTCGGTGCGCGCGTCGCGCTCGTCAGTTTCGACCCCGCGCTGATCGGGACGATGTCGTGCAACCCGGCGATCGGCGGGCTCGGCAAAGGTCATCTGATGCGCGAGGTCGATGCGCTCGACGGCTGGATGGCGCGCGCCGCCGACAGCGCGGCGATTCATTACCGCATGCTCAACGCGTCGAAGGGCGCGGCGGTGCAGGGACCGCGCGTCCAGGCCGATCGCAAACTCTATCGCGCGGCGATCCAGAACTTGCTCGCGGCAGAGGACGGAATCACCGTCGTCGCGGGCGAGGCTGCGGCACTGCGGCTGTCGGAGGATGGGTGCGTCGCAGGGCTCGATCTGGCCGACGGGTCCGCTTTGAGTGCGCGCGCGGTCGTGCTTGCAACGGGGACATTCCTCGGGGGCCGGCTCTTCCGCGGCGAAGAGCGGATGGAGGGCGGCCGCATCGGCGAGGCCGGCGCGCACCGACTCGCCGAGCAATTGCGCGCGGCCGACCTGCCGATGGCGCGGCTCAAGACGGGGACACCGCCGCGGCTCGACGGGCGGACGATCGACTGGGCGCGGCTCGAGGAGCAGCCGTCGGATGGCGCGGAAGGCGCGCGCTGGACCTGTTCCACGTGGAACAGCGAACGGACGGTGCCGCAGATCTTTTGCGCGATCACGCGCACCAATGCCCAAGCCCATGCGATCATCGCGGCGAATCTCGATCGCTCGCCGCTTTTCACCGGAGCGATAGGCGCGGCGGGACCGCGTTATTGCCCTTCGATCGAGGACAAGATCCACCGTTTCGCCGACCGCGACGGGCATCAGGTGTTTCTCGAACCCGAGGGGCTCGACAGCTTTCTCGTCTATCCGAACGGGATATCGACCTCGCTTCCCGCCGACGTGCAGCTTGCGATGTTGCGCACGATGGAGGGGCTCGAGACAGTCGAGATGGTCGTGCCGGGCTATGCGGTCGAATATGATCATATCGATCCGCGTGCGCTCGACCGGACATTGCAGGTGCGCGCGCTGCCGGGGCTTTGGTGCGCGGGGCAGATCAACGGAACGACCGGATATGAGGAGGCGGCGGCGCAGGGGCTGGCCGCCGGCGCGAATGCCGCGCTCGCTGTGCAAGACCGCGATCCGTTGATCCTCGACCGATCCGAATCCTATATCGGTGTGATGGTCGACGATCTGGTGCTGCAGGGCGTCACCGAACCCTATCGCATGCTCACCGCGCGCGCCGAATATCGGCTGCGCCTCCGCGCCGACAATGCCGTAACGCGGTTGACTCCGAAGGCGATCGCATTGGGGTTGGTGCGGCCCGCGACCGCCGCGCTGTTCGAAGCGCGGCAGGCCGAGCGGGCACGCGCAGAAGCCTTGCTCGATCGGCCGGTCGCGACCGCCGATTATGCCGCGGTCGGGCTGGCGCTTCCGGGCGACGGTATCGCCCGCCGGCGGATCGACCTGCTGCGCTATCCCGACATCACGATGGCGCGGCTTGTCATACTCGCACCCGAACTCGATTCAATCGATCCGACGATTCTGTCCGAGATCGCCGAGGACGCGCATTATGCACCCTATATCGCGCGGCAGGATGCCGAGCTGCGCGCGCTCGCGGCGAATGAGGCGATCATGCTCGATCCCGTGCTCGACTATGCCGCGATCGGCGGGCTGTCGCGCGAGATGGTCGAGCGGCTGACGAAGGCGCGCCCCGAGACGCTGGGGCAGGCGGCGCGGATCGATGGGGTAACACCCGCGGCGCTGACCGCGATCATGGTGCATAGCCGGCGGCGCGCGGCGTAGTGGAAATTCAGAATATGATTCTCTTCCCGTCATTCCCGCGAAGGCGGGAATCCTGCTTTTAGTCCGACCCAAGCTCGGGTTTGGCGGTTTGCAGGGAATGGAAAGAGCGGGATTCCCGCCTTCGCGGGAATGACGAAGAAAGGGGACAGCTTGTCCGACGTCTCAAAGCCATTGGAGAGTGAAGACGCCGCGCGCGCCTGGATTGGCGAAGCGTTCGCGCCGACACCGGATCAGTGGGAAAAGCTCGACCGCTTTGTTGCCAAGCTTGTTGCCGAGAACGACCGGCAGAATCTGATCGCTGCGTCGACAATCCCGACGATGTGGGTCCGGCATATTGCCGACAGCGCCCAGCTCTTGTCTTTCGATACGCGCGACGGTGACGGTCTCTGGATCGATCTCGGGAGCGGCGCGGGGTTGCCGGGGCTTGTTATCGCCATATTGAGTTCGCGCCCAATGCTGCTCGTTGAATCGCGCAAGCGGCGCTGTGATTTCCTGCGGACTGTCGCTGCGGAGCTGGGTCTGGCAAATGTCGAGGTCGTCGAGGCGCCTTTGGAACGGATCGAGATCCGGCCCGGAGCGACGATCAGCGCGCGTGCTTTTGCCCCGCTCGACAAGCTGCTCGACTTATCCGCCCGTTTTTCCACCGAATCGACGCGATGGTTACTGCCAAAGGGGCGAAACGCGGTTAAGGAACTGGCTTTGCTGCCCCAGCCATGGCAGAGAATGTTCCACGTGGAACAGAGCCGCACCGATGCCGAGAGCCAGATTTTGGTGGGTTCCGGAAAAATCGCGGCAAAACAGCGAGGAAAGCGATGATCCGCATTGCCGTGGCGAACCAGAAAGGTGGGGTCGGCAAGACGACGACGGCGATCAATCTGGCGACCGCGCTCGCGGCAACCGGCTGGCGCACGCTGATCATCGACCTCGATCCGCAGGGCAATGCGTCGACGGGGCTCGGAATCAAGCAGTCGCAACGCGAATGTTCGAGCTATGAGTTGCTGCGCGGCGACGCGACGCTCGCCGAATGCGCGATCCCGACCGCGGTGCCGCGGCTCGACATCGTCACCGCGACGGTCGACCTGTCGGGAGCCGAGATCGAGCTGATCGAATTTCAGGACCGATTGCACCGCCTGCAACAGGCGCTGTCGAGCGCCGAGGCGGGGCAGTGGGATATCTGCCTGATCGACTGCCCGCCATCCTTGGGCATGCTGACCCTCAACGCGCTGATCGCGGCCGAATCGCTGATCGTGCCGCTGCAATGCGAGTTTTTCGCGCTCGAAGGGCTGAGCCAGCTGCTGACGACGGTTGAGCGCGTGCGCGAGCGCTTTAACCAGAAATTGTCGATCTTGGGCGTCGCGCTGACGATGTTCGACCGCCGCAACCGGCTGACCGATCAGGTGTCCGACGATGTGCGCGAGGTGCTCGGCCCGGTCGTGTTCGAAACGGTGATTCCGCGCAACGTCCGCCTGTCCGAAGCGCCGAGCCATGGCTTGCCGGCGTTGATTTACGATCATCGCTGCGCCGGATCGGCCGCCTATATCGCGCTCGCGCGCGAGTTGATCGACCGGCTTCCTAACGTCCGCAAGGCTGCATAAATGTCTGATAATAAAGACGAAATAGGATCGGAATCGACGCCCGCGCGCAAGCGACCTTCGGGGCTTGGCCGCGGGCTCAACGCGCTGTTCGGCGATGTCGCGGTCGAGGCACCGGTGCTCGCGACTCCCGGGGCGGCAGCGAAGGCGACGCCGGTAACGGGCGATTCGGTGCAGCATGTCCCCGTCGGCGCGATTCGCCCGCTGCCGGGCCAGCCGCGTCGCCATTTCGACGAAAATGCGATTGCCGAACTTGCCGATTCGATCGGACTGCGCGGATTGCTCCAGCCGATCATCGTCCGACGTTCGCCCGACGGCGAGGGGTTTCAGCTCGTCGCCGGCGAACGGCGCTGGCGCGCGGCGCAGCGCGCGGGGCTGCACCAGATTCCCGCGCTTGTGCGCGAACTCGACGATGCCGCGACTTACGAGATCGCGCTGGTCGAGAATATCCAGCGGCAGGACCTCAACGCGATCGAAGAGGCGAGCGCCTATCGCCGCCTGATCGAGGATTTCGGACATAATCAGGAAGCGCTGGCGAAGCTGGTCGGCAAGTCGCGCAGTCATGTCGCGAATCTGATGCGCCTGCTCGACCTGCCCGCGAGCGTGCAAACGCTGGTCGGCGACGGGTCGCTCGCGATGGGCCACGCGCGCGCGCTGATCGGGGCGACCGACGCCGAGGCGATCGCGCGCCGCGTCGCGAAGGAGGGGCTGTCGGTCCGCGCGGTCGAGGCGCTGGTGCGCGCGGGCAAGGGCGGCGATGCGCCGCGCAAGGCTCCGCTCGAATATAAGAGCGCCGACGGCGGCCGCGATCCCGACATCGTCGCGGTCGAGCGGCATCTGTCCGAACTGCTCGGAATCGGTGTCGCGATTCATTATGCCGGCGAGGGCAAGGGCGCACTGACGCTGAAATTCGCATCGCTCGACCAGCTCGATATGATCTGCCAGCGGTTGTCGGGCGAGGGGATTTGATCGCCATGATGAAAGACGGGCGAATCGATTTGAAACGGCTCTGACGGGCTCCTCGCGATTCTGCCCCGCGCTCACCCGATTTGTGCCAGTCCGGGCCGTTAATGAACGAAACAGAGTCCCGACAACCCGCCGAAAATGAATATAAATCACTGATTTATATTGTTTATTTTGCGTACCGCGGGTCAATCCCTATTGTGCCGTTAACCAAGCTTGCTGGCAAAGCCTGAACAGGTCGCCCTCTAAACAGGTCGCCGAATGGGGTGGGATTTCCATTCGAATTTAGACCGAATTCAAGGGACCAAATCATATGCGCAACTATGGAATGAAGCGCGCCCTCGCGGGCGCCGCGATTGCTGCCCTCGCCATGAACGCCTCGGCGGCGCATGCAGCGTCGGCCACCGGCACGGCGACGGCCAAGATCCTGCGCCAGATCACGCTCACCAAGACCAGCGACCTGCAATATGCGACGATCATCAGCGGTGCGACCGCCTCGACCGTCGCAGTGTCGACCGCTGGTGCCGCGACCTGCGGCGCGGGCCTGACCTGCACGGGCACGACGACGGCGGGCAGCTATAACGTCCAGGGCACCAACGGCGCCGTCGTGCTGGTCGGCGGCGATTCGAGCGTCACTCTCAACGGGTCGCTTGGCGGCACGATGTCGTCGACGCTGACCTATTCGTCGCCGAACATCACGCTGGGCACCACCGGGGGCAGTTTCCAGGTCGGCGGCACGCTGAGTGTCGGGGCTAATCAGGCTTCGGGCGACTATTCGGGCACGTTCAATGTGACCGCGAACTACCAATAAGGTTGGGGGGCCTGGCGGGCCGAGATCCGCCAGCCGTTAAAATGGGGTCGCCGGACATCGTTCGGCGACCCCTTTTTTACGGCCGCGGTCCGCATAGTTAGCGAAATATCAACCATGTCGGTGCAGGCAGGATGCGACCATCGGGACGGTGTGGGGCCGTTTCCCGGACGATTGTGGGGATCGTATCCAATGCTTCGCTTTTTGAAGGCCCTTGGCCTGTTCACCGCGGCTGCGCTCGGCGCCGCGGCATCGCCCGCGCTGGCGGCGGGCGATCTGCTCGTCGCGCCGACGCGCGTCATCCTCGACGGATCGCGCGGGACCGAAGTGGTACTCAACAATATCGGCACCGAGCCCGCGACCTATCGCATCAGCCTCGAGATCAAAAGGATGACCGCCGAGGGCGGGCTCGACGAGATCGCCGAGGAGAATGTCACGGCGGCCGAGCGGACCGCGCTCGACATGATCGCGTTCAGCCCGCGCCGCGTCACCCTGCCGCCGAACCAGCCGCAGGTGGTGCGCGTCGGGGTGCGTTTGCCCGAAGGCACGCCGCCGGGCGAATATCGCGCGCATATGCTGTTTCGTGCGGTTCCCGACGCGGCGCCAGCGACTGCCGAGCCAAAGCCGGCAGGCGAGGGCGTGTCGATTGCGCTCACACCGATTTACGGGATTACGATCCCGGTGATCGTGCGCGTGGGCGACCTCGGTGCCGACGCGTCGATCGGCGCGGCGTGGGTGAGCGAAACCCAGGACGGGCCGGCGTTCAATTTCGACCTCGCGCGCACGGGCAACCGCTCGGTCTATGGCGATATCGAGGTGACGCGGCCGGGGGTCGCCGAGCCCTTGCTCGTCGCACGCGGGATCGCGGTCTATCCCGAGGTCGGCGCGCGCAAGGTGTCGCTGCGCGTTCCGGGGGAGCTCGCGGCGAAGCTGAAGGGGCCGGTGCGCATTCGCTACACAGAGGATCGCGAAATCGGCGGCGGCACGATCGACGAGGCCGAGCGGGTGGTGAAATGATCGGATAGGAACGGAGCGAAGCGGGCGGGCGATGATCCGCGCGGCGCTCTCGCGATGGAAACCGGCGATACTGGCCGGGCTGGCGCTGGTGGGGCTTGTTCCTGCCGGCGCCGAAGCCATTGAGAAAAAGCCTGTTTCCGTGTCGAGCGATAGCTGGGCGCCGAACGAGGATGACAGCTGGCTGTTCGACGTGCGCTCGGGGCAATATCGACTCGGCGACGGCGTACGCGGCTATCAGACGCCGCAGGGGATTTGCGTCGATCTGGGCGATGTCGTGCTCGCGCTCGACCTCGCGGTCCGCGTCGACAAGAAGTTGCGCCGCGCAACCGGCTGGGTGTTCGATGAACGGCGCAGCCTGACGATCGACCGTGACGCGGGCGAAGTGCGCGCGGGAAGCCAGAGTTTTCGCCTGACCGCGACGACGATCCGCGACACGCCCACGGGCTGGTGCGTCGACCTCGACAGCCTGAACGACTGGCTTGGCGTGCCGCTTGCCGCCGATCTGTCGAACGCGGTGCTGCGGATCGATTCGAAGGACAAGCTGCCGTTCCAGCTCGCCGCCGAACGCCGCGCGCGCGCGGCTTCGATCCGCCCGCAAGTCGCATTCGACCTCGCGACCTTGCCGCAGGCGGCGCGGCCGTATCAGGCATGGGCGACGCCCTCGGTCGATGTCGTCGCCTCGGCGGGCGTCGTGTCGGACAAGCGCGGCGGATCCTATGTCCAGGGACGTTACGAGATTTTTGCGGCGGGCGAGGTGCTCAGGCAGAGCTTCGACGCGCGGCTATCGTCCGACAATGAGGGGGTGCCTGACAGCCTGCGGATGCGGCTTTACCGAACCGATCCGCAGGGGCGGCTGCTCGGGCCGCTGAAGGCGACGCACTATGGCGTGGGCGATGTCAGCCTGCTCTCGACCGGGATCGTCGCGGCGTCGGCGCCGGGGCGCGGCGCGGTGCTCACCAATCGCCCGATCGAGCGGCCCGACGCCTTCGACAAGACGATCTTTCGCGGCGATCTGCCCGGAGGCTGGGATGCCGAGCTGTATCGCAATGGGCAATTGCTCGCTTTTACGAACCCGAACGGCGATGGGCGATACGAATTCATCGATGTGCCGCTGCAATATGGCGCGAATCGTTTCGAAATCGTGCTGTACGGGCCGCAGGGGCAGGTTCGGCGCGAAATCCGGCAGGTGCAGGTGGGGATGGATTCGATCCCGCCGCAGCAGACCTGGTATTGGGCGGGCTTCGCGCAGGAAAATGCCGACCTGATCGAATTCGGCAGCCGCCGGCGCGGGGCGTTCCGGCGCGGCTGGCGTGGAACGCTGGGAATCGAGCGCGGGCTCGACACGCGCACGTCGGCCGCGGCCTATGTCCACAGCCTGTTGATCGAGAATGTCCGGTATAATTATGGCGAGGTCGCGCTGCGCCGCTCGATCGGGCCGACCTTGCTCGAGGTTGGCGGATCCTATGCCGACAATGGCGGCGTGGCGGCGCGCGCGAGCTGGCTGGCGGCGTTCGGCGAAACATATGTGCGCGCCGATGCGATGCGCGGCTGGGGCGGGTTCGTGTCGGACCGTTCCCTCGGCAATATCAACGGCCAATATTCGATTTCGGTCGATCAGTCGGTGACGCTCGGGCGGACGGTACTGCCGCTCCATTTCGACGTGCGGCAGGTCGAGCGGCGTTCGGGGATCGAAAGCCTCGAGGCCAGCGCGCGCGCGTCGGCGAGCTTTCGCGCGCTGACCTTCACCGGCCAGCTCGACTGGAGCCGGACGAAGGTGCCCGTCGGCCCCGATCCGCCCGACAACCTCTCGGCCACCCTGCTCGCCAATGCCCGCATCGGGCGCGTTCGCGTCCGGGGCGAGGCGCGGTTCGCGCTGGCCGGGGACAATAGCGATACGCGCATGACGCTGATCGGCGAATGGGCGGGGAAGGGCGAGGCCGAATGGCGGACCGAGCTCGGATATGACCGAGGGCTCGATCGCGCACGCGCAGGGCTAGGATATACACGCCGTTTCAACAAGTTGCAGCTGACAGGGTTCGGCGAGGTCGCAAGCGACGGGTCGATCGCGGCGTCGATTGCGCTCGCTTTCAGCTTCGGCCCCAAATCGAACGGTGGCTGGCGCGTATCCGCCGAGAAGCTCGCAAGCCGCGGGCAGGTCATCGCCGACGTGTGGATGGACGACAATGGCGACGGCATCCGCCAGCCTGGTGAGGCGGCGCTGCCCGGTGTCCCGCTGACCGCAGGCAATGCCGCTGTCGAGGCGGCGACCGACCGCGACGGGCGGGGGGCGATCGACGGGCTCGAATCCTTCCGCCCCGTGATGATCGGGATCGACGCGGGCAGCCTGCCCGATCCTTATGTCCAGCCGGCGCTGCCGGGGGTGGTCGTGTCGCCGCGGCCGGGGGTCGCGACGCGCGTCGCGCTGCCGATGACCGCGGCGGGCGAGGTGGAGGGGACCGTTCGCCGCGATGGCGGCAACCCGATCGAGGGACTCGGCGTCGAACTCGTCGATGCCGAAGGACGCGTGCGCGCGACGACGATCACCGAGTTCGACGGATATTTTCTGTTCGAGGGCGTCGCTTACGGGCGTTACACGGTCCGGCTGGGCAAGGCGTCGGCGGCGGCGCTGCGGCTCGACGGCGATTTCGCTGTGGGCGCGGCGCCGGGTAAGGCGACGCCGCGCGTCCGGCTCGGCGCGCTGATACTGAAGCCGCTGCGTCGCGACGTCGCGCTGCGTGATGAGACCCCACCGGGCGGAAACAGCGCACGCGGGCCGCCGGAGGAAGAGGAGCGCCGACCGTAGCGGCCTCGGAAGAATCGACAATTTTCTTGCCGCGCCGCGCGGGGAAAGGGATGAAGCACCGCAACGAGGTCGGCCCCGGAAGGCGATGACGTGAGAAAAACGGTGTGGATCGCAGTGACGCTGGGCCTGCTGCTTGCGGCAGCGGGATTCCTTGCGGTGCTGGTTTCCGCGGTACCCTCGCCGCGGAATGACGGCGCCCTGCGATCTTCGATCGATCGCGGCCCGATGGGGGAAGCGCAGCAGAGGCAGGTCTATTCGCCGGTCATTGCGAAGGATCCCTATGTTGCCGCGCAATGGGAAAAATCGATCCGGGCGCTGGAAGCGGCGTGTGCCGAACGCGGGGAATTTTGCGAAGAGGCCCGAAAAGCGCGCCTGTCGGTGAACCGATAGCGGCGCTTCCGCGTCGATTCAGCTCAGCAGCGGTTCGAGCGCGTCCCATTCGCGGTCGACCGCGCGGCGGCCGGCGTCGATCGCGGCGCGGATTTTCGCCGGGTTGAATTCGAGCGTTTCGGCGACTTCCTCCTCGGGTTCGATGATACGGATCGGTGCGAAGCGATATCGTGCGATCTGGACGTCGAGTGGGCGGAGGATACGCGCCGCCTGCGCGCCGCCGATGCCTTCGTTCTGGAGCGCGCGAAGCTGTCCCTCGCGCGCGGCGATCAGGTCGTTGATCAGCGCCGCGCCGGCGAGGTCGTTCGCCGACACTTCCGACTGGAGGATGTCGACCGCGCGCAGCCCGATCTTGATCAGATTGGGAAAGACGCGAACCGGGCCGGGCCGCGGTGCGGGCGAGGCGCGCACCGCGATCACCCCGCGGGGGTTCATTTCGAGCGCGGAACTCAAGGGCGTCACATCGCGCACCCCGCCGTCGACCCATTGTTCCTCGGTTCCGTCGCTCGCGCGCGTCTTGAGCGGGTCGAAAAAGAGCGGCATCGCGCAGCTCGCATAGACCCAATTGTGGATGCCGGGCACGCTTTCGTCGATGCTGCGATAGGTGCCGGTCCCGAGGTTGACGACGCCGAGGAGCAGCTTGCGCCCGCTCGCGCGCAGTTTGGCGTCGTTCGCGAAGCCTTTGAGCAGCCGTTTGAGCGGCGCGGTGTCGTAGAGCGCATCCTCGCCGAGCAGCCCGCCGACGACGCCGAGCGGGCGCGATTTGTAGATCGAGCTGTTGCCGCGAATGCCGAGCCAGGCATCGAGCAGCCCCGGCACATCGTCCTGCGCGACGCCGAGCGCCTGGATCGCGCCGGTCGATACGCCCGCGACGATGTCGAGGCGAACGCCCCGATTGACGACGAGTTCGTGGACGACGCCGACCTGAAAGGCGCCTTTCGCGCCGCCGCCGCTCAATACGATTGCCAGACCGCCTGCCATGCCTGCGTCTCCTTGATCGGCGCCAGTTTACCGCAAGCCGGGTGCCGCCCCAAGTGGCGAAGCGGCGCTTCGCGCAGAAACACAGGATGCCGGTAACCGATTTTTAGCCATGATCGGCAGGGAAAGAGCCACCGCGCACGTCCATCGCTACCACGACATTAACCAGTCTTTAGCGCGCAATAGCTATGGAGAGCGGCGGGGCTGGATATGGCCATAGGAGAGACGGATGGCCGCGACGGTGGCAAAAACGCGCCATGATGCGGGTTCTGCCGCCGCACTTTCGCCCGATCGGCTGGCGTTGATCCTGTGGCTGGGCTTCGTTGTTGCCAGCCTGTTTCTGCATCGCGACGCGATCGCGAACCTGGCCTTTTCCGATCCCGACAATGCGATGCGGCTGGCGCAGGTGCGCGACCTGGTTGGCGGACAAAATTGGTTCGACACGGCGCAATATCGCACCAACCCGGGCGGTGGGGGCGGGCCGACGCATTGGTCGCGGTTCATCGATGCGCCGATCGTTGTGCTGATCGATCTGTTCAGCCTGTTCGTCGATCCGCAAACCGCCGAGCGCTGGGTGCTGGCGATCTATCCGCCGCTGCTGGCGCTGCCGTTGCTGCTCGTCTTTTCCCGGATATTGCAGATTTTGGGCGACCGGCCGTTCGTCTTCATCGGCCTCGCGATCGCGGCGACGACGATCAGCTATCTCCATCATTTCGCCCCGCTCAATATCGATCATCACAATTGGCAGGTGTTGCTCTCGGTCATTCTTCTGTGGCTCGCGCTGCGGCCGGCGAGCTTCGCGAACGGATTATGGTCGGCGCTCGCGGCGAGCATCTATGTCGAGATTTCGCTGGAAGGATTTCCCTTCCTGGGTCTTTTCTGGGCGCTCTTTGTCTTCGACTGGCTGCGCGATCCGGCCAAGGCGAGCCGGCTCCGCGGTTTTTCGGCCGGGATGATCCTGCTCCCCGCGCTCTGGTCGCTGCCGTTCCGGGGTGCGGCCTATCTCTCGACCGTTTTTTGCGACAGCTTCTCCTTGCCCTATCTGCTTGCCACCGCCGCGGCCGGGGCGGTGTTCCTGATTGCCTTGACCGCGCCGCCCCGCTGGACCGCTTCGCTTGGCCAGCGCGTGTCGATCGTCGGGGCGGCGGGGATCGTCTTTGCGGCGGGCTTTGTCCTGACGGGGACGGCTTGCCTGGCGGGGCCGTTTGGCGAACTCGAACCGCTTGTCCGCACCTATTGGTATGAACCGATTCTCGAAGGACGGCCTTTGTGGGAGCAGGTGCCCGCGCGGAGGGCGGCCTATATCCTTACCACTGTTATCGGCTTGGGAGCGGCCTTGTGGGCCTGGCTCCGTGCGCGGGGTCGTCCCGAAGCCGAAAATTGGGGGCGCCTTGGCCTAATGATCCTGTTCGGCGCGATCATGGCGGTTCTGGTGATCCGCTCGCTCGCCGTGGCCCATGCCTATATGGTCCCGGCGTTTGCCGCCCTCGCGCTGGCCTTTTGGCGCTGGGGAGATGCGGGGTCGAGTATTTGGCGCCGCCTGACCGGAACGCTGTTCCTTTTGCTGTCAATTCCGACGATTGCCATGGCGTTGGGTTTCAACCTTTCGTTGCTGAAAGCCGGGTCAGCGACGGCGGCGGCGAGCGGCAGCAACCCGGTCTGTCTGTCGCAAGGGCGTCCGGCGCTTGCCGGCGAACCTCCGGCGCTTCTCTTTGCATCGATCAATATTGCGCCGACCCTCTTGGTCAGCACGCCGCACAGCGTGGTGACAACGGGCCATCACCGCAACCATGCGACGATCAATCGCGTCCTGTCGGCCTTTCTCGCGCCGCCCGCCGCGGCGCGGCCTTTGGTCAGCGAGGGAGGGGCGCAATATCTGGTGTTCTGCGAGAATGACATCGCGCCTCTGGCCGCCGCCCGCCCGCATGGATTGGCTGCGCATTTGCTGCACCGTCAGCCGGTCGATTGGCTGGAACCACAACCCAGGCTCTCCTCGGGCTCTTTTCATGTGTATCGCATCGTCGCGTCCGCCAAGCAAAGCCCACGGTTAGAGCGAAATCCTTCCTTCCATTAACCGTTTCTTATCCATGTTTCCTCCATTGCGACGGACAGCAATTTGCCTGTGTGGGGGAATATCGAAGTGACCAACGCCCAAGTGTCGAAAAGCCGTCCGACGAGCGCCGACGTCGCCATCATTGGCGCCGGTCCCGCGGGACTGACAGCCGCCTATCAGCTGACCCAGCAGGGGTACAGCGTGACGGTGATCGAAAAGGACCCGGTCTATGTCGGCGGGATCAGCCGCACGGTCGAGCATGAGGGCTTTCGCTTCGACATCGGCGGCCACCGCTTCTTTTCAAAGAGCCGCGAAGTCGTCGACCTTTGGAACGAGATTCTTCCCGACGATTTCATCGAGCGCCCGCGGATGAGCCGCATCTATTATGAGGGCAAATTCTATTCCTATCCGTTGCGCGCTTTCGAGGCGCTGTGGAACCTTGGCATCTTTCGCTCGACGCTGTGCATGGTCAGCTATGCGCAGGCGAAGCTGCTGCCGAACAAGAATGTCCGCAGCTTCGAGGACTGGACGATCAACCAGTTCGGGCGGAAACTCTATTCGATCTTTTTCAAGACCTATACCGAGAAGGTGTGGGGCATGCCGTGCGATGAAATGTCGGCCGACTGGGCGGCGCAGCGCATCAAGGGGCTTAGCCTCGGCGGCGCAGTGATCGACGGGCTGAAGCGCAGCCTCGGGCTTAACAAGCGCCCGAACGACGGCATGGCGACCAAGACCCTGCTCGAAACCTTTCGTTATCCGCGGCTGGGCCCCGGCATGATGTGGGACGCGGCGCGCGACAAGGTCGTCGCGGGCGGCAACCATGTGCTGATGGGCCACAGCTTCAAGCAGCTCACGCAGGATCAGAAGACGGGCCGCTGGCGGATGACCGCGAACGGCCCCGACGGCGATGTCGTGATCGATGCCGCGCATGTCATCAGCTCCGCGCCGATGCGCGAGCTGGCGGCGCGTATCCATCCGCTGCCCGCGTCGGCGCTCAGCGCCGCGCCGAACCTCAAATATCGCGACTTTCTGACCGTCGCGCTCAAGATTCGCTCCGAGGATCTGTTTCCCGACAATTGGATTTATATCCACGACAGCAAGGTGCAGGTCGGCCGGGTGCAGAATTTCCGTAGCTGGTCGCCCGAAATGGTGCCCGACCCCGAACTTGCGTGCGTCGGCCTCGAATATTTCTGTTTCGAGGGCGACGGGCTCTGGGCGTCGAGCGACGAAAAACTGATCGCGCTGGCGACGAAGGAAATGGAAATCCTGGGTCTTTGCGATCCGGAAGATGTCGTCGGCGGCGCGGTGGTGCGGCAGGAAAAGGCCTATCCGGTCTATGACGATGATTATGCCAAGCATGTCGAGACGATGCGCAGCGAGCTGGAGGCGCGTTATCCGACGCTGCACATGGTCGGGCGCAACGGCATGCATCGCTATAACAACCAGGATCATGCGATGATGACCGCGATGCTGACGGTGCGCAACATCGTCGCGGGCGAAAAACTCTATGATATCTGGGGCGTCAACGAAGATGCCGAATATCATGAGAGCGGCACCGAGGGCGAGCAGGCGGCGCTGGCGTCGGTCCGCGAGGTTCCCACGCGCGTGGCGAAGGCCGCGTAAGCGCTTGGCCGGGGGGATCGGCGCCATGCTACCGGTGACCAGATTGATCGCGTCGGTGCGGCGCGGCGAGATTCGCTGGCTGAACTATCTGCTCGCGAGCGGGCTCGCGCTGGGCAGCGATGCGGGGCTCTTCCTGCTGCTGCTCGACGCCGGGCTGTCGCCCGTAACGGCGTCGGCGACGGGCTATTGCGCCGGGATTCTCGTGCACTGGCTGGTGTCGAGCCGGCTCGTCTTTGCCGACGGCGCCGCGGCGCGCGGCACCGGTGAACGCCAACGCCAGAAACTGCTTTTTGTCGGGTCGGCGCTCGTCGGTCTGGCTGTCACGACCGCGATCGTCGGCGGCGGCAGCGCGCTCGGCCTCGATCCGCGGCTCGCAAAGCTCGCGGCGATCATCGTCAGCTTTCAGACGACCTATTTGCTGCGCCGCCATATCGTGTTCCGGACTGCGGCGGCATGAACGACGCGTCCGCGCTTCCCGCGGGCGCAGAGCCGTCGGTTCGCGCGCCGGAATCCGGCGGCATCGTGCTGGGCCCATGGTTCACGCCGGTGCGGATCTCGCTGATCATCTGGGGGCTGATGAGCCTGGTCGCTATCGTCGCGAAATGGCAGGCAATCGGCGCGCTCGATCTGTCGGATACCGACGACGCGATGCGCATGGCGCAGGTCCGCGACCTCCTTGCGGGGCAGGGCTGGTGGGATCTCTCGCAATATCGCGTCAATCCGGCGGGCGGCGGGGTGCTGATGCACTGGTCGCGCATCGTCGATGCGCCGCTGGCGGCAGGCATCTTGCTGCTGAAACCGCTGTTCGGGCAGGCGATGGCCGAACGGATCGTGATGACCTTGTGGCCGCCGCTGCTCGGCGCGGCGCTCAGCGTCGCCTGCGCGCTCGGTTATCGGAGTCTGTCCGACCGGCGGATCGCCTATGCCGTGCCGCTCTTCCTGATCATGTCGGGTTATATATTGGTGCAGTTCCGCCCGCTTCGGGTCGACCATCACGGCTGGCAGATTTTCCTCGCGATGCTGATCATGGCGCAGGCGCTTCGGCCGGCAAGCTGGCAGGCGGGCCTGCTCGGCGGATTGTTCGCCGCGGCGCTGCTCGCGGTGTCGATCGAAGGGCTGCCGATCGTCGCGCTGTTCGCCGGCCTTGCCGCCCTGCGCTGGGCGCTCCACGGACGCGCCGAGGATCGCACCCGGCTTTGCGGCTATATGGGCGCACTCGCCGGCGGCGCGCTGCTGCTCCAGTTTGCGACGCGCGGCCCCGAGGGGCTGCTCGGCAACTGGTGCGATTCGCTTTCGGCGCCCTATATGGCGGCGTTCATCGCCGCCGCCGCGGTGACTTTCGCGGCCGCGCGCGCCAAACCGGACCAGCCGTGGGTTCGCTTCCTGCTGCTGGGACTGGCCGGCCTGTCGGCGGCGGGGGCGCTGGTGTGGACCGAACCGCAATGCGCGAACGGCCCCTTTGCCGCGCTCGATCCGATCGTCGTGCAATATTGGTATCTTAATGTCCTCGAGGGCCAGCCCCTGTGGATGTCGCCGCCGTCCAGCGCGATCCACGTGCTCGTGCCATCGCTGATCGGTCTCGCCGGGTCATTGCTCGCGTGGCGGAGCTGCTCGGCGGCCATCGACCGCAGGAATTGGGCGACGATCATCGTTGCGCTGCTCGGGGCGGCGGCGCTGTCGCTGCTCGTCCTGCGCAGCGTTTCGACCGCCCATGTCTTTGCGTTGCCGGGCTGCGCGTGGCTCGGCCTGCGCGCCTGGGCATGGGCGCGGACGATTCCATCGACCTTGTTGCGTATCCTTGCGTCGGCTGCCGCCGCGCTGACGCTGCCGCTGTTCGGCAGCATGGCGGTGGCAGCCGTGCTCGGGCTGGTGATCCCGTCGCTGAACGCCGAAGAGGACAAGGCCATCGAAGAGGTCGCCGCGGTAAATCCTTACCAGGAGGACTGCCTCGATCCCGCGGCGATCGCCGAGCTGAACCGCCTGCCGACGACGACGATCCTGACCCCGATCGATCTGGGCGCGCCGGTGACTTTCTGGACGCACCACAGCCTGGTCGCGACGCCGCATCATCGCAACAAGGAGGCGATGGCGGACTCGATCCGCGTCTTTGCCGGTGACCCCGGACACGCCGAGGCGCTGGTCCGCAAGCAGGCGGCGACCCTGATCATATTTTGCCGGACCGCCAACGATTTCTCTAAATATCGCAGCGCGCGTAAAGATGCGCTTGCGGCGCAGCTCTACGCCGGAACGCCGCCCACGTGGCTCGAAGCGGTGCCGATCGCGTCGCGCGCCGGGCTGTCGGTGTGGCGGGTGACGCCCGAGTAAAAGGTCAGGCGGGGCGGAAGGTCAACGCCGCGCCATTCATGCAATAACGCTTGCCCGTCGGTTTCGGTCCGTCGTTGAAGACATGGCCGAGATGGCCGCCGCAGCGTTTGCAATGCACCTCGGTGCGCGCATAGCCGAGTTCATGGTCGGTCGATGTGCCGATTCCGCCCTTCAGCGGTGCCCAGAAACTCGGCCAGCCGGTGCCGCTGTCGAATTTGGTCCGGCTCGAATAGAGCGGCAGCGCGCAGCCGGCGCAGTCGAAGGTGCCGGCGCGCTTTTCCTTGTCGAGCGGGCTGGTGAAGGGGCGCTCGGTCGCCGCTTCGCGGAGCACGCGATATTGCAGCGGCGACAGGCGCTTTTTCCATTCGGCATCGGAAAGCTGCCAACCGGCTTGTGCCTTCGGACGCGACGATTTGGCGAAAAGCATCGGTGCGCCGATGATGGCGCCGCCGAGCGCGAGTCCGCCGAGGAGATGACGACGTTCGATCATATCCTCGATACGTGCGCCGGGGCCGAAGGGTTACAAGCGCGCGTCAATATTTCTCGATCTGGACGGGGATCGACCGGAAACCGTGGACGAAGCAGGCGTGGACGCGCTCGGGGGTGCCCGTCACGGTCACGCGCATGCGCCGCGCCGCCATTTCCTCGAGCAGGATGCGCAGCTGCAATTCGGCGAGGCGTGCGCCGACGCAGCGGTGGACGCCATAGCCGAAAGACAGGTGCCGCCGCGCGTTTTCACGCGTCAGGTCGATGTCGTCGGCGTCGCTGAACACGCTTTCGTCGCGGTTCGCCGACAGATACCATAGGATCAGCTTGTCGCCCTTGGCGATCTTGTGCCCGAACAGCTCGGTATCGGCGAGCGCGGTGCGGCGCATATGCGCGAGCGGGGTCTGCCAGCGGATGATCTCGCTGACCGCATTCGGAATCAGCGCCGGATCGGCCTCGAGCTTCGCGCGCTGCTCGGGATATTGGTCGAGACCGTAAGCGAGCCCCGACATGGTGTTGCGCGTCGTGTCGTTGCCGCCGACGATCAGGAGGACGAGGTTGCCGATGAACTCATATTTGTCCATGTGGCTCATCGCTTCGCTGTGCAGCATCATCGACAAGAGGTCGGGGGTTGGCGGCTGGTTCGCCTTTTCCATCCACAGGCGCTGGAAATAGACGAACGCTTCTTCGAGCACCGCGCGGCGCTGTTCCTTGAGCTCGGCCTTTTGCGCGAGTTCGACGTCGCCCATCCAGTCGGACCATTCGCTCAATTTGCGGCGATCCTCCCACGGGAAATCGAACAGGATGGCGAGCATTTGCGTCGTCAGTTCCATCGACACGCGGTCGACCCAGTCGAACGTCTCGCCCCACGGCAGGCCGTCGAGCACTTCGCCGGTGCGGTTCCTGATATCTTCGGACAGGCGCGTCATTTCGGCGGGGGTGAAGGCGGGGGCGACGGTGCGGCGCTGGTCGGTGTGCTGCGGCCGGTCCATCGCGATAAACATCGGCAGGCGGAAATCCTCGTCCTCGTCGCGTTCGAGGATCGTGATGCCGCCATATTCCCAAGAGGAGCTGTAGATGTCGGGCAGCGCCTCGACATGCTGGATCGCCTGATGGCTGGCGATATTCCAGTAAGGCCCGTGGACGCTGTCCTCGCACTTCACGATGCCGCCCAATTTGCGGAGTTCGGCGAAGGGCTCCTGCCAGCGATCTTCCGAATAGATCGCGGCGGGGCTCATGTCATAGGCGTGGGTGACAGGTTGGGGGGTGACAGGCTGGGGCTTCGCTGCAGTCGCCATCGGGGGGCCTCCTCTCTTTGCAAAGGACTCGCCGCGACGCTTGCCGCCGTCGGCGAAATCAGTTGCAGAATGCCACTGCTAACAGCTTTGTCAATGAGACTGGGACGAAGCGGCCTGCGCAGCCGCCGCGGCAGGCGCAACCGCCTTGTTACGGCTCCAGAATTTCCAGCCGCTGCCGCCGCTGAGCACGCCCGACCGGAACAGGCGCACCGACACGAAGATGACGAGCGCGACCCAGATCGCCTGCCAGCCGAGCGCGAGCAAATGGACCGCCTTGGCATCGTCGGTCGCGGCGCGCGCAGCCATCGCGAGCGGCGAGGAGAAGGGGAAGATCTGGGCGAAATGGGCGAGGCCGCTGCCCGGTGCGCTCGCGGCGCCGGCCGACAGGCTGAACATGCCGACCTGGAAGATGGTGATCGGCAGGCTGAGCATCTGGATTTCGCGCACCGATCCCGCCTGCGCGCCGACACCGAGGAAGACCGCGCCGAGCAGGAGGAAGGACAGGATGAAATAGGCGAAACCGATGCCGAGGAAGAAAGGCCAGCCCGTCGCGGGCATCGAGACGAGCGCGGCGGTCGCCTTGCCGGCCTTGCCCGCGGCGGCGATCGCGGCGGGGTCGACCTGCGTCGCGGCGATCAGCCCGCCCCCCATCGCGACGATCATCCAGAAGGCGATAAAGAGCACGGCGACGCCGAGCATGCCGAGCAGCTTGCCGAGAAAGACGCTTTCGAGCGGCACCGCGGCGGCGAGGATCTCGATGACCTTATTGCCCTTTTCCTCGGCGAGCGAGCTTACCGTCTGGCCCGCCAGCAGCAAGGTCAGGAGGAAGATGATGAAGACCGCGCCGAAACCGAGCGACTGTTGCACCGCGATGCTGGTGCCGCCGCTCGACAGCGCTTCGAAATCGGGGGTGATGGATGGCATCGGCCCGGCGGCGCGCGCGCGCTGCACATCGCCCGCAAGCAGCGCGAGATAGCGGCCCGCGCTGCTGCCCTTCTCGCGCTCGACGATGCGGGGGGTGGTCAGGGGGCCGCTCATGACGGCATAGGTGTCGCTGCCCTTTTCGCGTGCGATCGCAACGGGATCGCCGTTGGCGGGGCTGGCGATCCGGATATCGAGCGGTGCGGGTTCGCGGGTCATTCCAGTCCGGAGACGCTGATCGGAGGCCCGAAGCGCCTCGATATCTGCCGGATCGGCGACGACGACGATGCGGCCGGCGCCGCGCGCGCTGTCGGCAAGCTGCGATGCCCCGACGCCGCCGGCGAGCCCCATCGCGACCATGAACAAGGGGGCAAGCAGGAAGAGGAGGAAGGTCGGGGTCGCGACGATCGCGAGAAAGTCGCGCCGCGCGACGACGAACATGCTGCGGATGAAGGGGGTCATGCGCTGGCCTCCTCTACGGCGTCCTCGGTGGCATCGGCGTCGAATCCCGCGTCGACCTGGCGGACGATATGGACGAAGGCGTCGTGCAGCGCCGGGCGGCTGATCGACAGGCCGGTGACGCCATGACCGCTCGCGGTGATGCGCGCGAGCAACGGTTCGACATCGGCGTCCTCGATCGCGAAATGCCAGGCATCGCCCCGCAGCTCTGCGCCCGCCGGGAGATTCGCGGCGACGCCGGCCGAATCGCCCGCGGTTCGAGGGGTGTAGCGCACCTGCATCGGGAGCAGCGCGCGCGCCTCGTCGACACTGCCCTCGAAGCGGCGCGCCGAGCGCGCGATGATCGCGATGCGGTCGCAGAGGCGTTCGGCATGCGCCATGACATGCGTCGAAAACAGAATCGTCGCGCCGCGGTCGCGCTCGCGCCGCACGAGCATTTCGAGCCGCTCCTGATTGACGGGGTCGAGCCCCGAGAAAGGCTCGTCGAGCACGATGAGGTCGGGGGCGTGGACGATCGATCCGATCAGCTGGATCATCTGCGCCATGCCCTTCGACATCTTGCGGATCTTTTCGTCGATCACGCGTTCGAGCCCGAGTTCGGTCATGAAGCCCGCGGCGCGGCGGCGGCCTTCGCTCCAGTCGAGCCCGCGCAGCGCGCCCATGAAGGCGATCGCCTCGCGCGCTTTCATGCCCGGATACAGCCCGCGTTCCTCGGGAAGATAGCCGATGCGGTGGCGCACCGACTGCGGCCGCTGCCCGCCAAACAGGCGGCTTGTGCCCTCATCGGGGTCGATGATGCCGAGCGTCATGCGCAGGCTGGTCGTCTTGCCCGCGCCATTGGGGCCGAGCACGCCATAGATGCTGCCCGTCGGCACCGCGAGGGACACATGATCGACCGCTTTGTAATTGCCGAAATATTTGGTGAGGCCATTCGCCTCGACGCTGAAATCGCTCAAACCCGGGTCCCCAATCTTGGCTCACCAAACTATGGCACGGCAAGGCCGCTCGCGTATAGAGCGGCAATGGTTGCCGAAGCCTTGCCTCTGGAAACGCCTTCGCTCGAAGACCGGCTCGAAGCGGTCGCGCGCGCGCATGGTTTCGCGGCGTTCGGGATCGCGCATGCCGATGCGGCGCCTGAGACCGCGGCGCGGCTCGACCAATGGCTCGCCGAGGGGCGCCACGGCGACATGATCTGGATGGAAAGCCGTGCGGCGCAGCGCGGCTCGCCCAGGGGACTGTGGCCGGAGGTCAAATCGGTGATTGCGCTTGGTATGAGCTATGCCCCGGCGCTCGATCCGCTCACGCTCGCCGATCAGCCGGATCGCGGGCGCATCTCGGTCTATGCACAGGGCGGCGACTATCATGACGTCGTCAAAAAGGCGCTGAAAGCGGTCGCGCGCTGGCTGGTGGCGGAGGTGAAGGACGCCGAGGTCAAGGTGTTCGTCGACACCGCGCCGGTGATGGAAAAGCCGCTGTCGGCGGCGGCGGGGCTCGGCTGGCAGGGCAAGCACACCAACCTCGTCAGCCGCGACCATGGCAGCTGGCTGTTCCTCGGCGCGATCTACACGACGCTGGAGCTGGAGCCGTCGAGGCCGGGCCGCGATACGTGCGGCAGCTGTTCGGCGTGTCAGGACGCGTGCCCGACGCAGGCTTTTCCGGCGCCGTACCGGCTCGATGCGCGGCGCTGCATCTCGTATCTGACGATCGAACATAATGGCCCGATCCCGGTCGCGCTGCGGCGCGGGATCGGGAACCGCATTTATGGCTGCGACGACTGTCTTGCGGCGTGCCCATGGAACAAATTCGCCGAAACCGCGCACGCGCATCGCGCCTTCCTGCCGCGTGCCGAACTGGCCGCGCCGTCGCTTTCCGACCTGCTCGCGCTCGACGATGCCGATTTCCGGCAGGTGTTCGCGGGGTCGCCGATCAAGCGGATCGGGCGCGGGCGGATGGTGCGCAATGCCGCGATCGCGGCGGGGAACAGCGGCGATGTCCGTTTTGTGCCGGTGCTCGAACGACTGGCGAAGGATGAATCGCCGATGGTCGCCGATGCGGCGCTCTGGGCGCTCGCCGAACTGGCGTCATGACGCCTGACAAGGGTTGGCGATCAGCGCCGGAACGACTGGGCGCAGCTGTTCACTTCGGCGTTGCGGCCATCGGGGGTGCGGGCATCGACGTGCGTCGCGACGGGATTCGCGCCCGCGCGCGGGGCGTAGAAATAGACATCGAGGATGCAGTTCGACCCGGCGAATTGCAACTTGCGGCCGGCGCCTTCGGTGACGTCGAGGTGCGGCTTGCCGAACATCCGGCCGATCGCATCGGCGCTGTTTCCGATCAGCGCATTATTCTGCACCGGCCGGACCACCGTTGTCGGTGGTGGGGTCGCCGCGGATGGGGTTGACGGGCGCGGGATCGCGGGGCCGGCGCACGCGCCGAGCGTCAAAGCGAGACCGGCGATGGCGGCCAGGCGGCGGTTTTCGATCATCTTTTCTGGTCCCCATTGCGCAGATGCAGCATGTGTACGGCCATAGCCGCGCTCAGAATCGGCGCCAATAGATTGGCGATGGGTACCACGAAGCTTGCGGCAGACAGCAGCCCGAGCGACCAGCGCGCCGGCCGGTCGAGCCGTGGACGGTCCGGATGGCGCGCGAGCACCATCGCCTCAAGATCGCGGCCGAGCAGCAATGCGTTGACGAGCAGGGCGAAGATCGGGGTGCCGATACCGGTGACGAGCAGCAGGATGTAGACCGGCAGCGCGAGCAGATTGCCGCAGATGAGCCGCACCAGCGAAGCGAGCGCGAGGCCGATATTCTGACGCCAGCCGACATCGATGGCCTGGCTTGCGGCCGCGGGATAATGGCGCCCCTCGACATCGGCGACGATGCCGTCGGCGAACAGGCCGACGACGACGATCGCAACGGCGCGGAAGAGCAACCAGCTTCCCGCAATGATGACCAGAACGATCAATATGCCCGCCATGTCGAGTTGCGCTTTGTCGAGCCACTTCCAGTGCGCCAGTGCCCAGCGGGTCGCGAAAAAGATCGCGGCGCCCGAAACGGCGAGGAGCAGGAGCGTGAGCGCGAGGCTTTGCGCCAGCACGCGCATCACGCGGGGCTGCGGCAAGTCCCTTAGCGCGAGCAGGAATGCGTGAACGGCGCGGGCCATGATCCGGGGATGGTGGGCGTGCGCGCGCGGGTCAAGCGTTATGCTTGCCTTGGCGGGCCCCGCCGCCTAAGGCGCGCGGCAGCTTTTTCCACGCATCACAGGATTTTTCATGGCCTCCACCGCCCGTTTCGACGTTGTCGCCATCGGCAACGCCATTGTCGACGTCATCGCCCGCGCCGACGATGCGCTGATCACCGCCGAAGGTCTGACCAAGGGGTCGATGCGGCTGATCGACGCCGAAGAAGCCGAACGGCTTTATGCCGCGATGGGACCCGCGATCGAAATGTCGGGCGGTTCGGCAGCCAATACATTGGCGGGAATGGCCGCGCTCGGCCAGCGTTGCAGCTTTATCGGCCAGGTCGCCGACGATCAGCTCGGCCATGTTTTCACGCACGACCTGCGCGCACTCGGCGTCGCTTATGAAACCCCGCCGCTCAGCGAAGGCGCGCCGACCGCGCGCTGCCTGATCCTCGTCACCCCCGACGGCCAGCGCACGATGAACACCTTCCTCGGCGCGAGCCACTTGCTCGACCAGGCAATGATCGACGAAGCGTGGATCGCCGATTCGGAGATTCTCTATCTCGAAGGCTATTTGTGGGATCCCGAGCTGTCGCGCGCAGCAATGCGGCGCGCGATCGACGTGTCGCGCGCGGCGGGACGCAAGGTCGCCTTCACGCTGTCGGATGCGTTCATCATCGACCGCCACGGCGCCGATTTCCGCAAGCTGATCGCCGAGGGGCTGTTCGACATCCTCTTCGCGAACGAGGTCGAGATTTGCGCGCTCGCCGAAACCGAGGATTTCGAAGCCGCGGTCGCGAGCGTCGCGGCGCAGGTGCCGCTGCTCGTCGTCACGCGCGGCTCGCACGGCGCAATCGCGCTGACCGGCGGCACGCGCACCGAAGTCGGCGCCGAGCCGATCGACACGGTCGTCGACACCACCGGCGCGGGCGACCTGTTCGCGGCGGGTTTCCTGTCGGGACAGGCGCAGGGCCGTCCGATTGCCGATTGCCTGACGATGGGCGCCGTGTGCGCGCGCGAAATCATCGCGCAGGTCGGCCCGCGCGCGCAGACCGACCTCAAGGCGAAGATCGCCGAACGGCTGGGCTAGGAACCTTCGTCGGCCATGGAGCGTCCTATGCGCCAGACAGCATGGGAGAGATTCTTATGGCCGACGAAATTCACGAGACGCGCGATCCCGACGGGACGACGCACACGACCACGGTCATCGACCGCGAACCGCGCCGTGGCGGCGGGTTCGGGATGGGGCTGATTTTCCTCGTCGCGATTCTCGTCGCGGCCTTTTTCGCCTTCCAGTTCCTCGCCAACGACAAGGCGCAGAGCGGCGCGGTCAGCGAAGCGGCGCAAAAGGTCGGCGATGCCGCCGAGAATGTCGGCGACGCGGCGCAGAAAGCGGTCGATTAAGGATCAGCCTGCGGGCGCCGCGGCGGGTTCGGGGTGCTTCCTGAACAGTTCGCGGTCCGCCGGGCCGAAGCCGCGCGTCCAGATCAGCCAGCCATAGACGCCGAGAATGAAGGGCACGCCGATCAGGAGCTCGGCCCATTCGGGAAGCTGCGTCGCGCCATAGCCGAGGATGGTCGCGCCCGCCGTTGCCCAGACGAGCGCCCAGCGCAGGCTGTTCACCGGCGCGCCGAGGATGCGCGCAAGCAGCCGGGCCTTCACCAGCGACGCGAATCCGAGTGCGAGCATCAGCGCGAGCGCGACGGCGCCGGCATAATAGATCGGCGGCAGGCCCATCGATTTCGCGATCAGGATCAGCGCGACGCTGAGCCCCGCCTGCAGCGCGAGCGTCGCGATGCTGATGAGCAAATTGCGGTGGCGCGCGACATAGACGAGCGCCGCCTCGCTGACGACCGCGGTTGCGGCGACGACCTCGGCGGCCAGCAGGAAGGCGAGCGCGGCGGTGCCGCTGACGAATTCGGGGCCGACGAGCCCCATTACCGCTTCGCCGGGAATGCCGAGCGCGAGCGCGACGCCGGCCTGCGCGGCGATGATCCAGAAACCGACCTGGCTGACCTGTGCCGCCACGGCGGCAAGCCGCTTTTCGGCGAGATTTCGCGTGATGACGGGGCCAAGGATCGGCTCGAAGCTGGTTTTCAGCTTTTGCGGCAGCGAGGCGACCTGCTGCGCCATATAATAGATGCCGTAGATCGTCGGCGAAGTGAACTGGCCGAGAATGAAGAGGTCGAGGCGGCGCGTGCCCCATTCGATCGCGTCGGCGGCGGCGAGCGGTGCGTTGCGCCGCGCAACTGCGATCAGGTGCGCGGGATGCGGTTGCCATCCCCGCGGTCCGCCATAGTGACGCAGCATGGGGACTAGCGCGGTGAGGAAGGCGCCGAGCATTGCGGCGGCATAGGAGAGCATCAGCCCGTCGCGCTTCGACACGAAGAAGAATCCGGCGGCGGCGATGCTGATCACCCACGGCTCGACCACCGCGCGCGCGCGAACGGTGGCGCCGACGTCGAATTTATACGCGCAGGCGGCGAGCGCGATATCGGTGCCCGCGATCGCGAAGACCAGCAGCGCCATCCAGCGATCGGCGCTGTCGATGCCGCCCGACGGAAACATCAGTTGCGGGAACAGCACCAGCAGCAACGACCCGGCCGCCGACGCGACAAAGGCGACGAACATGCCGTCCCATACGACGGTGCGCTGGTCGGCGCCGGGGGCGCTGAGCTGTTCGGCGAGGCCACGCTTGAGCCCGAGCGTCGCGAGCTGCGCGACGAGCTCGATGACGAGCACGGCGAAAGCGAAACGCCCGACCGCCTCGGGCCCGTACCAGCGGCCCGCGACATAGAGGAAGGGCAGGCGCGCGACGAGGCGCAGGATGAAGCCGAAGAAATTGGTGCGTCCGCCCTTGGCGAGCGCGGCCGTGTCGGCATCGCCCGGGGGCGTGCCGGGAGGTGAAGAGGGCGCGGCTGCGCTGTCCGTCTGGCTCAAGCCTTCCGCCCCTTCTGCTTTGCCCTGACCGTCAGTCTAGCGTGGCCGGGGAGTGCAGGCAATTGTGCGAAGATATTCATCGCCCTTCGGGTCGCAGCGGGCGGCTGAGCAAGGCCTGAATGGCGTCGGTGACGCGCGTTTCGCCGGCAACCAGCCGCGCCACGGTGTCGGTGATCGGCATGTCGATGCCGTCGGCGCGCGCTGCGGCTGCGACCACGGGCGCGCTGAACGCCCCTTCGGCGACGGTGCGGCGGTCGGCCATCAGTATCTCGGCTGCCTCACCGCGCCCGAGCCCCTGGCCGAGCGCGAAGTTGCGCGAGTTCGATGAAGTGCAGGTGAGGACGAGGTCGCCGAGGCCCGCGAGGCCCGCCAGCGTTTCGGCCTGCGCGCCGCGCGCGAGTCCGAAGCGTGTCATTTCGGCAAAGCCGCGGCTGATGAGTGCGGCGCGCGCGTTGAGCCCGAGCCCGGCGCCGTCGACGATACCGCACGCGATCGCGAGGATATTCTTGACCGCACCGCCGATCTCGGCGCCGATGACGTCGGTCGACACATAGGGGCGGAAATGCGGGCGTGCGAGCGCCTGCGCTATCCCGGCCGCGAGATCGGCGTCGGCGGCAGCGAGGGTGATCGCGGTCGGCAGACCCGCGGCGACTTCGTGCGCAAACGTTGGCCCGGAGAGCACGGCATGCGGCCGCGACGGCGCGAGATCGCGCGCCATGTCGATCGGAAAGGCGAAGCTGCCCGCCTCCATGCCCTTGCTGCAAAAGATCAGCGGCGCGTCGCCCGGCGGAAGTTCGGCGAGCACGGCGCGCAGGAAAGGCACGGGGACGACGACGAGCAGCGCGTCGAGATCGGCCATATCGGCAAGCGCGCCGGTCGCGGTCAGCGAGGGCGAGAGCGCGGCGCCGGGAAGGAAAACCGGATTGCGATGGTCGGCGTTGATTGCCGCGACGATATCCTCTTCGCGCGCCCAGAGGCGAACGGGGGCGCCATCGGCGGCGAGAAGCTGCGCGAGCGCGGTGCCCCACGCGCCGCCGCCGATCACGCCGAACCGGGTAAAGCGTGGCGTCATGCTTTCACCTGTCATGCTTTTACTCCGGCGCCGCGCACGGCTTCGGCTTCGGGGTCGAGCGGCCAGCGCGGGCGCGCGGCGGTGTCGAGCGGGTCGGTGAGGCCGGCGGCGAAACGCTCGGCGCCCGCCCAGGCGATCATCGCGCCATTGTCGGTGCAGAGCCAGAGCGGCGGCGCGACGAAAGGCTTGTCGAATCGCGCCGCGAGCTGGGTCAGCGCGCCGCGAATCGCGCCATTGGCGGCGACCCCGCCCGCGACGACGAAAGCGGTCGCATCGGGGCAGGCGGCGAGCGCGATGCGGCTGCGGTCGACGAGGCAGTCGACGACCGCCTGTTGGAACGAGGCGGCGAGGTCGGGAATGCTGTGCGCACCCGATGCGGCGGCCCGCGCGACGGCGCTCTTGAGCCCCGCAAAGGAGAAATGCGGTTCGGCGCTGCCGACGAGCGGGCGGGGCAGCGGCACCGCATGCGGATTGCCGTCCTTCGCGATGCGCTCGACCGCGGGGCCGCCAGGATAGCCGAGGCCGAGCAGCTTCGCGGTCTTATCGAAGGCTTCGCCCGCGGCATCGTCGATCGTCGTCGCGAGGCGGCGGTAATCACCGACGCCCTTCACCAGCAGCAGCTGGCAATGGCCGCCCGAGACGAGCAGGAGCAGATAGGGAAAGGCGAGGCCGGGTTCGACGAGGCGCGGGCTGAGCGCATGGCCTTCGAGATGGTTGACCGCGATCAGCGGCTTGTTCGCGGCGTGGGCGAGCGCCTTGCCGGTGACGAGCCCGACCATCACCCCGCCGATCAGCCCTGGCCCGGCGGTCGCGGCGATCGCATCGACTTGGCCCAGCGACACGCCGGCGTCGGCGAGCACGCCCTCGACGATCGGCGCCAGCCGGTCGACATGCGCGCGCGCCGCGATCTCGGGAACGACGCCGCCATAGGGGCTGTGTTCGGCCTCCTGCCCCGCGACGCGGTGCGCCAAAATGCGCCGATCGCTGTCGACGAGCGCTGCCGCGGTTTCGTCGCAGCTCGATTCAAGGCCGAGGATCAGGGTCATATTATTGCGCGTTCCTTTACCCGCCCCTTTATCGGCAGGGCAAGCCGCGCTAGCAGCGGGGACGATGAATGTACTTCCGACCCCCGAAAACCCGCTGCGTATCGGCACCCGGGCCTCGCCGCTCGCGATGGCTCAGGCCCATATGGCGGCTGCGGCGCTGATTGCCAGCCATGGCATCGATATGGCGGCGCTCGAAATCGTGCCGATGACCGCGACGGGCGACAAGATCCAGGACCGCGCGCTCGCCGAGGTGGGCGGCAAGGCGTTGTGGACGCGCGAGCTCGATGCGGCGCTCGATGCCGGGACGATCGATATCGCGGTCCATTCGCTGAAGGATGTCGAGACGATCCGCGACGCGCGCTTTTTCCTCGGCGCGATGCTCGAACGCGCCGACCCGCGCGACCGGCTGGTGGTGCGCGAGGGAATAAAGGCGGCGACGATCGCCGACCTGCCGCAGGGCGCGCGGCTCGGGACGAGCAGCCCGCGCCGCGCCGCGCAGGTGAAGCGAATCCGTCCCGACCTCGAAACAGTGCTGCTGCGCGGCAATGTCGCGACGCGGCTCGCGAAGATTGCGGCGGGCGATGCCGATGCGACCTTGCTCGCCGCGGCGGGGCTCGAGCGGCTGGGGATGCACGACGTCGGTTTGGTACAGGAAACGAGCCTGCTGCTTCCCGCGGCGTCGCAGGGCGCGATCGGGATCGAATGCCGCGCCGACGACGCGGCGACGCGCGCACTGCTGTCGGTGGTCGATCACGCGCCGACGCATCTTGCCGTTGCGGCCGAGCGCGCGTTTTTGGCGGCGCTCGGCGGCGACTGCCGCTCGCCCGTCGCCGCCCATGCGCATTGGCGCGATGACGGCACGCTGCGGCTCGATGCCGAGATTTTCTCCGACGATGGGGCCGAACATGCCGCCGGGCACATTCTTGTTGCCGATTCCGATGCGCCCGCGGCGCTGGCGCATCGCCTGCTCGGCGAGGCGCCCGAGAGCGTGCGGAGCCTGTTCGCGGCATGACCGATGGCCCGCCGCTGATCGTCACGCGACCCGAGCCGGGTAATGCAGCGACGGTCGAGCGGGCCAAAAAACTGGGGTTCGACGCCCGCGCGATGCCGCTTTTTGCCGCGCGCGCGCTTGATTGGAGCCCGCCGGCTGCTGCAGATTTCGACGCGCTGCTGCTGACCAGCGCCTTTGCCGCAAGACTGGCGGGGCGGGGGCTGGCCGAGCTGGCGGCGCTGCCCGTCTATGCCGTCGGTGCAGCGACCGCGCGCGCGGCCGAGGCCGCGGGCCTGACGGTGGCGATGACCGGATCATCGGGCGCACAGCGGCTTCTTGACGATATGACGTCAGAAAATATCCACAATATTCTTTGGCTTTGCGGCTCCGACCGATCGGAATTCGACGCACGGGGGGCGATGATTACCGCGCTGCCCTGCTATGCCGTCGATCCCGCCCCGGTGTCGGCCGAATGGGACGCACTGATCGCCGCCCCCGCGATCCTGCTCGCGCATTCGGCGCGCGCCGCCCAGCGAATTTCGCAGCTCGTCGGCGGTGCGCGCGCGCACCTGTCGCTTGTCGCGATCAGCCCTGCGGCGGCGGCTGTGGCGGGCGACGGCTGGCGCGATCTGGCCATCGCGGGACAGCCCGACGACGTCGCAATATTGGCACAAGCGCGTGCTTTGTGGCACAAGGGTGCAAAATAGGGTCGTTCGAAAGAGAAACATGGCAATCGACAGCATCGACACGTCCTCGTCGGCGGACGAGGCAGTACCCGAAAGGGGACTATCGTTTCGCGCTCTCGCCATCGGTGCCTTCCTGCTGCTTCTGATCGGTATCGCCGGCGGCGGATGGGCTGTGAATCGCTGGCTGACGGGCAACAACTTACCACCCACCGCGAAAATGGTCGCGGCGCCCGCGGGGGCGGCCAATCCGCTTGCCGCAAAAAGCGGGGCTAACGCGCCGCCGCTGATGGTCGCGCCGATCGACGGCGCCAATGCGCTCGCGGCGCGCGTCGCCGAACTCGAACAGCGCCTGTCGCGGATCACGCTCGAAGCCGAATCGGCGTCGGGCAACGCATCGCGCGCCGAGGGGCTGCTCGTCGCCTTTGCCGTGCGCCGCGCGCTCGATCGCGGGCTGTCATTGGGCTATCTCGACGCGCAGCTGCGGCTGCGCTTCGGCGACGACCAGCCCAACGCCGTCAAGACGATCATCGATACGTCGCGCGATCCGGTGACGCTCGAACAGCTGCGCGCTGAACTCGATGCGATGGGGCCGCAGCTTGTCGGGCGCGGCGGCGACGGAAGCGGCAGCCTGTGGACCGGGCTGCGCCGCGAGCTGGGCGAATTGTTCGTGGTGCGTGCCGCCGGAACCCAGTCGCCGCGCGCCTCAGAACGGCTCGACCGCGCCCGGCGCTATCTCGCGGCCGGGCAAGCCGACCTCGCGATCGCCGAGGTCGAGGCGATGCCCGGGTCGGAGGTCGCGGGGGAGTGGGTGATCGATGCGCGGCGCTATCATGAGGCACGGCGTGCGCTTGACCTGATCGAGACGGCGGCGATATTGGAGCCGCGCGACAGCCCCGCTGCCGCGATCGCCCGCAACGCGGCCGATCCGACCCCATAGCGCGCAATCCGGTAGGGCTGCCCGCCGTTTAGAGAGAAAGCCCGTTCCATGGCCCTCGCCGATCCGCAGCGCATCGAAGCGCTCGACCCGCTCGATCCTCTCCAGCTCGACGCCGAGCTCAGCGAAGAGGAGCGGATGGTTCGCGATACGGCGCGGTCCTATGCGACCGATGCGCTGTTGCCGCGCGTCACCTCGGCGTTTCTCGACGAGCGCTTCGACCGCGAGATCATGTCCGAAATGGGCGCGCTCGGCCTGCTCGGCGCGACGATCGACCCCGAATATGGCGGCGCGGGGCTCAACTATGTCAGCTACGGGCTGATCGCGCGCGAAGTCGAGCGCGTCGATTCGGGCTATCGCTCGGCCTGTTCGGTGCAAAGCTCGCTCGTGATCCATCCGATCAACGCCTATGGCAGCGAGGAACAGAAGCGGAAGTTCCTGCCCGGGTTGACCTCGGGCGAACTCGTCGGCTGTTTCGGCTTGACCGAGCCCGATGCGGGCAGCGACCCGGGCGGGATGCGCACGCGCGCCGAAAAGATCGAGGGCGGCTACCGCCTCAAGGGCGCGAAGATGTGGATCACCAACTCGCCGATCGCCGACGTCTTCGTCGTGTGGGCGAAGTCGGAGGCGCATGACGGCGCGATTCGCGGCTTCGTGCTCGAAAAAGGGATGAAGGGGCTTTCGGCGCCGAAGATCGAGGGCAAGGTGTCCTTGCGCGCGTCGGTGACGGGCGAAATCGTGATGGATTCGGTCGAGGTCGGCGAAGATGCGCTGTTGCCGCATGTGTCGGGGCTGAAGGGTCCGTTCGGCTGCCTCAACCGCGCGCGTTACGGCATCGGCTGGGGCGCGATGGGCGCCGCCGAATTCTGCTACGAAGCGGCGCGCAATTATACCGGCGAGCGCAAGCAGTTCGGGCGGCCGCTCGCGGCGAACCAGATCGTGCAATTGAAGCTCGCGAACATGCTCACCGAGATCGCGCTGGGGCTCCAGACCGCATTGCGCGTCGGCCGGCTGATCGACGAAGGCCGCCTGATTCCCGACGCGATCAGCCTGCTCAAGCGCAACAATTGCGGCAAGGCGCTCGATATCGCGCGCGTCGCGCGCGATATGCACGGCGGCAACGGCATCTCGGCCGATTATCATGTGATCCGCCATGCGGTGAACCTTGAGACGGTGAACACCTATGAGGGCACGCACGACGTCCATGCGCTGATTCTTGGCCGCGCGATCACCGGCATTTCGGCTTTTGCCTGAGCCCCAGGGCTTAAAACCTTTGCAGGGCATCCGCGTCGTCGAACTGGCGCGGGTGCTCGCGGGGCCGTGGTGCGGGCAATTGCTCGCCGATCTGGGTGCCGAGGTGGTCAAGGTCGAACGGCCGGGCGCCGGCGACGATACGCGCAGCTGGGGCCCGCCGTTCATTGTGGATGAGAGCAGCGAGAATCTCGGCGCCGCTTATTATCACAGCACCAACCGCGGCAAGACAGGCGTGGCGATCGACATTGCGACCACTGAGGGGCAGGCCGCGGTACGCGCGCTGATCGCCGACGCCGATGTCGTCATCGAAAATTACAAGGTCGGCGGGCTCGCCAAATATGGCCTCGATCCGGCGAGCTTGTGTGCCGACTTTCCGCGCCTGATCGTCTGTTCGATCACTGGCTTTGGGCAGACCGGGCCTTATGCGCACCGTGCCGGCTATGATTTCATCATCCAGGCGATGGGCGGCGCGATGTCGCTGACCGGCGAGCCCGATGGCGCGCCGCAAAAGGCGGGAATCGCCTATGCGGACATTTTCACCGGAATGTATTCAACGGTCGCGATTCTCGCGGCGCTGCGGCGGCGTGACGCCACAGAGCGCGGCGCGCATATCGACATGGCTTTGCTCGATTGTCAGGTCGGGGTGCTCGCCAATCAGGCGGCCAATTATCTCGCGAGTGGCGTTTCCCCGAGGCGGATGGGCAATGGGCACGCCAATGTCGTGCCCTATCAGGCGTTCGCGACCGCCGACGGGCAGCTGGTGATTGCGGTCGGCAACGATGGCCAGTTTCGTAAATTATGTGTGATCTTGGGCGAGCCCGGCTGGGCCGACGATAAGCGTTTCGTGACCAATGCGGCGCGGCTTGCGAACCGCGCCGAATTGATCCCGCTGCTGGCGGCGAAGATCGCCACATGGGACGCGCTACCGCTGTCGCTGGCGCTCGAGGCCGAAGGGGTGCCGGCGGGGCCGATCAACGATATCGCGAGCGTTTTTGCTGATCCGCAGGTTCAGGCGCGCGGGATGCGTTTCCGCCCCGACGGCGCCAGCGTCGACGGGCTCGCCAGCCCGATCGTCATCGACGGCGAGCGCATGGTTGCGCGCACCGGGGCGCCTCCGCTCAGCCCATAGAAAAAGGGGCGCCGCAACGGACGCCCCTTTCTCCCCCTTATCCGATGATCAGAATTTGACGGTGCCGGTCACGAAGACCTGGCGCGGATTGCCGTAAAAGGCGGTCAGCGTGCCTTCGCGGCCCAGCGCCGACGTCGGCAAGCCGTTGGCGCCCGGAATGATCGCGCCGGTGACCGGGTTGACGTTCACGAACGTATAGCCCGAGGTCTTATATTCCTTGTTCGTCAGATTCTTGCCGAACACGCCGAGGCTCCAGCGGTCGTCGGGCGCGGTGTAGACGAGGCTGGCATCCCACAAAGCGAACCCTTTCTGGTCGATATAGGGGTTCGGGATTTCGAACTGATAGGTCTTGCTGCGGTACGACAAGGTCGTGCCGAAGCTCAAATCGCCGTCGCCGATCGGGGTCGAGTAAGCGAGGGTGCCGCTGGCGGTCCATTTCGGGGTGTTCTGCACCTCGCGGAAATCCGAAACATCGGTCGGCGTGTTGACCCCGCCAACGAGGATGTTCGAGATATATTCCTTATAATCGGCCTGGATAAAGCCGAGCGCGGTCGACAGCGTCAGCCGGTCGCCTGCGGTCGCCAGATCCTCGCCAAGCCGCGCGCGGCCCTCGAATTCGACACCCTTGAAGGTCGCCTTACCGGCGTTCGAGACGACGCCGCAGAAGCTCGGCAGGCCGCTGACGGTGCAGGCGACCGATCCCGGGATCTGGACGTCGGTGTAATCGGCATAGAAGGCGGCGAGCGCGACATTGACCGCGCCGTCCATCAGGCTGCCCTTGTAGCCGACCTCGTAGCTTTCGACCTTTTCGGGGCGGAAGCTCAGGAAGGAAGCGATTTCCGCGTCGGTCGGCCGGCCCGGGATGGCGCCCGGCGCGTTGACGCCGACGCCGCGCGGATCGAACCCGCCGCCCTTGAAACCCTGCGAATAGCTCGCGTAGAAATTATGGTCGGGGGTTGGCTTGAACGAGAGCGACGCGCGCGGGGTGAATTTCTTGAAGTCGCGCTTGCCGTTGAAATTGGTGCCCGGCGCGCCGAACGCGACGCCCGCGCCGCCGAACACCGGCGAACCGCCGCCGAGATAATTTTGCCGCAAGATTGACGCTTCGCGTTCGTCCCACGTGTAACGGCCGCCGACCGACAGGCTGAGCTTGTCGTTGAAATCATAGGTGAAGTCGCCGAACACCGCGAAGGTCTGGGTGTCGACATCGGCCTCGGTAAAGGCGGTGAGGCCCGCGAGGTTGTTGAAGATGCGGACGTCGAACAACGTGTCGGCGGTCGCATCGAGATAATAGAAGCCGAGCAGACCCTTCAGCTTGTCGCCTTCGTAGAGCAGCTGGAATTCCTGGCTGATCTGCTCGTTGTAGTAAAAGCCGGGAACGTCGATATCGACTCCGGGCAGCGCGTCGAAGTCGATCGGGGTCGCCGACGTGTCCTTGCGCCAGGCGCTGATCGACCGGATCGTGACCGTGTCGCTGAGTTCGGCGGTGACATTCATCGCCAGACCATATGCCTCGATCTCCTGTTTCGGATCGTTGAGGCCGCCGCGGCTATCGAACACGTCATCAAGCACGGGGGCGTTGGTCAGCAGCGACGGGATCAGGCGATGGCCGCCGCGCGGATCGCTCTTGTCTTTGCTGTAATCGCCCGAAATGCGGATCAGCACCGGCGCGCCATAACCGCCGAGCTCCACCGTGCCGCGGCCTGCCCAGACGTCCTTGTTGTAATTTTCGCGGCCGGTGGTGAGATTGTCGCCGAAACCGCCGCGCGACAGGCGCGCGACCGAGCCGCCGACGCGCAAGAGGTCGCCGATCGGTGCGCTTGCGGTCACGACGAGGTCGGCCTGGTCGTAGGTGCCGAGCGTGCCCTTGATCTTGAGTGAGAATTCCTCCGGCAGCTGCTTGGTCACATATTTGACCGCGCCGCCGATCGTGTTGCGGCCATAGAGCGTGCCCTGCGGCCCGCGCAGGATTTCGATGCGTTCGACGTCATAGATATCGAGCACCGCGGCTTGTGGGCGGTTGAGGTAGACGTCGTCGAGATAGATGCCGACGCCCTGTTCGAAACCCGACACCGGATCCTGCTGGCCGACGCCGCGGATGAACGCGCTGAGCGTCGAATTGGTGCCGCGCGAAACTTCGAGCGTGGTGTTCGGGGTCGTCTGGGCAACGTCGGTGATGTCGAGCGCCCCGGCCTTTGCCAGTGCCTCGCCCGAAAAAGCGGTGATCGCGACAGGAACGTCGATCAGGCGTTCGTCGCGGCGGCGTGCCGTCACGATAATCTCGTTATCGCCGGCGTCGGTCGCGCCCGCTTCCTGCGCGAAAGCCGCGGGAGCAAAGACGATCATGGAAAGCGCGCTGGTGGCAAGGATGGCACGACGCAGCGGGCGGGCGAAAGGACGCATATGACTCTCCCATGTGGCGGGTGACCCCTCGCCACCCTGTTTGCTTTTCTTGGGCTGGTGCTTGCCAAGCCGCGCCGCATCCAATAGTGAAACATGAACCAAGTTTCAACTTGGAATATGACTCTGTCGCTTTTTGCTTGCCAGTGGTGCGGAAATGCCACGATGCAGGGGGAGCCGGACGGAGGGGAGACGGAAAGGCAGTCATGGATCAGCCGCAGAGCGAAACGGGACGGGCCGAAACGGGGCAGGCCGAAACCGAACGGGGCGCGGGCGACGCGCGCGACAAGACGCCGCGCACCGAGCGCGGGCGGCGGACGCTGCGCAAGCTGCTCGACGCGGCGGCGATCGAATTCGGCGAACGCGGGTTCCACGAAGCGTCGATCAGCGCGATCACGCGCCGCGCCGGAACCGCGCTCGGCAGTTTCTACACCTATTTCGATTCGAAAGAGGAAATCTTCCAGGCGCTCGTCCGCTATATGAGCGAACGGCTACGCGACCATGTCACGCCGATCGTCCAGGCGGCGCCCGACGAGATCAGCGCCGAGCGCATCGGGCTCGAATCCTACCTCGGCTTCGTGCGCGCGAACAAGGAGATCTACCGCATCATCGACGAGGCCGAGTTCGTCGATTATGCGAGTTATCGCCGCCACTATGAAACGACCGTCGCGCGCGTCCGCCAGCGGCTTGAGGGCGGTGCGGCGCGCGGTGAAATCCGCGATGACGTCAGCGAGATCCACGCGTGGGCGATCGGCGGGATGAACGTGTTTCTGGGCATGCGCTACGGATTGTGGGACACCGAGAGCGACATTTCGGAGATCGCGCGGATCGCCAACGACCTGCTCGCGAACGGGCTGAAGAAGCAGGATTGATTTAGCGCGAAATCAGGAAGATCGCATGTTCGGCGCGCCAGCTGGCGGCGGCGTCGCTTGCCGGCCTGTCGCCCGACAGGTGCCAGACGCGCTCGACCTTGATGCCCTTCGCCCGCACGAGATCGCGAAAATCGCTGACCGTGACATGATGGATGTTCGGCGTTTCGTACCAGGCGACGGGCAGAAGCCGCGTCACCGGCATCCGCCCGTTCCACAGCAAGGCAAGCCGGACGCGCCAATGCGCGAAATTGGGGAAGCTGACGAAGGCGCGCGGCGCGATGCGCAGCAGTTCGTCGACCACCCGGTCGGGGCGCTCGGTCGTCTGCAGCGTTTGCGAGAGGATCGCATAGTCGAAGGCGTCGTCGGGATAGTCGGCAAGGTCGCGGTTGGCGTCGCCCTGTACGACCGACTGGCCGCGCGCGATCGCGGCGGTGACATTGTCGGGATCGATTTCGAGCCCGCGCGTATCGACCCCCTTGCTCTGGAGCGCCGCCATCAATTCGCCGTCGCCGCAGCCGACGTCGAGCACGCGCGACGCCCGGGGAACGGCATCGGCAATGATCGCCAGATCGGGGCGCAGTTTCATCGTCCGGCCTGCCTGTAGACGTTGGGGAAGTGCCTTTGCATGAACGGCTTGGCGTCGTCGATCGGAGTCCAGCCGAGTGCGGCATAAAGCCCGTGGGCATCGCTGGTCGCGAGCATCCACCGCCGCAGCCCTTGCAGATCGGGATGATCGTGCAGCGCGGTCACCATGCGCGCAGCGAGGCCGTGTCCGCGATGCGCCGCGAGGACATAGACGTCGGCCAGATAGGCAAAGGTCGCGCGATCGGTGACGACGCGGGCAAAGCCGACCTGCTCGCCGCCCGGCGCGAAGATACCGACGCACAGCGACCCCGCGATGGCGCGTTCGACGGTCGCGGGCGAAATATTCTCGGCCCAATAGCTCTGCGTCAGAAAGGCGTGGATCGCGCCCACCTGCATGTCGGACGGGTCGAAGGACAGGCGATAGATTTCGCTCATGCCAGACCTGTCAGCAGGGATCCTGCGACAAGGCGGTCGAGCGCCGGGACGTCGAGGAGAAAGCTGTCGTGGCCGAAGGGTGCCGACAGTTCGACGAAGCTCGCCGCGGCGCCGACGCTTTGCAGCGCCTGCACGACGCGCCGCGATTCGGAGGTCGGATAGAGCCAGTCGGTGTCGAAGCTGACGAGCGTGAAGCGCACGTCTTTTGCGGCGGCGAAGGCACCCGCAAGCCGCCCGTCGTGCGGGTCGGCGAGATCGAAATAGTCCATCGCGCGCGTGATATAGAGATAGGCGTTGGCATCGAAGCGGTCGGTGAAGGCCAGCCCCTGGTGCCTGAGGTAGGATTCGACCTGGAAATCGGCATCGAAGCCGAAGCTCTTGATGTCGCGCGCCTGCAGGCGGCGGCCGAACTTCTCGGTCAGTCCCTCTTCGGACAGATAGGTGATGTGCGCCGCCATGCGCGCGACCGCGAGTCCCTTGGTCGGTGCGCGCGCGCTGCCGTAATATTGGCCGTCCTGCCAGTCGGGATCGGCCATGATCGCCTGCCGGCCGACCTCGTGGAACGCGATATTCTGCGCCGAATGGCGCGCCGCGCTGGCGATGACGAGCGCCGAGGCGAGGCGTTCGGGATAGGTCGCGGCCCAGGCGAGCGTCTGCATGCCGCCCATCGACCCGCCAACGACGGCATGAAGGCGCGAAATGCCGAGATGGTCGAGCAGCATCGCCTGCGCACGCACCATGTCGGTGATCGTGATGACGGGGAACGCCATGCCGAGCGGCGCGCCGGTCGCCGCATCGGGCGAGGCGGGGCCGCTCGTCCCCATGCAGCTGCCGAGCACATTGGCGCAGATGACGTGGAACCGGTCGGTGTCGATCGGCTTGCCCGGCCCGACCATGCGCGCCCACCAGCCGGGTTTGCCCGTCGCCGGATGGTCGCTCGCGACATATTGGTCGCCGGTGAGCGCGTGGCAGATCAGCACCGCATTCGACTTGTCGGCGTTCAGCGCGCCATAGCTTTGCCAGGCGATCGTCACCGAGCCCAGCACCTGTCCGCTGTCGAGCGGCAGCGGCGCCGCGATCGTCACGCTATGATGCTGGATATCGTGGAGCAGGCTCGCCATGGTTCGCGCGGGGCTAAGCGGGCGCACGCACCCTGTCAACGTACTGGACTCGCGCAGCATAGCCGTTAAACGGCGCGGCATGACCGACGCGCCCCAAAGCCTTCAGCCCAAGCCGTGGATCAGCGGCATTGCCCCTTATGTTCCCGGCAAGTCGGCGGGCGCCGACGGCCGTCCGCTGATCAAGCTCTCTGCGAACGAGAATCCGCTCGGCACCGGGAAAAAGGCGCGCGCGGCGTTCGCAGCGGCGCAGGCGGCGCCCGATGCGCTGTCGCGCTATCCCGATCCGGGCTCGGCCGTGCTGCGTGAGACGATTGCCGCGAAGTTCGGGCTCGATCCGGCGCGGATCATCTGCGGCAACGGATCCGACGAATTGCTCCACCTCGCGGCGGGCACTTATGCCGGCGTCGGCGACGAGATATTATACGTCCGCTACGGTTTCGCGGTCTATGAAATCGCCGCGCGCCGCGTCGGCGCGGTGCCGGTCGAGGCCGACGACAAGGATTATGCGACCGACGTCGATGCGCTGCTCGCCGCTGTGACCGACAAGACGCGCGTCGTCTACCTCGCCAACCCGAACAATCCGACGGGCACGCTTGCGAGCCGCGACGAGGTTTCGCGGCTTTATGCGGGGCTGCCGAAGAATATCCTGTTCGTGATCGATCAGGCCTATTCGGAATATCTGTCCGACGCCGAGGATGACGGCGGGCTCGAGCTTGCGAAGACGCAGCCCAATGTGTTCGTCACGCGCACCTTCTCGAAGATCCACGGGCTCGCCGCCGAGCGCATCGGCTGGGGCTATGCGGCCGCCGAGGTGATTTCGGCGCTGCACCGCATCCGCCTGCCGTTCAACGTCACGCGCGCGGGGCAGGCGGCGGCGGTCGCGGCGCTCGGCGACGAGGAATTCGTGGCGCACAGCCGCGAACATAATGCCGAATGGCGTGCCTGGCTGGCGGGGGAACTCGAGAGCCTCGGCAACCATGGCATTCGCGTCGTGCCGTCGGCATGCAATTTCCTCCTCGTGCTGTTCGAAGGCGATGTGAGCGCCGAGACCGTCTATAACCGGCTGATGGACGCGGGCTATATTGTCCGCTGGCTGCCGGGGCAGGGGCTGCCGAATGCGCTGCGCATGACGATCGGTACCGAAGACGAGACGCGCGGGCTCGCGGCGGCGATCCGCGCCGCGCTGAACGGCTGATGACGATTGATCGCGTCGCCATCGTCGGGCTGGGCCTGATCGGCTCATCGATCGCGCGCGCGATCGGGGAGCGACTGCCGCAGGTGGTGGTGACCGGCCATGACGCCAGCGCCGAAGTGCGCAAGATCGCGCTCGAGCTCGGGCTTTGCAATGCGATTATCGATGACCCGGTCGCCGCGGTGGCCGATGCCGACCTCGTCATTCTGGCCGTACCCGTCGGCCGGATGGCCGATGCCGCCGCCGCGATCGCGCCCGGGCTGAAGCCCGATGCGATTATTTCGGATGTCGGCTCGTCGAAGGCGGGGGTCGCCGAAGCGCTCTCGAAGGCGCTGCCCGATCATGCCGTCATCCCGGCGCATCCGGTCGCGGGGACCGAGAATAGCGGTCCGGCGGCGGGTTTTTCGTCCTTGTTCGATGGCCGCTGGTGCATCGTCACGCCGGGTGCGGGTGCGTCCGAAGACGCCGTGACGGCAGTGACGTCCTTCTGGCAGGCATTGGGCGCCAAGGTCGATATCATGGATGCGGCGCATCACGACATGGTGCTCGCGGTGACGAGCCACTTGCCGCACCTCATCGCTTACACGATCGTCGGCACAGCGAGCGAGCTCGAAGAGGTTACCGAGAGCGAAGTGATCAAATATTCGGCGGGCGGCTTTCGTGACTTCACGCGCATCGCGGCGAGCGACCCGGTGATGTGGCGCGATGTCTTCCTCGCCAACAAGGACGCCGTGCTCGCGACCTTGCAGCGCTTCAACGAAGATTTGACGGTATTGCAGCAGGCGATCCGTCGCGGCGATGCCGACAAGCTCGAGGACTGGTTCACGCGCACGCGCGCGATCCGGCGCTCGATCATCGAACAGGGGCAGGACGATGCGGCGCCCGATTTCGGGCGGAAGCACTAGGAAATACAAGTCGCCCCCGCGAAGGCGGGGGCCGCTATCGATGTAGCGCAAGGTTGCCAGCGGCCCCCGCCTTCGCGGGGGCGACGGTCAAGTTTCCAGTAACGCCTCAGGCGGGTTCAGCGCATTGATCGCGACGCGCACGCGCGCCTCGGCTTCTTCGCGCGGCAGCCCGGCGGGGATCGTTTCGCCGATCTTGTACGTGATCGTCCCCGGCCATTTGACCCAGCGGCGCGGCGGGAAAGCCAGCCCGCTGTTCACCGCAACGGGGATCACATCAACCCCGAGCAGGCGGTACATGCCGGCAAAACCGGGGCGGAGCGGCGGCGCTTCGCCGTGCGGGACGCGTGTTCCCTCGGCGAACAGCACGAGCGGGCGCCCTGCTGCGAGCGCGGCCTTCGCCGCACCGAGCATCGCGCGCATCGCCTTGCCGCCGCCATCGCGGTCGACCGGAATCAAGCCGTAAAAGCGCGCCGCCTGGCCCCACACGGGGATCGAGAATAATTCTTCTTTCGCGAACACTGCGGGATGCTTGAACAGCATCGGTTGCTCGACCGTTTCGAACGCCGATTCATGCTTGAAGACATAGAGGACGGGGATGTCGGGCATCTCGCCCTCGACGACGATCGTCTGGCCGAGCAGGAAGCGGCAGAAGAGCCGGTGCGACTGCGCCCAGATGCGCACGAAGAAGATCGTGCCACGGTGCGAGATCGGCAGCGCGATCACCCCGCCGATCGAGCTGATGCTGCTCATCACGAAAAAGGCGATCCAGAACAGGATCGAACGGAACAGGGCGATGGCGTATCTCACAGGCCGAGCAGCCCGCCCGCCAGTCCGGCCAGATATTTGTGATATTCGCGAAACAGCGTCGCGAAATTGGGCTGGCTGCGTACCGCGTCGGGCAGGATCGTCACCTTGTCGCCGACCGCGCGGCCGATTTCATACTCGGCGCGGCGCATATGCCAGTCGGTGGTGATCAGCCGGATGCTCTTATATTTGCGGCGCTCTACCCAGGTCGCGACCTCGGTCGCGTTCGATCGGGTATCCTCGGCCTCGAACCCCAGCGCGATGCAGCAGTCGAACAGGCTGACCGGGCGCTTATATTCGGCGGCGAGTTCGCGCGGCTTCACCTCGCGCGCGACGCCACTGATCAGCAGGCGCTTGGCATCGCCCGCCTCGAGCCGTTCGAGCGCGCGGTCGATGCGTCCCGGCCCGCCCGTGAGCACGACGATCGCGTCGGTCTTTTGCGCGTCGGCGGGCAGCGGCAGCAGCAGCGCGAACCATGCGAAGCCGAGCACCCAGGCAAGGAACAACAGGGAAATCAGGCGCTTGATCATAGAATCTTCTTGAGCGCCGCGAGCAGGGTCTGGCGCGCGGTCAGGGCTGCGAGCGCGATAGCCAATAGCGGCAGCGCCAGCAAGAGCGCCCAGCCGGCGGGGCCAAGCGACGCGGTCGCCGCAAGCCCCGCTGTGACCCCCGACCATTGCAAGCCGATCAAGAGCAGGATCGCGGCGGCGACGACGGTGCCGAGCGCGATGCCGTAAGCGGTGTCGATCGCGATGCGGCGCTGGAACAGCCGCGTGATCTGGCGGTCGGTCGCGCCGATCATGTGGAGCATCTCGATCGTCGGGAAATGCGTCGCGAGCGCGGCGCGCGCGGTCATGATCACCACGGCGGCACTGGCGAGCGTCATCAGCAGCACCATGCCGCCGGCGATCCACGCGAGCGAGCGGATCAGCCGCGCGACCGGCCCCAGCCATTCGGCGTGCGGGATGATCCGCGCGCCGGGCGCCTCGCGCGCGACCAGCGCCTCCAGCTGGCGCATGGGACCGGTGCGGTCCTCGCCGACAAAGTCGATGTCGACCAACGCCGGAAGAGGGAGCGATTTCAGCACCGGGTCGTCGCCCTCGGCGGCGCCGAACCATTGGCCGAGCGTCGCCTGCAATTCTTCGGGCTCGACCGAGCGCGCCGAGAGGACGAAGGGCTGCGCGGCGGCCGCCCGGCGGAGCGCCGCGGCCTGCTCGGCGCGGGTCACCGGGTTCGCGGTGACGATCTGGACCGTCACGCGCCCGGCGATCGCGGCGCCGATCGCGTTCGCCGAACGCGCAAGCCCGACCCCGGCGGCGGCGGCGAGCAAAGTCAGCATCATCAGGATCGCGATCACCCATGGCGTCGGGCCCGACAGGCGGCGGTCGGGGAGCAGGCGGCGATGCTGGACGGGAACGCGCGGGATGATCATCGGCCCACCATCATGCCCTGTTTGCCGGCGGATAGCGCAGCGCGCCGGTGGGGTCGGACAGGCGCCCTTTTTCGAGCCGCATCATCTGCGCATTCTCGATGCGGCTGATCAGATGGATGTCGTGCGTCGCGACGACGACCGTGGTGCCGAGGCGGTTCAGTGCCTCGAACAATCCCAGCAAGCGCATCGCCATTTCGGGATCGACGTTACCCGTCGGTTCGTCGGCGACGAGCAATTGCGGCCGCGCGATCACCGCGCGCGCGATCGCGACGCGCTGTTGCTCGCCGCCCGACAGCGTTGCGGGGCGGGCATCGGCGCGGTCGCCGAGTCCAATCCAGCTCAGCATCTCGCCGACCGGACCCGACAGATCCTCCTCGCTGACCCCCGCGATACGCAGCGGCAGCGCGATATTGTCGCGCGCCGAAAGGTGCGGGATCAGGCGGAAATCCTGGAACACGACGCCGATCCGGCGGCGAAAGCCCGGCAGGCGGTGGCGCGGCATCGCGACCAGATCCTCGCCGAACAGGCGGACGATCCCGCGGCTCGGCCGCTGCGCAAGATAGAGCATCTTGAGCAGCGAGGTCTTGCCCGCGCCCGATGCGCCGGTGAGAAAATAGAAGCTGCCGGGCTGGAGGTTAAAGCTGATGTCGCTCAAAACTTCGGCATCGGGGCCATAGCGCAGGCCGACGCCGTCGAATTCGACCATCGCGCCGCCGGGCCGCGCCGGAGAGACGTCGGTCATAGCATCGCCCGCGCGCGACGGCGCGCCAGCGTCGGGTCAAGGAACAGGGGCGCTGGTCCGCTCATCAGCCAGCATCTCGCACGGCTATCCACAGAGGACAAGACGGGAGTGGAACGCGACACTTGCAACGCCGCGAATCAGCGTGTTTAGAGGGAGGCGATGATCCTTGCCTGCCCGTCCTGTCATACGCGCTATGTCGTTCCCGATACGGCGATCGGACCCACGGGTCGTACCGTGCGCTGCGCCAATTGCCGCCATAGCTGGTTCCAGGAACCTGCCGCGACGCCGGTAGGGGCTATCGCGGCGCCCGCTCCGATCGCGCCCGAACCCGCGCCGGCAGCGGCTCCCGAAACGGCGCCGCGACCGGCCGCGACCTATTCCGATTTTCCCGAACCCGATCCCGCACCCGCGCGGGCTCCGCCGAGCTTTACGGCCGAGCCGGCCCCGCGTCCCGCACCCGTGATCGATGATGCGCCCCTGCCGTTCCGCCGTCCGCGGCGGAACCCCGCGAAGCGCTGGACGATCATCGCCGCGAGCGCGGCGGCGCTGATGCTCGCTGCAACCGCGGGACTCATGTATTTCGGCCTGCCGGGCTGGGCGCAGGGCCTCGGCCTGCCGGGCGGGGTCGACGAGCCCGACCTGGTCATCGAACTGCCGCCGAACCAGGATCATCGCGAGCTCGCCGACGGGACGATCTATTTCGCCGCATCGGGGGTGATCATCAACCCGACCGACCGCGAACAGCGCGTGCCGCCGATCCTTGCCGAATTGCGCGATGCGCAGGGGACGATCGTCTATAGCTGGACGATCAAGCCGCCGGTGCGGATGCTGCCGCCGAATGAAAAGGTCAATTTCAGCGAAGCGAAGCTCGATATTCCGCGCCGCGCGACGCAGCTGACCGTCAGCTGGGCACTGCCAAAGAGCTGAAATCCCAATATTTAACGTGACGTCACAGCGTCACAGGCTGAGCGCGGCGGCGAGCGAGAGCAGGAAACTCGTCACCGTGGCGACGATGATCGGCGCGAAACTGCGCCATCCCTGATCGAGCAACAGGTGCAGCCGCGCCTTCATCGCGGTGGCGACGATCGCGAGCAGCAGCAACGCCTGTGCGCCCGTCGCGGCCGCATCCTGCGCTTGCTTCGGGATCGCGATCAGTGAATTGAGCGCCGCTACGCCAAGGAAACCGAGGATGAACCACGGCAGGCGTAGCGGAATGCGCTTCTTGTCGCCCGCTTCGCCGCTGCGGCCGAGCCAGAGCGCGACGAGCATCAGCATCGGCGCGAGCAGCGCGACGCGCGTCAGCTTGACGATCGTCGCGACCTCGCCTGCCGGCTGCGAGAAGGAAAAGCCGCCGCCGATCGCCTGCGCGACGTCATGGATCGACGCGCCGATCAGGAATCCCGCCTGCGCGTCGGTCAGGCCGAGCTCGGCCGCGAGCACCGGATAAAGCGTCATCGCGAGCGCGCTGGCAACGGTGATCCCGACGAGGGTCAGGGTGAAACGCGCCTGATCGACGCGCTTGTCGCCGATCAGCGAATAGAGCGCGAGCGCCGCCGACGCGCCGCAGATCGCGGTCGCGCCGCCCGCGAGCAGCGCGGCGTGCCGGTCCTGCGCGAACAGTCGCGCGCTCGCCACGGTGACGACGATGACCGCGAGCATGATCAGGACAAGCAGCGCGAAGGGCAACGGCCCAAGCTCGGCGAGCTGTTCGGCGGTGATCCGCGCACCGACGAGCACGATGCCGACGCGCAGCGCGGTCTGCGACATCAGATCGAGCCCGGCGTGAGTGCGCTTGTCCTGCGACAGGAAGGAGAGGGCGAGGCCGATCAGCAGCCCCATCAGCACGATCGGCGCGGCATAATGGTCGGCGAGCCACGCCGCGGCGAGCGCGGCGATGGCGGTGACGAAGATGCCGGGCAGATAGTCGCGCCAGCGGCGCCGCGCGGGCGGATGCGCCTCGAGCTGCATCTCGCCATAAAGGTCGGCGGCCATCGGCCAGCTTTGTTCGGATGGCGTCACGCTATCTCCCCGATGTCCATGGCGCCGCTTTGCACATCGCTGCGCCGCGGTCGATAGGCCATTGCTGGCAAGGCGCGGGCTTGCTAGAGGCCGCGCTCTATCAGCACCCGTAGCTCAGCTGGATAGAGCGCTGCCCTCCGAAGGCAGAGGTCAAGCCCCAAAATTGCGCTCAATCTCTTCGTAAACCATTGAGTTTCTTATAGATTTTTGCGTCTTTTCAGCGAACCAGTCTGGTGAAATCGCTTCACGTAAGCATGACGTAAGCATACTGCGTAGTATCATAGAGTGCGAAGGGCTACGGCAGAGTGGCGCAGTCGCGAACCGAGCAGTCGGACCATCCTGCATCGAATCCGTTGACCAATGACCGTTCGACCGGCTAGGCACCGCCGCGAAGCACCCGTAGCTCAGCTGGATAGAGTGTCGCCCTCCGAAGGCGAAGGTCACAGGTTCGAATCCTGTCGGGTGCGCCATTTCGGTTCAAAGGCACGAACGCCTAGCACCGCCGCCTCTACGCCAGAGGCGGCGGTTAGCGTTCGGAGCAGCTCGCTGCGCAGGCCGCGAATACGGACCTCTTTCCGGCTGACCACCTCGACCCGCTGGGCGACCGCCCGCACCTGATCGCGGGCGAAAGTGCCGTCGCCGTTCCGCAGCTTCTTTTTCAGGGCGGCTGCAAAGGCGCGCAGGCTCTCCGGCGTGATCGCCGGGCCGATCTTCACGATATGGGCAAGTGCGCGCTCAGAATCTCCCTTGGCCTGGTCGCGCGTCGCGGTCAGCTCGGCGATGCGATCCTTGAGCGACGGATCGCTTACGTCGATGACGCCATTCTCGATCGCGTCGTAAAGCCGCTTGAGCTTGGCTTCCGCCTCGGTCGCGCGTCGCTCAAGATCGGCGACATGCTCGCGGCGCTGATTCACCCACTCGTCGCGGCGTTCGAGGATCTGATTCATCAGAGCTTCGAGCCGCGCCGGGTCGAGTAGCCGCGCTTCGAGATGATCGACCACGGCCTCATTAAGCCGATCCATCCGCACGGTGATGCCGGGACAGCCGGTCGCGCCCTGTCGCGCCTTCGTCGAGCAAGTGTAATAGCGATATTCCCGCCCGACGCTGCTGGTGCCCGTGCGCAGCGTCATCGCGCCGCCGCAGCAGGCGCAAAAGCAGATGCCGGTGAGCAGCGTCGGGCCGCCCACCGCCATTGGCGGCATCATCTTCGGACTCCGCGCCTTGAGCGACCGCTGGACCGCCTCGAACTCCGTTTCCGAGACGATGGCGGGCACTTCCATGATGGCGTGCTCGCTCTCCGGCTTCGGCGTCCTGGTCTTGTGATCGCGCGTGTTGAAACGGTGCTGGCCGATATAGGTCGTGCGGGTCAACACCTGATGCACCGCGCCCAAGCCCCAGCGCCCGCCGTCGCGGGTGCGGATGTTGTTCTCGTTCAGCCAAGTGGCGATCGACTTGAGGCCCATCGGTCCTCTGTTATCGACGCCATTCAGCGCCATGCGGTAGATGCGCCGCACCGTCTCCGCCTGGTTCGGGTCGATCTCCAGCTTCTTCTTGATCTTTGCGCCGCGCTCGCCCGCCGCGACCACGCGATAGCCGATCGGCGCACGAGCGCCGTTCCAGAAGCCTTGCCGCGCATTCTCCTTCATCGCGCGAAGCGTGTGCTTGCCGTTCTCTTTCGACTGATACTCGTCGAACAGCGTCATGATCTGGCGCATCATCACGCTCATCGGATCGTCGCCCAAGTCTTGCGTGATCGAGACGAGCTTCACCCCGTTCTTCGCCAGCTTGCGGACGTAGAACTCGAACTGGAACTGGTCGCGGAAGAACCGCGAGAAGCTGTGGACGACAATGACGGTGAACGTCGGCGGCTTTGTCATCGCCGCGTCGATCATGGCCTGAAAGGCAGGCCGGCGATCGTCGGTCGCGGTGTTGCCCGGCTCGACGAACTGGGCCGCGACTTCCCAGCCGCGTGACAGACAATACCCTTCGATCTGGCGGCGCTGGTCGGGAATCGAAAGATCGCTCTCGGCCTGCCGGCCGGTCGAGACGCGCAGGTAGAGCGCCGCGCGGGCGGTCGCCACGACCGGCGCCTCATCCTCGTCTCGTCGCAGGGCGGCGCTGGTCATAACGCTTCACTCCTCACTTCACGGCAGCGGTCCGAACAGCTTGTCCAGCTCTTGCCGCATGTGGCCTTCGATCGCGCGCAACTCGGCGTCGCCGATCGGAACTTGCTCCGGCCAGTCGTCAGTGACGACGAGCGGCCCGTCATCGTCGCGCGACCGGCGCGACGCCCGGCGCGGCGCGACGGGATTGGTATAGTCGTGCAGGTCGTCCGGGCACTCGGCCCAGCGACGGGGCGTGCGGCGACGGACTTTGCGAGGAAGAGCCATCTCGACACGCTGCCGCGTGTCCGCACTTCGCACAAAGGCTTCATCGCGGCGTAGCGCAGATAGGGTCGTGCGGCGGCGGGCGTCATGCTTCGCCCCACGGATCGACGACCGTTATCCCGCACTCGGCGAAGTCGCGCACATTGCGAGTCGCCAGTCGCGCGCCGCGCGAGCGCACGATGGCGGCAATCTGCGCGTCGATCTGGCTGATCGGCTTGCCGCCCTGTTTCCGCCCGGCGGCAATCTCTGGATAGGCGCTGGCCGCGTCGGTATCGAACGGCAGCACGCGGCCGGCAAGATCGACATCGAACATGGGGCGTGCGGCGGCCAGCAGGTCATCGCGGCGGCGTCCCTCGGGAAGCAGCGCCAGTCCGTAGAAGATTTCCGCCTGCGTCAGCGTCGTCGTGAATACGCCCGCCATCGGCTGCTCGGCAATCCACGCCATGACCCTCGGGTCAGGCTCGCGCCGCATCAGCTCGGAAATGACGTTCGTGTCGAGAACAATCATTCGCCGAAGTCCACCGCCCGGATCGGCTCGCGGTACAGCTCAGGCAGATCGACACCGCCCAGCGCGCCGAACCTCTCATGGATGGCCTGTCCCAAATTGCGAGGCCGGGGGATTTCGGTCGAGAGCGCTGAACGCAGGATGTCGCGGGCCTCGTCTTCCATCGACCGACCGTGCATCGCAGCGCGCAGGCGCAGACGATTTTTGATCGCATCGTCGATGTTTCGGATCGTCATGACTGCCATATGCAACTCCATAAGTCATTGACTGCATGTTAGTCGATGAAGCGGAAAAGTGCAAGGTCAGGGGTGGCGCCTCCCTGCGGGACCGCCGCTCTATCTCCGCTGCGCTCCGACCGAGCCCCTGACGGGTCTCGTCCCTGCCAGGTGACGATCAGCATGGCGGAGTAGCGCTGGCGCGCCGTTCGGCCAATCCGCCGCGCGGATTGTAGTCTTTCCGGTTGTCAAACGGCGTTCAAAAGGGACCCCCGATCGGCGTCGAAGAGGGACCCCCTTTTCGGATAATATGATGCTGGTTTGTTGAAGATGGCCTTGCGCTGCGTGCGGCGGAGGGCGGGCGTAGCCCGACCGGAGGCGCGCGCAGCGCAAGATAGATTTTTGAAGGCGCCGAAGGTGGCTGTCAGCTGCGGTTTTTGAAGCGCCAGCTGTCGTTGCCCGTCTCGACGATATCGCAGTGGTGGGTGACGCGGTCGAGCAGCGCCGTGGTCATCTTGGGATCGCCGAACACGGTCGGCCATTCGCCGAAGGCGAGGTTCGTGGTGATGATGACGCTGGTCCGCTCATAAAGCTTGCTGATGAGGTGGAACAGCAACTGCCCTCCCGAGCGGGCGAACGGCAGATATCCAAGCTCGTCGAGCACGATCAGGTCGAGCCGCGACAGCTGCGCCGCCAGGGTCCCGCCTTTGCCGATCCGGGTCTCCTCTTCGAGGCGTGTCACCACCCTGGACGGATGGAAGCGCCGCTCCATAGGCGCGCGCCTGCTCGAAAACCTGGCGCGACTCGTTAGCCCCCTGCTCTAGCTTCGCGACGACCCCGGATGAGATGAATGGCCAAGCCGAAGATGATAGCGACAGCGACCAACGGAAGCAGGACATGCTCCACGGCGCGAACGTGGCCGAACATCGCCTCGATCGCCTGCCCGAACACATAGCCCAGACTGATGAACACAGTAGCCCAAACCAGGGCCGCGACCGCGTTGATCAGGAGGAAGCGAGAAGCTGGCAGGCTGGTCGTGCCGATCGCGAGCGGGCTGATCGAGCGCAGCCCGTAGAGGAATCGGAACGCGAAAACGAACAAAGTGGGATGACGCTCGAACGCGCCTAGCGCGCGCTGGAAACCCGGACGCGCCCGGATACGTCGCACGTAGGAATGATTGCGAAAGTGGCGGCCGAGCGTGAAAAAGAGCTGGTCGGCGAGGAACGACCCAAGCGATGCCGCGAGAATAGCAGGCAGAAACGCCAGTATGTCGCGATGAACCATGATTCCGCCGAGGACTACAACGGTTTCGCCCTCAATGCCGGCACCAAGACCGACCGCCCACAGGCCGTAGTCGGCGATGAGATGCTCGAGGTTCATCAGCGATACTCAAAGAGCGGCATTACATCGCAGGGCTCTTCGTCTGGTGCGCGGGCTGATCGCAACTGACTCATCAATTTGTCGTGGCCTGTCGTTGCACAACCGCGCCCGGAGCGTCGGGATCGCCGACACGGATCACAAGATAGCGCCGCTGCGCCGGCGTCGCGTCGGTCACGATCTGCCGGATCGGCCCTACGGCGTTGACGATGGCCGCTCCCGCTGGGTTGGTCATGAACTTGGCAAGCGGCTGGACCGCGCCCGTTCCATCGGGATTGGCGGCGAGGCCGAGCGTGAACGGCTGCTTGGGCGGCAGGCCGGCGACGGCCGCCTGCAGGATCTGGACCTGTCCCTGATCGAACAATGTGACCTGGCTCTGGCCCTGACCGGATAGGGTCAACTGCACCTTGCCGTTGGCTTTTTCGAGCGGGACGAGATTGGTCATGCCATCCCCTGAAGGCACCGCGCCGGGCACATAGGCGACGCCCTGCGGCCCCTGTCCGATCGGGATCGTGGTGAGCAGGCGATTGGTAACGGTATCGATCACCGCGACGCCGTCGCCATTCTCCAACCCGACATAGATACGGCTGCCATCGCCCGATGGCCACAGGCCGTGCGGCAACGCGCCCACAGGAACGGTCGCAACCTGTTCGAAGCTATCGGTGCGGAAGACCTTGACGATATTCTGCGTGCCGACTGTCACATAAGCGAACTGGCCGCGCGGCGTGCGGGCGATGTTCACGTGATTGGTGATCGCGCCGGTGTCGATGGACTTGAGCACCGCGAACGGTGGCTTGGCATCGAACACCATGACCTTGCCGACGTCCTTGAGCGTCAGCCAGACCTGCCTGCCGTCCGGCGTCGCAGCGATGTCGGGGCAGAACGGGCTGTCCTGCTTTACACGCCCGACGATGCGCTTGGTGTGGGCGTCGATCACGACGGTCTCGGGCGAGAAGCTGGAGCAGACGTAACCGTATTTGCCGTTGGGTGAGAAGATCGTCATACCCGGCCCGTTTGGAACGGCGATCCGGCCGGTCTCCTTGAAGCTGCTGCCGTCGAGCACCGCGATATAGTCCTCGCCGCGCACGCTCACCCAGACCTCGCGGCCATCGGGACGGAAGAACGCTTCGTGCGGCGAGCGGCCGACGTAGGTCGTGTGCTTGATGGCGTTGGTGGCGGTGTCGATGAACGTCACCGAGTTAGACCCGATCGAGATGACCGCAAGCGTCCTGCCGTCGGGCGAGAAGCCCATGCCGTGGACAAGCAGCTGACCCTTGTAGAGCGGGCTGAGATTGGCGGGTGTCAGATCGCCGAGCTTGATCACGCCCAGCAGCCGATTGGTCGACGGATCGATGACCGAGACAGTGTTGGAGAACTGGTCCGAGGTGTAGAAGCGGTCCTGCGCGCTGATCGGGCGGTCGGGCTTTGCATTGGGAACCTGCTGCGCGAATGCCGTGCCGGTGAGCAGGCTAATCGCTGGCAGCACGGCGAGCACCATCGTGAAGGTCTTCATTGTCCGTCTCCCTGATGCTGATGCTGCGCATTCTTTGGTGCGCCTTTCTCGGCCAGGATCGCCTGCATGACGGCGATCTCCTGGCGTTGTTCGACGATAATGCCCTGCGCGAGCCGGCGCAGCCGCTCGTCCTTGCCGTAGCGAAGCTGCGCCTCCGCCATCTCTATCGCGCCCTGATGATGTGGGATCATCATCGCCGCGAAGTCTCGGTCAGGATCGCCGGACGGCGCCACCATCATTGCGTGGTGCATGCGCTCCATCGCGGCGGCCATATCGGTGGCGAAGTCCTGTGGCGCCGCCGCAAGCGCGCCTGCCGAAGCCGCGAAGCTGAGGCCGGCAAGGCTCAGGATCAGTTTCAAGGGCATCTTCTTGTCAACATCACATAACCTTAGCATTCGAGGCAGATGGCGACCAAGCCAACAGAACGGCAAAGTATTGGCGAGCAGACTTCGCTGCCAATTGCGCGAACCTTCGAAGCGGCCTCGCGAAACCGTGGAAGACAAGCACGCAAGGCCACGCACCATGTGACATTACACTTCTCGAGCCGCCGCACTATTGCTGCCAACCCCATTTGCGAAATATCGCAGCACCCTGCGGGCTGGACAGAAAGCGGACAAACGCCATGGCGCCCGGCTTGTCATTGCCTCGCGCGGTCAGCGCAACGCCTGCATCGCGGTAGACGCGGCGGTTGGCCTCAAGCGGCACGACGTCGGCAACGCCAGGATTGGCCTTCGCCCAGATCGGGAAGGTGACCCAGGCGTCGATGCTCGGATCCGCTTTCCAGCCTTTCAGCCCGAGTGCCGTGTTCTTGGCATAGAGCACGATATTGCCGCGAAACGTCTTGAGCGTGGCGATATCGCCATCCTTGCCGGCGATGTCTTCCCACATGCCCTGTTGGCCGGCGCCATCGACGACCGCAATCTTGATGCCCGGCTTGAGCAGATCGGCGAAACCGCGAATGTGCTTCGGATTGCCGGGACGGACGAGAATGCCAGCTGGACGCATGTAGAGCGGCGTGACCGTCGCGGGCATGATCGCACCGGCAAAGGTCGCGACGAAGTCACTCATCATGACTTCGGACCCGCTGTAGATGACGTCACCATCGGCTTTCATCGCGTCGGACCATTCCGGGGTCGGGCCGGCCGTGACGATCACCTCAACGCCATTCGCCTTGCCGAAGGTCGCAGCCGCTTCCTTCATGGCAGGCGCAGGACCGCCTGGACCGTACACATGGATGGTTTCGGCAGATGCCGGGAGCGCCATGGTTGCAGCAGCGACGGCTGCGAGCAGCAGGGATTTCATCGTGTGGTCTCCTGATAGGGCTTGAAGCCGTAGCGGCCGAAGATGGCGAGCGCCTCCGGCGACCGGATGAATTCCAGCCAGCGCTTGGCGGCTTCCGGGTGCGGCGCATCCTTGGCCATGGCGCCCGCATAGATGGCAGTCTGATTCTGTGCGGCAGGAATCTCGACGCCTTCGATCGGGTGCCCAGCCTGCATCTGGAACGCAACTTCGGACTGCCAGGTCACGCCCGCCTGCGCCTTGCCCTGCATGATCCAAAGCGGCGTCTGTCGGTGGTGAATATGGGTCAGGATCGAAGTGCCATCGGCTACCTTGGCCTTGTAGACCTTGTCGGCAAGCGGTTTGCCACCAGCGGCTTCCAGCGCGGAAGAAATCTGCCGTGCGATCCCTTCGAACTCGGGATTGGGCATCGCCAGCTTGATGCCGGCGTTTCCCAGACTGGCAAGCCCGGTGACCTTGGCCGGATTGCCCTTGGGCACCATGATCGCCAGCGTGTTGGTGACATAGGGGACAACCGGCCCGACCAGCAAACCGTCATCCATCTGCTTTTGAACGGCGTTCTTGCCGGCCAGATAGACGTCCGGCTTGACCGTCCACGTCATGTTGCCAACCGTGATCGTGCCGCCCATTTTCATCTGCCGGACAAGCAGTCCCGGCGGGATCGTTTCCCAATAGAGGCGCCCCTTATATTCGGGGTAGCGCTGCTCGAACGCAGCGACGAGCGGTGCCATCGCGAAGAAGTAATTGCCGCCCACATAAAGCGACAGCAGCGGATCCTGCGGGCTGCCGTGGAAGTCGGCGAGATTGTCGGCGTCGGCTATCGTGAACTCGAATCCGCGCTTGGCGGCATCATTGTTCTGTCCCTCCTGCCACGGCGGATAGACGCCGAGATCAGTTACCTTATTCGCGTCCTGCGACTGGGCGGCGGCGGGCATGGCTCCAGCCAGGCTCAGGACGGCCGCCGCAAGCGCGGCGAGCTTTGCATAGTGCATCGTTGAAACTCCCGGGCTGGCATCAAAGCGGCATGAGCACATAACCGTCATGCTCCAGCGTGGTGACGGTGGTCAGGCCGGACAGGGCGAGCGTCACGCTTTTGTCGACCCAATCATCCTGGAAATCATGCTCGGCAACCGCCTGTGCGCAGACCGAAACATCGACGCCCACCTTGCGCAATTGCTCGACGAGCGGAAGGTTCGGGTTCGCGACACCGAACTTGGCGCGATATTGCGCATCGTTGAGGACGAGCGGTGTCGCCTCGCCATAGGCCACCGCCACGAACTTCAAATTCTTGAGCGGCACGCCCGATGCGACGTACAGGTTCACCGTCCGCGCGACGCGATCGAGCGCGGGATTGACCTCACCGGGCTGCTTCGAGCCTTTGGTGAGCGCGAATATGATCTTGTAAGTTTGGTCCGCGCGCGGCTTGTAGGCGGCATCGGCCACGTAATGGATCTTGCCATATCCGTGGATCGTCGGCGTCGTCCAGAAATCCTTCGGCATATCCGCTCCCATCGCCATCCCGGCAAATCCAAGTGCAATGGCAGCGGCACCGGTCTTCATCAGCCTTCGCATCGTTATCCTCCTGTGGGCTCTGCCCGATGATCATAAGCTGGGCCTTTTCCACCGGGATAACCAACGATGAAAGCTGACCATTTCAATCTGAATCCGTGATTGGTTTTGCTGGAACGCATCACCTATCGTCACGGTTCTGTGACAGAACGAGCGGAGACGAATTCAGGTGCTGACGATCGGGCTTTTTCTTGCCATCAGCTTTCTTGTCTCGCTCGCGGGGCTGGCAGCGCTGATCTGGGCGGTATCGACCGATCAATTCTCGTTCGGACAGAAGCAGGCGCGCGTCATCTTTCATGAGGGCGAGGAAGGCCGCCTTGACGATCCGACCGCCGGGAGCGCCCCCACCGATACCGAGCGTGCCGCGATCGATGCATCGACCGCCTGGCCCGTCAGCCTGTTTCTGGGCGTTGCGGTACTGTGGCTCGTTCTCGGCTCGCTCTTCGGCCTTGTCGCCTCGCTGAAACTACACCTGCCGGACTGGCTCGATGGAAGCGCCGTGCTCACGTTTGGCCGGATTCGGACGTTGCATCTCACGCTCGTCATCTATGGCTGGCTGTCGCTCGCCGGAATCGGCACCGCAACCTGGATCGTCCCGCGGATATTCCACACCCCGCTGCGATCACCGCGCTTTGCCACCTGGGGCGCGATCATCTGGAACGCCGGCCTGATCGCCGGTTGTATCGCTATTGCCAGCGGTTGGACCGATGGCGAGGAGTGGCTGGAAATTCCGTGGCAGATCGACACGCTGCTCGCGATTGGTGGCGGTCTCGCCGTCGTGCCGCTGCTGCGCACCGCCTTCGCGCGATCGGTCGAGCATATCTACGTCTCGGGCTGGTATTTCCTGGCCGCCCTCTGCTGGTTTCCCGCGTTGTTCATCGTCGCCAACATTCCGGGCATCTTCGTCGGCGCTGAACAGGCGACGGTGAACTGGTGGTTCGCCCACAATGTGCTCGGCTTGTGGCTGACCCCGCTCGGTTTGGGCGCGGCCTATTATTTCATTCCCAAGATCATCGGTAAGCCGGTCTATTCCTACTCGCTCTCGCTGATCGGCTTCTGGGCACTGGCGTTGTTCTACAGCCAGGTCGGTATCCACCACTTGATCGGCGGTCCGGTGCCGACCTGGGTCGTGACGCTCTCGATCGTACAGAGCGTGATGATGTTCGTGCCCGTGCTCGCGGTTGCCATCAATCAGCATGTCGTCGTCGCGCGTAACCTCTGGGCGTTCAAGGCGTCGTTCCCGCTGCGCTTCATCTCGCTCGGCGCGATCATGTACACGCTCGCCTCGTTCGAGGGATCGCTCGAGGCACTACGTTCGATCAACACGGTGACACATTTCACCCAGTTCACCATCGGCCATGCGCATCTGGGGGCTTATGGCTTCGCCAGCTTCATCATGTTCGGCAGCATTTACTACATGCTGCCCCGCATCACCGGACGCCTCTGGCCGTGGCCAGGCCTCATCACCGCCCATTTCTGGTGCGTCGTGGTCGGTTTCGTCATCTATTTCATCGCATTGAGCGTCGGCGGCTGGTTGCAAGGCGTGGCGATGCTCGATGCCGGACGCCCCTTTGCGGACAGCGTGATCCTGCTCAAGCCCTATCTGGAAGCGCGATCGGTCGGCGGCATGGTGATGACGATCGGGCATGTCCTGCTGGCGATCAATGTCGTCGGCATTTTTGTTCTGGCCCGGCCAGGGTCGCGCAACGGAGCGCTCGCATGAACCGGTCGCTTCCCCTCGTCATTCTCGCGATGGCGATCCTGGCGTTCGCGACCGTGATGCTGGTCGTCGCACCCAAGGTCCAGATTGGCCGCGAGCCGGCTGCCGCAGGGCTGAAGCCCTATACAACCGAGCAATTGCGTGGCCGGGCGCTCTACTCGTCGCTTGGCTGTGTCTATTGCCATAGTCAGCAGCCCCGCGCGCCGGATCAGGCACCGGATGCGGAACGCGGATGGGGGCGCGCATCGATCGCCGCCGATTATGCCTATGACAGGCCGCATCTGATGGGCACGATGCGTACCGGTCCCGACCTGCTGAATGTCGGCGCGCGCCTGCCAAGCGCCTCCTGGCAACTGACCCATCTTTACCAGCCAAGAGCGGTGTCGGCATGGAGCATCATGCCGGCCTATCCTTTCCTGTTCGAGGTGAAGGATCGGGCAAGTCCGGGGGATCGTGTCGTCTGGCTTCCCGAGGATCGGCGCATTCCGGGCAAGGTCGTCGTCGCCAGGCCCGAAGCCAGGGATCTGGTCGCGTACCTGCTCTCGCTTGATCGAACCTATCCCGTGCCGAGATCGGCAATCCGCGATGACGGCTACAGCCGTGGCGGAGCGACACAATGACGACCGATCGCGAATCGGTCGACGAGGCCTTCGAGCCTTACGAACCCAAGCGGCGCGTGCCCTTGCCCGTTTACTGGGTCGCGATCGCACTCGCTTTATGGGGCGCGCTTACGCTGTTGCGAGACAGTTCTGCCGATCGCACAGGGGCCAAGCAGCGCATCGCCGAAGCGACGACATTGGAACGGCGCCAGGCAGCGACCGGCTCGGCGCTGTTCGCCGAACGCTGCGCCACTTGTCATCAGGCCGATGGCACAGGTGTGGACGGTGCGATCCCACCGCTGGCAGGATCACCATTCGTCGGTGCCAGCCCCGGCGTCATCGTCCAGATCCTCCTCCACGGCATTGAGGGACCGATTTCTGTAAACGGAAGCGATTTCGACGGCCATATGCCCGCATTCGGCAGCGTTCTCGACGATGATCAACTCGCGCGACTGGCGACATCGGTTCGAGGAACATGGGGACCGGGCGGAAGCATATCTCCCGGCTTTGTCGCCACTGAGCGCGCTCGCACCGCGCAACGAACATCACCGTGGCACGGCGGAGACGAAATCGCGACGACGTTGGATCGTACAATCGGCGTGCAGCCGGCCTACCTCCCAGCACCGCGTTCACCGGACGACCTTACGGCGCAATCGATCGCGTCAATCGGCAAGGCGGGCGGCTGGTCTTGTGCCTCATGCCACGGCTCACACGGCGAAGGCCGCGATGGCGTCCCTCGACTTGCCGGGTTGTCGCCAGACTATATCGCGAGACAGCTACTGGCCTTCACCGACGGCTCGCGGCCGAATGACATCATGCGACCCGTCGCGCAGCAACTCACCGCAGCGGACCGTGTCGCGCTCGGTCGCCTCTTTGCTTCTCTCGCAACGCCATCCTCCTCTCATCCTGCGTTGGAAGGTGACGTTGCCCGCGGGGCGGAACTGGCGCTTCAAGGCGATGATCGCCGAAACCTGCCGTCCTGCTTCTCTTGCCACGGCCCATCGGGTTTCGGCGTCTCGCCAAATATCCCATCAATTGCAGCACAGCGGCCAAGCTATACCGCCGGGCGCCTGGCGGCTCTTGCGCGCCTGACCAGCAGGCAGCCGGGCTCCATAATGCCAGCGATCGCCGGACGGCTCAGTGACGCTGATCGGCGGGCGGTGGCCGACTATCTGGCGACACTTCCGCCATCGCCTGCAACTTCCTCCAAGGATGCCCGATGAACGACAGGAAGCAACAGCCCGCGACCGATGAAGGTGCACGCGATCAGATTCATGGCCGCGTCGCCCGAACCAGCATCTATGCGCTGACGGGCGGGGTCCTGTTGTTCGTATTCGCGGTGCTGGTCCGTGATGAATTTCACTTCCGAGGACAGGAAAGCGCGCCGCCGGAAGCCAGTGGGCCGCTTTCCTTCACGCCGCCGCCGATGAGCAAGATTCCCGATGGACCGGCAGGCACGTCGATCCGGCACGGGATGGCGATCTTCGAGAATACCGGCACCGAGGCGAAACCGTTTGTCGGAAACCAGTTGGCGTGCCGCAGCTGCCATCTCGACGCCGGGCGGAAAGCCGACTCCGCCCCGATGTGGGCGGCCTGGGTCAGCTATCCGCAATATCGCGCGAAGAACAAAAAGATGAATACCATGGAGGACCGGCTCAATGGTTGCTTCAGCTATTCGATGAACGCGCAGGGAAGCCCAAGCGGAGGACCTCCGCCAAAGGGCGACCCGATCTACGCCGATCTCGAGGCCTATTTCCACTGGCTGGCGAGCAACGCTCCGACCGGCGCCAAGCTGAAGGGTGCCGGTTTCCTCAAGCTCAAGCTGCCGCAATCGGGATTTGATCGCGATCGCGGACGCGCTGTGTATGCGCAGCACTGCGCGTCTTGCCACGGCGATGATGGCCAAGGCCGAACAGACATCAACGGGCGGCAGGTCTTTCCGCCGCTCTGGGGGCCACGCAGCTACAATTGGGGTGCCGGCATGGCGCAGCTCAACAATGCGGCAGGCTTCATCAAGGCGAACATGCCGCTCGGCGCCGGCAACACACTGACCGACCAGCAGGCCTGGGACGCGGCTGCCTGGATCGACAGCCAGGAGCGTCCGAAGGACCCGCGACAGAAAGGCACCGTCGCCGAGAATGTCGTCGCCTTCCATAGCGGTGAGAAGACCTTCTACGGCAAGACGGTAGACGGCCACCTGCTCGGCAGCGGGACCGAAGTGCCTGTCCAGGCGTCTCGCCGCTGAACATGATGGAGCGTCGGCAGCTCTTCGCCATCGACGGGCTGTTCTGCGCGGGCTGCGCGCACGGGCTTGAGCGTCGGCTATCCGGTCTCGACGGTATCATGGACGCCGGCGTCCATTTCGTGACCTCGTCGGCGCTCATCCGCTGGGACAGCGCTCGGTGCGAGGTAGCGGATATCAGTCGCAAGGTCGCCGATGCCGGCTACAGATTGGTGGAACGACATGGGCTCGAGGAAACCGCCGCGCGGTTCGACCGCGAGGTCCGCAGACTCACGATCCGCCTCGCGGTAGCAGTCGTGTTTGGGATGTGGTCGATGGGTGCGGCCCTCATCCTCTATGCCCAACCGGATATTCCTTCCGCGATTGCCTGGTGGATCGCGCTCACATCCGGCCTGTTTGCGGTGCCGGTGCTGCTCTATTCCGGTGCCGCAGTCTTCCGCATGGCGTGGCGATCGGTCCGGCTCGGCGCGCCAGGACTGGACCTCCTCATCGCGATCGGCGCGACCGGCGCGGTACTATTGTCGCTTGAAGCGCTGCTTCGTGGCGAGGCGCATGTCTATTTCGATACGGCAACGATGCTGGTGACCTTGTTGCTGGTCGGGCGATTGATCGAGACGCGCGTGCGACGCGGCGCAATCCTGGCCTTGTCGGCGCTTGAGAAAGTTGCGGCCGCTGAGCTTGTGACGACCGCTGAAGGGACGATTGTCTCGATATGCTCGCTGCAACTCAATGCTACGATCATGATCGACGCGGGTGCGACGGCGCTTGCTGACGGCGTCATCGTCACTGGCGAAAGCATGATCGACCGCGCGGTGATGACCGGCGAGTCGATCGCCGTTCCCGTCGGGCCGGGTGATCGCATTCAGGCAGGCGTCACCAATCTCCAGCGACGGCTGACGATCCAGGTAGATCGCGTCCATGGCGACCGGGACATCGACCGAATGGGCGGTCGGATCGCGATCGAGATCGCTTCGCGTGGCGAGCCGGCCCGCGAGCTCGATCGCTGGGTCGGGCGGCTTTTGGTCGCTGCCCCCCTTGCAGCGACAACCGCCGCAGTCCTTTGCCTTGCACATGCAGGCTCGCTCGCCGAGGCCGCAACGCGCGCACTTGCCGCATTGATCATCATTTGCCCCTGCGCGTTGGCCATCGCCGCACCGCTCGCACATATCCGGGCTGCGGTGGTGGGTGGTCACCAAGGGATTCGGATCGCCGACCCGGCCGCGCTTGAGGCGCTGGCGACGCTGCGTACCGTCGTCTTCGACAAGACCGGCACGCTGACGCAGGGTGTATTGCGAATTGACGCGGTGGAGCCAACCGCACCGTTCAACGCGGATGACCTGCTCGCCTGCGCTGCGAACGCCGAGCATGGCATCGATCATCCGATCGCACGGGCGCTGGGCGGCGACGGATCGGGTGCCGGCGGCAAGCGAATGGAACGCGGGGCGGAAGGATCGGACGCTTCGGGCAGACGTATCCGGGTCACCTCGGCCGCCACGGCCAGGACGGACGGTCAGACATGGCTCGACGTCACTCTGGACGATTTGCCGGTCGGTTCGATCGGTCTGGCCGATACGGTCGAACCGGCGGCCGCAACCATGATCGCCGCATTGCGGAACGCGGGTGTGACCGTCTTTCTTGCCACCGGCGATAGCGCGGACGCCGCTGGTGCGGTCGCGGAGACCGTCGGCATTCCCGAGGAGGCGGTGCATGCGGGCTGCTCGCCCGCCGACAAGGCACGCCTGGTGGGAACGACATTGCGCCCGGTTGTCGTCGTAGGCGATGGCGTCAACGACGCCCCGGCGATCGCTGCCGCGGACTGCGGAATTACTGTGTCCCGAGCCCATGCCGCCGCAGCGGCGACCGCCGGCCTGTTGTTCGAGCACGGCGGGATCGAGACTTTCTTGCCGGCCTGGCACCTCGCGCTTCGGACGCGCGCGGTGATCCGACAGAATTTCATGCTTGCTCTCGGCTACAATCTGATCGCGCTGCCGCTCGCGACGCTGGGCCTATTGACACCGCTGTTTGCCGCCGTCGCCATGCTGTCGAGTTCGTGCCTCGTGACGCTCAACGCCATGCGGGTTCGCTGATAGGCTTGCCGGCGACGCCGATGATCGGCTGATCCACCGGTTGCGAGCGATGCGCGGCAATTAGCCGACTTGTCCGGTCAGCCACCAGCGGAGCATGGCGGCAACAAAACCCAGCGCGGTCACACTCGCAAGCCAGATCGCGGCCATCCATGTGAGACGCTGCCAGAACGGTGGCTGCTTCAATGATAGCCGTCCGCAGCGACCTTGCCGCGAAACACCCAATAGGCCCAGCCGGTATAAGCGAGAATTACCGGTATGATCACGACCGCACCAACCAGCATGAACAGCTGGCTCGATGCAGGTGCCGCCGCATCCCAGATCGTCAGGCTGCGCGGCACGATATAGGGATAGATGGAGATCCCGAGCCCCACAAAGCCCAACAGAAATAATGCCAGCGCCAGAAGGAACGGTGCCCGCTCGCCGCCTTTGCCCAGCGAGCGAAAGAACAGGACAGCGGTGACGAGCACCAGCACCGGAACCTGCGCGGTCACGAATACGCCCGGCACGGCGAACCATCGCCGCCAGTAATCGTAGCTGAGGAAAGGTGTAGCGGCGCTGACTGCGGCAAGCGCGAGCAGCATCGCGATCGCCAGTCTGAACGCCATGCGGCGGGCATGAGTCTGACCTGAGCCTTCGGTCTTCCAGACGAGCCAGCACGCGCCGAGCAATGCATAGCCGACGAGCAGCGACGCGCCCGTCAGCAGCGAGAACGGCGAGAGCCAGTCGAGCCATCCGCCGGCATAGGCGCCGTCACGCACGCTGATACCCTGCAGGATCGCGCCGAGGGCAATGCCCTGGGCCAGCGTGGCCACGACTGAGCCTATGGTGAAGGCGGCATCCCACAGCGCGCGGTGTGGCGCATGCCGCCAGCGGAACTCGAACGCCACGCCGCGGAACACGAGCCCCAGCAACATCGCAATCATCAACGGATAGGTAGCCGGCAGGATGATCGCATAGGCATTGGGAAATGCCGCCATGAGGCCGCCGCCGCCGAGCACCAGCCAGGTTTCGTTGCCGTCCCAAACCGGCGCGATGCTGTTCATCGCGGCATCGCGCTCGTCGCCAACCTTGAGGGTTGGAAACAGGATGCCGATGCCGAGGTCGAAACCATCCATCACCACATAGGCAAAGACTGCGAACGCGATGATGAAAGCCCAGGCGGTCGACAGATCGAGATCGTAGCTCATGCGTCTGGCTCCGTTTTCGGTCCATCGGCATCGACTGCGGGTGCCGGGGTAATCCCCGCAGCGCGCAACGGCATGGCGGCAGGCTCGGGCTCGCCAGCATGGGGCGCATGCGCCATCAGGCGAAGGATATACCAGGTGCCGGCACCAAATGCAGCGAAATAGACCAGCACGAAGGCGGTGAGCGACGCTGCGACGGCCGGCGCGGCCAGTGGGGAATGCGACTGGGCGGTGAGCAGATGGCCGTAAACCGTCCAGGGCTGTCGGCCGACCTCGGTGGTGACCCAGCCGGCAAGCACCGCGACAAAACCCGACGGCCCCATCAGGATCGCCGCGCGCTGTAGCCAGCGATCCTCAAAGAGACGTCCGCGCCAGCGCGCCCACAGGCTCCAAAATCCCAGTCCCAGCATTGCAAACCCCAGGCCGACCATGATGCGAAACGACCAGAACAGGATCGAGACCGGCGGCACGCGGTCAGCCGGATAGGCATCGAGGCCCGTCAGCGGCGCATTAAGATCATGTTTGAGGATCAGCGAAGAGAGTTTTGGCACCTCGACAGCATAGTCCATGCGTCGCTTCGCTGTGTCGGGGATACCGAAGAGGATCAGTGGCGCTCCATGCGGGTGGCTGTCGAAATGCCCCTCCATCGCCGCGATCTTTGCAGGCTGATGCTCGAGCGTATTGAGCCCCTGCGTGTCGCCGGCGAAGATCTGCAACGGCGCCACCAATGCCGCCATCCACATCGCCATCGAAAACATCTTGCGCGCGTGCTGGTTACCGGTGTCGCGTAGCAGATGCCAGGCACCAACCGCGCCGACCACCAGTGACGTCGTGAGGTAGGCGCCGATCACTGTATGCACGACCCGGTACGGGAAGCTGGGATTGAAGATGATCGGCCACCAGGAGCCGGCCGGCACAAACTGTCCTTTCGCGTTGATCGCGAACCCGGCTGGCGTGTGCATCCAGCTGTTGGCGCTGACGATCCACGTGGCAGAAATGAGCGTGCCGAGTGCGACCATCGCGGTTGCAAACAGGTGCAGACCGGGTCCGACCTTGCGCCTCCCAAATAGCATGACACCGAGAAAGCCAGCTTCGAGGAAGAAGGCGGTCAGCACCTCATAGGCCATGATCGGGCCGATCACCGGGCCAGCCTTGGCCGAGAACACCGACCAGTTGGTCCCGAACTGGTAGGACATGACGATACCAGAGACGACGCCCATGCCGAAGGCGACGGCAAAGATCTTCACCCAATAGCGGAAAAGATCGAGATAGAGTTGCCGCCCGGTGCGAAGCCATAACGTTTCGAGCACAAGCAGATAGCTTGCCAGCCCAATCGAGAAGGCCGGGAAAATGAAATGGAACGAAACCGTGAACGCGAATTGCGCGCGGGCGAGGATCACGGGATCGAGATGCTCCATCACAGAAAGTTCCTCTCTCAACCGGTTCAGGCGCCGACTGGAACTACCTCTCTATAAGAGATGGGTTCCTCGGTCGCCTGCCGATGTCCGTTTTGCCACCCGTGGGGTTTGCCTCAGCTCGCCTGAGACACGCGGGCGATTATCCCGATGATGGTAGCCAACATCAGCATACAGGCCGGCAGGAACAGCATCTGTATGACTGCCTGACGGCCGGTGATGACCTCGTTCAGCGTCTCGACCGGACCGTCCAGAAAGGCCGTGAAGCTGCGCCGCGGTTCGCCGGGCACCGGCGCATCCGCGACCAGGATCCCGCCGACGATCAGGCCGAAATACACGATCATCACCACTGTCACCATTGCCATGACAAGCGCGGCTTCGGTGTCACGGGCGAAGAAGGCCCAGAAGCTGACGAGCATCGCCGCATATAGGCTGACCAGCGCAATTTGCGCACCCGGATGCACGCCGCGCGAGGCAACACCGGGCGCGGTACGCTCGATCGCGTCATAATTGTCGGCATCATGGACAAGGGTCAGCATCGGGCGCGGGATCAGGTCCACCGCCGGGACCTTATGCTCGACTTGCGGGGCGGGGATCGCCATCATCGTAACTCCATTTGCGGCGGAGCGCGGAATGCGCGGCGTCGTGTAGGGAAGATGGCCCGCTGCAACGGATCGGTCCAACCAATCGTTCTTGTGATTCCAATCCGGAAAGGAGATCGATGGATCCGGATGCCGATGATCGACAAGGGTTGCTCCGGTTTCCGCACATGGTTCCGCTCGAAAACTGGCGCAACACGGTTGCGCAGGGACGACCAGTACCGCATTTCGATCCGCGCGATGGGGGCATCGACGCGCGGCTGTTCATTCTGCTGGAAACACCGGGGCCGGGTGACGCGCCGGTCCGCTTTGTGTCGCGTGATAATGCGGGCGGCACTCAGCGGAACCTCGCGCGATTTCTGGACGGTGCGGGCATCACGCGGACGGATATGCTGTTGTGGAACTGCGTGCCGTGGATCGTTCACGCACCTGGCGCGCGCGGCCGTCCGCTGCGTCGCGCTGAAATCCGAGAGGGGCTGGCAACGCTGCCTGGCCTGCTTGCCTTGCTGCCGCGCCTGACGACCGTTGTGCTGGCAGGCCGTGTTGCGCGCGAAGCTGCGCCGGTCATCGCCGTCGCGCGACCCAATGTTGCCCTCTTCACCATGCCGCATCCCAGCCCGGCCAATGTCTGCACCAGCCCGGCCGTCCCCGCTGCGATCCGCGATACGCTGTCCGCAGCCGCCGCCCGGCTCGGCTCAATGTATAAGGAAGGGGGTTTCGCTTAAAGGCAGCAAGCGACGGGATATGCCGCCGAGCAGCCATTCGACCATCGCCTCCGGGAGCGCAAAAGCGACATTCAGCGCCACGACGACGGTGTGCCCGGGGGCGCTGAATTTGGTCACCGGGACGAGCTCGCATCGAAAGCTGTACAAGCAGATCGAAATGATCGCCGATCCCATTTGGACCTATGTGGCGATCGGAGGCTAGGTTCGCTTCCATGCGAACCTTCACCCAGACTCTCGCCGCCTGCGCGATGATGCTCACCGGCGCGTGCAGCAATGCCGACGTCCAGCCGATCTTCTCGAACGGAGCGGATATCCCGGCCGCCGGCCCGCGCGACTCCGCGACCGTCGTCAGCGTCTTTTCAGATTACCGGTGCGGGCATTGCCGCGCTTTCCATGCAGTGCTGGAGGACTTTCGCCGCGACAATCCTGACGTCCGGATCGTCTACAGGGACTGGCCAGTGCTGGGCGCGCAGTCCGAGCAAGCGGCGCGGTGGGCGATCGCAAGCGCGATGCAGGGCAGGCACGCAGCTTTTCATGATGCGCTGATGACCACACCAACGGCGATGAGCGCGAACGACATGTCGCAGGCCGCGAAGCGGGCCGGGCTTGATACGGACCGCCTGCATCGTGATCTCGACACGCGCCGCGGCGCGATCTCGGCAACGTTGCGCGATACTGACGCCCTCGCGCGCTCTTATGGCATGCAAGGTACGCCGGGCATCGTCATCGGCAAGCTGGTGATTCCAGGCGCTATCGACCGCCCGACGCTCGACAAAGCAGTGGCTGCAGCAGTCAATCAATCGCCAAATGAGATTGGAATGAAATAATCAAGGCGTTGGATAGATTGATCGGCGAGGCGTATCGCTCGCTTCAGGAGATCAATCATGACGCTTGAGCAATTGAGAATATTCGTTGGCGTGGCAGAGCGAGAGCATGTGACGCGTGCGGCCGAAGCGCTGAATGTCACACAGTCTGCGGCATCGGGTGCGATCGCCGCCCTCGAGGGGCGCCATGGCGTGCCACTGTTTCACCGCGTCGGGCGCGGTATCCAGCTGACCGAGGCTGGTGCTGCGTTTCTCGATGAAGCGCGCGCTGTGCTGGGCCGTGCCGCGCATGCGGAAATGATGCTTGCCGAATATGGTGGGCTGGAGCGCGGGACGCTCAAGCTCGTCGCCAGCCAGACGATCGCCAGCTACTGGCTGCCGTCCAAACTCGCCGCCTTTCACGAGCGCCACCCGCAGATCGCGGTCGAGCTGGCTATCGACAATACCGAGGGTGCCTCCGCGCAGGTGCTGAGCGGCGCGGCCGAACTTGGGTTCGTGGAGGGCGTGGTGGACGAGCCAGCGCTGGCGCACTGGGTGGTCGGCCGTGACACGATGGTGTTGGTTGGTAGCGAGGATACGGAACGGGTCGACGAGGATTGGCTGCGCGAGGCCCGCTGGATCGTCCGCGAGCAAGGATCGGGCACCCGATCGACCTTTGAGGAGACGCTGCGGACGCGCGGTTTCGACCCGGCACGGATGAAGATCGCGATGACGCTGCCGTCGAATGAAGCCGTCCGCACGGCGGTCGAAGCGGGCGCTGGGGTCGCCGCGCTGTCGCGATTGGTCGTAGCGCGCGCTCTGAACGCCGGCGATCTGGTCGAGCTGCCGCTCGGCTTGCCTGACCGGCCTTTCCACGCGTTACGTCACAAAGAGCGCTACCGCACCCGTGCGGCCGATGCGCTGACGGACCTTATCAAGGAGCAGGCATAGTGAATGACGATATGCCCTCCGTCCTGAATGGCCTGCGTCCACTCTCGCGCCTCGATCATCCCCGCGAGATGATCCGCCAGTTCACCCCCAACTGGTTCGCCGCGACCATGGGCACCGGCATCCTCGCGCTCGCGCTCCCGCAGGTGCCCGGCATCGGCCCGACGCTGAAGCCGGTCGGCGAAGTGCTTTGGTTCTTCAATATCGCGCTCTTCGCGCTCTTCACCGGGCTCTATTCGGCACGCTGGATCCTGTTCGGCCATGAGGCGCGGCGGATCTTCGGCCATAACACGGTGTCGATGTTCATCGGCACCATACCGATGGGCCTCGCCACGATCATCAACGGCTGCCTCGCCTTCGGCGTTGCGCGGTTCGGCGACGGCGTCGTCGGTGTAGCGCATGTCCTGTGGTGGATCGATGTCGCCATGGCCGTGACCTGCGGCGTGCTCATTCCCTACTTCATGTTCACGCGCCACGAGCACAGCCTCGACGGCATGACCGCCGTCTGGCTTCTGCCGGTGGTCGCGGCCGAGGTCGCGGCGGCAAGCGGCGGCCTGCTCGCACCGCATCTCGCCGATCCGCACGCGCAGCTGGTGACGCTGCTCACTTCCTATGTGCTCTGGGCTTATTCGGTGCCGGTCGCCTGCAGCATCCTTGCGCTGCTCATCCTGCGCATGGCGCTGCACAAGCTGCCGCACGACGGCATGGCCGCGTCGAGCTGGCTTGCGCTCGGCCCGATCGGCACCGGTGCGCTGGGCATGCTGGTGCTGGGTGGCGACGCGCCCGCCATCCTTTCTGCGCATGGCCTCGCTTCGATCGCCGGCGTGGCACAGGGTCTCGGCAGCATCGCGGGGCTGTTGCTCTGGGGCTTTGGCCTGTGGTGGCTGGCGCTCGCGATGCTGATCACCTGGCGCTACTGGCGCGCTGGCATCCCGTTCAACCTCGGCTGGTGGGGCTATACCTTCCCGCTCGGCGTCTACACGGTCGCGACCTTCCGCCTCGGCACGACCTTCGACCTCGCCTTCTTCGGCATCGTCGGGACGGTGCTCACCCTTGCCCTGGCGCTGATGTGGATCGTCGTCGCGGCGAAGACACTCGCCGGTGCATGGAAGGGCCATCTGTTCGTATCGCCCTGCATCGCGACACCGAACTGATCGCCTGAGGCGATCAAAATCGACAATCCGATCGCTTGGCTGGACGAGCCGGGTCGGCCACATTCGCCCGAAGAAGGGAATGCTATCATGGACAAACTCGACACCTGGCTCGCCGCAGAGAGCAGTCGTCGCCGCTTTCTGGGTCAGGTCGCGCTCGGCGGCGCCGCACTCGCTGCCGGCCCCGCACTCGCGCAGAGTCTCGTCGACCTGCACCTTCCCGGCGGCAATGCCGGGCGGCCGATGACCAGCGCCTTTCCCGGCAAAGGCAGCATGATCCTTCAGCGGATGCACCCGCCGCTGCTCGAAACCCCGATGGAGGTATTCGACCGCGACGTCTTCACCCCCAACGACCAGTTTTTCGTGCGTTGGCACTGGGCCGACATCCCGACCTCGATCGATGTCGATACTTTCCGGCTCACCGTCCGCGGCCACGTCAATAGACCGCTTTCGATCAGCCTTGCGCAGCTGCTCCGGTTGCCGCGCGTCGAGATGGCGGCGGTCAATCAGTGCTCGGGCAACAGCCGCGGCCTGTTCCAGCCGCGTGTGCCCGGCGCACAATGGGGCAATGGTGCGATGGGCAACGCCAAATGGCTCGGCGTGCGGCTGCGCGACATCCTCGATTTTGCCGGCGTGAAGCCGGGCGCGGTGCAGGTGCGTTTCGGCGCGCTCGACCAGCCCGTCGTTGCCGGTGCGCCGGATTTCGAGAAGGCGCTCGACATCGATCACGCTCGCGACGGCGAGGTGATGATCGCCTTCGGCATGAACGGTGAGCAGTTGCCCTTGCTCAACGGCTTTCCCTGCCGGCTGATCGTGCCGGGCTGGTATTCGACCTACTGGGTCAAGATGCTCAACGACATCGAGGTGCTGCCCGGCCCCGATGACGAATATTGGATGGCCAAGGCTTACAAGATCCCGGCAACGCCCGGCGCCAATGTGAAGCCCGGCGCAAAGGACTTCCCGACCGTCCCGATCAACCGGATGATCCCGCGGTCCTGGGTGACGAGCCTCGGCGAAGGCCAGGCGATCGCCTATGACCGGACGATGCCGCTCGGCGGTATCGCGATGGGCGGCGATTGCGGGGTCGCCAAGGTGGATGTCTCCACCGACGGCGGCCGTACCTGGTATCACACCCGCCTCGGCCCCGATCACGGCAAGTACAGCTTCCGCCGCTGGGACACGCAGGTGCCGCTGCCGGGCCGAGGCAATGTGCGTCTCATGTCGCGCTGCTGGAACACGGCCGGGGTCGCGCAGCCGATGGCGCCGATCTGGAACCCGGGCGGGTTCATGCGCGGCAATATCGAAACCACCAACATCACCGCGTCCTGAGGAGAGCCGAGATGAAAGTCCCTTCAATCGGCACGCTCTCGTTCGGCGCGGTCGGCCTTGCAGCCGTCGTCCTTATCGCGATCGGCCCGCCCGGTAGCCATGTGCCCCCGCCGCCGCCAGCGCCCAGTGGGCCGGCCCCCTCTAACGTCGCATTCGGCGGGTTCACCCTGACCTCGGCCGCCATCGACCTGCCGATCGACGACCAGCAATATCCCGATGGCCCTCATGCCGACGTGATCAACGCGAACTGCACTTCGTGCCACTCGGCGAGCATGGCACTGACCCAGCCAGCGCTCACGTCGGACCAATGGAAGTCAACGGTCATCAAGATGAAGGAGGTTTACAAGGCGCCGGTCGCTGAAAAGGATATCCCGGCGATTGTCGAGTATCTGAACGCTCTCAGCGCGAAGCAGGGGGGCGCAGCACCTGCGGCGAATGATCCAGGCCAGCAAAGCGCGCCCGACGCGTCAGGTGGGACCGGCTGAGTCACTTATCGCTGCGCGCCGCGTTGATCGGGTGAAGGAGCCGACCATGCGGATCGAGAAGTTTGTCCATAGCTGCCTGCGGCTGACGCTCGACGGCAAGCGGCTGCTGTTCGACCCGGGCAAATTCTCGTTCGTCGATGGGCGCGTCGATCCTCGCGACCTCAGCGATGTGGATTTTATCCTCTTCACCCACGGCCATCCCGATCATCTCGACTGCCAGGCGCTACGCACCATCGTCGGCGACGACGCGCCGCGAATATTCGGAGGTACGAAGGTCGCAGCCATGTTGCGCAGCCAGGGCTTTAGTGCCGACGAGGTCGGAGAAGAAAGCCTGGACCTTGGACCCTTCACGGTCCGTGCGTTGCCGGTGCGCCACGAGCCGATCCTCGCCGCGGAGATTCCGACCGTCCTGGCGTTCGTCGTCAACGATCGCCTTCTCAATCCCGGCGACAGCTTCGACGAGCGGCTCCACCAGTTCTCTGGAATTGAGGCGCTGGCGCTGCCGGTGATGGCGCCGTTCCTCACCGAGATCGGCGCCTACGAATTCGCCAGGTCCATGCGTCCAAGCCAAGTGCTCCCGGTCCACGATGGCTATGCCCGCGACTGGTTCCTGACGCAGCGCTACGATACCTATGAGCCCTATTTCGAGAAGGCTGGCATGACCTTCCACCGGCTACAGCAGCCCGGTGACGGGTTCGACCTGTGACTGACGACATTCCGCCAGAACCCGCGAAGCCCGCCCATGCGGCCAAGCAGTTGGTAAAGAGCGCCGACAAGCTCGCGACCAGCGCCGAGCAGCAGACCGACAGCGCCGATCGCCGCACTGTTCTCGCCGCCGATCGGACGGTGCTCGCGGCCGAGCGGACCTATGCCGCCTGGGTGCGCACCGGGCTTGCCGCCATGGCCGCCGGCATCGGTGCGCGCGCCTTGCTCGACAAGCTGGTTCCCGACTGGATGATCGCGGGCACCGGCTCGGTGCTGATCCTGTTCAGCGCCTTTTGCTTCATAGCCGCGATCTGGCGCGAGTTCTCGCCGGGCGTGCCGCCGCCCAAGCCAGACACGGCGAAGCTACCCGGCTGGCTATTGATCCTCGTCAACGGATTCCTGGTCATGGTGTCGATCGCGGCGCTGGCTGGGCTCTGGCTCGCGTGAAGGCAGCCCCTCACGTGTAATAGCGGACGCGTGCGCGACGCAGGATCTTGTCCTCGAGCGAGTAGTAGAGCCAGATATTCTCGCCCATGACGACGCAGGACGCCGCGAACGCGATGTCAGTCGCGTCACGCGCCTTGGCCGGGGGCGGCATCAGGACGGGTTCGACGCCGCGGCCGGTGACATGGCTGAAGTCGGGTGCGAAGCTCACCCAGCCGATCCGCCAGCGCGCGTCCACCGTCGCGCCATTGTAGAACATGACAGGGTCGCGGCCATCTTCCTGCACGATCGGGCCGGTCGACAGATGCCAATTGTCCCATGCATCCTCGCGGATCGGGAAAGGGTCATCGACCACCGTCCACGGACCTTCGACCGACTGACCGACCGCCATGCCGATCCGCGAAGCGCCGTCTTTGGCATATTCATAGAACAGACGGTACTGGCCATCGGAACCCCGTGCCAGCGTCGCTTCCTTGATATTGCCTTCGCCTTGCGGCGCCTTGAGTATGACACGCTGCTCATGGAGTTCGGTCAGTTCCGGCCCCTTGGCGACGAGCAGCGACCCTTGCGACCGGGCCGCATCGACGCCGGTATAGAAGACGAGATAGTTGCCACCTTCGCCGCGCACCACGGTGGGATCCTCGCACCCGCCGGCATCGTCGGGATTGGGGCCAGGCACGATCGCTGGCACATGGCGCATGCGGAACATGACGCCGTCATCGGAGTCGCCGCCCCAGATTACCCCGGTCGGATCGGTCGGGCCGAGCGGGTTGTTGAGCACACGCACGAGGAGACGGAACGTCTTGCCCTCGGTCCAGACGAACGGGCTCATCAGGTCGTGGCCCGCAAGCCTGCCCTCCGGTCCGGCGATATCGAGCGTCACGTCCTGAAGCTCCTCGACGACATAGGCGGCCATCGTCTCAGGCCCCCTGCGCCACGGTGAGCGACAACGCCCCGTCGATCGTCACCGTCGTGCCGGTAATATAGTCGGCGGCCGGCGACAGCAGGAAGGCGATGAGATCGGCCACCTCTTCGGGCGTCCCCGCGCGTCCCCAGGGAATCGCCGCCTCCTTACGTTTCAGCTCTTCGGGATGGTCGAGGGCGCTCTGGTTCATCGGCGTCAGAATCATGCCCGGCGCGACACCGTTGACCGCTATCTGTTTGGGCGCAAGCTCGAGCGCGAGCGTCGCCGTCAGCTGCGCCAGCCCGCCCTTGGCGGCGTCGTAGTCGACGCCGCCCGGTCGGGGCGCTTTCTCGTGGATCGAGGAGATATTGACGATCCGACCGCCGCGTCCGGCATCCTCGAGCGCGCTCACCATCCGCCGACACGTCAGGAACGGGCCGTAAAGATCGGCGCGCATCAGCCGGTCAAACTGCGCGAGCTCCATGTCGCGCAGCATCACGCCGGACATGTTGAGGCCCGCGGAATTGACGAGCCGGTCGACGATGCCGAACTCGGCCTCGGCATGGGCGAACAGCGCTTCCACGGCTTGTTCGTCGCCGACGTCGGTCTGCACCGCGATGCCGTGGCCTCCAGCGTGCTCGATCTCCGCGAGCACGGCATCGGCAGCGCCCCGATCAGCGAAGTAAGTGATGACGACGGGCGTGCCCCCAATCGCGATCTTCAGAGCGGCCGCCCGGCCGATACCGGACTCGCCGCCGGTAACGATCGTGACGGACTGCGGCGGTTTGGAAAAGGAAGCATCGGCCATGGTGCACGTAACTCTCGACGCAGGTTCGGGTGCCTTGACGGGCTGAAGAGAATTGCAGGCGGGGTCCATGCTAAAGACTGGTCGCGTGTCCGATCATCCTGGGAGATGAACACCAAACGATTGATCTTGATTGCACCAATATCCGAACCCTCGTATTTATTCGCAAATAGGTCAGGCCGATCCGGCCTAAATCAACGCTCACGCGTTAAGCCTATAGCGCGGCACTGTCGCCAGCCTTTCAGGAGAGCATCATGGCGAGCGAGGACATCAAGACGTCTGCCGGCAATGGCGGTGAGACCCATCAGCAGGCAGCGAGCGGAAACATGCTGACGACCAATCATGGCGTGCCGGTTTCGGACAACCAGAACAGCCTGAAGTCCGGGGCGCGGGGTCCGACTTTGCTTGAGGATTTCGTCCTTCGTGAGAAGATTTTCCACTTCGATCATGAGCGCATCCCCGAGCGGATCGTCCATGCCCGCGGTTCCGGTGCGCACGGCGTGTTCGAGGCAACCGACGATATTTCCGACCTTTCGAAGGCGGCCGTGTTCACCAAGGGCGAGAAGACCGAAGTGTTCGTGCGCTTCTCGACCGTCGCTGGTGGTGCAGGATCGGTCGACACACCGCGCGACGTGCGCGGGTTTGCCGTCAAATTCTACACGCGCGAAGGCAATTGGGATCTGGTCGGCAACAATATCCCGGTGTTCTTCATCCAGGATGCGATCAAATTTCCCGACCTCGTTCATGCCGTGAAGATGGAGGCCGATCGCGCCTATCCTCAAGCGGGCACGGCGCACGACACCTTTTGGGATTTCGCGTCGCTGATGCCCGAAACCACGCACATGCTGATGTGGGCGATGTCCGATCGGGTGTTGCCGCGATCGCTACGAATGATGGAAGGCTTCGGCGTCCACACGTTCAAGCTCGTCAATTCCAAGGACAAGGCGAGCTTCGTCAAATTCCACTGGCGGCCCAAGCTTGGCATTCAGTCGACGATCTGGGATGAGGCCCTGAAGCTCCAGGCGGCAGACAATGACTATCATCGCCGCGACCTGTTTGAGGCGATCGATACAGGAGCCTTTCCCGAGTGGGAGTTGGCGATCCAGGTATTTGATGAGGCCTTTGCCAACGCCCAGCCTTATGATGTGCTCGACGCGACTAAACTCATCCCCGAAGAGGATGTGCCGCTTCGCGTGATTGGCACGCTAACGCTCAACCGCAACGTCGATAACTTCTTTGCCGAAACCGAGCAGGTCGCTTTCTTGCCGACCAACATCGTGCCGGGTATCGATTTTTCGAACGATCCCCTGCTTCAAGGCCGGCTGTTCAGTTACTTGGACACGCAAAAATCGCGGCTCGGCACGACCAACTTCCATCAGATACCGATCAACGCTCCGCGTTGCCCGATGCACAATTTTCAGCGGGACGGGCTGATGCAGACCATGGTTCCCAAGGGGCGCGCCAATTACGAGCCGAACAGCCTTGCTGCGCACGGCGAGGATGGCGGCCCGCGTCAGGCGCCGGCGGGATTTGCCACCGTTGACGCCGCGACCGGCCCCGAGGAGACCGGAGATAAGCTACGGATCCGCTCTGAAACCTTCGCGGATCATTATAGCCAGGCCCGGCTATTTTATCGTTCCCAGACTGAAAGCGAGCAGGCGCATATCGCTTCATCTTTTGTGTTCGAGTTGTCCAAGGTTGGTCTGCTCGACCAAGTGCCGCCGCGGATGGTTGCTAATTTGCGCAACGTCGATGAGGACCTTGCCGCGCGCGTAGCGACAGGCCTCGGTATTCCCCTGCCGAATAAGGCCAAGGCAGCACGTGAGCCGTTCGACATGCCGGTGTCGGATGCGCTCTCCATCCACAAGAAGATGAAGAACACTCTCGAAGGGCGCGCGGTTGGCATCCTGATCGCTGACGGCACCGACGCTGGCGAACTGAAGTCGGTCGTAACCGCCGTGACTGAGGCTAAGGGCAAGGCCGTGATCGTCGCGCCCAAGGTCGGTGGTGCCAAGCTTTCCGATGGGAGCTTGCAAAAGGCCGATGGTCAGCTCGCTGGCTCTCCGAGCCAGATCTTCGATGCGGCGGCGATTATCCTCTCCGAAGCAGGCTGTGCCGCGATGATGAAAGAAGGAGCAGCTATCCAATGGGCGATGGACGCGTTCGGCCATTTGAAAGCGATCGGCGCGAACGCGGCAGCACAGCCTCTGCTTGCGAAGGCAGGTGTTGAACCTGATGATGGCGTTACCGACGTCGGCGCTGATTTCGTGAAGGCTGCCGCCAAGCGGTTTTACGACCGCGAGCCGAAGCTTCGGACTCTCGCATGAGCGGCTCGGCTCCCCCCAAAGGCAAAGGAACGAAAATGGCCCGCCCGGCGAGTCCGCTTACGCAAAGGGAAGCCAAGGCCAGTTCTGTTGCTGAAGCCCGTACGGTTGCTCCAGATGTGTCGGCGCGGCTCGGCTCAACGCCCGCAACGCGATACCGTGGCAACCCCGCAATCTTCGGGCGCCTGGTGGATGATCACGACAAGCATCGTGCACTATTATCGATGATCGAGGCGACAAGCCCTAAGGATCCGGCGCGCAAAACGTTGTTCGACGAGTTCGTTCGCGATGTTCATGGGCATGCCGCGGCCGAAGAGCAGGCATTGTGGTCGACGGTGATGCGTAATCCGGAAACAACCCCGTTCGCGCGTCACGCCGTCGGCGATCATCATAAGCTCGACAAGCTGATGGCGGATGCCGCCGCGCGCGACATCACCGCACCGGGTTGGCTGCGCCATTTTTCGGGCCTCAAGGAAGAATATCTCGATCACATCCTCGAGGAGGAGACCGAGCAGTTCCTTGAAGCGGAAAAGACGCTGACCGAGCAGGATCAGCGCTACATGCGCAAGGTGTTCAACGCTCGCAAGAAAGCCGAAAAGGCGGCCGCGGTGATCGAGAAGAAAATCAGGTTGAAGCCGGTCTGAGAGGGCCAAATCGCGAAGCTTCCTGACAACGCCAATCGCGTTTTACTACCAGAACATGCGCCGCCTCATTATCTGCGGCGAGGCGGCCGATTGTGTCGATCACTTTAAATCGGGCTTCGCTCAGAGCCGCGCGCAAGCAGGGTTCAAGGCGGCCAAAAGGATTATCGGATTGCTGGTCGGCGGAATGATGATTTTCATAGGCTCCGAAAACCCGCGCTGACGGATTTGGCACCGATCTTGCCTTTCGAACGCGTTATCGCGCCCAAGGTCGTTTCTACCCAATCTTCGCCATCAGCCGCCCCACAGCCCCCTGCTCCGCCGCCAGGTTACGGTTGTAGGCGAGCGGCATGCGCGGCGACTTCCAGCGCCCTGCGTCCATGATGCCGGCGAGATCCTCACCGCTCACAAACATATCCTGGGTCAGTCCTACCCGTGTCGAATGCGCGCTGATCCCCTTGAGCAGCCGGGCCACATCATCCACCGTCAGGTCAAGCAAGGCGCCGCGATCGAAGGCCTTGCGGATCATCGCCCGCCAGATCGGGCCGATCGATCCGGGGTGAAGCGCCCCCTCCCCCACCGTATATTCCGTTCGCGCTGGCACCGCGCGCTTGGGCAGCGTTTTGCGCAAATCCCACGCCTCACGGCTCGAGATGCTGTCGATACGCCGCCCCGGTACCGCCTTGCGCGCCTTGTAGCGGCGCACCTGCACCCGCCGGAACAGCGGGCCGCTGGCGATCCCTGATGCGTCGCGCCAGGCCGCAATGGCCCGCACCGAGCGCGGTGACAGAAAGGCAGTCGCCCCCTCCCCCTCCTGGTCCGCCTTGCTGCGCGGGATTTCCAGCAGCCGTGCTTCGGCATCGAGGGCATCGACGATATGCTCCACGCACACCGCCACCAGCTCGGAGGCACGCAGTCCGGTGTCATAGGCGGTGGAGAGGAGAGCGCGATCGCGCAAACCCGTCAGATCGTCGCCGCAAGCCTCAAGGAGGGCTCTGATGTTGAGGCCACGGGGTTTGTCGCGCTCAACATCCTTGACTGGGCCCTTGAACCGAAGCGGCCGTGCTTGGGCCTGCGCCACACCCTTTTCCCGGCGAACGGCGCGCAGCCGAAGTTTGACCAGCTGGGCCTGGGTCGGGTCCTTTAGGTCCAGCAGCTGGTGGATCTTGGCGATGGACGCTTTGTAGCGACCGAGAGAGGCTGGCTTGCTGCCCTTCCTTGCCCGATCGTCGAGATAATCGGCCACCGTCTCCGGCGCCGCCGGGAGCGCATTGCGGCGCTTAGCGCGGCACCAGCTGTCGAAGGCTTCGAGATCGGACAGCAAGGCGCGCAGCGTGTGCGGCGAACTGGCAGCCTGATAGGCGGCCACCAGGGGTTCATCGATGGTGATGCGGGTCGTGACGTGCATTTGGGTCACGGTGAAGGCGAGCGCGGGCATGCCGGCGGTCATTGCCACGGATGATGGGGCTCCCTCCCCTGCCTGCCCCTGCTCTTCCGGGGTTTCGCTCATGTCTGCCTTCCGTCTTGCCGAGGCATTTCGATAGCGCGCCCTATAAGAGGCGTCAAATCTGCTTATGTGATAAGTGCAATTATCATATGTGTGTTTTTGGGGAGTACAAGAGATAGAAACCAACTGCTGACTTTGGTTTCCACAATGATTGAGGTAGAGTCTGGATTGATGGCCTCCCCCTCCCCTTCCGGTGCCTCCAGCGGGCTGGCAATGCTCCTGCTCGGGCGACTGGATGGACGACTGCAGAACAGCCCATGGGCTGATATCTGGCTGGCCCGTGCGCGGTTGCAGGGCGCAGCCCAACTCGCCGGTCTCGCCGGTGTGCCCATCGACGTCCGGCATCTGCAGGACTGGATCTGCGGACGCACATCCCCTCCCCGCGCCTCTGAAGGGTTGAACGATCCCGTCTCCGTGGCGGCGGTGTTTCATCTCGCGATCGAGGCCAGCGTTGGCGACAACGGGCCGCTGGCGCGCGCGACGCTCAACGTCTTGCGCACTGTGCTGGATGATCGATCCGAAGCCGAAGTCTGGGCAGGCAGCGACCTGGCCTATTTCGGGCCCGCGTGGCGGCAGGCTCGCATCGAAGCACAAGCCCCCTACCCTTCTCCTTCGCTGCCCTCCGTCGCCGATCGGATGTCCGCAGTCCAAGGTCGACGCCGAGACATTGCTGCATGAGCGCCACGGAAACATCTCCGTCGTTTATATGCGCGCCGCCGGAGTTTACGACGACGACGGACGCTCGGCTTTTCTCGCGCAGCAGATATCGCAGATTTACGAGCACCGCCTGATTTCGCATTTTTATCCCGGCATGCTGTGTGCGGCGCAGTCATCGGTGCACCGCGACGACTTGGCTGACGCCGTGCTGCGTCTGGTCGATCGGCGGCACGAACTGCCGTCAGAACTGCCGCTGCTCATCGGCGAGCCCGACGCACCCGGCTATGCCGAGATCCAGGACATCGTCGGCGAGGCGCTCCACGGTGAGGGCTGGAAGACGATCCGGATTCCGCAGCCGCTCGCGAAAGCCGGGATCATCCTGCAGAACGAAGCGCTCGGCAGCGACGACTTCATCCAGCCCTGGATGATCGACAGCAGCAACGACCACTATATCCTCGATGTCTCCCGCGCGCGTTCGCTGCTCGGATGGGAGCCGAAGCACAATCTTCGCGACTCGCTGCCGACGATCGTTGCCGCGTTGAAGCGTCATCCCGGCGCCTGGTATCGGAACAACAAGCTCAACGAGAACCTGGTCGCCTGGAACGACAATCAAGCTTCCAAACCTGCGGAGCCGGACCACCGCCAAGCTGAAGCGGCAGTCGCCGGAATGGCCGGTATGGATCACGGCGGGATGGACCACAGCAAGATGGACCACGCGGCGATGGGGCACGAGACCGGCGGCGCGGGCGCGGCGATGTCGGGCCATGGCGGGCACGGCGATCACATGGCCTTGATGGACCGCGATGAGCGCCGTGCCCGCTGGGCGCTTTACGCCAACATCGGTCTCGGTCTGTGGCTCGCCTCCAGCCCGCTCATATACGATTCCGTGACCACGCAGAGTGTCGGCGAAGCCGCGCGCTTCGTAACTATTGATCGCGGGCTGCCGTCGATCGAGTGGCGGGCGAACGCGCTGGCCATCAGCGACGTCGTCAGCGGGTTCGCCATCGCGCTGTTCGGTGCACTTTCCCTGTCAGCCCGCACGAAGACATGGGCGCAGTGGGCGGTCGCGTTCGTCGGCATCTGGCTGTTCTTCGCCCCGCTGATCTTCTGGAGCCCGAGCGCCGCTCAGTACAACAACAACCTGCTCATCGGCTCGGCCGTGATCGCCCTGTCGGTGCTCGTGCCGATGATGCCGGGCATGAGCATGGCGGGCATGATGGACCCCAAGAACATCCCGCCCGGCTGGACCTATTCGCCATCCACCGACGCACAGCGGCTGCCGATCGTCGCCATGGGTCTGATCGGCCTTCTCACCTCGCGCATCCTCACCGCCTACCAACTGGGGCATATTGACGGCGTTTGGGAGCCGTTTTTCGCCGGCTCCCTGAGCGATCCACGCAACGGCACCGAGGAGATCATCACCTCGGACATGTCCAAGGCCTGGCCGATTCCCGATGGTGGGCTCGGCACGGTCAGCTATGTCCTCGAGATCCTGATGGCGGTAATGGGCACCCGCGACCGCTGGCGGACCATGCCGTGGATGGTGACCTTCTTCGGCATCCTTGTCATCCCGCTCGGCGTCATCAGCATCTATTTCATCATCAGTCAGCCCATCGTCATCGGCACATGGAGCACGCTGGCGCTGATCGCCGCGCTCGCCATGCTGATCATGATCCCCTTCGCGCTCGACGAGGTGATTGCGATGGGTCAGTTCCTTCTCTGGGCGCGCCGGCAAGGCAAACCGCTGATCCGCACCTTCTTCCAGGGTGACGCGATAGAGGCGGGAGCGGTGGACGCGTCGGACGCGATGGCCTCGCCAAGCACCTTCTGGGCGGACGCAAAGAAGGGACTGACCCTGCCATGGACGCTGACTGCGAGCATCGTCATCGGCGTCCTGCTGATGCTGACCCGAATACTGTTCGGCACGGAAGGCGGTATGGCGAACAGCGATCACGTTGTGGGTGCGCTGGTCATCACGGTCGCGATCATCGCCACCGCAGAAGTTGCCCGCGCGCTGCGGCTGATCAACGTCGCGTTCGGAGCCTGGCTTGTGGCCGCGCCTTTCCTCCTCGACGGCGTTGGTCACCTTGGGGCCGTGGCCTCGGTCGTAGCCGGCATTGCGCTCGTCGGCCTCAGCTTTCCAAGGGGAAAGCGCAGCGCCGAGCATTATGCAAGCTGGGACAAGTACGTGATCTGAAAGTATCTTCAATCACTGCTTAGCCTCATCGAAAACCTTGATCGTGCATCGCACACCGTCACGCGCCTTCGCTGCCGCTTTTCTACCCCCCCGATCGTCTCCGGGTTCGCGGTCACGATCTTGTCGCCGGAGACGATCGCCCGCCAGCTCTCCGGCGGCGATGTTCATCATCCTGCCATTGGTGGTCGCGCACGCTGCCCAATACTGCTAATGAGAGCTGTTCGCATAGTCCGCGACGAGTGAAGCTTGGAATCGATCACCCATATGCCGTCACCTCTGGTCGCGCTGGTCGCGTCGCTTATGCTGCTGTTGATCCCCGCTGCGGCGATGGCCGATACCCGCGATGTTCAAACTGCTTGGCGTCTGCTCGACTATATGGCGGTCGATTATGGCGGTGCGGTCGCCAACGGCGCGGTCATAAGCGCGTCCGAATACGCGGAGATGACGGAGTTCGCCGCTGGGGTGTCGACGCGCCTCCGCGCACTTCCCGCGACGCCTGAGCGGCAATCTCTAATCCAAAGCGCTTCGCAGCTCGAAGCCGTGATCGGCCGCAAGGGATCGTCCCGAGAGGTCGCGACACTCGCGCATGGCCTCGCCGCCGATCTGCTCAAGGCCTATCCGGTGCCGCTCGCTCCCGCCAAGGCACCCGACCCCGCCATGGGAACAAGGCTATACGTCCAAAGCTGCTCGTCCTGCCACGGCCTCACCGGCGACGGACATGGGCCTGACGCTGCCAGACTCGACCCGCCGCCGATCGCGTTCACCGACGCCGAACGGGCGCGCCAGCGCAGCGTGTTCGCGCTCTATCAGGTGATAAGCCAAGGCATCGACGGGACCGCGATGCAGAGCTTCGCCGATCTGCCGAACGATCAACGCTGGGCGCTGGCGTTCCGCGCTGGCAGCTTCGCCCTGACCGACGCGCAAGCGGTCGAAGGCGAACGGCTGTGGAAGTCCCAGCCGAGCTTGCGGGCGCGGATCCCCGATTTGAAAACCCTGGTCGCGCTCACCCCCGCCGCGCTTGCGGGCAGCATCGGGCAGGCGAAAGCCGACGCGGTGCTCGCCTATCTGCGGCGCCACCCCGATCAGGTGATGCAACAAGCCCCGGGCTCGCTCGCGGTCGCTCGCTCCAAGCTTGCGCAAAGCCTCGCCGCGTTCCGGCGCGGCGACCGGCGCGGCGCAAAGGAACTGGCGCTGTCCGCCTATCTCGACGGGTTCGAGCCGATCGAACCGACGCTCTCGGCGCGCGACCCGACGCTCATGTCCAGGATCGAAGGCGCGATGGGAGAATATCGCGCCGCTGTGGAGAGCAGCACGTCGGCCGATGATGTGGCCGAACGAGTGGCAGTGCTGGGCGGCCTGTTCGATGATGCCGAGGCGGCGCTCGCGCCCGACGCCGCGACGCAGGCGTCCACCTTCTTGGGGGCCTTTACGATCCTGCTGCGTGAGGGGCTGGAAGCTCTTTTGATCGTGGTCGCCATGATCGCGTTCCTCCGCAAAGCGGAACGGCCAGAAGCCTTGCGCTATGTGCATGGCGGGTGGATCGGGGCGCTCATCGCGGGCGGGCTTACCTGGGCCGTCGCCACCTATGCGATCGGGATCAGCGGCGCGAGCCGGGAGCTGACCGAAGGGTTCGGCTCGCTGTTCGCCGCGATCGTGCTGCTCTCGGTCGGAATCTGGATGCACGGCAAGGCCCAAGCCGATCAGTGGCAACGCTATATCCGGGAGAAAATGTCACGGGCGCTATCGAGCGGGTCGGGATGGTTCCTGTTCGGGCTCGCATTCCTGGTGGTCTATCGGGAGGTCTTTGAAACGATCCTTTTCTACGCCGCGCTCTCGACACAGGGTAACACCGCGATGCTGCTGGCCGGCGCCGGCGCAGCGATCAGCCTTCTCGCCGTCATCGCCTGGGCCATGCTCCGCTACAGCCGGACGCTGCCGATTACGCAGTTCTTCCGCTACAGCTCGTGGCTGATGGCCGCTCTGACGGTCGTGCTGGCCGGTAAGGGAGTCGCTGCCCTCCAAGAGGCGGGGATCATCGACATAGCGCCGCTCGCCAGCGTGCCACGTATCTCGATGTTGGGCCTGTTCCCGACATTTCAGTCGGTGCTGGCACAACTCCTGATGCTTGCCGTGATCGTGATCGGGTTTGCCTGGAACCGCCGCGCCAAGCCGCGGGCGGGCGGGCCGCTAGCCTACTAGCGGCAGGGCAGACAACGCCCCTCTCTAAAGCGTTGCCGCAACCCTGACCGTGCATCGCACCGTCTCACGCGCCTTGGCTCGCAATGTAACGGGAGGGCGGCGGGGAAAGCGCCGCCCTCGGGCCATTTACGCGGCCATCTTGTCGCAAGCCTCGGCGCACTTGCGACACGCGGCGACGCAATCCTCCATGCCGTCCAGCCCTTCGCAGCTCGACGCGCACGCCCGGCAAATCTCGGCGCACTCGCGGCAGATATGCCGGTGATGCTCAGATTTCCGCGCCATGAAGTCGATCGCGACCGCGCAAATCTGCGCACAATCGGCCATGATCTTCATGTGCTGCGGCTCGGCATGTCGGCCTCCCGCCTCAAGGCAATGGTTCATCGCCATGTGGAGGCAGGTGACATGGCATTCGTGGCAGGCGTCCATGCACGCCTTCATCTCGGGATCGATCTGATGCATCATTCATCTCCAGCTGAGCCCCCGCCCATTTGAAAATACGCGGCGCGCGCGCGTACCCCTTACCTCAATCGATCAAGCCAGCTTGCTGGAGATGGCTTTGATCGCTTTCAGCCCCGAGCCGAACCGGGCGATGGCCTCGCGGTTTCTCTCCAGCTCGCCGTAGGGAAGATACGATATGTCGAGATCGGCGACGCGGCTGAACGCGGGACGCTGTAACTGCGCGCGGACATCCGCCTCGCGGGCGTCGGGTGCGACCAGAAACAGCCCTGCGGTCGCGTGGAGGTCGCTGCCGCTCAGCGCCAAGTCGAGCATGCGCACAATGCCCGAGTAGATCGACGTCGAATGCTCGACCTCGAACGCTGCCGCGACGTGATCGCCGCCGCGCTCAAGCCACAGCACGTCGATTAGACGGATGGAATCCGCCCCCTTGGAGGTTGCGATGGAGGCGGGCAGGCGCTCAAGGCACCCATGTCCCAACGGCGATCCATTGAAGGCACGGCTGCGGTCGTTCGATGCGATCCACACGTCATAGCCGAGCGCGAGTCCTAGATCGCGAAGCCATGCTTGGATTTCAGTATGGGTGCGCTCGTTCTCGCCTTCGCGTAGCGCCGCCTTGCTGAGCGTGCGCGCCTCCTCGCGCGCCGTCTCAAGCCGTTGTCCCCAACTTGCCAGCGCCTCGCCGCTAACATCGAGAGGAGGGGCCGGGTAGCGATCGAAGCCGATGTCGAACAGCAAGCCGCCAATCGCACCCAGGTCGTTCGATAGCAGGTCGCGGTGGCGATCGTTCAAGTCGAGTACACCCGACCGCATCGCCAGAAAATGCTCCCAGCTCCCGAGCTTCACCTTCGCGCCGGTCAGCGCGTTGTAGCCTTTGACGATCGCGGTGTTGAAGGGCGGCACCAGCGTCGGGTGAAGAAAATAGAGCAGGTTGGCGACCGCTGGCCCGAGCCCCTTGATCTTCAAGCGATCGATCGTGTGGATATGGCCAATAATTTCCTCGGCCGTGTCGCAACACGAACAGGCGTCGAGCAAGTGACCGAACGCCCGCTGGTTCTCCGGGTTTTCGTAGATATCGGGTATGCGGAGCTTCGGTTTCCAGAGAAAGGCGTGGTCGGCGCCTTTGAAAATTTGACGCTGCTCTGCGACGGAATGAACGACCGTTTCGAGCGACGATCCCCGGTAGGCGACGCCGAACGTGCCGCGCTCGATCTCACCAACGACCTGGCCAATACCACGCCGGATCGAGCGGAAGTTTTTCAACCGTTCGTCCCACAGAAACCAGCTTCGGTAGGTTGCGCCAGGATCGTCACGCCAACGGGCAATAAGACGACGAACGAGGCCACCGTGATCCTCTCCGGTAGTAATTTGGTCGGGTTGCGTGGCCATATTGTCAGTGTGATCCCCATTCGCTGAACCAAGACCTAAGCCCCTGGTCGGTGACCGTCGAGCTTCTTGATTCAGCATATCGGACCGCGAATGACGTGCTCCCCGTTTTCAGGCCGCTGATAAGTTAGCTTCGGTGTCCTCATTCCCCTGACGGGGGCGGTTGGTGAACTCGGCGGGTGCCATGCCGCCGAGGCTGCTGTGGGGACGCACGGTGTTGTACAACGAGACGACGGAACGCCCATAGGACCGACGTTCGCGAAGTTCTTTATCAGTGGCATCCCTGGACCGGGCTTCAGGTTTACATTCATGAAGTAGTCGAGCGCGCGGGGTGCGGCGTTTTCCGTTGCAGCATCGCAGGATCGGCGGCCGATCGCTGGCTCGAGATCCCAGCCTGGATGTTCGACCGCGCGGTTTGCAGCATGATGCGTGTCGACCACGCTCCCCGCGTCAATATTGGCGCGCTGGTTGCCTTGGTGAAGCTGCTGCAGGCGACGCGGCCGGTTTCGGCTTCATTGGTTTCAGGCGCAGCATCGGGCTCTCACGACTTACATCGGGGAGGTCTCCATGCCGCGCAAGTCCATGACGTTTCAGTTCGATCTGTTCTCCAGGCCCCACGGTTCCGGGATCGCGCAGACACCGCGTTGGCAGACTCTGCCCGCGCCGACGCGGCAGACGCTGACGCCATTGATCGTGCGCCTGCTTCTCGCCCATGCCGACGGCGGCCCCGTCGCGGAGCTGCAGGAGATGCGCGATGATCTTTGAGAAGATCGGGGCTCAGCATCTCGAGCGCAAGGCGATCCTGTATGTGCGGCAGTCATCGGCCTGCCGCTAGCGAGGTGCCGCCCATCAGCATCGTTACCGCGATTAGAAATACGGCAAAAGCTCTTTTGGCAACGTTGCTCTCCTGTTGAACGGTAGACGCTGCATAAACTCTTCAGAAGTGGGAGCCTCCGCCTACGCAACACTGAACTGGCCCATCATTCCATTATCCTCATGTTCAAGGATATGGCAGTGATACATGAAAGGAGCGCTCTTGGCCGGCTGATCAAATCGGATGAGAAGCTCCACCGGCTCCTTGACGACGACAGTGTCGCGCGACCCCTGGTCGAGAACGTCAGGCTGACCGCCCCCACGGGTGAGAACATCAAAGTGGACGCCGTGAATATGGATCGGGTGGCGCATCATTTCGCCAGACACCTCCCATATTTCGGTGGAGCCTAGCTTCACCGTCTCATCGATGCGATTAATGTCGAATGGCTTGCCGTTGATCGTCAGGCCGCCACCGCCGTTTCCTGAGCCCATCATGCCGCCCATGCCCATGTTGAGGATCAGTCGGCGACGGCGCACCGCCTTGCTGGCATCGGGCCGAGTTCGTGATGCCAGAAGGGTCGGCACGGCGCCGCTGGCACGAGCCTGTCCCGACGGCCGCGGCTCAAACCGCAGCACGGTCGCTGGCGCCGCGGCATCGGTCCTCCCGGCGCCACGCCCCATCATGCCCATGCCGCCCATCATCGCGCTGTTGGTATCAGCCGCCGTTACCAGCGAGGCGGGCCTGCCGTCCGTGAAGTCCACGAGAAGCTCGCCGCGCTGGCCCGGCGCCAAGGTTATGGATTCCAATGCCACTGCTCGTTCGAGCAGCCCCCCTTCGGTTCCGATCCAGTAAAAGCTTCGTTGATCGGAAAACGACAGCTCATAGATCCGGGCATTCGATGCGTTGACGAGCCGCAGGCGAACCAACCGGTTTGGCACTGCCGCCAGCGGGTTTACCGCTCCGTTCACAAGGGTCGTGTCGCCGCGCCGGCCCTGCATGGCGACCATCATGCCGCCTGGCATGACGAGGCGACCATTTTCGAATTGGCGATCCTGGATGAGCAGGGGCAGGTCGTCCACGCCATATTCTGACGGGAGGCCCAAGCCCTGCTCTTCGTCATCGGTTACCAGCAACGCCCCTGCCAGACCTGAATAGACTTGCTCGGCCGTCAACCCATGGACGTGTGAGTGATAAAGGAGGGTCGCTGCCGGCTGCCGGATCGGAAGCGTCGGTCGCCAGGTCGCGCCCGGCGCGATGATCTGATGGGGGCCGCCATCCAGCTCTCCAGGGATCAGAAGCCCGTGCCAGTGCACAGTCGTGTCCGCCTTGAGCCGGTTGGTCACGGCAACCGCCACATCGTCGCCGCGACGCACTCTGATCGTCGGTCCGAGATAGCTGCCGTTATACCCTAGCGTGTCGCTCGGACGGCCCGGATAGAATGAAGTCGTTCCGGACTGGACCTGTAGCGCGAATGATCGTCCAGGCTGCGCATCCAAGAGCGGTGGTATCGGGAGGGGGTTTGCACCGCCCCCGCCGAGGGAAGACGTGGAGCGCGAGCAAGCGGCGGTGGCGAACAGTGCCGCTCCGCCGGCCAACAGTGAACGTCGATCGAGCATCTAAATCTGGCCCTGCGCGCAGCGCAGCTTGGAAGCGCCACCGGCAGCCTTGTCGATCGGCATTGGTCGCCCACGCTCTAGCGCTTCAATAGCGCGCAGGACCACTTTCCTCGAAGGATGCCGCGATAGTCTGGCGAAATAGTAGCGCACGGGAAATCTCCTAAGCTGGCTTGATCGAACGCTCATCCATCATATATGTTGCATATAAGATGTCTGGAGCAATCGTGCGACCTTCTCTCGTTAAGATGTCCCCAGAACTTCTGGAGGAAAAGGCCGGCGAAGCGGAAGCGTTCCTCCGTTCGCTGGCGAGCCGGCACCGTCTGATGATCCTGTGCAGCTTGCTCGGCGGGGAGCTGTCGGTAACCGAACTGGGCGAACGCCTCGGGCTGACACAATCCAATTTGTCCCGCCACCTTGCCACGCTGCGCGACGAGGGCCTGGTCGGCACGCGGCGGGAGAAAACAACGATCTTCTACCGCATCACGTCCGAACGCGTGCTGCCGATCCTGACGGAACTCTACGCACTCTTTTGTGCTGGCGCCGATCCTGAACAAGGAGAATCCTGACGATGGAGGGGTTCACCCCATTTTCGGCCATCGTGGGCGGCGCGCTCATCGGCCTCTCGGCATCCCTCCTGTGGATCGCCAACGGGCGCATTGCTGGAGTCAGTGGCATCGTCGGGGGCGTGCTTGCGCCCGTCCGCGGCGATGTGGCGTGGCGCGGAATGTTCCTGGTCGGCCTGCTCGCTGCGCCCTTGCTTTACCGGGCGGCGGGCGGCGTGCTGCCGGACCTCACGTCGCCGGCCCCAGTCGCCGGCGTGATCGCAGCCGGCCTTCTGGTGGGATTTGGGACTCGGCTTGGGAGTGGTTGCACCAGCGGGCATGGTGTCTGCGGGATAGCGAGGCTTTCGCCCCGCTCGCTTGCCGCGACCGGCGTCTTCCTCATCACGGCGGCTGCGACTGTGTACGTTGCCCGGCACGTCGTGGAGCTTTGAGACAATGAGGAAGCTGCTCATTGCGCTGGCCTCGGGGCTCATTTTCGGCTTCGGCCTGATCGTTTCCGCCATGATTAGCCCAGGCAAGGTGCTGGCGTTTCTTGATGTCGCCGCGCCGTCGTGGGACCCGAGCCTGGCCCTGGTACTGGCCTCAGCCGTCATCGTTTCCGCCTTGGGATTTGCACTCGGCCGAAGGCGCGAGGCTCCGCTTTTCGCAGCCACGTTTAATGGGCCATCGTCCCGGTCCCTGGACAAGAAGCTTCTCTCCGGCGCGGCTTTGTTCGGCGTTGGATGGGGCCTCGTCGGCTATTGCCCTGGCCCAGCCCTCGTTGCTTTGAGCCTCGGGGCGCCGGCGGCGCTGGTGTTCATCGTGGCGATGCTGGTGGGCATGGGCCTCTTCGCCATTCAGGAACACTATCGTGCGGCTAGGGCCGGAGCTGCACTATGACACTGGTCGACATCCTCACGCTCATATCCGGTGTCCTCGTTGGCTTCACCCTCGGGGTGATCGGCGGCGGCGGCTCGATCCTGGCCCTACCATTGCTGCTGTATGTCGTGGGCATGAAGGACCCGCACGTCGCGATCGGTACGAGCGCGCTGGCGGTCGCTGCCAACGCCTTCGCCAACCTGATCCAACACGCCCGGGCCGGAACCGTGAAGTGGCCCTGTGCCCTCGTCTTCGGGGCATCGGGTGTCGTCGGCGCTCTGGTCGGCTCCACCCTGGGCAAGATGGTGGCGGGTCAGCACCTCCTGGTGCTGTTTGCGGGCGTGATGATCGTGGTCGGGGTTTCGATGCTGCGGGGCAAGTCGGGCGGCGGCGATCCGGACGTGCGGATCACGCGGCCAATCGCTGTCCGGCTCGTGGTGATCGGCCTTCTCGCCGGCCTGCTGTCAGGGTTCTTCGGCATCGGCGGCGGCTTCCTGATTGTGCCCGGCATCATGCTCGGCAGCGGCATGCCCATCCTCAACGCGGTCGGATCGTCGCTGTTTTCGGTGGGAGCGTTCGGCTCGGCGACAGCCTTCAACTATGCCCTGTCAGGCCTCGTGGACTGGCGCGTGGCCGGCTTCTTCATCGCTGGCGGGGTCGCTGGCGGCATGGCCGGCATGCAAACGGCCATCCGGCTCGCCGATCATAAGGGCCTGCTCACCCGCATCTTCGCTTTCGTCCTGCTGGCCGTGGCCGCCTACATGCTGTTCCGCAGCCTGGGCGGGATCGGCAGCTAAGCACCATTGGAGGCCGATCATGATCTTTCGTCAGTTGTTCGAACCCGAGTCCTCGACATACACCTACCTCCTCGGCTGCCCGGAAACGCGCAAAGCCGTCCTCATCGATCCTGTCCTCGAAACGATCGAACGCGACCTTGCCGCACTTCAGGAACTGGATCTCGAACTGGCCTATACGTTGGAGACGCATGTGCATGCGGACCATGTCACCTCGGCCTGCTATCTGCGCAGCCTTACCGGCTCCAAGATCGCGTACCCCGCCATGGACAGCCTTCCGTGTGCTGACGTCGGCGTCGCCGAGGACCAGCCCCTGACCGTCGGCGCGCTCAAGCTTCAGCCGCTGTTTACGCCGGGGCACACCGATGCCCACCATACCTACCTGGTCGATCAGCCCGATGGTCTTCGCGCCTTCACCGGCGACGCCCTGCTGATCGACGGCTGTGGGCGGACCGATTTCCAGAACGGTGACGCCGCCACGCTCTATCACTCGGTCACGCAGAAGATTTTCACGCTGCCGGGCGACGGTCTGATCTTCCCCGCTCACGACTACAATCATCGCCACATCACGACAGTGGCGCAGGAGCGTGAGCGAAACCCGCGCCTTGCCGGCAAGACCGTTCAGGAATTTGTCGCGATCATGGCGGCTCTCGATCTTCCCTACCCGAAGAAGATCGACGTTGCCGTTCCGGCAAACAAGCTTTGCGGTGATTGCCCAACAGATTTGCCGGAGCGGCTACGCCAAATAGGCGGCAAGTCCGAGCAGGGCTGAGCGATCCGCTACAGGTTCATTTACAGGAGAAAGTCGATGCCAACACGCACCTCGAAGCAGCTCGTTTCTGAAGCGAATGCCCTTGTCGAAACTATCGCGCCTGAGGATGCAGCCAAACTTGTCGGCAATCCCGAGGTACGGTTCGTTGACATCCGCGAGCCAGGTGAAGTCGCGAAGTCAGGGCTGGTGTCTGGTGCGGTACATGTCCCGCGCGGCCTTCTGGAATTCCAGGTCGATCCTCAAAGCCCCACCCACAATCCCAAACTCGCCGCCGGATCGCGGTTGGTGCTCTATTGTGGGTCCGGCGCCCGCTCAGCGCTTGCCGCAAAATCACTCAAGGATATGGGCGTGGAGAATGTCGCCCACGTCCCCGGCGGGTTCGCGGCGCTCAAGGATGCCGGCGCTTCAATCGCACCGGAGTAATCCCATGGCGCGCTCGAGCACCCGTCCTCGCTGGCAGGATACAATCCTTGGATAGCCATATCGCATTTGCCAGCCTCGGATTGAGCCCGATTGCCATCTCCATAGGCCCGCTAGACATCCGCTGGTACTCGCTCGCCTATATCGCCGGCATTATTGCCGGATGGTGGTATCTGTTGCGGCTGCTGGCCCAACCCGCGGCCCCGATGAACCGCCAGCAGGCTGATGATCTCGTATTCTATGCGACGCTCGGCGTCATCCTGGGTGGCCGCCTTGGCTATGTAATCTTCTACGGTCCCGAGATGATCCTCCACCCCCTGCAAATCCTCAAGCTGTGGGATGGCGGCATGTCGTTCCACGGGGGTGCCGCCGGCGTCTCGCTCGCGCTGATCCTGTTCGCGCGACGACACGGCCTCGAATGGCTGCGGGTCCATGATTATGTCGCCTGCACCGTGCCGATCGGCCTGTTCTTCGGTCGTCTCGCCAATTTCGTGAATGGCGAGCTTTGGGGAAAGCCCACCGATGTGCCCTGGGCGATTGTGTTCCCCGGAAGCCATGATGGTCTCGCCCGCCATCCCAGCCAGCTTTACGAAGCCGGGCTGGAAGGGTTGGTCCTGTTCGCCGTGCTCGCCTTCCTGTTCTGGTTCACCGACGCGCGGCGCAAGCCGGGGATGCTCGTCGGGGTGTTTCTCATCGGCTATGGTCTGGCCCGATTTACGGTCGAGTTCTTCCGAGAACCCGATGCCCAGCTTGTCGGCTTCGCAGCCAGAACAGGGCTTCACATGGGTCAGTGGCTCACGGTGCCTATGATTGCGGCAGGGATCTACCTCGTTGCCGCAGCATGGCAGCGGTCAGTCGATCACCCGGCTCAAGTTACCCGAAGCCAGTGACGTGCTCGCATCGGGCAGATCTGCGCTCCGCTGGAATGGCAGCGATCAACCTACGCGATTGAACATCGATCGATTCAACCGTAGCTTCGCCCCCCGAACATTAGGTCCCTAGCGGCCAGATATCTCGCCTAAGCAGTAGCGCCAATGGCTGTGGGAGACGGCGCCAGGCTGGCGTCGGCGGCGTCCGCCCGCTCTAAGGTAGTGCAAACGGCGACACATATTCGTTATGTTTATCCTGCACGGGGCGCCATTTTCGATATTATGGCAGAGATTTTCGAAGCTTTTCGAGCTTTCGAGCAACGCCGATTCGGGCATCGATGCTCAACGCCTTCTCATAAGCGTCCACCGCCTCCTGGATCGCGCCTTCCTTTTCGTGCAGTTCGCCGAGGAGCCGCAAAGCATGCGCTTGCAGCGTGCGCTCAGAACCTTGCGCCGCGACATGCAAGCCGGCCAAAAGTGCCTCTCGCATCCCGCGATCCATTGGCTCTTCTGACGCGAGGACCATGCGAATGACATAAAGATCGCCAGCGCCGATGCGCTCGGTCTGCCAGCCCTTGCGGTCGAGCATAGCCCCGTCGAAGTCATAGCCGACACGGCCGCCGTTGTTTCGTAGCAAATAGACGTGGCGGCCGGTGGTATCGAACTCATAACCGTCCGCCCAACCCGTCTCGACCTCCCAGCGGGCGATTTCGTCGCCTAGTTCGAGATCGAAAAGAATGTAGCGGCAACTGTCGTCGCTCCCGGGGGCATTGGCGGTCTGGCAAATAGCGATGCGTCCATCGTCCGACAGGCCATTGCTTATCAGATTGGCGTTCAGTTCCTTTTCGACCAGCTTTGCGCCGTCGGCCCCGAAGGCTACGAACCGACCCTTGAGGCCATCGCCGAACAAGCGGTCGTGGATGATGAAGCTGCCATTGTTCGCGGTCTTTCCATCCGCGGGACGCTCGAGCCGTCCCGTTGCGACAATTTCATCGCCGTGAAGCAGGGACCAGGAACCATGGCCTTCGTGGCGGTATCCGCCGACCGTACCTTCACGATTTCGATCCGCCCAAACCAGGTGAAAATCTCCATTGGGGGACGCGGCATGATGACCGAAAAACCCGATCGACTCGATCCGAACGAGGTCGTGCCCGAACTTTTGCATGCGAAGACCTGTTGTCTTTGGGCGCGTGGGCAGCTCGCTTTGGGTTTCCGTTCTAAACAGCCGCCGCAGAAATCTCTTCATCCCATACTCTCCGTCTCTCGGCGCGTTGCGACTTCCGAGACGTGCAGGGGAGGCCCGCTCGACGCAAGAGGGCTCAAGCTCGCTGCCCGCCTTCTTGCCGATTGACTTGTCGTCAGCGCTACGCCAGATTTCTCGTAGGCCTTCAACAGGGGCCTGCCGCCTGCATTTGCGAAGCCACAATGGCACTGTTTTGATCACTGACCCATCGCATTTCGTGGCTTTGGGGGCGGTAGCAGGCGACGCCGGTCCGAAGCCCACGGAGACCTGCGATGATGTTTCAATATTCCACCCTCGCCGGGCTGAAATCGCTCGCCAAGCAAATCCAAGCGGAGCAATCGGTCCCTCGGCACGATGCGCTCGACCTCGCGGCATGTGCCGGCGGGTTCCAAGGCTATGTCGATGCGAAGCGGAAACTTCCTAGCCGATCCATGCTCCACAATGTCACGGTTCGTCAGAACTGGTGGGGCTATGAAACAAGAGAAATGGGCACGGCGCAAATCGATCTCAAATTGCGTGTGCCACTGACCGAGCTGGTGCGGCGTCACCATCTGACGGGCTATCTGGGCGCCTGCAAGGTCGAAGACTCGGTCTTTCTCGAACGGACGGGCCAGCAGCGCCACGCCAATGAAACCCAATGGTATATCGGCCGGATTGCCCGTGCGCTGCAGTTCATGGCCGCGACCGGTCTCAAACCCTCAAGCGCCCGCAGATGCTATCCGACGCAAGAGTATGACAGTCGTCCGCCCGTCGCGGATCATGATCATTGCTGGTTCGATCCCGACGCGCGAGTCCATATATTGTCAACGGAACCCTATCCCGGGCGGTCCGAACGAGGTGAACCCGGACAGATCGAATGGGAACGGCGGCATGGTTGGAGCACCATGTACGTCGACTGGGGCAGCATTTATGGAAACGGCACGGAGTTCATCCTTTGCTGCCCCGCAGCCTACGCCGCAGTGCTTTCGGCCAAGGTGAAGATTCTCGAATGCTCGCCGCCGGCCGTCGAGGATGAAGCGGTCGTGATCGAGACATTTGATCCCGCCGCGCGCAAGGTCGTCATCTTCGATTAGGCTTACCGGAAAGGAGCGGGGCTGTAGGCGCGCTCTTTCCCGCCGGCTTGGCGGCCGGCTCCTGAGGGCGCGGCACCTGATGTATCGGGCCCCGCCGCACTCTGAACCGGTGGCATTTCGAAATTGCGGGCGTTGAAAGCCGACATGCCCCGGCTTTCCGCCCGCACTCAATCGGACGAAATGGCCGCCTTGTTGCAGGGTGCGTTTCATTGGCCTGGCGCTCGCTGGACGCTCGCGGTTCGTCAGCCACGGTTCGGTGTCGATGTTGCGCGCGGAAAAATGCATCCAGATTTGGGGCCAGTTTCCGTTGCGACAATTCCGGTTTCGCCCAGAATATCTTCGCGCCTTCTCAATGAGGCGCGTGACCGGGTTCCGTCACGCATGTCCAGGCGAAAGCTAAAGGTGACGGTATGCGCTCCCGACGCGCGTTTCCTTTGCGCGGTCACTCCTTTTCGAACTGGGAACCAGGTCGATTATAAACAGATAATAAAATGGAAGCTGACTTCATCGAGCCATAACTTCCCTCTTGCGACTCATTCGGTCGCGATTTTGGGAAGGAAGAAAGTGATGAAGAATCTGCAGAACAGCGACGAGCTGATCGAACTCGGCGCGATCAGCGTCGAAACCCGCGGCATCGAACCCGTGGGTCCGCGGGACGAGGACACGAACCAGCACTATCTGTTCGTCGGCGGCATCACGACCGACGACTGACAGCAAGCGGCGTGCCGCTTCCAGGCGGCACGCCGTATGCGCGTCTATCGATCTGGCAGTTCAAATGGCTCTCGCGCTTCGTTCCGGCCTCCATTATCGTCGATTTGACGCGGAGTATGTCTTCTTCGACCTCGCCGCGGATCGCTATTTCCTGCTCTCGGGCGTCGCCGCCAACCGCTTTGGCCGCTTTGTGTCGGGAAGGGCGAGCGCAGCCGATCATGAGCACCTCCTCGCCAGCGATATTCTTGCCGAAGGTTCCGGGAGGGCGATGCGAGATGGCTGCAATCCTGCAACTGTAACGGCGAGCCTGATCGACGCACCGCTCGCCGATGCGCCGCTCGGCACGGCGGTTGCAAGCGTCTGGGCACAGGCGCGGGCCCGCAGAGATCTGAGGCTCCGCAGCCTTGCGGACATCGTAGGCGCATTTGGCGACAAACGATTCAACCTCTCTTCGAGGGATGATAAGGTCTGCGGTGAGATCGCGGCGGCCTTTCTGCGAGTTCGCCGCTACGCACCGGCAATCGACCAGTGCCTCGCCCGCGGCATCGCCATGAAGCGAATGCTGATGCGGCGCGGCTGTGCGGTTTCACTCGTGTTTGGTGTGACCATGCCGTTCGCAGCGCATTGCTGGGTGCAGGCTGGCGAAACAGTGCTTACCGACCCGCTCGATATCGTTCTTCACTATCAGCCGATATTCGCCGTCTAATGGCCGGCGGCTTCCAAATTGAAATAGAGCGCCAGGTTGGAAGCGAGTTTTCCGCTCGAAGCGGCGCGATGCGACCTCCAACCTTTGCATATGCTGGCGTCCGCCTTTGGTCCGACGAGCCAATGATCCAGATCGATCCGCAAACCATCATCATCGGCCATCTTTTTTCGCGAGGCCCGCCAAGCAGGCGGATTGTCAGCCTGAGTCCCGGCGAAGGCCAGCGGCTAGCGGCCGACAAGGCCCGGTTACTGCTTGATGGCTACTGGGGCGGTTATTTGATGGTTCGCATCGATGAGGCGGGCGCTGTGAGGATCCTGCGAGATCCGTCCGGAGCACTCCCCTGCTATTTTCTGTGCGAGGCGGATCGTATCACTCTTGCGGGTGACATCGCGGACCTTGCGTCGCCCGCGCCTGGTCAGGTCGATTTCGAGGAGATCGCACGCGTCATTGCCAGCGGCGATGCGCGGGGGCGAAGAACCTGCCTCAAGGGCATCGACGAACTCATCGCCGGGGAATGCCTCGTCATTGATCGGAGCCATGTATCGATCAAACCTTGGTGGTCGCCATGGGATCATATTGATCCGCCGCCCGAGATGAATTTTCCCGAAGCGGCGGTTCGGCTTCGCGAGACTATAACGGACTGCGTAGGAACCTGGGCAAGCTGCTTTTCGTCAATCCTGCTCGGATCATCGGGTGGCCTAGACTCGTCGATCGTCGCTGCGACCGCCGCGCCGACGGCGGGCCGCCTTACTTGCCTGACACTATTCGGACCTGATTTCGACGGCGACGAACGTCGCTACGCCGCCGCGCTCGCTGACTTCTTGGGGCTCGATCTTCGCGAAGCGTCGCGCGAGATCGAGGACGTCGATATCACCCGCACCGCCAGACCGCATCATCCTTGGCCGGTCGTCCCGCTGGGCGCGCAAACGAACGACGCGATTCATCGTCGGTTGCAACAGGAGCTTTCGATTGACGCGCATTTTTCCGGAAATGGCGGCGACGGCATCCTGTGCAGCATCCGCAGCGCGGTGCCTTTTCTCGATCGGTTTCTAGCGGAGGGGCCGAGTTCGGCGCTGTCTGATACGCTTCGCGATATCTGCGTCCTGACTGGCGCCGACAAGATTACGGTCCTGCGCCATGCGTGGCGCCGGTATCGCCGCGATGGAGGCCGGCACGGGGTGCAATATAGTGCCTCCGGCCTCTGCGCAGATGTCGTCGCGCGGATCGAGACAAACGGTGCCATGCATCCCTGGCTCGCGGCGCCGGACGACGTCTTGCCGGGAAAAACGGTTCACACTGCTTATCTGATGCGCACGCAGCAAGGCGTGGAACTCTATCCCCGCGCCGTTTCGCCCCCGCATATCGCGCCGCTGCTATCGCAGCCCATCGTCGAGCTTTGCCTTTCCATTCCGACCTGGATGTGGATATCCGGCGGTCTCAACCGAGCGGTCGCGCGCAAAGCGTTTGAGGGACGGCTTCCCGCCATTATAACGCGGCGGACCCACAAGGGTGGTCCCGGGGGCTTCGACCTTGCAATTTATCGCCGGAACCGGGCTGCACTTCTCGAGCATCTTCGCGGCGGTCTCTTGGTAGACGCCGGCATCGTCGATACGACGCTGCTCGACGAACCCGAGGACCGCAGTTGGCGCGGCACCGAACGCATTCAACATATTCTGGCGCTCGGCGCCGCCGAGAGCTGGGCGCGTTGGTGGAGCGCACCTAGAATTTAGGCGGTGGGCCGCAGGTGTGTGGTGCTTCCTTCGCCATTCGGTCCCATTCCGCCAGCCGCTCCGGGAAGGGAGCGTCGCCGTCGCGGATGCCAAGCAGCCAATAATCGAACCAGGCCATATTCTCGCGCATCGCAAGGAGACGGTTCGACGGAATATGAAACAGATGGGTTTCATCCGATGCCGAGCTCGATCCGGGATAGTAGCTGAGCTGCGTCGGCACACGCTCGCTGCGCAACGCTTCGAATAGTTGGGCCTGCGACGGGGATGCCGAGGCTACTTGCTGCAACACGGGCGTACAGACTTTGGCGGCGTTCAATGATGGCGCAAAGCGGCGATATTGAACGATATGGTCGCTGAGCGGCGAGCCGCCATAAACTGGGTTATAGCTATCCCCCGACGACGCGTAACCCGCTGGCTCCAGGAAGCCGCCGTCGCCGCTCGACGCCGCCCGAAACATCGTCGACTGAGTGACGGCGACATTGACCATCTGCGATCCGCGGCTGTAGCCCGCGATGCCGACCCGGTCCGGATCGACAAGCCCTTCGACGGCCAACTCGGTCACCGCATCCTCGAAACTGTGAACGCCGTTGATCCAGATGAGGCGCTGCAATGTTTCGGGCCCGGGCGGCCCACTCCCGCGGATCCAGGCTTTATAGGCCGCCAGCAACGCTTCGGCCTGCTGCGGCTTGGGGTCGTTGATGAGCAGGACGACATAGCCGCGCTCCGCGAACAGCTGAACCGGATAATTCCACTGATTTCCGTGGTTGAAGAAGCGGTCATCGGCGTCGCTGCCATGCGTCACGATGATCGCCGGGTAGCGCTGCCCCTCGCGATACGCGCGCGGGAGGATGACATAGCCCGTCGCCTTGTAGCCATGCCGGTTGACCCAAGTGCGTGGCTGCACGGACAGCGGCGCGATCTCGTCATGCCGTGGCGATATCGACGCGACGGGTGCGATCTTTCCATTGGCGAGATTGACCCGGACGAGCGCAGGCGGTCGCGTCATGCTTTCCTGGACGCAAAGCGCCAGCGTCAAATCATCGTCGAACCCGCATCGCGTCAGGCTCCCTTGACCCGTAATCTCCCGAACACCTTGCTTGTCGAGCATCGCAAGGCCGTACCGCGGATTGCCGAAGCTTCGCGTCCCGAGGACGACATGTTGCTCATCCCGGCTGATCTTGATGCCGGCGGACCGGAGATCGCCGATCGTGAAGCCAACCCGGCCGTAGCTATGGCGTTTTCCGCCGGGGCGCGTTTCGGTCAGTTCGGGCTGGTCTCCGATTCCCGATGTGACAAGTTCGCCGCCACGCGGGCCTTTGAGAAGCCAGAGGGTTTGGAGATCCTGCTCGTTCGCGAGGATGCGCATCTTTCCGGTACGACGATCCCATGCGCGGACTTCGAATTCGCCCCCGCCGGTGCCACCAGGCTTCTCGACCCGAAACTGAATCTCGTCGCCGCGCCAGAGGATATTGGCGCCAGCGTACATTGCCATGCGGTCGCTTGAGGGCCGCGTCATGACCTTGACGCTTTGCCCATCCGGGCCGCGCAAATAGAATTCGACTTCGGCCTCGGTCGTCGATCGCCGCCGATTGCTCATCGCGCTGACTTCTTCATCGAACCGGACGCGCGGCGATGTCGGTCTGGCCTTGAGGAATGAATACCAGAGCCATTGCCCATCAGGCGACCAGGCATAGGCCAATACGCCCACATGATGTGGAACGGCCCCACCGCCCACGGGCAGGGACAGGTCAGCGCGACCGACTGCTACGGTCGCCGGATTGACGATCAGGGGTGCGATCGATCCCGCGTTATCGATCCGGTACAGTTGCAGCCCTTCGCCGATGTCGAGAAGACCGCTCCAATCGTCCGTTCCCGGAATGCGTTGGAATAATTTCGCGATGTTTGCGTGTCGCAGGTCGCGCTGCGCTCCGCCGGCAGTATCGACAAGCCGGATCACGGCCTGCGGTCGTCCAGCCTTCTCATCGGCAATTTCCGCAGCATAAATCGCGAGGCGCCCGTCGCGCGAAAGCGCGATCTCGTTCACTTCCGGAACTAGGAGAATATCCTCGAGTGTCCATGGACGCCCGATGCTCTCCCCTGCCGCTACAGCAGGGGAGAGCGTTGCGGCGGCAAGGGTCGCCGCAACGGACAAACCGGTTTTGAAGGCATGCATCATGCCGCCCTCCTCACCAGTCACGGCTGATCGTCAGCCCGAAAAAGCGGCCGATCGCCGAATAGTTGGTGGAATCAAAGGGCGTGTCGCTGGGCGATGCTACCGCCGTCCTGTCAGGCTTTGCGTTGAAGATATTGAGCGCGTTTACGGATAGCTCGGCGAGGTCGCCGATCTTGATGCGGGCCGCGAGATCGACGGTGGCCACAGGCGAAACCTTTGCCGGCACCGCGCGCCGGCGGTCTGTTACCCCGCCGGTAAAATTCACGAAGGACGCGATCGTGAAGCGTTCGTCGCCGAAGGTCGCGCCTCCGCGTGCGCGAAAGTGCGGCGAATTGAAGATCGTGCCCGCGAGGTCGGTGACCGGAAGGCCGGGCAGCAATTGCTGCCGGCTGTCGAGCCAGGTCGCATTGACCGTGACGGTCAGCGCCCGCCCGCCGCCCACAGGCGCGCGGTAGCGAAGCGAGAGGTCGGCCCCCTCATAGCGTTGCGATGCGATATTGCGGTCGCGGCCATCGATGAGCGCGATGACGTTGGCGGGATTATAGGGCCCGCCGGTTGCGTTCCCGAGCGGGTCCGATGCACCGACGATCGCCGCGTCGAGCTGGGCTGCGGAAGGATTGAAGGTCACCAGGCTCGTGAAGAGGGGATTGGTCAATATCCCCAGCGGTGAACCGAAGGGCGGGGCGACACGGTCGCGATAATCGATCCGGAACAGGCTCGTCACGATCTGCAGCCGCGGCGAAGGCTGGAAGGTCGCGCTCAGCGTCATATTCTCCGAGCGCTCGGGGCCGACGTCGGGGTTCGGCCCGCCGATATAGAGATAGGTCGAGCCGGGCGGGAAAAGCGTGCCATATCCCGTCACTGGCAGCAGCACGGGCGTATAGCCGCTATATTGCTGATTGAGCGTCGGCATCTTGAAGGAGCGCCCCCATGAAACGCCGAGGCTGAGCTCCGGCGCCGGCGCATAAACAAAACCGAGCTTTGGCGTGACGATGCTGCCCGAGTCGGAGTAATCCTCCCAGCGGAGTGCGGCGGTAATCGACGCGCGATGCGCGAAAGCGAGGTCCTGCGCAGGGCCGGCGAGCGGCACGAAAAGTTCGCCGTAAGCGAAGCGGTTTTCGCGCGTTGGTGCGAAGTTGCGCCCCGCGACCAGTGCCACGATGCGGTTGCTTCGCCAGCCGCCGCCTGCCGCGAGCCTCACGTCACCCCCGGGAAGGGTGAACAGCGGACCCTCGATGCCCGCTTCGACACTGACGCTCCGATTGTCGAAGATCCGGATCGATCGAGCTTCGACGTCGTTGGTGAAGTTCTGGGTGACGCCATAGGTCTTGTCGGTGCCGTAAAAGCCGGTGAGCCGAGCAGTCCACGCACCGCCGATTTCGGCTTCCAGCGTCGGCGCCACGCCGAATGTCTCGAATTCATTGTCGACAACGAGACCCCGGGTCGTAATCGGCCGGTCGGCGAGCAGCCCGCGCACCGATTGCATGTCGCCGCGTTTGTAGATGACATCGGCTTTCAGCCGAAGGCTGGGCGTCAATTCCTGGTGCCCGCTCAATAGCAGGCTGTGCCGCTTCAGACTGGGATAAAGGGTCGAGGCGGGGTTGCTGGTCGCGGTGTAGCTGCGGTCGCGCGCGAGAATCGCGCTGTTGTCGAAATAGTCGTAAGTCGCCATGAATCCGCCGCCCGACCATTTGGCGCCGCCGAGCAGATTATATTGCTGCTGGAAATTGCCCCCATCGGTGGAGCCGCCAAGCCGGGCGCTCGTGGTGACGCCCTCATAGTCCTTGCGGAGGAGGATGTTGACGACTCCCGCGACGGCGTCGGCGCCATAGATTGCCGAAGCACCGTCGGCGACGATCTCGATCCGCTCGACCGCCGCAGTAGGTATCGCGCTGATATCGATCACGCTTTGCGTACCGCTGTAAGCAAACCGGTTGCCATTGAGCAGCGTCAATGTGGCGCTGGGCCCGATGCCCCTCAGGTTGAAGGTCGATGCCCCGTTGACGTTGACGTTCTGGTTCTGTGTGCCTTGCCCCGAACCGATACCGGGGTTCTGGCCGCCGCCGAAATTCTGCGGCAGGCTGCGCGCAACCTCGCCGAGATCGGCTTGACCGCCATTGCGGATATCTTCGCTCGTGACGCGGATCACCGGGGCTGCGGACGGGGCGCCGGAGATCCGGCTGCCGGTCACGACGATGTCTTCTTGCGCCGGACTGCTCTCGGACTGCGCTCGCCCCAAAATGATGACCGAACCACGCTCGAAGCGCGGGGTCAGCCCAGTTCCGCGCAGCAGGGTCTCGATTGCTTCGCGCGGGGTGATGTCGCCCTTGAGCGGTCGGGTCGTCCGGCCCGCGAGATCGGCACTTGATGCGTAAAGTTCGATCCCAGCTTGCTCGGCCACTTTTCGCAACGCATCGCCGAGATCCTGCGCTGGCAGATCGAAGCTCTGGCGATCCTGCAGCTGAGCCGCCGCGGCAACGGGATGCAGACAGGCTACACCCACCATCAGCGACAGGCAAAAACGAGATTTTCCGGACATCATTATACTCCCCCTGGGTTGTGACCGGATGCTTGGGCACACGGCCATTGGGGGAGCGATGACGCCGGGTCGGCGACCGCCTTAGGGGAATGATGAAATAATTATCGTTGGCGAAGGTGGATGCCGTCGGTGCGCTTGACGGTCTCCAGATCGAACAATTGGCCGAGCCGCTCGGCCACTCTCTCGGGCTGGCTGATCCTGAACCGGCCCGACGCTTCGAGCCCAGCGGTTCTTGCGTCGTCGACAATGATTGGCTTCACCGCGTAGCGGTTGGCTTCCGCAATGAGCTGATCGAGCCGGACCGAGCGATAGTCCGCCCAGCCAGACGGCCATTCGCGGCTGCCTTGCTGTGTCGGCGATGCGGCCGGTAGCTGCTCCTTGCCGCCGGGACCGTAGGTCACGGACCGTCCCGATGGCAGGACTTGGGCGCGCCGGTTGCCGGTTTCAGGGGCGCCGCCAAAGCGAATATCGGCTTCGCCGCGCAGCACCGTCACGCTGAGCGCGCCATTTTCCTCGAAACCGATATCGAATGCCGCATCCTCGGCCGTGACCACGCCGCCGCCCGCCTCGACGCGCAGTGGCTGTTCATTGTTGGTCACCGAAAGCCGGACGCGCCCTTTGGCAAGCCGGAGATGGCGCGTCGCTTGCGCAAATGAGACTTCGAGCCGGCTATCGGTATCGAGCACTGCGGTTGAACCATCGGCAAAGCGGAAGCTGCGGATTTCCCCGCGGCGGGTTACCAGCGGCTCGGCCGCGCGCGCCGTGAGCGCACCGTCTCCGAGCGGACCGGAGAGCGGAGCCCCGCCAGCGCCGAAAGCCAGAAATACCACCGCAGCGGCGGCGATCACGGCTCCCGCCGACAGCCAGCGTCGCGCGGCCGGGCGTCGGCCGCGGCGCTGTTCGGTTTGCGCAGTGCCGTGACGCGGCGAGGATTTCAGGATCGCCGAGGCGGCGAGCTTCTTCGTGATCCGTTCATAGGCCGCCTTGTGGTCTGGCGAGGCCGAAAGCCAGGCGTCGAACTCGCCGCGGTGCGCCTCGGGGTTCTCGCCGCGCATCTTCACGAGCCAGGCGTGCGCTACCGTGTCGACCGGATAATCGTCAGACGCCTCACTCATTGGCCGCCGTCCACCACCTTCGCGATAAAGCCGAGCGCCCTCATCATATGATATTCCACCGTCGCGATGCTGATGCCGAGGCATTCATGTATCTCACGATAGCTGAGTTCGTCGACCCGGTGCATCAGAAACACCCGGCGTGTCTTTGGCGGCATGGCGTCGACCGCCTCTTCATAGAGCCGGAGAAGGTCGTCGGCTTCCATATTCCATTCCTGCTGCGGCGGGCTGGCGGCGTCGCTTTCCTCCTGAAAGGAAAAGAAAAGCGCGGGGTTGCGCCGTTGTCTCCGGGCACGGTCGATCAGCAGATTCTGCGCTATGCGGCGAAGGAAGCCGCCGGGATTGGCGAGGCTGTGGCGCTGCTCGCTGCCCGCCGCGCGCGCGAAAACTTCCTGCACGAGATCCGGCGCTTCTTCAGGCCCCGCCTTTCGGCGAAGAAAATGAAAGAGCCAAGGACCATGCGCCCGAAAAGCGTCATCGAGGTCGCAAGCCTCCGCCGGTGCCATGACTGGCCGGTCGTCGGGATGCGCGTGACAGGCCGACGACACCGAAAAGGGGTGGCGCTGCTGTGACAATTTCTTGGAGGAAAAGGAAGACAAGGGACACAGCCGACCGGCACGAGACAGCAGTCCGGCGCTTGCCGGGCTATCGATCTCCCAACGCTGTGCCGCCGTTGGGCCGCGCGAGGGCGACCTGGTCCGGATCGGCCGCCTGTCCGGCAAGGACGGGCGTTCATAATGGCTGGCGATATTATCGCACGGGCGTTGCCAGATCGATCCCGCACCCCGAATCATGTCAGCATGGCCGCGCAAAGACAAGGATTATGGGTGGAATCAGGCGCTGAGCGCCGGGTCCGGCTCTATGACGCGCCTCCGAGTAGCCGGGCGTAGCTGGCCGCTTCGCCGGCGCGGCGTTCGTGATAGCGCAGCAGAAGGTTGCGCGTCCCGTGCGGCGTGCCGCTTGTCAGCGCGGCCGCGAGCGCATCGAGTTCCGCGGCTGTTTCGCCGACAAGCTGTTCGTCGAGGTGCCGCGCCAGATGGAGGCGGTCGCCGAGCGCAGTGATACTCGCGACCAGTTCGCCATTGCCCGACCGCGCGGCCATTTCGATGAACAGCCCGGCGGTTCGGTCGGGATAGTCGCCATCCTGCGGATCTGGCGCCGCGCGCCCGCGCGGGGTCGTCGCAAGCGCCGCGAGCAGCAGAATGAGGTGGAGTTCGAGCATGTCGCGATATTCGGTCTCGGAAAGGCTATGCGCGTGAAATCCGTCGCCATGGGTGAAATCGACCATGCGCTCGCCCGCCAGGCGGTAGAGGCAGTCGCGCACCGGCGTCACGCTGACGCCGAGCTGATCGGCGATCTTCGCCGATTCCAAGCGGCTGCCGGGCGTCCAGCCGCCCGCCATCAACCGGCGCTTGATCGCTTCATAAGTCGGCTCGACGACATGCGCGGGACTCATGCGCTGTTCCGCTCGGCCGCCGCAAAGCCTGCGAGCATCTCCATCTGGTCGGGACGCAGCCCATCGACGGCGCCGACATGTTCCGGGACTTCGCCTCCGAGCAGGATCGAAGGACATTGGCCTTCATAATTGCCGAGATTGGGACGGTGCTGGCGATAGCCCGCGAGCGCGGCGAGCTCGGGCGGGAACCCGCGTGCGACCTCGGGCGGATAGGCGAGCCACAAATTCTCATAGGGTTTGAGCCAGCCGAGACTGTAGCCGATCACGACGCCGCGCCGCACCTGGTCGGTGATATTGGCGCCGGCGCCATGTGCGGTCGAGCCCAGAAAACAGATCGCGGCGCCCGGGTCGCACGCCGCGACGATCGGCTCGCCGGGATCCGTCTTTGCCATGCCGTCCGCGCCATGACTGTGCGGATAGATGTGCGTCGCGCCATTGTCGGCGGTGAAGGGGGTGAGCGGCCAGATGATGTTGACCAGATACTCATGCGCGCCTTTTTCTCCCGCCCACATGTCATGGTCGCGGTGCGGAAACTGCCGGATCTCGCCCGGATGGATTTCGATCGCCTGCGCGACATTGAGCTGGATGCTCTCGCAGGCATCGCCGAGAATGGATTCGACCGCCGCGAGAATTGTGGGTTCGAGCGCCAATGCCTGCGCCCAGGCCGAGCGCTTCATCAGCGCGCCGAATCTTTTGGTGCGATGACCGTAGAAATCCCCGCGCCCGAACGGTGTCGCGGCGAAGACCGGATCGAGATCGGCGTCGAGCGCCCCAATCGCATCCGGCGGCATCAGGTCGGGGACGATGCAGTATCCCGTCTCGCGCAGTTCCCGGGCAAGATCATCGGACGCAAGACCGGTCATGCTTCCGCCTCCCCATCGTCGTCGGCGAGGCGGAACGAGAGCGGCGCATAGACGCCGCCGCGCTTGAGGTCGTCGAGCACATGCGCGTCGATATGGATGTGCAATGCCATCAATCTCCCACCCGGATCCGCGGCCTTCGGCCCGAGCGCGTCGCATCTCCAGCCGAACTCCCGGACCTGATCGAACCAGCATAGGTCGGCGACGCCGGTATAATCGGTGATGCCTTCGCGCAGCGCATGCTCTGCAAGGGCGGTCACCAGCTGGTCGCGCGCGGCGCGGCGCGATGCTGCGTCCTGGTCCCGGTCGAGGCAGAAGCGGCTGATCTCGCACACGGTGGGGCCGCGCGGCACGTCGCCGGCGCACAGATGCGCAAAATGATCGCCAAGGAGATGTGCGCCCTCGGTCGGGAGCAGCCGCGCCGAGGCGCGGTGGCGGCCATCGGCGTCGAGCAGGATGAGATAGCGCGCCGCCGGCGTGTCGAAATGGTCGAGCTCATATTGGCCGGCGAGTACTGGCAGGTCCCATTTGAGCAGGTCGATGAAGACGCTCTTGCGCGCGGCGAACATGGCGCGCAGCGCCGCGTTCCCGGGCGCGGCGGGCGCCCGCGGGGTCGTGTCGATCATGATGATTCCTCGGCTGTTGGTGCCGGGAATCAAATCATTTTCGGTGGACTGCGCGTATCCCCAGATATGAGGATGATCCGCGCGATTCCAGAAGCTCTTGATAGTTGAGCCTGTCGCTCGTCGTCACGCGGGTGTCATCCGGACGATCAGCCGTGCGGTGTACCGGCCCGAAGCGTCTGGAGCAGCGGACAGGCGGGATCGTCGCCGGCCTCGCAAGCCCGTACCGAAGCGGCGAGGACACGCTCCATCCGCTTGAGATCGGCGATCTTCGCGCGCACATCCGCAAGGTGCGACGAGGCGACGTCGCGCACCTCGGCGCAGGCAGCCTGGCCTCCAGTCGCGAGTTGGAGCAGCGCCCGCACCTCGTCGAGGGTGAAACCGAGCTCTCGGGCCCGGCGCACGAAGCCGAGGCGCCCTACATCCTCCTCGCCATAGTTGCGGTAGCGACCGCGCCGGAGCGGAACGTCGAGGACGCCGATCCGCTCATAATAGCGGATCGTTTCGATGTTGCAGCCTGTGCGGCGCGAGAGTTCGCCGATCTGCATCGCTCTGGTTGCGGCCATCGCAAAAATACCTCTTGAGTCTGTAGCTGCTACAGATGCTACGGCGTCCCCTCACACCGCACAAGGAACCGATCCCAATGCAGAATCGCCCCAAGGGTATCGACGCCGGCGCGTTCACCTTAGCCGGCATCGCCGCGGCTTTCGGCGTTGCATCCTGTTGCGCGCTGCCCTTCCTGCTGGCCTCTGCGGGGATCGGAGCCGCATGGCTCGGCGGCATCGCGATGGTCGCCATGCCCTATCGCACGCCGCTTCTTCTGATCGGGGCGGCATGCCTCATTCTCGGCGCCTTCCTGCTGTTCCGCCAGCAGCGCGCGGCCGCGCGCTGTGGCCCCGGCGGTGCCTGCACGCCCCGCTGGGTGCGCATCCTGACGCTTGCCGGCCTCCTGCTTGGCGCGGCGCTGCTGTGGGCGGGCTACCATTATGTCTGATGCCGGCCCCGACCTTCGTTCGACGATCACCTGTCCGCAGTGCGGCCATCGCGAGACGGAAACGATGCCGACCGACGCCTGTCAGTTCTTCTATGACTGCAAGGGCTGCGGTGCCGTGCTGAGGCCCGAGCCCGGCGACTGCTGCGTGTTCTGCTCCTATGGAACCACGCCCTGCCCTCCGATCCAGATCGGAGGCAAGGGCGCGTGCTGCGACTGAGCGGCACGCCCTTGCCTCGGCTGTCATTCCGGGCGTGCCTGCCTCCTTGCTGAATTTCCGGACAAGTCGTCGTTGACGCGGTCAGCGCGCGTGCCACCAGTCATAGACGTCCCCGAATCCGATGAGGCCATCGAACAGCGCGCAGAGGGTCAGCATCTGGCCGCAATGCACGTCGTAGCGGTCGCGCGCGGTCTTGAGATGCTGGACGACCGTCACTTCGCCGATCCCGAGAATGACCGCCACTTCGGCCGCGGTCTTGCCGCGTGCGGTCCATAATACGCACTCGCGCTGCCGTTCGCTCAGCGTCGCTTTGCTTTTTAGCGGCACGGCGCCGACGAGCTGGCGTGCCGAGACGATCGCGAGCGCGCCGATGATTTCGGCAATGCGGAGCATATCGTCCTGCAGCTCGCTCTCAGGCCGCAGGACGAAGGAGCAGGCGCCGCTGGCCTCGCCGGGGAGGTGGCGCGGCACCGTATAGCCATCGGCGAGACCATATTCGCGGCCGACATGGAGCATCTGCCGGTCGCCGCGGGTCAGCGGGATATAGCTCTCGATCTCGTCCCAGCGGAAGCCGGTCATCGATCGTTCGCCGGCGCGGCGCACCGGATCGGCACCGCCAAGATCGAAGCCGACATAGACCTTGGCCCAGGCGTCGGGATAATTATGAACCAGCAAGGATGCCGGCTCGGCATTGCCGCGCCGGTCATAGGCGAGCGCGAAATGGTCGAAGCCGAGGCGCATCGATGCGCGCGCCAGGGCTTCGAAGAGCCCGTCCTCATTCGTCGCCGTGGAAATTTCGAGGGCGAGTTCCTCCATCAAACAAAAATGCTTCACTGTGACTGTCCGGTCGCCGGCACGTTCCCAACCCGTCGATCCCGCGAGCCGCTCCCTGGGTCGCCGGTCCCGGTTCCTCTCCGGCACGGACGACAGATGGGACATTGCGCGACTGGTCCCGGCCCTCGGCGGGGCGGGCTTTTGCCCTCGCCCCTGCTGCGCGATGGCGATCGCCTCCCGGTCCTAATCGATTGACCAGAAACGGGAAAGGCGCGGGCCCCGGAAAATTGGCCCCAGATCTGCATCTATATTCCGGTCACCGGCCTGCCGCGCGGCGCCCGGAAAGAGAGCGAGAGGAAGGCACGGGTCCTGGCGAGCGGATCGAAGGAGGCGGGAGTGGCCCTGCCTCCGGTCCGCTGCGGAGACCTTGCATGACATATCATTCCTTCTTTCACGGGGCATTCGCGCGGCCCGGCGTTCGCCCGACCGGCGTGTACGCCCCAACCTTGGCGCGGAGGGCGACGGCATGAAACTCCTGACCCCCGATCTCGCGGCGCGACTACGCGCCAACGACGCGGCCCATCGCGCCGCCGTCGCGCGCGGCGGGCGCGAACCCGACCCGGCACCCGTCGTGCGCTTCTTCAACCCGGTGGGCTCGGCGACCTGGCTCGCGACCGAGATGGACGAGGACGGGATCCTGTTCGGCCTTGCCGATCTCGGCTTCGGATGTCCCGAGCTGGGCAGTTTCGCGCTCGCCGAACTCGAAGCAGTCCGGTTGCCCTACGGCCTCGGCATCGAGCGCGACCTCGGCTTCACACCGCATCATCCGCTCTCCGTATATGCGGCGGCGGCTCGCAGCGCGGGCTCGATCCTGCTCGGCGAGCGGAGTTTGCGCGAAGCGGCGGCGCGGATGAGCGGGCGCGGCTCCCGAATTGCCGGGTGCGGATAGGTCCGCCTGCGGCGGCCCCAAAAAGGGAGAGGAGGGCCGGTTTTTCGTGACGGGCTTGGAAGCCGGGAGAGTGTCTCGCGGCGGCCCGTCATGGAGAATGGCCATGGCCAGAACTGCCGCCAAAATCACCCTCAGCCCGTCGCGCGATATCCCGCTCGACCGGCTGGTCCTGTCGCAGTCCAATGTCCGGCGTGTGAAGGCCGGTGTGTCGATCGATGCGCTCGCCGACGATATCGACCGGCGCGGGCTGCTCCAGAGCCTCAACGTCCGGCCACTGCTCGGCGCCGACGGCCAGGAAACCGGCCGGTACGAGATACCGGCCGGCGGGCGCCGCCACCGCGCGCTGGAATTGCTGGTGAAGCGCAAAAGGCTCGCGAAGGATGCGCCGATCCCCTGCGTCGTGCGCGTCGCCGACAATGACATCCTCGCCGAGGAGGACAGTCTCGCCGAAAACAGCTTTCGCGAGCAGCTTCATCCGCTCGATGAGTTTCGCGCGATGCTGGCGATGGTCGAGAAGGACACCGGGATCGAGGAAATCGCCGCGCACTTCCACACCACTCCGGCCGCGGTGCGCCAGCGGCTCAGGCTCGCGGCTGTCTCGCCGAAGCTGCATACCCTCTATGCCGATGATGCGATGACGCTCGACCAACTGATGGCGTTCACCGTGTCGGACGACCATGCGCGCCAGGAAGAGCTGTGGGATCAGCTCGAACACAGCTTCAACAAATCGGCGGCCTATATTCGCCAGAAACTGACCGAGAACAGCGTGCGCGCCGCCGACAAACGGACATGCTTCGTCGGTCTGGGCGCCTATGTCGAAGCCGGTGGCGGCATCGTGCGCGACCTGTTCGAGGCCGATGGCGGCGGCTGGCTCACCGATCCGGCGCTTCTCGACCGGCTGGTCGACGAGCGGCTGAAGGCGGAAGGCGAGCGTATCCTTGCCGAAGGCTGGAAATGGGTGACGACCTCGATCGACCTGCCGTGGGACGCCACGCGCGGCCTCCGCGAGATCGACCGCGAGGTGACCCCGATGAGCGAGGATGAACTGGCGCGCGTCGCCGCGCTTGAGGCCGAAGGCGAGGAACTTGAGGGTGAATGGGCCGATGCGCCGGAGGTTCCGGCCGAGGTCCACGCGCGGCTCGATGCGATCGAGACCGAGCTTGGCGCGCTCGCGGACCGGCCGGAGCTTTTCGATCCGGCCCAGATGGCGATCGCCGGCGCTTTCGTCTCGATCGACCGGGACGGGTCGGTGCGGGTCGAGCGCGGATTTGTAAAGCCCGAGGACGAGCCGGAGGCGGAAGCGTCCGAAGACGAAGCGCACTCGGCTGCGGGCGGCGATGCCCGGTCCGCCGGTCCGGACGCAGGCGACGAGGCCGCAGTGCCCGCCGACGATGGTGCGGACGAGGAGGCGGAGATACTCCGGCCTCTTCCCGATCGCCTCGTGTCGGATCTGACGGCGTGGCGCACGCTCGCGCTTCAGGACGCCTTCGCACAGGATCCGGCGACCGCCTTCGCATCGGTTCTCCATGCCCTCGTTCTCGGCTGCTTCTATTCGAGCAGCAGGGAAAGCTGCGTTCAGGTGTCGCCGAACCGTGTCTATTTCACGAACGCGCCGACCAATTTGCGCGATTGCGGCCCCGCGCAGGCGATCGACGCGCGCGCGGCCGAATGGAAGGAGCGGCTCCCGCAGTCGGACAAGGATGTGTGGGACCATCTGCTCACGCTCGATGGCGAGGAGCAGACGAAGCTGTTCGCGCATTGTGCGTCGCTCTGCGTCAACGCGCAGGCCGAGATCGTGCCCAAATATGACAATGGCCGGATCTCGGCGCATGGCGTCGAGCGCCGGATTGCGCACAGCCATGTGCTGGCGCAGGCGGTGGGGCTCGATGTGCTCGCCGCGGGCTGGCGTCCGACGGCCGATGGCTATTTCCGCAGCGTGACCAAGCCGCGGATCCTCGCCGACGTCGCCGAAGCGCGGGGCGAGAATTTCGCCCAGATGATCGACCATCTCAAGAAGGCCGACATGGCGCGCGAAGCCGAGCGGTTGCTCGAAGACAGCGACTGGCTCCCGGCGCCGCTGCGCACCCCCGGTCTCGAGCCCGCGGTTCCGGATGCGGCGAATGATGACGCCGCGGACGCACTCCCGCCGGGTCTCGCCGACGTGCTCGATGACGATGTCGCCGGCGGCGATGCGGTCGCGGCCGAATAGTCGCCGCGAGGCCAGGCAGGTCCAACCCGATCCCAAATTTGAGAGCCCGGCCGCGTGCCGGGCTTTCCTTCTTCTGGAGAATTGAAATGTCCAATCTTGTCAATGAACTGGCGCCGGTGACGATGTCGGGCGCAGACCATGGAGGGCGTCATGGCTGACCGCGTCCCTGTTTCGATCACGATCGGCGGCCATGCCGACCAATCGACCTTCGCCGAGCTTGCGGCCCTGATCGCGATGGAGGGCCTGTCGACCGAATGGGATGGTCCATCCTTCGAGCCCGGCCATCGCACTATCGGCGAGGCGGTGTCGCTCCACGCGCATGAGGTCGCCTGGGGCCGGGTCGAAGCCCTCGAAAGCTTCTGTGCCGAGAAGGGGCTGCCGTTTGTCCGCTGGTCGGGGAGCTATCCCGGCGAATGGAGCGCCGAACGGATCGTCTTCCGCGGTGCGGGCACGATCGATTCCTACATGGTCGATGAATCCGACCGCGTCATGATCGACCGCTATCTGGTGAACGAGCGCGGAAGCATCGCGGCGGTCCTCGCCTATTTCGACGCCGCGGCCTTTGTCGTGCCGCCGCTGGTGGTCGAGGGCGATCCCCCACCGGTGGATGCGGCTGCTGTGGAGGAGGCCTGTCATGGCTGACTATTTCTCCCAGACGGTCATCCAGCCCGATGTCCCGGTCGCGGCCATGACCGTGCTCGAGCGAAGGATCCTTGGCGAAATCTTCGAGCATGAGGATATGGGCGACGACGTCTATTTCTTCGCGAGCGCGGGTCCGAACGACTTTCTGTTCCTGTCGGTCGATGAGGCGAAGACGCTGCTTGCGGAAAGCAAGGGCGTTCAAAGCTGCACCGCCGAACTGGTCGAAAGGGAGCTCGGCGAATGCGAGGCGGGGACGACCGAACTCGAGATCGATGTGTCGATGTTCGGCTATGAGGCCATCCTCCAGGACATCGTGCGGCGATCGGAGACACTCGATCATTTGCAGGTGATGATGGCCTGGACCTGCTCGAAGATGCGCCCCGATGGCTTCGGCGGCATGGCCAACTTCATCACCGCCGACGACATCGACACGATGTCGACGACGGGTTTCCTTGAAGAAGCTCTTGGCCGGCTTCAGGGCGAACATCCTCCGCGCTGATCGATCCAGTGCTGACAAACCGACTGAAAGGCCCGGCTCTGTGCCGGGCTTTTCCTTTTTGGGGAGGTAGGTCCTTGTTTGGGAAGGCAGGCATGTCCGCCTCCCTTTTTCCCACCTCTTCGACCCGTTCAAAGGAGGCAAGCCGATGCCCGAGATTGTCGAAACGACCATATATGGTCTCGAAGAGCTTTCCGAGGCGGCAAAGGATCGGGCCCGCGCTTGGTATCGCGAGGGCGGCTTCGATCATGATTGGTACGATGCTGCCTTCGCCGACTTCGAGCGCATCTGCGACCTTGTCGGCGTCGAACTGGCGACGCAGCGGGTCCGCCTGTTCGGCGGCGGCACGCGCGCGCGAAGCTGTATCTGGTTTTCGGGCTTTGCGAGCCAGGGCGACGGTGCCTGCTTCGAGGGTGTCTATCGCTACGCCAAGGCCGCGCTGAAGAATATCCGCGGCTATGCGCCAAAAGACGCCGAGCTTCATCGCATCGCCGGCGCGTTGCAGGCGGTCCAGCGCCGGAACTTCTATCAGCTTTCGTCGGTCGTCGCGCACCGCGGCCGATATCATCACGAATATAGCATGGCGATCGCTGTCGAGCGCGATGACCCGATGTTGCGGGAGATGACCGCGGATGCGGAGGATGAAATTGGCGAAGCACTGCGCGATCTGGCGCGCTGGCTCTACCGGCAGCTCGAGCGCGAGTTCGATTATCTGAACTCCGATGAAGCCGTCGACGAGGTGATCCTGGCCAATGGTTATGGCTTCACCGAAGCCGGGGACCGCTTTGGCTGAGAGGAAGAGGCGGGCCGGAAGGGGATAGCCCCAGGGTCCAGGAGAGAGCGCCTGGCGGCTGCCCTTCAACGCCTCTCCAGGATATTCCGCCATGCGAACCATTTTGCCCGACGCCGAAGCCGGCGCCGCCCCCATTGCCTCATCTCTTTCCTCACCTGCGGCCACCCCTGCGGCGCGGCTCTTCGATGCGGCCCAGCGCCTTCTTCCGCTGCTCGAGGACGGAACGCCCTTCGACACCGGGCAGCTCCGGATCGCGATGACGTCGGCCTACGGCCAGACCGATGCCGAGGGCGCATGGGACTGGAAGATGGCTTATGATGCGTGCGAGGCGGCGCAGGTCCTGCTGCTGCGCCGCTACGGGCGCGCGCTGGCCGCTCGCGGCCGCGCGCCGCAGCGCCAGCTCGCCATGTGGCAGCGCATCGCGGCGCGTGTCCCGACCCAGACGCGGCGCTCCGAGGAGGGGCAGTCCTTCCAGCAATTCTCGACCCCGCTGCCGCTCGCCTTCGTCGCCGCTTTCGCTGCCGCGATCCGGCCCGGCGATTGCGTGCTCGAGCCCTCGGCGGGGACGGGAATGCTCGCCGTGCACGCGGGTCTTGCCGGCGCGACGCTCGCGCTCAACGAATTCGCCGAACTGCGCGCGGGCTTGCTCGAGCTGCTCTTCGCGCCGACGCTGGTCAGCCGTCACGATGCCGCGGCGATCGACGACCGGCTCGATCCTGGGGTCGCGCCCGATGTCGTTCTGATCAACCCGCCATTCTCCTCACTCGTGAATGTCGATCGCAAGATGAAGGGCGCGGCGCTTCGTCACATCGCCTCGGCGCTGGCGCGGCTGAAAGACGGCGGCCGGCTTGTCGCCATCGTGGGTGCCGGCTGCTCGCCTGAGGCGCCGGCATGGCGCGGCGCCTTCATCCGCTTGCAGGAAAGCGCCACGCTTCGTTTCTCGGCGGCGATCGCCGGCAAGGTCTTCGCCAGGCATGGCACGACGATACCCACCCGCCTCATCGTGATCGACAAGGTTCCCGCGGGCGATCCCGCGCAGCTTCCACAAAGCCGCGGCGAAGCCCCCGACCTTGCCACATTGCTCCAATGGGTCGAGGAGGATCTGCCGCCGCGCCCGGCACCGCCCGCTTTGCCCGTTGCACCGGCGACGGCGGTGCAGGCCCGAGCGACGGCGAATGTTGATGACGCATGTGCCCGGGCTTCGGCAAAGGCTGCGCCGCCCGGCGATGCCGGCGTCGAGCTTGGCTATGAAACATTGGACTGGGTGCCGCCCGAGGGCCAGCTCGGCGACACGATCTACGAGCCCTATGCACTTCAATCGCTCTCCATTCCCGGGGCGAGGCCGCATCCCACCGCGCTCGTCCAGTCGGCCTCGATGGCATCGGTCGCGCCCCCCAAGCCTGTCTATCGACCGCATCTGCCGGCGCATCTCGTCAGCGAAGGCGTGCTGTCCGACGCGCAGCTTGAATCGATCATCTATGCGGGCGAAGCCCATGGCGGGCATCTCTCGGGTGCGTGGACGGTCGATGCCACCTGGGACGTCGTCGGCGCCGCATCCGATGACGCGGAAGGCGCGGTGCAGTTCCGGCGCGGCTGGTTCCTCGGCGACGGCACCGGCGCGGGCAAAGGCCGGCAGGTCGCGGGCATCATTCTCGATAATATGCTGAAAGGCCGCCGCCGTGCGCTCTGGATCTCGAAGTCGGACAAGCTGCTCGAAGACGCGCAGCGCGACTGGTCGGCGCTGGGGCAGGAGAAATTGCTCGTCACGCCGCTGTCGCGCTTCCGGCAGGGGGCACCGGTGAAGCTCGGCGAGGCCATTCTCTTCACCACCTATGCGACATTGCGTTCGCAAGGGCGCGAGGGGAAGGCGAGCCGGATCGAGCAGATCGTCGAATGGCTCGGCCGCGACTTCGACGGCGTCATCATCTTCGATGAAGCCCATGCGATGGCCAATGCCGCGGGTGGGAAGGGCGAACGCGGCGATCAGAAGCCTTCGCAGCAAGGCCGTGCCGGGCTTCGCCTCCAACATGCGCTTCCCGAGGCGCGCATCGTCTATGTCTCGGCGACGGGTGCCACGACGGTTCAGAACCTCGCTTATGCGCAGCGTCTGGGTCTCTGGGGCGGCAGTGATTTCCCCTTCGCATCGCGTGCCGATTTCGTCGCGGCGATCGAGGACGGCGGGGTTGCGGCGATGGAAGTGCTCGCGCGCGACCTGAAGGCGCTCGGCCTTTACGCGTCGCGTTCGCTCTCCTTCGACGGCGTCGAATATGAGCTGCTCGAACATGCGCTGACGGGCGAACAACGGCGCATCTACGACAGCTATGCCGCCGCCTTCCAGGTCATCCACAATAATCTCAATGCCGCGATGGAGGCGGCGGGGGTGACGAGCGCAGAACATGGCACATTGAATGCCCAGGCCAAGTCGGCGGCGCGATCGGCGTTCGAGAGCACCAAGCAGCGCTTTTTCAACCATCTCATCACCGCGATGCAGACGCCGAGCGCGATCGCGAGCATCGCGCGCGATCTTGAGGCGGGCCATGCGGCGGTCGTTCAGATTGTCTCGACCGGCGAGGCGCTGCAGGAGCGGCGGCTGGCCGAGATCCAGGCGGACGAGTGGAACGATGTGTCGGTCGACATCACGCCGCGCGAATATGTGCTCGACTATCTTGCGTCGAGCTTCCCGGTCCAGCTCTTCGAGCCCTGCACCGACGGCGACGGCAATCTGTCGTCGCGCCCGGCCTATGACGGCGACGGCAATATGATCGTCAGCCGCGAAGCCTGTCGGCGCCGCGACGCGATGATCGAGAAGCTGGCGTCGCTGCCGCCCGTGCCGGGCGCGCTCGACCAGATCGTCCAGCATTTCGGGACCGCTATGGTGGCCGAGGTGACGGGGCGCTCGCGGCGGATCGTGCCGCGGGCCCGCGAGAGTGGCGACGTCCGTTTCGCGGTCGAGAACCGTCCGGGCAGCGCCAATGTCGGCGAGACCCATGCTTTCATGGACGATGAGAAGCGAATTCTCGTCTTTTCGGAAGCCGGCGGCACCGGGCGCTCCTATCATGCCGACCTTGGCGCGAAGAACCAGCGCCGCCGTATCCACTATCTGCTCGAGGCGGGCTGGAAGGCCGATGCCGCGATCCAGGGCTTCGGGCGCACGAACCGCACGAACCAGAGGCAGCCGCCGATGTTCCGCCCGGTATCGACCGACGTGAAAGCGCAGAAGCGCTTCATCTCGACGATCGCGCGGCGGCTCGACACGATGGGCGCGATCACGCGGGGGCAGCGGCAGACGGGCGGCCAGAATATGTTCAGCGCGCACGACAATCTGGAATCCTTCTATGCCCGCGACGCGCTCCGCCAGCTCTACATGCTGATCGTGCGCGGCAAGGTGGAGGGCTGCTCGCTGCTCTGCTTCGAGGCCGCGACCGGGCTGTCGCTGCTCGATGCCGAAGGCGGGATTCGCGACGAACTGCCGCCGATCACCACCTTCCTCAACCGCATGCTCGCGCTCACCATCGACCTACAGAATATCCTGTTCGACGCGTTCGAGGGGCTGCTCGTCGCCCGGGTCGAGGCGGCGATCGCGGCGGGCAGCTATGAGGTCGGCCTCGAGACGCTGCGCGCCGAGAGCTTCATCGTCACCGATCGCCGGACGATCTACACCCATCCCGGCACCGGCGCCGAGACTCAGCTTCTGACGATCGACCGGATTGACCGCGTCGTCCCGCTCTCGCTCGGCAAGGTGCTCGATCTCGCTCGGGCTGAAGAAGCGGCGTTGCTGGTGAACGGGCGTTCGGGCCGGGCAGCGGTCAAGCTGCGCGCGCGCAGCCTCGTCGACGACGAGGGTGCGGTGCATCGCCGCTTCCGCCTGATCCGCCCGATGGAGACTGTACTGATCCTCGCCGAGCAATTCGGGGCGAGCCACTGGACTATCGTCGATGCGGAGGCGTTTACCGCGGCGTGGGAAGCCGAACTTCGAGAGCTTCCTGAATATGAAACCGGCACGCTCCATATGGTCTCGGGGCTCCTGTTGCCGATCTGGCGCAGCCTGCCGAACGAGTCGACACGGGTCTACCGCCTGCAGACCGATGCTGGCGAGCGCGTGATCGGCCGCCGCGTATCGCCCGCATGGGCCGCTCGGATCGTCGATGACGGGCCGCCGAAGCTGTCGGCCGAACAAGCCTGGTCGATGTTGCTCGCGGGCGATGCCGTTTTCCACCTCGCTGAGGGTCAGCGCGTCGCGCGCGTCCGGGCCATGAACGACTGGCGGATCGAGCTTACCGGTTTCAACGATCTGGGTATCGAGCGGCTGAAGGCATTTGGCTTGATTTCGGAGATCGTCTCGTGGAAATTGAAGCTCTACGTGCCGGCAGGGGCTGCTGGCGCCGATGTGTTCGCCCGGCTCGTCGATCGGTTTCCGATCGAGCGGGTCAGCGACCGCAAGGCCGCCTGAAGGAGCCCCGCATGGAAAGCCCAGCCCGTGAACTCGCGCGCCGTCTCGGTGAGAATGCCGAGGCGGTGTGCCGTCACTATCTTTCGAACGGTCGCCGTGAAGGCCATTATTGGCTGGTCGGTGATGTGAACAACGCGCCGGGACGGAGCCTTTATGTTCGGCTCAGCGGCAGCGAGGGCAAGCCGCGTGCCGGAAAATGGACCGATGCGGCGACCGGCGATCATGGCGATCTGCTCGACATCATCGCCGCGAGCTGCGCGCATATGAGTCTCGGCGAAACGCTCGCTGAGGCGCGGCGCTTCCTGAGCCTGCCTCCGCCTGATCCGGTGAAGCGCAACCCGCGTCCGCGGCGGGCGAGCCCGGGAAGCAGGGAGGCGGCCGCGCGGCTTTGGGCGGCGTCCAAACCCATCGCCGGGACGCTGGTGCGAACCTATCTCGCGGGCCGCGCTCTCCGGCGGAGCGGGGATTTGCCGGCGCTGCGATATCATCCGCATTGCTATTATCGCCGGTCCGAAGAGGATGCCCCATCGGTCAAGCCGGCATTCCCGGCGATGATCGCCGCGGTGACCGATTTGGACGGCTCGCTCATGGGCGTTCATCGCACCTGGCTCGATCCGGCACAGCGGGCCAAGGCGCCGGTGGCCTATCCGCGGCGCGCGATGGGACATATTTTGGGGCATGGCGTTCGCTTCGGGCTGGCGGGAGAGGTCATGGCCTTCGGTGAGGGCATCGAAACCATGTTGTCATTGCGCGAGGTCGCTCCAGCATTGCCGCTCGTTGCCGGTCTCTCCGCCGCTCATCTCGCGGCGCTCCTGTTCCCGCCATGCCTGCGGCGGCTCTATGTCGCGCGCGACGATGATCCCGCCGGGCGCGCCGCCTGGGTGGCGTTGACCGAGCGCGCAATGCCGCTTGGCATCGCGGTCCACCCGCTCGAGCCGCAGCACGACGATAACAACACCGATCTTCGCCGTTTCGGCTCGGCGCGGCTGGCAGAAAGGCTGCGGTCGCAGTTGACGCCTGTCGATGCGGTGAGATTTCTTGGACGATGATTGCTGACGAAAAGGGTTCGGCTTGGGGCCGCGGCTATCGCGCCCTTTCAGCTATCGAGGCTCTTCTTTTCGTAGATGGTCGTGATGGCCGTGCCGTCCCACATATAGCAGAGATGCCGTTCCTGCCGGCAGTTGGACAGAAGGCGCGGCCGGAAGGCGGCGGCGCATTCGCCGCCGGGATGGCGGACGCTCTGGTAGAGGATACCGTCCGAACCCGCATCGCGGAGCTCCGCCCCGAACCCTTGCGCATGGATATAGCTGTCCGGATCGTAGAGATGCGCATGGCTGTCCGCGAGACCGCGAATGTCGTGGAGACCGGCCTCGAGGTCGACGGCATAGACGCGCATGTCGATCTCCTGGGCGGGCTCGTCGGTCGCGGCGAGGAATCTGGCGCGGTGGTGCCGGGTTTCCGCGATCGCTGTGTCCAGCGTGAGGCCGGCGTAGAAGACACCGAAGCTGCCATCGGTGAAACGGCTGCCCTCGGGATTGAGATGGGTGAAGGCCGCCATGATCGGCGTCGTGCCGGGACCCGAAACACGGTCCTCGGGCGGCACCAGCGCGAGCACACCGACTTCGTCGCGGAGGCGGTCGTTGGTCATCGCCTCGATCTGGAAGACCGCTTCGAGATCGGCCGGATCGGCCACCTTCTCGAACAGGCCGATCGGCGGGAAGCGGCTGGGGATGATGCGATAGCAGGGCGACCAGCGCGTCGCCGTCACCGGAATGTCGAGCGGCATGGGCTTAGCCGCGCTGCCCGTCGATATATTGCCGCACGACATAAAGGTCCGAGACATTGCCGGACACCATCCGGTCGAGGGCGGACTTGCCGGCGAAGCTCTTCGCCTTGTTCGGCTTGCGGACCCATTCGTCGGCGGTCTGCGGCACGAGAATCTGCAAGCCTTTGTAGATGCCCATCACATAGGAAATCCGCTCGAGCGCATCCTTCGAAAGCGCCGCGACCTCGCCGCGTTTCCAGTTATGCAGCGTCGAACGGCTGTCGAGCCCGAGGACCGCCATTTGCTCGCCTTCATTGAGCTTCCACGCCTCGGCGATGTTGAAAAAGGTGCGCAGCGCCGGGCCGGTAAGATCCTTCCGGTCGATCGTCTTGGCTGATGCCGTTGCCATGTCGGGCTCCTTTCATGGCTGATATGTTCCTTTATTGAACAAAAGTCAATTTTTTATCCGAAATGAAACAAGTGTTGATAGCCATGAGGTGGTTTGGCCCGCGCAATGGCTTCTAGTCGCTGTTATGGACGCACTGCTCCAGCTGTAGTGCGCTGCTTGATCGCTATTTCCTGGCGTTGAGTTGACGTTCGAGTGCAGCGACACTTTCGACAATGGCATCAAATTCGGGCGGCTCGCCGAAGATCATCGTCGCCATGGCGCGATAATCCTGTCTGAGATCGTCGATCATGCCGTCCTCGGGGCAAAGGACGAATGTCGGCGGTTGCGCCGATGCGAGATCGAAATCCGGGCGATTGAAGAACATGCGCGCATGGGCGACGCAATCCTCGCCGAGTGTCCGGTCCTCGATCGCGCTTTGACCGACGGGCGACTGCATCAACTGGTGAAGGTCATAATAGTGGCGCGACACGCGCTGGCCGTTGCCACGCAATTGTCCCCGGATTTCATACCATCGCCGCAGCCCGTGCAGGATGACGACCTTGTCCCAGAAGGTGCGTTCGGCATCGACGATCGTCACATTGGGGACGCCGAGATCGATCGTGGGCAGATCCTCGTCAACATAGGGCGCGATGGTTCGGCGGCTATTGGGATCGAGCGCCGATTTGGCGCCCGATTCAATCTTCACGCTCTTCGCGATACAGGCATCTTCGGTGGTGACGCTGGGATAGGCCACCAGCAATGTCTGGCGATCCTTTGCGTCGGGGATGACCTTGATCGCGCCGACCTTGAGCCCGGCCCGCTCACAGCATTGGGCGGCGATGACGGTCAGATGATCGAGGAGTGCGCCGTTGATATGGGCCTCGCACGCGTCCCGGATCGCATCGAGCGCGGCCTCGCGCTTCTTGCGGCTCAGCGCCGCGAGCTCGTCGATCGTCGCGGGGACGCCAAGGTCGTCGCGAAAGACCGTGACGTCGATATCTTCCGAGAATCGCCGGATCAGACCGAAGCCTTTCGAAAGCGACGTCCCGCCCTTGAACAACAGCCGGGGGCCATCGGGCAATCCGTTGAACAGCGCGTCCAGCGTCCAGCACACCCAGAAGTCCTTTTCGACATTCTGCGGCGTGGTGCCTAGGCGCTGCGCGGCGGTGATGAAGAGGCCGCTCCGGGTTCGCGTCCCTGCACGCAGAACTTCGTCGAAACCGGGGTTCATGCGCCAGGTTCCTGACGGAAGACGAGCGGGCGCAGCAACTCCTGCATCCAGACGGGCAGACTCGTCATGCCCGCGGCAAGATCAGTGCGGAGCGTTTCGCCATGAACGGGATCGTCGAGCAACTGCACGAGCCGCTCGCGCCATTGGTCATTCTCGTCGCCGAGCATCGTGTCGCGCAGCCAGTGCAGGGCCTGAACGATCCGCATCGCCGGTCTCCCGGCCCAGAACAGCTTGCTTGCCGCCGTCGGCTTGAAAATGATGGCCATATTGCCGAGCTTGATCGTCTTCAGGCCCGTTTCGGCATGAACGATGATCTTCGCCGGCACGGCGTTGGTGAAACCGAGGTCGTTGGCGGCGGTCATGCCATCGACGAGCACGCGGATCTGGTCGCGGCGGGCAACCGCGTCGATCACTGCCTTCGGACTGGGCGGATTGGCCTGGTGGGTCAGCTCATTATGCGCGGGCCTGTCATAGAGGCCGCGGTCGATCCTGCGCAGTTCGTCCGATTTTGCGAGGCGCTGCAGAGCCTTATCGACGGCCTCCCGACTCCCGAGATCGAGAAAATCGCTGGGGGTCCATACGCTGCCGGGCACCTCGGTACGATCGAGGATCGCGGCTTTCAATCCGGATGCGGGCTTCTCCATGTCCGAAATATATAGCAGTATTTCGGACAATTGCCAGTGGAGTTGTCCGAAAAACATAGCGGGATTTCGGACATGCCCCCAGCCGCCTTCACGCGTCGCTCTGATTAGGCAAGACTTTTTTGGGGCGAGTTTCGTGACCGTTGCCGCGCCGGACCATTTCCTGTGGAAGGCTGCGCCGCCTGCAAGCGGCTCGCCCTGTCGGGATGGATAGAGTGATCACTCCCTTCTCCCAGGGCAGCCGCGCCTCCGGCCTTCGCTGGAGGGCGACTGCGGCATCGGGCGCGGGCCTCGCAATGGCTTGGCGTGCGGCCATTTTCCGCCGGGGCTCTGCCCCTTTGCATCGCGAGGCAAAATAGCCTTCGCCCGCCATCCTTCGCTGCGCTTCGGCCGCCCGGGCTCTGCCCGTGCGGTGCGGACCCGCACCCGCCGCCGCAAAGGCGTCGCTGCGAAGGCCGCGAGAGGCGCGGCCGCCAGATGCGAGAGATGACATGACCGACCTGTCCGACTTTCCCGAACGCGGCGAACCGCATGAACCCGGCGCCAGCGCTTATCTTCTTCAGGAAATGCAGCTTTACGGTCACCGTCCCTATGAGGACGAGCCCGATAGCAGGCCGCTTCCCGACGATCGGCTCGCTGGCGGCGCCGTCGCCGACATCTTCGACGCGATGACTGGCTGCCTCGTCGACACCCGCATCGAGCCCGATCTCGAAGACCTGCTCTGGAACATCGTCAATATCTTCCACCGTGCCGGCGAGCGGATCGAACGCGACCTTGATCGCAACGAGCAGGCCCAGCGCGAGCAGCAGCGCGAACAGGACGGCAGCGAAATCCGCTCGGTCGAACTCGAGCGCAAGATCGCCGAAGGCATCACGATGATCGAGCGCCGCGATACGATGGAATTTTTCCGCGAATGCGCCGCCGAGCAATTCCGCCTTCATCTCCGCAAAGCCTGGATGCCGCGCACCGGATCGCGCGCCCAGCACAAGACGCTGACTGCGTCGATGATCGACAGCCGCGATTTCCTCGACAAGCGGCTGCGCGAAAAAGCCGCGGCATTGATCCCCGAAGGCACTCGCGTCGCCTTCAGCGGCGGTCCCGCCTGCAACGATCACCAGCATATCTGGGCCGCGCTCGATCGTATCCATACCCGCCATCCCGACATGGTGCTGATGCACGGTGCGACGCCGACCGGGGCCGAGCGCGCCGCCGCTTGCTGGGCTGATACCCGCCGCGTGCCGCAGGTCGCTTTCCGGCCCGACTGGAATCGCCACAAGAAGGCGGCCCCGTTCAAGCGCAACGACCGGATGATCGATGCGATGCCCGCCGGGCTCGTCGTCTTCTCGGGCACCGGCATCCAGGACAATCTCGTCGACAAGGCCCGCGCGTTCGGCATCCCCGTCTGGGATTTTCGCGTGCCGCCCGAAACTTGACGGCAGATTTGGCTGCAACATAGCTTGCCATCGGGCGAGCGGACTTACAGGGTGAGAATAGTCATGCGAACCGATCTCGATCATCTACCGCCGAACAAGCAGCGCGAGCTCGAGCGCGTGAAGGCGATCATCTTCGAAGAATTCGAGGATGCGATCGCGCTTGCGACGATGGGCTGGAAGAAGAAGGGCCGGATCGAAAAGCTGATCCTCTACGGCAGCTATGCGCGCGGCGGCTGGGTCGATGAGCCGCATACCGCCAAGGGCTATCGGTCGGATTTCGATCTGCTCATCATCGTCAACGACAAGCGCCTGACCGAGCGGGTCGATTTTTGGCTGAAGCTTGAGGATCGGCTCATTCGCGAACTGGCGATCGACAAGACGCTGCACACGCCGGTCAATTTCATCGTGCACACGCTGCAGGAGGTGAACGACGGGCTGGCGCATGGGCGCTATTTCTTCATGGATGTCGCGAAGGACGGGATCGCGCTCTACGAATATGACGAGAAGCCGCTGCATAAGCCGAAGCCGAAGACGCCCGAACAGGCGCTGGCGATGGCGCAGGAATATTTCGACGAGTGGATGCCGGCGGCATCTGGAATGTTGGAGACCGCAAACTTCAGCCGGCAGTCGGGCCGACTAAAGGATGCAGCGTTTCTAACTCATCAAGCGACAGAACGGCTGTATCATTGCGTTCTACTCGTCTGCACCTTCTATACTCCGCACGTTCATAACCTTGGGTTCCTGAGGACCCAAGCCGAGCGCATCGACATGCGGTTGGTCAACGCCTGGCCGCGCGAGACGCGGACAGATCGCGCTCGCTTCGAGAAGCTCAAGGAAGCTTATGTGAAGGCGCGCTACTCGAAGCATTACCGCATCACCGAGGATGAGCTTCTCTGGCTCGGCAATTGTGTCGAGGAACTGGGGCGCGCGGTCCATGCGATCTGCTCCGAGCGCATCGCGGAGCTTGAGGAACGGAGCCGCCCGGCGTGATAGCTGCGAGCTAGTCCGCCGCGCTGTCCGCTTTTCGCAGCACTTCGGCGATCATTGCGGCGAGCGCTTCCTCGGCCTGGATGCGGCCGACAGGATCTTTCGATTCCAGGTCGCGGCGGACCCATTGCGGAACCCGTTCGACGGCGCGCAGGACGATACTCGTCAGTTCGTCGGTCATGCGGGCGCTTTATCGGAACGTGTCGGACTAGCAATCGCCAAAGGTTAGGTGCGGTGATCGTGTCTTGGCTTAATCCTTGCCCAGAAACCGCTTGAAACGCTCGCGGCCTTCGACCGTCTGCACCGCGACGTCGGCGTTCGTACATTCATCGCCGCGCATCGAGCCATCCCGGCAGCCAGCGACGACCTTTCGCGCCTCGTCGAGATTCGTCTCGAAATACTGGGTACTGCGCGGCTCGCTTTGGCCGCAGGCGGACAGGCTGAGCCCGAGTAACAGGATGGCGGATTGTCGCAATTTCATTCTCCACGCCAGGAAATGGAAAGGAGAATATAACCGCCGAGACCTTGGGCGAAAGACGAACTGGAACCAGATCTGGATCTATTTCCCCAGGTTGATCAGGCTCTTGGCGCCCCTTCCTATGCCGCCTGCGCCTCATAGCCGGCTTCGCGGAGCGCCGCGCTGAGCGACGCGATGTCTGCGCTGGTCTCGACGCTGACCAGCCTTTCGGGAATGTCGGTTTCGACCTTGGCCTGCGTATCGATGCCCTGAATCGCCTTGGTGATCGAGCGCGCGCAACCGCCGCAGGTCATCCCGGGAATATTGAAACGGATCGTCATATTGCCTCCAAACTTTGCTTGATGTCCGAAGATGGGGTTTGCCATCGTGGCAAGGTCAATGCCTCCACAGACATTTTTCTCCCCCCTTGACCTTCCCATCGTTGGAAGCCCCAGATTCCGGTCGAACGAGCAGATCCGGAGAAATATGTGATGTCCGATGTTATCGAGTTGAGGCGGAAAAGTGATGCTCCGACCACCGGGCCGGAGCGTCTGAGCGTCGCCGTCGCCGGCATGACCTGCGCGTCCTGCGTCGGCCATGTCGAAAAGGCGATCGGCAAGCTGCCGGGCGTAACCGGGGTCGCCGTCAATCTGGCGACCAACCGCGCCGACGTGACATTCGCTGGAGTGTCCGATCCCGGCGCCGTCGTGCAAGCGGTCGAGAGCGCCGGCTACGAGGTGCCCGAAACCGAAGCCGAAATCGGCGTTGCGGGCATGACCTGCGCGTCGTGCGTCGGGCATGTCGAGAAGGCCCTTTCGAAGGTGGCGGGAGTCACCGCCGCGACCGTCAATCTCGCGACCGAGAGGGCCAGCATCCGCTACCGCAGCGGCGCTGTCACGCTCGAGGATCTGGAAAGCGCGATCCGCGGTGCCGGCTATGAACCGCGCCGGGTCGTAGACGAAGGCAGCTCCATCGACCGGGAAGCCCTGGTGCGCGAGCAGGAACTGGACAGTCTACGCCGCTCGCTGCTTCTCGCGGCGGTGCTGGCGCTGCCGGTGTTCATCCTCGAGATGGGCTCGCACCTCGTCCCCGCCGTCCATGATTTCGTCATGACCCGCATCGGGATGCAGACGAGCTGGCTCATTCAGTTTGCACTGACCACCCTCATTCTTTTCGGCCCCGGGCTGCGCTTTTTCCAGAAGGGCATTCCCGCGATCCTGCGCGGCACCCCCGACATGAACTCGCTCGTCACGCTGGGGACGAGCGCCGCATGGGGCTATTCGCTGGTCGCAACCTTCGCCCCCCACGTCCTGCCGTCCGGCACCGCAAACGTCTATTATGAAGCCGCGGCGGTGATCGTCGCGCTGATCCTGCTCGGTCGCTATCTCGAGGCCAAGGCGAAGGGGCGAACATCGGAGGCGATCAAGCGGCTCGTCGGGCTGCAGGCGAAAACCGCGCGCGTCGTGCGCGATGGTGCGGCGCTGGAAGTTGCGCTCGCCGATGTTCGCGCCGGTGATATCGTTCAGGTGCGCCCGGGCGAACGCGTGCCGGTCGATGGCGAGGTTGTCGACGGGAGCTCCTGGGTCGATGAGTCGATGATCACCGGCGAGCCGGCTCCGGTCGCCAAGGCTGCCGGCGCGGCCGTCGTCGGCGGCACGATCAACAAGGCCGGCGCCTTCACCTTCCGCGCGACCAAAGTCGGCGGGGATACGGTGCTGGCTCAGATTATCCGCATGGTCGAGCAGGCGCAGGGATCGAAGTTGCCGATCCAGGCGATGGTCGACAAGGTCACCGCTTGGTTCGTGCCTGCGGTGATGGGAATTGCGGGGCTGACTTTCCTGATATGGCTGATCGTCGGCCCCGATCCGGCGCTGACCTTTGCGTTGGTGAATGCGGTGGCCGTGCTGATTATCGCCTGCCCATGCGCGATGGGACTCGCGACGCCAACCTCGATCATGGTCGGCACCGGACGCGCCGCCGAACTGGGCGTGCTGTTCCGCAAGGGCGAGGCGCTTCAGACGCTGCGCGACGTGACCGTCATCGCGCTCGACAAGACCGGCACACTGACCAAGGGGCGCCCCGAACTGACCGACCTTGAGCCGGCCGCAGGCTTCGGGCGCGTCGAAGTGCTGGCGCTGGTCGCCAGCGTCGAAAGCCAGTCCGAGCATCCGATCGCCGAAGCCATCGTGGCGGCCGCGAATGCGCGCGGTTTGGACGCTCCATCGCCCGCGGCGTTCGAAGCCATTCCCGGTTATGGCGTATCAGCAAAGGTCGGTGGCCGCGAGGTTCAGGTCGGCGCCGATCGGTTCATGACCAGGCTGGGCCATAATGTGTCGGCCTTTGCCGCCAAGGCGCGCGAACTTGGCACGGCAGGCAAGTCGCCGCTCTATGCTGCGATCGACGGCAAACTCGCGGCGGTGATTGCGGTCGCCGATCCGGTCAAGGACACGACGCCCGAGGCGATCCGGGCGCTCCACGCCCTCGGGCTCAAGGTCGCGATGATCACCGGCGATAATCAGGCGACCGCCGATGCCGTCGCGCGTACGCTGGGGATCGACGAGGTCGTCGGCGAAGTGCTTCCCGACGGAAAGGTCGATGCCATACACCGGCTTCGCGCGGGTGGCCGCAAGGTCGCCTTCGTCGGCGACGGCATCAACGACGCACCCGCGCTCGCCGAGGCCGACGTCGGTCTGGCGATTGGCACCGGCACCGACGTTGCGATCGAGTCCGCCGATGTCGTGCTGATGTCGGGCGACCTGCGCGGCGTGGTCAACGCGATCGCGCTGTCGAAGGCGACGATCCGGAATATCCAGCAGAATCTGTTCTGGGCGTTCGGCTATAATGCGGCGCTGATCCCCGTTGCAGCGGGGGTGCTCTACCCGCTGAACGGGACTTTGTTGTCGCCCGTGTTCGCCGCCGGTGCGATGGCGCTGTCGAGTGTCTTCGTGCTAAGCAATGCACTCAGGCTGAAGGCCTTCCGGCCGGTGATCGCCGCCGACAAGGGAAAAGAAGGAGAGGCGGCATGAACATCGGCCGCGCCGCGAAAATATCGGGCGTCTCTCCAAAGATGATCCGCTATTACGAACAGACGGGTCTCATCCCCAAGGCTGCGCGTCAGGACTCAGGTTACCGCGACTATGACGACGCCGACGTGCACCGCCTGCGCTTCATCCGGCGCGCACGCGATCTCGGCTTCACCGTGGAGCAGATCGGCGAGCTGCTGGGCCTCTGGTCCGACCGAAGCCGCGCCAGCGCCGACGTCAAGGCTTTCGCGCTCGAACATATCGCGCGCCTCAAGGAAAAAATGGCCGAGATCGAAGCCATGGTGCGGACGCTCGAGACACTGGCCAATCATTGCCACGGTGACGACAGGCCCGATTGTCCGATCATTGAGGGGCTGGCGGAAGAGGGGGGCGCGACGCCGCGCCTCCAACCGCGCGAACCCCGGCGTTTCGGTAGGTCCGGCGGACAATCCGCCCGGCGCCATGCTGCGGGTTCATCGAACCGCACGCACTAGCTTGGCCTCGGGATCATTTGGCCTTTCCGCGTGCGGAGGGGCTTTTCCCGACCTTCGCGGGACATAGCCCTGACCAACGCGGTCGCCGCACGCCGGATTACTATTGCCGCAGAGCTCCGCCTACCGATAGGCGCGGTGTCTTCTACGGATTCATGCACATTCGACGCCGACGAAGAAAACCTCTTGACCCTCCAACGATGGAAAACCGCACCCCCGAAATATGAGCTCGCCATCCATCCGGATCGGCGAGCACGGATTCGGAGGTTGAGATGCGAAAATCGAGGGTCGCCGCGGCGCTGGGCGCGATATTGGCGACGGGGCTCGTGGTGCTTTGGGCGCGCGGGCCGGAAGGCGGCGAACAGGCCGCTGCCCCAGCCCCGCCGATGGTGCTTGCCGCATCGGTCGTGGTGCAGGACCATATACCACGTTCGACCTATACCGGCCGCTTGACCGCGGTGGAGACGGTCGAGCTCAAGCCGCGCGTCTCGGGCTATATTGCCGACGTCAGCGTTCCCGAGGGGCAGATCGTCCGGCGCGGGCAGATCCTTTTTCGCCTCGATAACGCGCCCTTCGCGGCGCGGCACGCCGCGGCACGCGCGGCGACGCGCGAAGCCGAAGCGCGGCTGGGCCTCGCGCAGGCCGAGGATGCGCGCGCGCGCAAGTTGGTCGCCGAGGGGGTCGCCGCGCGCGAACGCTCGGACGTGACCACCGCGACCTTGCACGAACGCGAAGCGCAGGTCGCGTCGGCGCGCGCCGCCGAACGGCTGGCCGCGCTCGACCTTCGCTATGCCGGCGTCGAGGCGCCTATCGCCGGCCGGGTCGGCCAGATTCTCGTCACCCGCGGCAATCTGGTTGCCGGCGTCGAGGCGGCGACGCCGCTCACCACCATCGTCTCGGTCGATCCGCTCCATGTCGAATTCGATGTCGACGAGGCGACCTACCTTCGCTCGCTCGCTGATCGTCGCGGCCACGGTGCCGAGGCCAAGGTCGGCGTTCGCCTCGAAGATGGAAGCACCCGAACGGCGCGGCTGGACTTCATCGGCAACCGCCTCGACCGCGCGACGGGGACGATCCGCGCGCGCGCGATCCTGCCCAATCCGGGTGGTCGTCTGGCGCCGGGCCTGTTCGCCGAAGTCGATGTCGCGACCGACAAGGCCCGGTCCGCGATCCTCGTCAGCGACCTCGCGATCGGTGTCGAACAGGGGCGGCGCTTCGTCCTCGTGCTGGGCGCAAAGAATATGACCGAATATCGGCCGGTGACGCTCGGTCCAATCGTCGATGGCCTGCGCGTCGTCGAGACGGGCTTGCGGCCCGGCGACCGCGTCGTCGTCAAGGGGCTGGCTGGCCCCGGCATGGCGGTCAAACCCAGGATCGTCTCGATGCCGCGCGGCAACGGCGTGCAGAAAACCAGCGTCCAGCGGGAGCCGGCACGATGAACTTCCCCCGCTTCTTCATCGACCGGCCGATCTTCGCGATCGTGCTGTCGGTGCTCCTGCTGATTGCCGGGCTGCTCGCGCTGCTCCGGCTACCGCTCAGCGAATATCCGGCGGTCGCGCCGCCGACGGTGACCGTCGCCGCGGCCTATCCGGGCGCCTCGCCCGAGGTTATCGCCGAAACCGTCGCCAGCCCGATCGAACAGGCGGTCAACGGCGTCGAGGGCATGCTCTATATGTCGAGCCAGGCTGCCACCGACGGCCGGATGACGCTCACCGTCACCTTCGCGCAAGGGACCGATCCCGACATCGCGCAGGTTCAGGTCCAGAACCGCGTATCTCGCGCGCTGCCACGACTGCCCGAGACGGTGCAGCGGCTCGGCGTCACCACACAGAAGGTTGCGCCTGACGCGCTGATGGTGGTGCATCTTCTGTCGCCATCGAAGCGTTATGACCCGCTCTTCATCTCCAACTATGCGCTGCTTCAGGTCCGCGACGAAATCGCGCGCATCCCCGGCATCGCCGATGTGGTCGTGTGGGGTGCCGGTGAATATTCGATGCGCGTCTGGCTCGACCCGGCGCGGATCGCTTCGCGCGGATTGACCGCGAGCGATATCGTCGCCGCGATCCGCGCGCAGAATGTCGAAGTCGCCGCGGGCAGCGTCGGGCGCCAGCCGAACCCTGCCGCCGCGCAACAGGTCGCGCTCGAGGTGAAGGGCCGCCTCGCGACCGAGGAAGAATTTGCTGCGATTGTCGTCAAGACCGGTGCCGACGGCCAGCTCACCCGGCTCGGTGAGGTCGCCCGGATCGAAATGGGCGCTAATGATTATGCGCTGCGTTCGCTGCTCGACGGCGAGCCCGCGATCGCGCTCCAGATCTTGCAAAGCCCGGGTGCCAACGCGCTCGATACCGCGGCCGAGGTCCGGGCGACTATGAAGCGGCTCTCGGGCGAGTTTCCTGACGGGCTGGTGCATCGCATCGCTTATGATCCGACGATCTTTGTCGAGGCGTCGATCGAAAGCGTGATCGTCACGCTGATCGAGGCGACCCTGCTCGTGGTCCTCGTCGTGATCCTCTTTCTCCAGACGTGGCGTGCGTCGATCATCCCGCTCGTCGCTGTGCCCGTTTCGCTGGTCGGGACGTTGGCGGTCATGCATTTGTTCGGTTTTTCGCTGAATACCCTGTCGCTGTTCGGGCTGGTGCTCTCGATCGGTATCGTCGTCGATGACGCGATCGTCGTCGTCGAGAATGTCGAACGCCATATCGGTCTCGGAGAAGTTCCGCGCGAGGCCGCGCGCAAGGCGATGGCGGAGGTCACCGGCCCGATCATCGCGATCACCTCGGTCCTCGCCGCCGTCTTCATTCCTACTGCCTTTCTGGGCGGATTGCAGGGCGAATTTTATCGCCAGTTCGCGCTCACTGTCGCGATCTCGACCATCTTGTCGGCGGTCAATTCGCTGACCTTGTCGCCGGCGCTCGCCGCGGTGCTGCTCAAGGGCCACGACCTGCCGCGCGACCGCATCCAGCGTGCCATCGACAAGGGCTTCGGCTGGCTGTTCGGGCCCTTCAATCGGGCCTTCGATCGCGGCTCGCTGGCCTATGTCGGCGGCGTCCAGCGGGTCATCCGGCGCGGCGCAGTGGCGGGGCTGACCTATGCCGGGTTGCTCGGTCTGACCTGGTTCGCCTTTGACAAGCTGCCCGCCGGCTTCGTGCCCGCGCAGGACAAATATTATCTCGTCGGCATCGTCCAGCTGCCCAACGGGGCGTCGCTCGACCGCACGCAGGCGGTCGCCGAGCAGGTCTCGAAGATCGCGCTGGCCGAGCCCGGGGTAGAAAACGTCGTCGCTTTTCCGGGCCTGTCGATCAACGGCTTCGTCAACGTGCCCAACGCCGCTGTCATGTTCGTGATGCTCGACCCCTTTTCGGAGCGCACGTCGCCGGACATGGCGGCGGGGGCGATCGCAGGGCGGCTGCAGGGCAAATATGCGGCGGTCCCCGACGGCTTCGTCGGCGTGTTCCCGCCGCCGCCGGTTCCGGGCCTCGGTGCGACCGGCGGGTTCAAGATGCAGATCGAGGACCGCTCGGGCGCGGGTTATGAGGCACTCGCCGCGGCCAGCGCCAAGGTGATGGCGGCGGCCGCCAAGGAACCCGCGCTCGCCGGGCTGATGACCAGCTACAATGTCGCCTCGCCCGAACTTTCGGTCGATGTCGACCGGACCAAGGCGGCCGCCCAGGGGGTCGCCATGACCGATGTGTTCGAAACGATGCAGGTCTATCTCGGTTCGCTCTACGTCAACGACTTCAACCGGTTCGGGCGTACCTATCAGGTCTATGCCCAGGCCGAAGCCGACGCGCGGGCGCAGCCCGATGCGGTCGGGCGGCTTCAGGTCCGCAATGCCCAAGGCAATATGGTCCCGCTTGCCGCGCTGGTCACGACCGCCCCCGGCGCCGGTCTCGACCGTGTGATCCATTATAATGGCTTTCCGTCGGCCGATATCAGCGGCGGTCCCGCGCCGGGCTTCAGCTCGGGGCAGGCGGTGGCGGCGATGGAACGGATCGCGCGCGCCGAGTTGCCCGAGGGCATGACCTTCGAGTGGACCGACCTGACCTATCAGGAAAAGACCGCGGGCAACGCCGCACTCTACGTCTTCCCGATCGCGGTGCTTCTCGCCTTCCTGATCCTCGCAGCGCAATATAATAGCTGGACGCTGCCGCTCTCGGTCCTGCTCATCGTGCCCATGTGTCTCTTGAGCGCGCTCGTCGGGGTCTGGCTGACTGGCGGCGATATCAATATCTTCACGCAGATCGCCTTTGTGGTGCTCGTCGGGCTGGCCGCGAAAAATGCGATCCTGATCGTCGAGTTCGCCCGCGCGCGGGAACAGGAAGGGCTCGATCCGCCCGCTGCCGCGCTCGAGGCGTGCCGGTTGAGATTGCGCCCCATATTGATGACGTCGATCGCGTTCATCGCGGGAGCGGTTCCGCTGACGATCGCCGCGGGCGCGGGCGCCGAGATGCGGCAGGCGATGGGTGTCGCGGTGTTCGCCGGCATGCTCGGGGTGACGCTTTTCGGCCTCTTTCTGACCCCGCTCTTCTACGTCGTGATCCGCAACGCCGTTTTGCGGCGCGAAGCGCGGCGCCCGTCGGGCGCGGATCCCAAGCCGCAGGAATTGACCCAATGATATTGATCGCCAAGCTTTCACCCGCCATCCTTCTCGTGGGCCTCGCGGGGTGCGCCGCTGTCGGTCCCGACTATGTTCCACCGCGGATCGAGGCGCCCGGCGCTTATGCCGCGCAGCCGGCGGGCATCGGCGGGGCATCCGCCGAGGCCGCGTGGTGGCGCCAGTTCGGTGACCCGGCGCTGGACGCGCTGATCGCAGAGGCGCTTGCAGCCAATCTCGACGCGCGGCTAGCTGTCGCGCGGCTCGACGAAGCACGCGCGCTCGCCGGCGTGTCGCGCGCGGCACGGCTTCCCGGCGGCGGGGTCGCTGCCGGCTATCAGCGCCGCCGGGAAGCCGACGTCGAGCGTGCGGGCGGTCAGCCGCGCGAGGGCGATGCCCTGCGCGCCGGCGCGGAAGCGTCGTGGGAAATCGACCTGTTCGGCCGCGTCCGCCGCGGAGTCGAGGCCGCCGAAGCCGAGGTCGGCGGCGCCGAGGCGGCGCTGCGCTCGGTTCGCGCCGCGGTCACCGCCGATGTCGCCAGCCACTATTTCGAACTGCGCGGAAGCGAGGCCGCGTTTGCGATCGCGCACCGCCAGATCGAAACCCAGCGGCGTTCGCTCGACATCACGCGCAAGCTGGAACGCGCTGGCGCGGGCGCGCACTTTGACGTCGTTCGCGCAGAGGCCGCGCTGTCCGCGGTCGAAGCGACGCTGCCCGGGATCGAGCAGCGCATCGGCACCGCGCGTCACGCCCTTGCCGTGCTGCTCGGCCAGACGCCGCAGAGCTTCGCCGGTCCCGCCACGGCAACAACCAGTCTGCCGCACATCGCACAGATCGATGTCGGCGCTCCCGCCGACCTGTTGCGGCGGCGGCCCGATATCGCCGCCGCCGAACGCGCACTCGCCGCCGCCACCGCGCGGCGCGGTGTCGCCGAAGCCGACTTGTTTCCGACGGTGCGGCTGTCCGGCTTCATTGGGCTCCTCGCCGGCGGGTTTGAATCGTTGTTCACTGGCGGTGCGCTCGGCTTTGCGGGCGGCCCTAGCCTCGATTGGGGGGTGTTCAACATGTCGCGTTTACGCGCACAGGTCCGCGTCGCCGATGCTCGCACAGATGCGGCGCTGATCGATTACCACCGGACCGTTCTGATCGCCCTTCGCGATGTCGAGGACGCGCTGACGGCCTACGGCGCAATCCGGACCGGTCTTGCGATACGCGACCAGCAGGTCGGCGCCAGCCGCGAGGCAGCGCGGATGGCTTCGGTGCGATTTCGCGAGGGCGAGGGACAATATCTAGACATTCTCGATGCCGAACGCAGCCTGTACCAAGCCGAAGCGACGTTGGCCACGGCGCGAACAGACCATCTCCTGTCTGTGGTTGAAATCCACCGCGCTCTCGGCGGCGGCTGGGAGATTTGTGAAGGGGCGGGTGGTCCAAATTGTACCAGATGGCGTAAACCCGGCTTTTAAGTGCTATATGCGAATGCGGCTGGTTTGCGCCTTATCCTAACCCTTCGGACCGCGATTGGTTCGCGCCCGAAAGATGTCATTTGCGCGGTGAAGAGGCAGCAGCCGCTTCTTCCGCGCGCTCTCGTTCTGACTCCGGTTCGCGTAGTTCGACCTCCTCGGGTGCAGCCGGATTAACCGCTTCGATTGCCGTTCGGATTCTGTAGCAGTCGCCCGTTAGCCAAAGGGAAATCGGGACCATCGGCAAGTCTTCTCCGAGGTCGTTGGCTTCATAACGACGCGTCTCGATATGCGCCATTCCGACCCGCATCGAGGCGCGATCACCCTTCGCCCGCTTTTCGACTAGCGCCAATAGGCAACCTATGGATAGGCTTTTGCTAGAAAGCGGTGATATGATGAACCGCGCGCCGCCGAAGAATTTGAGGCTCTCTTCGTAGCGACCCATCGCTTCGAGAAGGCTCCTGTAGAGCTGGAAGGGATTCCACTCGGTCGCGAAGATTATGTCGCGCGGTGTAACGGCCATTCGGTCGAAAACCAGCTCTCCCATCTCGCGTATGATATTATCGCCCCGCCTCGGATCGACAGACTGCAGCGGGAGTACCGGGCAGACATCGTCCGGCGCGATCCGGGAATGTATGCGTTCGAGTTGTTCGCTGACGTCTTCCGCGAGTATTGGGAACCATATCTTGGGCCAGTCGTGTGATGCCTCTTCCTCTAGGCGGATGCCGAGGCTCGCAAGCGGAGCGAGATCGACATCGACTTCGCGCTTGGAAATGCCGCGATCTATAACCGCGCTCTCGCCGTAAACGACATGCAGATTTACCGACGATGCCAACGGCGCCTGGTCGTTCGGTCGAACGAAGGCGCCGAGCAACTGGTTCAGCAGCGTAAGATAGACGAGCCGCGGCAGGGTGCTGATATCGAGAACGATATCGGAGAAACCGGCATCGTTGCGCGCGACGTCGGCAAAGAGGTGGGCGGTAGCCCGGGAAATATCTCTAATTCCGTCGGTATCGGTTGGCGTCAGATCTCGGATTTCGATCCGGTCTTCGGCAAACAGTTGCCGTAGCCCCGCTTCATTCGTGTCGCGCATGCGGACCGCTTCGCCATCGGTGTCGAAGCAGTTGGACATTTCGATTGCGATGCAGTGCCGATCGATGTCAGGACGCTGCGCTATAATCCGGTTGAGGGACACAAGCGCCCTGGGGTCGAAGCCTCGACCGACAATGAACAAAATCTTCCGGTCTTCCTGAAGATGCCCATGCCAGAACTCGTCGAAAGCGGTCTGCCGAAACAGATTATATTCGCCCCACCACATCGATTTCCTCCTGCCTTCACAAGATTGTTGAAGGCGTTCCCTGATGCCATGCCTTGAGTCGCGCGATCGACGTCGGTCTCCACCCTCCTGTGTGGTAGACCAGGTCGAAATGAACGCAGAGCATTCTGTTCAAATAGAGAACTGTCCAGAGCTTATTGTCCTGTTTGAGTTCTCGAACCTCGAACAAGTTATACGCGATACAGGCGCTCAGTATCTTCGCCGTTTCGCAGAACGGATGCTTGTCGTTCTCTGATGCCTTGACGAGTGCGTCCCGGTCGACGATCGCCAATCCGATACCGGTGACGCCGGGCGCATAAGGGGCATTGGGCGCGAATGTCTGCTCGTGAGAAAGTTTGCCGATTGCGGCGATCAGCCTCTGCGCTTTCGCTCCCAACGGAAACGCTCGGGAAATTTCCCTGAATCGCTTCTCGGCCAGCCGGCGTAATGCTCGATCCTGCTCGCCCGGACTGACGGAGACGGGCCCATCGGTGCGTGACACTCGCGCTGCATGCAGATGCTCGTAAAGAACCGCGCATATCTGCAGAAATTCTTCTACATTATAGGAGCTTAATCGGACGACTCTGTCGATGCCGAAGAAATACGGCAATTTGAACTCGGAGCTTACGAACTTTAGCGCCGCCGAGGGCAGCTTGCTGGATTCGCGGTTTTCCCGTTCTTCGATCGGCAAGGGCTCCAGGTCGAGGACAGCTTGTATCCTGTTTCTGTCGCGCTCGATCAGAATGTTCGTCTTCGACCACTCGATGGCCAATGCCAGAAGGTCCGCCTTGGGGAAGCCCTCTGCAGCTTGAATCCAGGAAGAGTAGCGATCCGTGTCAGTTGCGCGGGCTACTGCTCGCGCGCGCAAGGTGTCCACGGCAGTCGCGAGCTGGGATCGAAATTGCAGGGGATCGAGTGATGACCCGAGGTGGTCGCCAAAACTCTCGGGGTCGTCCCGCATCTGTCGCATCCGGCGATCTGCGATGCCTGTAACGAACGTGAGAAATCGCTTGTCAGACAGCTTCTGCCAGCCCCTCTCGATCTCAACGACTTCGAAATCCCGCCGCTGAATCGCGTCACTGAAAATTTCCGACGATTCAAGCACGGCGGTGCGTTCCGCGAGCCATACAGGCGCTGCAGCACGATGATCCAGCAACTCCTTGTACAACGTCGCACGTTGGCCCGGCCGTAGTCGTTGCACGTCGTCGAACATGACAATCGGCCTGACTTCGCTCAGCACATCATCGACGAGGAACCGGGCTTGCGAAAGCCAGGTGACTGCATCGAAGACAAGGTGAACAGGCGTTTCCTCTCGCTCGGCCCCAAGTTGGTCAAGGTATCCTAGCAGCCGACTCTCGACGCTCTCCGCCCAATTGCGTAAGCTCTCCGCGTCGGCGGATCTTGGAACCGGGCCTTCGTCGAGTAGTCCACGTTCATAATCGATCCGCAGACGACCGAGATCGCGCGGATACTCGACGCCGTGCAGCATGCAGATCGCGCGCAGAGCGCGAAGAATGATCCGGGCGTTCACGAGGGCGCGAAACATCCCGCGCGCGGCTGGATCCTGTTCGGGAGCCTGCAGCTCCGAGTACCCGTTGGTGCAGGGGATGAGAATGCCCATCGCGCGGATGTTGTCCCCATCCACGGCATTCACGGCTTGAAGCTGCCGGAATATCTCCACGTAGGGTTCGCGCGTGTGGTTACGGAAAACCTGCAGCATCGGCCCCGGAGTGAAGATACGGAGAAGTGAGGTTTTGCCGCCGCCGGGCGAAGACCTGAGGACCATCGCGCTGGTCGCGAAGATGTCGCGCGGGAGTATCTCGAGGACCTCGGGAGCGAAATCCCGCGCAAACAGTTCGTCGGGCGACGACAGTTCCGACGTGCGGACGGCGAAAGCGTTGCGAACCATCAGTTGTTGCCCTTGTGACGGACAATCCGCGGGAACAGGCCGCGCGCACCGACCGCCTGATCTCCCCACAGGAGATAAAGGCTATTATTCGGGGTGTTGTGGCCCAGTACCAAGGGCAGGCCGCATCCTGCGAATCCCCGCTTCACTGTATCCGTCCTGCCCTTCTGTTCATGTGTGTCCATCGGGGTGTTTCGATAGTATCGATCCTGATCCGCCAGAGCCAGGAACGGTCGATCGCCCTCGTTCGCGTCTTCGAGCTTCGTCGATTGCGGCAATTCGTAGACGATGATGACTTCAGGGACTGGTTTGCCAATGCTTTCGCAATAGGCCGCGAGTTGGGTTCGAATGTGATGCGACGCTTCCGGGGTGGCGACGTAAATCACTACCGTCATCTGATATCCGTCCGGCGAAAATAGTTTGGCCGCGTCTCCCCCAAACTGTGTCAGTGCCTTCTTGATCTTGCCTTTCCAGCTTCCATCGGGCTCCTGCCGGATATAGCTGATCCCGCTCGCGGTGAAGTCGTCGATTAGGAATACACGCTCGAAATAGGACTCGGGGTAGATCTTGCGCAAATCCTCGATAAGGCCGGTCGTTTTCGCCTCGCTTGGCTCATAGGCCTGCCAAACCTGCTCATTGTCGAGATTTGCAGACCGGCGAAAGACGTCCATACGGGCACCGTCGCTCAGGCCGAAGAACAGGCTGGATCTGAGGGAGCGGCGAAATGCTGTACTTTCGGTAACGGCACCTAAGCTGTGTGCTGGCAAGCCGAGCGTTTCCGCAGCCGCGCGGATCAGCATCGGCTTGATATGGTCGGCGAACGCGGCTTCTACGAGATGCCGCATCTCTCCTTCGGATATGTAAACTAGCCGATTTTTGACAAAGTCGAATGCGGCCTCTCGTTCGTCAGGCTGGAATTGCTCCAGCCACAGGCCTAGCGTCTCGACGAATTTCCTGCCAGGCCCGAACTGCTGGTACTCGTCATACTTGAAACCTGCCATGCGATCGAGAAGCGGCAATTCCTCTGCGAGGCGCGCTTGGTCCCAATCCATCACCCGTTTCAGGAGGCTTTCGGCGAGCAACTTCCTCATGCGTCTTCAGTCAATTCTCGCCTGGATAGAATATTTCGGAGCAAGCAGCCGGATGGCAGCCTATTCCCCCCGGATCCTATTTAGACGTCCTGAGGTCGCGGACAAGCGTCAACAGTTTGGTAATTCGTTCCGCATCGGTCGAAGTGCCATCCCAGAGTGCCCTTGCAGCCTTCAAAAGTGGCGCCGGCAGCTGTGCCTCGATCGGTTTCTTCGGGGTCAGCTCGGGGTTTTCTACATAATGCATTAATTGCCGGAGGGTCGGCGTCCATTTCGGCGACGGGTCGTGAAGGGTCCTGTGGACAGCCGATTGAGATGCGCCGGCTTTGCGTGCAAGTCGAGCCTCACTCCATCCATTCGCGGCTATAAGCGACCTGATTGAAGCAACCGCCTCCGTCGCGCCCTCCGTCGGTGACGCTGGACGCCCGCGAGGCGATTTCGAAGTTGACCCGGCCTTCATTTCTGCATAATGTTTTTAATGAAGTTATTACAAAATTGGCAAGAGACAAAATGGGCGCAAGCGAAATCCGATTTTATCGAGCTAATGAGAAGCCTTATGGGGCCTTCAGTAATTTGTTCCGGCGGCCTGTATTCTTCGAAGACACCATCTTCCCGACGTCGGAGCATGCGTACCAAGCCGGAAAGGCTAGAAAGCCCGAAGTCCGCGCGTGGCTCTTGGCTGCGCCTTCGCCGGCTCTCGTGGCGATGGCGGCTCATGGGCTTTACACGTGGGATATCGTGCCTGACTGGGCGGCAACGAAGTTCGATCGTATGCGCCACATCGTTGCCGCGAAATTCTCGCAGCACGCAGACCTCGCTGACCTCCTGCTGTCGACGGGTGAGAGCCGGCTGGTGGAATCCGCCACTGTCGACAACGCCGTAAACCGCACTTGGGGCGAGGTGAACGGCCGCGGGCAAAATATGCTAGGGATCATGCTGATGGAGGTTCGTGACGCTTTGCGAAGTGGCGAGCTTGAGGTCCGATCAGCACCCGAGCTGTCCGACCCTGCAGACATGAAGCTATTTGCTCAGGGGTGAGGGCTTTTCTTCTGCTCCTGTTTCGGCAAGAGCGAGCTGATGAACCATTTCCGCGACCGCGTTGATTCTCTCCCACTGACCATCAAGCTTGCACTTTCTGCCGATGTTAAAGCAATTTCAGAGGCGCTGCAGGCCTCGGGCGATCTGTCCGTATTGACTATTGGGTCCGGTGGCTCATTGGTCACCGCGGGATTGCTGGCTCGGACCATCGAGGGCCTCCACGGTAACGTCGCTCGGTCTTTGACGCCGCTGGAATTTATTGCTGCGCCAACGCTTGGCAACGGAAAGCATGTCTGGCTTATAAGTGCCGAAGGGACGAATCCCGATATCTTGGCGGCTTTAGATGCCGCAGTGAAATCAGAGGCATCCAGCATCACGGTACTCTGCAACCGGGAGGCGTCCATGCTCGTGGAGGCCGCGCGTGATTATGGCTCGACGGTTCTGCTGTATGAGACCGACAGCCAAAAGGACGGCTTTCTGGCAACGCACACCTTGTTGTTGTCTGCTACTTTAATCTGCAGAGCTGCTGGGCAGATCGCTGGATCACCTGTGCCGCCACGTTGGGTTGACCCCGTCTTGCGGCTTGGCCGAAGCGCGGCAACGGACGTGTTGTCCCGATCGACAGTGATAATCGCTTTCGATCCGCTTCTCGTTGACGCTGCAAGGCTGATCGAGACGAATTTTTGGGAAGCGGCGTTGATCAATGTCGAGGCAGTCGACTTTCGAAACTTTGCTCATGGTCGTCATCTTTGGGCAGCAAAACGAGGTGGTGAACTGGGTCTGATTGCGCTGCTAACAGACCAGACGAGGGTTCTCTGGGCTGATATAGCAGGTGAGCTACCGGCTGAGGTAGCAAAGGCAGAACTCGACTTTGGCGCGCCGCGCGAGTTTCTTCCCATCGACGGACTGATGTCTGCAATGGAGTTGACGGGTCAGGCCGGCGAAATTTTGGGCGTCGACCCTGGGCGCCCGGGTGTCCCAGATTTCGGACGCAGAATCTATCACGTCCCATCGCTACTCCTGCAAAGCCAAGGGGTCCGTGGCATGTCGCCGTCGTTGCGGAAGGCTGCAGCTCGTCGCAGGCTAGTTGGAATTTCGGGGTTGGCGGAGGAGTGGGCTGACGCCGAACAGGCCTTTCGCGAGCGAGGGTCTTCCATGCGGTTCCATGGCCTCGTTCTCGACTATGACGGAACCGTTGTCCGGTCGAGCGAGCGCCGACAACCGCCTCGCGATGCCGTTCTTGCAGGGCTGATCCGCTTTCTGGACGAGGGAGGGCGGCTTGCCTTTGCAACAGGTCGAGGGGACTCGGTGGGAGCCATGCTGCGAAAGGTTTTGCCGGAGCGACACTGGCCAGAGATTCTGGTCGGCTATTACAATGGCGGCCTATGCATTCGGCTCGACGAGGCCGTCGACAAATCCAGCATCGACGAGGATGTAGGTCTTTCCCGACTTGCCGAGGTGATCGAGCAGTGCGCGCCATCATGTGGGATATCGGTTCGACGCCAACGCGTACAGCTTTGCTTGACCGCAGTCGACGGTCGGCCGCTTGGGCCGGTCCGCGATTTTGTCCTGAAGATACTTGAAGAGAATGGTTTGCGTCTCCGGACCTACGTGTCGGGCCATTCCATCGACGTCCTTGCTCCTGGGGTCGATAAGGAAAATGTTGCGCGGAGATTGGCCGATGCGGTCAATACAGCCGATGCTAAATTTCTCAGGATCGGCGATTCCGGCGGCTATCCAGGAAATGATTTCGCTTTGCTCAAGGAGGACATCGGCCTCAGCGTCGACCGGGTAAGTGACGATCCAAATGGGTGCTGGAATCTCCTTCCACCGGGGGTCAAGGGCCCCGACGGGCTGGTCGCGTATTTGGACCGGATTAACTCAGAGGACGGTAGCTTTGCGATCGACCTTATGACATTGTGAGAGATATTCACTTGTTCCCTCTTTGTTCTCTTGCTAGTTGTTTGGCACCTACCGCAAAGGAGACTCCGCGGTCGTGACCGATCCAGACATTCTTGCAACAGGGTTCGTTGCGCTCGACGTGATCTGGCGCCCCGGCAGAAAGGGCGCATCGCTCGCCGCTGGGGGTTCATGCGGTAACGTTGCAGCGACCCTCGCAAGCTTTGGGAACGACGTGGCTTTGGTCGCCAAGCTCGGAGCGGATGCTGAAGCCGCTGCGGTAATCGATGACCTCGTTCGCGCCGGAGTTCGGCCCCATCTCCTCAGGCGTGACAGCCGGACGGAGACGCCGGTCGTAATCCACGAGATACTTGAAGGGCCGCGAGATCACCGTTTCTTGTTGAATGACCCTGAAACAGGAGCACGGCTGCCGCGTTACAGCCCGCCTGATCCCTTAGACATTCACGCAGCCAAGCTGCTCGCTCCAAAGGTTTTTTACTTCGACCGTCTGTCTCCGGGGATTATCGACCTTGCCAGACAGTTGAAGGAAAACGGCGCGATCACTTTCTTCGAGCCGTCGGATATTTCGGGCGACATCTCGATGACTGACGTAGAGCCGTTCGTCGATATCCTGAAAATCTCTGCCCAACGAGCGCACGAGTTCGGGGGTCGGCTTCGCTATTCGAGCCCAATTCAGATTTTGACGGATGGCCGTCGAGGATTGGATGTCCGGCTTGGCGGAGCGGAAGATTCAGAGTTCCACCACCTTCCTGCAGTGCTGATTGAAGGGGTGGTCGACTCCGCCGGTGCCGGGGACGCCGTATCGAGCGCTCTGATTGCAGCAATCCTGGATGATTGGACAGGCGAAATTCCAACTCCGGATCTAGCATTGTACGGGTTGCGGCGAGGCCAGGTCCTTGCTGCGTTGAATTGTCGCTTCGCTGGTGCCAGGGGCGCTTTGCAGTCGCTCGGTGTGGAAGTGGTTACGACTGTTCTAGACGAGGCCATGCGGGCGAATGCGCCCTCTTATCAGCATGAGCTTTTTTGTCGCGAACCGTCTGACATTCTTGGACCTAACGCGCATCTGACTAAGCTTTCCGAGCGTTATAGCGCTCAGTAGACTGGAATTTGGCAAGTTCTTTAGACGCGGAGCAAAGCTTTGCAGGTGTCTTCTTTCCAATTTTTCGTCCCAAAGCCGACCGACAGAAATCGGCCAAATGTCGTTAATGCGCGGTCGCGTTCACCCGGTTCGGTTCGCTCTGCTTTGCCCTGTAAAGTCGTCGATCCGTTTCTTCGAAAACACCGTCCGTTACCGCGTGAGCACCCTTGCGCCGGCCGTCCCGGCAAAGATGACGGACACCGGTCGAGCTGGACGAAACGAATGAGATGCTCCAACCTCGTTACCGGTTTACCGCTGCAAGGCTAAAAAATGGGCACGGAATCGGAGCACTGGAACGGCGTCTATCGCAGCAAGGTGCCTGAGGACGTCAGCTGGCACCAATCCGAGCCCGCGATGTCGCTTGTCGCGCTCGATCGCATGGGCCTAGGTGCGGACGCCTCGATCGTCGATGTCGGCGGCGGGGCATCGCGGCTCCCCGCTGCGTTGCTGGCGCGCGGATTTCGCGACATTACCATTCTCGATATTGCGGCGTCCGCGCTGGATGCTGCTCGCGAGCGATTGGGTGAGGCGCGGGACGAAGTCGATTGGCAAGTCGCCGATGTGACGGCATGGAACCCTGCGCGCACGTTCGACATCTGGCATGACCGCGCCGTGTTTCATTTTCTTACCGAGCAGTGGCAGCGCGACGCCTATCGCAAGACATTGCTACAGGCGCTCAAGCCCCGTGGTACGCTCATCATCGCCACATTTGCGCTTGATGGCCCGGAGCGGTGCAGCGGACTTCCCGTCCGGCGCTACGATCCCGAGATGCTTGCCGCTGAATTCGGCCCCCCGTTCGAAATCGCCGGCGACTGGCAGGAAGATCATGTCACTCCTTGGGGAAGTGTGCAGCATTTTTGCTGGTGCGCCTTCCGGCGGACGGAAGCCGCCTGAGCGCACAAGTCGCCGTCGGCCTTACTCGGTCACATCATCGAACCATCGGCATTCAGCCGATCATCGGAGCCTTACGTTCCAGCCTTTATTGGCGACCCGGCCAGTTCGGGTGCAACTCATCGACAACAAAGCCATGCGTCGCGGCACCTTTGGCGTGCCCTTCGACAAGATGCGGGTGCCCGTCCGGGAGGTCGTCGTGGCTGTGCGCGATCACATCGGGATCCTCACGCGGCCAGATGCGGACCGCAACCAGCGTGCCGATAAAGGCGAGCGCAGCACTCGCTCCGAGCGCCATCTCCATGCCGGCGCGAGCGCCGACCTGTCCGGCGAGCGGATAGGCGATGAGCCAGCAGACATGGCTCAGCGCGAACTGGGCCGCGAACAGCGCGGGACGATCGTCGGCGCCCGAGGAGCGGCGCAGCAACCGCCCGCCCGGTGTGATGCTCGCCGCATAGCTCAGGCCGAGCGCGAACCAGCCGCCGAGGATGATGGGCCAATGACTGGTCTCGTCGGTGAACCGCCAAGCGATGGCGAGGGCCGCGAGCACCATGGTCATGGAGAGTGCCGCCGCAATCATGATGCTGCGGTCAGCGATGCGGTCGAGCAGGCGGGGAAGGAGGAGCGCCGCGATCATCGAGCCCCCGCCGAAAGCGGCGAGGGTGATCGCGACCTCGCTTTGCCCGAGGCCGAGCGCGCCGCGCACCAGCACCGGCGTGTTGACGATGACCATTGCGCTTGCGGCGGCGGCCGCGAGGGTGACGGCAAGAAGGCCGCGCAGGCGCGGCGTCTTCAGATATTGGCGGATGCCGCGCGTCGTCTTGTCGTAGATGCCGCGGGTCTCCGCCTTGGCTCCGGTTCGCGGCAAGGTTACCGACAGCACGAGCAGCGCCGAGGCCGCGAAACCGGCCGCGGTGCCCGAGAAGAGCCAGTGGAAGTTCATGATTCCGAGGAGCGCCGCGGCAAGCACCGGGCTCGCGAGGCTCTCCATGTCATAAGCGAGGCGTGAGAGCGACAGCGCCTTGGTATAATCCTTCTCCTCGGGGAGCACGTCGGGGATCGTCGCCTGGAAGGTCGGCGTGAACCCGGCCGACGCCGACTGAAGGATGAAAATCAGCACGTAAATCTGCCAGACCTGGTCGACAAAGGGCAGGGCGAGGGCGATCAGCCCGCGCGCGACGTCCATCGAGATCAGGAAAGCCTTGCGCGGCAGCCGGTTCGCATAGGCGCCGACGACGGGCGCGACGCCGATGTAGGCCACCATCTTGATCGCCATCGCCGTGCCGAGCACCGCGCCGGCCTTCGCACCTGCGATCTCGTAGGCGAGCAGTCCGAGCGCAACGGTCGCGAGTCCGGTCCCGACGAGCGCGATGATCTGCGCGAGGAAGAGGTGGCGATAGGTGCGGTTCGCAAGCACGTCGAGCATAGGATAGACCCTCGTTGGAACCTCCGGCCGCGCGTGCCGACCGGAGGTCCGGTGCCGCGTCAGGCGACGCGACGGATGTCTGTATAGGCGCCTTCGGTGCGCAGCGTAATCGTCACGGGCGCGCCCGAGCGGTTGCGCCAGAACCAGCCGTGCTTGCCGTCGAAGGCGGCGACAAGTTCGCCCTTTTCTCCGGTCGATTGCTTGCCCTTGCCATAGCTATGATAGTCGACGCCCGGCGCGTCGGCGTGGGTGTCGAAATTGACATGACCGCCCTCGACCGACCAGTCGAAGGCGATCTTCGCGTCCTTCGCCATCACGGCCTTGACCTCGGCGCCCTGGCCGGGCGCGAGCGTGAGCTTTGTGACGTCGGATCGCTGGACGGCGCCCGTCGTCGGCGGCGACGCTTTTTTCCCGGACCCTTCGGCGATGGCGATAACGGGGGCGGCGGCTGCGTTCGCGGCGCCGCGCGCGGCCTCTTCGGCGAGCTGCGTCTTGACTTCGCCCATCTGGGTAAGACCGAGCTGGCGGCCGACTCCGGTCGGGTCGATTGCATATTCGCTGGGGAGAACGACGGCGATGAGGATCGCGCCGGCAGCGACGATGGCAAGAGCGGTGGCGCGAAGAAGCTGGCCGGTGGTCGGCAGATCTTCGAGGCGGGGTTTCTGGCTGTTGAACATGATGGATTTCCTTTGAATCAGCTGATGGCGTAGCCGGCAAGCTGGTAGCCCACGAGCACGAAGCCCGCGGTCATCAGCAGCACATTGACGGCGAAGGCGTGGCGCATGAAGCTGGGGGTGCGGCGCCAGAAGCCCATGAGAATAAGGATGGTCCCGAGCGCGAGCAGCTGCCCGATCTCGACTCCGATATTGAAGGCGAGGAGGTTGGGGATCAGTCCTTCATTGGCGATCTCGAACTCGATGATCTTGGTGGCGAGGCCGAAGCCGTGGAAAAAGCCGAAGATCAACGTCGCGGCCTTGGTGTTCGGCTGGAAGCCGAACCAGCGCTGATAGGCGCCGAGATTGTCGAGCGCCTTATAGACGACCGACAGGCCGATGATCGCGTCGATGACATAGGCGTTGGCGCTGGTCCCGGTGAGCACGCCGAACAGCATCGTCGTCGAGTGGCCGATCGCGAACAGCGTCACGTAGAGGCCGATGTCCTTCATCCGGTAGAGGAAGAAGATGACGCCGAACAGGAAGAGCAGATGGTCGTAGCCGGAGACCATATGCTTGGCACCGAGATAGACGAAGGGCCAGAAGAGGATGCCGCTGCTTTCCTGGATATAGCCCTTGTCGCCCTCGGCGACATTGTGGGCCCAAGCGTCGGCGCCGGCGGCGAGGATAAGAAGGATCAGGCTCAGCGCAAGCAGGAGCCTCCGAGTGGTCGTCCCTGGCGGGGCGAACTGTGCTGCGAACATGCGAATATTCTCCGTGAATGGGAAGATCCCGCGCGCGCGAAGCGCGCGGGGTATCAAGGTCAGGCAGGTAGCGGTTCGGACGTGGATGCGGGCGAAGCCGCATCCCCCTTCGGCTTACGCCCATGAACCATGCGGTAGAGCGCCGGCAGCACGAGCAGGGTGAGGATCGTCGAGGAGACGATCCCGCCGATCACCACCGTCGCCAGCGGTCGCTGCACTTCGGCGCCCGCCCCGACATTGAACGCCATCGGCACGAAGCCGAGGCTCGCCACCAGCGCGGTCATCAGCACGGGGCGGAGGCGGGTGAGCGCGCCTTCGCGGATTGCGTCTTCGAGATTCGCCCCGCTTTCGCGAAGCTGGCGGATGAAGCTCAGCATCACGACGCCGTTGAGCACCGCGACGCCCGAGAGCGCGATGAAACCGACGCCCGCCGAGATCGACAACGGCATCCCGCGAATGAGGAGCGCGGCGACGCCTCCGGTGAGTGCCAGCGGCACACCCGAAAAGACGATCGCCGCGTCCTTGCCCGAGCGGAAAAGCGCGTACAGCAGTCCGACGATCAGGAGCAACGCCGCAGGCACCACGATCTGGAGGCGCTTCGCCGCCGAGATCAGCTGCTCGAAGGTGCCGCCATAGCTGATCCAGTAGCCGGGCGGCACTTCGACCTCGCCATCGACCTTGGCGCGCAGTTCCTCGATGAAGGAGCCAAGATCGCGGCCGCGCACATTGGCTGTGACCACGACCCGGCGCTTGCCATCCTCGCGGCTGATCTGGTTGGGACCGATCACGACCTCGACCTTCGCGACATCGGCGAGCGGCACGAAACCGCGCAGCCCCGCCTCGGGCGCCCCGCCCAGCGTCACGTCGGGCGAGAAGCTGTTGGCGGGGAGCGGAATGCGCAGACGGCCGATCTCGTCGACCCGCTCGCGAACGCTCTCGGGCAGCCGGACGATGATCGGGAAACGCCGGTCACCTTCGAATATCTGCCCGGCCTCGACACCGCCGATCGATACCGCAACGGTGTCCTGAATGTCGCCGACATTCAGACCAAACCGGGCGAGCGCCGCTCGATCGGGCGTGATCTGCAGCACCGGCAGCCCGGTTACCTGCTCGACGCTGACATCCGCCGCTCCGTCGATCCCTGCGACGACGCCCTCGACCTGCCGCCCGACTTCGAGCAGTGTATCGAGATCGTCGCCGAATATTTTGATCGCAACGTCGGCGCGAACTCCCGAGAGGAGCTCGTTGAACCGCATCTGGATCGGCTGGGTGAACTCGTAATTGTTGCCGGGTATCTTCGCGACCGCCGCCTGCATTTCGCGGACGAGCTCGGTCTTCGGCTTTCTCGGATCGGGCCAGTCCTTGCGATCCTTCAGGATAATGAAGGTATCGGCGACCGAGGGCGGCATCGGATCGGTCGCGACTTCCGCCGTGCCGATCTTTGCGACCACCCGGTCGACTTCCGGGAACTGCTTGATCCGCGCTTCGAGCGCAGTTTGCATCCCGACGGCCTGCGACAGGCTGGTGCCGGGGATGCGGAGGGCGTGCAGCGCGATATCGCCCTCGTCGAGGTTCGGCACGAACTCGGACCCCATGCGGCTCGCCGCAAAACCCGAGATAAGCACAAGGCCTACTGCTGCTGCGACGAAGGCGAAGCGAAGTTTCATCGCCTTGTCGAGTGCGGGAGCATAGGCGCGTCGCGCCCAGCCCATCAGCCGGCTTTCCTTCTCCTCGACCTTGCCCGTAACGAACAGCGCGATCGCCGCCGGCACGAACGTAAGCGAGAGGATGAGGGCAGCAGTCAGCGCCATCACGACGGTGATCGCCATCGGATGGAACATCTTCCCCTCGACGCCGGTCAGGGCGAAGATCGGAACATAGACGAGCGCGATGATCAGCACGCCGAACAGCGACGGGCGGATCACCTCCGACGTCGCCGAGGCGGCGAGCGTGAATCGCTCGCCCCGGTCGAGCAACCGGCCGAGCCTATGCTGTGCTTCGCCGAAGCGGCGCAGACAATTTTCGACGATGATCACCGCACCATCGACGATCAGGCCGAAATCAAGTGCACCGAGGCTCATCAGATTCCCCGACACGCCGCCGCGCACCATGCCGGTGATCGTCATCAGCATGGTGATCGGAATGACCGCGGCTGTGATCAGCGCCGCGCGAACATTGCCGAGCAGCAGGAACAGCACGACGATAACGAGCAGGGCACCTTCGAGAAGATTTTTCTCGACGGTCCAGATCGCCCGCTCGACGAGGTCGGTGCGGTCGTAGATCGGCACGGCCTTCACGCCCGCGGGGAGCGCCTTTGCCGCTACCTCCAGCCGCTCCGCCGCAGCGCGTGCGACGACACGGCTATTCTCGCCGGCCAGCATCATCACGGTTGCCAGGACGACCTCACGGCCGTTCTCGGTCGCAGCGCCGGTCCGCAGCTCTTCACCGAGACCGATGTCGGCGACATCGGCAACTCGGACCGGAATTCCGTTGCGATTGCTGACGATAATCGACTTCAGATCGTCGATCCCCGCCGCCTGCCCCGGGGTGCGGACCAGATATTGCTCGCCATAGCGCTCGACATAGCCCGCGCCGCGATTGTCGTTGTTGCGCTCCAGAGCACGAACCACATCGTCGAGTGCCAGGCCATAGGCCGAGAGCCGCGCCGGGATCGGGGTCACATGATATTGGCGTTCATAGCCGCCGATACTGTTGACCTCGGTCACCCCCGGCGTGTTGCGCAGCTGCGGCCGGATGACCCAGTCCTGCAAGGTGCGCAGATCTTCGGCCGTATAAGGGCTGCCATCTGGTTTCTTCGCGCCCGGTTCGGCCTCCAATGTGTACATGAAGATCTCGCCGAGCCCGGTCGCGATCGGCCCCATTTCGGGCGAAATGCCCGGTGGAAGCTGCTCGCGCGCGGTCTGGAGTCGTTCGTTGATGAGCTGACGTGCGAAGTAGATGCTCGTACCATCCTCGAACACGACCGTGACCTGACTGAGGCCGTAGCGCGAGATCGAGCGCGTATATTTGAGTCCGGGCAGGCCGGCGATTGCCGTCTCGACCGGGAAGGTCACGCGCTGCTCGGCTTCGAGCGGCGAGAAGCCCGGTGCCGACGTGTTGATCTGGACCTGGACGTTGGTGATGTCCGGCGTGGCGTCGATCGGCAGCCGCTGGAAGCTCCAGACGCCGATCGCGCACAGGAGGAGTACGACCGAGAGGACGGCCCAGCGGAACCGGATCGCACCGGCGATCATCCGCTCGAGCAAGGGAAGCTGGCCCGGCGGGTTGGTACTATCAGTGGTCATGGCTGGCCCCCGATTTCTCGATGTCGGCGCGGATCAGAAAGGCGCCGTCGGTAACATAGACCTCGCCGGGCGCGAGCCCGCCGAGCACTTCGGTCCATTCGGGCGTGCGGCGCCCTATTTCGAGCATCCGCACCTCATAGGTGTTGCCGACCTTGGCGAAGACCACCTCGAAATCGCGGAAGCGCTGGATCGCCTTTGTCCGCACTGCGATCGGCGCATTCGTCTGCGCGACCGCAAAGCTGCCCTCGACCCCCATGCCCGGCCGGAACTCGCGCGACGCTGCCGGAGGCAGATGGACATGCGCCATCATCGTCTGGCTCGCGACATCGGCGGTCGGAAGCACCGCCTCGACTTCGCCGGCGAACTGCCCTTCGCCCGAAAGGCTCTTGAGCGTCACCGGCTGGCCGACGCCGATGCGCTCGGCATCGCGCGGATATACGAAGAATTCGGCATGGAGCCGCGTCGGGTCGGCAATGACGAAAAGCGCGCGATCGCCAGTGGTGTCGCCGACATTGACATTCTTCTCGACGATCGTGCCGCTGATCGGCGCGGTGACCGTATAGACCTGAAGCGAATGGCTCGATTCCACCCGGGCCAGCACTTGGCCGCGTCGGACTTGCTGTCCGAGCTTGCCGCTGAGCGAGACGATCAGTCCGGGCAGACGGGCACGAACATCGGCCTTGCCCTCGGGCGTGATCTCGATCCGCCCGCCCATGTCGATCAGATCGCTCACCGTCGCGGGGCCCGCCGCCTCGGTCTTGATCCCGCCGGCTTTTGCGGCCGCGGCATCGATCACCGTGCGGCCTTCATAGGACTGGTAGGACCATTTATGGTTTCGCCCACCTTCCGCCGCAGCGACGCGGACATCGAAGCTGTGCGGCTCGGTGACAACGCCGCTGCCGCGCAGGAAATCCTCCTGCGGGGTAAAGGCGAACGTGTCGATCTTGCCCCCCAGGCGGACGAGCTGCATCGACAGCTGGACCTCGCCCGGTTTGACCGGCTTGTCGCCCCGATAGGCGTAGACGCGGAACTCGGGATCGACGCCGTCCTCGAAGATTGTAATCTCAAGGGCGAAATCGCCGTCGCGCAGCATGCGTCCACGGTGTGGGCCGCGCTCATACTCTCCGGCGGCGGCCGTCTCTTCGCCGCCCTCCTTGGTTGCTGGGCTGTCGCTGCACGAAGCGAGCAGCGCGATGGCAAGCAAGGGCAAGGCCAGTATCAAATGTTTCTTGTTCATCGCGCAGTCTCCATCGTCGCGAGAAGGGGCGCATGGCGGCCGGTGAGCCGGTCGAGCCGCACGCCCAGAAGGTGAAAGCGGCGCAGCAGCTCGACGCGGCGCGAACGCGCTTCGCTCAAGGCTGTCTGCGCCTGGCTGAATTCGAGGAACGTGAAAGCGGTGCCGCCACGGGCGAGCCCGTCCTGGATGAGGCGAACGGCGCGGCTGGCGCTTGGCAACACCTCGGCATCGATCCGTTTGATTTCCGCCGCGATCAGGCCTCGCTCGGCAACGAGCCGGTCGATCTCTCGGCCGATCTCGACGCGCGTCACCGCAATGTCCGCTTCGATCGCCCGCTGTTCGGCCTCGGCCCGGACGATATTGCCGCGATTGGCAGCCTTGGTTCCGAGCGGGATCGAGCCACCCACCATGACGGCAAAATCATTGCCTTCGCCGAAGTGACGAAACCCGACCCGGCCGCTCGGATCGGCGACATTGCCGGTCTCCGCGAGCTTCACTTTCGCTTCGGCTGCGGCCCGTTCTGCATCGAGAACGGCAACATCCGCCGAGTCTCCACCGGGCGGAACCGTCACTTCGAACGATTGGAACAGGGCTGGATCGAGTTTGAAGTCACCCGTGCCGCCCCACCAGGCTGCGAGATTCGCGCGCGCAATGCGGGCATTCTCGCGCGCCTGTTCGACGGCGATCTCGGCCTGCGCGACATTGGTCCGTGCGCGTTCGGCTGCGAACCATGGGTCGAGCGCGCCGGTGACGCGCTTCACGACATCGAGTTCGACGCGCTTGAGGTCGGCCAGCCGGGTCTCGGCGACCGGGATCGCGGCTTCGGCGGCAAGGGCCTCCACCCACGCCGCTTGGACGCGTGCGAGACGGTCGAGCAGGCGAACCCTGTTCTGGGCGCCGACGACGGCAACATCTGCCCGCGCGGCGCCGATACGCGCTTCGCGTTTTCCGCCGCGCTCCCATGTCCGCTCATACCAGCCGGTCGTCTGCGACCGGTTCAGCGGAGAATAGGGGCCGGTGCCAGCGAAATCCTCGAAATCGGCGCCGACCACGTCGCGTGGCCGAACATCGGCCTGCAAGATGGCGGCGTCCGCGGCTTCGAGGCGAGCGGCATTGGCGACGATAGCGGGATCGCTGGTTGCAACCCGCGATAGTGCGTCGTCCAGACTTAGATTTTGCGCCCAAACGGGCTGCGCGGCGGCAGCCAGCAGGACGCCCCCGCAGAGCAAGGCCCTGCGGATAGCATGCGCGCCGAAGCGCGCTCGAGATATGGAATACATGTGATAGCAGCCTCGCTGAAAGGCGTGGGAACATCCCACGCCGTGTCAGCAGGCGCGGGAACTCAGGCGTTCAGCGAGGTGGTTCTGGGCGGGCGTTCGGGTCCAATAGCTCGCAGCCCCGCGATATGCGGATCCTCGCCGATACCATGGAGACCGGCAACCGGTGCAAAGGCCGATGCGGAAGCGGTGTCGGGAACAAGGAGGTTTGGGCCGGTGTCGCCGTGATGGTGATGCCCGCCGGCGAGATGATCGCCCGGCTGATCCTCATCGTCGGGCACGCTGCCATGATGATCGGTATGATTGGCGTGATCGTCATCGCTGTTGTGCACGGCATCGACGGAAAAATTGCCCAGACCAATATGGTCGTGCGCGACCATCAGCGCCGGAGCGTGCTGGATTTGATCAGCCGCTTTGGCGGGCAGCGTTGCCACATAGAACATCAGCAATGCGACGCAGAGCGCGGCCATGAGACGGTCCAGAGCGGGGGCGATCGACTTGAGCACGGTCCCGCGTGTAATTGCGCGGCGCTCGCTTGACAAGCCGAGCACCGACGTCGCCGCTATCCATGAGGGACCAGCCCGCTTCATCACGAGTATTGCCGGGATTCATGCACCCCGATTCCCGGATTGGGCTTTATCGCCGCTGAAAATAGACACGCTCGGCCGCCATGTCGGCGATCGCATCGAAGCCCGCTTCGCGCCAAGCCCGTCGGTGGGGAGGCTCGGCCTGCTCGTCCATGCACCACCATTGCGGGTCTGCCGCAGCGCGCGGCAACAAGCCGCGGACGATGCTCTCGATCTGGGCAAAGCTCAGTTCGACACCAGGGGCGTCGTTGCGGACTTTCCACCTTCGCAAAAAGCTCCCAAGCGCATCATATTTGCCCATGGCGGCATCCTCAATCCCGGCAACAATGAGTCAGGACAAGCTCTGACCCCTTAAACGCGCCTGCCGCTTTCAAGGCGCTACCGAGCTGCAGCGGATCGTCGTGGCGGAAAGACAGGTAGCGCCCGATGCCACAAGTGCCCTTGTCCAATAGCCGATGAATGACGGCGGCAGCAAGCCTCCCCGGTCGATCGTCCACCCCTCTAGGGCGCTTTTCTATGGGCCTCGGATCGCCTCCGGCCGTCAACCCCGTTCGGGGTTCCCCGTCACGATGTTCCGGTGACGGCGGCTCCCGGCCCCTCGTGCAAGCGCCATCGGGATGGTCCCGATCGAACCCAGGAGACTTAATCATGGCCACCATCGCAAATCTCACCGTCAAGGCGGACGGCAGCTTCGAAGGCACGCTCGCCACCCTCAACGTCACCGCGCCAATCGCGATCGTCTCGAATGGTCGCAAAGCCAAGGACAGCGAGCCCGATTACCGCATCGTCAGCCGCAAGAACGGCTTTGAGCTCGGTGCCGGCTGGAAGCGCTTCTCGCAGAACACCGGTGCCGAATATGTGTCGGTGTCGCTTTCGGCACCCGAGTTCGGCACCATCTACGGCAATATCGCCAATGCGCCGGGCGACGATCCGATGAAGAAGGTCATCATCTGGAACCCGCCGTCGTGACGGCCCGTGCCGGCCCCGCTTTCGAGCGGGGCCGACCTGATTTGTGCAATTGCATCGGGGTATGCTGCGACCACGATCAGCCTGGGGCGGCGGCAAAACCCTCGAAGGCGAACGGGTTGAGGAACTGCCGCCGCCACAGGAACGCGCGCTCGGCGCCGCCGAGTGCTGCTTCGTCGCACACCGCATCCCAATGGGCCTCGATCGCAGCCTGCTGACCCGCGATGATGGCGCGTGCGCGCGCATCGTCGAGGTGAAAGACGGGCGCGGCCTCGAGAGACAGCGACAATTGGCTGAACCGCCGGTTGCCGAGGATGAGCATCGCCTGCGTCGCCTCGCCGCCGGTGCGGCCTTGCGGGCAGATGTCATAGGCGGGCGTAAGCTCCAGCGTCCCGCCGTCCCAGAAGGCGGCATGGTTGCGCGCATGATCGTCGGTGTTGCCGCACAGAATGTTGAATATGATGCGCGCGTAAAGTTCGGCGAGCGTCGCTGCGGGATCGACGAACCGGTGACGGATCACGGTCGCGAGATCCTCATAGCTCGCATAACGCGCCTCGGTCTCGTCGAGGGCAAGGAGGGTGAGCGCCGACACCACGCCGCGCCGGGTCCAATCGTCCTCCTTGGGTGCGCGGTCGAAGCGCTCGACGAGCAACACATCCTTGCCGAGCGCGCGCGCAAGCTTGACCGGTGCGACATCGAGGCCCGCGCGCGCGGCGAGGCGCATCGCGACATATTCGGCTTTCACGACATTATAGATGTCGGCTGCCGCAGAAAATTTGGCGATATATTTGCGCGCGCCATCGTCGATCAGCGCCTTGGGACGCGCGCCGCCAAGCGATGTGCTATGTTGCAGCGCTTGGTCGAGCTCGGGCGTGAGCGGCACGCCCCGCTCGACGCGCTCGGCCGACTCCATCAGTTCGGCGAGCGTCGCATTCTGCCGCTGGCGCGGTACATAGTCGGTGGCCGACGCCTGGAAATCGAGCATGCCGATGCGGTCGGAGCCGGATTCGAGGAGATAGGTCAACTCGTCCAGCTCGGCTGGAGCCAGCTCGCCTTCGTCGCGCCCGCCGATCCGGTTGATGATGACGCGCCGGCCCCATGCGTCGGGCGATCCGTCGCGGATCGCGCTTGGCAGCTGCATCTTGCTCGCCGCCTCGATCAGGCCGGCGCGCAGCGGCAATTCGGGCTCGTAGATCGCGATGGCATCCGCGCGGGCCAGATAGCTTTGGCCATAGTTGAAGGTGAGCCGGCTATCGCTCGCGCGCGCGAGCCTGCCCGCGACGACCGGCTCGGTTGCCCCGGGCAGCCATATCCAGACGAAGGCTTCGCCGGCTGGCGCGACGTCAGAAGTCATCCTTCACCTCGGATCGCGGCTTGTGAACGGCCTTGGGAAGCAGGCGCAGCTTCGTTTCCTGCTCGGCGAGATGTCCAGCGAGACGGTCCCGGTCGCTGTCGAACAGCGCGACCCCGACGATCGCTGCCGCTTCGAAGACGAGGCCGATGGCGCAGCGCGGGTCGCCCTGCTCGATACGGCGCATCATGTCGCGCGACACGCCGCTGCGCGTCGCGAGGTCTTCAACGCTCAGCCGCCGTTCGATCCGCCGGGCGCGAATGAGCCCGCCCAGCAGGCGCACAGCCTCGCGGGTGTAGCGCGAATAGCTGCGTGGGATTTTTTTTGTCGTCTCGTCGGCCATCGACCATCCTTTCGTTTTCCTTGGTCGTAATCGTCGCAAAAGTCAAGTTTTGCCTTACACATAAGCCATAATCCACATTATGACGTTCTTGTAAGTCATTTGTCAATTTCCAGCATGGGTTCGGAGGTGCGGGATGGCGCCGCCCGCGGGTGCGGGCCATCCCCGCTCGAATGCCGCTGATCCCTGGGTGCGAGGCCAGACCTCCTTCAATCAACCCGTAAAGGGTCCGCTACGCTCCGCGTGCGGCCGCAGCTTCGCTCGCGGTGATTGCGGCCTGCCCCCGACCGGCGGGGCGACTGTCGAGCGGGAATGGCCCGCTCCCAACGACAGGAGCTTGACCCATGCCGCTTTCCACTGCCCAATCGCTCGGCTGGAACCTTGCCCGCACGATGATGACCATCATCGTCCTCATCGAAACCGTCAAAGGCTATTCGGTGATGCCGCTCGACGAGTTCGACGGCGATCCCGACACGATCGTGTGCGAATATGACCCCTTCGGCCGCTGATCGCGTCCATCCCGGTCCGGGGCAGCGCCGCTCGCGGCACTGTCCTGGCCCGATTGCTGTGGAGACAGGCGGGCATATCACGCCGTCGAGGTCGTGGTCGGCGCGCCCGGCGGGGCGACGCCCATGACGCTGATGATCATCCTCGGCGGTATCGCCGCGCTCTATCTGATCGGGCTGCTGTTCCGGTTGGCGTCCTTGGCCTTGCCCGTCTGCCTCGGCCTTTGCGCCTTCCACCTCCTTCGCGATCAAGGATATGGATGGGGCGCAGCACTTGCGATGGGACTGCTTACCGGCATCGGGCTCCATCTGACAGCGCGGTGGCTGTTTTCTCGAACGACCTCGGCAAATATCCGGCTCCTGATCGGATTGCTTTTCATGGCTCCGGCGGGCGCTGCGGGCCTGGGAGCGGGAACGGCGCTGGCGGGCCTTCTCGGTATCGACGGCGGTTGGCGAACTTGTCTCGCGATTCTTGTCGGGGTCGCGGCGGCCTCTGCGAGTTGGCGGTCGCTGGCGGCAGACCGGTCGTCAATCGGCGCGATGCGAGACGAGCCGACCGTTCGATAGCGCGATATCCGGACCCGCCGGTGTTTCTTCGTCGCGGACGGCCTGGCCATTCTGCGCTTCCCGGTCGCTGGCCACGCCAGCACGGCCTCCCGGAATGCGCCATCTGTCAGCAAGCCGCTGCGCTGGTCCGGAACGCCGCAACGGCCATGACCGACTTTCTTCCCCCGGCGTGCCGCCGTTCCTCGCGAGACAAGAAAGACGGCCCGTGTCCGTCCTCCGCTGCGCTGCGGGCCTGGCGGCTGCGGCACCGGCCCCTTGCTGACCATCGATGCGCATCGAGGCCGCGCTGGTGCGGCCCGAGCCCAAGGAAAGGATAAGCATCATGGCCAGGATCGGCACGTTCAAGAAGGTTTCCGGCGAGTATCGGGGACAGATCGTCACTCTCTCGGTGCAAGCGAAATTGGTTCGCATCGTTCCGGAAGACAATCCGAGCGGCAACGCCCCCAGCCACCGCGTCTTCATCGGCGAGGCCGAAGTCGGCGCCGCCTGGGAAAAGAAGTCGCAGGACAAGCGCCCCTATCTGTCGGTCAAGCTCGACGATCCGACATTTGCCGCCCCCATCTTCGCCCAGCTCTTCGCCGGCGAAGGCGAGGAACATGATCTGGTCTGGAACCGCCAGGCCCGCCGCGGCGATTGAGCCCCCCTATCCCGCCCGGCAGCAGCCGGGCGGGATACCCATTTCTGGGGATCGGCCTTCCGCGATGTTGGAATAGGCCGATATCCTCCGATCGCGATGCTGCCGTCATCCCAATGGAGGTGACGGTGGCAGGCACGGCCGGATTACAGGTGACGCAGCGGGCGCTGCTCGATTTTCCGGGCTTCGCGCAGGAATTTCTGCGCCGCAACCCTGCTTATGTCCGCGACTATGACTGCGTTATGACCGGCGGGCGCCGCGGCGATATTGCCGCGCGGGAGGCGATGGCCCGGCGTTGGGGTCTTTGCTTTCCCATGTCCGCCGTTCCGCTCGGCGCGCGAAAGTCCTGCGCTCTGGTCGGCGGCGATCTGCGGTTACACCAACATCCTCGACGTGGCGCCGCCGGGATGCCCGGCGGCTGACGCCTTTGCGGTTCCGCCGTCCCATCTTGTCGTCGCCGATCGCCGCCTGGAAGATGGCCGGCACTTCGTCTTCGCCGACGACCGGGCCTGGCACCGCCTGTGGCTCCGCACCGACAGGCCCGGCGTCCCGCTTGCGAACCTGATCCTGCGCGATTCGTTGGTCGGCCTGCGCCACGAGGCGGCTGTGCGGTTCGATCGGTGGCTCGGCGATGGGCCCGGCCCGCCGCCTGCCGGCTTCTTGCCGACCGCCTATCAGGCGCGCCGCCTCGGCATGATGCTCGCCATTCTCGATCTCCTCCAGGAACCGGGCGGCGCCGGCGTCACCTCTCATGATGTCGCGCGCCTCATCATCTATCCACGCCTGTCGGTCGGCCGCGGCGCCGAATGGAAGTCCTCGTCCGAACGAAGGCGAACGCAGCGGTTGATCGAGGAAGCACGCGGTCTGATGCAGGGCGGTTATCGGGCGCTGCTCGCCGGCCCTGCGGGGCGACAAAAATTGCCCTGAATTTTAGCCGCTCCGGCTCTCGCTCATCTTCGCGCCACCACGCTCCACGACCCGCCGCACCGGCTTTTTTCGGCCCGGCGGCTGGAAGGAGCACGCGAATGAATCCCCCCTTGCCCGCCCTTGGCCCGCGCTATCTCAGAACGCCCGATGCCGCCCTGCATCTCGGGCTGTCGGCCCGCACCCTCGAGAAGCATCGCTGCTACGGGACCGGGCCCGCCTATCGCAAGCTTGGCGGACGCGTCGTCTATGGGATCGAGGATCTCGACGCCTGGGCTGAGATCGGCCGGCGCTCTTCGACCTCCGATCCGGGCAAGGGAACCGTCCATCCGGCGCGGCCGGTGCGCCGATGATGCCGCGCGATCGCATCGCGGCGGCGAGCACGGCAGCGGCGCAGCCGCCGCTGACCGAGGTCGAACTGACCTGGATCGAAGGCCGCACCGAGCAGTGGATCCGCTTTGGCCGCGTCGCCGCCGAGCGGATCGTCAGCCGCCGCAAGCGCATCGTCATGTTTCGTCCGGGAGCGACCTTCGCCTATCTGCGCTGGTCCTCGAACGACTTCGGCACCATCCACTCGAGTATCCAGATCGTCACCGCGGTCGCTGTCGGCGAGCCTCATACGGCGCTGCCGTTCGTCCGGCCCGGCGGCGAAATTCTGCTGCACATCGAGAGCTGGCCGAAGGTTTCGCGGGTGCTCGAAGCGGTCGATGCAGTCGAGGCCGCCGGGGTCGATCCGTGCGACGCATCGCCCGATCACTGGCGTCATGTCGCCGACCGTCTCGCAGCCGGGATGCCCTTTCGTCCCTATAGCGCCGCGCGCCATGCGGCATGGCTACGCCGCCGGGCGATCGAATCATGAACCGCGGCTACCTCCATGTTGCCGCTACCGCTGTGACATTGCTCAGTCTCTCAGCCTGGTTCGCGCCGGCGCCGCGCCTGCTGTGGAATGCGAGCCAAAGCGCGCCGGTCGGTCTGTATCGCATCGATCCCGGCGCCGCGCCCATGGTCGGCGATTGGGTCGCGATCGAACCGCCAGCTGAGCTCGCCGCCTACATGGCGCGGCGCAAATACCTGCCTCGCGGCGTGCCGCTTATCAAGCGCGTTGCCGCGCTCCCCGGCGCGCGCCTCTGTCGCTCGGGCGTCTTCGTGACCGTCGATGGCCGGGCCGTCGCCCGCGCGCTGGCGCGCGACCGGGCCGGCCGGCCGCTGCCGGTCTGGCTCGGCTGCCGCATCGTCCGGCCCCGCGAAATCTTCCTGATCAATGCGGCGCCGGACAGTCTCGACGGGCGGTACTTCGGGCCGCTTCCGACCACCGGCCTGCTCGGACCGGCGCACCCGATCCTGACCCGCGACGCCTCGGGCGCGCCGCTGCGCTGGCGCCCTTCGGGCCGCGATCTTGCTTTTCCCCGTAGCGAAATGGAGTGATATCGATGCTCATCGGAACTTTCGAAATGTGCGGCGACGGCTATGCCGGCCGTCTGCGCACCCTCACCTGCGATGCCGCGATCACCATCGTTCGGGCGCAGCCGTCGGCGGCTGAACATGCCCCCGAATGGCGGCTGTTCCTCGGCGACGCTGCAAGCGGAATCGAAATCGGTGCGGGCTGGAACCGCACCGGCGAGCGTGCCGGAGCATTCATCGCGGTGCAGATCGACGACCCCGCCTTCGCGGTTCCGCTCCGCGCGAACTTGCTTCGCGCGTCGCACGACGAGGGCGAACATCATCTGCTCTGGTCGCGCCCGTCGGCGCGCGAGCGGAGCTAGACCATGGCATACGGGCCGCGATCGTCCTGCACCGCCATTGCGCTCGCGCTGCGCTGGGCGGCACTCGGCGGCGCACTCGGCGCGCCCTTCGGCGGCGCATCCGCTGCCGTCGCCGCGCCGGCGGTGCGCGCCGATGTCCATCCCTATGCGGCGTCGGTCGCCGAGGCGTCGCAGCGTTTCGGCATCCCCGAACGCTGGATCTGGCGCGTCATGCATGCCGAAAGCCGGGGCAACGCGCGCGCCGTTTCGCACGCCGGCGCGATGGGGCTCATGCAGATCATGCCCGCGACCTGGGCGATGCTGTCGGCGCGCCACGGACTGGGTAGCGACCCGTTCGATGTGCGCTCGAACATCCTTGCGGGTGCCGCTTATCTGCGCGCGATGTGGGATCGCTACCGCGATGTGCCGCTGATGCTCGCGGCCTATAATGCGGGACCGGGCCGCGCCGACGCCTATGCGTCCGGACGGCGCGGACTGCCTGCCGAGACGCGCGCCTATGTCGCGCGGATCGCGCCCGAGCTTGGCGCTTCCGGCATTGCTTCGCGCGCCGCCGCGCCGCCTTCGGCCGCGCCGGGCTGGCAGCGATCGACGCTCTTTGCCGCGCGGGGCGACAATGCCTCTGTCGTCGAAGATCGCGCGCCGGCCGTGTCGGACTCGAACAGTCTGCCCGATAGTCCGACGGCCGCCGCGCCAGCCACTGGCGCCGGGCGGCACCCGCTCTTCGTCCCGCTTTCCGGTCAGGACCGTCGATGATGGCCTCGCTCGCTCCGCCGCGTTCGTCTGCGCCTTGTGGGGTAAAGCCGGCAGCGAATGGCAGGGTTGGATGGGATGGAAGGGAAGTATGGCGAGATAAAAGGGCTGCCAGCCATTTGGTCGAAGGAGGGCACAAATCTGGGGAAAATTCATATGGCTCGCAATTGCTCGGCCATATGATCGCAAACATTACTCAGCAAATACAGCATCTTGTAATATGGCAGGCCCGCCGTGAGCGGTGACGACGGTGAGTTCAAGGTCCGGCCGGGAAGGGTGCGGGACCGCGGGGCCGGGGCGTCGCGGCGGGGGCGTAGCCTCGCCGGGCAGGTGCGTCGCTCGATGGCGCGCAAGGGTTTCGCGCGTCGGCCGCCGGGGTCCGGCGGCGGCACCGGGCGTCATGGCCGCGGCCGCCGCGCGCTCGCGCGGGCGCGCTTCCGTGCCGATGGCCGCCGCGTCGTCATCAAGGCGCGGATCGTCCGCCACAAGGGGCAGCGCTTCCGCTCGGCGCCGCTCGCGCGCCATATCCAGTATCTCGAACGCGACGGCGTCACTCGCGACGGGCGCGACGCATCGATGTTCGACGCGGAGGGGGACAGCGCCGACTGCGCCGAATTCGCATCGCGCTGCGAGGATGATCGTCATCATTTCCGCTTCATCGTCAGTCCGGAAGATGCCGGGGAGATCGGCGACCTCAGGCGTTTCACCCGCGACCTCATGGCCGACATGGCAAGGGATCTCGAGACGCGGCTCGACTGGATCGCGGTCGATCACTGGAACACCGACAATCCGCACATCCATATCCTCGTGCGCGGCGTCGCGGACGACGGGAAGGATCTTGTCGTCGATCGCGGCTATATGAGCGAAGGGCTGCGCTGGCGCGCCGAGGATCTCGCCACGCTCGAGCTCGGGCCGCGCAGCGCGCGCGACATCGCCGATGCGCTCGCGCGCGAGGTCGAGGCCGAGCGTTGGACGAGCCTCGACCGGACGCTCGAGCGGATGGCCGCCGAGGGGGCAGGCGAGATCGATCTTCGACCGGATGGGCGGGCCGATGGGCATCTTCATCGGCAGCTGCTCGGCCGGGCAGCGAAGCTCGAGGCGCTCGGTCTTGCCGAGCAGATCGAGTCCGGCATCTGGGTGATGCGCGGCGATGCCGAAGCCGTGCTACGCGACCTCTCGGTTCGCGGCGACATCATCAAGACTATGCACCGCGCATTGACCCGCGATGGCGGCCGCTTCGACCCGTCGGTGCTTGCTCTCCACGACGACGTGCCCGCCGATCCGGTCATCGGCCGCCTCGTCGATCGCGGGCTTCACGACGAACTCGCCGGCAGCGCCTATGCGATTGTCGACGGCGCCGATGGGCGCACGCATCATCTGCGGTTCGGCGACATCGAGATGATCGGCGACGCGCGGCCCGGTGCCATCGTCGAGCTTCGATCCTGGGCCGACGCGAACGGGCAGATACGGCAGTCGCTCGTGACGCGATCGGATCTGCCGCTCGATGCACAGGTGACGGCGCCCGGCGCGACCTGGCTCGACCGTCAACTCGTCGCCCGCGAGCCGGCTGCGAGCCATCAAGGCTTCGGACGCGAAATCCGCGATGCGATGGATGCGCGGTCGCGCCACCTTGCCGAGCAGGGGCTTGCGAGCCGCCAGGGGCAGCGCGTCATTCTCGCGCAGGGTCTCATCGAGACCCTGAACTCGCGCGATCTCGACGGGGCGTCCCGCTCGATCGCTGAGCGCACCGGCCTCGCGCACAGACCCTCGGGAGCGGGTGACTATGTGAGCGGCATCTACCGCGAACGCGTCACCCTTTCTTCTGGCCGTTTCGCGATGATCGACGACGGGCTCGGTTTCCAGCTCGTTCCCTGGCGCCCGGCGCTCGACAAGCATCTTGGCCAGCATGTGACCGGGACGATGACGCCCGGCGGCACCGTCGACTGGGCGCTCGGGCGCGGCAGGGGCATCGGGCTGTGAGGCCGGGCATCCATCATGGGAGGCGTGTGTGAACGACAGGATTCTCTGGGGCCAGATAACGGCTGTGTTTCTGATCGTCCTCCTGGCGGTCTGGGGCGCGACACAATGGACGGCGGCGGCGCTCGCCTTCCAGCCCGAGCTTGGCGACCCTTGGTTCCGCCTCGGCGATTATCCGGTCTATCCGCCGCCGGCCTTCTTCTGGTGGTGGTTCGCCTTCGACGCCTATGCGCCGCCGATCTTCTACAAGGGCGCGCTGATTGCGGCGTCGGGTGGGTTCGCCGCGATCATCGTCGCGATCGCCATGTCGGTATGGCGCGCCCGCGAACGGCAAAAGGCCGAGACCTATGGTTCGGCGCGATGGGCGGGCCGGCGCGAGATACGCGCTGCCGGGATGCTCGGGGGCGAAGGGGTCGTGCTCGGCCGGTTCGGCAAAGCCTATCTGCGCCACGATGGCGCCGAGCATATTCTCTGTTTCGCACCGACACGGTCGGGCAAGGGCGTGGGGCTCGTCGTACCGACTTTGCTCACCTGGCCGGGAAGCTGCATCGTCCATGACATCAAGGGCGAGAATTGGCAGCTGACCGCGGGCTTTCGCGCGCTGCACGGCCGCGTGCTGCTCTTCGATCCGACCAATGCCAAATCCTCAGCCTATAATCCCCTGCTCGAAGTGCGCCGCGGTGAATGGGAAGTGCGCGATGTCCAGAATGTCGCCGACGTGCTCGTCGACCCCGAAGGCAGCCTCGAGAAACGCAACCATTGGGAGAAGACGAGTCATGCCTTGCTCGTCGGCACGATCCTGCACGTGCTATACGCCGAGGAAGACAAGTCTCTGGCGGGCGTGGCAGCCTTTCTCTCCGATCCGCGGCGACCGATCGTCTCGACGCTGCGCCGCATGCAGACGACCCGGCATCTGGGGGACAAGGGCGTGCATCCCGTCGTCGCCGCGGCCGCGCAGGAACTGCTCAACAAATCGGACAATGAACGCTCGGGCGTGCTCTCGACCGCCATGTCCTTCCTCGGCCTCTATCGCGATCCCGTCATCGCGGCGGTGACGGGCCGGTCCGAATGGCGGATTGCCGATCTGATGGCGGGGGACCGTCCGACCTCGCTCTATCTCGTCGTGCCGCCCGGCGACATCAGCCGGACGAAGCCGCTCATCCGCCTGATCCTCAACCAGATCGGACGGCGGCTCACCGAGGATCTCAATCCCGGCGCGCGGCCGCGGCGCCTGCTCCTGATGCTCGACGAATTTCCGGCGCTGGGCCGCCTCGATTTCTTCGAAAGCGCGCTCGCCTTCATGGCGGGGTACGGCATCAAGGCTTTCCTGATCGCCCAGTCGCTCAACCAGATCGAAAAGGCCTATGGTCAGAACAATGCGATCCTCGACAATTGCCATGTCCGAGTGAGCTTCGCGACCAACGACGAGCGCACCGCCAAGCGCATTTCCGATGCGCTCGGGACTGCGACCGAAATGCGCGCGATGAAAAATTATGCCGGCCACCGTCTCTCGCCCTGGCTCGGCCATCTCATGGTCTCGCGCACCGAAACCGCCCGCGCCTTGCTCACGCCGGGCGAGGTGATGCAGCTGCCGCCCGGCGAACAGATCGTCATGGCCGCCGGCGTGCCGCCGATCCGGGCTTCGAAGGCACGCTATTATGTCGACCCCCGGTTCACGAGCCGCATTCTCGCGCCGCCACCGCCTGCCCGGGCGCCGAAACGGGCGGACGACGACTGGACGCCGCGGTCGCAGGAGCCGGCGCCCGTCCTTCTGCTTCCCGGACCCGGGCCTGCCGGACGCCGCGCATCGGCAGCGGAGGACGGCGACCCGAAAGCGGCTGCGCCAGCCGAGGCGGAAGCAACGGAGGAACAGGGGGCCAATTCGGGGATTCGGCGGGAGCCGGGCCTTGCCGATCATGAGGATGTGGCCCCCGAACCCGTGCCCGAGGTCAACGAGTTCGATTTCGACCGCGACGGCAAAGGGAGCAACGCGGCGCGCGACCGGCGCGCCATGGACCGGGCGATGCAGCGCAATGCACGCAACGCATCGCTCGACCCGGGCGATGGAATCGATCTGTGAAAAAGCCCGCGGTCAAACGGACCTTCCGCCTCGATGCCGCGCTTTGCCGCGAGCTCGACGAGCGGGCACGCAGCCGGCGCATGACGCGAACCGATATCGTCGAAGCGGCGCTCGCATCCTTGCTCACACCCGATCAGGAGGAGCGGCTCGAGGCCGTGCTTGCCCGGCGCCTCGACCGCCTGTCGCGGCAGATCGAGCGGCTCGAATGGCATATCGAGCTGTCGAACGAGACCGCCGCGCTGTTCATCCGGTCCTGGCTGACGAACAATCCGCCGCTCCCCGATGCGGCGCTGCAGGCGGCGCAGGCCACCGGCAAGAAACGGTGGGAGGCTTTCGTCGATACGCTCGCGCGCCGGATGGAACTTGGGCCGAAGTTCCAGGAGGAAGTATCGCTGGGCACACGGCCCGGCACTCATTCCTCGCCGGCCGCGAAATAGGCGGTAAGCCGGTGCGCGACTTCGGGCGCCAGCTGGATGAAGTTTCGCCGTCCGTCGGCGGGATCCGATGTGCGGACCAGGAGCTCGGCGTCGCAGAGCCGCTGGACCAGCCTCAGCGCGCTGCTCATCCCCAGCCCCGAGGCGATGCCGAGGCTGCTCGTCGACACCGGCTTCGCCTCGCCTTCATGAATGAAGAGGTCGATGAGCATGTCCCACGCCGGCTCGCCGAATAGCTCATCATTGCCCAGAAGCTGTTTGCGCAGCAACCGCCGGCGCAAGGTCCGGCGCGCATTGGCGAGTGCGAGGTCGGCAACTCCCTTCTCTGTCTCGATGCGGTCGCGGTGCCCGTCCCCGAGGGTCAACGGCGGTCCCGGTCTTCCCCTCGGCGGAGCTTTGCCGGCGGCCAGCCTATGGTGCTCGCGCTGGGTGACGATAATATGGTCGATGAGTTCGACGTCGAGCGCCCGGCCGATGCCCCGCAGGAGGTCGGTGACGCGAATATCGCTGTCGCTCGGGGCCGGGTCACCGCTTGGATGATTATGGACCAGCAGGATAGCCGCCGCGTCCAGTTCGAGCGCGCGCCGGAAAATCGTGCGGGGATAAAGTGTCAGCTGCCGAACCGAGCCATGCTGCATTTGCTCGTCGGCGATGAGTCGGCGCGACGCGTCCAGAAACAGCACGCGAAGAATTTCCTCGGGCAGCGCGCCCATCGAGGTCTTGAAATATTCGATCAGTTTTGGGCTGGAGGGTTCGATCACGCGACCGAGCAATTCGGCGCGCATGGCTTCGAGGCCGGCCTCGCGCGCGGCAAGCAGAAGGCCTATGACCGGACTCTGCTTGCCGAGAATTCGCGCCAGCGCCTCGGGTGACCGCGACCAGATGCGATCGAGACTATGAAACTCGGCAAGTAGCGTTTCGGCTATCGATTGGCTGTTCTCGGGATCGATCGACGCGACGAGATGTACCAGGACGGCTCGCTGTCGCCGCGCGCTAGGCGTCGCTGGTGCCGCCAGGTTGCGAGGATGAGGATCGGCGGAACCAGCCACGAGGTCGCGACCTGCATCGTCAGATAAGCCGCCGGATGAATCTCCACATCGAGGAACCGGCTCGTGTGCGCGAGGAGCGGGAGTATATGGAGCACCGCGACGCACATGGGCCAGAAGCGATGCGCAAAAAGCGCGAGCAGGGTGGTTGCGGTCGCGCCGAACAGGTCGATCGCGAGATGGCCCGTGTCCAGCGATGCGAACTCGACCGGTACGAAAGCGTGGAGCATCTTGTCCGCTCCCACCATGGTCAGCGCGATCGCGGCCATCGCGCGTTCGGGTCCGCCCCCGCGCCAGGCGGCATAGCCAAGAGCAACCAGCAAGAAAGCGAGGAAAAATGCCATGCGCATCGCCCGAACCTTTCATGCTGATTGCTCCGGGTCAATCGGGGTCAGGCGGCCGCCGGAAGAGGCTCGGAAACCGCGCCGGCGATCGCCGGGCATTCATGGAGGTCATAGCCCGCCGTCTCGCGACCGATTTGCACGAGATCGCCATGGACGCGAAGAATGTCGCCGCTCACATCGACCAGCGCCATCTGCGCCTTCGCGAGCCGCCGGATCGTCGCATGGCCGCTGGTGGCCGGCACGCCGATGGTATCGCGTCGCGCGGTAACGACACTTGTCATCAGCGAGGACACCGCGATGAGGGCATCATCGACTCTGCCTTCCGCAGCCGGGACGTCGCGCTCGAGACGAGCCGCTGCGAAGTTGATTTCTTTGGACATGACTTCTCCTTTTCCGGAACGCGGGGGCGATCCGGCAATTGTTTGGGCACAAGGGAAAGGGATCAGCCGGAGATCAGCGTCGTCAGCGCCTGGGCGATGGCGAGCCCCGAGAGGATGAGCAGGACCAGTGCGACCAGCATGGCCGCCATGATCAGCGCTCGCCTTGTCCGGGCATGGTCATGCCTCCAGAAATCCCTGGACGGCGGGCTGGTCTCCATCGGCCCGCCCGCCGCCAGGGCACTGTCATTCAGCGCCATCGCGTCGGCCGGGCCTCCGTCCGGGAAGTGGGATGGCACGAGCTTAGGCGGCCGCGGAAGGTCGATCGGATCGCATGTGATCCGGTCATAGGTCTGTTTGAGACGGGCATAGACGATCGCGGTCTCGTCCCGGTTCGCCGTCCCCAATATATCGCGCGCCTTGGTCAGCCGGAGATCGACGGTGGGCTTGGCGATTCCGAGCTGCCGCGCGATCTGCTTCGAGGTCTGTCGCTCGATCAGGAGATCGAGGCAGGCCCGCTGCTTGTCGGTGAGGCGCGCCCAGCGTTCGGCGTCCTCATATGTGTGCGACCTCGAATCACTCATGTTCACACTCTTGTCAAAATCGCCTCCGGCACAAGCCCCGGGGGTGATTCGCGGAAGCGCGGCCGCTTCCCGCGATGACGGCGCCTACGCCATAGCCTGTCTTTCGACGCCACGGTGCGACGCGCTCAAAAGCTTGTTGAATTGGAGCAATCCCTGCGTCTCTTACTCGGCCCCGTCGCACGGACATCCGGTCCGGCGCCGCGAAACGGGGTCCTCTCATGGCAGCAGAACCGATCCGGCTCGAAGCGCGAAATCGCAGCGCGCGCATGTTGCAGACCGCATTCGGGGCGGCGATCGCCGGCTGGCTTGCCGACCCGCAAGTCGTCGAGATCATGCTCAATCCGGACGGCCGCCTCTGGGTCGACCGGCTCGGCGAGGGCATCGCGGACAGCGGTACATGGCTGAGCGCGGCCGATGGCGAACGCATCATCCGCCTCGTCGCGCATCATGTCGGCGCCGAAGTTCATGGCGGGAGTCCGCGCGTATCGGCTGAACTGCCTGGCGGCGGCGAGCGGTTCGAGGGATTGCTGCCGCCCGTGGTGATCGCTCCGGCCTTCGCGATCCGCAAGCCTGCGGCAGCCGTTTTCACACTCGACGATTATGTGGGGGCGCGCATCATGGCGCCGGCTGCCGCCGCCTCGCTGCGGCATGCGGTCGCCGGGCGGATGAACATTCTCGTCGCCGGCGGCACCGGAACCGGCAAGACGACGCTCGCCAACGCGCTGCTCGCAGAGATCGCCGGCACCGATGACCGGATCATCCTCATCGAGGATATACGCGAGTTGCAGTGCGCCGCTCGCAATGTCGTCGCCATGCGCACCAAGGACGGAGTCGCATCGCTCACCGACCTCGTGCGCTCGTCGCTCCGCCTCCGGCCCGATCGCATTCCGATCGGCGAGGTGCGCGGCCCCGAAGCGCTCGATCTGCTGAAGGCTTGGGGAACAGGGCATCCGGGCGGGATCGGTACGATCCACGCCGGAAGCGCGCTCGGGGCGCTCCGCCGCATGGAGCAGCTCATCCAGGAGGCGGTCGTAACCGTGCCGCGCGCGCTGCTTGCCGAAACGATCGACCTTGTTGCCGTCCTCGTCCGCGATGGGACCGGCCGGCGCCTGTCCGAACTTGCGCGGGTCGAAGGACTCGATCCCGCCACCGGCGAATATCGCCTGGTCCCGCACACACAAGAAGGAGAAAGCTCATGATCCGTGCCGCCCGGCATGGCGCCCGCCGCGCCATGCTCACCTCGACCGCGATCGTCGTCGCGATGATCGTCGCCGTCCCGGCCCATGCCGGCGGCTCGTCGATGCCCTGGGAAGCCCCGCTCCAGTCGATCCTCGAGAGCATCGAGGGTCCGGTCGCCAAGATCGTCGCGGTAATCATCATCATCGTCACCGGCCTGAGCCTTGCCTTCGGCGATACCTCGGGCGGTTTCCGCCGGCTGGTCCAGATCGTCTTCGGCCTGTCGATCGCCTTCGCGGCATCGAGCTTCTTCCTCTCCTTCTTCTCCTTCGGCGGCGGGGCGCTCGTCTGATGGCACAGGAGGCCGACATTCCGGGTTTCTTCGCGCCGGTCCACCGCGCGCTTGCCGAGCCGATCCTGCTCGGCGGCGCGCCGCGCAGCTTGGCGATCGTCAACGGAACCCTCGCCGGCGCGATCGGGCTTGGCCTTCGGCTCTGGATCGCCGGCCTTGCCCTCTGGGCGATCGGCCATGCCCTTTCGGTCTGGGCGGCGCGGCACGACCCGCAGTTCGTCGACGTCGCCCGCCGTCACCTCAAATTTCCTGTCTGGATGCGCCCATGATGAACCTCGCCGAATATCGCACCAAATCCGCTTCCCTCGCCGACTATCTTCCCTGGGTGGCGCTTGTCGCCGAGGGCGTGGTCCTCAACAAGGACGGCTCCTTCCAGCGCACTGCGCGCTTTCGCGGTCCCGACCTCGACAGCGCGACCCCGGCCGAACTCGTCTCGGTGACCGCGCGGCTGAACAATGCGCTGCGGCGGCTCGGCTCGGGCTGGGCGGTCTTCGTCGAGGCGCAGCGTGTTCCCGCGATATCCTATCCGGTCTCGGATTTTCCCGACGCCGTCTCGGCGCTGGTCGATGTCGAGCGCCGCGAGCAGTTCCGCGAGGAAGGCGCGCATTTCGAAAGCTTCTATTATCTGACCCTGCTCTGGATGCCGCCCGCCGAAGAGGCTGCGCGCGCCGAGGCCTGGCTTTATGAGGGGCGCTCGGAGGCGGGTGTCGATCCGAAAGAACTGCTGAAAGGCTTCGTCGATCGTAGCGGGCGGCTGCTCCATCTGATTGAAGGCTTCGTTCCCGAGGCCGAATGGCTGGGCGACGGCGAGACACTCACCTATCTCCACAGCTGCGTCTCGACCAATCGGCAGCGCGTCCGCGTCCCCGAAACACCCGTCTATCTCGACGCGCTGCTGACCGATCAGCCGCTCGTCGGCGGTCTCGCGCCGCGGCTCGGCGAGCATCATATCCGCACGCTGACGATCACCGGCTTTCCGACGGCGACCTGGCCGGGCTTGCTCGACGAACTCAACCGGCTTGCTTTCGCCTATCGCTGGTCGACGCGCGCGATCATGCTCGACAAGACCGACGCGACGAAGCTGCTGACCAAAATCCGGCGGCAATGGTTCGCCAAGCGCAAATCGGTCGCCGCGATCCTCAAGGAAGTGATGACCAACGAGGCGTCGGTGCTCATGGACTCGGACGCCTCGAACAAGGCGGCCGACGCCGACATGGCATTGCAGGAACTCGGCGCCGACCATGCAGGCATCGCCTATGTGACCGCGACGCTGACCGTGTGGGATCAGGATCCCGCCATCGCGGCCGAAAAACTGCGGCTCGCCGAGAAGGTCATCCAGGGCCGCGACTTCACCTGCACGGTCGAGGGCATGAACGGGGTCGACGCCTGGCTCGGGAGCCTGCCCGGTCATGTCTATGCCAATGTCCGCCAGCCCCCCATTTCGACGCTCAATCTCGCCCACCTCATACCCTTATCAGCGGTGTGGGCGGGGGCGGAACGGGACGAGCATTTCGGTGATGCCCCCTTGCTCTATGGCAAGACCGAAGGCTCGACCCCGTTCCGCCTCACTCTTCATGTCGGCGACGTCGGCCACAGCCTCGTCGTCGGCCCGACGGGCGCCGGCAAGTCGGTGCTCCTCGCACTGATGGCGCTGCAGTTCCGGCGCTATGAGGGCAGCCAGATTTTCGCCTTCGATTTCGGCGGCTCGATCCGCGCCGCGACGCTCGCCATGGGGGGCGACTGGCAGGATCTGGGCCGCGCCTTGCAGGATGACGGCGGCGGCGTCGCGCTGCAGCCGCTCGCGCGCATCGACGAGGCGGGCGAACGGGCATGGGCGGCCGAATGGCTGGCCGCGCTCCTCGCGGGCGAAGGCGTCGCGGTCGATCCGGCCGCGAAGGAACATCTCTGGTCGGCGCTGACGTCGCTGGCCACCGCGCCGGTCGCGGAGCGGACGCTGACCGGGCTCGCGGTCCTGCTGCAATCGCAGGAATTGAAGCAGGCGCTGGCGCCCTATCTGGTCGGCGGACCCTGGGGACGCCTCCTCGACGCCGAGGTCGAACGCCTCGGCAGCGCACGGGTGCAGGCGCTCGAGACCGAGGGCCTCGTTGGCGCCGCCTCGGCCCCCGCCGTGCTCGCCTATCTCTTTCACCGCATCGGGCAGCGCCTAGATGGCTCGCCGACCCTGATCATCATCGACGAGGGCTGGCTTATCCTCGACAGTCCGGCCTTCGCCGCGCAGCTGCGCGAATGGCTGAAAACGCTACGCAAGAAGAATGCGAGCGTCATCTTCGCGACGCAGAGCCTCGCCGACATCGAGAGTTCGAGCATTGCGCCCGCGATCATCGAAAGCTGCCCGACGCGCATCTTCCTTCCCAATGAGCGCGCCGCCGAGCCGCAGATCGCGCGGGTCTATGAGCGCTTCGGCCTCAACGACCGGCAGATCGAGATATTGAGCCGGTCGACCCCGAAGCGCGATTATTATTGCCAGTCGCGCCGCGGGAACCGGCTGTTCGAGCTGGGCCTCGGCGAGATCGCGCTCGCCTTCACCGCCGCGTCTTCCAAGACCGATCAGATCCGCATCGGCGAACTCGTCGCCGAACATGGGAGCGACGGCTTTGCCGCCGCCTGGCTGCGTGAGCGCCGCCTCGACTGGGCGGCCGATCTTCTCGCCAATCTCGAATTTTCCACCCTGAAGGAGTGAATGACCATGAAGACCCCGATTTTCCATTGCGCGGCCGCGCTGCTCGTCGCCGGGTGCGGCATCGCGGCTGCGGCCGTGCCCGCCCCGGCCGCGGCCCAAGTGGGCGGGATCGTCCACGATCCCCGCAATTACGCGCAGAATATCCTGACCGCCGCGCGCACGCTCGAGCAGATCAACAACCAGATCAAGCAGCTGCAGAATCAGGCGACATCGCTCGCGAACGAGGCCCGCAACCTGTCGGGCCTGCCGGTCTCGACGCTCCAAGAGCTGCAAGGGCAGGTCGACCGGACCCGCACCCTGCTCGGCGAAGCGCAGCGGGTCGCTTTTGATGTCGGCGACATCCAGAAGGCGTTCGACGCGCGCTACAAGGGCGGCGCACTGACGGGCACGCAGGCGGAAATGGTCGCCAATGCCGAGGCGCGCTGGACCGACAGCGTCGGCGCCTTCCAGGATGCGATGAAGGTCCAGGCGGGCGTCGTCGGCAATATGGGCGATGCGCGCCGCTCGATCACGACGCTGGTGACCGCGAGCCAGTCGGCGGCCGGCGCCCTTCAGGCGGCACAGGCGGGCAACCAGCTGCTTGCGCTCCAGTCGCAGCAACTTGGTGATCTTGCCGCTGCGATCGCCGCGCAGGGGCGGGCACAGATGCTCGATGCCGCCCGCGCGGCTGCTGCCGAAGCCGAAGGACGCGAGCGCTTCCGCCGCTTCCTCAAAGGCAATTGAGATGGGTCGGGCGGCCAGGATCGCAGGCGCGGCAGTGCTGGGCGGAATCGCCATGACGCTCGCGCTCGTCGCCGCGACCTGGCCGCCCGCGCCCCGTGCGTCCGTCCCCCAGGTCTCCGGGGCGGACGCACACCCGGCGCCGGACGATAGGCTTCGCCGCTGCCGGACCGTCACGACGGTCGACCCAGATTGCGAAGCGGCATGGGAAGCGAAGCGTCGCCGGTTTTTCGGTGAGCGGAGGAACGAGCGATGAACGACACGGGCGTGATCGACCAATTTCTGTCGGTCTTTTCGACCTATATCGACAGCGGCTTCGGGCTGCTCGGCGGCGAAGTCGGTTTTCTGTCGACTACGCTCATCGTCATCGACGTGACGATCGCCGCGCTGTTCTGGGCGTGGGGAGCCGACGAGGATGTCCTTCAGCGCCTCGTCAAGAAGACGCTTTATATTGGCGTCTTCGCGTTCATCATCGGTAATTTCCAGAGCCTGGCGACAATCATGCTCGAAAGCTTTGCCGGTCTCGGGCTGAAGGCAAGCGGCGGCGCCATGGCGATCGGCGACTTCATGCGCCCGGGCGTCGTCGCGGCGACGGGCCTCGATGCCGCGGAGCCGCTTCTCGATGCGAGCAAGGACCTCCTGGGGCCTATCGGGCTCTTCACCAACTTCGTACAGATCTTGATCCTGCTGATCGCCTGGGTGATCGTCGTCCTCGCCTTCTTCATCCTCGCGGTGCAGGTCTTCGTGACGATCCTCGAGTTCAAGCTTGTCACGCTCGCGGGCTTCGTTCTGATCCCCTTCGCCTTTTTCGGCCGCACCGCGTTCATGGCGGAGCGCGTCCTTGGCCATATCGTCTCCTCCGGCATCAAGGTGCTGGTGCTCGCCGTCATCACCGGGATCGGCACGACCCTCTTCGACCGCTTCATGGGTGCCCAGATTGGCGCCGAGCCGGACATCGAGCAGGTTATGGCGATCGCGCTTGGCGCGCTCACATTGCTGGGTCTCGGTATCTTCGGTCCTTCGATCGCCAATGGCATCGTCGCGGGCGGCCCCCAGCTCGGCGCAGGCGCTGCGGCCGGCACGGCCGTCGCCGCCGGCGCCACGCTCGCCGCGGGCGCGGCGGGTGCGACGCTGGCTACCGGTGCCGCCGCCAGCTTTGCGCGCGGCGCTGCGGCTGGCGCTACCCGCACTGCGGGCAGCGCATCGGCCTCCTACGCCGCAGGCGCGGCCGGGAAGAGCGGGGCGCAAGCGGTCGGTGCGGGTCTCGCCAATGTCGCGCGCTCGGCGGCGAGCGCTGCGGCGTCCCCGCTTCGGCGTGCCGCCGAGCGGACCCGCGAGCAGTTTGCGGCCGGCCGCGCGGGTCAGGCGGCGAAGGCGGGACCGGCACCTGCTGCCGGTACGCCGCCGGCTTGGGCGACCGCGATGCGGCATCGGCAGTCGGTCGCGCAGGGCGCGATGGTCGGCGCGCAGACCCTGAAGGGCGGCGATAGCCACGGCGGCGGCTCCGCACCCGACATCAGCGAAAGGGATTGATATGATTTTCCGCAGGCCCTCCAATCATTATGGGATCTCGCCCGTCCCGGTCACGCCGCATCAGCGCGCGGGGCAGGTCTGGGACGATCGCATCGGCTCGGCGCGCGTCCAGGCGAAGAATTGGCGGCTCGCCTTTTTCGGCACCCTGCTTCTGTCAGGCGGTCTCGCCTCGGCGCTGGTCTGGCAGTCGCTGCGCGGCACGATCACGCCCTGGGTGGTCGAGGTCGACAAGCTCGGCGAGGCAAGGGCCGTCGCGCCCGCAGACGCCGACTGGTCGCCGACCGATCCGCAAATTGCCTTCCATCTCGCGCGCTTCATCGAGCATGTCCGGTCGATCCCGGCCGACCCGGTGGTGCTGCGCAAGGACTGGCTCAGCGCCTATGATTTCACCACGGCTAGCGGTGCGCAGGCGCTCAATGAATATGCCCGGCTGAACGATCCCTTCGCGGAGATCGGCAAGCGACAGGTCGCGGTCGATGTGTCGAGCGTGATCCGCGCCTCCAAGGATAGCTTTCGTATCGCCTGGACCGAGCGCCGCTATCAGGACGGCAGCCTTCTCGAGACGTCGCGCTGGTCGGCGATCGTCACCGTGACGGTTCAGCCGCCCCGCACACCCGATGCTTTGCGGCGCAACCCGCTCGGAATTTTTGTCACCGCCGTAAATTGGTCGAAGGAGCTCAGCCAGTGACGCGTTTTATCTTTCTCGTGACCGCAGCCGCGCTCGCATTTCCCGCGGTTGCCGCGCCCTCCGACGTCAAGATGCAGGTCGGCCGGGCCAATGACGCGGCGCGCGTCCAGCCGGACCGTGCCACATTCCTCAACGCGATCCAGAAATATGCCTGGGCCGATGGCGCGCTGTTCCAGATTTATACGGCGCCGGGGCAGGTCACCGATATCGCGCTCCAGGAAGGCGAAGAGCTCGTCGGGCCCGGGCCGGTCGCTGCCGGCGATACGGTGCGCTGGGTCATCGGCGACACGCTGAGCGGCGCCGGTGTGTCGCGGCGCGTTCATATTCTCGTCAAGCCGACCCGCCCCGACATCATGACGAACCTCGTCATCAACACCAACCGCCGCACCTATCATCTCGAACTGCGTGCAACGCCTGCGACATATATGGCGGCGGTCAGCTGGTCCTACCCGGCCGATGAGCTGATCGCATTGCGAGCGGCCGAAACCGAGCGGGAGCGCGCTGCTCCCGTTGCGGGCGGCATCGACTTTGCGGCGCTCAATTTTGGTTATCGAATCAGCGGCGACAAGGTGCCCTGGCGCCCGCTGCGCATCTTCGACGACGGTCGCCAATTGTTCGTCGAGTTTGGCGACGGCATTGCGGAGGGCGATATGCCCCCGCTCTTCGTGCTCGGCGACAAGGATGGTGCGGAGCTCGTCAATTACCGCGTGCAAGGCCGGTTCCTGATCGTCGATCGTCTGTTCGAACGCGCCGAACTGCGGCTCGGCAGCGGGCGCGACGCGAAAAAAGTGCGGATCGAGCGCGACGACAAGCGTCGTCGGGGGCGGTCATGAGCGTGCCGGAACGGGAGGAGAAGGCAGAGCTGGCCTCCGAAACCGGGGTCGCAGAACGCGCCGTCGCGCCGCCCAGCCCAGACGGGTTCCGGCTCGAGGGCGAAATGCCATCCGTCATGCGCCTCTCACGGCGCACGCTCGCGATCATCGGTGGGACGGCGGGCTTGGCGATCGCGGGCGCGCTGTTCTGGGCGCTGCGGACGCCGGAACCCGACCGCCGCGAGAATGTCTATGAAACCGATCGCCCCAACCGCTCGGAACTCATCACGGGCGCGGTCGCGGATTATGGCGCGGTTCCGAAACTCGGGCCTCCGCTTCCCGGTGACCTCGGGCGGCCGATCGTCTCGGCGCAGAAGGACGGCGAGATGATAACGCCGCCGCCCGATCCACGCCAGCGGGCGGCGGACCACGCGCGTGAGCGCCGGATCCAGGAAAGCGACGCGGCGCGTTCGAGCAATCTTTTCCTGGCAAGCGGGGGCGGCCGTGCTTCAGCCAATGCCTCGGACCAACCTGCGCCGCCCGCGGCGCAGGCGATCAATCCGCCGGGCGCAGAAGCCCCGGCTCGCACCTTTCGGAGGGGAGATGGTCCGCGCCGGATGGACAGCGGCGAACGCATAGTCCCGCTCGCTTCACCCTATGTTGTGCAAGCCGGGAATATCATTCCGGCAGCGCTGATCACCGGCATTCGTTCCGATCTTCCGGGCCAGATCACAGCGCAGGTAACACAGAATATCTATGACAGTCCGACGGGACGCATCCTCCTGATTCCCCAAGGTTCACGCCTGATCGGGGAGTATGACAGCGAGATCGTGGCGGGACAGAATCGCGTGTTGCTGGCTTGGGATCGGCTGACCTTTCCAGGCGGCCGCTCGATCGCACTTGGCCGGCTTCCCGGGGCGGATATCGCCGGAATGGCGGGGCTTGCCGACCGCACCGACCATCATTGGGGTCATATGTTCAAAGCCGCGCTCATATCGACGCTGCTCGGCGTCGGGGCCGAACTCGGAGCGGACGACGACGATCGGCTCGTCCGCGCGATCCGATCGGGATCGCAGGATTCGATCGGTCAGACCGGGCGGCAGATCGTTGAACGGCAACTCGCCATACCGCCGACCATCACCATCAGGCCCGGCTTCGCGTTTCGGGTCATAGTGACCCGCGACCTGGTGCTGGAGCCGCTTTTCAGCAGTGAATCCCGATGAGCAAGCTGCGGCTCGGACCCATCGCCGAGGATCGGCCGGTCAAGGTCACGGTTGAACTGTCGGGCGGCGTTATGCGCGATCTTGCTGACTATGCCCGTGTGCATGCCAAGGCCAACGGGCTCACCGAGCCTTTGCCGGCCGAGCGGCTGATTGCCCCGATGATCGAGCGCTTCATGAGCGGAGACCGCGAATTCGGCAAGCTGCGGCGGCAATCCTGATCAGCATCACCTCGCAGCGGCAGAACATCATGTTCAAGGCGGACCGCGTCGATACTGGTGACCCCTTACCCAAATGCACCTTGACCCTCTACCAACTCGAGGATGTAGGATACCGGATCCGCGAACCATTCGGCCGAGGGATCGTTTTGTGAAGAAAACTCGCCTTGACGCAAAGAATATGGTCAGACGCACATTCCTCTTAGCGGGACCGGCTCTGTTCACGGGTCGATCAGGACTGGCAAAATTGTCTCAAGTGGCTCCACGTGTTTGGAATTTTGGCGCGCAGCAGCCGCATTGGAAGCCGTTAGAGGTTCGGACCGGTGATACCATTCTTGTTTCCGCGAAAGTGGGTGGATTGCCGGTACGAGCGATTTTGGACAGCGGCAGCGGCGCGACCATGCTCAGCACTACCCTGGCGGCGAAACTCGGCATTGACAAAGGTGAGCGGCGCACGATCAGCGGCCTCAGTGCCAAGGCTCCAGTCCAACTCGTGCGTGATGTTGATGTTTCATTTGGTGGCGAAATCCGGCGATTGTCCTTTGCAGTGGTTGCAGACCTCACAGCCGCTTCCGCAGCGTTCGGGCGCCCGATTGATGCTCTTTTGGGCGCCGACATGTTTGCCGGGTCCTGCATTGCTTTGGATTTCGCAAACAAGCGTCTTGCCGTCACCAAGACAGGATCGTTCCTCGGGGGGGCGGACTGGAGATGTATCGGGCTTGGGCGCGGGAGCAAGCAGGAACTGCTCATTCGAGCTTCTATAGCTGGTTTAGCTGACGTGCCGGTAATGATAGATCTTGGAAATTCAACGGCGTTGATGCTTGGCGCGGACTATGTGCGTGAGCAAGGGTTGATGCGCAGCAAGGCTGCATCAACCGTGGCGCTTGGTGGCGTCGACGGCATTAAGACAAACGACATTTTCACGACCCCGCACCTGGATATCGCTGGATTTGGTGTTCCGAACGTTCCCACGCTGGTAATGAGAGATTGGCTCCCGACCAGCACGGTAGGAAATATCGGACTGCCGCTTATCGGCCAATTCGATGCAGTGTTTGACGTGTCCGCAGAAGCTCTGTGGTTCCGTAAACTCGACCCGCATCACCGCCTTATGATGTTAAAAGACCGTAGCGGTCTTGGTTTTGCGGCGTTATCGACCGCACTTTCGGTGATACACGTGGCGGCGAACAGTCCTGCCGCGCGCGGTGGCTGGTCCGTTGGCGATCGGATCGTCGCGGTTAATGGGCATCGTATCAATGCGAACTATACCAGCGGCGATCTTTGGCGTTGGCGTTTCGGGTCACCTAAAACAATAGTCAAGCTAACGCTGGCAAGCGGGGAAGAAAGGGAGCTTGAGCTATATGATTATTACTGATATGTGGCAGTTTTCATCATTCCTGCATCAGTAGAATTAATTGAATATCATAGAACACACTGGCCTAATGAGGGCGATTTCTGCCGCAGCGTGGAGGGGCTAGTGGGGATTTGATAACTCGTTAGATTTTCTTGTTCAAACCCCGATTTCGGGTCATCCGCGCAAAGGTTCATTTGACCACCCATCGCATGGAATGCACGGCGAGCGGCCGACGCAGCTTTGAATATTCGCGGACACTCCTGGTATGGTGTCCTACACTCCGGGCGCGAGCGCCATCGCCCGTGCGGACAAGGCCGATGCCCAGAGGTCGCCGACAGCGTTCCAGGGGCTTCTGGTTATGCGACCGCGCTGCGTCCGGGCCGGTTTATCCGCCGAACAGTCGCCCGATGAGTAGCGTACCAGCGGCCAGATAGCAGATGAGCGCCGCGAGCGCGGTCGTCGCCATTCCGAACGCCCGGGCACCCGCGCCGTCGCTATAGCAACGGTAGAAGCTAAGCCGACCAATCACGAACAGCACGTCGGACGCGATCAGCAGCGCCAGCCAGCGGCCGCCCGCGATGGAAGCCAATGTCAGATGCGCACCGACACCCAGAAACGCCTGCTCCAGTGTATTTTGCAAGAAGGCGATCTTGATCGCTAGTTCGGGACTTGGCGGTCCCTTGGCTGCTCCGCCGATGTCGGCGGCCGACCGATAGCGCCCGCTCGACACCAGCCGGACTGCAACAACCACCACGGCAAAATGGACGGCGCTCGTCTGGATCGCGAATGCCAATCGCGCGCCGACCTCCGTTGGGAAGGGGATGAACTTTGGCAGGAAGACGGCGCATCCAATCGAAATTGCCGCGCACAGGCAAAAGGCCAGTTTCGACTGTTTCCTGATCTGCCGCTGCTCTGTTTCCAAGTCCATCGCTACTTCCATGTCAGCCCGGCCGCTCCGCCGTGATCAGGGCGATGGTTCCAGTTGTCGTGTGAATTCGATCTGCTTCTCGCATCTTGTCAAATCCGGCGCCCTTACGAGTCGAGGAAGCGGCCGTCCGCATTGGGTTGGGTGTCGACGACCGCTGGATGGTATGCCGAAAATGCAGCCGCATCAGGCCTCGCTGTCGATCATATTCCTGGCTCATGATCACCTCCGTAGCGAGTCGCTGAAGTAATCTGCACCCTCTGGTTGCCATGTGCCAGTTGCAATAGGGCCAACCCGGGCGTCACCCGACATCCCAGCGAGTCGGAGATTCGGTACTCCAAGATGGCGCGCCGGCTGCCCTGACTGACGCAATGACCGCTTGACCCTCCAGTTGCTATAGGTTGCATAAGGCGGGCATCATTTGGATCGAGGACAGCGTAATGACTTGTATCAGTTGCGCATCGGCAACGTCGGACACGTTCAACGATTCATGCCGGCTGCCCATATTCTGGTCCGCACGCGCAACGCAAAGCTGGCCAGCATGACAAGACCTGCCCACGGCCAAGCCTCGCTCGGAAGGTTCGCTGTCTATCTTGGTATAGCGATCGCGATAACGTTACCGGCATTGGCGCTGCGGCTGGGGGGATGGCGACCGGACCCGTTGCTTGATGCGCTGTTGTTCGGTGGTGCGATTCTAGCGGCCGGATTCATGCTCTCCTGGGGTGCGGAGGCGGCCGAAAAGCGTATCAGCCAGGGCCTCATCGTTGCGATTATCGCTTTGATTACGGTCCTGCCCGAGTATGCGGTCGATTTCTATTATGCCTATGTCGCGGGACAGAACCCCGGCTCGAACTATGTCCATTATGCGGCCGCCAACATGACAGGTGCGAACCGTCTTCTCGTAGGCTTGGCGTGGCCTGCTCTTGTGCTCATTCACTGGTTTCGTACGCGAGAGCGCCAAATCGGCCTTGCCCCGGTCAACGCTGCGGAAGTCACGTTCCTGCTAATCGGGTCTATCTGGTCGTTCACGATCCTGATGCGCGACGAGATCGGCCTGCTCGATACGGTGGTGCTGGTCGCCGTCTTCGGCGTTTATGTCTGGCGCGTCAGCCACCTGCCGAAGGCGGAAGAGGACGAAGACGACGAACCCGGCCCGGCAGCGGCGCTCGTGACACTGTCCCCGGGTCGACAATGGCTCGTGATGGGTGCGCTCACGATCGTCGCAGCCGCGGTGATCCTTGTGTCGGCGGAGCCCTTTGCCGAAGCGATGGTTGACTCGGGCCGGGTGCTGGGATTTGACGAATTCCTGCTCATCCAGTGGCTCGCGCCGCTCGCGAGCGAAGCGCCTGCGGTCACGATTGCGATCCTGTTCGTCCTCTCGGGCCGCGCCGCCAACGGGCTCGCCACGATGATCTCTGACAAGATCAACCAGTGGACGTTGCTCGTCGGCATGTTGCCACTGGCGATGAGCCTTGGCGCGGGCAGTCTTTCCGCACTTCCGCTTGATGCGCGACAACATGAGGAATTTTTCCTTACCGCTGCGCAATCGCTCTTCGGGATCGCGTTGCTCTTGAGGCTTCGGCTCAACCTCTGGGGGGCGCTCGCTCTCGCCACCCTGTTCTTGGTACAGGTTGGACTGGCGCTACGCTTCCTCGGCGACGAGGCCGCCACGATTGCCACTTTGACCGGCCTTGCCTGGGCCTATCTGGCGCTGGCCATCATCGTCTTTGTCGCCAATGCAAAGTCGTTCGGTCATCTGCTGCGTGTCGGCATATCAGTCCGGCATCCCGAAACTCACGCGCTGCCTACGCCTGGACTGAGTGACGCATGAATCCGTCTGAGGATAAAGCGCGTCGTTTGCTCTTCATTCGGCAGTTGAGGTTAGCCGCTGATCACTCAATTCTGCCAGGTGGACCGACGCTCCAAATCACCCTCGAATTGCATTGAACTTGACGCCACATAACGCCGCTGCTCTCAACCTGTTCGCCAGGCGCGACGATGGAGGGCCAACGCCGTGACGAGGCAACGCCTCTCTTCAGACGCGCCGTGGCTGCGGAGCCGAGAAGCCCATTGGGGGCGGTGACCTGGACGCATGCCCGGCGGTGCGGATAACTTTCACATGTCGTCCGTTTGCATTGTAAGTATTAAGTGACGCTTGCGAGCGGTGGATACATCGTCAGGGTGAACCTGACACGATCGGGAAATTCGTGGCCCCGAGCGACATGGAGCCGATCGCGGCGGGCAAGCCCTTGAAGACCGACCCGAGCATGATGCGCGCACCATGGCGACGAAATTTCAGCGTGTCGGATAGCGGTCGAGGAACGACAGGGCGTTCGCGCTTGGCGACGTCGGGCATGTGGCGTTCTGATGCCTGGACGCGATCGCCGTCGGCGCCGACCGCCTTTTCGCCATCTTGCTTTGTGAAGGCGTCGAGCTGGCGGGCGGGAAGAAAGACGAGCACCACCTCGGACGCACAGCAGAGTTTAACGCTGAGCGTTGAGATAACGAGCGGGCGGTTATTGAGGATGGGATGGGGTGTGCCCGAGCGGCGAGGACGGACAAGGCGGTCTCAATGTGTACACATTTGGATATACGATGGATTGCGCGACAAGGCCCCGCTATGGTCCTTTATGGTCCTTTGACGCGAAATCCGTAGTGATTATCGCTAGTCTACGCTGACGGAATGTCGGTAGCGACAGGTTGTCCGGCTCCGATGGCCCGGCGATTATACCAGAAGCCGAGGACAATGATGACCAGCGCGGCGGCTTGCATGAGGATGACTTGCAGCGTCGGATAGATACCCAGGAGCGTTACTCGAGGCCAGTTGATCACGGGTGTTACCGAGAGCATGCCTGCCTCCTGCAGCGCCGCCGTTCCCTTGCCTGCCAGTACGGCGGCGAGCACCGCCATGAGGGCGGAGCTATACGAAAAGAATTTGCCGATCGGCAGCCGCTGGCTGTAGCGGAGCATCGCCCAGGCGATGGCGGCCAGCAGGACAAGGCCGGTCAAGAAGCCGCCGAGGATTGCCCCGCCGCTGCCCTGCGATGCCAGCGCCGCATAAAACAGGATGGTCTCGAACACCTCGCGATAGACGGCGAGGAAGGCGAGCCCGAACAGGAACCAGGACGAGCGTTTCGACAGCGCCGCGCTCAGCTTCGCGTGGATATAGCGCTGCCATTGGTCGGCCTGAGATTTTCCATGCATCCAGATACCGACCGACAGGAGAATGACGGCCGCGAGTAAGGATCCGAAGCCCTCGGTCAATTCGCGGCTCGCCCCGCTGACGCCGATGGCATAGGTTGCCAGCGCCCATGTGAGGCCGCCCGCGGCAAGGGCGGCAGTCCAGCCCGCATGCACATAACGCAGCGCCTCCGGGCGTTCGGCCTTTCGCAGGAAGGCGACGATCGCGATGACGACGAGGAGTGCCTCCAGGCCCTCGCGCAGCAAGATCGTCAGGGCGCCGACAAAGGCCGATGCGCTGCTCGCCTGTTCGGGGGCGAGCACCTGCTCGGCATCAGTGAAGAGCGTGTCGAGCGCCGAAATCTCGTGGCGGACTTCGGCGACGGGCGCGCCCTTCTGGATGGCCGCGCGCACCGCGCCCATCGCAGTCTCGATCCGGGCCATGAGGGCACCGTCGCGCGAGGCGAGGAGCGGTTCGAGGGGTTCGAACCCGTCAAGATAGGCGGACAGCGCAAGTTCCCCGGCTTGCTGCCTTTTCCCGGCAGCATAGGCGGTGAAGCTCTGTTCGAGCCGCTCCCGCGCCAGCGCGAGCGATCCAACTCCCGCTCCCGTGACGGCCTGGGGATTGGCCCTGAGATAGGCCATCACGGCGTCAGCCTCCGGTTGTCCGATCTTCGCACCGAGCGCCGCCGGCGTCGTTGCCGTCAGGGTAGGCATGTCAGGCACCAGGCGGCGGACGGACGCGTCGGATTGCCAGATCCGCTCGCCCTGCGTCGTATCACGGAAAGCGAAGCGGCCGCTGTAGAAGGCAAGCGCCCAGCGATCTGCGGCAGGAAGGTCGGCGAAACTTTGCATTGCCGTGCCGTCGAGGCCTTGCTCGATCACCTGGTAAAGCCCGAAGATGCTGCGTTCGCGAGCGCGCGCCACATCGGAAAAGGCGACCGGCGGTGGATCGAGCCTCGCTGCATCGGGGCCGCGGCCATCGCCCGACATGCCGTGGCACGATGCGCAATTCTGCCCATAGAGAGTAGCGCCCCTCGCAAGATCGGGGTTTCGCGCCGGCGCAAGCGGCACCGGATAGGCGTTGAGCAACGCCGCCGCGACCGAACGGGCCTGCCGTGCCACTTCTTGCGGGCTTTCCTTGGCGACAACGGCGGCTTTCAGCCGCTTCGCATTAGCCAGCAACTGCGCGCGCGCGCCGTTGGGCGGCAGCGTCGCAATTTTCGCGGCGGCCGAATCGGTGAACTCGAGCATTTCGGCATATTCGGCCTCACTGATAACACGGCCGTTATGCACCGCACCGCTATAGTCCACCGCGACATAGTCGAGGAGGCGCCAGGTCGTCTGCACTGCCGCTGTATCGGCGCGCGCCACGACGGGAAGCAACATCAGCATGGCGAGCAGGATTGCCGCAGCGCGCCGAAGCATTGAATGTGCGTTCACCTTAGTTACGCCGGCGAAGGGCGCAGTTCGGCGCGTGCGTTGCGCACGATCTCCGTTGCCGAATGCAGGAATAGAAGGGCGATAACAGCCGCTACCAGAAGGTCGGGCCAGGCGCTGCCGGTCCAGCCGACCAATATGGCGGCGACGATGACCGCGACATTCGCGATCGCATCGTTACGGCTGAACAGCCAGATCGCTCGAACATTGGCATCGCCGTCACGAAATCGTGAGAGAACCAGCGCGGCGGTAACGTTGACGGTCAGTGCGACGACGCCAATGCCCCCCATGAGTTCCGCTTCCGGGGCCTCGGCGTTCAAGGCCCGAGCGATTGCATAGGCAATCACCCCCAGCCCGAGTGCGCCGAGGAACAGTCCCTGGGTCAGCGCGATCCGGGCCCGGCTTGCAGCGGACCACCCGAGCGCCAGCAATCCCATCAAAGTGATCGAACCGTCACCGATGAAGTCGAGCGAATCCGCTTTCAATGCCTGGCTGTTGGCGATGAAGCCGCCGACGATCTCGCACACGCCAAAGCCGAGGTTGAGTATCACCACGATCCACAGGGCCCGACGATAGGCGGGATCATGCTCGGCACGCACGGTATCGCCGGTACAGCCGCAGCTACTGTCGTTGCTTTCACTCATCCCGCTGTCCTACATTCTCCAGTAACTGTAGAAGCAAGGCATTTCTTGTGACATGGTGATGAGGTGAATATGGGCAGCGAGGTAGGATTTCCAATCGGAGCGCTGGCGAGCCGGACCGGCACCAAGGTCAATACAATCCGTTTTTACGAGGACATCGGGCTTCTGCCACCCGCGGCGCGCACCGCCTCCGGACGTCGCAGCTATGGTGCCGACGATGTCAGGCGCCTGGCATTTATCCGGAGTGCGAGGGGACTGGGATTTTCGATCGACGAAATTCGTTCACTTACTGCACTCGCGGCAGGGCCCGAGCAGGACTGCGCCGAGGTTCGGGCTCTGGCGGCGCGGCATTTGCTTGACGTCGACGAGCGTCTGGAACGCATGGCGCGCCTTCGCGCAGAACTCGCCCGGATCGTCCAGCTTTGTGAGGGCGGCCGCATATCCGATTGCCGGGTGATTGAGGCGATTGAGGCGACGCCGCCGTCCGCAGTCTAGCGGCGGTCTCGTTCGCACTCCATCATTCGGTCTTCACCTTGTTATTTCTCAAGTTGAGGGGTCGTCGCCTGCGGCGCTGCGAGTCTCCTTCCAGGCATCGCGCACAATTTCGATACCGCCCTTGACGGCAATCAGCGCCGTGGCGAACCCGACGACCAAGTCGGGCCAGTTCGTTCCGAGCCACCAGACGAGGACGCCAGCGGTCAGGATGCCGCCGTTCGAAACGAAGTCGTTGAAACTGAAGGTTGTCGCCGCGCGAAGGTTGACGTCGGGATTCTGAATGCGCTGAAGCAGCTTCAGGCAGGCATAGTTCACGACCGCCGCGACCGCCGACATGATCATCATCGTCGGGCCGATCGGTTCGCTGCCTTCGAAATAACGGCGTCCGACATCGAACAGGACGCCGGCTGCAAAGATCAGCAGCATGACGCCCGACGCTGTGGCAGCCCGGGTTTTCCATTGCAGGCCGTGGCTGAGCGCAACGAGGCTCAAGGCATAAACCGCGGCGTCGGACAGATTGTCGAGCCCGTTGGCGATCAGCGCGCTCGAATCGCCGAGCGCGCCGGTTACAAGGAAAGCGATCGCAATCGCCGCGTTCAGGATGAGAACGATCTGGAGCGTTCGCTTTTCGCGATCGCTCCCGGATGCTTTTTCTTTCATTACGAGCTCCTCAATCCTCACCATCCCTAAGAGGAGGCGGAACCCTTTTGGGTTCCGTCCCAGTCAGCACTTCCGGTTGCCGTCGACAGGGGGGAGTGACGGCCATCCGGGAAGGTCTCAGCCTGCAGGGCTGGACACGCCGCTCGGGCGCGTCAATTCTTCCTCTTCGGCCTTCGCGGTCCGTCGATGGACCAAGAGGTAAAGCGCAGGCAGCACCAGCAGCGTCAGGATCGTCGATGAGATGATCCCGCCGATGACCACGGTCGCCAGCGGCCGTTGCACCTCGGATCCAGCCCCGACATTGAGCGCCATCGGTACGAACCCGAGCGACGCAACCAGCGCGGTCATCATCACCGGCCTGAGGCGGGTCAGCGCGCCCTGGCGGATTGCATCGACGAGCGCCTTTCCGCGTTCGCGAAGATCCTTGATGAAGGATAGCATCACCACGCCGTTGAGCACCGCGACCCCGGAGAGTGCGATGAACCCGACGCCCGCCGAGATGGAGAGCGGAATGTCGCGAAGCGCCAGCGCCGCGACCCCTCCCGTCAGCGCCAGCGGCACGCCCGAGAAGACGATGGCCGCGTCGCGAACCGACCCGAACAGCATGAACAAGAGGCCGAAGATCAGCAGCAGAACGAGCGGCACCACGATCTGGAGGCGCTCGGTCGCCGACTGGAGCTGCTCGAACGTCCCGCCATATTCGATATAATAGCCGTCGGGCAGCACGACATCGGCTTCGACCTTCTGGGTCAGCTCGTCGATGAATGAGCCGAGATCGCGACCACGGACATTCGCCGTGATCACCGCGCGGCGCTTGCCGTTCTCGCGGCTGATCTGGTTCGGCCCAGCCGCGAGCGATATCTCCGCCAGCTCCGAAAGCGGCACGAAGCCGCCGGCCGGAAGCGCAACGGGGAGATTGCCGAGCGACGCGAGGTCGGTGCGAATGGCCTCGGGAAGCCGGACAATGACGTCGAAACGCCGGTCGCCCTTGAAGAGCTCGCCCGCCTGCCGCCCGCCAGTCGCGGTCGAAACCGCATCCTGGACCGTCTCGATGCTCACGCCATAGCGCGCAAGCTTGTCGCGATCGGGCGTGACCGAAAGCATCGGCAGGCCGGTGACCTGTTCGAGCTTCACGTCCCGCGCGCCCGCGATCCCGCCGGCTACCTCCTCGATCGCCTGCCCCGATTCGAGCAGTTGATCGAGATCGTCGCCGAACAGCTTGATCGCAACGTCGGCGCGAACGCCGGCGATCAGCTCATTCATCCGCATCTTCACCGGCTGGGTGAACTCATAATTATTCCCCGGCACTTCGTTCACCGCCTTGTTGAGCTCGGCGACGAGCTGGTCGCGCGGCTTTCTGGGGTCGGGCCACTCCTTCCGGTCCTTGAGCATGATGAAATTGTCGGCGACCGACGGCGGCATCGGATCGGTCGCGACCTCGGGCGTGCCGATCTTCGCGAACACCCGCTCGACTTCGGGGAACTGCCTGATTCTCTTCTCCAGCGCCTCCTGCATCGCGATCGACTGGGTCAGGCTCGTTCCGGGAATGCGCATCGCGTGCATCGCAATATCGCCTTCGTCGAGGTCCGGGATGAACTCGGACCCGAGACTGGTCGCCGCCACGCCGCTCAACGCGACAAGCGCCAAGGCACCAGCCAGCGCAGCCTTCGGCCAATTGAGGACGAGTTCGAGCATCGGGCGATAGCCCTTGCCGAGACCGCGCATCAGCCAATTCTCCTTCTCCTCGACCTTGCCGGTAACGAAGAGCGCCACCGCGGCCGGAACCAGGGTGAGCGACAGGAGCAGAGCGGCCGTGAGCGCGAGAACGACCGTGATCGCCATCGGGTGGAAGGTTTTGCCCTCGACGCCCTCGAGCGCGAAGATCGGCAGATAGACCGCGGTGATGATGATGATGCCGAAGATGCTCGGCTTGATCACCTCTGCACTCGCCGAGGCGACGAGACCGAAGCGTTCGTCGCGATCGAGCAGGCGCCCGAGCCTGTGCTGAGCCTCGCCGAGCCGGCGGAGGCAGTTCTCGACGATGATGACGGCCCCGTCGACGATGAGGCCGAAGTCGAGCGCGCCGAGGCTCATGAGGTTCGCCGATGTCCGCGTCTGGAGCATGCCCGTCAACGTCATCAGCATCGCGACCGGGATGACCGCCGCCGTGATCAACGCCGCGCGGAAATTGCCGAGCAGCAGGAAGAGGATCACGATTACGAGCAGCGCGCCCTCGGCGAGGTTTTTCTGCACCGTCGAGATCGTCCGCTCGACGAGCGCGGTGCGATCATAGAGCGGCTTGGCAACGACGCCCTTCGGCAACGCACGCGAGGCTTCGACGAGACGTTCAGCCGAGGCCTGCGCGACCACGCGCGGATTCTCGCCGATCAGCATCGAGACCGTCGCGAGGACGACTTCCTTGCCATTTTCCGTCGCCGCGCCTGTGCGGAGCCCCGAACCGATCGCGACATCGGCGACGTCGGCGATCCGGATCGGAACCCCGCCGCGAGTGGTGACGATGATCTGCGACAGGTCCCGCTCATTATTGGCCTGACCCGGCACGCGGATCAGAATCTGTTCGCCGCTGCGCTCGACATAACCGGCCCCGCGATTGGCATTATTGGCCTCGAGTGCGGTGACGACATCGTTGAGCGAGAGATTGAGCGAGGCGAGCGAGGCCGGGTTCGGGGTCACATGATATTGGCGGGCGTAGCCGCCGATCGTATTGATCTCGGCGACCCCCGGAATCGTGCGCATCTGCGGCCGGATGACCCAGTCGGACATCGTCCGGAGGTCTTCCGCCGTATAAGGCGTGCCGTCGGGTTTTCGCGCGCCCGGTTCGGCCTCGATCGAGAACATGAAGATTTCGCCGAGGCCCGTCGAGATCGGGCCCATTTCGGGCTCCATCCCGGGTGGAAGCTGGCCGCGCGCGGCCTGGAGCCGCTCGTTGACCTGCTGGCGCGCGAAATAGATGTCGGTCCCGTCCTCGAAGACGACGGTGACCTGGCTCAGGCCGTAGCGCGAGATCGATCTGGTGTAGTTGAGGTTCGGAATGCCCGCGATCGCGGTCTCGATCGGATAGGTGATGCGCTGCTCGGATTCGAGAGGCGAATAGCCTTCCGCCTTGGTGTTGATCTGGACCTGGACGTTGGTGATGTCGGGAACGGCGTCGATGGGCAATTTGGTCGCGCTCCACGCGCCGATCGCGCAGAGGAGCGCGACGACCGCGAGGACGAGCCATCGTTGCCGGATCGAAAAGCCTATGGTTCTGGCTAGCATGTTATCCTGCTCCCCGATCAATGGTCGTGGCCCGCGCCGGACTTTTCGATGTCGGCGCGAACGAGGAAACTGCCCTTGGTGACATAGGCGGTGCCGGGCTTGATGCCCGACAGGACCTCGGTCCATTCGGGCGACGAACGGCCGAGCTTCAGCATCCGGACCTCATAGTCCTGCCCGAAATTGGCATAGACCACCTTGAAGTCGCGGAAGGGCTGGATCGCCTCGGTGCGCACGGCGAGCGGCACGGTGACGGGGTTGACCATCACGCGGCCGCGCAAGGCCATGCCCGGGCGGAGCGTTCCCGAGCGGTTCGGGATGGTCGCGCGGATGAGCGCGGTGCCCGCCTCGACATTGCCGTCGGGCAGGAACTGCCCGAGCGGCGCAGTCGCGATTTCGGCGCCGTCCTGCGTCTCCACGGTCACCCGCATGCCCGGACGGATAATCGCGAGGTCGCGGGGGAAGATGTTGAAGACGACCGTTGTCTGCGCCGGGTCGGTGACCACATAGAGTGCACGCCCGTCGGTGACGTCGCCGGGGTTGGCGTTGCGCTCGGCGATCACGCCGCCGACCGTCGCATAGACTGGATAGACCTGGAGGCTCTCGCTGGACTCGATGCGCGCGAGAAGCTCTCCGCGGCGGACGCTGTCACCCACCGCCTTGGTCACCGAGACGACGCGGCCGGGAAACTGGCCGCGAATTTCGGAGCGGGCGGTCGGAGACAATTGGACGGTGCCGTAGAGTTCGCGCATCTCGCCGACCGTCGCCGGTCCGACGACCGCGGTTTCGATGCCTCCGGCCTTCGCGGCGTCCGCCGCGATCCGCGTGCGGCCTTCGGGGTTCGCATATTTCCAGACGTGCCGCTTGCCGCCAGTCACCGCGACAACCTCGACGTCGAAGCTGTGCGGTTCGGTGACGACACCTTGCCCTGCGAGGAATTTGCCCTGCGGGCGGAAGGTGAAGCGATCGACGTCGCCGCCAAGCCGCGTGAGCGTGATGGCGAGCTGGACATCCTTCGGGTCGACCGGCTTGCCGTCCCGCGTCGCGAAAACGCGGAATTGCGGCTCGGTGCCATTCTCGAAGATCGTGACCTCGACCGCGAAATCGCCATTCTTGAGCAATTTGCCGCCGTTCGGGCCCTTGGCATCTTCCTCGCCTTCGCCCTCGGCGTGGCTTTCGCCTTCTTCATGCTTGTCTTCGCCCTCGGCTCCGCCGCCGCAGGCAGCGAGAGGCACGGCAAGGAACAGCGCCGCAGCCGCGGCGGGAAATGGAAACTTCTTCATGGAATATTCTCCGCAAGGGGAGCCGCATCGAAGCGGCCGGTCAGGCGATCGATCTCCGCGAGCAAATCGCGGTAGCGGCTCATGGCCTCGGCCCACTGACCCTGGATCTGGATGATGACGTCGGCGGCATCCTGTACGTCGGCGAACAGGAACCCGCCGCGGGCATAGCCTTCGCGCACCTGGCCGAGCGTCTTCACCGCCTTCGGATAGACGTCGTTCATGATGCCCTCGGCCCGGACGCGTGCGGCGTCGGCGTCGGCGCGCAGCGACGCGAGGCGCCGCAGCCGCTCGAGCCGGCTCGCTTCGGATTGGAACTCGAGCTGCCGCCGTTCGGCCTGCGCCCGGGCGATATTGCCCTGATTGCGGTCGAACCGTCCGAGCGGGATCGAGATTCCGCCGAGAACGGCGACATCATTGGTCTCGCGAAGGAAGCGAGTGCCGCCCGACACCGTATAGTCCTGATGCGCACGGCTTTGCTCGACGACAACCTGTGCCCGGGCGCGGTCGACGGCCGCGTCGACGACGGCCGCATCGGCCTCGGCGAGCGGCAGATCGCGCGGATCGGGCTTCTCGATCCCCTCGGCAATGACGAGGCTATCGGGGGTGCCGCCCCAGAAGGAGGTAAGCAAGGCGCGTGCGGACTGCCGTTTCGCCTGGGCTTCCTTCAGGGCCAGTTCGGCTTCGAGGATGCGGGCATCGGCGCGCGTCTCGACGAAGAGCGGATCCTTGTAGCCGCGCACGCGCCGGATCGCTTCGGTCCGCATCTCCTTTTCGAGTTTGACGCGATCCTCTGCGATCCAGACCATCTGCTCGGCGATCTGGGCGTCAATATAGGCGCGCTGCACTTCCTGGGCGATGTCGAGCCGGACGAGCCGCCACTGCGCCTCGGCCAGAACGACCCCGCGCTCGGCAAGTGCCATCCGAGCCTCCCGCTTTCCGCCGCGTTCGAGCGGCTGCGAATAGGTGACGGTCAGTTCCGACTGTCGGAACAGGCCATAGCTGCCCGTGCCGACGCCATTGTCCATATCGACCGAGACGGTCGGATTGGGACGAGCGCGGGCTTGCAGCTGATCGGCACGCGCGGCGTCGACCCCCGCTTCACCCGCTCTGAGCTCGGGCGATGCAGCGATGGCCCGCTCGACCGCCTGGTCGAGCGTTAGCGGCTGGGCCCAAACGGACCCCGCCAGCAGCGCAGCCCCGGCCAACAGGGCGGCGCGCATATGGATATGCATGAATGATCACTCCTGAACGGTTCGACTGAGCGCAGGCCGGAAAGGGGCCGCGCGGCAGGCGTCGTTCAGGCGAGGGGAGGGTTCAGGGGAGGAGCGAGCGCGCGCGAAGCGAGGCGCGTCGCGGGCAGCACGAAGTGGAGGCCGCCGGAAAAACAGGATAGATCGTCATGACCCGAAATGGCCTGATCAGATGCGACCGGACAATTGTGGTGACTGCCGTGGAGGTCGGCGTCCTGCTGACCCTTTGAAGAGTCCTTATCCGACGCATGACTCGATTCGGCATGGTAGGAAAGATGGGAATCCGACGCATGGTGCGCCATGCCAGCCATCGCCGGTGCAGAATTGTGGAGCCCGCTGAGCAGCAGGATGAACACAAGCAACAGGCGAAGGAGAGCGCCGGACATGCGCGCGCCCCTAACAGCGAATGGCCTGTTCCGAAAGTCCAAATCCGGATCAGCCCTTCCGGCCCGGCCTTTCCACGAAGGACCGGGCCGCTTCGATGAGCGCAGATAACTCACCGGGAATCGGCATCGGCATGAAGGCACTCACGCCGGCGCGCCCATTATTTCCGGCAGGAAGTCGGCCCGTCAGCGAGCCCAACAGGACGAGCAGCAAGCGCGCCGCCTGGCCAGCAGTCTCCTTCCAGTTCCCCAGCATCATAGCGTAGCGGAGCATGTGCCAGTGCGAGGCGAGGTGGGCGCCCATATAGGGCTGACTGAGAATATGCTCCCATTCGAGCGCTTTCCACGCGCCGGCCCGATCTCCGATCCGGCGCGCTTCGTAAAAGGTGCGATATTGTTCGCGCAGCAACGGCAGGACAAGGGCCTTGTCTAGGCGCTCAGGTGTTGGCTTCGTCGTCATGGTTTACCCCATCTCGTCTCGGAAAGGTTTGTGCATCCTGTAGTAGATACAGGGTCAAGCCCCTCATGTTCGTGCGAATGTTTTTCGGGGCCCGTGGCCGATATCGCTAATGGCTGTATGAGTGAGAATCTGGCCGAAGAAAGCTGTACGGCACCGAGGAAGAGGAAATTGAGATTGATATTGGAGCGATAACGAAGCACCATATCAGCAATATTGCGGTTAACTCCGGATTGTTGTACAATTTTTTTGTTTAAATTGCCGCAGATGCAAGTATAATCTGAAATTGTACATGGCAATACATTGGCCATGTGATAACATTACAGGTGTGGTTCGGCGGGTCGAAGGGCCATGCCGAAGTTGATTGAAAATCTTCTGCTTTCCATCGCGCCGTTTCGATGCTACGGGCCGTTTCCAATGCGACGGGTGCTCCTCCTCTTTTTGGCATTTCTTTTTGCATCCGGGACGGTCGCAGGGTCGCTCGCGCACGCGACAGAAGATCGGGCCGAGGCCGGCCTTTTCGTTGCAGCGATCGAAGCCGACTGCGTGGCCGCGCCAGCGACCGAAGATGTCGATGCCAACGGGAAGAAGACCTCGCCGAGCGACAAGCAGCAGATTCCTGCCGCATGCCATTGTTGCCACGGCCATCATTCGGGCGTGCCGGCTGAAACACTGACGGCATCGGCCGAATTGCCGGGCACCCAATCGCACGCGCGAATGTTATCGGCCGCTTTGCCTCCCGCTGCTTTCCCCGGGACGTTCCGCCCTCCAATCGCCTGACGCTCTAGGTCTGCGCGCCGTCTGCACGCGCCTCTCCCTGGAAACGTCAGGAGTCTCTTTTTCATGAAATCCATAGTTGTCGCCGCGACTCTTGCGGCGCTCGTTGCAGGCGCAAATGCCGCGTCCGCCGCTGCCCATTCGGCAGGGACGGAGCTGGTGGGTCCGCCTTCGTCATCCGGCGAGGCGGTTCGCACCGGCCCGCTTCCCGCCCGATTGTCCCTCGCACAGGCGATGGAGGAGGCCGATGCGCGTTCGCCGCGCGTGGTTGCCGCCGAGGCCGAAGTGGCGGCGGCGCGCGGTCGTCAGCGTCAAGCCGGCTATCGCTTCAACCCGACGCTCAACGTCGACGTCGAGAATTTCGCAGGCACAGGTCCCTATTCGGGGTTCAACGGCCTCGAAACAACAGTTTCGGTAGATCAGCGGCTTGACCTTGGTGGCCGCCGCCGCGCGCGCATGACGCTTGCCGACGCGGAACTGCTGGCCGCACAATATCGACTCGAGATTGCACGCGCGGATCTCGCACTCGACGTCCGCAACCAGTTCGCAACTGCTATCGCTGCGCGCGACAATCTGGTGCTCGCGCGCGAGAATGAGGTCCGGGCGCGCGAACTCGTCCGCGTCGCGCAGGCGATGGTCGATACGGGCAATGAACCGCCGGTGCGTGCGTTCCGTGCCAATGCGGCGCTTGCACAAGCGACCGCCGAGCTGCGCACGGCTGAAGCCGACGAACGGACCGCGCGCCGCTCGCTTGCCGCCCTGCTCGGCAGTTCGGTCCCACCGGCCGAACTGGCCGATGGCGACGTGTGGGTGGTGCCGGCGTCGGTGGACTCGCTTGCTACGCTCGACGTTCGTCTCGCCGAAACCGAACGGCTCATCGCCGAGGCCAGGCTCCAGGGCCAGCGCGCCGACGGTCGTCTTGACCCCTCGGTCGGCTTTGGTGTGCGGCAGCTTCGCGAGACCGGCGACCGGGCGCTTATTGCCAACGTCTCGGTTCCGCTCCCTGTCTTCGATCGCAATCGAGGCAACATCTCGGCTGCAAGATCCGATGTCGCGGCCGCCATCGCGCGGCGCGAAAACGCGGTGATCAACGCGCAGGCGGAAATTGCCAACGCCCAAGCCGAACTCGAAGCTGCCGAAGCGCGCCTTGCGGCGCTCGAAGGTAGTGGCATCGAGCAGGCCCGCGAAGGAGTACGACTCGCCGAACTCAGCTATCGCGCCGGCAAGTCCTCGCTCGTTGAGTATATCGATGCCCAGCAGGCCTATGCCGCGACGCAGGCCGAACTGATCGCCGCGCGCCGGGCTAGGGCCGAAGCACGCGCGATCCTGTCGCGCCAAGCCGCCGCCGATGGCGACGCGGACCATCAGCCATGAGCGCGCCCAACCTTCCAGCGGGCATCGACTCTCGCATCGCCTTCCTTCCCAATCAACAGGGGTGCGCCGCCGGTCGGCGCGCAAACCGCATCAACAGCGGAGATAGAATATGATCACCAAGGACAAGCGTCTCCTCGGCACTGTCGCGGGCGCCATGATACTCGCCGCCGTCACCGGTTTCGGCGTCGCACGCTGCACCGCCGATCCGGCGCCTGCGCCGGCCGCCGAAGGCGAAGCGGAAGGGGCGAGTGAGACCCTTCCCAGCAGCATCGCCATTTCGCCCGAAGCAATCAAAGCCGCCCAGATCGGCGTTGAGACGATCGGCGCGGGGGGGCTCGGTTCGGAAATCATCTCGCAAGCCACTGTTGCCGCGTCGCCGAGCGGCGAGGCCATCGTCACCGCCCGCGCGGGCGGGGCCGTCACCCGCGTCTTCAAGCGGCTTGGCGATCCAGTCAGCACTGGCGAGACGATCGCCATTGTGCAAAGCCGCGACGCCGCCCAGATTGCCGCGGAACGTACTTCGGCGGAGGCGCGTTCGCGTCTCGCGCAGAAGAATCTTGAACGCGAGCGCAAGCTGTTCGAGCAGAAGGTGTCAGCGCGCGTCGACTATGAGCAGGCGCAGGCCGAAGCAGCCGCGGCGGCCGCCGAAGCGCGGCGTGCCCAGCTTTCGGCGAGCGCCGCGCGCGTCTCTTCGGATGGCGGGAGCGTCATCGTCGCGAGCCCGATTACGGGGCGCGTGACGGCGGAAAGCGTAAGCCTTGGTGCCTTTGTTCAGCCTGAGACCGAGCTCTACCGCATCGCCGACCCCAGCAAGGTGCAGATCGAGGCGGCGGTCGGTCCAGCCGATGCACAGCGGCTGTCGCCCGGAGACCGCGCGATCATCGAACTGCCCGACGGGCGGACGATCGATGCGCGCGTTCGCGCGGTAACACCTGGCCTTTCGGGCGAAACTCGCTCGGCAACGGCCGTGCTCGATGTCTCGGGTTCGCTTCAGCCGGGACTGGCGGTCCGGGTTCGCTTGCTTCCCAGCCGAGGTGCCGAGACGGGCGGTTCTGCCCGTATCGTGATCGCCGACGAGGCGCTCCAGACACTTGAAGGCCGCGACGTTGTCTTCGTGCGCACCAAGGAAGGCTTCCGCGCGCAATCGGTAACGGTGGGTCAGCGCAGCGCGGGCCGCGTCGAAATTCTTTCAGGCCTCAAACCCGGCCAGATCGTTGCGACCAAGAACGCATTCCTGCTCAAGGCCGAACTCGGCAAGGGCGCGGGCGAGGAGGAATAAACCGTGATCGCGAAACTGATGGCGCTATCCGTCCGCGCGCGCTGGGCGGTACTTTTCCTCTTCCTCGTGATAGCGGGGCTCGGCGTGTGGCAGCTTACCAAGCTGCCGATCGACGCGGTTCCCGACATCACCAACAAGCAGGTGCAAATCAACACGATCGACCCGCGTCTCTCGCCTGTCGAAATCGAGAAGCTCGTCACCTATCCGATCGAGATTTCGCTGGCCGGCATACCTGGGCTCGAAAACACGCGCTCGATCTCGCGCAACGGTTTCAGCCAGGTGACGGCCATCTTCACCGACGAGACCGACCTCTATTTCGCGCGCCAGCAGGTTGGCGAACGGCTTCTCCAGGCAGGAGAAAATCTTCCCGATGGCGTCCAACCGCAGATCGGCCCCGTCACGACGGGCCTGGGCGAGGTCGTTATGTACACCGTCGGCTACAAGAATCCCGATGGTAAGGGCGCGAAAAAGGTCGCCGGCCAGCCTGGCTGGCAGCCTGATGGCAGCTATCTGACCCCCGAAGGCGACATCCTCACCGACGAGATTGCGAAATCGGGCTATCTGCGCACTGTCCAGGACTGGATAGTGAGTCCACAGCTCAAGTCGGTCGGCGGCGTTGCCGGCGTCGACTCGATTGGCGGCTATGCCAAGACCTTCGTCGTCGAACCTGATCCGACGCGTCTTACCAGCTACGGCATTTCATACAGCGAACTCGGCGAGGCGCTTGAACGCGCCAATCTCGCGGTCGGTGCTAACTATTACAACCGCGCAGGCGAAGCTTATCTCGTGCGGGTTGACGCGCGTGTGCGATCGGTCGACGAAATCCGCAATGCCGTCGTTGCGGCGCGTGGCGGGGTTCCGGTCACCGTCGGACAGCTTGCCAATGTGAAGATCGGCGGCGACCTCAGAACCGGTGCGGGCAGCATGAATGGCAAGGAAGCTGTGATTGGCACCGTGCTCATGCTGATCGGCCAGAACAGTCGCACTGTTGCAGAGGATGTTTCGGCAAAGATTGCGCAGGTGTCGAAGACCTTGCCGCCGGGCGTCGAGGTCAAGGTCGTGCTCGATCGCGCCAAGCTTGTGAACGCGACGGTCGGCACGGTAGAAAAGAATCTGACCGAAGGCGCGTTGCTCGTGGCGGCCGCACTCTTCTTCCTGCTCGGCAACTGGCGTGCGGCGATCATCGCGGTGCTGGTCATTCCCTTCTCCTTCCTGATGATGGCTATGGGCATGAATGCCTTCCGCGTGCCGGGTAACCTGATGAGCCTCGGCGCGCTCGACTTTGGCCTGATCGTAGATGGCGCGGTGATTATCATCGAAAACTGCCTCGCGAGGTTGGCGCACCGACAGGAACATGAGGGGCGCTTACTCAGTCTTCGCGAGCGTCTCGAAGAGACAATGCGCGCCTCGCAGGAAATGGTGAAACCGACCGTCTTTGGGCAGGCGATCATCCTCCTCGCCTTCGCGCCGCTGCTGATGTTCACTGGCGTCGAGGGCAAGACCTTCTCGCCCATGGCCATCACCATCATGCTCGCGCTCGTTGCGGCCTTCATTCTCGCGATCACGCTGGTCCCGGCGCTTGTTGCGCTGATGATCCGCGGCAAGGTTGCCGAGAAGGAAGTCTGGGCGATCCGCAAGTCGAAGGAACGCTATCTGCCGTTGCTCGACAAGGCGATCGCGAAGCCGTGGGCGTTCATCGCGGGCGGCTTCGCCTTCTTCCTGCTCGCGATCCCCGCCTTCGGGCTGCTCGGCTCGGAATTCATTCCGCAGCTCGACGAGAAGAATATGGCGCTCGCCTCGACGCGCGTGCCGTCGGTCAGCCTTGAACAGTCGCTTGCGATGCAGCTCAACGTCGAGACGGCCATCTCGAAACTGCCCGAGGTCGAGCTGATGTTCTCGAAGACGGGCACAGCCGAGGTCGCCACTGACCCGATGCCACCGAACATTTCCGATGGCTTTGTTATCCTGAAGCCGCAGGACGAATGGCCCGCGGGGGTGAATTCGAAGGCCGATGTCGTCGAGCGCATCGAGAAGGCCGCCGGCGGCCAGCTCGGTCAGCTCTACGAGGTTAGCCAGCCGATTCAACTTCGCTTCAACGAGCTGATCGCGGGTGTCCGCGGCGACGTCGCCATCAAGCTCTACGGCGACGATCTCGACAAGATGTCGCTCGCTGCGAACGAAATGGTGCGCGTGCTCCAGGGCATTCCGGGTGCGGGCAGCGTCAAGGCCGACCAGGTCGGCGGCGCGCCGACGCTTGACGTCACGCTCGATCGCAATGCGATCGCGCGGTACGGCCTGTCAGTTCAGGAAGTTGCCGACACCGTGTCGGCAGCGCTCGGCGGACGCGAATCCGGCCTGCTCTATGAGGGCGACCGGCGCTTCGACATCACCGTTCGCGTTCCAGACGCGACGCGCGTGAATCTCGACGACATCCGCGCGCTGCCCGTTCTGCTGCCTTCGGAAGGCGGCAACCGCGGCCAGGTGCCGCTGGCGCAGGTCGCGCAGATCCGGCTGACCGAAGGGCTCAACCAGATCAGTCGCGAAAATGGCAAGCGGCGCGTCGTCGTGCAGGTCAACCTCGAAGGCCGCGATGCAGGCTCCTTCGTGGCCGAGGCGCAGGCGAAGATCGCCAATGTGAAGCTTCCGGCGGGCTATTACCTCGAATGGGGCGGCCAGTTCGAAAGCCTCCAGGCGGCGTCGAAGCGGCTCTCGATCGTGGTGCCGCTCTGCTTCGCGGGCATTTTCATTCTGCTCTACATGGCGCTCGGCACCTTCGGGCGCGCGACCGCCGTGTTCCTTGCGGTGCCGCTCGGCCTCGCGGGCGGGGTGTTCACTCTCGCGCTGACGGGCATCAACTTCTCGGTATCGGCGGCGGTGGGCTTCATCTGCCTTGCCGGCGTTGCGGTTCTCAACGGTCTCGTCGTCATGACGGCGATCCGCGAGCGGCTCGAGAATGATGTACCGCTAGTGGAGGCGATCCGCGAGGGCATGACCGAGAAGATGCGCGCGGTGATCATGACTGGTTTCGTGCCCGCGATCGGCTTCGTGCCGATGGCGATCGCGACCGGAACCGGCGCCGAAGTGCAGAAGCCGCTCGCGACCACCGTCATCGGCGGCCTCATCGCGGCGACTATCCTGACGCTTCTCGTCCTGCCCGCGATCGCCAAGGTCGTACTCGGGTCGAACTGGCAGCCCGGTTTCATGAAACGCAAATCCGAACCGGCCGGCACGCCGGTCACTGAATAGGAGAGGATCATGCAAAAAGCGTCCAAGCTCTTGCGCGTCTATACCGACGAGTCTGCCTTCTTCGGCGATCAACGTGTCTTCGAGTTCATTGCCGAACTCGCCCGCCAGCAAAAGCTGGCGGGGGTGACCGTCCTCGAAGCGGTCCTCGGTTTCGGACGCTCGGCGCATCTCCATCGCAAGCATGCGCTGGAGAATGACCGGGCGGTCGTGATCGAGATCATCGACGAGGAGCAGCGGCTCCGCGACTTTGCGGCGCAGCTGACCGAAATACCGGACGTCGGGCTAATCACGCTCGAAGCGGTCGACATCCTCGGCGGGAAATCCGCCGCGGAGCCTCCCGATGTCCAGAGCTGACCGGCAAATTGCCGGTTTCCACCGCGGCGCAGGTCCCCGGCCTGCGTCGCGGACCAGCTTGCCGGAGCGAGGGGGCGGCCGATGTTTTCGGTAGGCTCCTCGCTCCGCCTGCCGGTCCCGATCGGGCGGGTATGGCGGCTGATCGTCGACATCGAGCGGTACGGTGACTGGCATCCGACGCTCCGCTTCACCGATCGCCCCGGTGATGAAGAGCGACTGGACTATGTCTACTCCCCGCGCGGGCCGCGAGGCCCCGAGCTGTCGGCCGAGGGCCGGATCACCGGTCTCGACTGGCTCTCGGGTTTTTCATGGCGGACGGGCCTGCGCGGTCTGCTCGTCATCGAGGAAAGCTACCGGCTCGAAAAGCTCGGTCAGGGTGTCGAGGTGACCCACCGGCTCGACTGCCGCGGGTTCTTCTCCTGGCTCGGCTATCCCTTTCTGCGCCGTGCCTGCTCGGTTTTCCTGCGCCGCTCGAACGCAGCGCTCGAAAAGCATTTCCGCCGCACCACCGTCCAGTCCCGCTACGCGCGGCCGAGCGGACGGCGCGCATGATTTTAGTTTCGAAACCTGGCCGTCGGAGGCCCCTCTCATTCGCCCCCCTCACCACGGGCAGGGATCTCCGGCGGTAAGGGAGGTGCGGGAGCCGGGTCGCATCCCGCAGAGGCTCCCGCACCTCATCCTGCCGTGCGTTTAACATGCGCCCCGATCGCAATGCCGATCGCCAAGAGAAAAGGATGGCATCATGAGTGACCAGTTGCGGCTCGATATTCCGCTTCTCCTTCCCGAGGTCGCCGATACCGCCGACCGCTGCGTCGCGCGCCTCACGAGCGAACTCGAAGGACGTGACGGCGTCGACAAGGTCCATGTTGTTCGCTCAAGCGACGGTTCGCCGCCGCAGCTCTGCATTCACTATCGGCCGGACATACTCCCGCTCGAACGGGTGCGCCAGCTGGCGCGCAGCGCCGGCGCCGTACTCACCGGTCGATATCAGCATCTCTTCTGGAACGATCTCGAAGGTGTCGGCCACGCCCGGCGTGCGCGGACGATCGGGCTGCGCCTTCGCGAAATTCCCGGCGTGATCGAGGCCGAAGTCGGCGCGGCGGGGACGTTGCGCGCCGAGTTCGAGCGCTCGGAAACCTCCATCGAGACGATCAGAAAGATACTTTTGGATATGGGCGTTACCCGGAAATCGGCCGCCGTCGCCGCGGCTGTCCCGGCCCAAGAAGGCCACATCCATGGTGACGATGGCCATGATCACGGCCCCGATCATGCCCATGGGCCGGACCATAAACATGGCCACAAGGGATCGGATGATCATGATCATGGTCATGATCATGGCGGAATATTCGGTGAGCGCACCGAGCTGATCTTTGCGCTCCTCTGCGGCCTCGTCCTCGGCATCGGCTTCGCCATCGAGAAATCGGGCGTCGCTCCCGAATGGGTCAGCTTCGGCTTCTATCTCGCGGCCTATGGCTTCGGCTGCTGGTTCACCGTCCGCGAAGCGATCGAAAATCTGAGGCTCAAGCGCTTCGAGATCGACACGCTCATGCTCGTTGCCGCAGCGGGCGCGGCGGCGCTAGGGGCATGGGCCGAAGGCGCGCTGCTGCTCTTCCTCTTCAGCCTTGGTCACGCCCTCGAACATTATGCCATGGGACGAGCCAAGCGCGCTATCGAGGCGCTCGCCGAACTCGCGCCGCAGACCGCGATCGTAAAGAGCGCCGACGGCAGCACGCGCGAAGTGTCGGTCGAACTGCTGCAGATCGGCGACACCGTCGTCGTCAAGCCCAACGAGCGGCTCCCGGCCGACGGATTCGTGACAGTGGGCCGCACCGCGGTCAATCAGGCGCCCGTCACCGGCGAAAGCGTGCCCGTCGACAAGGAACCGGTGGCGGACCGGGTGCTGGCCGCCGCCAAGCCCGATGGGCTCGATGCGAAATATCGTGTCTTTGCGGGCACCATCAACGGCTATGGCGCGATCGAGATCGCGGTCACGCGGCTTGCCGCCGACACCACGCTCGCCAAGGTCGTCAAGATGGTGAGCGAGGCGGAAACGCAGAAGTCGCCGACCCAGCGCTTCACCGACAAGTTCGAGCGCATTTTCGTGCCGAGCGTGCTCGCCCTCGTGTTCGTCCTGCTCTTCGCCTGGGTCGTCGTCGATGAGCCTTTCCGCGACAGCTTCTACCGCGCAATGGCGGTCCTCGTCGCGGCAAGCCCATGCGCGCTCGCGATCGCGACGCCGAGCGCTGTGCTTTCGGGCGTCGCGCGCGCCGCGCGCGGCGGGGTGCTCGTGAAAGGCGGCGGGCCTCTCGAGAATCTGGGATCGCTGACCGCGCTCGCCTTCGACAAGACGGGTACATTGACCGAGGGCAAGCCGCGCATCACCGATGTCGTGCCCGCTACCGGCGTGCCCAAGGAAGAGTTGCTTCGCATCGCCGTCGCGGTCGAGCGGCTCAGCGACCATCCGCTTGCCGCCGCGATCGCGCGCGATGGCGAGGCCATGCTGACCTCGGCGCGCGTGCCGGTGGCGGACGACCTCAACAGCCTCACGGGGCGCGGCGTTACCGCGAAGGTCGAAGGCGAGACTGTCCAGATCGGAAAGGTGGAGATGTTCGGGACCGACGGCATCGCGCCGATCGGCGACGAAGTGGCGACGGCGATTGCCGGCCTTCGCGAACAGGGCCGCACGACGATGGTGGTCCGTATGGGCGACCGCGATCTGGGCGCGATCGGTCTGATGGACACGCCGCGCGAAGCGGCGCGCACGGCGATCGCTAGGCTCCGCGAGCTCGGGATCAGACGTATGATCATGATCTCGGGCGATCACCAGAAGGTCGCCGAGTCGATCGCCGCCGAAGTCGGGATCGACGAGGCCTGGGGCGACCTGATGCCCGATCAGAAGGTCGACGCCATTCGCGATCTCAAGGCCGAGCAGCCGGTGGCCATGGTGGGCGACGGGGTCAATGACGCGCCCGCGATGGCGAGCGCAACCGTCGGCATCGCCATGGGCGCCGCTGGGTCGGACGTCGCCCTCGAAACCGCCGATGTCGCGCTCATGGCCGACGATCTTGCCCATCTGCCCTTCGCCATCGGGCTCAGCCGGCAGACGCGGCGGATCATCCGCCAGAATCTCGTAGTGAGCCTCGGCGTCGTGGTCGTGCTCGTGCCGGCAACCATCCTCGGGCTGGGCATCGGCCCCGCGGTGGCCGCGCATGAGGGCTCGACACTGGTCGTGGTCGCCAACGCGCTACGGCTCCTCGCCTATCGCGACCGCAGCGCGGCCTGAGAGGCCAACGCGGCGGCGAGGCGAGACCGGAAAGGGGAGAGCGGATGAACTTCAAGAATATCTCGGCCTGGTCCATCCGGAACCCGATCCCGCCGCTCGTCATGTTCTTCGGCCTGACGGTCGCGGGGATCGTCTCCTTCCTCATGATGGGGGTCCAAAGCGATCCCGACATCGATTTTCCGGGCGCGATCGTCATCATCGCGCAGCCGGGCGCCGCACCCACCGAACTCGAAACGCAGGTCACCCAGCGCGTCGAAGCGGCGGTGCGCACGATCGAGGGGATCGACGAGCTCAACTCGACCGTCACCGAGGGCCAGTCGCAGACCTTCGTCCAGTTCGCGATCGGGACGCCGATCGACCGGGCGGTCACCGATATCCGCGACAAGATCACCCAGATAAGGAGCAACCTGCCGAACGGCATCCTCGAACCGCAGGTCATCCGCCTGTCGACCTCGGGCAATACGCTGGCTTATTGGTCGGCTTCGGCCACCGGCATGACGCTCGAGGAATTGAGCTGGTATGTCGATAATGTCGTCGCCAAGCGGCTGATTGCCGTCCCCGGCATGGGCGACGCCTATCGACGGGGCGGCGTCAGCCGCGAAATCCGCGTCATCCTCAACCCCGAACGCATGCGCGCTTACGGCCTGACTGCCGCCGCGGTGAACACCCAGCTCGTCCAGCTCAACGTCAACGCCGCGGGCGGCCGGATGGAGGTCGCTGGATCGGAACAGGCGGTGCGCATCCTCGGCAATGCCAGTAGCGCGAACGCGCTCGGCGAAACCCTGATCTCGGTCGGCACCAACCGCACCGTGCGCCTCGCGGACATCGCCGAGGTCAAGGACCTCTACGCCGAGCAGCGCTCGGTCTCGAAGCAGGACGGACGGCAGGTGCTGACCTTCGGGTTCGAGCGCGCGAAGGGCGCCTCCGACGTCACCGTCTATGACGCGGCGGTCGAGGAGTTGCGCAAGCTCGAGAAGGAAAACCCCAAGATCAAGTTCACCGAGCTGTTCAGCGATATCGAATATACCAAGGGCCAATATCATTCGGCGATCAACGCGATGGTCGAGGGCGCGATCCTCGCGGTCATCGTCGTCTTCCTGTTCCTGCGCGACTGGCGCGCGACCCTTATCTCGGCGCTCGCAATCCCGCTCTCGGCGGTCCCGACCTTCCTCTTCATGGACCTGATGGGCTTCTCGCTCAACATGATGACCCTGCTCGCGCTCAGCCTTGTCGCCGGCGTCCTCGTCGACGACGCGATCGTCGAGATCGAGAATATCGTCCGCCACATGCGGATGGGCAAATCCGCTTACCAGGCCTCGATCGACGCCGCCGACGAGATTGGCCTGGCCGTGCTCGCGACCACCATGACGATCGTCGCGGTCTTCCTGCCCGTCGGGCTGATGCCGGGGGTCGCCGGACAATATTTCAAGAATTTCGGGCTGACCGTCGTCGCGGCGGTGCTGATGAGCCTCGCGGTCGCGCGCATGATCACGCCGATGCTCGCCGCTTATTTTCTCTCCGCGCAGGGTCCGCAGAAGCATGGCGAAGGCCCGCTGATCGACACCTATATGCGCGTGCTGCGCTGGAGCCTCGATGCCAGGGCCGCCGATGCGGCCCGCGCCCGAGGCGATCGCTGGAAATGGCTCGCCTACATCAAGGATCACCGGCTCTGGGTCGTCGGTATCGGGGTACTCGCGCTCTTCGCGACCATCTTCAGCTTCTCGCTGCTCCCGATGACCTTCCAGCCGTCGATCGATTCCGACACGAGCCGCGTCGCAATCCAGCTCGCTCCGGGTGCAACGCTCGAACAAACCGAGGCAGTGGCCGACGAGGTGACCGATCTCATGAAGCGCGACCCGCTCGTCGAATCCGCCTTGTCGCGGATCGATGTCGGCACGGCGACGGTCTATCTGAAATTGCGCAAGGACCGCGAACTCACCTCGACCGAGTTCGAAAAGGACCGCGCGCCGCGGCTGGCTGCGGTTCCCGATGCGCGCATCAACTTCCAGTCGCAGCATGGCGGCGGTGGCGGCAGCAGCCGCGACATCTCGATCACACTCGGCAGCGACGACCCGAAGAAGCTTGAAGATGTCGGCAACCGGCTGCTTGCCGAAATGGCCAAGGTGAAGGAAATCCGCTCGCCGCGCGTCGAGGGCAATCTTCAGCGCCCCGAGATCGTCATTCGCCCGCGCTTTGCGCTCGCCGCGCAGCTCGGGGTGACGACACAGGCCCTCAGCCAGTCGATCCGCGTCGCGACGCTTGGTGAGATTGACCAGAACAGCGCGAAATTCTCGCTATCCGATCGGCAAATCCCGGTTCGCGTCGCGCTCGCGGAAACCGCGCGCGAGCGGCTCGATACGCTCCGCAATATGCCGGTCCCGACCCGCAACGGCGGAACGGTGCCGCTCTCGGTCGTCGCTGAGATCGGCTTTGGCGCCGGCCCGACCCAGATCAATCGCACCAATCAGGTGCGCCAGCTCACCATCGGGGCCGACCTCGCCCCGGGTCTGGTGACGGGTCAGGCGATGGAAAAAGTCGAGGCGCTGCCCGCGCTCAAGCAGCTTCCCGCCGGCGTCACGCGGCTCGTGCTCGGCAGCGCCAAATGGCAGGCCGAGATGCTGCGTAACTTCGCAATCGCGGTGGTGTCGGGCATCTTCCTCGTGCTCGCCGTTCTGATCCTGCTCTATCGCAAGATCATCCCGCCCTTCGTCAACATGGGTTCGCTGCTGCTCGCCCCGCTCGGCGGTGCGATCGCGTTGCTCTTGACCGGCTATCCGCTGTCGCTCCCCGTCTTCATCGGGGTGCTGATGCTGCTCGGTATCGTCGGCAAGAACAGCATTCTGCTCGTCGATTTTGCGATCGAGGAAATGGCGTCCGGCGTGCCGCGCGACGAGGCGATCGTCGACGCGGGGCACAAGCGCGCGCAGCCGATCCTGATGACCACGGTCGCGATGGTCGCGGGCATGATCCCGACCGCGCTGTCGCTCACCGGCGACGGTGCATGGCGCGCGCCGATGGCGGTCACGGTGATCGGCGGTCTCATCCTTTCGACGATGCTGACGCTGCTGATCGTACCGGCGTCCTTCAGCCTTGCGGCGGGCTTCGAGCGCCGGATGGCCCCGCGCCTGCGCCGCTGGTTCACGACCGGCGGCGCGCACGCCGACCCATCGCCTGCGGGCGTCACCGACATCGGCGCGGGGCAAAGCCCGGCGGCCGATCGATAGAGGAGTGAAGTTGATGGAGTTCGAGCGGGAGCATGACCTCCCCTATAGTCCGGAACAGATATGGGCGGTCCTCGGCGATTTCGAGAACCACCGGATCTGGAATCCCTATGTCCGGATCGAGCGGCTTGCCGAGGACCCGATCGCGATCCGCTATTCGATGCGAATGGATCCCAACAAGCCCAAGTTTCTCGAAGTCTCCGCGACGGTCCTTTCCGCGCGCTCCGGCGAGGAACTGATTCTCGACGTAAAGCCGAGCTTCATCCTCCAGTTCGAGGAGAGCTATATCCTGACCCGGACGCCGGAAGGGACCAAATTCCTCCATCGCTATCGCTGCCGCGGACCTTTTGCCTGGCTCCGGCTTCCCGGCATCCAGACGAGCTTTCAAAGGATGCTCGCATCGATCGACGGCATCCTGCTCAGCTACCTCAAGTCCAAGTACAGCAAGCCGCAATCGCCGCCGCGGCGGCCCAAGTCGAAGTTCAAAGGTGGTCGGCGATGACGAGCTTTCCGATGCTCGCGCCGCACAAATGGCGTCCGCTCGGCGCGGCCTGGGCAATTGCCCTCCTGTCGAGCCTAGCTGTCCTCTTCGTCGGTGAGGTCATGGGCCAGGCGCCGTGCGATCTCTGCTGGTTCCAGCGCGCTTTCATGTTTCCGCTCGCGATCATTCTCGGCATCGCGGCGTTCATGTCGGACCGCGCCGTCGTTCCTTATGGGCTGGCGCTGGCTTTCGGCGGCGGTCTCGTCGCTTTCTATCACAGCCTGCTCTACGTCGGCGTCATTCCGGCCCAGATCGTCCCCTGTACCGGCGGCCCGTCATGCTCGGGAGAGAGCATGGCAATCGGAGGCGTGCCGCTGCCCCTCCTGTCGCTGGCCGCGTTTGCGCTCATCCTTATCCTCTTGCTCAACTTCCAAAGGAGACTGAAATCATGAACAGACGTATCGGTGTCGTTGCCACGCTTGTCCTCTCGGCACTCGCCTTCACCGGCGGCGCGATGCTCTACAGCGGAACCGCCGAGGGCGAACCCACGAAGAAGGTCGTGGCGGGGCCGGTCGACAGCCTCATTCGTCCGCACTCTCCAATCATCGGTCCAAAGAATGCGCCGGTGACCATCGTCGAATTCTTCGACCCCTCGTGCGAGGCCTGCCGCGCCTTCTATCCGACGGTGAAGGGCATCGTCGCCAAATATCCCAAGGATGTGCGTCTCGTGATGCGCTACCTGCCGCTCCATCCCGGCTCGGCCGAGGCGATCGTGATCCTCGAAGCCGCGCGCGTGCAGGGCAAGCTCCAGCCCGTAACGGCGGCGCTGCTCGAGGCGCAGCCCGACTGGCACGACGGCAAGATGGACGGTGCCTGGGCCGCGGCCGAGAAGGCCGGCCTCAATGTCGCGAAGGCGCGCGCGATGCCGACCACCGATGCAATGGCCTGGATGGAGCAGGACATTGCCGACGCGCGTGCGGTCGGCGTCAAGGGCACCCCGACCTTCTTCGTCAATGGCGAGATGCTCGTCCAGCCGAGCCCCGAACAGGTCGAGGCCAAGGTTCAGGCCGCGGTCGCGGCGATGGGGCAATGAGCCGGAGCGGGGTGTCCCTTGACGGGGTAGCGAGCCGCTCCAGCATCTCGTCCTGCCGCAGCACTGGCCCGAGTGATCCACCGGCTCGTGTTCGGGTGCGATATTCACAGTGCGTTCAATGACGAAGGGGGAGTTTGCAGGTTCGTAAAAGGAGAGACAGACATGCGAAAATTTGTGCAGTTCGCGGCGGCGCTGCTCGCATTTGCGATCCCGGGCACCGCAATGGCTCAACATCATGGTGATCGTGGCGGCTGGAGTGGCAGCCATGATGCTCCGCGCGGACATGACCGCGATTACCGGCCCATTCGGCACAGCGCCCCCACTTATGGCCACGACCGGGGCTATCGTTCCTACGATCCCTATTATCGCGGCAACGCTCATCGGTTCGAGCGGCGCGATCAATACGAACGGCGCTACCAGAAGAGGCGACAGCATCATCATCACCGGGGCCGTCACTGGCGAGGCTAGGCGCGGCGAATGCCGTCTCCGCGTCAGGTAGAGCGACCTCTCTGATCGACAACAACCTTGCCTTGGTGCGCAAAGCCAGGGAGGGCATCGTCGGCGACGATAGCAGAGCCGCTTCAAAGGCCGGCGTAAGGCTGCGCCAACAAGCAGGCCGTGCTGACCTTCGAGCCGTTTGCCAGCGCAGGGCCGTTCATACGCGGTCACAGTTTCATGGATATCATTCGGGTAACCGGATTGGAGCCGCATCGCCCGCCGGGGCTACCGCTCACGGATCACGAGTTCGGTCCCGGCATAGCGCTCCGGGCGAACATGCTCGATCCGCTGCGTCCGGCGGCTCGCCCTGTTCATGAAGGTGACTTCGACGGTCACCGGCGTCATGGAGGCGAGGCCGAAGTGGACCGGCTGGGTGCCTTGCGAATTATAGCCTTCGCCGGTCGAGACCTGGCGCGTCGCGACGATCTTGCCCTCGGCGTCGTAGAGCCGCACCTCGGCGCCCATGCGGGTGAAGCGCCCAGTCTTGTCGAGTACGCGCACGGAAAGGCTGCGGCGGGCGGTTTGCTTGCCCAGATCGTTATGGAAGAGGAAATGGCCGCCGGTCGCGGTATATCCGCGCGTCACCGAAAGATCGAGCGCGCCGTCGCGGTCATAGTCGATCCACTGGACGCCATGATCGGCGACGTCGAGCTCGGAGCCGGCCGGTAGGACGTTCTCGAAGCCCTTGCCACCGAGGTTGCGGTAGAGGCGGTTCGCTGGCTGCTGCGCGCCCGATTTGCCGGTGTAGGCGGCAACGAAGAGGTCGAGCCAGCCATCGTTGTCGAAATCACCCCAAGCGGCGCCGACGGCATGATTATCCTCGGCGAGACCGAGCTGCGGCGCGACATTCTCGAAGCGGCCTCCGCCCTTGTTGCGGTAGAGGATATTGACGCCGTAGCTCGCGACGAACAGGTCGAGTTCGCCGTCATTGTCATAATCGCCGATGGCGCAGCCGACGCTGCCATCTTCGGCCGGACGGCCGGGGCGGTCCATGCCGAGCGCGGGAGCGACGTCGACGAAGCGACCGCCGTCGTTGCGCCACAACGCGTCGGTTGCGCCTGCCTGATTGGCAAGGAAGAGATCGAGATCGCCATCGCGGTCGTAGTCGAACCAGCAGGCACCTACGGTCGGCCGCGCGTCATCGCCTGCCTGTTCGGCGTCGACGCGCACGAAACGGCCGGCATCCTGGCGAAACAGCGCATTGGAGCCAGCGCGGTCGGCATTGAAAAGGTCGAGATCGCCGTCATTGTCGTAGTCGACCCAGCTCGATTGCCGCGCCGAGCGTCCGGGAGCGACGGGCGTGAGGTCCTGGCGGACGAAGCGGCGGCCGCTCTCATTGCGGAACAGAAGGTTGGCTTCGGTCGCCTTGGTCGCGCCGGCATAGAGATCGAACCAACCATCGCCGTCATAGTCGCCCCAAGCGAGGCCGCGCATCTCGGCGCCGCCGACGGGAAGGCCCATCGTGGCTCCGACGCTGGTGAAATGGCCGCGGTCGTTGCGGTAGAGGCGGATCTCGCCGGTCTTGATCGACACGGCGAGGTCGAGGTCGCCATCGCGGTCAAAATCTGCCCAGCTGTTCGAAAGCGAGCCGGGAATGGCGAAATCGGCGGTCTGGACGGGCGTGAAGGCGGGACCGGGCGTTCCGGCCGCCCCGCCGCCGGCAATGCCGGTCGACAGGACGGCCCAGGACAGAATCCGCGTCAGTTCATCGCGCATGATGCGGACTCCGGAGGATGATAGGGATCAGAAATCGAGCGAGATTCGACCATAATAATAGCCGCCATATTGGCCGAATGGCCCGGCGCCATAGGGCGCGAGCCCGATGGTGTTGGCGACGGTCGTGCGGTCGGGATAGACGTCGAAAATATTATAGGCCCCCGCTGCGACCCGTAACTTCTCGGTCACGCCGTAGGAGACCTCGAGATCGGTGATCCACTTGGCGCCGAAGCTCTGGTCGTTGACGGGAAGGCCCCCGACGAGATTATCGAGCGACTTGAATTTGTCGTAGCGCGTTTCCTTGACGTTAATCGTGAAGGGACCGGATTCGAAGTTGGCGCCGAGGATCAGCTTCGTCTTGGGAGTCGAGGTGAACCATCCCTGGGTGCGCCGATCGAACAGGGTCAGGCCGAGGCCCGCGAGTTCGCTCGGGTTCGGTGCGATCTTCCGAATGTCGGTATCATTATAGTTGAAGCCGACGCTCGTGCGCAGGCGTCCGGCGCTGCCGACGTCGAACGCATAGGTGCCGACGACGTCGACGCCGCGCGTGCGCGTGTCGACGGCATTGGTGAAGAAGCGCACCGACTGGTCACCCGAGAAGCCGTTGGCGATCAGGATGTTCCGGATCCCCGTGCCCGACAACAGGCCGGTAAGGGTGATGCGGTCGTCGAGATCGATCTGATAGGCGTCGACCGACAGCGAGAGGCCCGCCGCCGGTGTCAGCGTGAAGCCGAGGCTGTAGTTCTTCGACTTTTCCGGCTTGAGCGGCTGCGCGCCGAGCGCCTGTGCGACCGCCGAGTTCGTTTTCACGATCTTGGTGAGCACCGGGATATAGACGCCGCCGACGAGGTTGATCGAGGTCGAGGTCTGCGCGAAGTCCTGCTGCGCGAGCGAGGGGGCGCGGAAGCCGTTGCTGAACGCACCTCGCAGTGCGAGCCAGTCGGTCAGCTCATAGCGTGCGCTCACCTTGCCGCTGAAGACGCTGCCCGAGCTGTCGTCGAAATGCTCGAAGCGGCCCGCCGCTGTGACCAGAAAACGCGGGCTGACGTCGAGCGCGAGATCGACATAACCCGCCCAGATGTTGCGATTGATGTTCGCGGCATCCTCGGGGGTGACGACGATCGCGCCCTGCGCGCCGACCTGTGCCGGGCGCCCGGCGAGTGGGCCGGTCGGATAGAAATAGCCCCCGGCCCGGTAGCTGTCGACGTCGAGCGGCTTGGTGACGTAATTCTCGTAACGATATTCAGCGCCGAGCGAGACCTGGAGTGCCGTCTCGCCGCCGAACTCGATACGACGCGTCAGGTCGAGATTGTTCGTCCACTGGTCGAACGCCGAGCTGAAGGTCTTGAACTCGGTCGGGCTCGACGGACCGAGCGACGCGTTGAGCGTATTTTCGGCGCCATTCTTGGCATAGTTGCGGCCATAGGTGCTGCTGAGATCGATGTTCCAGCCCGCAGTCTCGCCGCGAAGGCCGCCGGTGAACTGGAAGTCGGTTTCCTGCAGCGTGTAGTAAGGCGTGAAGCCGTCGGGATAGATCTGGATGATGTTCTGGTTGCTGTTCGGGCGGCGGCCGGCCTGGCCGACGCGCGCGTCGCGATAGCCGAAGGTGCCATCCGAATAGAAGGTGACGTTGCCGAGCGGCAGGACGAGCGTTTGCGCGACCTTGACGTCCTTCACGTCGGGGAGGCCGCCTTGATAGGTGCGGCGATTGGCGGTGAGTTCGCGCGGATCGGGTACACCGCCGGCGAGCGGGAAATAAAGCGCCCCGGTTACGTCGGTGTTGCGCACGGCGGCATTGGCCTTCTTGCCTTCGACCGACAGTGTGAACGAACCGCCGTCGCCGAGCGCGAAGCCGTGCGAGACGCTGCCTGAGATGGTTTCGCCATCGCTGCCGCTGCCGTCGCGACCATAGCGCTGGCCGGCTTCGAGGGTCGCCTTGCCGCCCGAGTCATTGGTCTTCAGGATGACGTTGATCACACCCGCGATCGCATCCGAGCCATATTGTGCCGAGGCACCGTCGCGCAGCACTTCGATACGCTCGATTGCGCTCGACGGAATGAGATCGAGATCGACCGGGTTGCCGCCCTGCGACGTCGCGCCCGAGTTGAAGTCGATGATCGAGCTGTTGTGACGGCGCTTGCCGTTGACCAGCACGAGGACATGGACGCCCGAAAGGCCGCGAAGGCCCGCGGGGCGCGTCAGGCTGTTGAACGACGAGCTGCCCACGGTCGTCGACTGGAAGGACGGCACGAGCTGCGTCAGCGCGTCGCGCAGCTGCATGCCGCCGCCGAGCTTTTCAAGCTCTTCGCCGCCGATCACGTCGATCGGGGTCGGGCTCGAAATGACGGTACGAGCTTGGCCGCGGGTGCCGGTGACGATGATTTCGGACTGGGAGGCCGTTTCACCGGCGTCGTCGGCCGGGGCATCCTGCGCGAAGGCAGGCATGGAGATGGCGGCGGCGACGCAGGACGCCCCCACCAGCAGTCTCGTATATTTTTGCATGGTCTTGCTCCTGAATACGGAAAATCGTTCCCCCGGTGAACCTGCGATTTTTTTGTTTTCCGCTTGTTTCGGCGCTTATCCTGCGGCCCTCAACTTGCGCGGTGGCGCTGCGGTGTCCTGCGAAAGGGTGTCGAGCCCTTGCCGCAAATCCGCGATGAGGTCATCCACCCTTTCGAGCCCGATGTGCAATCTTAGCAAGGGGCCGGGATAGCTGAGCTTGTGGGTCCGGGCCTTGAGCTGCGGGTCGACGGGAATGGCGAGGCTCTCATAGCCGCCCCAGCTGAAACCGAGACCGAAAAGCTTGAGCTGCTCGACCATCGCGGCGACAGCCGTTTCGGGCGCGGGCTGGAGCACCGCGCCGATCAGGCCGCAGATGCCCGTGAAATCGCGCTTCCAGATCGCATGACCCGGATCGCTCGGCAGCGCGGGGCACATCACCGAATGGACTTCGGGCTGCGCCTCGAGCCATTTGGCGACCTGAAGCGCGGCGGCGCCATGTTGTGCGAGACGGGTATGGAGTGTCCGCAGACCGCGGATCGCCATATAGGCGTCGTCGGGCGATACCGCCCAGCCGGTCTCATAGCTCGACGCCGCGAGCAGTTCGGCGGCATGGCCCTTCGCCGCGGCGAGCCCCATGAACACGTCCGAATGGCCGCAGACATATTTGGTGAGCGACTGGATGCTCACGTCGACGCCGTGATCGAGCGGCTTGAAGAGGACGCCGGCCGACCAGGTATTATCGATCACGGTCATGATCCCGGCTTCCTTCGCCATTGCGGCGATCGCCGGGATGTCCTGCATTTCGAAGCTCAGCGAACCGGGGGATTCGAGAAAGATCACACGGGTCTTCGGCGTTATCATCGCGCGGATGGCTTCGGCATCGTCGGCGGGATCGAAGTAGCGCGCGGTGACGCCGTAGCGCGCGAGCGTGCCGGCAAGGAAACGCCGGGTCGGATTATAGACGGTGTCGCAGGCGAGAACTTCGTCGCCGGCGGAGAGCAGCGCGAGCAGCGTGCCGGTGATCGCGGTGAGGCCCGAGGGATAGATGAAGGCTTCATCGGCATTCTCGAGATCGCGCAGGGCATCGCGCAGCGTGCGCTGGGTCGAGAGGCCGACGCGGCCGTAGGTGACCTTGCCGCCGTCGTAGAGCGCCTCACAGCTGGGCAGGAGAACGGTCGAGCCGCGCTGGATCGGCGGACCGGGGGTCCGCTGGAGCGCGTCGCACGGGGTATCGCCGTGGATGAGCCGCGTCTGCTCGTGAACCATACTGCAAAGCGTCATCTATATTTTCTTTCTCAGATGGAATTGGAGAGGAGTTTCTGCCGCTGCGGCGACACGCCGTTGCGATGTGCCGCGACGAGATCGCTGCGGCGGACGACCGAGAGCGCCTTGGCGGCCTTGGTCACATGTTTTTCGATGGCGCTCGTCGAGATGTTGTAGCGGTTCGCGAGGCTCTTCAGGCTCGACCCTTCGACACGGATCGCGACGAGGATTTCCTGCGTCCGCTCGGGAAGCTGGCTGAGCATGGTCTCGACAGCGCGGACCTCATCCTTGGCAAGCAGGATGCGCAGCGGCGACATCTCGTCGACCGGATGGTCAGGTTCGTCGAGCTGGCAATGGCAGTCGCTGCGGCGCGTCGTCTGGCGGCGATGGCGATCGATGAGCGCGGCCTGCGCGGCCTGGAAGAGATAACATTTGGGATGGGCGACCGCGGCGGCGTCGGCGCGGCGAATGATGCTGAGGAGAACGTCCTGGAGAATGTCGTCGAGGTCGGCGACCGGGACGCGGCGGCGGAGATATTTCCTGAGTAGCGGGAGGTGCGGCCAGAAAGCTTCGACAAGATCGGGCGCGGCGTTGTCGGACGGCAAAGCGGGAGTGGCCGGCGGCTTTTCCGGAGGTGGAGCGATAAGTTCGAACGTCTGCCAGCCATCGCCGGCCGTGACGTTTTCAGTCTCATACTCGGCCCCATAGGCACTGAATGTCATCGTGCGTCCCCTTGTGGCGACATTTTATGACATGAGTGCTAGGGTGAATTCATCACCGACTTTGGCAGGAATTTGGCGAATGTTGGGATGTTTGAACTGATAGTTCGGTATTCGGTCGATCAAATGATCGAAATCCTACATGAACAACGTCGGTCCGGTCGAATCATCTGCCCCGGAGTCGCCTCGGAACTGCAACATTTGGCGAGGGACCGCAAAACTTCCTCGCGGAATCGCGCTTTGGGCGATGGGGTGTTCGGTTCGTAGCGCGTCAAAGCAAAGGGGCCTCCCGCATCGGAGGTAGGAGGAGTGATCGCATGGCGAGAACCTGGCTTATTTTGTCGGCGCTGGTCGCTGGACTGGCGCTGGGCGTGGGATGGACGCGGCTCGGGCTCGCTGGTCTCATCGATGCGGTAACGATTGCGGACAGCATCGGCGGTATCTGGCTCGACGGACTCAGAATGACGATCATCCCGCTCGTCGTCTCGCTCCTGATCACCGGGATCGCAAAGACGGTCGATAGCGCGCGCGGCGATCGCGTCGCGATGCGCTCGGTCGTCACGTTCATTGCGCTGCTATGGATTTCGACCGCGATGGCGGCGCTCCTCATTCCCGCGCTGCTCGGTATCTTCCCGATGCCGGCCGACGCCGCGCGCTCGCTCACGGGGAGCCTTACGACATCGGCCCATGTCGAGGCGCCAACGGTCGGGATTGCCGCCTTCCTCCGCTCGATCGTACCGACCAATCCGTTTGCCGCGGCCGCGAACGACGCGCTTCTTCCGCTCATCCTCTTCACCGCGGTCTTTGCGGTCGCGCTGGCGCGGCTGCCCGCGGTGCAGCGCGAGCCGGTGACCGCCTTCTTCGACACGATCGCGAGCGCGGTGCTGCTCATCGTCGGCTGGGTGCTCGCGCTCGCGCCGATCGGCGTGCTCGCGCTGGCCTTCGGGGTTGGCGCGCGCGCCGGCACCTCGGCGATCGGCGCGCTCGCCCATTATGTCGTGATCGTGTCGAGCGCCGGGCTTGCCGCCTGGGCGCTCGCCTATCCGGTCGCGGTATTCGGTGGCCGCGTGCGTCTTCTCGCCTTCGCGAAGGCGGTCGCACCCGCGCAGGCGGTCGCGCTCAGCACCCAGTCGTCGCTCGCCTCCTTGCCGCCGATGCTGAAGGCATCGACCGATCTCGGGATCGACCGCTCGGTGTCGCGCGTATCGCTGCCGGTCGCGGTCGCGATCTTCCGCGTTACGAGCCCGGCGATGAACCTCGCAGTCGCCATCTATGTCGCGCACTGGCTTGGCATATCGCTCGCGCCGTCCACGATCGCGGCGGGCGCCGCGGTGGCAGCGATCACGACGATCGGGTCGGTGAGTCTGCCTGGACAAGTGAGCTTTCTGACCTCGATCGCGCCAATCTGCGTCGCGATGGGTATTCCGATCGAGCCGCTCGCCCTGCTGATCGCGGTCGAGATGATCCCCGATCTCGTGCGGACGGTTGGCAATGTGACCATGGATGTCGCTGCGACGACGGCGATCGCACGGATGGGGCCGGCGTCGGATGCCGTCAGTGAGGCCGCCGATGGATATGGAGGCGGCGAGGATGACGCCTCGTCGCGACCCGCGCCTTCCTTCGTTGGCGCGCAAGACGTTTGAAGGAGGAAAACCATGACCCGCGTTTCACTCGACGATGCCGACGTCCGGATTCTGGGATTTCTTCAGGAGGATGCGACGCTCTCGGTCGCGGCCGTCGCCGCCAAGGCCAATATGTCGCAGAATGCTTGCTGGCGGCGGATCAAGCGGCTCGAGGAAAGCGGAGTGATCTCGCGGCGCGTCACGATCCTCGACGCCAGTGCGCTCGGTCTCGACCTTACGGTCTTCGTGAGCCTGCGCGCTTCCGAGCATAGCGAAGCCTGGCTCGAGATGCTCAATTCGGCAATCCGCGATATTCCGGAGGTCGTCGAATTCTACCGCATGACCGGCGACGTCGACTATCTGCTCAAGCTCAGGGTCGAGAACATGGCCGCCTATGACGCGGTCTATCGGCGCATCATCCGTTCGATCCGGCTCACCGATGTAAGTTCGGCCTTCTCGATGGAAGAAATCAAGTTCACCACCGCGCTGCCGCTCACGGCGCGCCCGTCCTGACCTTCAGTACGGGCGCGGCGCGTCAGCGCGCGTAGCGCTTGCCGAGTTCGGTCGCGCGCGACGTCAGCGGCTGTTCCTTGCCCGCGATGAAGATCGCGGTCGGCTGGGTGAGCGGCTCGAGCGGATCGCCGTCCCAGATCACGATGTCGGCTGCCTTGCCGGGTGCGATCGAACCCATCTGGTCGGCAACGCCGAAGATGCGGGCGGGTGCGAGCGTGAGCGCCTCGATGCCTGCGGCATAGGGCAGCCCGCGCGATACGGCGAGGCCGGCATTATAGCGCATCTCGCGGACGCGGTGGCCGGCGTCGTTGCCGCCGATCGCAATCTCGACCCCCGCTGCCTTCAGGATCGACGCGTTCTGGAGCGAGGCACCGAGCATGTCGAAGTTCGCGGGGATGTTCGAGGTCGGATTGATGAGCACGGGGACCTTCGCCGCCGCGATTTCGTCGGCGACGCGCCAGGCTTCCTCGGCGCCGGACAGGATGATCTTGAGCTTGTAGTCGCGCGCCAGCTTCAGCACCTGCTGTATGTCGGCGGCGCGGTGGACGACGACGATAAGCGGCATCGTGCCAGCGAGCACGGGCTTCAGCGCCGCGACATCGGCCTGCGAGAGCTCGAACGGATATTCGTCGCGCGGCGCCTGACGCGCGAGATCGAAAATCTGGCGAAGCTGCACGAATTCCGCAGCGCGCGAGCCGCCGATGCGCGCGGCGCCGTCCTCGCCGAGTTCGAGCATCATGCCGACCCCGGGTCGATGGAGGATAGCCGCGCCCTCACCGAGCGAGATCAGCGCGGCCTTGCCCGCGAAGGGCAGTTCGCGTTCCTTCTCGCTGTCGTCATAGTCGGGCATCACGACCGCATGGGTGACGCCGCCGAGCCGCGCGATAGGTATGAGCGTCGACGCCGGGTTAAGCCCGTACTGGACGTCGAACGAGGCGCTGATCCCCGAATTATGCGTCTTGTTGTCGACCGAACCGTCGACCGAGCTGACCTCGAGGAGGCCGAGCGCGGTGTTCACCGCGATGAGCCCCGGAGTGACCGTCGCGCCCTTGGCGTCGATCGTGCGCACGCCTGACGGGACGGCGACATTTGCGCCGGCGGCAGCGATGCGCCCATCGCGCACGAGGACCGTGCCATTCTGGACCTCGCCGACGGGGCCGGGCGTCAGAAGATGCGCGTTGGTGATCGCGAAGGTCTGCGCTGCGACCGGTGAGGCGGTCGCAGCGAGGGCCAGGGCGATGCCTGTGAAAACTGGGAGCCGTCGTTGCATCTCATTCCTCCCCGACCGGTTGGCCGATTTCAAAATCGCTTCGGTAGCGCGTGGCGGGATCGCTCGTGTCGAGAACGAGCGCGCCGTCGATGAAGACCTTCTCGGCGATGGCGTAGACGCTGAACGGATTCTTGCTCCACAGCACGACGTCGGCCATCTTGCCCGGCTCGAGCGAGCCGGTCTTGTCGGCAATGCCCATGATCTTCGCGGGGTTGAGGGTGATCCACTTGATCGCCTCCTCCTGCGGAATGTCGATCCCCGCGCGGCGCCCGGCGGCGATCGCGACCGCACTTTCGACGTTGAGGCGCTGGATCAGTCGCTGCTCGTCCGAATGGATCGCAACGCAGACGCCCGCCTTGCTCAGGATCGCGGCATTTTCCTCGATCGCGTCATAGGCTTCCATCTTGAAGCCCCAGCGCGTCGCCCAGGTCGCGACGCAGACATCGTCGGCGACGAGCAGGTCGGCGATCTTGTAAGCCTCGACCGCATGGTGAAAGGCGCGCGTCTTGTAGCCGAACTCGTGGCCAACATCGAGCATCACCGCCATTTCGTCGGCGCGGTAGCAATGGTTCTGAACGAGGATGTCGCCCTTCAGCACGCCCGCAAGCGTTTCGAGCCCGAGGTCGCGCTTGGGCGCCTCGCCGCCTTCGCCGCGCGCGTGCTTCTTTTCATAGGCATCGACCTTGCGGCCATATTCGGCGGCGTCGATCCAGGCGCGGCGGAAACCCGCGACTTCGCCCATGCGCGTGGCGGGGGCGCGGCCGCGGCTGCCGTAGCGACCTTTCGGATTCTCGCCGCAAGCCATTTTCAGCGTGTAGGGCGCGCCCGGGAATTTCATCTGCTGGACGGTCACCGCGGGTACATTCTTCACGCTCACGCCGCGGCCGCCGAAGAGGTTGGCCGAACCCGGCAGGATGAGCAGGCTGGTGACCCCGCCGGCGCGGGCCTTGGTAAATACGGGATCCTGCGGCCAGATCGAATGCTCGGCCCAGACATGCGCGGTATAGGGGTCGATATTCTCGTTGCCGTCGGCATGGCCCTGGACGCCGGGCGCCGGAAAGACCCCGAGGTGCGAATGGGCGTCGATGATGCCGGGGGTGACCCACTTGCCGCGCCCGTCGATGACGCGCGCGCCTAAGGGAACAGCGACATCGGCGCCGACCGCGATGATCTTGCCTGCGGCCATCAGCACCGTGCCATTGTCGATCCGGGTGCCGGTGCCGGTCAGGATCGAGGCGCCGACGATCGCCGTGTCGGCGGCGGGACGCGGTTGGTAGGTGCTCGCGAACGGTGCGGGCGCCGGCGCTGCCGCCGGTTCCGCGGGCGGCGGTGGCGTGTTGGCGGGGCGCGCCGAGGAGGCATCGGCGGCGCAGCCCGCGAGGAGCGCGAGCGTGGTGCCGAGAAGCGCGGCGCGCACCGCGCGGGGGGTGCGGGCCGGGGAGATGGTGTCGGAGAAATGTCGTGTCACGCCGGGATCACCTTGTGCGAAGGGATGGAATGGGCAGCAATCCGGCCGCCGCGCCGGGGGTGCGCGACGGCCGGACGGGAGGTGGGTCAGAAAGTCTTGCGGACGTTGACGTACCAGTAGCGCGGGATCGGCGAATGAAGCGAACCCATGTAGCCGAAGCCGCTCGAATCAATCGGCGGTTGCGCATTGGTAATGTTGCGAACTCCGACACGCAGTTGGGTTCCATCGGTGAACCCGCCTTTAAGGTCATACTGCACATACAGGCTCGCGGTGGTGTACGCCTTTACGATCAGGTTTTCTCCGCCGATCGAAATGTCGTTGTCGATGACGCTGCCGGTGTAGCTTACAAAGCCGCCAGCCGTGAATTGCCCAAGCTTCCAAGTAAGCGAGGCCGAGCCGCGCCATTTTGGGAAAGCGTCGCGGCGAACCTGATTACCGCCTTCCGGAATGACCGTGTCGATGTTGATGTCGCCCGCCGCGCGCGCATCGAGCAGGACCCGGATGTCAGGGGACACGTCGCGGAAATATTTGAGCAGATAGGCCGCGTTGGCGGACATGGTGAAATCGCCGATTCCCGTGTCGCGAAGCCCGACGTTGAGCCCGAAATCGATCCCGCGCACCGTCTGTGGTTCCAGGTTGCGATACTGGTCGTCGACATATTGCACCCGACCGACCGGTGCGATGCCAGTCCCGGCGAACAATGCGATATCGTCGGCAGTCGGCGCCAGGCGGACCACGGTGGGATCGCTCGACCCCTGAAGGCGGAGGAGATAATCGCTGATGAGCGCGTTGCCTTCGCCGAATACGCCGACGATGCCCTTCTGCTTGACCTGCCAATAGTCCACCGTGAAGGTGGTGCGGAGTCGGCCGGTATTGAAGGCCGGCGGCTGGAGCACAGTACCGATCGTCCAGGTGGTCGAGGTTTCCGGCTTCAGGTCGGGGTTGCCCGCGCGCCGTCCGGTGGTAACAAAACCTTGGGCGCAATCGTCGAAGCTGTTGATCCGTCCCGCGCGCAGGTCGGCTTCGCAACGGATGTAATCGGTCCGGGTATTGCCGCGCGTGATGACCGTTGCCTTGGTTTGTTCGAGGTTCGGCGCGCGGAAGCCCTGGGCCCATGAGCCGCGGATGCGCCAGCCATCGAACAGGTCCCATGCGGCGGCAATCTTCGGCTTTGCGATGCTGCCGAAATCCGAATAATGCTCGTAGCGGCCCGCGAGCTGTAGCTCGAGGCTGCGAATGAGCGGAACATTCATTTCGGGCGCGATCAGTGGCACGGCCAGTTCGGAGTAGGCAGCGAAAACCGTGCGCGAGCCCTTGGTGTCGGGGGTCGGGCTGACGCCGAACAAGTCGGATGGCTGGACAATACCGGTGACCGTGTCTGTCCAGGTGATTGTTCCGTCGACGCGCTCGTCGCGGTCGTCGAGATAGGAATCGCGACGCAGCTCAAAGCCAAGCGCCATGCCGACGTTGCCGGCGGGCAACGTCAGAAGATCGGCCTTCGATGCCCGAAAATCCCACTGCGCCAGCGTAGATTTGCCCGCGCGAACAGTCTTGATCGCGATAGCGTCGAGAGCGGCCTGATTGCTAGGTGTCGTGTCGGGACCGGTCGGATTGGTCGCGCTGCCGCCATTGAACGGATTATAGGCATCGGGCGTCGAGAGCGCGAGGCTTTGCTGGAGAAGCGTGGCGCTGATCCCATCCTGAACATCGCGGACCGTTGCTTGCGAATAGAGCGCCGCCGTCTCCCAGTTGAAACCGAGCGCCTCGCCGCGAAGCCCCAGCAATGCCCGGAACTGGCGGTTGGTGACATCGACGACGGTTGGTCCCATGTCCACAAAACGATAGCTTGTGATCGTCACCGGCAGGCCGGCGGCGGGCGCGTCGATCCCCGCGAGGCGGTTCGGGTTTAACGTGCCATTGGCGAAGGTTACGGGGCCAAAGGGGTTCCAGTAGTTGGACGCCGGCACCGTCATCTGGATCGAACCGATCGAGAAGACGCTGTCCTGGATGCTCCGCGTCTTGGCATAATAATAGCCGGCTTCGCCGAAGACGGTCAGATTGTCGCTGAGGTCATAGTGGCCGTTCGCGAACACGTTGACACGATCCAGCCGGGGAATAATCGAAAGCGGATAATTGGCTTGGGCGTCCCACCTTGTGTTGCGATCAGCGCCGGTCGTGGCACGCGTCGCATCATCGATACAGATCCCGCCCCCCAGATCGGCCGAGCAGCCGCCATTTGCTGTCGGCTGGATCGAAAACACCCCGCCCGTGGTCGTGATATTGGTCGTTCCGCGGCGTACGCGAACGCCGGTGGTGAAATTGCCCCACTGGGACAAAGTGCTGGTGTCGTCCAAGCTGTTCGAGCCAGCGAACACTGTCCCCGCGAAATCGTCGAAGAAGCGGTGATCGGATGTCGCGGTATAATCCTGGTCCTGTGAGGACAGCGCCGTGCGGTTGGTGTAGTTGAACAGCAGCGAAATATTGCCGCGATTCTCGGCGAAGTCGGTGCCGAGATAACCTGAGCCGTTGAATTCGCGCAGCCCCGTTCCCTCTGCTCCGCCATATTGGACCGACAAACCGCCGCCGTTCACATTGTCGCGAAGGATGGTGTTGACCACGCCCGCCACGGCGTCGGTGCCATAGAGGGCTGCCGCGCCGTCGCGGAGCACTTCGACGCGCTGGATACCGAAGACCGGGATTGAGTTGCTATTATAGGTGATGACCGGCGCCAGCGACGTGCTCGCCTGGCTGCTTGGGTGCTGCACAAGCCGGCGCCCGTTGAGCAGGACCAGCGTGTTGCCGACTCCCAGTCCGCGCAGATCGATGGACCCGACGTCGCCGCGCGCGAAATTGCTGCTCGTCTGACCATTGCTGCTGTTGAACGACTGGTCGCTCATTTGCGGGATCGACCGCAACAGTTCGTCGCCCGACACCGCAGCGGTCGCCGCAATCTCGTCCTCGCCGACCACGGTCACGGGCAAGGCTTCGGTGATCTTGGTGCCAGCGATGCGACTGCCGGTCACGACGATTTCTTCGCCGCGGGGAGCCGATTGCGGCTCGGTCGCGGCCTGGGTCTCCGCCGCCTGTTCCTTGGCGGCCGCGTTTTGTGCGGCGATCATTCCGATCAGCGATGCTGCGGCGAGAATATGCTTGCGGTAGTTCGAATATGTGCGGTTCGTCATGCCATGTCCCCTTGTTTCGACCCGATCGGCGCGTCGTCCTCCGTGCGGCGGATGGATTTCTCCCCATCTCGTCTCGCTATGACGCAAGTCATCGACGTATCCCCATCAACATTGGCGCAGAAAATTACAACCTTTTGCACTACAGCGAAATTTTCCAGTTTCCGCCTCCTGTCGCCGTTCAGGCCAGTTCGATCACCGCATCAACTTCTACCGCGAAGTTGAACGGCAGGCGGTAGACGCCGATCGCCGAGCGGGCATGTTTTCCGGCTTCGCCGAACACGTCGACGATGAGGTCCGAGCAGCCATTCATTACGGCCGGGATCTCGTAGAATTCGGGACCTGCCTGGACGTAACCGCCGAGCCGGAGAACGCGGGCAACGCGGTCGAGATCGCCGTCGGTGGCCGCCTTGAATTGCGCGATGAGATTGATCGCGCAGAGCCGCGCGGCGATGATGCCGTCGGCAAGGCTGCAATCGACCCCGACAGTGCCCTTGATCCCGCCGTTGGCATGGGTCGAGAGCTGCCCCGAGACCTGCACGATATTGCCCGAGCGCGTCGCCGAAACATAGTTGGCGACGGGTGGGCAGACCTGCGGCAGTTCGATTCCGAGACTGGCGAGGCGGCTTTCGATGCGAGACATATTCACTCCTTGGTTGCGAGAGAGGGTAGGTGTTCGGCGGGCGCGGGTTCGCCCGCGGCGGCTTCGCGCGCCATGCGGCGGCCTTCCCAGCGGTCGATGACCGCGGCGGCGACCGAATTGCCGACGACGTTGGTCGCCGAGCGGCCCATGTCGAGCAGATGGTCGACCGCGAGGATCAGGAGCAGCCCGGCCTCGGGCAGTTTGAAGTAGGCGAGTGTCGCCGAGATCACGACGAGCGAGGCACGCGGGACGCCCGCCATGCCTTTCGACGTCACCATGAGCAGGAGCAGCATGGTGATCTGCTGGCCGATGGTCATGTCGATGCCATAGGCCTGCGCGATGAAGAGCACGGCGAAGGTGCAATACATCATCGAGCCGTCGAGATTGAAGCTGTAGCCCAGCGGCAGGACGAAGGAGACGATGCGGCGGTTGACGCCCTGCTTCTCGAGCTCCTCCATCGTCTTCGGATAGGCGGCTTCCGAGCTGGCGGTCGAAAAGGCGAGGAGCACCGGAGTGCGGATGCCGCGGAACAGTCCGAAGGCGCGCGTGCCGATGATCGCGAGCGCGGCGAGGAAAAGCACAAGCCAGAGCGCGCCGAGCGAGAGATAGAAGCCCGAGACGAAGCCCGCATAGGTCACGAGGACGCCGGGGCCCTGCGTCGCGACGGTCGAGGCGAGCGCGGCGAAGATTGCGACCGGGGCGGTCTTCATCACGAAGCCGGTTACCTTGAGCATGATCGCGGCGACCTGCTCGACGAGGGCGAGCACGGCGGGAGCCTTGTCGTCGATGGCGGCCACCGCCGAGCCGACGAGGACCGAGAAGACGACGATCTGGAGGATCTCGTTCTCGGCCATCGCCTGGACGATCGATTGCGGGATGAGGTGGGTGACGAATTGCTTGAGCGAGAAGTCGCCGGTCGCGACGAGGCCTTCAGCGCCGGTTGTCGGCAGGTCGAGCGCGAGGCTCGCGCCCGGCTGGAGCAGGTGGACCATGACGAGCCCGATCGAGAGCGACACGATCGAGGCCCCGATGAACCAGCCCATCGTCTTCGCGCCGACGCGGCCGATCGCGGCGGCGTCTTCCATATGCGCGATCCCAGCAACGAGGGTCGCGAAGACGAGCGGCGCGATGATCATCTTGATGAGCCGCAGGAAAAGGTCGGTAAGGATCGAGAGATTGTCGGCGATTTCGGCGGCCTTGGCGGCGGGGAATTGGGAATTGACGAACCAGCCCGCCGCGATGCCGGCGACCATGGCGAAGATGAGAATGAAGGCGAAGGCTCTGTTCATGTCTGTCCCGTTTCCGCTTCGCCCCGGTCGGGGCGTACAGGATGCAGAGACGCAGGCGGGGCGAGCTTCCGCAGCAGCAATGCGGTCGACAAGCCCATTTTGTTGCGACAAGGCAGGCGCGGCCTGCACGAGGCGGTGGGGAAACCCGCCGCGGCTGCGTCAAAGCAAGGCAGGATGACATTCAAACAATGAAGGAGGCGCGCGTGGCCAGTTTTCGGAAGATGCTCGTGGCGGGAACGGCGATCGCCGCCGGGCTTGGCTGGGCGAACCAGTCAGTGCTCGCCGAACCGGGTGACCAGATCGTCGCGATCACCGGCGCGACGATCTTCGACGCGACGGGCAAAGAACCCTTTCGCGGCACCGCCATTGTGCGCGGCGGGCGGATCGAGGCGGTCGGCGCCGACGTGAAAGTCCCGTCGGGCGCGAAAATCGTTCGCGCCGACGGCAAGGCGCTCCTCCCGGGCTTCATCGACGTCCACACCCATTGGGGTCCTGCGGGGTCGCCTGGCACTTTGCCACAGATCGCGAACGCCTATCTTGCGAGCGGCGTGACGACGGTGAACGATTTTCACCAGCAGCCCGAGGCCTTCGCGCCGCGCCGTGCCTGGCTCGCGGATATTTACGCGCCGCACGTCAATTTCGTCGCACGCATGAGCACGCCGGGGGGCCACGGCGCCGATTGGGCCGACACCAACACCACCAAATGGGTGGCGACCGCCGAGAGCGCGCGGCGCGAGGTGCAGGCGCTTCAGGCTTATCGGCCCGACCATATCAAGGCGTTCGCCGACGGCTGGCGCTATGGCCAGCTGCCCGAGGAAACCTCGATGAACGTCGAGACGCTCGCTGCAATTGCCGACGAGGCGCACAAGCATGGCCAACGCGTCCTCACCCACACGGTGACAGTCGAGCGCGGCAAGCTCGCGGCGCAAGCCGGGGTCGATGTGATCGCGCACAGCATCCAGGACGCGGTGCTCGACGCCGACGCGATCGCCCGGATCAAGAAGGCGGGGACATTTTACGCCCCGACGCTCGCCATCTATCAGCTCAAGCCCGACGAGATCGGACCGGGGCGCAAGGACGACGCCGCGACGCGCCAGCGCATCCGCAAATATGGCTTCGCCGAAGAAAATGTCCGCAACTTGTTCGCCGCGGGCGTTCCGATCGCGGTCGGCACCGACGCCGGTATCGGCGGTGCGAAACATGGTTTTTCGACGCTGCAGGAAATGGAATTGCTCGTCGCGGCTGGATTGACGCCGAAGGCGGCGCTGCTCGCCAGCACGTCGAACAGCGCGCTCGCGCTCGGGCTTTCGGGCGACCGCGGCACGATCGAGAAAGGCAAGCGCGCCGATCTCGTCCTCATCGACGGCAAGCCCTGGGAGACGATCGGCGACGTTCACAAGATCGACCGCGTGTTCGTCGACGGCAAGCTCGTCCATGGCGGCGGCACCAAGCCGCCCGCGGGCAATCTCGCGACCGCGCTGCCCGCTACGGCTGCTGCCGAGCTGATCGACGATTTCGAGCGGACCGATGGCCGTAGCGCGCTCGACACGCTCCGCCTCGCCGATATGGACGGCGGCGTCGAGCGCTCGTCGGTGGTCACGAACCGCGTGACGCACACCGGCGGCGGATCGGCGTTCGCCTTCGCGGTGCAGATGTCGCTCAAGGACAAGCCCGAGGGCGGGGTTATCGTTCCGCTCAGTCGCGGTTCGGTGCGGCCAGTCGATGCGCGCAAGTTCGCCGGCGTCCGTCTCGATATGCGCGGGGCGGGCCGCTACCTGATCGTCGTCAACACCCTAGCGGGCGAGTGGACCGCGGTGGTCGAGGCGAAGGAGGGCTGGTCCGAATTGCGCGTGCCGTTCACCGCGCTCGTTCCGACGCGGCCCGGTCGCGGCGATGTGCCGTCTTGGCGCGGCGACGATCTGGTGCAGGTCGGCGTCGTCGTCGAGCGCGAGGGCGGAGCGAGCGCCTGGGGCGAAATCGACAATCTCCGCTTCTACTGACGCCTCTTTCGCCTCTTTTTCGAAACTCTCTCCCCCGCACCGGACCTACGTTTCCGAACGGAGGCCGCGGTGAACTCCGCACCAGCATCGCGGTGCGCCGCAACGCCGGTGCGGGCGCTTTCCTCCAGAGCGTTTTGAGCAATTGCTCGACAAGGCGTCTGCGCCGCGCGATCTCGACGCCGCCTGCGATGCCGGCGGGCTGTTCCGGCTAGACGCTCAGCCGCACATCATTGCGACGCGCTCGCGGCTTTCGATTCTCGGCCAGTTGCTGCGCCATGCTGCGACGCGCGGCGCTTGATTCGCAACCTTCCGCGATATCGTCGCCCATGCACGCACCTCTGTCCTGAAAATACGTGGTGGGGTTGGCCGGCTGCGCTGCGTCTCTACCTACGAGGGATGCCTTCCAGGCCGAATCTAGCGCCCGTCCCCAGCTGAGGAGCCGCTGCTTGCCATGACGCGAAACTGTGCTTCCAACCGTCCCTTGCGAGGATTTGTTTCGGGACTAAGACGGCAGCGGCTCGTCTTGGCATCTCTGCCGTCGGCGCCGTGCAGACGCACGTCGTCATCAAACTGCTGTTCAACGCCATCGATCTGGGCGCGGGTCTCGGGAGGCGCTGACGCCGCCGCCAGCGCTGATGCGGGTCCGCGTACAGAGTCGGAACCTCGGCCGGGCAAGCGTCCGCCTGCGCCGCCGGACCTAAGCTGGCCCGAATTCCGCTCGCGGCTCGCGCTCGCGGCGATCTACGCGCCGGTGCTGATCTTCGGCCACGCCAATTTCTTCCGCGGCGCGGCGGGCGGGGTCAAGCTCCCTTCAGCATGCTGCTCGAGGATATGATCACCGCCTTCCTCGATTATGGCCTCAGCCAAATCATTGTCTGCAATGGACATTCGACTAACGCGCCGCTGATGGCGCAGGTCGCACAGGCGATCCGCAGCAAGCGCGGCCATGGCGCCTACCCCGTCACTTCGGTCGGGCCGCACCTCACGCCCGAGCTGATGCGAATGGACGCCGCGCGGCCCGCGGCACGGTCGAGCGCCTTCGGTCTTCCGCGGACGAGCCAGATCTCGGGCGCGATGTTCGGCGAGTTCGAGGTGGCATTGCCGCTCGACGTCACCGAAGTCGCCTCGAACGGGGTCGGGCAGGGCGATCCCGCGCTCGCTTCGGCCGATGCCGACGCGCGCTTCTCCGAATGGAGTATCGGCGCGATTGCAGACTTCGCCGCTCATTTCCGGCGCCGCGACGCGGCGCGACCGCATCTCTGGCCGCTGCCGTCATGAGCGCGGCGGATGTCCTAGGCGACGACCCCGCGCTGGCCGCGGCCACCGCACAGCTCGGGGCGGTGCCAAAAGGCGCGGCATCGGTACGCGCCTTCTTCGACCCTGCAACCTCGACGATCAGCTATGTCGTCCACGATCCCGCCACGATGCGCGGCGCGGTGATCGACAGTGTGCTCGATTATGAGGCGGCTGCGGGGCGGACCTCGACCGCGTCGGCCGAAGCGATCGCCGAGCATGCGCGCGCCGCGGGCATTACGGTCGACTGGCTGCTCGAGACGCACGCGCATGCCGATCATCTTTCGGCGGCGCCTTGGCTCAAGAACCGGCTTGGCGGTGCGATCGCGATCGGCGAGCATATCCGCGACGTGCAGGCAGTGTTCGGCAACATCTTCAACGCCGGACCCGATTTCCGGCGCGACGGATCCGATTTCGACCGCCTCTGGTCGGACGGCGACCGCTTCGCGATCGGCGAACTGCCGATCACCGTGCTCCACGTCCCTGGCCATACGCCGGCGTGCGTCGCCTATGCGATCGGCGATGTCGTCTTCGTGGGCGACACGATGTTCATGCCCGACTACGGATCGGCGCGCGCCGATTTTCCGGGCGGCGATGCGCAGACCCTTTTCAGATCGCTGCGCCGCATTCTCGAACTCCCCGGCGCAACGCCGCTCTTCCTATGCCACGACTATCTGACCGCCGAGCGGCGCGAGCATCGCTGGGAAACCAGCGTCGCCGAGCAGCGCGCCGCCAACGTCCACGCCCGCGACGGAATTTCCGAGGATGAGTTCGTCGAGCGCCGCCGCGCGCGCGACGCCGAACTCGCGATGCCGGTGCTGCTGCTGCCGTCGGTGCAGGTCAATATGCGCGCGGGCCGCCTGCCGCCCGCCGAGGACAATGGCGTCGCCTACCTCAAGATACCGGTCGACCGGCTTTGAGCGCCGGCGCCCTTTCACGAACGGAGAGATTATGACCATCAGGACCCTGACCCCGGCGCTCAGCGTGTCGCCGCAGATCGACCCGGCGGACGTGGCCGCGCTCGCGGCCTCGGGTTTCCGCTCGATCGTCTGCACCCGTCCCGACGGCGAAGAGGCGGGCCAGCCGACGGTGGCTGCGGTCGCGGCGGCGGCCGAGGCGCAGGGCGTCCGTTTCCTTCACATCCCGGTCGTATCGGGCACGATTGACGAGAGCGATGCCGCCGCGATGGCACGCGCGCTCGCCGAACTGCCGGGTCCGGTGCTTGCCTATTGCCGCTCGGGCGCGCGCTCGGAGCAGCTCGCGGCGATGACTGCGGCGCGCGGCGAAGGCGGCGGGATTGCGCGCTACGACATTCTCGTGATCGGCGGCGGCAGCGCGGGGATAGCTACCGCCGCGAGCATCCTGCGGCGCCGCCCGGACGTGTCGCTCGCGATCGTCGAGCCGAGCGAGGATCATTATTACCAGCCGGGCTGGACGATGGTCGGCGGCGGTGTTTTCGCCCCCGAGGTCACGCGGCGCGGCGAGGCTGGGCTGATTCCGGCGGGCGCCGAATGGATCCGCGCCGCCGCCGCGTCCTTCGATCCCGCGAACGACCGGGTCACGCTCGCCGACGGGCGCGTGATCGGCTACCGCGCGCTCATCGTCTGCCCGGGGCTCAAGCTCGACTGGGAGGCGATCCCCGGCCTGGCAGCGGCGCTCGGCAGCGGCGGCGTCACCTCCAACTATCGCTACGACCTGGCGCCCTATACCGACCGGCTCGTGCGCCGGTTCCGCGGCGGCCGCGCGCTCTTCACCCAGCCGCCGATGCCGATCAAATGCGCCGGCGCGCCGCAGAAGGCGATGTATCTCTCGTGCCATCGGTGGGAGCGCGCGGGGGTGCTCGGCCAAGCCGACGTCCAGTTCCACAATGCCACGCCTGCGCTGTTCGGGGTCGCTGCCTATGTTCCGGCGCTCGAAGCCTATATCGCGCGCTACGGCATCGACCTGCAGCTTGAATCGCGCCTCGTGTCGATCGATGGCGCGGCCAAGGTCGCGCTGTTCGAGCAGCGCCGCGGCGATACGGTCCGCCGCGTCGAGGAACGCTTCGACATGATCCATGTGGTGCCGCCGCAGGTCGCGCCCGATTTTATCGCGGCGAGCCCGCTCGCGGCGCCCTCGGGCTTCGTTGCGGTCGACGAGACGACGCTGCGCCACCCCGACCATGCCAATGTCTTCACGCTCGGCGATGTCGCCGCGACGACCAACGCCAAGACTGCGGCGGCGGCGCGCAAGCAGGCGCCCGTCGTTGCGCTGAACGTGCTCGCCGCGCTCGACGGTGCAGCGCCGGTGGCGGCCTATGACGGCTATGGCAGCTGCCCGCTTACGGTCGAGGCGGGCAAGGTCATCCTCGCCGAATTCGGCTATGGCGGCAAGCTGCTACCGACCTTCCCCAAATGGCTGATCGAGGGCACGCGGCCGTCGCGTCTTTCGTGGTTGCTCAAGGCGAAGATCCTGCCGCCACTCTATTGGCACGGCATGCTTCGCGGCCGCGAATGGCTCGCTGCGCCCGCGCGGATCGGCGAGGGCGGGTGAGCCTCGACACTGCCCAATATCTGCTTGGCGCGCTGTCGGGCGGGATCGTCGGCTTCACGCTCGGGCTCGTCGGCGGCGGCGGGTCGATTCTCGCGGTGCCGCTGATGGTCTATCTCGTCGGGGTCGGGAGCCCGCATGTCGCGATCGGGACGAGCGCGCTCGCGGTCGCCGCCAATGCCGCCTCGGGTCTTGCACAGCATGCACGCGCCGGGACCGTCAAATGGCGCTGCGGCTTTCTCTATGCGGGAAGCGGCATCGTCGGTGCGCTGGCAGGCTCGACGCTTGGAAAGGCGATCGACGGGCAGAAATTGCTCTTCCTCTTCGCGCTGCTGATGCTTGTCGTCGGCGGGTTTATGCTGCGCGGGCGAAACAATCCGGGCATCGAAGGTGCCGCCTGCAATCGCCACAATGCTCCCAAGGTGCTTGGGTTCGGGCTCGGCACCGGTGGCTTTTCCGGTTTCTTCGGCATCGGCGGCGGCTTCCTGATCGTGCCGGGGCTGATCGCTTCGACGAATATGCCGATCCTCAATGCGGTCGGCACGAGTCTCGTCGCAGTGACCGCCTTCGGGCTGACCACTGCGCTCAACTATGCGGTGTCTGGGCTGGTCGACTGGACGCTGGCGGGCGTCTTCATCGCGGGTGGCATGCTCGGCGGGGTGGCCGGAACACGCTATGCCCGGATCCTCTCGGGCAAGGGCATGCTTACCACGGTGTTCGCGTGCCTGATTTTCACGGTCGCAGCTTACATGCTCTGGCATAGCGCTTCCGCGCTCTGACCGTCGGAGATTATCGTGCCGGGGCGAGGCCGCCGGTTGAGACCGGGCGGCGTAAGAAGCCTGTCGCCCGGCACCGCGATCTTCCCGGGTTCAGGGTTTCGTCGTCCCCGTTTTTGCGATCTGCGTCACGACGCCTGCCTTGCCGTCCCAGTCGAGTTCGAACGCGACACGGTCGCCGACGGCAATATCCTTCAGAATTTTAGGGTTCGCGGAGAAGCCCATCGTCATCGCCGGCCATTCGAGCGCGGCGATGGGGCCGTGATCGAGCGTCACGCTGCCGGCGGTCGCATCGATCGCCGTCACTGTTCCCTAGGCCTTGCCATGCCGTGTTTCCGCAGCAGGTATGGCCGTATCCTTTGTCGATGCACCGTTCGTTGCAACGGCATCCTCTTGTTTGCCGCACCCCGCGATTGTCGCGGCGAGGGTCAAGGCCAGCACGGCGTTAAGGGACTCCTTCATGGCACTTCTCCTTTGATTGAATTCGGATCGGGACGTCTCGCCCGCATGAGCAAATAGGCGTCACCTCAAGGTTTGTGCGCCAGACAACGAATTCACGGACATGTGTGGAACTTCCGAAGGTTGGGTGCCTTAGCGACCTCAAATTAGCGCGAGTTCAACCCTGCGTCCCACGACAGCTGCTGCGCGCTGCAAGGTTTCGATCGTCACATTGCCATCGGTAGGGTCAAGTATGCGGTCGACCTGTGTCCTGCTGGTGTGCATCAGCAGCGCCAGTCGCTTCTTGCTGAGCTTGCGCTCGCGCATCGCCTCGGCGAGTTGCCACGCGATAACTTCCTTGATGGCCTTGGCCTGGAATTCCGCAAGGACTCCTTCCTCCTCAAGGAAGCTGTCCAGCGTCGGACCACGATGCTTGCTATCAGCCATTTTCAACCTCTTTCTGGCGCTTTCGCGCCAACTTCAAATCAGCCGCGGGCGCCTTCTGCGACTTTTTGATGAACCCGTGCAGCGAGTAAAGTTCACCTTGATGGAAGCAGAACAACACGCGAGCGATCGTGCTGTCGGGCAAGGACGTCCGCACTTCGAACAGCCCTTTACCCATGGGGCGAACCAACGGCATGCCGACCGGCCAGCGGAACTGGACCCGCTGTAGGTCCTGCCCAATTTCCCGGCGATCGGCTTCTGAAAGACCAAGCAACCAGTCACGAACGGGTACATTGCCTGCATCGGTCTGGTAAAACACCAGTTCGATGCGTTGTGCGGTACCCGATCCCATAGCCATTATATGCACCATATAATGTACATCGTCAAGCTGGCTTTGCCTTGGCGGTAGCGCCTGCATCCTGCCGGCCCAGAGTGCGATAAACGGTTGGACGCGAAATCGAGAACAGCTCGGCGAGGTCGCTGATCGAGTAATCGCCCGTGTCGTACATCCCGCGCAATTCCTTCTGCTGCCGATCCGATAGCTTTGGCTTTTTACCCCGTAACTTCCCCTTGGCGCGAGCAACAGCCATGCCTTCCCGGGTCCGCATCCTGATTAGGTCGGCCTCGAACTCTGCGAAGGTGGCCAGGATCTTGAAAAACAGCTTGCCCATGGGATCGGCGGGATCATGAATGCTGGCGCCAAGCTGCAATTTTACGCCGCGTGTCGTCAGGGTATCTCCGATTGCCCAGGCATCGGGAACGGAGCGCGCGAGCCTATCGAGTTTGGGCACCACCAGTGTGTGGCCGCCGCGCACTGCTGCGAAGGCATGATCCAGACCGGGGCGTGCGCGATTGGTCCCAGTGAAGCCGTGATCGGTATAAATTCGATCCGACGAGTGGTTCGCGCTAGCCTTGAACCGAAGGTCCGGGGGGCTCCATAGGCTCCGTTTTCTCCATCTCGGGACAGTCGCCGCACAGGCGGTTGGCCGGTACCGCGATGTCGATCCGCTTGGGGTAGGGCAGGTCGAGGGCGGTCATGATGTCGATAAACTGTTCGAGCGTCTTGCCGCCACCCAACCGCGCGTTACGCTCGCGCTCCTGAGCCACCGTCGTGACATGGCGATGCTGGTAGTCGTGCGCCGGGTAGACGAGCGTGTCGCAGGGAAGCGAAAATATCTTCTCGTGGATCGACCGGTAGAGCGCGCCCGCATCACCATTCTGGAAGTCCGTGCGGCCGCAGCCGTCGATCAGGAGGGCATCGCCGGTGAACACGCGGCGCGAGCCGGGCAGATCGATAAGGTAGCTGTGGTGCGCGTTGGTGTGGCCAGGCGTGAAGAGGGGCTGGAAGGTGAGGCTGCCGACGCTGAGCGGGTCGGTCTCACCGACACCAACGTCTGCGCAGGGGAGGCCGTCCATCGCCGGATAGGCGACCTTTGATCCGGTCAGGCTGCGTAGCCGGCACGCGGACGTGACATGGTCCGCATGGATGTGAGTTTCCAGCGTATATTCAAGCGTCAGCTCCAGCTCCTGCAGGACGGCGAGATCGCGATCGACGGTCTCCAGAACCGGGTCGAGCAACACCGCTTTTCCTGTGTCGCGGCAGCCGATCAGGTAAGTGTAGGTAGAGGATTCCGGCTCGAATAGCTGACGAAATATCATCGTTCTGCTCGTTCGCCGGATGCTACTTTTCGCCTTTTCGGTACCCCAGCAACGGCAACTTCCGGATCGGCAGCAGTTTTTCCGCCCGGCACGGCCGCTGCCGATATCCGGAGGACCTCGATCCGCTCAAGATAGGCTTCCGCGAGCTTGTAGTGCGCTGCCGTGGCCTCGGGCGTCTCGGAGCGTTGCGCCATCTCGAGCTCCGCCTCGACGCGGCGCTGAAGATAGGCGAGATCATCGTCAGGAATGTCGGCCTCCCTCTGGATCGATCGGTTCACCCGCTACTCGACAGCATAGACCTTCGTGCCCCCGGCGCCGAAGCTCAGCACCTTGAACGGCGCGGTCTTCGGCCCAGACATACCAGGAGATCCCGACGGCATGCCCGGCAAAGCGATCCCGCGGATGGCGGGTTTCTCCTTCAGCATCCGCTGGACCACCGCTATCGGCCCATGCCCCTCCACGGCATAGCCGCCTACCATCGTGGTATGGCAGCCTTGAAGCGCCTCGGGCACTCCAGCCCGCGCTTTGAACGCGGAGAGATCCTCGGTCGGAACCACTTTCACGTTCAGCCCTGCACTGCGCAGCGCCGCGGCGTGGCCGTCGCAGCACTCGCAGCCGGGATTCTTGTACATCACGGCATTCGCCGGACTGGCCGCCCCTGCCGTCGCCGGGGAGGTGAAGGCAGCGCCGAGCAGGAACAGCGCCGTTAGTTGCTTCAACATCGATAAAGCTCCTTTGTTTGAAGACTATGTCTCAATCCAACACCACCGCCACGGCGGGGCTGGCTGACCTGAATTGTTGCCAGGCCTGGCGAAGTACCCGGATCGCGGAGCGGAAGAACAACACCGCGATAACGGCGCCCACGAGGATGTCAGGCCAGGCCGCGCCGGTTGCGTAGACGCCGCCAGCGGCGAGAAGAACTCCGGTGTTGGCGATGACGTCGTTCCGCGAGCACTCGAACGTGCTGGACAGGTTCACGTCGCGGTGGCGGAAGCGGTAGAGCAGCGCGAGGCAAGTCAGGTTGGCAACCAGCGCGATCAGTCCGAAGAGAACCATCGTCCCGGCGGCGGGGCTCACGCCGTTGACCAGCTTCAAGGCCGCTTCGATCATGACCCAGATCCCGAAGGCAGCGATGATTCCGCCCTTCGCGACTGCGGCGCCGGCACGCCAGCGCAGACTGCGTTGAAGTGCGTAGAGGCTTAGTATGTAGACCAGCGCATCCCCCAGCATGTCGACCGAGTCGGCCATGAGGGCGGTGGAGTTCGCCAGCATCCCGGCCGTGAACTCAGCAACAAACATGATGAGGTTGATCGCAAGGACCATTTGGAGCACGCGCTTCACGCCCAAATGAGCGCTCAAGGCGGCGATCTCCTGCTCCTTCGCCGAGCAGCAGTCGTCACCCATCACTTGCGGACGTCCGTCAGGGCTAGGGTGAGGCTCGTGAGACACGGCATCGTTGCTCGGGTCAGAGGAGCTGCCTGAGCAGCAGGCGTCGCCATCGCGCGGCGCCCGGCGCGTGCCGTCGTCGGCGCGAGAGGTGCCGTGGAGGGCTCTGACGAGATCATCAGCGCAGTATCGCTTTTCTCGCGACTCGGGTCGCCAGCATCTCTGCAGCAATCCTCCATAGCCAACTCTCCGCATTCACAAACACAGGCTCGTCACTATGATAGGACCTCTAGCTGCTATAGGTTCAAGGGCATGGGTAAAATCCTCTCGATCGGAGCGTTGGCCACTCTCACCGGGTGCAAGGTGGTGACCATCCGCTATTATGAGCAGATCGGGATGCTGCCCGAGCCTGGCCGCAGCGCGGGTGGACACCGGGTCTATGACCGCCATCATCTTGAGCGTCTCAGGTTCATCCGGAGGGCGCGCGAGCTCGGCTTTCCGCTCAAGACCGTGCGGGGGCTTCTTGCCCTTTCGGAGCGGGCGGACGACGCGCCCTGTGCGGAGGTGGACAGGATGGCCGCCACACGTCTCCGCGAGGTCCGAGCCAAGATTGCCGACCTCAGGGCGCTAGAAGCCACGCTCGAGCGTCTCCTCAAGCAATGCGGGCACACCACCCTCGACGAATGCCGCATCCTCGACGCATTTCGAGGCGAGCCCGTGGATGCGGGGGTTTGATTAGGCAGTGGCTTCAGCATCGCGGCGACCGCCTGCACTTAATCCTGCGGTTGTGGGGTGATGCGCAAATAGGGCTTCACGGTCCGCCAGCCGTTCGGGAATTTCTGGCGGGCCTCGTCATCGCTGAGCGAGGGAACGATAATGACGTCTTCGCCCTGCCGCCAGTTCACCGGCGTCGCTACGCTGTATTTGGCGGTCAGCTGCAGGGAGTCGATGACGCGGAGTATCTCTTCGAAGTTGCGGCCCGTGCTCGCTGGATAGGTGAGGCTGAGCTTGAGCTTCTTGTCGGGTCCGATGATGAACACCGAGCGGACAGTGAGTGTGTCGTTGGCTTTTGGGTGGATCATCCCGTAGAGTTCGGCGATCCGGCAGTCAGGATCGGCGATCATCGGAAAATTGAGCGCGTGGCCTTGCGTTTCGGCGATGTCGCCGGCCCAGGCGTGGTGATCCTCGATGTGATCAACGCTCAGCCCAATCACCTTGGTATCGCGCTTGTCGAACTCGGGTTTGAGGCGGGCGACCTCCCCGAGCTCGGTCGTGCAGACGGGCGTGAAGTCCTTGGGGTGGGAAAAGAAGACCGCCCAGTCAGCACCCATCCACTCATGAAAACGGATTTGGCCTTCGGTCGTCTCGGCCTCGAAGTCCGGCGCTGTATCACCAAGCTGCAACGTCATGCGCTCTGTCTCCTCTTGTGAAAGCAGCCGGGTGGGCAGAACGCCATTGCTGCTAACCGACCTGATGTGAGTGCTATACCTACTATAGCTTCAAGAAGCGGAACGTCGAGCCGAGCAGATTATGCGGCGAGCGGTAAGTCGGTGAGTTGCGATCGGTTGTGTCCATCAGCAGGGTGTGGGGCCGGGCTGCATCGGTTAGGCGGCCTTGAGTGTAAGTTGAAGCGCCGGGTTGGACGGCGCCCACCTTGTCGATGGTCGCCGGTCGTCCGGCTCCTCGACCCCGTCGAAATCGTCGCGCCGTCGCCCGCAATGGCCGCACTGGCCATCTCGTTGACGCGATGGCTACCGTTCTTGATCGTGGGTAGCTGTTCTCGATTCCGGTCGCGAATATAAAGTAGGGGTTGAAGCTCATCGCTCGAAGTCCCGGTCGAGCGACTTGTAGTGCGCAGCGCGCTCGAGGAGAGCGAGCATGTTGCGCGCCGCCTCGACAGTTAGTCGGTGGGGCGTCGCGCCGGGCCTGGGAGAAATATAGGCGGCCATTTCTCGCACCAACTCGGATTGGCTCTCGGGTCCCCCGGCCAGCAGCGCCACGACGAGGTTTTCGAGCGCGATCAGCCGCACGCGCAGATTGCCGCCCGCTGCATCGCCTATCTCGCCGGCGACGGTGGGCGTCCGGTGCTGGTGTAAGCCGGTGAAGGCGCCGCCTTCATTCTCCCATCGGCCAATTGCGCGGTCGTGCGCCCCCGCCCTCGCATTGTCGACCTTGATCCTGTCCATCGGCACGATCACCGCACCCCTTTCACTGAGCTTCTCGAACGATGCGCCGACGCCGGGCGCGGGCGATGCTCAAATCACGTATTTGTCCCAACTCGCGTAATGTTCGGCACTGCGCTTGCCGCGGGGCAGGCTCAAGCAGACGAGGGCAAGCCCCGCGACCACCGACACGATCGCGCCGAGCTGGCCGACGCCGGTCAATAGGAACGGCGCGGCGACAAGCCAAGCGCCGAACGTAACGTTGATCAAGCGGAGGGCGCGGGCGACTTCTGCCGTCGCAATGATGGTGACGGTAATGACCAGCGCGCCGACGATATGGTCACTGTTAGCCATGCCGCCTTCCGTACCGAACAGCACCCGCGTCAACATCAGCAATACGCCGATGAAGATGCTCGCCGCGAGCGTCCATGGCAGCGTCAGACCCTTCTTCGCGTCCGCCCACAATGCCGCCGGTGATGCCATGGCGTCGGACGCGTCCACCTCGCCCGCCTCAATCGCATCGCCCTGGAAGAAGGTGCGGATCAGTGGCTTGCCCTTGCGCCTCGCCCAGCCCAGGAACTGGCCCATAGCGATGACTTCATCGAGAGCGAAAGGAATCATGATCAGCATTGCCAGCGCCGCGATCAGCGCGAGCGTGCTCCACGTACCGATGACGATAGGCTGGCTGATGATGAAATAGATACTCACGATGCCGAGCGGGATGACGAGAATGCCGAAGAAGGTCACCATCCACGGCATCGTCCGCCAGCGGTCGCGGGTACCCATCACCGCCATCAGGATTTCGAGCACGTAACTGATTGTGCCGAGACCTCCATCCGGGATTGGCCAGGCTTTCGACATGGCCGAGGTGATAATTTCCTCGGTGCCGTTACGCGGATCGGCAAGTGAGCCAACGAAGAATGGCTCCCATGCAGTATCGATATGGCCTAACTGATAGGCGGTCAGGATACGCGAGGTGAGCAGGCCGATCAGCCCCATGGCGACGATCGGCAGCCGCTGCGCGTCCGTGGATGGCGAATAGGTCCAGCCCGGCGGGATGTTCTTGGGGTCCATCATGCCCGCCATGCTCATGCCTGGCATCATCGGTACTAGCACCGACAGGGCGATCACCGCCGAACCTATGAGCAAGTTGTTGTTGTACTGCGCAGCGCTCGGGCTCCAGAAGACCAGGGGTGCGAACAGCAGCCAAATGCCGACAAAAGCTACCGCCCATTGCGCCCATGTCTTGGTGCGTGCGGAGAGCGACAACGCACCGAATAGCGCAATCGCTAGACCGCTGACGAAATCGCTGATGCTCAGCGCGTTCGCGCGCCACTCTATCGACGGCAGCCCGCGATCAACCGTAACAAAGCGTGCGGCCTCGCCGACGCTCTGTGTGGTAACGGAGTCGTAAATGAGCGGGCTGGAGGCGAGCCAGAGACCGAGACCGATGTTGGCGTAAAGAGCCCAGCGGGCGCGGCGCTCATCGCGGTCCATCATGGCCATGTAATCGCCATGTGCACCATGGCCGGGTTTTGCCATGTCCGCAGCGCCAGGTCCGTGCCCCATGGCGGCGTGGTCCATACTGCTATGGTCCACAGCCCCGTGATCCATCCCGGCCATCCCGTCGCCTGCCGCTGCGGGCTGGTGGCCTAGCCCTACAGGTTCTGCCTCTGGCCTATCGTGCCAGGCAACCAGATTCTCGTTGAGCTTGTTGTTCCGGTACCAGGCCCTTGGATGGCGCTTCAACGCGGCAACGATCGCGGGCAGGGTGTCGCGAAGGCTGTGTTTCGGCTCCCATCCGAGCAGCGAACGCGCGCGGGAGATGTCGAGAATATAGTGGTCATTGCTGCTGTCGATCATCCAGGGCTGGATGAAGTCTTCCCTGCCGAGCGCTTCGTTCTGCAGAATGATCCCGGCCTTCGCGAGCGGCTGCGGAATGCGGATCGTCTTCCACCCCTCGCCGTGGAGCGCCTCGCCGACGATGTCCTGAATCTCGGCATAGCCGGGCGCTTCGGGCTCGCCGATGAGCAGCGGCAGCTCGGTCGGAAGATCGTGCCGCCGGTCCACCAGACGCAACACGGCATCGGCTAAATCGTCGCGGTGCACTGATGACTGCGCCGCACACAGCATGCCGGGATAGAAATGCGAAATCAGGCGGTGCTCGTATATCTGAGATATCTGCTGGGCGAGAAACGCCGAGCGTCCATCGTCGTCGTAAACTCCCGCAGCGCGCAGGTAGACGACGGGAATCTTCCCGTGATGCTCATGCAGCAATGCTTCGGTGTCAACCTTGGACTGTGGATACGCCCAGGACGCACCGATCGACGATTCTTCGTTGATACGCTCATCCGGGGTAGGGGTCGGTTTGTGGACCAGCATCGTGCTGGCGAAGACAAACTGCTCGACCTCGAACGACTGCAAGCCATCGATCAGCCGTTGCGTCCCCTGCACGGTGATCTTGTCGTAGAGAGGGTTGGGCTCGCCCGTAATGTCATAATAGGCGGCGAGGTGGATCACCGAAGCGATACGGTTGCCATAGCGGGCACGGACTTCATTCAGCGCGGCGCGCACCGCCTCGTCAGAGCCAAGATCGAAATCAACGGACGCAGCGGGTGGCGGCGGGTCGGGAGGGCCGGCGCGATCGAGGCCGACGACCGTGTAGTGCTCGCTAAGTTTGGCGATCAGCGCGGCGGCGATGAAGCCGCTCGCGCCCGTGATCAGAACGACGTCGCGGCCACCTTGGCCGCTGCCGGCTTCACTGTGTTTGACCTCGGTCATGACTTGCTACCCTTGTTCGTTCCTCTTCACATCACCGACAGACCCACCGCACATGACGCGCGTGCCCGGCGGCGGAATGCGCGCGGCTTCCACCGCACGATCTCCTTATGCGACAGCCCCGTCAATCCCTAAGCCAGTATCAGTTCTTTTTACGTGTGGGGTATCCGGTCATAGAACTCGACCCTGCATCCGTAGCGGTCGGCGCGGTCCGACAAAATGGGGTTGGTCCGGGAGTTGAGGCGACATTTTGAAAGTGCTCCGGAGATGGTGTCAGGTCGGATCGACATGATCTGCCCCCTTCTGAGTGGTCCAAAATCAATGTTATTTTGGATCATGAAGGAGATTATTGGCAAGCTGAGTGAGGCGGAGGTCGTGCTGGCGCCGGGTGCGATGACCGCTGAGGCGTGTCGGCGGATGCGGTCAGCGAACAGACCTAATTATAGGTGGCGCAAGGAATATGGCGGGCGGAAGACCGACCAAGCGCGTCGGATGAATAATCTGGAGAAGGAGAATGCGCGGCTTTGGCGTGCGATCCCGGACCTGACGCTGGACAAGCTGATCCTGCAGGAAGCTGTCCGGGGAAACTTCTAAGCCCCCCGCCGAGTGCGGCCATGCGAGATCCCAGCGCTACCGGCATCGACGATACCTAACACCGGCCATTATGTATGTTTTCTGTTCGTTGCTACTCAAACCCCGGTCTGTTCTTGCCTGCCCAGTGTCTCGGGATGTAAGCGATAGTGCCTCCGGCCATGCGCTGACGAAATCTTACCGTGGCGCTATCTTGAGCACGTGCTGTGCCGCCAGCGGCGGCACAGCACGTGCTTCTACTGCTTGGTAATCGCTGTTATTTCGCCGGTGCCATTCTTCAGCGCGAGGTCAAATCCAACCTTGTCACCGACTTTCACGCTGTCCACAAGTTCGGGCGGCGCCTTGAATGCCATCGTCATGGCCGGCCAATTGGCCTCGGCAATGGGGCCGTGTTCGAGCGTGATCGTGCCGGCCGCCTTGTCGATCGCCGTAACCGTACCCGTCCCTTTGGCGGTCTTTGCAACGGCGTCGGCCGGCATGGCCATGTTGCCCATATTGCCGGTCATCTCGGAAGTGTTGTTTGCCGCCGGAGCATTGGTCTCCTTCTTATCGCCACAGGCTGCGAGGGACATCGCGAGGCTGAGTACGGTCATTAGCTGCAGTGGTCTCATGGTCTTCTCCTTCAAGGTTAAACGGTGGCTTGGTAGTGCACGTCAGACGTGTTGAACGATCGGGACGGCAATCATCGCGGCAGGTCCACAGCAGTTCATCATCCTCATTTCCTTTCATGGTCTTAGGTCAGATTGATCGGGTGCTCCTTAGGCGGTCTGCGGGCTGGCGGCGGGCTCCTCCTCTTCATCCGCAGGCGCGCGCAGAAAGTGCCTCACGCCAAGCAGCTTGTAGATCGCGGGCAGCACGAAGAGCGAAAGCAACGGCGCCGTAATCATCCCGCCGACCATGGGGGCCGCCAATCGTTGCATGACCTCCGAGCCGGTTCCCGTGCCCACAAGAAGCGGGAAGAGACCCGCCAGGATCACGGCGGCCGTCATCGCCTTTGGGCGTACACGGAGGACCGCGCCTTCCATCAGCGCGTCTTCCAGATCCTCCTCGCGGGCGAATTTGCCCTGCTCAATCCGCTCCTCGATGGAGCGGTCGAGATAGACAAGCATGATCACGCCGAACTCAGCGGCGAGACCCGCCAGCGCGATGAAGCCGACTACGGTCGCCACGGAGACCGCATGGCCCAGCAGGTAGATAAGCCAAACGCCACCAACGAGGGCGAAGGGCAGTGCGAGCAGCACGATGAGCGGCTGGCGTATCCGCCGGAACGCCATATAGAGCAGCAGGAAGATGATCCCGATCGTGAGCGGCACGATCCAGGCCAGTCTTTTCGATGCGCGTTCGGCATATTCGAACTGGCCCGACCAGGAGAGCGAGTAGCCCGACGGCATCTTGACTTGGTTTGCGACCATTTGGCGGGCCTCGTTGACGAAGCCCACGATATCGCGGTCGCGGACATCGACATAGACCCAGACTGAGGGCCGCGCGTTCTCGCTCTTGATCATGACTGGGCCATCGACGACCTGGATGGTGGCGACCGCGCCCAGAGGCACGATCCCGCCGGTTGGTGCGACGATCGGCAGATTCCGTAGCGCCTCCACGCTGTCGCGCGTTTCGCGCGGAAAGCGCACGTTGATCGGAAAGCGCGCCAGGCCCTCAAGCTTCTCGCCGACCGGCATGCCCCCGACGGCCACTGCGGCTGTGTTCTGGACGTCGCTGATCGCGAGTCCATAACGGGCCGCAGCCAGACGGTCGACCTGGACGTCGATATAACGACCGCCCATGATGCGGTCCGAGATCGCTGAAGTCGTGCCGGGTACCGTTTTCACAACCTGCGCGATGTTGGCCCCCAGCCGGTCGAGCGTCGCCAGGTCTGCGCCGGTGACCTTGACGCCTACTGGGCTCTTGATGCCTGTTGCGAGCATGTCGATCCGGTTACGGATCGGCTGGACGAAGACATTGGCAAGCCCCGGGACTTTGACGCGGGCATCAAGCTCGGCGATGATCTTGTCCATCGTCATGCCGGGTCGCCATTCGCTTTCCGGTTTGAGCTGGATCGTCGTCTCAAACATCTCAAGGGGCGCCGGGTCGGTCGCGGTCTCGGCTCTGCCAGCCTTGCCGAATACTGTCTTCACCTCGGGAACCGTCTTGATCATCCGGTTGGTGATCTGGAGCAGTTCGGAAGCCTTGGAGGCCGAAAGCCCGGGAAGGGCTGTGGGCATATAGAGGAGATCGCCTTCGGCGATCGCCGGCATGAACTCTCCGCCCAAGCGCGACAACGGCCAGGCGGTGATGAGGAGCGCACCGAGGGCCAGCCCAAGCACGAGCTTTGGCCAGCGCATCACCCAGGCAAGTCCTGGGCGATAGGCCGCGATCAGCGCCCGGTTGATCGGGTTCTTGTCTTCGGGGCGGATCTTGCCCTTGATGAACATCACCATCAGAACCGGGATAAGCGTCACCGACAGGCCCGCAGCAGCGGCCATCGAATAGGTCTTGGTCAGGGCCAGCGGCTTGAAGAGCTTACCCTCCTGTGCCTCGAGCGAGAACACCGGCAGGAAGGACAGCGTGATGATGAGCAGCGAGAAGAAGAGCGCGGGACCGACCTCTGCAGCGGCGTCGACGATGGTGCGCCGCCTGAGCTTCTCGGTCATTCCTCCATGCTCATGCTCGACATGTTCCAACCGCTTATGCGCATTTTCGATCATGACCACGGCCGCGTCGACCATGGCGCCGATCGCGAGCGCGATGCCACCCAACGACAGGATGTTCGCATTCACCCCCTGAAAATACATCACAATGAAGGCGGCAAGCACGCCCAGCGGCAATGTCAGGATCGCAACCAGCGAAGAGCGGAAATGCAGCAGGAATATGGCGCAGACGATCGCGACGACGATGAACTCTTCGGCTAGCTTGTGCGTCAGGTTTTCGACCGCGCGGTCGATCACGCTGGACCTGTCGTAAACAGGTACGATGTCGACGCCTTTTGGCAGCGAGGGCTTGAGCTCCTCAAGCTTCGCTTTGACCGCGTCGATGACCGCGCGCGTGTCGGCGCCGGCGCGCACGACCACGACCCCCCCTGCAACTTCACCCTGCCCGTTGAGCTCGGCGATGCCGCGTCGGAAATCGGGGACGATCTGGACGCGCGCTATGTCGCCGATCGTCACGGGAACGCCAGCTTCGCCGACCTTGAGTGGAATATTGCGGAAATCGTCAAGCGTATTCAGATACCCTCCGACACGGATCATGTATTCGGCTTCCGCGCGTTCGATCACCGATCCGCCGGTTTCATTGTTGGCGGTCTTCAGCGCCTCCATCACGTCATTGACTGACAATCGGTAAAGCTGCAGCCGCTCGGGATCGACCTGGACCTGGAACGCGCGAACCATTCCGCCAACGCTGGCGACCTCGGCAACGCCCGGCACTTCCTTGAGCTGATACTTGAGAAACCAGTCCTGCAATGCCCGAAGCTGTCCCAAGTCATTGCCGCCCGTGCGGTCGACAAGCGCATATTGATAGGCCCAGCCCACGCCTGTTGCGTCGGGACCGAGCGCAGGCGTCAAACCTGGCGGCAGCCGGCCGGTTGCCTGGTTGAGATATTCGAGCGTCCTCGACCGTGCCCAGTAGAGATCGGTGCCGTCCTCGAAAATGACGGTAACGAAAGAGTCCCCGAACATGGAAAATGCGCGCACGGCCCGTACCGCGGGCGCCGAGAGCATGGTTGTTGCGATCGGATAGGTGACCTGGCTCTCGACAATCTGGGGCGCCTGCCCAGGATAGGGGGTCCGGATGATCACCTGCACGTCGGAGAGATCCGGAATCGCATCGAGTGGCGTGCGACTAACCGCGAACAATCCTGCGGCGGTGATGAAGGCGGCAGCCAGCAGAACGATCATTCGATTGGCAGCCGACCAGCGGATGATGCGCTCGATCATTGCGCCGTCTCCAGCGCCATCCGCTCGATGACAGGGGTTTGTCCTTGTTGGGGCTTCTGAAACGAGAACCGCACGCGCTCGCCGGTCTTGCGGCCGCGTAGAAGCGCCGCATTCTTGACCGGGAAGGTCATTGTCATCGCCGGCCACTCGATCGCGGGGATCGGCCCGTGCGACAACGTGACCCGGCCGGCTCCGAGATCGAGCGCAGTGATAACCCCGCGCCCTTCAATTAGGCTCGTTTGCGCTTGCTGCGGCGCTGCTGCGGCCTGCCCTTGCGACAGGCGTTCGATCACACCCGCCAGCGAGGCTTCGGAATCAATCAGGAACTGCCCTGAAACGACGACGACGTCGTTCGCCGCCAGCCCGCGCCGGATTTCGGTCTTGTCTCCGACCGTTCGCCCAAGTTCGACCTCGACGGGAATGAAGACACCGCCACGCTGGACGATCACCACGTTGCGCTTGCCTGTCACGATAACGGCTTCTGTTGGCGCGACGAGCGCGCCTGTCGGACTGCCGGCTATCTCCAGATTGGCGAACATGCCGATCTTGAGCCGTCCGGCCGGATTGGGCAGCGCGATCCGCACACGGACGGTGCGGGCCTCGGCATCCAGCGTTGGGAAGATATAATCGATCCTGCCCTCGCGGGTCTCTCCGGGATAAGCCGGAAAGGTGATCTTTACCGACTGACCGACGCGGATCTGGCCGAGTGATATCTCTGGAACTTCGGCCACGACCAAAACTTGTGACAAATCAGCAAGCGTAAGAATGGATTGGCCCGGCTCGACACGCGCACCGGGTCGTGCGCCGATTGCCGTGACAATGCCTGATCGCGGTGCGAAAACGCCATAGGTGCGCTGTGGATGCCCGCCGCGCTCCAGGTTGCGTATTGCGGGTTCAGGCAGCCCAAGCAGCACGAGGCGCTGGCGGGTCGCACGCCTGAGGTCGGGCGTAATGACCGATCCGGGTATCTTCAGAAGCGCGACATATTCGTTTTGCGCACCCAGGAGGTCGGGCGCGTAGACAGCGGCGACGCGGCTTCCCCTCGTCACTGCTTCGCCGACCGCGCGTACACTGAGTTGCTCGACAAAACCTGCAGTGAGCGTCTGCACCTCGACAATACGCCGCTCGTCAGTTTCGACTCGGCCGATAGCGGTGACCGCAGGCGCCAGCCGATCGAACACGACACGCGCAGTCCGCACACCCAGATTTTGCTGCGTTTGCGAGGATACCCGGATACCGCCGCTATCGCCCCCTTCATCCGCATATTTGGGCTGAAGGTCCATGTTCATCGACGATTTGCCCGGGGCATTATAGCGCTCCATCGGCACCATCGGGTCGTACCAATATTTTACGACTCGCCCGGAGCCATCCTGGGCAACACCGTTCACGACGTCACCCTTTGCGCTTCCGGCGGACGGCTGTTCGCCCATCGAGAACCAGTAGCCCGCAGCGGCGAGGGCCACCACGAGCGCGACGCCGGCCGCAAGGATCTTTTTGTTCTTGATCATTTCACGATATCCTGGGTCAGATAGACGATTTCAGCTGCTGCGCGCCCACGCCGTGCCTGCAGTTCAAGCGCTTGCATCGTCGTTTCCACATATCGCCGCACGAGCGACAGGGGCAACTCAAGTGTGCCTTCGCCGGCGCTGTAACGTGCCTCTGCGGCATCGAAGGAGGCCTCGAGCGAAGGTACGGACTGATTAACCAGAATAGAAAGCTGGGCATCAGCCCCCCCATAGTCCGCTATCGCCTTGCCCAAGGCGCCGCTGAGATCTCGCCGCGCGTCTTCGGCCCGTAGCCGTGCCGCGTCGGCGCGCGCAGATGCCTCGGCGATGCGGCGGTCCTGGAGACGGGATCGGTTGATCTGGAGCGGGATGGTAACGCCCACCGTCACCATATCCCCAAGATCGGGGCGCCAGCCATACATCGCCGACCAGGTCAGATTAGGCTTGCGTTCCCGCCGTGCAACATCGACTTGTCGCAGAGCGGCCTGCTCCTGCGCGTCAGCGAGCCGTATCTGCGGGTGAATTGACAGATCGACGGCTTTCTGGGCGTTCGCTGGAAGCGCGACCGCGGGAATGCTGTTTGGGAGTGGCCGCTGCGCGGCGCTGCCGATCCAGCGCGAGAGTTCCGCTCGCGCCCGCTGTTCTTGTCCCTGTGCGTCTGCCAACTGAGCCCGGGCGAGCGAGATTTCCGCCTGCATCTGAAGCGCATCGGCGGGCGTCGACCCTTTGGTCGGAACACCCGCGACCATAACTCGATAAGCGACACTGAGGTCTTCCATGATCCGATCGAGAAGCCGCTGCTTTGCCTGAGCTTCGACCGCGTTTATCCAAGCGACCATCACGTCGCGCGCAATCCGTCTTTCCTGGACGGTGGCTTCGGTGCGGCTGACGACCGCTTCCGCGCGCAGTCGCGCGGCTTCTGCCTCACGCTTCGAACGACGCACCTGCTCACGCATGATACCGATCGTGTGCATGGTCATAAAGTCGGCCGATGGATCGAAGGCCATGCGCCCGGTGACCGGAAGATTCTGCGTCCCTAAGGTTAGCTGTGGATCGGGAAGCGTCCGCGCCGCGATCGCAGCCTGTTCGGATGCGTCCGCTTCGCGTTCAAAGGCGGCAGCACTGGGCTGGTCGCCCAAGGACACATCAACGGCCTCGTTGAGGGTAAGTATAGGCTCGGCGGCCGGCAATGCGATCGCAGGCCGTGGTACTATCTGTCCAGGCGCAGATTGCGCGAATGCCGCGGTTGTCCAGATGAGCGTCAAGGCGAGCGCAGTGCCGCCTAGGCCGCCTCTGAGGCAACGGTGTCGATCTTGCCCATGATCTGGACTGTCGTGATAAAGGCTGGAGTTCATGATTAGATTGCTCCTTGCGAAGTGCTGTGCCGATCGGTAGTCGCATAGCACTACTTCAATCGCTGCCGTTAGCTCTCGGCGACCCACGCAGCGTCGGTCACAGATGGTGCCGACGGAGCGGGTTCTACACTCCGCCGATACGTTGGGGCTGACCGTCATATGGGAGCCATGCTGGTCAGTTGCGCGGTAACGGTACTGGGCGCGGCAACCTCCCTTTGCCTTGTTCTTCGCCGCCGGCAGCGCAAGCAAAGCCGCCGCGAAGAATAGGCGCATGATGTCCCCCTTTGTGGACCGGGCAGGACCGTCCCCGGCGCAAGGGCGCCGGGGACGGAGAGCTTTACGCTCCGGGGTGCGCCATGTGGTCGCCAGACATCTTCTTCATGCAGTCGGCCGGACTGGACTTCATCATGTCGCAGTTGCATTCAGCCATCTGCGCCGATTTGTCCTTCACCCAGACGCGGACCCGCGAAGTTGTGTTGGACTTGTTCGGTCCCGGCACTTGGCGGGTCTGCCATTCATAATGGCCGTCCGGCGCTTCCTGCGCGAGAACGGGAGCGGCAAGGGTTGCGGCGGCGAGCGCGGCAACGGCAAATATCGTCTTCATGTCGAATTCCTCGGTTGAAAAGCTGGGAAGTGCGCGCCGGAATGGCCGACGCGCCTTGTGCAATTCAGCCGAGGAGCAGGGGTGGATCCGGTTCGGGACCGATCATCCGGCCAGCGAGCCGCCGGATCGGAAGCGGATCGAGCAAGCCCGGCATGTGAGCCGCGATCGCGAGCGGCACAGCCGACGATACCACCGCGGGTGGAACCGCGCAGCCCATCTTGGCGATGCAGTCGAGCGTGAGGCCCTGGCAGGGCTCCTTGTCTTGCGACTTGTCGATGCCCATCATTTCTGCGCATTCGGCGCTCATCGTCGGCGCAGCGATCGCGGTATCTTGCATCGGCATTGCCGGCGCGGAGGCGAACGCCGCTTCCTGGGCAAGAAGACCCAGCAAGGCTCCGATAAGCAGCAGAAGAGATATCCGACGTTTCACGTTAAAAGTATGATCCTTGGCGTTTCCCGCGTCAACTCGATTCTGGCGGGTCGGACCAATCGGTAGATGCAAGGCTGTGAATCTGGAGTCCTCCGCACTATTTTTAAGGGGTGAGCAGTTCTGGTGCGTAGTCAATCTCAGTAGGGGTTGTTGAGTGCTCGAACCCGGAGGTCGTAATCAGCGGCTTGCGGGCGTGTATGGCTTTGTCCTCGACTTCCCCGAACTTCATTGGGCTGCGCAATCGCGTGGTTTTCTAAACAGGGGAAATATAATGAATATTCGATACTATCGCGTGTCAAAGAGTCGTGCGGTGCATGGCGCTTCGCTGGCGGCGATCGCAATGGGGTTTGCGATGCCCTCGCACGCTCAGGAAAGTCAGTCTGAGGGCCTTACCGAGATCATCGTAACCGCTGAGAAGCGTGAGGAAAATTTGCAGTCGGTTCCGGTCTCCGTGACGGCAATGACCGGCGAGGCGCTCACCGCGACGGGCATATCCAACGTCGAGGACCTGCAATTCTTCGTGCCGGGTGTTTCGATTACCAACGACTCAATGGCGATCATCAATATTCGCGGGATTGGGACTTCCGCGTTCGGCGTCGCAACCGACCCCAGCACGACCGTCCATTACGACGGTGTCTATATTTCGCGCCCGACAACGAGCTATCAAGACCTGTTCGACGTCGAACGCATCGAGGTGCTGCGCGGCCCGCAAGGCGTGCTTTTTGGTCGCAACTCTGCCGGCGGCACCCTCAATATCATCTCCAAAATGCCGACCGAGGAACTGAGCGGCACGCTTGGACTCACCATCGGCAATTATGAGAAGCGCTCCGCCAGCGGGACGATTTCCGGGCCGCTCGGTGAAGGCGTCCGGGGCCGCATCACGTTGCTCGCGAACCAGCGCGAAGGCATCTACCGCGACATCGTCTCGGGGCGGCGCTATCAGAATGAGGACAATCTCGCGGGGCGGTTGACCCTGGCTATCGACGCCAGCGATCGTCTTGAGATCGTGCTGCGGGCAGATGCGAGTCGTGATCGCGAAACCGGAGCGCGGTCGGTGCGGCCCTTTTATCCGCAGGGTTTCATCGATGCGGGTGCGACCATCCCGGCCAATTACAGGGAGGCTGCGCTCGACCGCCTGCCGCGCTACGATGTCGATGCCTGGGGCGCCTCCTCGACGATGAACTGGGATGGTGGACCGGTCACGATCCGCTCGATCACCGCGCTCCGCAAAAGCAAGGTCGTCCAGGCACTCGACGTCGATTCGACCGACCTCTTCCTCCGCGACATTGAGTTCTACGAGCGCTCGCGCACCTTTACGCAGGAGTTCCAACTCCTCAACAACGATGCAGACAAGCTGCGCTGGATCGTCGGCGCCTTTTATCTCAACGAGAAGGGCAATGATGAAATCCGCATCATCGAGCCTGGACGCCGGCTTGCGATCCCAGAGAATAACACGACAAATGCCTTCGCGCTCTTTGGCCAGGCAAGCTACGAATTCTTCGAACGGCTTCGGCTGACGGGTGGTCTGCGTTACTCCTATGAAAAGAAGGATTTTGCCTATCAAATCTTCCTGAACGGGAACCAGGTCGATGCCGGCCAACCCAAATCATCGTGGACCGCCTGGACCCCGAAAATCGGGATCGATTACGATGTCAGCGATGATGTCATGGCCTATGCGTCGGCAACCCGCGGATTCAAGTCGGGCGGATTTCAACTGGGCGACGGCAACCCGTTCCTGCCGGAATATGTATGGAGCTATGAGGTCGGCCTGAAATCGACCCTCCTTGACCGGCGGCTTCGCGCGAACTTCTCGGCCTTCTATTATGATTATACCAATCTCCAGGTGGTCGAATATAACAATGGCGTCGCCAGCACGACGAATGCCGGTAAGGCGACGATTAAGGGGGTCGAGGCCGAGTTCATGGCGCGTCCGCTTGATCGGCTGACGCTCACATCGACGATCGCTTATCTCGATGCCCGCTACGACGTCTATTTTGATGATGTTGGTGGGAGCCTCAGGGGCAACCGCCTGCCGAATGCGCCGCAGTGGAACATCACCCTTGGCGGCGAATATAAGGCACCACTCGGGGACGGAACGCTGACATTGCGGACCGATGTGTCATGGCGCGACAGCGTCTTTTTCAAGCCAAACAACAATCCGCTCTTCTCAGGAAACGCTACGACACTCGTCAACGGTCGTGTTGCATGGCAGCCTGGGAGCGAGGCTTGGGAAATTGCGCTTTATGGCCGAAACCTGACCGACGAGCGATATGTGAGCTACAGCACGATCGGGACGGACGCGAACGGTGTTTCGAATCCGACCCTGCCGCTCTACATCTACGGCGAGCCGCGTCAGTACGGACTGCAGCTGCGCTATTTCTTCTGAGCTCCTCGTTCTGCGAGGTCCCCGGCGGCACCCCTGCGGCCGTCGGTCCTCCCGGGCGCTAACGTGCCCGGGAGGAATATCTCTTCTGGACGCAGGTCATCGTATGCTCGTCACTCCAGGGGCGCTGTCGCATGGCCACATCGGAAACAAGGATGATGGGACGCTGAGCGGGTCAGGGCGATTTCCACGAGCAGATCAGAGCAGTCGTAAGCGTGGTCTGAAGGCCGCAGCTAGGCGGCCTGAGCGATCTGGTGCTGATCGGGCTGCCAGTTCCAGGGCATGAGTTCGTCCCAGCGGGAGGCGGGCCAGCCTGAGGCGATCTTCTCGATGACATCGGCGATATAGGCTTGCGGCTCGACGCCATTGAGCTTCGCGGTCTCGATGACGGAGTAAATAGCAGCGGCGCGTTCGCCCCCGGCCTTCGATCCGGCGAACAGCCAGTTCTTGCGCCCGATCGCGATCGATCGGATGGCGCGCTCGGCGATATTGTTGTCGATCTCCGCCATGCCCTCGTCAATGTAGCGGGTCAGCGCGTCCCAGCGCTTGCGGCCATAGGCGAGCGCCTTTGCCATCGCCGACTTGGGCGATAGGCGGCGCAGGGCGTCGTCTATCGCGCCGCGAAGCGCGTCGATCTGTGGCCTGGCCTGCTCTTGCCGGTGTCGGCGCCGGACATCGGGCGGCTGCCCGCGGACGTCCTCTTCGATCCGGTAAAGCCCGGAGATGCGATCGAGCAGGTCGGTGGTGAGCGGCGTCGGGCTGGTCTGGTGGCACTCGAAGATCTTGCGGCGGAAGTGCGCCCAGCAGGCGACCTCCTGGATGCCGTTGCCCTGGTAGAGCTTGTCATATCCGGCATAGCCGTCGGCTTGGAGAAGGCCGGTGAACGGCCCCAGCTCGCTCTGTGGATGGATGCCGCTGCGATCGGGGGTGAACCGATACCAGGCGAGCGCCGGGGTGGCGGCGCCCGATGCGCGATCATCGACGACATAGGCCCAGAGCCGCGCCTGCGCAGTCCGGCCCTTGCCGGGCACGAGCATCGGCACCGGCGTGTCGTCGGTGTGGAGCTTGGCGGCCTTCAGTCCTTCCTCGCGGATGCGGCTGACGATGGGGTCGAGCAGATGCGCGGCCTGGCCCGCCCAGCCGGCGAGGGTCGAGCGATCGATGTCGATACCCTGCGCCGCCATCATCTCTGCCTGGCGATAGAGGGGCAGATGGTGATCGAACTTGTGGACGACGACATGGGCGAGCGTCGCGAAGCTGGCCTTGCCGCGTGCTATGGCCTTCACCGGCGCCGGTGCCTGGACGATCCTGTCGCAGGCGCGGCAGCTATACTTGGGCCGCACGGTGCGGATGACGCGCCACTGAACCGGAGCAATGTCGAGTTGCTCGTCGCAGTCCTGCCCGAGCGGGCGCAGCGCGCCGCCGCAATCGGGACAGCTGCAGGTACCGGCCTCGGGCTCGATCCGCCGTTCGGCGCGCGGCAGATGATGGGGCAGTGCGCGCACCGGTGAGGGTCGCTCGGCGGTCGCCCTGTTAGCGGTGCGACTATCGGCGACCTCGGCTTCGCCTTCGAGCTCCTCGAGGGCGAGCTCGAGTTGCTCGATCTGCAGCGCGAGCTTCTCCGACGACTGGCCGAAGGTCATGCGGCGAAGCTGGGCGAGCTGGTGGCGGAGAGTATCGATGAGCGCATCGCGAGCCGCGAGAGCGGCTTCGAGCTCGGCGATCCGGGCGTCCTTGTCGATGCTGGAAGAGGCTGGTTCCGACACCCGGAACACCTAGCAAAACAGGCTCCGCGATGCCAGTAAAACCCTCACTAATCCGCCACTTTTTACCCTGCAAGCAAGGGTGCCGCGGTGCGTTCGGGACGCCGCCAGTCGATGCCTTCGAGCAGCATCGAAAGCTGCGCCGCGGTGAGGCATACCTTGCCCGCCTTGGTGATCGGCCAGATGAACCGGCCCCGATCCATGCGCTTCGAGAAGAGGCACAGGCCCTGGCCGTCGTACCAGAGCAGCTTGACCAGATCGCCCCGCTTGCCGCGGAACGCGAACAGCGCGCCCGAGTGCGGACTCTGCTCCAGCACCTGCTGCACCAGCACCGCGAGGCCGTCGAACCCCTTGCGCATATCGGTGGCGCCACAGGCCAGATAGATGCGTGTCGTCGGCGGTAACGGGATCATCGGGCAAGGACGGACATCACCCGTGCCAGCGCGTCGGCATCCACCGTCGCGTCGACCGTAATCCGTACACCTGACGGCAGCTCGATCCCGATGTGGCCGCTGCCTGCCGTCGCCGTGGTCGGCACCGACACCTCGACCTCGGCAAACGATGACGGCGGTGTGCGCTTCGCTCCCATCAGATCGCCGGCCAGTGCCTGCCGGCGCCACGTATAGAGCATCCCGCTGCCGACCGCGTGCCGCTGACACGTCGCCGAGACCGAGCCGTCGGGGCCGAACGCTTCGCGCAGGATCGCCAGCTTCTGATCCACCGACCAACGGCGGCGACCGCCAACGACCGCGATCCGACTGCTCATACGATTACTCATATGATCACTCACGAGAACACTCGCTCCCGACGCTCCGATATCCTCGCTCATCACCGCTCCTCGCAAAGAGCGGCTATCAGCACCCCGCAACAGCTTCCCGCAAGGCGGCCTTCAGGACACGCTTACGAGCAGTCTGATCCTGAACGCCTGCCACGCGTGAAATTTTCGTGTTTTGCGAGCGCCGCGAACGTCACAACGATGCAATGATCGATTGGTTTGGAACGGAACCCTGTTCTCGGAGCCTCAAGGCAATTGATGGGCAATCGCCTTAATCGCCTTCAGGCCCGATCCGAAGCGGGCGATGGCGGTCCGGTGCCGCTCGAGTTCGCTATACGGCAGGTAGGAGATGTCGAGATCTCCGATCCGGCTGAATGCCGGGCGTCGGAGCTGGGCGCGGACATCTGCTTCTCGGGCGTCGGGTGCAACAAGGAAAAGTGCCGTCGATAAATGAAGATTCTCGCTGCTCAGCGCGAGATCGAGCATGCGGACAATTCCGGAATAGATGGATGTCGAATGCTCTACTTCGAATGCCGCCGCGACCGTAGCGGTCGAGTGATCGAGCCAAAGAACGTCGATCAGCCTTATTGCATCGCTTCCCTTGGCGGTTGCGATGGCATGCGGCAAGCTATCGAGACATCGAGAACCGAGCGGCAAGCCCTCATGAAGGCGCCCCCGGTCGTTTGCCGCTATCCAGACGTCATATCCCAGTGCAAGCCCGAGATCTCGAAGCCAGGATTGGATTTCGCCGTGCGTCCGGTCGCTCTCTTTCTGATTTGCAATAGCCTTGTCGAGCTTTTGCGTCTGCGCGCGCGTTTCGTCCAGCATGGCAGTCCAGTCGCGCGCGTTTTCGGTCGAATCGCTGCGCGGCGGGGCCGGAAACCTTCCCGATCCGATATCGAACAGCAGCCCGCCAATGGCCCCCAAGTCGTTGGAGAGAAGATCACGGTAGCGGTCGTTGAGATCGAGTATGCCAGCGCGCATGGCCAGGAAATGCTCCCAGCTGCCAAGCTTCACATTGGCACCCGTCACCGCGTTGTAGCCCTTGACGATTGCCGTGTTGAAGGGAGGCACAAGAGTGGGATGCAGAAAATAGAGAAGATTGGCTACCGCGGGACCCAACCCTTTGATCTTCTGTCTATCGATTGCGTGGATCCCGGCGACGACTTCTTCCGCAGTATCGCAGCAGGAGCAATGGTGAAGAAGTCTGCCAAAGGCTCGTTGATTGTCGGCGTTCTCGTAGATGTCGGGGATTCTGAGTTTGGGCTTCCACAAGAAGGCATGATCCGCACCTTTGAAAATCTGTCGTTGTTCGGCGACCGAATGAACAATGATCTCCAATGACGAACCCCGATATGCCGCTCCGAAGGTGCCGGCCTCGATTTCGGCGACGACCTGCGAGATTCCTCTTCTGATCGAACGAAAATTCTTCAGTCGTTCCTCCCATAGGAACCAGCTTTGATAGGTCGAGCCGGGATCGCCGCGCCAGCGCTCGATCAGTTCGCGGACAAGGTCGCGCTCCATGTGCATAGCCCCGCTAAATCCATTCCGAATTGCTGTTTTCCACCTGCGACTAGCCGCGCCAAGACAATTCGCTGGCTCCGGCCCGTAGCGAAAGTCGAGACCTTCCGTCCCACCGGCAAAGTAGAGGGATGTCGGAGGTCGGAACGTGTCGATTCACCCCGGTGCTGTATGATTGTCGATGACGTCAGTGCCCAGCGTGTTCGCCCGCCCCACTTGGTTCCTGACTCGCGCCTTCAGCCTTGGTCATGCCCTTCATCATCGCGTCGTGGTCCATTGGCGCATCCTGCGTCATAGCCTGATACTGTGCCGGCGACAGGCCCGGGAGTTTTCGGACAAACGCGACCATATCCCAGATAAGACGATCATCATGCGTTTTCCCCCAAGCCGGCATGGCGGTCATCTTGATTCCATGCTTGATAATCCAGAATTGCTCCGAAGCCGAACGATCCGAACCTTTGAACAGGATGGGCGCCTGCGGATACAGCCCTTGACTCATCTCGGTTTTTTCCATTCCAGGCGCCAGATGGCAGCCGCTGCACATCTCCGTGTACAGTCCGGCGCCCGATGCAATTCGCGCCGGAGCCGCCAAATCTGTCGGCACCGCGATCGATCCGGACCGGGCTGCGATGGATTGCTCCCTGAATGTTTCCATGACGCTGTAAGTCATCCGGCTATGAGGTGCGTCGGCCGCAATGTTATACAGGCCGAGATAAACGGTGATTGCTCCAGCGCCAGCTATGAAGGCAACTGCCACGAGCGTGAACACCAAGCTTGGCATATGCTTCCGGAAATCGAAGTTTCGAAAACGCTCCATCATCTATCTCCCTCAAAAAACAGGCGTTGAGCTGTGAAGCCGAACGCGATGTAAACGCTGCTCATAGATGATACGCACCGCAACGCGTTTTCCCTTGTCGCAAAAGAGGCAGGTGGTTTCGGCACTTGCCGCGTAGAGGCATTTCCGGGCGCCCACTCTCGATCGGACTCATGCGCTTCGTTCGGGCGCGGGCTTGGCGAGGCCTGAAGGATGTGCTTGGCCTGCGAGCCCCGAGGTGAGTCCTTTCTTCACCCGGTCAGGCGCCGCCCGCCGGCCGCACCTTGGGCTTTCGTGAGGAGCTGTGCAGATTGAAAATCTGCCACTTTCCGTTTTCCCGTTTGAGGACGCTCGTAGCGACGCCATCCCGTTCGATTGTCTCGCCGCTCCCGAGCACGATCGAGAAGCTGTAGGTCTCCGTCGCGATTGCTACATCGCCTTCGCTCCGAACGGAAATCTTGTAATTGCGGAAGGTGAAGGATTTGAATTCCTTGAGTTCGGGACCCATGTGATGGTCGCGATAGTGGGCGAAGTTCCCTTCAACGCCGCCGGACTCGAATATCTGGGCGTCTGGCGAAAAGAGGGCCTCGACGCCGGTCAGGTCCAGTTTCTCCATCGCCGATTTATACTGCGCGAGCGCTGCCGCCGCGCCCTGATAATCCGCAGGCTCGGTCGCCTGAGCCGGGACGGCCACCAGCATGGCCAATGCGATTGCTGTAATCGTCAGTCGTCTCATATCATTTCCCCTTGTTGTGCCGACACTTCACGAGTGCCTCCGGTGGTTTCGATCAGATTCTGGCAAAGCGCAGCCGCAAAGAATTGGCGATGACGCTGACGGACGAGAGTGCCATTGCAGCGGCGGCAATGACCGGCGAGAGCAATAGTCCGAAAATCGGATAGAGCACGCCCGCAGCGACGGGAATCCCGGCGACATTATAGGCGAAAGCGAAGAAGAGATTCTGACGGATGTTCGCCATCGTCGCATGGCTGAGATGCCGCGCCCGCACGATGCCCAGAAGGTCGCCGCGCAGTAGCGTCACACCCGCGCTTTCGATGGCGACATCGGTTCCCGAACCCATCGCGATGCCGACGTCGGCGGCGGCGAGCGCGGGGGCGTCGTTTACCCCGTCGCCGGCCATGGCGACGATCCGGCCCTCTTCGCGCAGCCGCTGCACGACCGCACTCTTCTGGTCGGGGAGGACATCGGCCTCGACGTCGTCGATGCCGAGGCGCCGCGCGATCGCCTCGGCGGTGACGCGATTGTCGCCGGTTAGCATGATGACCTTGATTCCGGCTTCGCGCAGCGCCGCGAGTGCGTCGCCCGTCGTCTCCTTGACCGGATCGGCGATGGCGATGACGCCGGCCGCCTTGCCGCTGACCGCGATGTAGATCGCCGTTGCACCGTCTGTACGAAGCCGGTCAGCCGCCTCGGCGAGTGCGCCCAGATCGACGTCATATTCTTCGAGAAAGTTCGCATTGCCGAGGACGATCGCCTTGTCGTCGACGACCCCGACGATGCCCTTGCCGACCGGCTGGTCGACTCCCGATGGCTCGACGAGCGCGAGGGCGCGGTCTTCCGCCGCTTTGACGATTGCGGCGGCCAATGGATGTTCGCTGCTGCGCTCAAGGCTCGCGGCAATCCGGAGGAGGTCGTTTTCCTCGAACCCTTCGGCGACTTCGATGGCGACGACCGAGGGTCTGCCTTCTGTCAGCGTCCCGGTCTTATCGACGACGAGCGTGTCGACCTTCTCCATCCGCTCAAGCGCCTCGGCATTTTTGATCAGCACGCCAACTTCGGCGCCGCGCCCCACGCCGACCATGATGGACATTGGCGTCGCGAGGCCGAGCGCGCAGGGACAGGCGATGATGAGCACCGAGACGGCGGCGATAAGGCCATAGGCCATGGCGGGCACGGGGCCCAGAAGCGACCAGACAACGAAAGCGGCAATGGCGACGACGATGACGCCGGGCACGAACCAGCCCGAAACGGCATCGGCGAGACGCTGGATCGGCGCGCGGCTGCGCTGCGCATCGGCGACCATCTGTACGATTCGCGCGAGCATCGTGTCGCGCCCGACCTTCTCGCTGCGCATGAGCAGGCCGCCCGTTTGATTGATCGTTCCGCCGACCAGCGCCGCCCCGGCCGCCTTGGTCACCGGCATCGATTCGCCCGTGACCATCGATTCGTCGACCGTGCCGCGGCCTTCTACGACGATGCCATCGACGGGGACTTTTTCGCCCGGACGGATGCGTAGCATGTCACCGACCGCGACGTCCTCGAGCGCGACCTCCTCGTCGCTTCCATCGCTGCGGACGCGCCGGGCGAGCTTCGGTGTGAGGTCAAGGAGCGCGCGGATCGCGCCGCTCGTCGTTTCGCGGGCCCTGAGTTCGAGCACCTGCCCGAGTAGCACCAGCACCGTGATGACCGCCGCCGCCTCGAAATAGACCGCGACCGAGCCATCATCGGCGCGGAACGCAGCCGGAAAGATTTGGGGGACGATCGCCGCGATCATGCTGTAGCCCCACGCGACCCCGGTCCCCATCGCGATGAGGGTGAACATGTTGAGGCTTTTGTTGCGGATTGAGAGCCACGCGCGCTCGAAGAAGGGCCAGCCCGCCCATAGAACGACGGGAGTCGCGAGCAACATCTGGGTCCAGTTGTTCGTCTGGCGACCGACAAATTGATGAAGGCCTGTCAGATGGCCGCCCATTTCGAGCGCAACCACCGGGAGTGCGAGAAGGAGCCCGATCCAGAAGCGCCGCCGCATATCGCGATATTCTTCGCTGGGGCCGCCCGATGCTGTCGGCATGACGGGCTCGAGTGCCATGCCGCAGATCGGGCAGCTTCCGGGGCCGGCGCGCTGGATCTCGGGATGCATCGGGCAGGTCCAGATGGCGCCTTCGGGTGCATCGGCTGCGGCCGGCTCGCGTTTTGCGGCATAAAGATCGGGATCGGCCTCGAATTTGGCGAGGCAGCCTGCGCTGCAGAAATAGTGATGCTTGCCGCTATGCGTCGCGATATGAGGTGTGGTGGCCGGATCGACCATCATGCCGCAGACCGGATCAGTCGTGCTCCCGCTGCCTTTTTCTGCGCCCTGATGATCGTGCATCGCCGCCGCTCCCGTATGTGTCGGATGCCCGCCTCGCGGCGGGGCGGTCCAAACGCCACCGGTCGAGTTCGCCGTTGGCGTCGTTCCTGGCGGTTCCAGAATGGAGCCGCTTCTATCGATACGCAAGAAGAGCGGTTATCCCTTGGATTTTCTTTGCCCCGTGCCGTCAGGTCCCGGGCTTTCGGGCCTCGATGATCCCGATCGCACCGGTTGGCGTGCGGAACGTCTCAAGCTCGCGAACATCGCAAAAGCCTGCCTCTCTCATCAGCACCGGGAGCAATCCATCGGCGTTGGGCTGGGTGTCCTGGACGCCGTCGAGCTGCTGGATCGTGAGGCGGAACAACAACCGCATGAGGCGGCTGCGCTGTTCCCCATAGTCGGCAACATAGAGTTTGCCGCCCGGCGCGAGCACCTGCCGGGCCTCGCGTAGCAGACGTGCCTTTTCCTCAAGCCCGACCTGATGAAGGACGAGGCAGATCGCAATCTTGGCAGGCGGGGGCCAGTCATCGATCGCCGAAGCCGCGAAAAAGCCAACTCGAAACTCCGGCGGTGGAACAATCTGCGCGGTCTTCGTTCGGGCAATTCGCGTCGCTGCCTCGTCGGGGTCGAAACCAAGATAGCGGACGTCCCGGCTATGGCGGGAGATCGCCAGCGCGAGATTTCCCGTACCCGAGCCGATGTCGAGAATGACGTCACCCTCGGCGAGCGCCATATGGTGAACGAGACGGTCGCGCCACACGCGCTCGCGCGTGGTCACCGCGACGCCGAAATCATAAAAGGGCGTCAGGAAGTGATATCCTGCCGCTGGCGTGTAGGAACTCGCTACGGGTATCGGGTCGGGCATGGCCGTCTCCTTTCGACGTTTTTGCTTGCCGCTGGATTGCGGTTACGCGCGAGTCTCGACGAGACGTTTAGGCGCGAGCTGGCGCGTCGGTCTTGAATGTTTCGCCGGAGCTAGGCGCGTGCGGCTCAGGGCACGGTTTCGAAAGCGAAGGCGCTGAGGCCGGCCGAAGGCGTCACTCCGAGCCATTGGGCGCAGCGGCGCGTGAAGTGCGACTGATCGGCAAAGCCTCCCGCCGCCGCGGCGTCCGCGAGACCTCCGCCGCCGACCAGCGCCCGCACTGCGCGTTGAAGCTGGAGCCATTGCAGCAATTTGGCCGGAGGCACACCGAAGTCGCGGCTGACGATTTCGCGCAGGCGCGAGGATGAGAGGCAGGCAACGTCGGCCAAGGCGCGGGCAGTCGACAAATCATCGGGGGCCGCGAGCGCCTCAGACAGGCGTGCATCCACCGGACGCGCCTGCGACCGGTCGAGATAGTCGGACGCCCAGCGCTTCGCGTCCGCGCCGCTTGCGATATCGCATAGTCCCGCTGCCTCTACCGGCATCAACAGGACAGGCGCCGATCCGATGGACAGCCGGGTGCCGACACGAAAAAGCGGGTCGAGATAAAATGATCGCACGAGGGCACCTGGCGGCCCCAGGCGGTGCCGGACTTGCGACGCTATGACTACCGCATGTCCGGCAGGGACTATCATGTCGGCATCGCCGGAAATTTCGAGGTCGCGTTCGACGGCGAGGCTGATCTGATGCGCCACATGGCTATGGGGACGGCTGGTCCCGATGCGCGCATCGATCAATGCCCAGCCGGTCCCGAGCATGATCGAACCCGACCAGGAGGCGACGCCGGCGGTCAAACCGGATCGGAGGTGATGAACGGCTCGAGCGTCCCGAACCAGGCAACCAGCGCGAGAATGGCGAGCGCGGCCGCCGCTTCGATGATCAGGCTCCTGCGCATGGCCGCGAGCGCTGCATCTGGATCGGAATCGACGCTGTCTGCATCGTCGCCCGCCGCCGCCGCGAGCGCAGGCGTCAGTCGCCAGCGATTGGCGGCCGCGAGCGCAAGCATCAATGCGAACAGCGCGAGCTTGGCAAGGAGCAATTGGCCATAAGGCGAGCTGAGAGACCGGCCGAGATTCTCGGCGCCGACGATCATCTGGCTATTGATGAGGCCGGTGGCGGCGATGACGAGGACGCAGATCGTGCCGACGCGCGAAAATTGATCGAGGCTCCGCGCCGCAATTTGGAGTCCGCCCGGCGATTCGCGGAGACGTTGTGGCGCGATCAGGATTAGGAACGCGCCGATCGCGCCGATCCAGACCGCGGCTGCGATCAGGTGCAATATGTCACTGAACCGGTGCACGGTCCCCGCAGTGCCCTCGGTCGCGCCCGCGTGGCCCGCCCAGACCAAGGTCGCGACGGCGACCGAGCCGGCAAGGGTGAGTATGGCGGCTGCGATTGTCGGCCGGCGTGTCATCCAGACTGCCGCCGCCAACGCAAGGAGCAGAGCGGCGCTCCGATAAATCCAGGCCATGCCGACCTCGGTTTCGCGAACCAGATCCCAAAAGGGTTGAAGCTCCAGGGAGAGGATGCCCACGCCCTGCATCGACGCCGCGAGCACGCCCATTCCGAGGGTGGAGACGAGCAGCCCAATGGTGCAGAGCCACCGTTCTGCGCGCCAGATCGCGGCCATCATCGGCTGCGGCGCAAGGCGTTCGCTCCGTGTCAGCGCATAGAGCGGGAACGCCGCAAGGCCGGCGACGAGCATCAGGTCCGCATAAAGTGCGAACCTGATGCCGATCAGGACGGGGTCTCCCAACGCCTTACTTTACGGTGAAGCTGAATTCGCTACCCATGCGATGGGTGTCGGCGCCCGCCGCCGACCATGTGACCTTGTAGGTTCCGGCCGTCAGCGGTCGCTTGAGCATGAGCATTGCCGACTTGCCTTCTTTGCCCATCATCGACGAGTAAGGCACCTTCATCGGCGCATGATTGGCCATGCCGGGCATTCCGGTCATGACAAGCTCGGTCTTGAGGGTCGAGGTGATCACCTTTTCGTTGAATTGCAGATTGACCGACATGACCTTAGAAACGGTCGAATTGGCGGCCGGCGTCGAGCCGACGAGCTTGGTGTGCGCGCTCGCTGCGGTCGGCATGAGAAGCAGTGCGAAAGCCGCCGCTGCAGAGGGGAGAAAAGACTTGAACATAAAAACCTCCAAATGGTTGTCCGTCTTGTCTATACGCAGGATGTCGGCATGGCCCTCAATATTCTGGCATAATATTATGGTTTGAGGGATGAAGCGCTTCGGCGCGTATGTACAATAATGGAAAGTTTTGAAGAGAAGATCGATGGATAAGGAGCTTGGCATTTTGAACAGGATCGATCTACCCGCAGCGCTCGACGCGCTCGATGATCGCATCATGGGCGCATTGGCGATCCGCCGGCGCGAAGCGGTTGCGATGCGCCGCCTGATGGCGCTGGCAGCCTTTGTTTCGCTCGGCGGCGGCATCGTTGCGGGGAGCGCAGTCCCCCAGTCGGCAGTTGCGGCAAGTCCCTTTGCACCCTTCGGTCCGCCGAGCACACTGGCGCCTTCCACCTTGCTGGACGTGCGGTAACGATGCCTTCGCGCCGCCTTCTTCTCGTCGCGCTCATCGCTTTCGCTGCTGCCATGGCTGGTGTTTTCGTCGGTCGCGTGGTGTCGGATGCGCCGAAAGCTAACGAGACCGAACTGCATGCCCTTCTCCACGGCGAACTCGACCTGACCACGGAGCAGGAAGCGAAGCTCGAACGGATCGAGGCCGATTTCTCGGGCCGCCGCCGGGCGCTCGAGCTTGAGATGCGCGCTGCCAATGTCAGGCTCGCGCAGGCGATCGAGGCCGAACATGGCTATGGGCAGCAGGTTACTAAGGCGGTCGACGAGACCCACGAGGTGATGGGCGGCCTGCAAAAGGAAACGCTCCAGCATCTTTTCGCAATGCGCGGGGTCCTCAATCCCGGTCAGGCGGAGATGTTCGACAAAAGCGTGGTCAAGGCGCTGACCGCCGACGCGCGGTGAGCGCTGACCTATCGCAGTGTAGCGACCAGGACCTGGCGATCCTCGCTCGCGCACACCGCGAGGATGCGTATCGCGAATTTCTGCGCCGTTACAAAGCGGGCGTTTATCGGCTCATCGTCAGGCAGATCGGCGATGCCGACGAGGCGATGGACCTGACGCAGGAAGCCTTCGTCGCCGGCTTCTCGGCGCTCGATCGCTATGATGGGGATCGCCCCTTCCGCACTTGGATAGCTCATATCGCGCTCAACAAATGTCACGACTGGGCGCGCCGACGAAAGGTGCGTGCCTTTTTCTCCCGTGCGCTCCCGCTTGAGAGTGCGCATCACATAGCGAGCGATGGACCTGCGCCGGACTCTGTGGCGACCGATAGGCGAGAACTCGCCAGGGTTCGTGGGGCGATCGACCAATTGCCGCAGAGTTTACGCGAGGTATTGCTCCTTCGCGGCGTCGACGAAGTCAGCCAAGCCGAAACCGCGGTGATTTTGCGGGTCAGCGAGAAGACGGTTGAAACCCGCCTTTATCGCGCGCGAACCAAGCTCAGGGAGTTGCTTGCGGGAACCACGGCGAGGGTAGGGGGTTGAGGTCCCAGATGCCCATTCGTGCAGCGTCTCCTCATCGTCCGGCATATTTATTGAGGGGCAGCCGTGTCGCCTGCGTATAGCTTTAGGAACACTCAGTAACGGTCGGGAAGAATATGCAGATGGAAAGGCGTCGGTTTGTCAGCGGAGCTTTGGGCGGAGGAGCGGCTGCGGCGATGGCCGCGTGGTTCCCGGCTTGGGCCCAGCCGGTGTCGCCCGGCATCACCGCGCCGCTGCCGACGGTGTCGGGCAACGATATTACGCTGCGCATCGCACGCCAGACAATGCGGATAGACGGCAAGCTGAGCCGTGCGATTGGGATCAACGGCACAGTGCCGGCGCCGCTGGTACGCCTCAAGGAAGGACAGACGGCGAAGCTCACCGTCGTAAATGACCTCGACGAGGACAGTTCGATCCATTGGCACGGCTTGATCCTGCCGTTCCAGATGGACGGCGTGCCGGGCGTCAGTTTTCCTGGCATCAAGCCGCGCTCGAAATTTATCTATGAATTCCCGGTCGTCCAGTCGGGAACCTACTGGTATCACAGTCATTCGGGCCTGCAGGAACAACTCGGCCACTATGGCCCGATCGTCATCGATCCGGCGGGCGCCGATCCGATCGGCTACGACCGCGAGCATGTCGTGGTGCTGTCCGACCACAGCCAGATCTCGCCCGAGGCGATCTTCCGAAAGCTCAAGGTCAATCCCGGCCATTTCAATATGCAGCGTCAGACGCTGTCCGGCCTGCTCGCCGGCAAGGATCAGCCGCTCAAGGAACGCATCGACTGGGGCAAGATGCGGATGGATCCGACAGATGTCGCCGACGTCAATGGTTCGACTTACACCTTCCTCGTCAACGGCCACGGCCCGCGCGACAATTGGACTGCGCTTTTCAGCCCGGGTGAGCGCGTGCGGCTGCGTATCGTCAATGCGTCCGCGATGACGATCTTCAACGTCCGCATCCCGGGCCTCAGAATGACCGTCGTGCAGGCCGACGGGCTCAATGTCGTACCGACCGAGATCGACGAATTCCAGATCGCGGTCGCCGAAACTTACGACGTCATCGTTACCCCCATCGAAGATCGCGCTTATACGCTGGTCGCCGAGGCCAACGACCGCTCGGGTATGGGCCGCGCCACGCTCGCGCCGCGCGCCGGCATGGTCGCCGAGGTGCCGCCGCTGCGCGAGCGTCCGCTTACAACCATGAAGGACATGGGCATGGGCGACATGGACATGTCGGGCGGTTCGATGGCTGGCATGGATCATAGCGGCATGGCGATGGGAGCCGAAAGCGGGGCGGCAGCAATGGAGATGCCCGCAGGCGAGTCGATGCCGGGCATGGAAATGCCCGGTGCCGCTGCGCCCGCTGCCGGAGCGATGGCAGGAATGGACCATGGCAGCATGAAAATGCGGGACTTCTCGGTCGCCCCGCAAGTCGACAAGAATCCTGGGGTTCAGACGATTTCCCCTATGCCATCGGATCGCATGGGCGAGCCAGGGCAGGGGCTTGAAAACGCGGGTCACAAGGTGCTGACCTATCACGATCTTGTGGCGCTCGAACGCAATCCCGATGTCCGCGCCGCCGAACGGTCGCTCGACATCCATCTGACCGGCAACATGGAACGCTTCATGTGGTCGTTCGACGGCGTCAAGATGTCCGATTACCATGAGCCGATCCCATTCATCGAAGGCGAGCGGGTGCGGATCAATCTCATCAACGATTCGATGATGAGCCATCCTATTCACCTGCACGGTCATTTTTTCGAACTGGTTACTGGCAAGGGCGACCGATCGCCGCGCAAGCATACGGTGCTCGTCCAGCCTGGCGGGACCGCGAGCTTCGACTTTACGGCCGATGCAGTCGGCGATTGGGCGTTCCATTGCCATCTGCTCTACCATATGCACGCCGGGATGATGCGCGTCGTCAGCGTCCGTCCGCGGGGAGAAGCGGCATGACGCGCACAGCTCTTTTTCTAGCCGGCACCGCCGCGCTTGCGTTCGCGTCTCCCGCTGCCGCGCAATCGATGGATCATTCATCGATGCCTGGTATGACGATGCCGGTCGAACCTAAAAAGCCCGTCGCCGAGACGGTGCCAGTCGCGCAGCCCCAATCCGAACCCGCGCCCATGCCCGAAATGGATCATGGCAATATGCCCGGCATGGAGATGAATCAGGCAGACACGGGCGCGCCCGCCTGTGCTCCGGAGCATGCGGCGATGGGCCATTGCGCGGCGGAACCAGAGCCGTCGAAGCCCGCGATGACAATGGACGAACCGGCCGCCGCGCCGGCCGACCCCGACTGCCCACCCGAGCATGCGAAAATGGGGCATTGCACACCGAAGGCAGGTACGACGAACGAACCGACCGCCGGCGCGGCCGGCACTGACCTTGCACCGGGCGACGCCCCCGCGCCAGCACCACCGGGCAATTGGTATGCCGATCGCGTCTATCCCGCGGCCGAGATGGACCGGTCGCGGCACGAGATGATGAAGGAGAATGGCGGGCAAACCACCGCGTTCATCAGCTTTAATCTCGCCGAATATCAGGCACGCAAGGGCCGCGATGGTTTCCGCTGGGATGGCGAGGCCTGGTACGGCGGCGACATCAACCGGCTTACGATCAAGAGCGAAGGCGAGGGCCTCCTAGGTGAAGGCATCGAGAGCGCCGAAGTGCAGGCGCTCTACAGCCGGGCCATCGGACCTTATTTCAACGCGCAGGCGGGTATCAGGCAAGACCTTGGACCCGGTCCCGACCGCACCTATGCGACGATCGGCTTCGAGGGGCTCGCGCCCTATTGGTTCGAAGTTGAGGGCGCGCTTTTCCTCTCGAACAAGGGTGATCTGCTCGCTCGGCTCGAAGGCTATTACGACCAGCGCATTACGCAGAAACTGATCCTCCAGCCGATGGCAGAGGCTAATTTCGCCCTGCAGGACGTGCCCGAGACCGGCATCGGCTCGGGCTTGTCCGACTTCGAACTTGGGCTGCGGCTACGCTACGAGATCGTAAAGGAATTTGCGCCCTACGTCGGCGTCGAATGGGCGCGCAAGGTCGGCGACACGGCGCGATTTGCGCGTACGGCAGGAGAAGATGCAGACAGCGTGAGTCTCGTCATGGGGGTGAGACTCTGGTTCTAGTTTTGTGGGGCGGCATTAGTCTAGGAGAAAGGCATGAAACCAGCCTATCGCAGCCTCGCTCTGCAGACGATCGTCAGCGGGATCATCATGTATCTCGTGATGTTCGTCATGATCGATCGGCTCTCGAGCTTCTACAACAATCTCAACATGGTCTACATGACGCTCATGATGGTGTCGCCAATGGTCGTGCTGATGATCCTTGTGATGCGCGACATGTTCCCCTCGAAGCGGCTGAATACGCTCCTCCTATTGGGATCGGCTTTGGCCTTTTTTGGAAGTTTCGCGCTCATCCGGACCCAGACGACGATCGGCGACACGGCTTTTCTCCGCTCGATGATTCCGCATCATTCGGGCGCCATCCTCATGTGCGAGCAAGCGAAGCTCTCGGATCCCGAAGTCCGGCAGCTTTGCAGCGGCATCATCGCTGGCCAAAGGTCGGAGATCGATCAAATGAAGCAAATTCTGGAGCGAAAATGAGCACGACGTCTGTTTATACCCGGCGCGGGCTTCTCGGACTTTTTGCGGTGGTCGGCGGAGCGGCTTTGGCGGGGTGCGATCGCAAGCCCGCCGCCGACGTTGGGGTCTCCGAGGCAACCGGCTCCAGTTCGCCAGTCAAAGGCAAGGTGGGTATGCCCATGCTCGTCTATCGGGACCCCGAGTGCGGTTGCTGTGAAGCCTGGGCCGATATTGCCCGCACCGCGGGTTATGCGGTGACCGTCGAGAACCGCGCGGACATGGCAGCCGTAAAGAAGCGATATGGCGTGCCTGACGAGCTCGCTTCCTGCCATACGGTCGTTATCGGCGGCTATGCGATCGAGGGTCATGTACCGATGCGACATGTCGCAAGGCTCCTCCGCGACAAGCCGCGCGACATTCGCGGAATAGCCGTGCCCGGAATGCCGCGCGGGTCTCCGGGGATGGAAATGCCGGACGGCAATGCGGACGCGTTCGAAGTGATGGCGTTCGGCAGCGACGGCAAGGTTTCGGTATTCCGCGCATGACCTGCCGGAACAACAAGTGGAGACTGATATGACGAGATTCATTCCCCTATCCGGCGCTGCTGCGCTGATGCTTGCGTTGGCAGGATGCGGCGCCGAGCCTGCGCAGGAGAGTGTCGCGACACCGGAACAGAGCGAGGTTCCGGCTGATGAGGCTCCTCCGATGGTCGAGACCATGCCTGCTGCAGAGGCGGCGGCAACCGCTGCTGACCCGGCGGAAGCGGCTGAAGTGACCCGGCCTCCCGAGAAATCCCGACCTAAACAAGAACCGAAAGTGGCTGTTCCGCCTCGGGCAAAGGCCATGCCGGAAGCGCTGAAACCGGTCGATCCCGAACCCGACCCGCATGCCGGCCACGACATGGACAAGATGTGACAGTCTGATTCCGGTCTCGTGATGCCGTAGCCTGGGGGGCGCTTGCGTTTACGTGAAGCGAAAGACCCCAAGGCGCGATGATTCGAAACCGCAGGAAAATCCTCATCAAGCCCCGTCGCCGTGCTGTGACGATCACCAACGCATCGTCGGGAGCCTGATCGACTTGCAAAAGGGCGGGCGTCACGACGATGACCGTCGCTGAAGGCCACATCTTGTTTCAATCTCAATCTACGAAGACCTTGCTAACCGTCTTCGGCATTCAGACGACTCCAAAGCCGGACAATAAAAAGTTTTCATGGTTGGCGTTCGCTCTCCCCAGGTTAGCTGGACAAGCGATTGTGTATTGCCGTCGCCGCCTTGGCAGCTTGGCCGGACGCCACGGCAATTTGATCTAGCCCTTCAACAATGTCGCCTGCGGCGAATAAACCGCTGATCGTTGTTTGCTGGTGCTCATCGACGACGATACAAGCTGACTCGCTCAATTTTGCGCCCACCATTCGCGCCAATTTCGAGTTCGCTGAGGTTCCAAGAGCAACGTATAGCGTGTCGAATTGTAGGTACTGACCATCAGCCAGAGTTACGCCAATATCCTGATCATTGACCGAAAAGTCGCGAACGGGTATCTGTTTGATAATGATACCGTTTTGAGTGAGGTTTGTGCTTTCGGTTTTTGAAAGCTGTGAAACCTCCTGCGTGAGCAAAGTCACACTTTCGCTATAATGGCGGACGAACATCGCCTCGGCCGCGCCATGTTCAGAACAGCCAAGTACAGCAACTCTCTTGCCGCGGACTTCGTAGGCGTCACAGATTGGACAATAGCGTATAAGCCCGTAGGCAACCCCCCGATCATGTGTTTCCTGTGGAATCCTAGGTTGATGGTTTGAAACGCCTTGCGCAAGCAATATGGTTCGCGCCTCTAAAGCTTGCGAATCCGTGCGGACGATAAAGCCAGTCTGGACCCGCTCGATGGATCTGACGGCGCCATTCACCAGTTCGGCGCCGTAACGAGCGGCGTGCTCACGCATACGCGAAAGTAGTTCCTCGCCAGATATTCCGTCTGGGAATCCGAGGAGATTATGTGTCGTCGGAATCCGAGCTGCTCGGCCTGCTCCAGCGTCGAATAGCAGCGTAGAACGCATAAATCTGCCCAGGTAGGTTGCGGCGGTCAGGCCTGCCGGTCCGCCGCCGATGATAATGCAGTCGTACATGGCCATCCTTCGCTGACGCCGGTTGTATCGTTATTATACGCGGCACACCTAGCCTGCCCTTGGAAGTGGGCGCTTTTCTCAAAAAAAGATCAAGGGAGCGAGGGGGAGGTGCAATCGATGCGTAATATAGACATAGTCCATTGGCAAAAGGGGCGGACGCGTTGGAGTTAAATAGTCCGTTTTCATTATCGATGGGCCAGGCACTCTGGGTCATCATGATTGTCGCAGGACCTCCGCTCATACTAATGTTCGTTATCGGATTCGTGACCTCGATTATCCAAACAGCCACGTCAATCAACGAGCCGACAATAAGTTTTATCCCGAAGCTTCTGGTGTTAGTCCTATTCCTCGCAATCTACGGCGCGATCGCGGGGGATCTCCTGATTGACTACACCCGCGACTTATGGATGCATATTCCCGATGATATAAGATGACAGCCAGCGATTTTTGGATGCAAGAGGTCGCTCGACCCTGGCCGCAGGCGGGAGGCAATACTAGCGTTCGCTGAGTTTAGGTCGAAGGGGGCGGCAGAGTGGCGAGCATTATAATGCTGGTGCTGTAATTGATTCAGCTTTGGGTTGAAGGGCAGCGCGGGACTTGCCAGAGTTAGAGTTCTCTGGAATCCGCGCACTGACAAGTTCGATTGATCCGACGAGGTCTCGCCTAGGATCGCGCATTTCCCTTCCAGCGCGGTGCGCACGCCGTGAGGGTGTTGAAGCCCGACGTAAAGACCATGGCACTCCGTTGCTGGCCCACCCCGAAACAGGAATCGGGCGTAGAGGCGGCGGGCTCGGCTCGAGGCCGCGCGCATGAAGCGAGAGATATAACCATATGGAATAACCATCTCGTTTATGGCGATGAGTCGTGATTATTTCTGGTCATGCCAAGGTCGCGAAGATAGCTCGGTAGTGAAGCCGAGAGCTTTCGCAAATGGGAGGGGACCATGAGGAAATTGCTTCGCACGAGTGGCTCGATTATCGCCGTCTTGGCAGCCACATCGGCCGTCGCCGCCTTCGCGCAGGATAACGCCGAAGAGACACCGAGACCAGGAACGACGCAGAGCGAAATCGTCGTGACGGGCACGCGGCGGAACGACCTCAAGGCGGCCGATTCCGCCCAGCCGATCGACATCATTACCGGCGCCGAACTGCTCGAAAAAGGCACGGCCGACATGAACGACCTGCTTCGCACCGAAGTCCCGTCGCTCAACGTCCAGCGCCTCGTCAGCAATGACGGCGCCGTCTTCACCCGGCCCTTCTCGCTCCGCGGGCTTCCGCCGGACCAGACGTTGGTCCTCGTGAACGGCAAGCGGCGCCATCGCGGCGCGACGGTCCAGTTCACCAATGTTCCCTATATTCGCGGATCGCAGGGTCCCGACCTCTCGGCGATCCCGTCGATCGCGATCGGCCAGCTCGAGGTCCTTCGCGACGGCGCCTCCGCGCTCTACGGATCGGATGCGATCGCGGGCGTCCTCAATTTCGGTCTGCGCCGCGACCGCGAGGGCGGCCTGCTGATCGCCCGCTACGGTCAATTCTACAAGGGGGATGGCGAGGACTTCCTCGTCCAGGGTAATGTCGGGCTCCCCTTCACCGACGCCGGCTTCGTCAACATCAGCGGCGAATATGTGAACGCCAGCACGACGTCACGCGGCATCCAGCGTCCCGACGCGCAGGCGCTCATCGATGCGGGCGTCCAAGACGTACCCGTGCCCGCTCAGCGCTGGGGCAATCCCGAGTCAGAGGCGGCGCGCATTTTTGTGAATGCCGGCATCGACCTGTCGGACGAGATGGAATTCTACACCTTCGGCAACTACAGTTGGAGCCGCGGCACGACGGCTTTCTTCTACCGCCATCCCAATGCCAGCTTCATTTCCACGTCCATTCCGCTCACCAATACGCCCGGGGGGCAGCGGTTCAGCTTCCGCCAGCTCTTTCCCGGCGGCTTTACCCCGGAGTTCGGGGCAACGGTGACCGACGCGGCGCTTGCGGCCGGCCTCAAGGGCGAATTCTCCTCGGGCCTGACCTATGACCTCAGCGCTTCCTATGGCCAGAACCATGCGTCCTACCGGATCGACAATACGGTCAATCCGTCGCTTGGCCTTGCGTCGCCGACGTCCTTCAAGCCGGGACAGCTCGAGCAGCGCGAACTCGCTTTCAATCTCGATCTCACCTACCCCATTGCGATCGGCACCTCCGATCCGCTGACGCTCGCCGGCGGCCTTGAGTATCGGCGCGAGACCTATGAGATCACGGCCGGCGACATCGCATCTTGGCAGGTCGGCCCCTTCGCCTCGGTCATCGATCCCGATACCGGGAACCGGGTCGGGCTGCCGGTCGGCTCGAACGGCTTCCCCGGTTTCAGTCCCATCCAGGCCGGCGAGTTCGCGCGCAGCAACTGGGCTGCCTATACGTCGATCGAGGGCAATCTCACCGACGCGCTCCAATTCGGCCTCGCGGGCCGCTACGAGAATTATTCGGATTTCGGCTCGAAGTTCAGCTGGAAGGTCAACGGGCGATATGATTTCTCGGACGTCTTCGCCGTTCGCGGCTCGGTCAACACCGGTTTCCGCGCGCCTACCCCTGGCCAGTCGAACGCAACGCAGGTCCAGACCAACATCGACTCGGTGACCGGCGCGCCGCTGACGGCGGGCATTATCGCGCCCAACAATCCGGTCGCGCAATTCTTCGGTGCGACGCCGCTTCGGCCCGAGAATTCGTTCAACCTGGCCGGCGGCATCGTCGTGAAGCCTTCCAATCGTGTCACCTTCACGCTCGATTATTTCAACATCAAGGTTGAAGACCGGATCGCCGTATCGGGCAATTTCAATCTCACTCCGGCGCAGCGCGCGCAGCTCGCGGCGCTCGGAATTCCCGGCGGAGATTCCTTCCAGCAGGTGAGCTTCTTTACCAACTCCTTCGACAGCCGCACCCAGGGCGTCGATGCCGTGCTGACGGTCGGCTTCGACCTTGGCGGTGGCAAGGCCACGCTGGGCCTCAACGGCAATTATACCAAGACCGATGTCATCAAGGCCTCGCCGGTGATCACGGCGGACCGTGAACGGCTGCTCGAACTCGAAGGCTTCGTCCCCAAGTGGAAGGGCAATGCGTCCTTCACCTATGCGGGCGAGCGCTTCGGCTTCGTCGCGCGCGCGAACTATTATGGCAAATGGACCGACTATGGCGCGGCGCCGGCTGCCGACCAGACGGGCGGCGCCGAACTGCTGGTCGACCTCGAGCTGTCCTACCGGGTCAGCGACATGCTCAAGCTCGCGGTCGGCGGCGAGAATATCTTCGACAATTATCCCGACGTCGAGGCGCGGCAATCCCAGATTAACAACGGGATCCAATATCTCCGCTTCGCGCCGACCGGGTTCAACGGGGGCTTCTGGTACGTCCGCGCGACCGCTTCCTTCTGATCGAGGCGGGCGCAAAGCCGTGCGGCACCCCCCGTCATCAACCGGCGCCCGAGGCGAACATCTTGTCGCGGTGAGATTCGAGCATCGCGATGAAAGCGGCAGCCACTTGGGACATCGGCCTCAGTTTTGGCGTGAAGATCATATATTCGAAATGGACTTCAGGCTTAAAATCTCGGACCGTCAGGCCCCGTTCGGCATAATCCGCGGCGGTTACGGGGTTGAGGATCGAGCATCCGACGCCCTGCATGACCAGCGCGCAAATGGTCATCGCATATTGTGTCTCGATGACCATCTCCCGATTGACTCCCGCGTCCTCGAAAACGCGGTCGATGCGGTGACGGACGCTATCCTCGAGCGCGAGCGAGATGAAGGGTTCGCCTTCGAGATCGGCCGGCCGGATGACGTCCTTGGCGGCGAGCCGGTGACCGGCAGGGAGTACGCAGGCCCCGGGACAGCGCAGGAAGCGCTCCATCCTTATGCCGGGCAATTCGCGCGCCGGCGTCGCAAGCCCGATGTCGAACTGCTGGTTCGCCATCCATTGCCGCACCGTCGAGGAACTGCGGGTCTGCAACTGGACGGTGACGCCGGGATGTGTCTCGCGAAAGGCCGCGATCACGCGCGGCAGGAAACTGACCGCAAGCGCGGGGAGCGCGGCGATCCGCAGCGTACCGGTCGTCATGTTGCGGATGTCTTCCGCTACCCGCTTCAGGGCCGCGATGCCCGAGAAGCTCCGCTCGACTTCGTAGAAAAAAGCGTCGGCCTCGGGCGTCACGGTGAGCGCGCTGCCGCGCGAACGCAGGAAGAGCTGAAAGCCGAGCTGATGCTCGAGCTCGGCGAGCATCTTGCTCACCGCGGGTTGCGACAGGTTGAGCGACTGCGCGGCCTGGGTGACCGATCCCGAGAGCATCACGGCTCTGAAGGCTTCGAGGTGACGCAGGTTCATCGGACATCGCTCCCTATAGCTATTTCTTATGGCACTAGCATCGAAAGTCTCGTTTATGAATAGGTCGCACGCACCGCGCCGCTGGCTTCCGGCGCTGCTCGCCGCCGGCGCCCTGCTGCTCGGCGGCTGCGACCGCGAGCCCGCCGACACCAGCGGATACGAGATTGCCGCGGCGAAGGGATCGACGCTCGCGCGGATCCGCGCGCGCGGAACGCTCAATTGCGCCATTCATACGGGTCAGCTGGGCATGTCCTATCTCGACAATCGCGGGCGCTGGCAGGGGTTCTTCGTCGATTACTGCCGGGCGCTCGCGGCTGCGGTCCTCGGCGATGCCCGCAAGGTCCGCTTCATGCCGGTCGCCTCGAACAAACGCTTCACGATCGTGCAGACGGGCGAGGCCGATGTCCTGTCGCGGACGACCACATGGACGCTGACGCGCGACACCGACCTCGGGGTGAATTTCGTCGGCACCATGTATTATGACGGGCAGAGCTTCCTGGTGCCCCGACGATCGGGCGTGCGGCTTCCGGCGGATCTCGAGGGCGCATCGATCTGCATCACCAAGGGGACGACCTCTGAACTCAACACCGCCGAATATTTCGAGCGCAAGGGGCTGCGTTTCCTGTCGGTCGTGTTCGAGAATCCCGAGGAAGCCAAGCTCGCCTTCTTTGCCGGGCGGTGCGACGCAATGACCACCGATGCCTTCACGCTCACGGTGATCCGTCTCGCCGATGCTGCACATCCGGACGATTATGTGGTGTTGCCCGAGCGGCTCACCAAAGAACCGGTCGGCCCCGTCGTGCGGAGCGACGACGAGCAATGGTTCGAGATCAACAAATGGACGCTGAACGCGCTCTTCGCTGCCGAGGAAATGGGAGTTACCCGGGAGAATGCGGCGCGCATGCGCAAGACCTCGCGCGACCCCGAAGTTCGCAAGATGCTCGGCGACCTGCCCGGATTCGGCAAGTCGCTCGGCCTCGACGATGACTGGGCGTATCGGGCGATCCAGGCGACGGGCAATTATGGTGAGATCTTCGACCGACACATTACGCCGCTCGGCGTCGAGCGCGGGCAGAATAAGCTCTATCGGGACGGCGGGCTGATCTACCCGTTGCCGATGCGATGATCCCGGCGCAGAGACGGCTCGCGATCGCCGCGCTGCCCTGGCTGCTTTTGGCGGGCGGATTTGCGGCCGCCTACGGCCTGTTCGCGACATTGGCGGACAATCTTGCGGACCGAAATATCCGGACAGGGTTCGGTTTCCTGTTCGACCGGGCGGGTTTCGCGATCGGTGAAACGCTGATCGCCTACGCGCCAGGCGACTCCTATGCCGCGGCGCTGGCGGTGGGTCTTCTCAACACGCTCCTGATATCGGCGCTCGGCATCATCTTCTCGACCTTGCTCGGCCTCGCGGTCTGCATGGCGCGCCTGTCGTCCAACTGGCTGCTTGCGAGGCTCTCCGGCCTTTATATCGAGCTGGTTCGCAATATTCCGCTGCTGCTCCAGATGTTCGTCTGGTACGCCGCGCTGCTGTTCGGTCTGCCCGGACCCGGCCCGGGCGCCGTCGGACCGTTCGACCTCGATAATCGGGGATTGCACCTCCCCGCGCTCTCCTTGGCCGATCCGGGACGGCCGGTCTTTCTCATCGCGATCGTCGCCTGTGCGATCCTGCTGGGTGCCGTGCGGCGAGGAGCCGTTCGCACGCGCACTGCGCTGGCCTTCGCCGGCATCTCCCTGGTGCCGCTCTTGCTGTGGGGCGGGATCGATCTGCCGCGGGCGGGGCGCTTCGGAACCGTCGGCGGATTGTCGCTCTCCACGGAGTTTCTGACGCTGGTCGCCAGCCTTTCGGTCTATGCCTCGGCCTATCTGGCCGAGATATTCCGCGGCGCGATCCTCGCCGTTCCCGCAGGGCAGAGCGAGGCCGCCAAAGCGCTCGGCCTGTCGCCCGCGCAAACAATGGGACGGATCGTGATGCCGCAAGCGCTGCGCATCGCCATACCGCCGATGACGAGCTGGCATCTCAACACGATCAAGAACAGCTCCCTGGGGGTCGCGATCGGATATCCCGAATTTGTCTCGGTGGTCGATACCGTCATCAGTCAGACAGGGCAGGCGATCGAGGGCGTCGGCCTGATCGTCGCGACCTTCCTGCTGCTTTCGCTATCCTTGTCGTTCGTCACCGGCCTCTATGCCCGCCAGTTGGGCTGGAGCGTCGCCGGGCAGCCCGGCCGGAGCATCCAGTCGGCGCCCCTCGAACCCTTTCCGCTGCGCTCGGCGACCGCCTGGCCGTCGTGGATACGGCGCAATCTGTTCAGAGGAGGACGCCAGTCGATACTCACCATCGCGATCCTCGCCATGACCGCGGCTTTCGCCGGCAAGGGGCTCTCGTGGCTGCTGTTCGACGCGACCTTCGCCGGGGGCGCGGCCGATTGCCGTTTGGCCAGCGGTGCTTGCTGGCCATTCCTCCGCGAAAATGCGCGGCTGATATTGTTTGGCACCTATCCCGAAGCCGAGCAGTGGCGGTCCGCAGCAGCGGCGGCCGCGCTGCTTTCATGCCTTGCCTTCTCCTTCGTCCCGCGATTCTGGCGCAGCCGCCTCGGGCTTGTCTGGCTCGGCGCAATCGCCGTGGCGGTACTTCTGCTACGAGGAGGATTCGCGGGCCTTTCCTATGTCCCGATGGAGAAGTGGAGCGGCCTGCCGGTCACATTGCTGCTCGCGAGCCTTGCGGTGGTCGGCGCTTTTCCATTGGCTATACTCCTCGCGTTCGGCCGCAGGTCGGCGCGGCGCGGCATTCGCTGGCCGAGCGTCGCCTTCATCGAGCTGGTTCGCGGAACGCCGCTGATCGGAGTGCTCTTCCTCGCTGCGGTCCTGTTCCCGCTGTTCGTGCCCTCCTATCTCTCGATCGACAGCCTGCCGCGCGTCCAGCTCGCGCTCATATTCTTCACTGCCGCCTATATGGCCGAGGTCATCCGGGGCGGCCTGCTGGCGGTTCCCGTCGGGCAAGCCGAGGCCGCGCATGCTCTTGGCCTCACCAAATGGCAGGCGCGGCGCCATATCCTGTTGCCGCAGGCGCTGAAAGTCAGCGTGCCGGGGCTGGTCAACACTTCGATCAGCGAGGTCAAGAACACGACGCTCGTCCTCATCGTCGGCGTCTTCGATTTGTTGCAGACGACCCGCCTCTCCTACGTCGAGGCGCAATGGCGACCCTATTTCGCCGAAGCCTATCTTTTTACCGGGACAATCTTTTTCCTCCTCTGTTTCTCCCTGTCCCGGCTCAGCATGAAGATCGAACGGAAACTAAACTATGCAGGATAATCACGACAGAAAATGGCCCGGGGAGCCGGCAAGCCCGAAAGGGCGCGCCTGGCAGGATCCGACGCGTGCCGTGCACGGCGGTCCCCGTCCGTGCGATCAGCGGGGCCTCATCAATCCGCCCGTCGACCGGGCCTCCACCATTATCTACGACAGCGTCGAGGCCTATATGGACCGGCACCAGGGTCTCTACGATGAGGTCATCTATGGCCTGTACGGAACGCGAACGACCTTTGCGCTCGCCGAGGCTGTCAGCGAACTTGAAGGCGGCTGCGCGACCGTCATCACCTCGTCCGGAACCAGCGCAATCGCGCTAGCCCTCACGGCTTTCGTGGCCGGGGGCGACCATCTGCTCGTCGCGGACTGCGTCTATGGGCCGACCCGCAAGTTTCTGACCGACGTTCTCGCGCGTTTCGGGGTCGAGGTGGAATATTTCCGGCCCGATATCGGAGCGGAGATTGCCGGGCTGTGCCGCAGCAACACCCGGCTCATCTATATGGAGACCCCGGGCTCGCAGACATTCGATATGATCGACGTCCCCGCGATCACGGCGGTTGCGCGCAGCCGGGGCATATTGACCGCTCTCGACAACACCTGGGCCACGCCGCTCTTCTTCAAGCCCTTGGCCCATGGCGTCGACATCTCGCTTGCTTCGGCAACCAAATATCTCTCGGGGCACTCCGACTGTCTGCTCGGCACGATGACGGCGGCCAGCGATGCCGTCTACCGCCAGCTCAAGGACGCGGCGGCGCGCTGGGGCAACTGCGCGAGTCCCGACAATTGCTATCTGGTCCACCGGGGCATCAGGACGCTCGATGCGCGCCTTGAACGCCACCAGCGCACCGCAGCGACGCTGATCGAATGGTTCGCCCAGCAACCCGAAGTGGTTGCGGTCCGCTATCCGGCTCATCCCGCCGACCCCGGCCATGCAATCTGGAAGCGGGATTTCACCGGTGCTTCCGGATTGTTCGGTGTTCAGCTCGATGGCCTGACCCCGCCCGAAACCAGCGCCTTTTTCAACGAATTCTCGCTATTCCAGCTCGGTTCGAGCTGGGGCGGCTTCGAAAGTCTCGCGGTTCCGGCGTGGCCCGCTCCGATCCGCGATTTTCCCAATGGCGAGGCAGATGGGGCGCTGATCCGCATTCACGCCGGCCTCGAAGCGCCGCAGGATCTGATCGCCGACCTCGCCGCAGCCTTCGCGCGGGTACGAGCGCTCCGCGGCCGGGGGCAGGCGTCATGACCGACGCCTCGGGCCACGCGGCCGTCAGCTTGCGGCAGGTCGACAAATATTATGGCGCCTATCATGCCCTCCGCTCGATCGACCTCGAAATCGCCCCGCGCGAGCGGATCGTGATTTGCGGCCCTTCAGGCTCCGGCAAATCGACGCTCATTCGCTGCATGAACAGGCTCGAGGTGCCCGACTCCGGTGCCGTCCTGATCGAGGGAACCAGGATAACCGACGCGTCGCGGGAGGCCGTTGCGGCGCTCCGCGCCGTCGGCATGGTCTTTCAACAGTTCAATCTGTTCCCGCACAAGACGGTGCTGGAGAATTGCACCCTCGCGCCCGTCCTGCTCGGCGGCTTGTCTCTTCCGGAGGCGGAGGCGCGCGCCATATCCTATTTGGACAAGGTGAGGATTGGCGACCAGGCGGGCAAATATCCGGGGCAGCTCTCGGGAGGGCAGCAACAGCGGGCCGCGATAGCCCGCGCTCTGGCGATGGAGCCCCGGATTCTTCTCTTCGACGAGCCGACATCGGCGCTCGATCCCGAGATGATCAAGGAGGTACTCGATGTGATGACGTCCCTTGCCGGCGAAGGACGGACGATGGTGTGCGTGACGCACGAAATGGGATTCGCGCGCGAGGCGGCCGATCGCATGCTTTTCATGGATCAGGGCCAGATCATCGAAGACGCAAGGCCGGCAGATTTTTTCGCCGCGCCGAAAAGCGAGCGCGCACGGACCTTTCTCGAACAGATACTTTCGCATTGAGCGGCTCAAGTCGGTCGCGCCCCCAAGCTGTGCCGACCCACTTAATCATGTCATTTCATAAGCAAGCCGAGGGAGGGGCCCGCCGGCTCCTTGCGCGAAAAGGCTCAGGCCGGAAAAAATTTCAAAATTGATGAGGGGTAGAGCTTTGGGGTGCGTATCTAGTAAGTATCGTGCGCCCGGAATTTACTTCATAACCAATTGATATGATTCAATAAATTCCTATTGACCTGTATATACATTTGATGCTCTCTGAGGGGAATCAGCCAACCATCAGGGGGTTTCGCTATGATGACCAGGACAATTTTGCTCGCCAGCGCCGCAGCGGTCGCGACCTTTGCAACGCCAGCGCTCGCGCAGAGCGATGCTGCGACGCAGTCACCCGCCGCGGAGGATGCTCCGAACGGATCGGACATCGTCGTGACCGGCTCGCGCATTCGTCGCCAGGATCTCGCGGGCGTCGGCCCCGCGACCGTCGTGTCGGCCGAGCAGATCGAGAACACCGGCGTCGTCAATATCGAGACGGTGCTGCAGCGCCTTCCCGCCAACGCCGGCTTCGCAGGCAACCAGACCTCCGCCTATTGGGCGAACAATGGATATGGCACGGCGCAGGTGAACCTGCGCGGTCTCGGCATCAAGCGCACGCTTGTTCTGCTCAACGGCCGCCGCCTCGTCGCGGGCGGCACCGGCGCGAACTCCTCGCCCGATCTTAACATGATCCCGGTCGCGGCGCTCGCGCGCACCGATGTGCTCAAGGACGGCGCCTCGGCGATCTATGGCGCCGACGCGATGGCGGGCGTGGTCAACCTCGTGACCCGCACTGACTATGAAGGCCTCGGCCTCAGCGTGCGCCAAGGCATCACCGAAAAGGGCGATGGCTCGGACTTCACCGCCGACCTCCTGTGGGGCGTCCGCAACGATCGCGGCGGTTTCATGGCGGCGGTCACCTATCAGAAGACGAGCGCGGTCAATATGGCAACGCGCGCGCCTTGCTCGCTTGCCGAAACCACGCCCGGCATGCTGAGCTGCGTGAACAGCGCCTCGACGATCGGCGGCCGCGCGGTGCTGCCGAACGGCCAGCAGATCAACTTCAATCAGGTGCTGGGCGGTAACGGCAACTTCTTCGAGCCGTACAGCGCTGCCAAGCACAACTTCAACTCGAACCCGTTCCTCAACGCGGTGAGCCCGGTCGAGCGCGTGAGCACGGCGTTTTTCGCCGACTATGACATCACTGACAATATCGAGGCGTTCGGCGAATTCCTTTACACCTTCCGCAAGTCGAATCAGATCGCGACGCCCGGAACGCTGCGCAACCTCTCGATCGCGGCGAGCAATCCCACCAATCCGACGGGGCAGAATATCGTCCTCATCCAGCGCCGCCTCGCCGAGCCCGGCCCGCGCCAATTCTTCCAGGAAACCGATACCTGGCAGGGTACGTTTGGCCTCCGCGGCAAGCTCTCGAACGATTGGGGATGGGAAATCGCGGGCGCCTTCGGCCGCAACACCGCGGTCGATGGTTCGACCAACATCGCCAATCTCGAGCGAGTGGCGAATTCCCTCGATACGACCAAGTGCAGTCTTGCTGCCGGTGCCACGATCCCCTGCGCCGACTATCTCGGGTTCGGCGACCTGACCCCGGAGGTTCTCGACTATATCCTGTTCACGTCGCGCGACCGCGGCGGCAACGAGCTTGCGACGGTCACCGCCGATATCAACGGCGATCTCTTCAAGCTGCCCGCAGGCCCCGTCTCCTTCGCGGCGGGTGTCGTCTATCGCAAGGAAAAGGGTTGGCGCGATCCCGATCCGCTGACGGTGCTCGGTATTGCCAACACCAACCAGCAGGATCCGATCTCCGGAACGAGCACGGCGAAGGAAGCCTATCTCGAACTGTCGGTGCCCGTTCTGGCCGACACACCCTTCTTCCAGTCGCTTACCCTCGACGGCGCGGTTCGCTACTCGAACTACGACCTGTTCGGCAGCGACTGGAACTACAAGGGGAGCGTCGACTGGGTCATCAATGACAGCTTCCGCCTGCGCGGCACCTACGGCACCGGCTTTCGCATTCCGAACGTCCCCGAATTGTTCGGCGGCGTCTCCGAGGGCAATCTGACGACCACCGACCCCTGCTCGCGCTATTCGACCAGCGGCAATGCGACACTGATCGCCAATTGTCAGGCGTCGGGCGTGCCGGCCAATTATGTTCAGCTCGGTACAACGATCCTGACAACGGTCGGCGGCAACGAGAATCTGAAACCCGAAAGCTCGACGACCTGGACCGTCGGGACGGTGATTTCACCGAAGGGACTGGTTCCGGGACTCTCGCTCACTGCCGACTGGTTCGACATCAAGATCAAGGATGCGATCCGTGCTATTCCGGGCTCGACAAAGCTCAGCATTTGTTATGCGAGCCAGAATCTTTCGCATCCCTTCTGCGAAGATTTTACCCGCAGCCCGTTGACCGGCGAGGTTACCTTCCTCTCCGCGCAACCGATCAACACGGGCCGCGAAGAAATGAACGGCCTCGATCTGGGTCTCGTTTACAACAATGACATCGGCAGCGTGAACGTCTCGCTCGACGTCAACGTGACCTATCTCAACAAATATGTGGTCCTGCCTTTCCCCGGCGGCGCGCCGATCGACTTCGACGGCTTTATCGGCGGCGGCAATGGCGGCTATCCGAAATGGCGCGGCTATGGCGTGCTGACCGCTGAAAAGGACGGGGTCAGCGCGACCTGGTCGACCCAGTGGATCGGCAAGGCGACCGACTTCAATGCGGCCCCCGGCGACATCGGCTACAGCACGCCGAATGTCTTCTACCACAATCTCCAGGTCGCTTTCGAAATCGACGAGAAGACCCGGTTCCAGGTCGGTGTCGACAATCTTTTCGATCGCAAGGCGCCCTATATCCAGAGCTTCACCGATGCGAACACCGACACGATGACCTATGACCTGCTCGGACGGCGTTTCTACGTCGGCTTCCGCACCGCGTTCTGAGGGTAATCGATATGGCGATCCGTTGGCCGCTGCTCGTCCGGCGAACGCATAAATGGCTGGCCTTGGTGGTCGGCGTCCAGGCGCTGCTCTGGACGCTGACCGGCTTCTACATGGTGGTCGTGCATATCGACACCATCCATGGCGACCATCTCGTGCGCGCGCCGATGGTTCAGCCCTTCGACCTCGCGGGCCTCGCGCCGCCGTCGCGGATCGTTGCGGCCGCGCCCGGTGCGTCCGAGGTTCGCTTGCAGCGGTTCTTCGATCGCCCCGTCTGGCGCGCTGAAACTCCCGAAGGGGCGCGGCTGTTCGATGCCCGCTCGGGTGCGCCGCTGCCTGCGCTTACCGAGTCCCAGGTCCGCGAGCAGGCGCGGCGCATCTACACCGGCGACGGCAAGATCGTGTCGGTGCGGCTGTTGACCGAAGCGCCACAGGAAATGCAGTCGCGCAAGCCGCCCTATTGGCAGGTCGAGTTCGAGGGCTGGAACCGCCCGACGCTCTATCTGTCGCCGACGACCGGTGAGCTTATCTCGCGCCGCCACGCATTGTGGCGCGTGTTCGACTTCGCGTGGATGCTCCACATCATGGACTATGATGAGCGGACCGACGTCAACAACCCGTTGCTCCGCGTCGCGACCTGGAGCGTCTTCGCGATGGCGATCAGCGGGGCGTGGTTGCTGATCTGGTCCTTCAAACGCCGCAAGAGGAAGCAGGCATGAAACGCATCCGACTGACGCCGCTCTTCTTCCGGCGCATCCACAAATGGGTCGGGCTGATCCTGGGTCTCCAGTTCCTGCTCTGGGCGCTCAGCGGATCGGTGATGGCGCTGCTCGACAAGGATAAGGTCGGCGGGCACGGCGGCGGGATGTCGCATGCGCATCCACTGCCACCGGGGGAATATTTCGACGTGGCGGCCCTGCCGCGCGGCGAACCTGTCACGGGCGTGATCCTTCGCGATCTCGGAACCCGGCCGGTCTATGAAGTGCGCTCCGCAAAAGGCGTCCGTCTCGTCGACGCGACAAGCGGCGAGCACATCCGGGTCGACGAGGCCATGGCGCGCGAAGTCGCCTCCATGATGAACGAGGCGCCGATCCGAGAGGTGAGCGTAATCGCCAAGCCGAACCTCGAATCGCGCGATCATGAGGGGGCGATGTGGCGCGTCGATTTCGCGGACGACGAGAACAGCAGCGCCTATGTCTCGCTCGACACCGCGCGCTTCCTCGTCATGCGCGGCGACACCTGGCGGACGTGGGACTTCTTCTGGATGCTCCACAACATGGATTACATCAACCGGAAGAGCTTCAACCACCCGCTCATCATTTTTGTCGCGTTCGGGGCGCTGTGGCTTTCGGGGACGGGATTCTACCTGTTGTTCAAAAGCTTCAGCCGCGCCGATTTCCGCTGGCTGCGCCGGCGCCGCAAGCCCATCGTTACCCGCAGCACGGCCTGAGGCGTCACTCTTCGACCGAAAAGGCGGCGGAAAGCTCGAAGCGCGTGCCGGGATGGGAGAGCCAGGCGTGCGACACCAGCCGACCGCTGCTCCAGGTCCGCCGGGTCATGCGCAGTATCGGCTCACCCTCATTGAGTCCAAGCATGCCGCGCGTGCGCGCGTCGGGCATCGTCGCGCAAACGCGGTGCTCGACCCGCTCGAGCGGCGCGGTGCGCGTCAGATATTCGTTGGGCGTCAACTGCGTGAAATCGAGCGTACCATAATCGGGCGCGGCGGACGCAAGCACGAACCGCTCCTCAAGCTGGATCGGAAATTCGGCCTCGTGGTGGACGATGATCGAGTGGAAGATTTTCGTGCCCACCGGCACTTCCAGCAGGGCGGCGGTCTCGGCGCTGGTCTTCTCCTCGACATTCTGGATGACTCGCGCGCGGTAGTCATGACCGCGTCCGCGAATTTCCTCGGCGATATTCCGGATCTCGATCATATGGCCGATCGGCTTCGGCTCGGCGATGAACGAGCCGCTACCCGCGCGGCGGACGATGATACCTGCCGATTGCAACTCGCGAAGCGCCCGGTTCGCCGTCATGCGCGAGACGTCGAATTGCCCGACCAGATCGGCTTCCGACGGCACGCGGTCGCCCGGTTTCAAACGGCCGTCGCGGATAGCATCATGGATGCTTTGCTTGATCGCTGCGTAGCGCGGTGGGGCATCGGGGGAAGCACCGTCGGCAGACCGCTTGGCGCTGTTCGAGTTCAGTCGAGGCATAAGATCCATCACCCGTCTATACAGGTGAAACCATTCAGATTCCAAGCGTTCCGACGTGAATTTCCGATGGACTCCTTCCAAAGTCATATGACTGCAAGAAACGATTTGCGGCATCGGGGCGACTGGTGCCTGATGCCACCGATTTGTGACGGCAAGTCATCTCGCCAAATGACTATTGGGCTTGCCCATGCCAGCCAAAAGCTCGGCTACCTTGAGTGAAGCTCGGCGATTAGTCAGGGCCTGCTGATGCTGTGGGCAGCGGCGGAAGCTCGTTCAGGAATTCGCGGATGGCAGGCGCCAGGCATCGAGCGAAATCCTCGGCTGTCACGATCGCGTCCGACATTGCTGCCGCAGCCAGCTTGCCGTGCGGCAGCAGGTCAGCGAGCTGCTCCGCTAGTGCTTGTGGATGCCTCTCGTCCATTCCTGGAATGATCAGCGTCGGCATTGCTATAGCTGCGAGTTCGCTGACGTCGCGGAAGGCGCGATCATCACCTATTGCCGCGGCAGCCGCAATGCTGGCAGCATTGCTTCGCGGAATCGCGTCGTAAACCATCTCGCGAATGACTGGCGCCAAATTGGGCAGTATTGGCGCCCAGGCAGCATAAAGCCCTTCTTCGCGGACGCGCGCCGCGAACTCTCTCATGAATGCCGTTTCAGCTACTTTGGCCTCGTCGTCTTCGATGTCTTCAACGCTGATCAAGATGGCCGCTCTCACTCTCTCCCGATGGGCGAGTGCGGTTCGCAAAGTGATCGTGGCGCCGAGCCCCGCACCGCCGACAATGGCGGAATCTGCCTTCAGGTGATCGAGAAGCGCGATCACGTCGGCTGCGTAGGACGTCCAGGTGTGTTTCGATTTCTCGCTGCAAAGGGACCGGCCATAGCCACGAACATCGGGCAGCAGTACCGCGTGCCGGTCGCACAGATGGCGCGCCAAGGGTATCAAGCTCTGGTGGTCAGGGCCACCGCCATGCATGAGCACAACGACGTTGGAGGTCGGCAGCCGGCGATAGGGATCTACAAGCGCAGCATAGAGCGGCCAGCCGTCAGGTCCGGAATAGGTTATGTCGATTATGTCGGTCTGCATGCTAATCGCCACGAACTGCCGAGAGGATTATCGCACCGTCATCCGAAAGACCATTTAATCGGGCTATATCTAGCAACTTCTCCAGATCGTCGCGCAATCCGCTAGGCTCCGGGATGGCGTGAAGCCTCTGTCTGGCCGATAATTCGATCTGGGAAACGGAGAGGGGCACGAGAAAAAGCCTACAAGAATAGTCGATCCTAAAGCCGGCGGTCAGAAATGGGGCGGCGAGATCAGCTGGCTGGGGGCAGGGATTGTGCACAAGACCGGCCCGACGGTCGATTGCCTTTGTCCATTCGTCATATAGCTGTGCTGCCAGTTGCGATGGAATGGCCGCATCGTACCAGCAATCCAACACCACGACACCCAAACGTGCGACCCGGATTGCCTCCTGAAGCCCCCTATGAAGGTTTTCCAGATGGTGCGCGGCGTATTCCAAAGTCACCACATCAAAGCTTTGATCCGGGAATGGAAGTGTCTCTGCTCGGCCGAGGTGTATTTCCAGACCTAGTGCGCGTCCTTCCTCTACGGCCTCTTCCTCCGGGTCTATGCCGACGCAGTGGGCCACATCGGCTTCGCCGAATAGCTGCAGCGAAGCACCATTGCCGCACCCTACATCCAGTATCGACGACGGCTTGAAGGCGAGCACACGCGATAGGAATTCCTTGCGATACTCCCCGTGCGGGCGAGGCCTCTCTTCTGGCTCCCGCTGTTCGATCATCTTCAACGACATCTGCAACTCCACCTGATGGCGTCTGGTAAGCAATCCGAGTTGCGTCGGATATGTGCTAGCACGACAAAGAATATTCTGGATCGGACATATTGTGACAATTGCCGAAGGCGGGGCCGATGCCCTCTCAGTGGACCGTTCGGTCTTTCCGGCGGGGTTCAGGGGCACGTGGCATGCCCACCCTGCGGCGCAGCTCATCTATCCTAGCCGCGGTGTGATGATCCTCGAAACGGCGGCTGGATGCTGGGTCGTGCCGCCCCAGCAAGCCTGCTGGCTTCCTTCCAATGAAGATCATCGGGTGCAAACTTCAGCGGGCTTCGAAATGCTCAGCGTTTACTGTCGCGGCAGCGTGCTCCGCCGGCTACCAGACGCTCCCGGTATCGTTGCGGTGAGTGGCCTCCTGCGCGAGTGCATCTTTGCCCTCGAAAAGGCAGCGCCGCGCTCTCGGCGCGTCAGTTTGACGCTCTTGTTTTCCCAAGAAGTGTCCGTCGAAATCGCGGCATCCCTATTCGTCCCTCAACTGCGGTCCTCGCGTCTAAGAAAAATCGAGGCCGCTCTCTCGCGGGAGCCGGGGAATGACAAACCCTTGTCGGAGTGGGCGAGCGAGTTGGGCGCGAGCAGTAGGACCCTGGCTCGCGCATTCGAGCTTGAAGCGAATATGACTTTTACCGATTACAGAAAACAGGTGCGGCTTCGGGCTGCTCTGGTTCGCTTGGCCGAAGGTGAGCCCATCACCAATATCGCCCTAGATTTGTCATTTGGCTCGGCCAGCAATTTCATCCGTATGTTCCGTCAGGCGACCGGCGTCACCCCGGGGAAGTATTTCCAAGGTCAGCCCAAGCGGAGGTAGATGGTCGAACTTCGGCGCGCCGCTAGCTGCGGCTCCAACGGTGGCCGGAATGGGCGAATCTAAGTCATCGGAATCCTTGCCATCGTCACGCGCGGCTTGCGATCGGAGTTCAAGCCTCCCTCCAAAACCGCGTAACCCTGTCCCAGCTATGCTGCCTTGCGAATTGGTGCCTCCTGTCGCTCGAGGAACTCGGAGAGAGCCGCCTTCCGCGATGCGCGATCGAGCGAATAAGCACGCTGCTTGAAGATTCTTCCGTCGAGCAGGGCGGCAATGTAGCCGGCCAGTGTGTCGGCCGCCATAATCAACGCCGCGTCCAGGACATGGATATATTTGCTCGTTACCGACCCCTTCGCATGACCCATAAGGGCGGCGATGGTGACCTCGGTGAAGCCCAGGTCATTACCGATGCTGGCGAAGCTGTGGCGCAGAACATGCGCAGTGACGCCTTCGAGGGGCGAGCCCAAGAATATCTCGTCCCAATGGTTTGGAAAGCCGCCAAATGCTGTGTCCTCCCCACGGGGTCCAGGAAACACATATGTGCCGTTGTCGTCGCCTTGGCGCTGCTCCAGAAACTCCACAACCGGCAAGCCGACGGGGCGAACCGACTTTCCCTCCTTGCTCTCGGAGAGGCGAAGGCAACTTCCGTCGATATCGACATCACACCATTTGAGATTGATAATCTCACCGCGTCGGCAACCCGTAAGTGCGATTTGCCGAATGATATCGATCGTCGGGCCGAACTTCTCGATTTGCGCAGCGGCCTTGAGCATGCGGCCAAGAATTCGATACTCGCCGTCGTTGAGACGCCGCGAACGGACATTGTCTTTGGGACGCTTGATGCCATGCGCGGGATTGCTGTCGATGACGCCGAGATCGACCGCATAGGTCAGTATTCCGCCAATCAACCCTAGCGTCCGAGCCGCCGTGCCTGGCCCGCCACGCACATTGGCGCGGCCGCGGAGCTTTTTGGTCTTGATGAAGGCTTTGGTCTTACCCGCCATGATATCGCGCATGGCTTTGGTGAGGATCGCCTTCGAGAGGTCCTTGACGCGGCGGGATCCGAGGAGCGGGATGACGTGCCGTTCGATCCGGCCCAGATCGATGTCGACGGTCGATTGCTTCTTGGGACGGCCCCCTTTGCCTAGAATGAGCCCGTCCTTGAGATCCTGCATGTAGAGCTCGCAGAGCTCCTTCATCGACATCGCTTTGTTGAGTTCGGCCCGTTCTTCGGCGGGGTCCTCGCCTTGAGCAACCCTGCCCAGTTGGGACTTGGCCTCCCGCCTGGCAGTTTCCGGAGTCCAGACTCCGTGGATGCCGATCGTGTAACGACGCGAGCGGCCTCCGGCGCGATACTGAATGAGATAGCTGCGCTTTCCGGTGGGGAATATCCGCAGCCCGAAGCCAAGGAGTTCATCGTCCCAGAGGACATAGTCCTTCGTCTCTGCTACAGCTGCATCGACAACGCGCTTGGTCAGTTTGACCATCGAGCCTACTCCCGTTTGGCCCGGTTTTCGCGTAAGCACCACGTAAGCACGCGGAAGGAAATCAGGGCGAATTCAAGGTTACGGCAGCGCAGATCGACAAATCAAGAATAGCGTTTGATTATAGTGACTTAGGTTAGAAAAACTTGCTCTGGCGTAGGCTGGCGCAAACATGCTAGTACCCCCTCCGAAGGCAGAGGCCAGGGGTTCGAATCCCTTCGGGTGCGCCATTTCCTTTATACTTCAAATATTTGACTGGATTCCGGCGATTTGCGCGGGAGCGTGGATTTTGCCGCATAAGCATCTCGTTCGTGAGGCAATGCCATTACGCGTCATATTCGTCCGGCCGCGGTCCGAATCATGTTCGGGCATGGCACTTTGGGCCCGATGTCGGCCGTCAGATCATTGAAGATTCGCCCTCAAAGCGGACGTTAGGCACCACAGGTCCTCAAGATATGATGGTGCATCAGGCCGCCTGCAGATTTGCCTCCTTGGTCGCGTTTACCGGATCGATCGCAATTGCGGGAGAAGCCGTACCGAACCTGCGCTCCACGCGAATGCCCATCGATTGCAGAAGGCCTGTGGATAACTCGCCGCCCGCGCAGACTATGACATCATCGTTCGGCAGGTCGAACAATTCGGCGTGGTGCCGAAGGGAGATGGCGCCATGCCGCACCTCCTCGACAGACGATTGGAGGTATAGCGTGACCAGGCCCGCCGCCGCCGCCGCGGCGATCGCATCGCGATTCTGCCTTCGCGTCCGGTTAAAGGCATCTCGCCGATAGGAAAGGGTGACCTGGGTGCCCGGCTGATCCGCCAATGCGACAGCGGCCTCGATCGCGCTGTCGCCGCCGCCGACGATCAGCACGCGCCGGCCGGCATATTGCGCCGGGTCGGTCAGGCGATAGACGACGTTGCTCCGCTCCTCGCCCGGCACGCCCAGCTTGCGCGGGGTTCCGCGCCGGCCGATTGCCAGCAGCACCCGCCGGGCGCGATACACGCCGTTCGCTGTTCTGACCGTAAAGCCCCGGTTGCCGGGCGTGACATCCACCACTTTTTCGTTGCAGCGGATATGCAGCCCGGTCCGCTCGATGACATCCTGCCATATTCCCAGCAACGCTTCCTTGCGGATTTCGCGGAAGCGGAGTTCACCGAAGATCGGCAGTTTTACCGGTGCGGTCATAATCAGCTTGTTGCGCGGGAAATGCGCTACGGTCCCGCCCAGACTATCTTGCTCGACCGTTTCGAAACGCAGGCCGAGTTCCATCGCCCGCAGGCTGGCGGCGATACCCGCCGGACCCGCGCCGACGATCATCAGGTCGAGCATGTCGTGCGCATCATCGGCTTCGTTCGCGGCGGCGATCGCGTCGACAGCCTCGGTCCCCTGCTTCACGGCGTTGCGGATCAGCCCCATGCCGCCGATTTCGCCAGCGAGATAGATACCGGGGACATTGGTTTCGAAATCGGGGCTGACGAACGGAATGTCGATGCCGCGCGTGGCCGTGCCGAAGACCAGCGACAGCGCGTCGGCTGGGCATGCCTGCTGGCAGGCGCCGTGCCCGATGCAGCGGGTCGGGTCGATGAGCGTGGCTTTCCCCTCCAAGAGGCCGAGCACGTCGCCTTCGGGGCACGCCAGCACACATGCCGAGCAGCCGATGCATTTGGCGGTGTCGATGACGGGGTGGAGCGAATTGGGCTCGGTCAGCCCCGCGTCGCGCGCATCTTCCAATATGGTGTGACTTTTGCGCTCGATCGCGCGGTGCCGAGCCCAATAGCTCAGCCAGATGGGCAATGCCGGGAGCGCGTAGGCGAGCGCCGCCGTGTCAAACGGCAGTTTTGGTAACGCCGCGAGGGCGTCGGCGAAAACCGCCGGGTCAAAGGGCATTGCGACTCCATCATATGTCTGCGGATTTTTCCGCTATTTTCCCCTCTGGAAGCCCTCCGCGGCCCTAAGAGCCGTCCTTGCCACAAGAGGAAAGACCCCCTGCGCCCGGCGGTGCGGCATTCGCGTCGATGGGAGGTTCGAACCGCGTTTTCGTTCGGCGCTCTGGGCGGCGAGCGACATGGGTCTTTGGTCAAAACCGCGTTCAGTTCTCTTGAAATCAATGTGCAAAATCTGAAAGGAGTAGGCCAAATTATATAGATAGACTAATAATTTGTCATGCGGATGAGGGGGGTCTAGCCTAGTAAACATGCCCTAGAGGGTGGACCAAAATGGAGTCGGAACAGCTCACTCTCGCAGCCAGAGAGGCGTCGGCACCCCAAAGGAAAGCAATTGTTTCTTTTGAAACAGTTTTTTCCTTCCTTATTTTATTGTTCATACCTGCCGCCATCTTATGGGGCTGGTGGCATCGCGCGGAATTGCCGACGCCCGAGGATGGCCTTGGTTATGCGCTCGGGATCATCGGCGTGACGATGATGGCCATTCTCATGATCTATCCGCTCCGCAAAAGGCTGACCGGAGCAACATGGATGGGGTCGGTCGGCACCTGGTTTCGCATCCACATGCTGCTTGGCCTGCTCGGGCCGCTGGTCATTCTTTACCATGCGCGCTTTACCTGGGCGGCGACGAACAGCGGTGTCGCCCTGCTTGCCTTGCTGGTGGTGGTCGCGAGCGGGCTTTTCGGGCGCTTTCTATATGTCCATATCCACCGCGGATATTCGCAGCGAAAGCTGGAGGTTCGGGATTTTCTCGACGAACTTGGCGAATCGCGGCTCCTGCTCGACGCCGATGGCGACGCCGGTCACCTCATCGTCGGCTATCTTCGCGAGCTTGAGCGGCACGCCCTCGAAAAGCGGTCCAATCTGTTTCATGGCGCGTTCGCGGTCTTTTCGATCACGGCCCGGACATGGCTGTTCGCCTGGCGGCTCCGAGGTGTCGTGCGTGCCGAACTGGCACGGGAGGCTTCGCTTCCGGGCCGGCGGGCAACCGACAGCGAGGCGTTGATCGACCATCTGACGCGCTATCTGCAGTCGATCCGCGACGTCGGCGGGTTCGCCTTCTACGACCGCCTGTTCCGGGCCTGGCATTATCTGCACGTGCCGCTGTTCCTGTTCCTCGCGATGACCGTGGCGCTGCACGTCCTCGCCGTCCATATGTACTGATGTCGCGGACCTCGGTCCTTGTCGGCGCGCTCGTGCTGCTGGCGATGATCGGGGGACTGTTCGCGCTGCGCCCGACGCTGGAGCGACTGGTCAGCCCCGGCCCGCTGCGCCCCGCGCATGCGAAGATCGAGGCGCGCTGCGGAGCCTGCCATTATTCCTTCACCCCGTCGGCCGAGAATGGCAAGTGCAAGGCATGCCATGCCGACGTCGCCAACGACGTCCGCCTGCGCACCGGCTTTCACGGTCGCACGCCATCGGCCGCGAAACAGCAATGCCGTGCCTGCCATCTCGAGCATCAGGGCGCGGTCCAATTCGCCGCGAACCTCAGGGGCACCGGCTTCGACCATGGCAAAACCGATTTTCCGATCCACGGCAAGCATCGCGGCGTCGCCTGCGCGAACTGCCACAAGTCCGGAACCAAGTTTCGTGCCGCGCCCGCTGCCTGCGTTGCCTGCCATGTCAAAGAGGATGTTCATAGCGGCCGCTTCGGCAAGAATTGCGCCAGCTGCCACAGCGAAAGCGGCTGGAAGATCATCCATAAGTTCGATCACGCGGCGACCGGCTTTCAATTGGTCGGCGCGCATCAGACGGCCGCATGCGCCGATTGCCATGTCGGCAATCGCTTCGCCGGGACGCCGAAACAGTGCGTCGCCTGCCACCTGGCGGACGATGTCCACAAGGGGCGCAACGGAACCGACTGTGCAAGCTGCCATTCGCAGCTGAGCTGGAAGGGCGCCCTGTTCGACCATGAACGGACGCGTTTTCCGCTCGTCGGCCAGCATCGCACGGTTACCTGCACCGCCTGTCACGGCGCGCAGAACGATCGGCTGCGTCCACCGATGCAGTGCGCCGCCTGTCACCGCAAGGACGATGTCCATAAGGGCGTCAACGGCAGCAACTGCGCGACCTGCCATTCGCCCGCCAGCTGGAAAGGCGCGTTTTTCGATCACAACAAGGCGACGCGTTTTCCGCTGCTCGGGGCGCACAAGCGGGTGCGCTGCGCTACCTGCCACGTCAAACCTGTGCACAGCTTCAAACCATCGCGCGAATGCGCCGGGTGCCATGTCCGCCAGGATCCCCATCAGGGCAAGCTCGGCCGAAATTGCGCGGCGTGCCACACGCAGGACCGCTGGCGGCCGGCGCCGGGCTTTCATCATGCCGCAACGCGCTTTCCGCTGACCGGCGCCCACAGCCGCGTCGCGTGCGCCGATTGTCACCGGAATGCCCAATTCCGCGCCGCCGGCGTCACATGCGCCAGTTGCCACGCCGACATTGCGCACAAGGGCCGGTTCGGCACGCCAGCGAGGTGCGAGACATGCCACACGACCGCGCGCTGGACCGGCGCACGGTTCAACCATGATCGCACGGGTTTTTCGCTGACCGGCCGCCATGCCCGGCTCGCCTGCAACAGCTGCCACACCAGGCCCGCGACGACCGCGCGGCTGCCGGTGGGCTGTTACGGCTGCCACAAGGCTGACGATCATCACGAAGGCCGCTTCGGCACGAAATGCGAAACCTGCCATGTCGGGGGCGACAGCTTCAAGACGGTGCGCGTCCCCGCGAACGCGCGCCGCCATCCGGATTTCGACGGGAGGCACCTGCGATGATCAAAGCCTGGATCGCCCTGCTGGGCTGCTTCCTTGTCGCCGCGCTGGCCGCGGCGGCGACGTCCGATCCGCCGCCGATCAAGGTCATCGACCGCTATGATCATATATCGACGGGGTTCGTGCTTGACGGGCGGCATGCCGAAATCGGCTGCGACACCTGCCACGCCAAGGCGGTGTTCCGCGGCACGCCGCGCACCTGCGCCGCCTGTCACAACAATGTCCGCGCCGAGGGCAAGACGTTCCGCCACATCCCCACGACCGATGCGTGCGAAAGCTGCCATACCACCAAGGACTGGCTGACCGCGCGGTTCGACCACAGCGGCGTCGTGAGCAACTGCGTCAGCTGCCATAATAATTTCCAGGCGCCCGGCAAGACTGCCAATCACCCGCCGACCGGCAATCAATGCCAGGATTGCCACCGGGCGATCCATTGGAACCAGTTGTTGCCGGGAGCGGCATCATGAGCGCGCATGCCGCCTTCGAAGCCTTGCTCAAGATCGCACTCGCGCTGTTGCTGCTGTTTTGGGCGGGCCATGCCGGGGCACAGCGCGGCGGCGACAAGGTGTTGGCCGACGCGAGCGCCGCGGGCACCATCGACTGCCCGACCGTGACGATCCATTTCACAGGCCCGATCCGTTACAGCGGCGCGGCCCCGACCGACCAGGGAATGGACGTGCGGCTGCGGGTCGAGATGGTGCAGCCCGGCGTTCGGCCTAACCGCGATTTCCTGCCCGTGCCGGGCGGTACGCCGCTGGTCCGCTCTATTGTCTACGAGGCCGACGCCGTCGGCGGACCGGTGCTCGCGATCACTTTTCGCACGCTCACCCGCTTCGAAATCGCCCTGGGACATGACTCGCAAAGCTTGGTGCTGTCGCTGCGCAACATCGCCCTTCAAGGCGGCTGTCCGGTCGAGCAGGCGGCGGACGGCGCCGTCGCGCCGCTGGACGGCGACGAGTTGCGCCGCCTCCAGACCGTGGCCGAAGAGGCGGTGGCGGCGGGCCAATATGAAGCCGCCAGCGACGCGCTCGACCGCATCCTTGGCCAACGCGACACCGATTATGCACCGCGCGCGCTGGAACTCAGCGGCATGATCCACGAGCGCCGCGGCGAACGCGGACCGGCACGGCTGCGCTATGAAGAATATCTGCGGCGTTTTCCGGGCTCGCCGGGCGCCGACCGGGTCGGGCAGCGGCTGGCGGCGCTGGGCCGGGGTGGCGGGGGCGAGCCCGCACGGCCGAGCGTGGACGGGCGCGAATGGCGCACCACCTTCTCGGGCGGTCTTTCGCAATTTTATTCGCGCGACACCAGTCGCAATGTTTTCGTCGATGCGCGCCGGCGCGATCCGATCGAGGAGATCGACCGGCGCGTCAATATCGACCAGCTGCTGACCGCGATCGACATCAACATGGCGGCGACCAACGGCGAAACGCGGTTCAGCGCGCGCGCCGCCGGCAGCTATACGCTCGATTGGCGGCCGGTCACGCTTGTCGGCTCCTCGCGCAGTTCGGGCGACGACACCCAGCGCATCGCGGCGCTGTACATCGATACCCAGCATTATCGCCTTGGCCTTTCGGCGCGGATTGGGCGGCAGTCGCTGTTCGGTTCGGGCGTGTTCGGCCGGTTCGACGGCATCCGTGCGGGATGGGAGATCGACCCGTCGTGGACGCTCCACGCGCAGGCGGGGCGTCCGGTCTTTTCGACCCGCACCGACCGGATCGAGCGGGACCGACGTTTCTACGGTTTCACGCTGGGCTATGCGCCGCGCGGCAAGCCGTTCGAGCTCAACGCCTATTGGTTCGACCAGAAAAGCGGCGGGCTGACCGACCGGCAGGCGGTGGGCCTAGAGGCGCGCTATAGCACGCCGCGGGTCGCTTTGTGGGGGCTGGTCGACTTCGACGTCGGCTTTGGCAAGCTCAGCCATGCCTTCCTGAACGCCACCGTGCCGCTGCGGGGTGGGGGCAGCGTGGGCGTGCAATTCGACCAGCAATATTATCCCCAGCTCTCGCTCACCAACGGCGTGATCGGCCAGTCAGTGCACCGCCTCGGCGAACTCAGGCAGCTGTTCACGCGCCAGACGCTGGAACAATGGGCGCGCGATCGATCGGCACGAACCCGCAGCCTGTCGGTGGTATATACCCAGCCGCTGACACCAAAATGGCAGGCCAATCTCGATCTGGTCCTGTCGCGTACGGGCAGCACCCCGGCATCGGGCGGGGTCGATGCGATCGCGGGCAGCGGCACCGAAACTTATCTGGGCGCGCAGATGACTGGAAACGGCATCGTCAGGAAAGGCGACACGCTCATCTTTGGGCTGCGCCATGCGCGGACGGCCCGTTTCAACATCATTTCGTTCGATTCGGCGGCGCGCTTTCCCGTAGGGCCGGTCAGCTTCGAGCCGCGATTCCGTTTCGCGCGGCGCACCGATCGCTTTGGCCCGGGCCACCAAAAAGCCTATCGCCCCAGCCTGCGCTTCACTTACGCCGCGTCGACGAAGGTAGCGCTGGACGCCGAAATCGGCTTCACCTTCCTCGATCAACGATGGTCCGATGCGGCGTTCGTCGGCAAAAGCGAGGAGCGCGCGACGATCTTAAACCTTGGCTATCGTTTTTCGTTCTAGCGGCGACGAATAATGGCGAGCGATGGCAGGCGAACATAGCCTGGCCGGCGTCTGCTTTTCACGACCTGCACCCATAAGCCGACAGTCCGCTACCGGTCAATGAAGCTAATCCGCGAACGCCGGTTCACGCCAATCTGTCACGCCGCCTAGCAGTTGCCTTTAACCCCATCAGCACAGTCTGCAGCGGATTCAACGTCTTTTCCAGCTCCTTCAACTGTGTTGCAAGCAGACAGAAGCAACAGCGAGCTGCTAATAGCGAAAATTGTCAGAAGCTTTTTCATTCTCTCTCTCCGACGGCGAGGGCGAACCACCCTCCATTTGAGTTTCGATATTTTGACAACAGCTGTTCGCAACGATCGTTCCGTTGCATCGGCGTCAAGCTGGCCGAAACGTTCAAAATGATCGCTAGGCTGGGGGAGAATGAAAAGATCGGATGATATATCTACGCTTGTCCGACGTGAATATCCGGATGCCGAAATCCGGCACTTCGTCGCTTTTGCGAAAGCGGGGCGTAAGCCACAGGGGTTATTCTGGCAGGATCTGGGTTGGCATTGGCGGAGTTGGTTTTCACCTTTTCGGCTTAATATTAGTGGCTTATGTAAGAGATGCCGGCTCTGGCATTGAATGGCATAGCCTGTTAGTACCCGCTCCGAAGGCGGAGGCCGGGGGTTCGAACCCTCAGGATGCGCCAGATAGCTTCCTGCGGCCGCTGAGGCCGGGGATTTCGCGAGAGGCTCTCGGGGGGATTGGCGCCGGATGTACGACCTGCTGGCCGGCCTGTCGGTGATCGAAGCTTCGTCCTTCGTCGCCTCTCCGACCGCCGGGCTTTATTGCGCGCAAATGGGCGCCGAGGTGATCCGTGTTGATCAGATCGGCGGCGGCCCCGATTTTCGCCGCTGGCCGGTGACCGACGCCAATGATTCGCTCTATTGGGAAAATCTGAACCGCGCGAAAAAGTCGGTCGCGCTCGATCTGGCGCGGCCCGAGGGGCGCGAGCTGCTGCAGGCGCTGGTGCGCGCGACGGGGCAGTTCGTCACCAATTTTCCGGTCGGCGGCTTCCTGTCGCATGCAAAGCTGGCCGAAGGGCGCCCCGACCTCGTCACCATACGCGTGATGGGCTGGGCCGACGGGTCGCCCGCGCTCGACTATACGGTGAACAACAGCGTCGGTTATCCGATGCTGACGGGTGCCGGTCCCGAACCGGTCAACCATGTACTGCCCGCGTGGGATCTGCTGACGGGCGCCTATGCCGCCTTTGCGCTGCTCGCGGCGATCCAGCGCCGCACCGTGACCGGCGAGGGCGGCGAGGTGCGCCTGCCGCTCTCCGACGTCGCGATCGGCACCGTCGCCAATCTCGGCGGGGTCGCCGAAATGCTCTATTCCGGCGCGAACCGCCCGCGCCTCGGCAACGCCGTCTATGGCCTGTTCGGGCGCGATTTTGTCACGGCGGACGGCCGGCGCACGATGATCGTCGTCGTCACCCCGCGCCAATGGGCCAATCTGATCGCTGCGCTGGGTCTCGCCGAAGCGATCGCGGCGATCGAGGCGGCGCGCGGCGTGTCGTTCGCGACCGATGACGGGCTGCGTTTCACGCATCGCGATGCGCTCTATCCGCTGTTCGAGGCGGCCATAGCAAGCCGCGATCATGCCGACCTCGCCGCCGCGTTCGACGCGGGCGGCATCGTTCATTCGCCCTACCGCACGATGCACGATGCGGTGCAGGATCCGACGCTGGTCGGCGACAATCCGATCTTCGGGCACGCCGACAATCCTAGCGGTTTCGCCTATCCCGCCGCGGGCGCCTTTGCGACATTGCCGCAGGCGGAACGCCAGCCGCCGCGCGCCGCGCCGCGCAACGGGCAGCATAGCGAGGAAATCCTGAGCGAGCGCCTGTCGCTTTCATCGGGTGAGCTTGCCCGGCTGATCGATGCGGGTATCGTCGGTATCGCCTGACCTTGGAGAAATGAAGACATGACCCTGCGCCGCGCCGCCATCGTCGCCCCGATCCGCACCGCCGTCGGCAAGTTCGGCGGCAGCTTGTCCTCGATGACCGCGGGCGAATTGGGCGCTGTGATCCTGAAGGCGCTGGTCGAGCGGACGAAGATCGACCCTGCGCGCGTCGACGACGTCGTCTTTTCGCAAGGTTACGGCAATGGCGAGGCGCCGAGCATCGGCCACTGGTCGTGGCTCGCCGCCGGACTGCCGCTCGAAGTGCCGGGATACCAGCTCGATCGCCGCTGTGGGTCGGGGCTGCAGGCGGTGGTCAACGCCGCGATGATGGTCCAGACGGGCATGTCCGACGTCGTCGTCGCGGGCGGCGTCGAATCGATGTCGAATGTCGAACATTATTCGACCGACATTCGTAAAGGGGTTCGCGCGGGCAACCTCACGCTCCACGACCGGCTGACGCGCGGGCGGCTGATGTCGCAGCCGGTCGAGCGCTTCGGCGTCATTTCGGGCATGATCGAGACCGCCGAAAATCTGGCGAAGGATTATGATATCGGCCGTGAGGCGTGCGACGCCTATGCGGTGCGCAGCCACCAGCGCGCCGCCGCGGCATGGGCCAACGGCCTGTTCGACGACGAGCTGGTCCCGGTGTCGGTGCCGCAGAAAAAGGGCGATCCCGTGATCTTCGCGCACGACGAGGGATACCGCGCCGACGCGACGCTCGAAACGCTCGGCAAGCTGCGCCCGCTGGAAGGCGGCGTCGTCACCGCGGGCAATGCGAGCCAGCAGAATGACGCCGCGGCGGCATGCCTTGTCGTCGCCGAGGACAAGCTCGACGAACTCGGATTGGAACCGATCGCCTGGTATCACAGCTCGGCGGCGGCGGGCTGCGACCCCAGCCGGATGGGCATCGGGCCGGTGCCCGCGGTCGAGCGGCTGTTCGCGCGAAACGGACTCGGCTGGGACGACATCGACCTCGTCGAATTGAACGAAGCCTTCGCACCCCAGGTGCTTGCGGTGCTGAAGGGCTGGGGCTGGTCGGACGACGACAGCCGGAACGAAATCCTCAACGTCAATGGATCGGGCATCTCGCTTGGCCACCCGATCGGCGCGACGGGCGGGCGCATCCTCGCGAACCTGACGCGCGAGCTGGTGCGCCGCGACGGACGTTACGGGCTCGAGACGATGTGCATCGGCGGCGGGCAGGGCATCGCCGCGATCTTCGAGCGCGCTGCCTGAGCATGGCCGATTTGCGCGAGGCACTGACGGCGGCGCAGGTCTATCGCGCGGCGGCCGAGGCGGCGCTTGCCGAACGGTTGGCGCAGGCGCCGATCGACCGAGAGCAGCGTGCAGCGCACGGCTTTGCGTGGGTCGCGACGACGGCCGCGGCGCTGGAGGCGGTGCTGGAATGGTGCGAGTCCGGCCGGGAGACGAACCCGCTCGATGCGAAAATCGCGGTGCTCGCCTTTGCCGAGGGGATCGGCCAGCTCGTCGGCGGGTTGCCGATGGGGCAGAACGAGATTTTCCGTCCGGCCGATCTTGGGCTGGGTGCCGAGGCGCGCGCGCTCGCCGATAACTGTGCCGATCTGCTCGACGCCGATCATGCGGGGGCACGCGCCGATGTCGCGATGGCGCTCGTCGACGGCAACTGGCCGAGCGAAACGCTCCACGACGCCGATCTCGATTCGATCCGCGACCAGTTTCGCCGCTTCACCGATGCCGAGATCGTCCCGCACGCGCACGGCTGGCATCTCGCGAACGACCTGATCCCCGATACGACGGTGCAGGCGATGGCCGACCTCGGCACCTTCGGCGTATGCATCCCCGAGGAATATGGCGGGCTGGGCCTGTCGAAGCTGGTGATGTGCATTGTCACCGAGGAATTGTCGCGCGGCTGGATCGGCGCGGGGTCGCTCGGCACGCGGTCCGAGATCGCAGGCGAATTGATCGCGACGGGGGGCACCGACGCGCAAAAGGCCGAATGGCTGCCGCGGATCGCGAGCGGCGAGATACTGCCGACCGCGGTGTTCACCGAACCCGATGTCGGATCGGACCTCGGCTCGCTCCAGACGCGCGCACGCCGCGACGGCGATCATTGGGTGATCGACGGCGCGAAGACCTGGATCACCCACGCCGCGCGCTCGGACCTGATGACCTTGCTCGCGCGAACGGTTCCCGATGCGAAGGGCTATGCCGGCTTGTCGATGCTGCTCGTCCCCAAGCCGCGCGGGAGCGAGGCCGAACCGTTCCCCGCCGTCGGGATGAGCGGCAGCGAGATCGAAGTGCTCGGCTATCGCGGGATGCGCGAATATGCGTTGCAGTTCGACGCGATGAAAGCGCCCGCCGACGCGCTGCTCGGCGGCGAAGAGGGGCAGGGGTTCAAGCAGCTCATGCGCACCTTCGAAGGCGCGCGCATCCAGACCGCCGCGCGCGCGGTCGGGGTGGCGCGGCGCGCGCTCGAGCTCGGGCTGGATTATGCGCTCAGCCGCAAGCAGTTCGGCAAGGCGATCGTCCACTTCCCGCGCGTCGCCGACAAGCTGGCGATGAGCCTTGTCGATTTCGTCGCGGCGCGCGAACTCAGCTATGCCGCGGCGCGCGCGAAGGACAGCGGCAAGCGCTGCGATATCGAGGCGGGCATGGCGAAGCTGCTCGCCGCGCGTGCCGCCTGGTCGAACGCCGACGCGAGCCTGCAGATCCACGGCGGCAACGGCTATGCGCTGGAATATGAGATCAGCCGCGTGCTCTGCGACGCGCGCATCCTCAATATCTTCGAAGGCGCGGCGGAGATTCAGGCGCAGGTGATCGCTCGCGGGCTGGTCGGCGGGCGCAACTAGAGCCAGAGCAAGGGCTGGCGCACCGGGAAGTTGCGCACGACCTCGCCGATCACCGGATCGGGGTTCAGCCGCTGCCAAAGGTCCAGCCAGTCGCTACGTTTTTGCGCGATGCCGCCGAAGAGCAGGCTCGGCTGGCGCACCGGGAAGCCGTCCCGATATTCGACGTCGGGCGGCAGCGGCCATTTCGCCTTGTCCGCGATGAACGGCGCCATCCACGCGATCGCGCCGCCGATCGAGCGGTCGTCGGGGGTCTTCCAGCCGATCAGTTCGCCGCCGCCAAGCAGCCACGCCGAGGCGGCGAGCACGTCGAGATTGAAGAGCGCATAGGCATAGGGTTTGGTGCGCGCGAGTTCGAGCGGCTGGCGGCCATCGGGCTCGATCTGCGTCGGGATGATCACGGTTTGAAGCCGGCCCCGCGCATCCTCGAGAATATCGGTGCGGCCAAGCAACGCGGAAAAGCACGCTGCCTGCAGCAGCCAGCAGGTGCCGTGGTTGTTCTTTTCGTCGCGTTCGGTGGTGCCGAAGCGCGAGGTGGTCAGCCAGTCGAGATAGGCGGCGAACCAGCGCTCGACGCCCGCGCGGATCGCCGCATAGCCCGGTGCATCCATACGCGCGAACAGCGTGGCGGCGCGCGCGACCTCGACGATCTGCAGCGTATCGATCACCCCGATCGCGCGGCCGCTGTTCACGCCGATGATCGCCTGCGCATGGTTGAGGTTCGGGTTCATCCGCGTCTTCGGATCGACGAACCACGCGGTCAGGTGGCGCATCGCGGCGCTCGCAAAGCGTGGCTCACGCGTGAGGTCCCACAGCGCCGCGAGCGCGGGGACGGTGCGGCCGAAGGCGATCAGCGCGTCGCGGTGGCCGTCGAACTTGTCGGGATTCGAGCGGCCGTCGCGGCGCACATAGGCGCCCCCCAGGTTCGCCGGGTCGGGCCACCAATAATCGCCCTCGGAATAATAGTCGTGCGGCCCCGCGGGGCTGCGCGGCGCGGCGATAGCGGCGATCGTGCGCGGTCCGGTGCCGAGCAACGCCGCGGCTTGCGGCAGCAGGCGGCGGCGTTCGATCGCGCGGATGTCGAGCGCGGCGGGCCGCGGGCGCGCCCATGCTGCCGGTGCGGCGAGCAGCGCGGCAAGCAGCAGGGTACGGCGTGCGATCATCCTCCGTCCTTACCGCGTGCGATGGCGCAGCAACAGGTCGCCGCCGATGCTGCGCGGATAGGCGCCGGGACCCCATGCATCGTCGGCGCGCACGAGCAGCGCGTCGAGCGTGTCGGCGGGCCAGCCTTGCTCCTTGTACGGCCAGTCGGCGGCGCGGTCGCGCCAGGCGGCGACATAGCCGGTCGCCTTGCGCAGCGAGCGGCCCTTTTCCTCGGCGCGATACAGGTCGATGCCGAGGCACGCCGCGCTGTCGGCGACGGTGTAGGCGGCACCCAGCGCATAGAGCGAATAATGGAAGCTGCGTGTGCGGGCCAATTCCTCGGGCAGCGCCCCCGACGTGTCGATCTGCTGCGCGATCCGCGCGTTGGGAAAGGCCGCTACGATCCGGCGCGCGATGTCGGGCCTCCGCGCGAACAGCGCAAAACGCGCAACCTGCGCATCGTACCACAGGCCGTGGTTGTTCGACGCCTTGCCCTCGGCCTTGCCGTTCGGGCTGCTCAGCATCCAGTCGAGATAGCGCGAAAACCAGCCTTCGAGCGCGGTCGTCTCGGCCGGCGTCAATGCGCCCGACGGGCCGATCATCCCTACGGCGTCGATCACGCCGATAAAGCTCGCGCCATCGAGCACGCCTTCGGGGCGACCGTTCGACACGCCGGGCACCGCCTGCGCAAAATTCATGTTCGGGTTCATCGCGGTCGCGGGATCGAGGAACCAGGCGCGGATCGCCTGCGCCGCACCCGCGGCATATTTGCGGTCGCTGCTGTAATAATAGGCAAGCGCGAGCGTGTCGGCTTCGCGCGCCATGCGGCTGAGCGCCGAGCGGTCGAAGCGGCCCGATTCGATATCGGGATTGGTGTCGCCGTCGCGGCGCACATAGGCGCCTTTCGGATTCGCGGGGTTCGGCCACCAATAACGCGCGAGGCTGACATAATCGTGGCGGTCGCCCGACACCGGAATGCTGCGCTTGTCCATCACCGACGCGGGTTTTGCCGCGAGCGCCTTGTCGGCGCGCGCGATCAGCTCGCGGTACGCGGCGCCGATCGCGGCATCATTAGGCAGCGCCGCCTTGATCGCCGCAAGATCATCGGGGCGTAGCGTGAAGGTGCGGCGCCCATCGAACGATGCCGAATAGCCTTCGCTCGCAGCGCAGACAGGCGCTGCGGGCGCCGAGGAAAAAGCCGCCGCCGCGGACGGAAAATACGCGGCGGCGGCCAGGATAGCCCAAGGGAGTCGGGCTAAAGTCGCTGGCTTCACAGGCGGACCCGGAAGCCGAAGAAATATTGCGGGCCGCTGCGCGACACCTCGGCGATGCTGTCGTACCCGCCCTTGACCATGATATCCTGCGTGTTCGTGACGTTGAGCGCCTGCAGCTTGACCTGAACATTTTTGGTGAGGTCGTACTGCGCCGACAGGTTCAGATAGGTGCCGCCGCGGATTTCGCGGTTGGTGCCGCCGTTGGGCTTGTAATAGCCCGAGCGGTAACGAAGGTTGGCGCGGAGCGAGAGGCCCCATTTTTCGAACCACAGCGATCCGCTCGCGGTCCATTTCGACAGCCCGATCAGATTGGCCGGGTCGACATAGTCGGCGATCGGCGAGGTGTCGGGATATTCGAAATTGGCAAAGGCGCGGTTGACCGAACCCTGGATGCCGAACCCGTCGAGCGGGTCGGGAAGCCAGGTGAAGGCGTGGCTCGCGGTCGCCTCGACCCCGTAGAGGTGACGCGTCTCGAGGTCGTTCGACGGCGCGACCGGGTTGATCGTGAAGGTCTCGGTCACCGGCGCGCCATTGTCGCGGATCGTCGTCACGGTGATGTCCGACGGGATCGGTTCGGAGCGGCCGATGACGGTGCCCTTCGCCCATTTATAATAGCCTGCGACCGAAATCAGCGTGTCCTGCGAGGCGTAAAGCTCGAGGCTGGCGTCGAGGTTCCATGCGCGCAGCGGCTTGAGGTTCGGGTTGCCCGTTGTCGCGTTGAAGATGATGTTGTCGACCCCCGTCGCCGAGGTCGTCGGGTTGAGATTGACCCCTGCGCCGAAGCTTTCGATCCCCGAGCGCGCGATGGCGCGATAGGCGGCGAGGCGCAATTTGACCTCTTGCGACAGGTCGAAGGCGATGTTCGCCGACGGCAGGAAATAATTATAGCTGCCCTTCGCCTTGTTGGTCTGGAGCTGGCCGTTCGGGTCGACGCCGATCGAATAGGTGTCGCCGACGGTGTCGATAACGATGCGGTAAGGCTGGCGGAAACCGATCGAGGTGATGTCCGTCTTGACCCAGCGCAGCCCGACATTGCCACTGAACGGCACGCTGCCCGCGTCGGATTCGAAATTCGCCATCGCATAAGCGGCATAGATGCGTTCGGTGACGTCGATGTCGCTCGGGTCGCGGCCGTCGGCGGGATAGGGCAGCGCGTCGTCGCTGCCGGTGAAGGTGCGGAACAGGCAGTCGTTGTCGAACGTCGCCCATTTGGTGACGTTCGTGCCCATGCCCCTCATGTAACTGGTCGTGGTGAAGGGCACGCGGCAATTCCGGTTCGCCTGCGTGATCAGCGCGGTGACCTGCGCCGGGGTGCCGGGGATCGTGTTGAGGTCGTTGTTGCGGGCATTGTCGTTCGTACGCTGATGATCCGACACGCGCCCGCCGAACTTGATCCCGGTGATGAAGCCGTCGAGCTCGCGGTCGATGTCGAGCCGCGCGGCCCAGATCCGATCCTTGCGGTCGGTGACGAAGCGGTTGCGCGCATAAACCGCGTTGTTGGCGGTCGCGAGGAACAGATTGGGATCGGTGATGTCGAAATTGTCGAACGCAACCACCGGCACGACATCGTCGCCTTCATAGGTCAGCGTATAGCCGACGCGGCGCGTCGAGCGCATGCGCGTCTGCTTCTGCGTTTCGGTGCGGTGGCTGTTCGAATAGGAGGCGTCGAGCGCGACGTTCCAGCGGTCGGGCGACCAGATCAGGCTCAAACCGCCGCCCAGATACTCCTCGACGCGCCGGCGCGTTTCGAGCTGGTTTTCGAGGTTCGAATTGCCGCGATAGCTGATCAGCGCGCCTGGCGAATAGCCGTTGCTGCCGTTGCCGATGACCAACGGCTGGACCCCGCGCAGCCCTTCGGTGATGCCGAGAACGTTGCGGTCCTCAAGGCTGTTGCGCTTTGAATATTGGCCGTCGATCGCGATTTCGAACTCGGGCGACGGGCGCCACTGGATCGCACCGATCAGCCCGTCGCGCACTTCGGACGTCGTCTGGGTGCGGAAGCTGCGCGACGAATTGGCGAAATAGGCGGGGCCACGCGTTTCGCCGACCACCACGGGCGTCGCGCCCGCACTCGGCGCAACCGAGCGCGGACCCGTCGCGAAGGTGCAGTTCTGGCTGGCGCCCGCCGCAATCTGCGCGGCGGCGCTGCCGGTCAGCTGAAAGGGATTGTTCGCCGAGGTGTTGCAGAGCTGGAAGGTCGCGTTGGCGTTGTAATAATCCTCGGGCGCGGTGGTGTCCTGCCGCTGGTAACCGATCGACACGCCAATATCGCCGAGCCCGGTTTCGAACTGGTCGGTGTAGGAGAAATTGGCGCGATAGCCGAGCCCATCGTGCTGATAGACGTCATTGTCCTGCGGCTGGAAATCGCCGCGCACCTCGAACTGGATGCGGCGCTTGCCGTAATCGAGCGGCTTCATCGACTTGAGTTCGATCACCCCGCCGACGCCGCCCTCAAGGAAATCGGCGCGCTGAGTTTTATAGACGAGGACGCCGTTGACGAGTTCGGACGGGAATTGCTGGAAGGCGACCGAGCGGTCGGGTCCGGCGGTCGACACCTCACGCCCGTTAAAGGTCGAGAAACTCAGGGTCGGGCCAAGGCCGCGCACCGACAGCTCGTTGGCGTTGCCCTTGAAGCGGTCGGCCGAGACGCCGACGATGCGTTCGAGCGTGTCGCCGACCGAATTGTCGGGGGTCGCGCCGATTTCGTCGCTGACGAGGCCGTCGACGACGACGTCGGCGGCGCGCTTGAATTCGATCGAGCTGCGCTGCGTCGCGCGGGTGCCGGTGACGAGGATCTCGTCGCCGCCATCGACCACTGCCGCCTGTTCGCTCGCGATTTCGGCGGGGGCTTCCTGCGCCCACGCCGGCATCGCAGTAAATAGCGCAGCGGACGCCAGCAGGGCGGCGCGGGTCGGCAAGGCCGATGGTGACTTCATTTCCCTCTCCTTTTGTGGCGCCGCCCCTGGCGGCGGCACTGACCCGGTTGATACCGGTGTCAATTTTAGATGTCATACAACTTGCGAAATGTATGACAACTTTGAGAGGGTAAGTCAATCGCCCGCGTTGTGGGGCGGCTACGGGCCGGTCTGGGTGGACCGACCCGTTCTATATCAACGCTTTACGCGCTTTTTCGACAGATCGTACATCGCGGTGCCGGCGAGCAGATAAGCACCGCTGCCGTAAAATTGCGTCTCTTTCGCCGAGACGCTGTCGGGCCGGTCGCCGACCTGCTGGACCCAGCCGAGCATGCCGTCGGGCTGCACCGCGCGCTGCAACGCATCCCATCCGCGCACCGCCGCCGGCTCGTATGTCGCGCGGTCGAGCAGGCCGTTGTCGACCCCCCACGCAAAGGCATAGGTGAAGAAGGCGGTGCCGCTCGATTCGGGCGGGGTGCCGGGGTCGTTGTCGAGCAGCGAGGCGGGCCAATAGCCGTCGGCCTTTTGCAGCGTCACGAGTTTCGCCGACATGTCCCTGAACAATTTCTCATAGAAGGGCCGCTTCGGATCCTTCTTGTCGATCACCTGCAGCATCCGCACGAGGCCGCCCATCACCCAGCCGTTGCCGCGGCTCCAGAACAGCTTGCGCCCCTTGGTATCACGCATGCCGAAGAATCGGCTGTCGCGGAAATAGAGATTTTCCGACGGATCGAAGAGATAGTCGGTCGTCGCCCTATATTCCTCGTGCGCGAAATCGGCGTAGCGTTTGTCGCCCGTCGCCTTCGACAGCCGCAGCAGGGTCGGCGGCGCCATGAACAAAGCGTCGCACCAGCACCAGCGGTCGGTGCATTTCGACGTGTTCTTGCCCGGCGCGACGGGGATGAATTCGAGGCCGATTGTCGGGCGATGGGCGAGGACGTTGTCGAAATAGGCTTTCGTCGGCGCGATGACGCCCTTGCCCGCACCACTCTGCGCCGCCCACAACCACGCCTGCCCGATGAGCTGATCGTCGGCGTGATAGGCGAGGTCGCCAAGCTGCCATTTCTCGGCGCGGCCGAGATCGAGCAGTGGCTGCGCATATTTTTTATCGCGGCTGGCGAGCTCGGTCAGCGCGACCCAGAAGGTCGCCTGCTGCCAGTCGCGCACTTCCTGCACGCTCTTGCGCGCCGCGGGCATCGTCGCCCAGTTGGTGCGGTTCGCGAGCTGCCAGTCGGCGACGCGGCGCGTCTGCGCGAGGATCGCCGCGGGCTGCGGCATCGCGGGTTCGGCGGGCGCCACCGCGGCGGTGGGGGCGGTCATCATCAGGGCAAAGAGGCTCAGCGGCATGGCATTTCCTTCACGGCAACAAGGGGCGACCAGCGAAAGGAGGCACGTTTCGACGTGATCTTGCCAGGGGCCGCGCGCGCCGCCCGCATAGCGCTGGGCGACGGTCTCCACCGCGGCGATGATATGATGTCCGAAAAGCGCGCGCCTGCGGCAGGCGGGGTGCATCTGGCGCTGCGCATCGTGTTTCCTCTCCCATGGAGGTGTCGGCCTTTGACCTTGACACCGGTGACATATGTCTTTCCTTTTGGATCGAGTGTCAATAAGGTTGTCACACAACTAAGCCATGCGGCGATGAGGGGATGGAATGCCGAAGATCGTGTCAGCCCGGGTGATTTTGACCGCGCCGGGCCGCAATTTCACGACGTTGAAGATCGAGTGCGACGACGGGACGACCGGCGTCGGCGATGCGACGCTCAATGGCCGCGAGCTCGCGGTCGCGGCCTATCTGTCGGAGCATGTTGTCCCGTGCCTGATCGGGCGCGACGCGCACCGCATCGAGGATATCTGGCAATATCTCTATAAAGGCGCGTACTGGCGCCGCGGCCCGGTGACGATGGCGGCGATCGCCGCGGTCGACATGGCGCTGTGGGATATCAAGGGCAAAATCGCGGGGCTGCCGGTTTATCAGCTGCTCGGCGGCGCCGCGCGCGAGGGCTGCATGGTCTATGGCCACGCCAATGGCGCGACGATCGCCGACACGATCGAGGCGGCGCTCGATTACCAGCAGCAGGGGTATAAGGCGATCCGCTTGCAATGCGGCGTGCCCGGAATGGCGTCGACCTATGGCGTCAGCAAGGACCGCTATTTCTACGAGCCCGCCGACAATGACCTGCCGACCGAGAATGTCTGGTCGACGGCGAAATATATGCGTGTCGTCCCCGAATTGTTCGCCGCGGCGCGCGAGGCGCTCGGCTGGGACGTCCACCTGCTCCACGACGTCCACCACCGGCTGACCCCGATCGAGGCGGCGCGGCTCGGCAAGGACCTCGAACCTTATCGTCCCTTCTGGATCGAGGATGCGACCCCGGCCGAGGATCAGGAGGCGTTTCGCCTGATCCGCCAGCATACGACGACGCCGCTCGCGGTCGGCGAGATTTTCTCGTCGATCTGGGATTGCAAGGCGCTGATCGAAAACCGGCTGATCGACTATATCCGCGCCACCGTGCTCCACGCGGGCGGCATCACCCATATGCGGCAGATCGCCTCGCTCGCCGATCTCTACCAGGTCCGCACCGGTTGCCACGGCGCGACCGACCTGTCGCCGGTGACGATGGCGGCGGCGCTGCACCTCGGGCTTTCGATCCCCAATTTCGGGATCCAGGAATATATGCGCCATACGGAGGAGACCGACGCGGTCTTTCCGCACGCCTATCGCTTTGCGGACGGCATGCTCCATCCGGGCGACGCGCCGGGCCTCGGCGTCGATATCGACGAGGCGCTCGCCGAATCCTTTCCTTATGCCCGTGCCTATCTGCCGGTGAACCGGCTCGAGGACGGAACGATGTGGAGTTGGTAATGCGTTTGACCTTCCTTGCCCTTGCTTTGCTCGCCGCGCCGGTGGGGGCCCAAGAGCCCAAACCACAGCATAAACCGCTCCGGCCCGCCACGGCGGACGAGCAAAAAGCGCGCGCGGCGGTGGTGATCGCCGATTATCGCTTCGACGACCTCCTCTGGGAGAACGACCGCATCGCGCACCGTATCTATGGTCGCGCGCTCGAGAAGGCCGAACCGCCCTCCTCGTCGGGGATCGACGCGTGGGGCAAGCGCGTGCGCTGGCCTTTCATGGACCGGCAGCTGCGCACCGGCGACCAGCACGCCGACCATGGCGAAGGGATCGACTTCTATAATGTCGGTACGGGCCGCGGGACCGGCGGGCTCGGCATCTGGTACGACAACAAGCTGTGGACCTCGCGCAACTATGTGCGGCCGCGCATCCTGCAATCGAGGCCCGACGTTGCCGACTTCACCGTCGATTACGAGCCGTGGCCGGTCGATACGCTGCGCACGGTGCGCGAAACACGCCGCTTCACGCTGCCGGCGGGCACGAATTTCACCCGGATGACCTCGACCATCGCGTCGAGCAGCGATGCCGAGCTGATCGTCGGCATCGGCATTTCGAAACGGCCGATAAACGGGAGCAAGCTGGGCGAGGTCCGCAAGGACGCCGCCGCCGCGCGGTTGAGCTGGTGGGGACCCGCCGATGGCGAAAAAGGACGGATGGCGGCGGCGGTGATCGTCGATCCGGCCGCCTTCGCGGGCTTTGCCGAGGACACCGACAATTATCTGATCCTCATCCGCGTCCGGCCGGCGCAGCCCTTTGTCTATTACAGCGGCGCGGCGTGGGATCGCGGGGGGGATCGCGGGGGCGACTTTGCGGCAGAGGGCGACTGGAATAGCTATGTCGACGCGCAGCGACCCGATTTCCGGCCCTAGCCAGCTTCGCGGCGCGATGATAACGCAGCATCCATGGCGGTAACCAAGGCGGCGTCGCTGGCGGATGATCTGGTCCAGCGCTTCGAGGAACAGATCGAAACGGGCGAAATGCCCGTCGGATCGCGTTTCCCGACCGAAAAAGAGATCACCGAGACGTTCGGCGTCAGCCGCACGGTCGTGCGCGAAGCTTATTCGCGCCTCGCCGCGCGTGGCCTGCTCGTGTCGCGGCGCGGGTCGGGTGCCTATGTCCCCGACGGCGCGCAATATCGCGCTTTCCAGGTCACCGCCGAGGAAATCGGCGAGATCGACGATGTGCTCAAGCTGCTCGAAATGCGCATGGGGTTCGAGGCCGAGATGGCCGATCTCGCCGCGCGGCGGCGTACCGACGCCGATCTGGCGGCGCTGCGCAGCGCGCTCGACGCGATGGAGGAAGGCAGCGACGTCGACGCTTCGGTCGCCGCCGACGCCGCCTTTCACGCCGCGATCGCGCGCGCGACGGGTAATCCCTATTTCCTGCGCTTTACCCAGTTTCTCGGCGTGCGGCTCGTCCCCTCGCGGCGGCTGTACCTGCAAGGCGACGATCCCGTCCTGCATCAACGCTATGCGCATACGATCAACCGCGACCATGAGGCGATCGTCGTCGCGATCGAGGCCGGCGATCCGGTCGCCGCGCGCCGCGCCGCGCGCCGGCATATCGAAAAATCGATTCTGCGCTATCGCACGCTCAAGGAAAGCCGATAGCAGCCTGCCCGTTATTGCGCGCTATTGATCGGTGCGATTGGGTGCCGAACGCGTGCCCCAGAACGGGCCGCGCAGGAAATTAGCTATCTACTGACCTTGATTTCGACTCGTGATGCTCTATTCCAACCCCGTGCAAGGCGACCCCGACAATTACATAAGCCTGCTGTCTGCCGCGCAGATCGAAACGCTGCGGCACGTTTACGAGCACAAAAATTCCAAGCAGATCGCGCGGCTGATGAACGTTTCGCCGCACACCGTCGACGAACGCGTGCGGCGCGTGTTAAAAAAACTTAATGTTTCCAACAGAATAGAAGCGGCGCGTATCCTTGCTGTTAACGGTGTCTTCGATCATGTTACCCCTTATCAGCCTTTGACATATCAATTGATCGACCTTGGCGACGTATCTCCGCCCCCCGATGCGGAAGCGGGGCGCAGTTCGTTTCGGCGATTTTTCGATATAGGTTCGCCATTTCCTACCGCGTCCCAGCCGGCCAACCGGCATGGGTTGATGGAAAGGATAATCTGGCCGATTTTGATCGCTTTTGCGACAATCCTGGCCTTCTCCGCCCTCTATTCGATCCTTGTCGGACTCGGTCGTGTTCTGACCTGATGTTCGAACGAATGCTGCGGGGGGGAACCGGTAGCATTCTTTTTCAAGGAAAAAGATGATGCTGAATCAACGAGTTTCTGCGGCGAAGAAGATCGCTTCCGACCTGCACCTGGCCGAAGACGCGATCGACGAAGCGATGATCCGCATCGCCCAGCTCGCCGCGACGCTGCCCACCGCGCGCCGCGAAACCAACATGTCGGCGATCGTCGGCCAGGAAGCGATGGCAAAGGTCGCGCATGCGCTCGCCGCCGCGGGCGAAGTCCGCCAGCTTCTGACCGACGCGCATCTGGCGCTGACCGTGACGCAGAAGGAAGTCGGCCTCGGAACGCGGATGTTCGGCGCGGGCGTCAAGCCGGCCGCCGCGAAGCTGGTCGACGAAGGCAGCAACGATCGCTCGGGCGATGGTGCTGCTACGTTCGCGAAGGCCGGTTGATCCGCAAGAAAGGTTGACTGCCACAATGTGGTCCGTGGCGATTTATTATGCTGTCTTGCTCATCACGGTGGCCGTCGCGATCCGACGCGGCGGGCCATTGGAACGTTGGGCGGCCTATACAGCATTGATCGCCTCGGTCCTCACCAGTGCCCTGACGCCTTTTCCGACCTGGACCGATATTGAACTGAATATCTTCATCATCGACATGTTCGTTCTGCTGAGCTTCTGGTTCATTGCCATGCGCACGCAGAGTTTCTGGCCCTACTGGATTACCGGTTGGCAGCTGATCGCTATTTTCGGTCATATCCAGAAGTTCATGTTTTCGGAGATATTGGCGCGACCCTATTCGCTCCTCTCAGTCTATATATCGTATCCGATCCTGTTGCTGATCATCTATGCATCGGGTTCGTCCAGCCGGCGGGAAAACGTCACGGCCTGATATGTGGCTCCCCAGGGGCATCGTCACATGCAGCAATTTTCGAACCAAGAAATTGCCGAGCTGAAATCGCGGGTCGACCAGATCCACGAACTGCTGGCGAGCCGCGGCGAGGAATCGCCGGGCGCGTCCGTACGCGCCATCGACAGCGCGCGCGGCAACACGGCGTCGAACGCGGCGCTGCTCGACCAGCTGTCGTTCAGCATCCAGGTCCGGCGCATCCGCCGCAGCCATTTCGGCACCGCCGAAATGTCGGGTCCGACGTGGGACATGATGCTCGACCTGATGCTCGCGGGCGCGCACGGCCGCGTGCTCAGCGCCAGCGATCTTGCGACCGGCGCGGGCGTTCCGCTGTCGTCGGGGCTGCGCATGATCGCTGCGCTCGAACGCCGCGGGCTGTTGCACCGCTCGATCGACGAGCGCGACCGGCGCCGGACGATCGTCCGGCTGACCGATATCGGCACCGAACGCATGGCCACCTATTTCGAAAAGATCGGCGCCGCCTGGCAGAACGGGCAAACGCTGGCAGCCTAGCCCCCAAACCGGGTGCGGGGCCGACTGGTCGCGCGCAACGCACCCGGCTCCTCCTATTCGGTCATTTCCTTCATCATGCGATCGATCTTGATCATCGCCTCGCGCTTGATCTGGCAAATGCGCGCGGCGCTGACGTCGAGCGTCAGGCCGATTTCGTGCAGGTTGAGCTCTTCAAAGAAATAGAGCTGGAGCACCATCTGTTCGCGGTGCGACAGGCGGCCGACGCACTGGCGCAGCGCCCCCATCAGATCCTCCTGCTCGCACCGTTCGTCGGCGCCCGCATCCTCGTCGGCCGCGAGGAAGGCGCCGATGTCGGTGAGTTCGTCGAGCGAGGTCGACCGGCCATGCGTCGCATTGCGTTCGAGCGCGAAATAATCCTCGGCCGACATGTCGAACGCGACCGCCATTTCGGCCGTCGTCGGCGCGCGCATCAGCTGCTGTTCGAGCGCGGCGCGCATTGCGTGGATCCGCTTCGCCGCGACCATCGCCGAGCGGCCGACATCGGCCTCACGGCGCAGCTGGTCTATCATCGCGCCGCGGATGCGCGTCGTCGCATAGGTGGCAAAGGCGAACCCGCGCTCTTCATAATTGCGGCTCGCCTCGATCAGCGCGATCAGCCCGGTCTGGATCAGGTCGTCGAGCTCGCTCGTCCGCGACACGCGCGAAAACACCTGCCACGCGATCTTGCGAACGAGCGGCGAATATTCCTCGACCAGCGCCTCGACGCTTTCGCCGTAGCCGCGTGCGCGCGGCGCGCGGCCGGCGGTCCCGGCAAATTGCTCGGCGGGCTCAATTCTCATGCGGTTGGTCCTCCATGTGGGCCTCGGGCCCGGACGCGAGGCGGGGCACTTCGGCGCCGATCGTCGCGACGATTTCGGTCTGCTTGGTCGCCGGAATCTCGAGGTAGGAGATGACGGCGACGTCGGGGAAAGTGGCGCGCACGAGGCGCGAGAGGGCGGAGCGGCAGATCGGCGAGGCAACGAGTGCAAAGCTGCGCGTCTGGAGCAGCAGCGGTTCGACCGCCTGCCCGACCTGGTCGATGATCGTCATCGCCATGCCGTGCTCGAACGGCCATTCGGCGGCGGGATTGGCGCGCACCGCCTGGTTGAGCAGCACCTCGACCTCGGGGCTGAAGGTGACGACGGGCAGCGGCATCCGGCTCGGCACGATCGTCTGGACGATCAGCGCGCCGATGCGCTGGCGCACCGCTTCGATCAGGTCGATCTCACCGAGCTGCTGCGGCGACAGCGCCACCATCGCTTCGGCGATCTTGCGGAAATCGCGCAGCGGCACGCGCTCGATGAGCAGGGATTTGCACAGGCTCGCGACGCGCGGCAGCGAATAGCCCTGCGGGCTCAGATTCTGCGCGAGCTGCGGATAGTGGGTCTTGAGATTGTCGATCAGCGCCTGCGCGTCGTCGATGCCGAACAGTTCGGCGGCCGAACCGACGATGCTGTTGTTGAGGTGCGTCGCGACGACGGTCGCCGGATCGACGACAGTATAACCCGCGGCGATCGCGTCATTCTGCATCGCCTTCGGGATCCACAGCGCGTCGAGGCCGAAGGTCGGATCCTTGCACGGGCGGCCGATGACCTTGGTCACGAGGTCGCCCGAATCGAGCGCGAGCATTTCGTTGGGGAAGACCTCGTCCTCGCCGACGATCACCCCGGCGACCGAGATGCGATAGACGTTGCCGGGCAGCGACAGGTCGTCGGTGACCTTCACCGGCGGCACGACGAAGCCGAGTTCCTTCGACAATTGGCGGCGGATACCCGTGATGCGCGTCATCAGCGGCGAGCCCTTGCGTTCGTCGACGAGGGTGACGAGCGCATAGCCGATCTCGAGCTGGCACGCGCTCGCGTCGCTGACGTCGGCCCATTCGATCAGCGACGGGTCGGGCGCGGGGGCGGCGGGTTCGGGCAGGTCGGCGACCGCGGCGGCGCTGCGGCGCAGCTGCCAGCCGATCCCGAAAGAGAGCGCCGCGGCGGGCAGGATCAGCATCTGCGGCATCGCGGGAACGATCCCTAGGATGAAGAGGATGCCGCCGACCGCCATCCAGATGTTCGGCGAGGCGAACTGGCTGCCGATCTGGCCGCTGAGGTCGAAGGGCGAGGCGACGCGGGTGACGATCGCCGCGGCGGCGATCGACAGCAGCAGCGCCGGGATCTGCGCGACGAGCGCGTCGCCGATCGCGAGCGTGATATAGGTGCTGCCCGCTTCGGAAAAGCTGAGCCCATGGCTGAAGATGCCGAGGATCAGCCCGCCGACGATATTGACGAACAGGATGAGAAGGCCGGCGACGGCGTCGCCCTTCACGAATTTCGACGCACCGTCCATCGAGCCGTAGAAATCAGCCTCGGTCGCGACTTCGACGCGGCGCGCCTTGGCTTCTTCGGGGCTGAGCAGCCCGGCGTTGAGATCGGCGTCGATCGCCATCTGCTTGCCCGGCAAGGCGTCGAGGGTGAAGCGCGCCGACACTTCGGACACGCGGCCCGCGCCCTTGGTGATCACGATCAGGTTGATGATCATCAGGACGAAAAAGACGAACAGGCCGACGACATAGTCGCCGCCGATCAGCACCTGGCCGAACGCCTCGATGACATGGCCCGCCGCCGCGGTGCCTTCGTGGCCGTGGACGAGCACGACGCGCGTCGAGGCGACGTTGAGCGCGAGCCGGAACAAGGTCGCGAGCAGCAACACGGTCGGGAAGGCCGAGAAATCGAGCGGTTTCGACGCCTGCAGCGCGACCATCAGGATCAAGAGGCTGATCATGATGTTCGCGACGAAACTGATGTCGAGGATCAACGGCGAGACCGGGATCACCATCAGCCCGACGACGATCAGCATCCCCGCGGGCAGCGCCGATATGCCGGCGATGCGGCCGATGTTGGCCAGATTGAAGCCGCCGGTCATGCCGCGCCTCCCGAAAGCGACGCGAGCCGCCGATAGGCATCGGCGGCAAAGCCCATCGAGAGCTTCCTGGGCATAGGCTGGATATCCATCATCTGTAAGGGCGGGCGTCCGCCGCCGTTGTTCGCGAGGCCGCTCGAACTGGTCGCCTCAGCGTGCCAGCCCGAGGGGGCGAAGGGCTTCATATTTTCGATCTTGCCGCCGTCCTCGAGCTTCACGCGAAAGCGATCGCGGATCTCGGCGAGGCTGCGCATGCTGCCGTCGGGGGCGTAAAAGACCGACCGGTTCGCGGCCGCGGCCTCGGGCATCATCGACGCGCCGGGCTGGTCGGGGTTGGTTTCGAGCGCGGTCAGGAATTTGGCGGCGCCGCCCGACCCGAGGAAATGCGCGAGATAGAGGTCGACGGGTTCGGCGCTGCGGCCGATCCGGCTTTCGATATAGTCGCGATTGTCGCCGGTCAGCGCGGCGGCCATGTTCGACGACGCCGTCGGATCGTCGCGGAGGTCGAGGATTTGCTGGCGGAGCGCGGGATCGGCGACCGTCAGCCGGCCCGACGCGTCGCGGCCGATCGCATCGGCCGCCCAGGCGAGGCCATGGTTCGCGCCATGGCGGTCAAGCGTCGCGAGCCAGGTCTGCTTGGTGAACTGATACAGGCCGCGCGCCGACGAGGTCTGCGCCTTTGCGGTCGGATTATAGCCGCTTTCGACGCGCGCGACGTCGAACAGATAATCGAAATCAATCCCCGAACGCGCCGACGCATTCTGCACCGCGTCCATCACTGGAGCGGCGATGCGGGTCGAACCCCGTGGATTGTTGATTGCGTTCATACTGTTGGTTCCGCTTGTTCAGCAGACCAAAAGCAATCATCGTGCCATTTCGCAGAAACGGCGGGAAATTATGTGGTTATCAGTAGCTTAAAGCCGCCCCACGCGGACGGGTGCCGCGGATTTCGTGGCTCTTGTCAATCCTCTGACGCGTCCAGTTCTTCAGGATATTGACGCGCATCGCGGCGGCTTCGAGCTGGCTGAGCGTCTTCCCGATCAGCGCGCGGGCGCGATGCTCGCTGCCTGCGGGGATGTTCGCGCCGCGAAACAGGATCACCGCGGTCGCGAGCTCCTCGGTCGCTGCGATGATCGCACCGGCGTCATGCCCGTCGAGCGCACCCACCAATATTGCCAGTCGCGATTCAATTTCTTCCATCTGCGCCAGCATCATTCGGCCCCGCTATGGAAATCGAGCATCGCGCTCGCGATGATCGCGGGATGCACGCCATAGCTGCCGTTGGCGATCGCGGTGCGCAGCGATGCGACGCGCGCGATGTCGACCGGCGGCGCCTGGTCGGCGAGGCTGCCCGCGAGGCGGGTCAGGCGCGCGGTCGGCAGATTGTCCTGCGCCGGCTGGAGCTGCGCCGGGGCGCGCATCGCGGTCGCCGCTTCGCTGGCGACCCTGCGCAGCGGGCCGGCACGGCCGATGCCGCCGACTGGTCCGATCTTGCTGTCACCCGACATAAAAGCCTCCATCCGGTGCCGTCAGAAAAGTGACGACGCGGTTCACGAAGGCTTTAACGGACGCGGTTTCGATCGTTTAAGGCGGCTCGCCGCAAAAAAGACAAAAGAAAGGCCCGGCGCCGTCGGAAAGCCGACAGTCCGGGCCTAGTGCGAGGGTAAGCGAGGGTAATCAGTCTTGCAGTTTCGCGCGGCCGGCTCCGGTGACGGTGGCGCTGAGCGTCGATTTGGCGTCGGCGCCACGCAGTGCAATCGTCTCGCCGACGCGGCCGTCCTGCGTCGCGATGGCGGCGTAGCTGATCGAATAGGTTTCGGTTTCGATCGTCACGCGGACATTGTCGCCGCGGCGGATGACGGGCGCGCTTGCCGCGGGGCGGGCGAAGCTCGCCGCGACCGGCGATGCACCGGCGGGGGCGGTCATCGGCACGCGCAGGCGCCAGCCGAGCGAGGCGCAGCGCACCGCGAGCGTCTGGGCGTCGAGTGCGGTCACCGAAGCCTGTTCGGGGCAGCGCGCCAGCTTGATGCGGCGGTCGACCGGGGTCGCGTTGCGGCCCATGGCGTTGGCGACCATGTCGGTCAGCACGTCGATCGTCTGCCAATCCTCATTGCCCTGCTGCGCCTCTGCCGCGATCGGCGCGGCGAGCGAAAGGGTGGCGGCGCACGCGGCGAGCCGCGCGAGAATGTTACGGGACAAGGTCCATCTCCTTCGGTCCAAATGGTCGCTCGGTAATTTGCAGGAAGCGTGCCAGTCGCGGTTTGGTGCGCGGTTTGGCGGGACGGCGCGGGGCGTCGTCAGATTTTTGACGAGCCTCATGCGCCGCAGGCATTGTCCTAAACTAACCAACTGAAAAATATCGATAAATCATGTTTGGCACGTCCATTGCATTATGCCTTGGTGTTTTTCCGCGCGTCCGTGCCAGCCGGCCGGATCCCGGCGAAAGGAAGTTGATGATGGCATCCGAGAAACTCTTTGGCCTGCACGCCACCGCGTTGCAGCTGCGCAGCCAGCGCATGATGATGCTCGCGTCGAACATCGCGAACGCCGCGACGCCGGGTTACAAGGCGCGCGATATCGATTTCGCCAAGGCGCTCGACCTTGCGCAGCAGGGCGGCTCGACCGAGGGCGCGATCAGCTATCGCGTCCCCGTCCAGGCGTCGCTCGACGGCAATACCGTCGAGATGGCGACCGAGCAGACCGCGTACGCCGAAAATGCGCTCGCCTATCGTTCGAGCCTCTCGTTCCTCAGCGGGCGCATCAACACGCTGTCGCGTGCGCTCAAGGGCGAATGACGATGAACGGCAATTTCTCCGTCTTCGACATCAGCGGCCGCGCGATGTCGGCGCAGCTCGTCCGATTGAACACCACCGCGTCGAACCTCGCCAATGCGGGAACGGTCGCGGGCAGCGAGGCGGGCGCCTTCCGCTCGCTGAAGCCCGTCTTTCGCACCGTGATGGACGATCATGGCCGCGCGACGGTCCAGATCGACCAGGTCACGACCTCGAAAATGGCGCCCTCGAAACGCCACGATCCGTCGAACCCGCTCGCCGATGCCGACGGCAACGTCTGGGAAGCCGCGGTCGATAGCGCCGCCGAGCTGGTCGAGATGGTCGAGACCGCACGCCAATATCAAAACAACGTCCAGGTCCTCGAAACCGCGAAGGGCCTGATCAACGAAACCCTCAGGATGGGACAGTAAAATGAGCGTCAACAGCATCACCAACAATAGCAATCCGGTGTTCCAGCCCAAGGGCGGCAAGCAGATGGATCAGGGCGACTTCATGCGCCTGATGACCGCCCAACTGTCGCAGCAGGATCCGTTCAACCCGGTCGATAACCAGCAGATGGTTGCGCAGATGGCGCAATTCTCGAGCCTCGCCGGGATCAGCGAGACGAACACGGTGCTCTCGAAGATTTCGGAGCAGCTCACCGCGCAGACCCAGCTGCTCAAGGACATCAAGGCGGCAACACCGGCGCCCACGCCGACGCCGCCCACCACTTAAGCTCCCCACCTTTCAGGAAGGATTAGTCCATGTCATTCTATACTTCGCTTTCGGGCCTCAAGGGCGCGCAGACCGACATGTCGGTCATCTCGAACAATATCGCGAACGCCGGCGCGATCGGCTTCAAGCGCAGCAAGGCGCAGTTCGGCGATATCTTCGCGTCGTCGCCGACGCAGTCGACGAAGATGATCGCGGGTCAGGGCACGCGCCTCAACGGCATTACCCAGCAGTTCACGCAGGGCTCGTACGAAGCGAGCGAAAAGACGCTCGACCTCGCGATCGTCGGCGAGGGCATGTTCATCGTGAAGGGCGAGCCGCCGCGCGAAGCCATCTCCTATACGCGCAACGGGTCGTTCGAACCGACCCCCGACCGCTATGTCATCGATTCGACGGGCGCGAAGCTTCAACTTCTTCCGATCGATGCGAACGGCAATGTCACGAACAACACGCTCGCCGGCGCCTTCGACCTCCGCCTGCCCGCGGGTGCGCCGACCGATCCGGCCTCGGGGCTCGTCAACGTCACAATCGGCCTCGACGGCCTCGTCACCGCGACCTTTGCGAACGGTGAAGACCAGAAGCTCGGCAAGGTCGCGATGGCGACCTTCCCGACGATGTCGGGCCTGCGCCCGACCGGCGATGCGCATTGGCAATCGACGGGCGAAAGCGGCCCGCCGACGATCGACGCCGCGACCAACGGCCCGATGGGCGCGGTCCGCTCGGGCGCGCTCGAGCGCTCGAACGTAGATATCACCGAGGAACTGGTGATGTTGATGGCGGCGCAGCGCAATTTCCAGGCGAATGCCAAGGCGATCGAGGGCGCGTCGCAGCTGACCCAGACGATCATCGGCATGCGCTGACGCACCGCTGACCGCCGCCTGCCGGGAGATTATCGATGGACCGCCTTATCTATACCAGCCTCGCCGCGATGCGGGGCAGCATGTCCCGGCAGACGGCGATCGCCAACAATCTGGCGAACGCCCAGACGCCGGGCTTCCGCGCCGACATGGCGAGCGCGCAGTCGCTGTGGCTCGACGGCGACGGGCTCGATGCGCGCGCCATGTCGTCCGAGGAAGTGCTCGGCGCCGATATGAGGGCGGGCACCGTCACCCAGACGGGGCGCGACCTCGACATCGCGATGCAGGGCGATGCGCTGCTCGTGGTGCAGGCGAAGAATGGCGAAGAAGCCTATACGCGCCGCGGCGATCTGCAGATTTCGCCCAGCGGGCTGCTCACCACCGGCGACGGCAATCCCGTGCAGGGCGGCCAGGGGCCGGTGACGATCCCGCCCGCCGACGCGATCACGATCGACCAGGAAGGCCGTGTGTGGATCGTGCCGCAGGGCGGCGATCCCGAAAATCCGCAGGAGGTCGACCGGCTGCGGCTTGCGACCCCGACGGGGTCGGACATCGCCAAGGGGCTCGACGGCCTGTTCCGCGTGAAGGGCGGGGGCATATTGCCCGACGATCCCGAAGCGCGGCTTCTGACCCGCTCGATTGAAGGATCGAACGTCACCGCAACCGCTGCGCTCGTTGAGATGATCGAGGCGAGCCGCAGCTGGGACACCCAATTGAAGATGATCGGTGACGTGCGCGACATGGACAGCGCAACCGCCAATCTGATGCAGCTTCCCCGTTAAGGAGATTATGAAATGAGTATCGGTGCCTTGCACGTCGCGCGGACCGGTCTGGATGCCCAAGGCTTCCGGATGCAGGTGATCGCCAACAACCTCGCCAACGTCAACACCACGGGCTTTAAGCGCGACCGCGCTAGCTTCGAGACGCTGAGCTATCAGATGATGACCGCGCCGGGTGCGCCGTCGACGGCGGAAAACCGCTATGCGACCGGCCTCAATCTCGGCACCGGCGTCGCGCTCAACGGCACTGCGCGCATGGATACGCAAGGTACGTTCCAGGCGACGGGCAACGGGCTCGACGTCGCGATCGACGGCGCCGGCTATTTCCAGGTCGAGATGCCCGACGGGCGTACCGGCTATACCCGCGCGGGCAATTTCGGCCGCTCGCCCGACGGCACGATCGTGACCTCGGACGGCAAGCCGATGACGCCGGCGATCCAGATTCCCGAAGATGCCAGCAATGTGACGATCGGGCTCGACGGCACCGTGTCGGCGACCGGTGCCGACGGCACCGCGCTCGAACTCGGGCGGATCGAGATCGCGCGCTTCGCCAACCCGGCGGGCTTGCAGGCGATCGGCGGCAATATGCTCGTCGAGACGCAGGCATCGGGCGCGCCGCTGGCCGGCGGTGCGGGCGAGGAAGGCCGCGGCACGCTGCGCGGCGGGATGCTCGAGGGATCGAACGTCAATGTCGTCGAGGAACTCGTCGACATGATCGAGACGCAGCGCGCCTATGAGGTCAATTCGAAGATGATCTCGGCCACCGACGAGATGATGAAAAATGCCTCACAGACTCTCTAAGCTGGCAATGCTTGGCCTTGCGCTGGCGCCCGTCACGGCGCTCGCGAAGGACAAGCTGCCGCCCGACGCCTTTTCGGTTTCGATGCCGATGCCGCCGGCACCGCCGCCGGCGAACGGCTCGATCTTTCAGGGCAGCTATGTCGCGCTCACTTCGGGCGGCCGCGCCGGCGCCGTCGGCGACATCGTCACGATCCAGCTCGTCGAGCGCACCGCGGCGACGAAAAGCAATGCCGCGGGCACGCAGCGCGACGGCGACATCGGCCTGACCCCGCCGACCACCGGCCCGCTGTCGCTGTTCAACCCGAGCGACATCGCGATGGGTGGTAGCCAGGCGTTCAAGGGCAAGGGCGATGCGTCGCAGTCGAACGCGCTCTCGGGCGAAGTCAGCGTGACGATCGCCGCCGTCTATCCGAACGGGACGATGTTCGTGCGCGGCGAAAAGCTGCTCACGCTCAATCGCGGCGACGAGCGCGTCCAGATTTCCGGAATCATCCGCGCGATCGATATCAGCCCCGAAAACCGCATCCTGTCGACGCGCGTCGCCGATGCCAAAATCCGTTACGTCGGCAAGGGCGAGATCGCCCGCGCGAGCCAGCAAGGCTGGCTGCAGCGCTTCTTCTCGATCATCAGCCCGTTCTAACAGAGGAATTTGAAGTGACCCAGCGTCCGACCCTGTTCACCCTTTTTGCGCTCCTGCTCGCGAGCTTCGCCTTTGCGGCGCCCGCGCAGGCCGAGCGGATCAAGGACATGGGCCAGTTCCAGGGGCTGCGCGCCAACCAGCTCACCGGCTACGGCATCGTCGTCGGCCTCGCGGGCACGGGCGACGACAGCCTCGACTATTCGACGCTGGGCATGAAGGGCGCGGTGTCGCGCTTTGGCCTGACCTTGCCGCCGGGGGTCAATCCGGCGCTGAAAAATGCCGCGGCGGTGATGATCACCGCCGAATTGCCGCCTTTCGCCAAGCCCGGCCAGCGCCTCGACGTCACCGTGTCGGCGATCGGCAAATCCAAAAGCCTGCGCGGCGGCACCCTCGTGCTCGCGCCGCTTTATGGCGCCGACGGACAGATTTATGCGATGGTGCAGGGCAATCTGGTCATCGGCGGGCTCGGCGTCGATGCCGCCGACGGATCGAAACTGACCGTCAATGTGCCGTCGAGCGGCCGCATCGCGAACGGCGCGACGGTCGAGCGCGCGGTCGACACCGGCTTTGCCACGTCGAGCTATCTGACCTTCAACCTCCACCAGTTCGATGCGACCAATGCCAAGCGGGTGACCGATGCGATCAACGCCGCGCTCCCCGGCTCGGCATCGATGATCGACGGCGCCAGCATCGCGATCCGCACCGGCGGCAACGGCGACGAGCGCATGCGGCTGATCTCGCAGATCGAGAATCTGGGCGTCCAGCGCGCCGAGCCGCCGGCCAAGGTCATCGTCAATGCGCGCACCGGCACCGTCGTCATCAACGGCGCGGTCCGCGTCGGCACCGCCGCGGTGACGCAGGGCAAGCTGACCGTCTCGATCAAGGAATCGCCGATGGTCGTGCAGCCCGCGCCGTTCAGCCGCGGCCAGACCGCGGTCGAGGAGTCGAGCGAGATCAGCGTCGAGCAGGACTATCGTCCGGTGATGCTGGTCAAGCCGACTGCGTCGCTTTCCGAACTTGTCGATGCGATCAATCGCATGGGCGTCCCCCCGGGCGACCTTGTCGCCATCCTCGAGGCGCTGAGCCAGGCCGGCGCGCTCACTGCGGAACTGGTGATCATATGACGAGCCCTATTTCTTCGATCGGTGCCACGCCGACGCCCGCTGCCGCTGGCGGCGGCGACGGCGGGCTGCGCAAAGCGGCCGAGGCATTCGAAGCCGTGATCCTGCGCCAGCTGATGGCGTCGATGCGGCAGGCCAAGCTCGGCGACGATATTCTCGGATCGAGCGCGACCGACAATTTCCGCGAAATGGCCGACGCGCGCACCGCCGACAGCCTCGCCGCGATGCGCCAGTTCGGGATCGCCGACATGGTCGAGCGGCAGTTTCGCGGCCAGCTCGGCGGCCTTAAGGGAGGCGTCCAATGAGCGACCTGCTCGGCATCGGCTATAGCGGGCTCAAAGCCTATTCGCGTGCGCTCTCGACGATCGGCGACAATATCGCCAACGCCCAGACCCCCGGATATGCGCGGCGCCGGCTCGAAATGATGGAAGCCGTCGGCGGCGGCAATTCGATCTTCTACCGCGGCAACACCAACCCCGGCGGCGTCGACATTCGCGGCATCGACCGTTCGGTCGACGGCTGGCTGATCGAGGATTCGCGCATCACCTCGGGCGACGCCGAACGCTCGGCGACAAAGCTCGGCTGGCTCGGCAAGACCGAGGATGCGCTGAGCGACGAGACCAACGGCATCAAGACCGGGCTGACCAAGCTTTATACCACCGCCGACCAGTTGACCGCCGATCCGACGAATCGCACGCTGCGTGCGCAGTTCCTGCAATCGGTCGACGATATCGCGTCGGGCTTTCGTACCGCGGCGGGCCAGCTCGACAAGATGGGCGAGGGGATCGAGGGCGCTGCAGCGAGCACGGTCGATCAGTTCAACAGCAATCTGAATGCGCTCGAACAGATCAACATCGGGCTGCGCAAGGCGCGGCCGGGCTCGACCAACGAGGCGAGCCTGCTCGACGAGCGCGACCGGCTGCTCGACAAATTGTCGTCGCAGGCCGGCGTCAGCCCGACCTTCGACAATAATGGCGCGGTGACGCTGCGCGCGGCCGGATCGGGCGACCTGCTCGTCGGCGGCGGCGTGGTGAACCCGATTTCGGTCACCGCCGCACCCGACGGGCGCCTGTCGTACAGCGTCGGCGGTTCGCCGCTTGCCATCTCGACCGGCTCGCTTGCCGGCCTTGCCGAAGGCGCGAACCATGTCGCCGATCAGCGCGCATCGCTCGACACGATGGCGACGCAGTTCGCGAGCCAGCTCAACGCCGCGCATCAGGCGGGCACCGACGCCAATGGCAATCCGGGGCAGGCCTTGTTCACCGGCACAAGTGCGGCAACGCTGACCGCCGCGCCGCTGACCCCCGATCAGGTGGCGGCGGCGAACGCGTCGGGGAGCAACGGCAATATGCTCGCGCTCGGTGCGATGCGCGGGGCGAACGATCCCGAAGCGCGCTGGTCGGGCCATCTGGCGACGCAGGCGCAGGCCGTGTCGTCGGCGCGGGCGCAGGACGCCGCCGCGGCGACGCGCGCCGATGCCTCGGCTGCGGCACGCGACGGCGTCAGCCAGGTCGATCTCGACACCGAAGCCGCCGAGCTGCTGCGCTTCCAGCAGGCCTATTCGGCGGCCGCGCGCACGATCCAGGTCGCGCGCGAAACCATGCAAACATTGCTCAGCTCGCTCTAAGGAAGGGTCAGGATCATGATCAACGCCGTGGGCAACCGCATGACGCGCGAAATCGCGCGCCAACAGAAACTCGCCGACGCGCTCGAGCGGACGCAGATACAGATATCGGGCGGGAAAAAGCTGCTGCGCATGTCCGACGATCCCGTCGCAGCGCGGCGGATCGCGACGATCGGCACGACGCAGGCGAGCATGACCGCCTGGTCGGCCAATGTGAACGCGGCCGACGCGCTGGTGTCGCAGGCCGATGGCGTGATGAAATCGGTAAGCAACCTGATGACCCGCGCGCGCGAGCTGACGCTTTCGGCAGCGAGCGATACGACAAATCCCGCCGACCGCGCGACCATCGCCGCCGAACTCGGCACGATCGCCGACGAACTCGACGCGTTGGCCGCGACGCGCGATTCGAACGGTGAGCCCGTGTTCGCGGCTGGCACCGCGCGCGTGATGCGCTTTGATTCGGATCTCAGCTTCGCCCCGGTTCCGTCGGCGGCCGATGTTTTCGTCGTCGGCGGAAACAGCCTGTCGACGGGCATTCGCGATGCCGCCGCCGCGGTTGCGGCGGGCGACAAGGCGATGATGGGAACGTCGATCACGGCGCTCGACACCGCGATCAGCCATGCCGCCGATAAACATGCCGAAATCGGCCTGTCGGGCGGACGGCTCGACCGCATCGCCGACGGGCTCGCGGCGCGCGGGATCACGCTCAAGGATGAGCGGTCGTCGGTCGAGGACACCGACCTCGACGTCGCGATCGCCCAGCTCAAAGCCCAGGATCTGACGCTGCAGGCGGCGCAGGCGGCCTTTGCCAAGATCAACCGGCAGAGCTTGTTCGATATTTTGAACTGACGCCCCTCAATCTTGCGGCGCTGCTGCCGTTAATCATCAAGACGTCCCTGAATTTGCGGGGGCCGGCTTCGACAGCCGGGTCCGAATGGAGTTTGCTCGCACATGTTTCCCGTTGTCGGCATTGTCGTACTGATCCTGCTGGTCTTCGGGGGCTTCGCGCTGACCGGCGGCAATCTGGGTCCCGTCATGCACGCGCTGCCGCACGAAATGCTGATCATCGGCGGTGCGGCACTCGGCTCGCTGATCATCGGCAATTCGGGTGCCGATCTGAAGGCGCTCGGCGGCGGACTCGCCAAGGTGTTCAAGGGACCGAAGTATAAGAAGCAGGATTATCTCGACTGCATCCTGCTCGTCTCGACGCTGATGAAGATGATGCGCACCGAAGGACCGGTTGCGGTCGAGCCGCACATCGAGGATCCGAAAAACTCGACGATCTTTCAGCAATATCCCAAGCTTTTGAAGGACGACACGCTCGTCCATCTGATCTGCGACACGCTACGCCTCGTCGTCGTGTCGTCGGGCACGCTCGATCCGCACGCGGTCGAAGAGGTGATGGATAATGCGCTGAAGAGCCACCATCATCATTCGATGAAGCCCGCCGAAGGTCTGCAGAGCCTTGCCGACGCGCTTCCCGCGCTCGGCATCGTCGCCGCGGTGCTCGGCGTCGTGAAGACGATGGGCTCGATCGACAAGCCGCCGGCGATCCTCGGCGCGATGATCGGCTCGGCGCTCGTCGGCACCTTCCTCGGCGTGCTCCTCGCCTACGGTCTCGTCGGCCCGTTCGCGACGCGCGCCAAGGCGGTGATCGAAAGCGACGCCGCCATCTATCATACGGTGAAGCAGCTGATCATCGCGTCGCTCCACGGCCATCCGCAGCCGCTGGTGATCGAGGCTGCGCGGTCGGGCGTCGACCATCATAACCAGCCGAGCTTTGCCGAGGTGTTCGACGGGATGCGGGGCCGCTGATGGCCGCGCGTCCGAACATGCCGCGGCCGATCATCGTCAAGAAGGTGATCCAGCAAGCGCACGGCGGCCATCACGGCGGCGCGTGGAAGGTCGCCTATGCGGACTTCGTCACCGCGATGATGGCCTTCTTCCTTTTGATGTGGCTGCTCGGTGCGACGAACGAGGCGCAGCGCAAGGCGCTCGCCGACTATTTCGCGCCGACGATCGTCCAGACCAAGACCGAGACCGCCGGGTCGACGGGCCTGTTCGGTGGTGACTCGCTGGTCGCGGCGGACAAATACCCACATGGCGCGGCGCAGACGGGCACGCGCGCCATGACGATTCCGCGCGACGCCACGGGCGGACCGCGCGAAGCGTCGGGGCGCGAGCGCGCGAGCGACAAGGAGCAGTTCAGGAAGCTCGCCCAGACGCTGATGGATCAATTGCAGGCAAAGGGCGACCTCAAGCGTCTCGCGCCGAACCTGCGCTTTACCGAAACGCTTGAAGGGCTGCGCATCGACGTCGTCGACGATGCGGATTTTTCGATGTTCGTGATCGGCACCAGCCAGCTGACCCCCGACGGCGCGCGGCTGTTCAGCGAAATCGCGAAGCCCGTCGCGGCGGTAACGAACAAGGTGATGATCCGCGGCCACACCGACGCCGCCCCTTGGTCGGCGAAGTCTGGGACGAACAACTGGCGTCTGTCGGTCGACCGGGCGGAGGTCACGCGCCACTATCTCGAGTTCCGCGGTATCGCCTCGAATCGCTTTTCGCGAATCGAAGGGGTGGCCGATCGCGAGCCCTATGTTCCCTCCGACCGATTCGATCCGCGCAATCGCCGCATCTCGATCACGCTGGGCTGGCGCTAGACGCGTGGCAATTAATGCCAATTTGGCAGCATATTGGAGATAGTTAACGCGATTGCGCGTTAATTACTTCCAATCTGGCAATATCTCTTTGTTTTGAATGGGTTAGCTAACGGCTGATAAGCTTTCGTTTACCAATTTCGTCAATTCCTGAGTCCATCGAAGGGGGCACCGAGCGGGCGGTGCGGTGGAGACTGAAATGACACTGGGGCAGAACAACAATGCAGCGCTCGAAGCGCTGATCATCGGCACGAGCCCGGCGACCTGCCGGCTGCGCGAGATGATCCGCCGCGTGGCGCGCTCGAACGCCTCGGTGATGCTCTGCGGCCCGTCGGGCTCGGGCAAGGAACTTGTTGCCCGCGCCATTCACGACGAAGGCGCCCGTGCCGGCAAGGCTTTTTCGGCCATCAATTGCGGCGCAATCCCCGGCGAACTCATCGAATCCGAACTCTTCGGGCATGAAAAGGGCAGCTTCACCGGCGCCCATGCCCGCCGCATCGGCCATTTCGAAGCGACCGAGGGCGGCACGCTCTTCCTCGACGAAATCGGCGACATGCGTTTCGACATGCAGGTCAAACTGCTCCGCGTGCTCGAAGACCGGACGATTGTCCGCGTCGGCAGCAGCGACGTGAAGGCCGTCGACGTCCGCGTCATTTCGGCTACCCACCAGGATCTCGGCGCCGCGATCGCCGATGGCAAATTCCGCGAAGACCTGTTCTTCCGGCTCGGCGTGGTTGTGCTCCAGGTCCCCAGCCTTGCCAACCGCGTCGAGGATATTCCGGCGCTCATCCGCCACTTCCAGCGCCAGATGCCCGCCGACGCCAAATGCCGGTTCGACGACGCGGCGATGACGCTGCTGATGCAGCATGCATGGCCGGGCAATGTCCGTGAACTCAGGAATTTCGTGGAGCGCGCCAGCGTTCTCCATGGCGGCGAGACGCTCGGTCTCGACGACGTCGCCATGCTTTTGAACCCCACCGCAGCGCCTGCACCGCGACGGGCTGTCCCCAGCAGCCCCGTCGCGGCGCAAGCCAGCGCGGAAGATCAGGTCGCCTCGGCTCCGGCCGCGCCGCACGCCAAGACGCCGGCACCGGGCCGCCCGATCGATCTCAAGCGCGAGATCGAAACGATCGAACTCGAACAGATTTACGTCGCGCTCGACCTTGCCGACGGCATCATTTCCGAAGCGGCGCGCCTGCTGACGCTGAAGCGCACGACGCTGATCGAAAAGATGCGCAAGTACGGGGTTCACCAGCAGGCCGCCTGACTCGGCCGCGATACAAGTTTCAGCACCCGCTGAAAAAGGGAGCTCTGGTCCGCTCCCGCACCACCCGGCCGCCCGTCCCCACCATGGGCGGCCGGGTAACCAGCGGGCTTCCAACCCAAAATGGCAACAGCCCGCTCCTTCATTCCGAAGGGCGGGCCGTTGCCTGTTTTGTCATAATGCTCTGTTCAGCGAAGCTGGCGCCACGCGGCACTGATCGTCAAAATCCCTTCGAGCAGTTCGGAAAGCCCCTCGGCGCTATTTGCGGCCACGGCATCGTCGAGCTTGCGGCGCATGCTGCGATAGACGCGCGACAGCGCGGTCGCGACATCGCCGCCCTTGTCGCGATCGAGTCCCGCGTCGAGACCGATCAGGATTGCACGGGCGCGGTGCGCGGGTTCGGTCGCCGACACGCGCTGCCCCTGCCGGATCATCGCCCCCAGCACGCCCACGGCGGTCTCCAGCTCGTCATAGAGCATGGTGACCAGCTCGACGGGGTCGGCGGCGGCGGCGCGGCTTTCATGCTGCAATCGGCGATAAAGCCCGGTCGCCCGGACGGTCGAGGCGGTAGCGTTCACGGCGGCGGTCCCCAAGTCCTAGTTCTTAGTCGTTACCCTGGTTCGTCCAGAGTTTGATTTGCTGTTCGAGATAGGTCTGCGTCGCCTTGAACGCCGCGAGCTTGGCTTCGAGCGTGCCATATTGCTTCTCGAGCCGCGCCTTATAAGCGCTCTCGCGCTCCTCGATCTTCTCGAGCTGATCGATGAGATTTTCCTTTTTGGCGTCGAGCGTTTTCGAGACGCGATCGATCGCGCCATTGACGCCGACCGCCTTGTCGCGGATCGCGTCGAGCGCAAAGGCGATCCCGGGATCGCTTATCTCGGTGTGCGTCGCGTCGCGCCGCGGATTGAACAGCGCCTCGACCGCGCCCGCGTCGCTGGCGAGCATCTTGTCGAGCTTGGCGTTGTCGACCGAAAGCAGGCCGTCCTTCGTCGACGAAATGCCGATGTCGGACAGCTTGTTGATGCTGCCGTGGCTCGAAAGCACCTTGTTGACGAGGCCGGAAAGTTCGCGTTCGATCTCGCGGAGCGAGGTCGTCGCGCCCGACATGCTGGAGGCCGCGACAAGGCTTTTCTTGAGCTGGTTATAGACCGAAACAAAATCGCCGACGGTCTGCTTGATCATCTCGAGCGGGCGGCTCGCACCGATGTCGACGCCTTGTCCGGGCGCCGCCTTTTTCAGCGTGAGCGACATGCCGGGAATCACATCGTCGACGATGTTGTTCGCGCGGCTGAAGGCCACGCCGTCGATCGTGAATTCGGCGTTGGTGGCGGTCTGGCCCACGGTCATGCCGCCGCTGGTCGAAAAGGCCGTCAGGCCCGGGTCGGCACCGGCGTCGGCGGTGAGGGTGAATGCACCGACTTCGCCCGTCGGGCCTTTGACGATCAGGCGGTGGCCGCCCTCATCGGCGATGATCGACGCGGTCACGCCGGCGCCGCTCGCGTTGATCGCATTGGTCAGCCCCTCGAGGCTGTTGTTCGTGGCGCCGATGGTGATCGTCTTGGCGACGCCGCCGACGGTCAGCGTCATCGTGCCCGCGCCGATCGCGGCGGTACGGTCGGCGACGACGGCGGAATAATTGGTCTGCGCGCGCGCGAGCTGCGTCACGACGACGGTCGCGGCGAAGCTGTCAGCCGACAGGCCGGCGCGGCTGGTGGCGCTGAGCACGCTTTCGTCGGAAACGGTCGGCGTGCTGCGCAAGGTGCCGTCGCTGACCATCTGGCCCAGCGAATTGGCAAAGCCGTCGAGGTCCGATCGCGCCTGCGCCAGCGCGCTGATCCGCGTCTGGTTCGCCTGGTTGAGCGAGTTCATGCGCTTTATCTTCGGATCGCGCGACGCGTTCGACAGGTCGGTGACGAGCTGTTTGACGTCGAGGCCCGACCCGAAGCCGAGGCTGTTGGCGATTGAACTGACCATGGCAAAATATCCTTCGAACCCCTTAACGGCGGCGCGCGGACAAGTTTAAGCCTGACGGCGCCCTTCGGGATCGAAACGATGCGAAGGCGGCACGTCGATCGCGGGCGGCGCCGTGCCTTCGGCGGCCGCGCGTTCGAGCTGGAACACGAAAGCGAGCACCGTGGCGACCGCAACGAACAATTCTTCGGGGATCACGCGGCCGGCGCGCGCGGTGAAATAGATGGCGCGCGTGAGCGCCGGATATTCGAGCAGCGGGACATTGGCACCGCGCGCCAGCTCGCGGATCGAGAGCGCGACATCGCCGCGCCCGCGCGCGACGACGACGGGCGCCGCATCGACCCCGGGACGATAGCGCAGCGCGACCGAGAAATGCGTCGGGTTGGTGAGGACGACGGTCGCGTCGGACACCGCCTTGCGCGCCGATCCGCTCAATATGTCGTGCGCACGCTGGCGCTGCGCCTGCTTGAGTTCGGGGGCGCCGTCGGACTGGCGCATTTCTTCTTTCACTTCCTGCTTGCTCATCATCAGCCGCTGGTTGCGCGTGAACCACTGCACCGGCACATCGATCAGCGCGATGACGACCAGCCCGCCGGCGAGCACCAGCATCGCATGGCCGATTTCCTTTCCGGCCAGGCCGATCGCGGCCATCAGGTCGGTCGACGCCATTGTCATGATCGCGGGCAGGCTGTTCAGGACGAGCCAGTAACCGATGCTGCCAAGCAACAGCACTTTCGCCAATGCCTTGCCGAGTTCGGTGACGCCTTGCATTCCGAACATGCGCTTGAGCCCGGCCATCGGGCTCATCCGGTTGCCCTTGAAGTGAAGCGCCTTGCCGCGCCAGCCTATCGACCCGAGCATCGCCGGTCCCGCGACCGCGGCGCCGAGCGTCAGCGCGAACAGGCTCGCGAGCGGCAGCAGGATTTCGGCGCCGTTGCGCATCAGCGCCTCGGCGGGCGCAAAATCGGCGACGTCGGCGGCGGTCAAGGTCAGCCCGCGGCGGACGAGATCGCCCGCCGACTGGACAAACCAGCCGCCTGCGGCGACCATCCAGCCCGCGGCAGCAAGCATCGCCAGCGCCGTCGCGAGTTCGCGCGACATCAGCACATCGCCTTCGCGCGCCGAGTCCGACAGCTTCTTTGCCGTCGGCTGTTCGGTTTTCTGGTCCTTCTCGGTCGTGCCCGACATTGCCTAGATTCCCGCGACCATCCGCGCGGCGTCGAGCGCGTCGGACAGGATGCGCGCGATCGCCTCGGCCATCGCCGGCGTCGCGACGCCGAGCAGGACGATCCCCGCGAGCAAGGTCGCGGGGATGCCGACCGCGAAGAGGTTGAGCGCCGGCGCCGAGCGGCCGATGACGCCCATGATGATCTGGACGAGGATCAATACGAAACCGACCGGCATCGCGATGGTGAGCCCCGCGGCGAACATCAGGCTGCCGAAACGGATGATGCCTCCGATCGCGTCCCACGACGGAAAGGCGTTGCCGGGGGGCAGCGCGCTGTAACTGTCGACGATGATGCCGATCAGCACGAGATGGCCGTCGGCGGCGAGGAACAGCGCGGTGGCCATCATCGACAGGAACTGGCCGATCGCCGAACTCGACGCGCCGCTCAGCGGATCGACCATCGACGCGAAGCCGAGCCCCATCGCGTTGCTGATCGCCTCGCCCGCGAGCAGGGCGGCGGCGAGACCCATCTGGAGGACGAATCCCATCGCGAGGCCGATCACGACCTCGCCGATGATGAGGAAAAAGCCGGGGACCGAGACGATCCCTTCGGGCGGCAGCGCCATGCCCGACGCGGCGACCGCGGGCACCCCGACCGCGAGCGCGATCACCAGCCGCAACTGCACCGGTACGCTCGACGAGCCGAACACCGGCGCGGCGATGAAGGCGGCGCCGGGACGGATCATCCCCAGCATCCACAGCTGGAGCATCGCCTCGATATTCGGGATGTCGGCGGGGTTCATTGTGCGCCTAGCGCACCAACGCCGGGATCTGCGCGAAGATTTCGCGGGTGAAATCGGTGAGCAGGACGAGGATGCTGCCACCGAAAATCGCAAGGCAGATCGCCGCGACGATCAGCTTGGGCACAAAGGTCAGCGTCTGTTCGTTGATCGACGTCGCCGCCTGCACCATGCCGAGCAGCACGCCGATGACGAGCACGGGCAGCAGCAAAGGCGCCGACGCGAGCGCGAGAATCCACAGCGACTGCTGCGCGACTCCGATGAAATAGTCAGCCTCCACTACGCTAACTCACAAAAGAGGAGGCGAGCGATCCCATCGTCAGCGCCCAGCCGTCGACGAGGACGAAGAGCAAGAGCTTGAAGGGCATCGATATGATCGTCGGTGACAACATCATCATACCAAGCGACATCAGCGCCGAGGCGACGATCAGGTCGATGACGAGGAAGGGCAGGAAGATCAGGAAGCCGATCTGGAACGCGGTCTTGAGCTCGCTGGTGACGAAGGCGGGCAGCAGGATCGAGAAGGGCACGTCCTTCGGGCTCGCATAGGTTGGCGCTTTCGCGATCTTCGCGAACATCATCAGGTCGGTCTTGCGCGTCTGCTTCATCATGAAGCCGTGGAGCGCGGTGCCCGAACGCGATACCGCTTCGCCGATATCAATCTGTTCCTGGCCATAAGGTTCGATCGCGACGCGGTTCACTTCGCTGATCACCGGCGCCATCACGAATAGCGAGAGGAACAGACTCAAGCCGACGAGCACCTGGTTCGGCGGCGTCTGTTGCAGCCCGAGTGCGTGGCGCAGGATCGACAGCACGATGATGATGCGCGTGAAGCTGGTCATCATCAGGAGCAGCGACGGCAGCACCGTCAGCAGGCTCATCAGGACGAGGATCTGCAGCGACAGGCTCAACGGACGGCCGTCGCCGCCGATCTCGCCGACCGCGCGGCTCAGCCCGTCGGCGGCCTGCGCATAAGCGGCGGGCGCGGCGCAGAGCAGCGCGGCGCCGCCGGCGAGCGCCGCGGCGCGCAGCCAGAAGCGGCGATCAGTCCGCATGGAAATCGCCCTGGCTGTCGTCGGCGATCCGCGTGATGCCGTTGCGCGACACCGCGATCAGCACGCGCTGCCCGGCAAATTCGACGACTGCGAGTTTCGATCCGGGACCGAGCGGCAGCACATCGATCATCTCGACGGCGCGCGTCTTGGTGCCGCCGCCAACGAGCGGCACGCCCATCTGGACGCGTTTCCACAGCCACAGGCTGCCCCACGCCATGCCCCCGACGAGCGGCAGCAGGATGAGCAGGCGAAGGATATATTCGAACATCAGGCTCTCCGCTCGAAACCTTCGAGCCCGCGCGCCGGGGCGACGACTTCGGCGACCTGAATGCCATAGCGGCCGTCGATGCTGACGATCTCGCCCTTCGCGATCAGCGTGCCGTTCGCATAAATGTCGAGCAGATCGGTCGCGGCGCGGTCGAGTTCGATCACGCTGCCCTCATCGATCGCGAGCAGTTCGGAGAGCGTCATCGAGGTCGACCCGACCTCGACCGACACGCGCAGCGAAACGCCGGCGAGCAGGTCGAAATTGGGTGCGGCGGCGATGCTCTTGTCGCGCCGGTCGGCGCGCGCCTTCGGGGCGTCGCTGATATCAGTCATGGTCCGGTCCTTTTTCGATATGGTCTATCATGATCGCGGCGTTGCCATTGGCCTCGCCGATGCTGCCGAGCGCGAAGCTGCGTCCGGCGACGGTCACCGGCACATGGCGCGGCATATTGAGCGGGATGATGTCGCCGACTTCGAGCGCGAGCAGCTTGACGAGGCTGATCTCGGGGCGCGCGAGCACCGAGCGGACGGGCATGCGCACGTCGCGCAGCGCCTTGTCGAGCGCGCCCGACCACGCCGGGTCGCCGCCGCCATTGCCCTGCATGTCGGGAAGCAGTTCGTCGCCCGCGATCCCGCGCAGCGCGGCGACCGGATAGGCGCACATGATCGTCCGCCCCTCGAACGGGGCGCCGCGCAGCGTGAAGCGCTGGACGAACAATTCATCGTCGGCGCGCACCGCGGCGAGCTTGGCGGGATCGGCGGTGACGCAATCGAGTTCGGGCTCGATCGCGAGCTTGCCGCGCCATGCGGCGGCGAGTTGCATCCCGATGTCGCGGCCGAGGCGCGCCGCGAAGCGGTCCTCGGCGTCGGTCAGTTCCTCGCGCTCGGCGGCGAGCTGGCCGCGGCCGCCATAGAAGATGTCGACGAGCTGGAGCAGCAGCGAGCGCGAGCCCGCGAGCATCACCGGCCCCTTGAGCGGCGGCGCATGATAGCGCCAGAAGATCGCGGGCGCAGCGGAAGCGCTCCATTCGGCAAAGCTGACCTGTTCGGCGCCCGACCGTTCGATCTGGACCGTCGGCGCGCCGAGCGCGCGGATCAGGTCGCGCAGACTGCGCGCAAACTGGTTCGCGACGCCTTCGAGCGCGGGGAAGGCATAGCCGTCCGCTGCCCGGCGCAGCAGCAGGGATTCCCTGGTATCCGCAGGCGTGGCCGCAACTGCTGGTGCAGGTGCGGCCGGTGCCTTCACGGCTTTGACGGTTTTCGTGCTGGTGGTCACTGAATCACCAGGCTCGTGAAATAAACATTGTCGATGCCCCCGAAACCTTCCTTGTCGCGCAACACATCGTTGATCGCGGCCGTCAGCTGACGCTGCAGCCGCTGTTTCCCCTGTGATGTGGAAAGCAACGCCGGATCCTGTTCGGCGAGCACCATAAGCACGACCGAACGGATCGGAACAGCCTGCCGTTTGATATTATTGATAACCTTGCCGTCGTAGAAGGTCGAAAGGCTGATACCGACCTGCAGGAAGCCCGATCCGTCGGCGAGGTTCGTCGTGAAGCTGTCGGCGATCGGGTAATAGGTGATCTCGTATTTCTTGGGATCGACCTTGAACTTGTCGTTCGGGACCGACACCGTGCCGACCTTTGGCGGCGCTTCCTTGTCGTCGCCTTCGGCGGCCGGCTCGGGCTCGCCTTCGCTGCGCTCGACCAGCTTGGGGAAATGATCCTCGGGCTTCGCCTCGTGCGCCTGCAGCGCGCCGAAATAGATGCCCGCACCCGCGCCCGCGCCGATCAGCGCGATCGCGGCGACGCCGATGAACAGCAGCTTCTTGAACGAGCCCTTCTTCTTGGGGGCGCCTTCGATATTATCCTTGGCCATGATGGGACCCTTTCTGATCAGGCAAAGCGGCCGCGGCGGTCGGCGGCGCGGTCTTCGTCACGCGGCTCGGCGCGTTCGGTGGCGGTTTCGATAAGATGCGTGGGGTCGGCTGCGGCGGTGCGGCCCTGACCCTGGCCCTGGCTTTGCGACTGGCGTCCGGTCTCGCCCGGCGTGCAGGTCACTTCGGCGCCGGCGACGCGCACGCCCTGCTGGCGCAATTCTTCGACGAGGCGGCCTTGCGCGGCGGTAACGATCGTCGCGGTCGCTTCGTGACGCGTGTCCATTTTCAGCGACACGCCCTCGTCGCCCATCTGCATCGCGACGTCGAGGCGGCCGAGATGCTTGGGCATCAGGCGAAAGCTGATGTCGCCGCTGTCCGACTTGGTCGCAGCGATGTCGCGCGCGAGCTGGTCGATCCACGCGCCGTCGCTTTCCATATCGAGCACGCGTTCGGCGATCACCGCGGGCGCGGCTGCTTCGGCGAGCGTCGCGGCACTCTGTGCGGCGGGCTGCGCGAAGAGGATCGTCATCGACGGCGCCGCTTCGACGGGCTTGGCGACGGGTGCCTCGGCTCCGGGGAGGATCGGCATCGCGGCATCGCGCGGGCGCGCGGCAACGGGAAGCGCGGGGGTGCTGGTGTCGGCCGGAGCCGCCGTGGCTTCCGCCGGTTTCGCGGGCTTTGCGGCGGTCGGGCTTGCGGCGGCGGGGATTGCGGCCGCTACAATCGCCGCCCAATTTGTCGTGGGCACAGCCGCCGCGATCTCACCGGTCTCCGCCGTATCCGACGGGGAGCCTTCCGCTTCGGGCTTGGCCGGAACGGGCTTGCCCGACGTCTGCGCGGGCGCGGCGCCGGGGATGCTGCCGTTCAGCGCGATCAGCAGGTTCGCGGCCAGCGCCGCGGGATCGGCCTTGGCCGGCTGGGCCTTCGCCGCGGGGGCTTCGGCGGTGGCGTCCGTTTCGACCGGGGCTTCGACCTGCGGGGCCGCGGCATCGACGGCCGGTGCGGGATAGATCTTGATCGTCGTGGCGGCAGGATTCGCGATCGGCGCGACGGCGACTGGCGCGGCGGCGAGCAGCTGGTCGAAACCGCCTTCGCCGCCGCCTTCGGGAAGCTGCCCGATGTTGGCGAGGAAGGTTGCGAAGCCCGCGGGCATCGCGCCCTGGATGGTGGGGAGAGAGGGCGCGCTCATCATGCCGCGCCGCCTTCGATCAGCCGCAGGCGCATGCCCGTGCGCGGGCGGTGCGGGCGGTTGGCGTCGTCGCGGCGTTCCTGTTCGACCTGCGCCGCTTTCCGGCTGCGTTCGTAGAGGCGGACCGCCGATTCTTCCCTGACCATCGCGTTCTGCGCCAGCGCGCCGGCCTGGTCGCGGCGCTCGCTCGCATTGCTCAGCGGCGCGGTCAGGCTTTCCTGCGCGATGTCGAGCCGCATCGCGAGTTCGCCGATCGTGTTGAGCGCGCGGCCGGCGACCGCACCCTTGGCCATCGCGAGATCGACGCGCAGCGTTTCGAGCCGCTTCGCCAGTTCGACGAGGTTCGCCAGTTCGCCATTGGCGCGCGCCAGATTGGCCTCCGCCTGCTGATGTTCGACGGAGCGCACGCGAATGATACGTTTGCGGCGTGCGGTACGGGCGTTCATGCGGAATATCCTTCAATCAGGGCTTGGCGGGAAATGTCGAAATCGACCTGCGCCTTGGCAGGCTGCGAAACATAGGCGAGCTGGTCGGCGTGGCGCGCGATGGCGGTGTCGAGCACCGGATCGGCGCCGGCGACGTAAGCGCCCATCAGCATCAGATCGCGATTCTCTTCATAGAGCGACCAGAGCTGGCGGAAGCGCGCGGCGGCGGCGGCATGTTCGGGATCAACCGAATCGACCATCGTGCGCGACAGCGAGCGTGCGACGTCGATCGCCGGATAGACGCCCTGTTCGGCGAGCTGGCGCGACAGGATGATATGGCCATCGACGATCGCGCGCGCGCTGTCGACGACGGGATCGTCAATGTCGCCGCCATCGGCGAGCACGGTGTAAAGCGCGGTGATCGATCCGCCGGTTTCGCGGTCGATGCCGGCGCGCTCGCACAGCGAGGGAATGAGCGCGAAGACCGACGGCGGATAACCCTTCATCGTCGGGGGCTCACCCAAGGTCAGCCCGATCTCGCGCTGCGCATGCGCGACGCGGGTCAGGCTGTCGATCAGCAGCAGCACCTTCTTGCCCTCGGCGCGGAACGCTTCGGCGATCGCGGTCGCGCGCATCGCGGCGCGCAGGCGGAGGAGGGGCGGATGGTCGGCGGGAACCGCGACGACGACCGATTTCTTGCGCACTTCGGGGGGCAGCTTGGTTTCGACGAAGTCGCTGACTTCGCGGCTGCGTTCGCCGATCAGCCCGACGACGATGACGTCGCATTCGGTGCCGGCGATCATCTGGCCCATCAGCACCGACTTACCGACGCCCGAGCCCGCGATGATCGCGACGCGCTGGCCTTCGCCGACGGTGAGCAGGCCGTTGATCGCGCGCACACCCATGTTGAGCGGCCTGGTCACACGGCCGCGGCGCAGCGGATTGACCTTGCGGCCGGCGAGCGGCCACTGGAACTGCGACTGGATCGCGGGGCGGCCGTCGAGCGGATTGCCCTGCGCATCCATGATGCGGCCGAGCAAGGTCTTGCCGACGGCGACCATGCTGCTCGCGCCATGCGGTTCGACCGGCGCGCCAGTGACCAGCGGCTTGTTCATGTCGAAGGGCAGGACAAGGCTGCGGTGGCCACGAAAGCCCACGACCTCGCCATAGACATAGTCATTGTCGGCCGACTTGATGCGGACGTTGCTGCCCAGCGGCTGGGGGAAGCCGGAGACTTCGAGCATGATCCCCTCGTGCGCGACGAGCGTGCCGATGCGGCGCGGGCTGGCGCCCGCGAGGTCGACGGGGTCGAGCAGCTGCTGCGCGCTCATGGCGAGGCGGCGCGTCACGCGGCGTGTTCCGTACCGAGCGCGGTGCGCAGTTCGTCGAGATAGACGGCGCGGCCATGTTCGATCCAGCCGGTCGAGGTTTCGAGGCGGACGGTGCCGCGCACCATCGCGGGATCGCTCTCGATCGCCAGCGTCAACGGAGCGTCGGCGAGTAGCACGGCGTCTTCGGGATGAACCCAAAGCGTGCGTGCCTTGTCGGCGTCGGCGACCATCGAGGCGGCGGTCTCGGCCTGCGCCTGCAGCCATTCGGCGTCGATCGGCGCGGCGGCGACGATCTGGCGCACCAGCCGTTCGACCGTTTCGGCGATCAGCTGCGCGAGTTCTTCGCTCGGCTCGTCCTGCAGCGCTTCGGCGCCGGCGAGCAGCGCGAGAAGCTGGTGACGCTCGGCAACAAAGGCGGCTTCGGCAAGACGCTGGCCTTCGGCGAGCCCGAGCGCGAAGGGATCTTCGAGGTCGAGTTCGTCGATGCTTTCCTGTTCGGTCGCCTGCGCCGTGTAGACGGCCGGCGCGAAGGACATCGGGCGGAAGCCGCTGCCGCGTGCCATCGCCTCGGTGAGCGAGACGGCTGCGAAACCGGCCTGGGCGGTGCGATCAGACATAGTCGTCGCCTCCGCCCGCGATCATGATTTCGCCCGATGCGGCCATCTGGCGGACGATCTGCATCACGCTCTTTTGCGCATCGTCGACGTCGGCGCGCTTGACCATCGTCATTTCGGCCATCTCGTCGCGGATCGTTTCGGCGGCACGCTGCGACATGGTCGCGAGGCACATGTCGACCATCTCTTCGTCGGCGCCCTTGAGCGCGATCGCGAGCTGGGCGGCATCGACCGAGCGCAACACGGCGCTGAGGCTCTTCTTGTCGAGGTCGCGCAGGTTTTCGAAGATGAACATCTCTTCCTCGATCGTCTGGGCGAGCACGCGGTCGTGCTTCTTCAGCGAGCGGAGCGTGCGCTCCGACAGCTGTTTCGGCATCTTCTTCATTATCTTGGCGACGTCGCTCGGGCCGCCGATCGCCTGCTTGGCGACGCGCTGGCCATCGACGTTGGCGCTCGCGAGCACCGCTTCGAGATCCTCGATCGCCGCGGCGGGCACCGAGGTGAGCATCGCGGCGCGCAGCACCAGGTCGGCCTGCAGCACTTCGTCGAGCGTTTCGATCGCACGCGCGGCGACATCGGGGACGAGCACCGAGAGGATCAGCGCGCCGACCTGCGGATGCTCGCTGGCGAGCAGCCCGCTGATCGCGTCGACGTCCATCCAGCGCAGCATTTCGAGCGACGCGGCGCTCCGCTGCGGCGCGACGGCGGCGAGGATATTGTCGGCGCGGACATTGCCGACGGCTTCGTTGATCACGGTGCGGATGCGCGTGTCGGCGCCGATCGCGAGCGCGCTGACATCGCGGCTGCGCGTCACGAAGCGGTCGAGTGCCTGGCCGATCTGCTGCTCGCTGGCGTTGGCGGTGTCGAACATCGCTTTCGCCAGCTGGCGGACCTCTTCGGGACCGAGCTGTTTCAGGATCGTCGCGGCTTCGCTTTCGTCGAGCAGCATCAGCAGGATCGCGGCGGCGGCCGATCCTTCGATCGCGGGCATGGCGGGTGCGTTATCGAGTTCGGCGACTTCAGGCACGGGCGCCCTCCTGCATCAGGTGGCGGACGACGAGCGCGGCGCGCGCCGAATCCTGGCGGACGAAGGCGCGGACGAGGTTGGCGCGCGCTTCATAGCTCGGCGCCTGTTCGATCATCTCGAGGGTGATTTCGCGGCCGCCCTGACCGCTGGCGAGTGCCGGGCGGTCGGTGGCGGCGAGCAGCGATGCTTCGAGTTCCTGATTCTGCGCGATGCGCTTCGCGGCGCGTTCCTTGGCGGCGCGGATCATCGGGCGGCCGATGAACAGGAAGGCGAGCAGCGCGGCGAGGATCGCGCCGACCTGCTTGACCAGCGGCATGAACCAGCCCTGGTCGTAAAAGGCGGGCGCGGTGTCTTCGACCTGCACGAACGGGCGCTGGTTGATCGCGACCAGATCGCCGCGCGTCGCGTCATAACCGATCGCGCCCTTTACCAGATTGTCGATCTTGGTGAGATCGGCCTGCGTGAGCGCCTTCTTGCCCTGATTGAGCGCGACCGCGACCGAGACGCGGCGCAGCTTGCCCTGCGGCGAGTGCGTCACCGAAATCTCGCGGCCGACTTCATAAGCGCGCGCGGCGTTTTCGTTGCTTTCGGTGCCGGGCGCCGGGGCGCCGGGCGGGACCGGCTGCGGGCCGGTCGCGGTGACCGTCGTCGCCTGCGGCGGCTGGTTCGACAGCGCGCCGGGGATGCCGACCGCGGGGGCGCTCGTGCCGCTGGTCGAGCGCGTGATCTGCTCGCTGGTCAGCGCACGGTCGTTCTCGGGGAAGCTTTCGCGCGTCGCCTGGCTTTCGGACATGTCGACGTCGGCGTGGACTTCGACGCTATAATTGCCGGCGCCGAGCATCGGGCCGAGCAAGGTGTCGAGCGCACGGCGGAAGCGGTCTTCGACCTGCAGCTGCAGCTGGAACGCCTTCATGTCGCTGCCCGATGCGGTGTCGGAGAGCAAAGCGCCGCGCTGATCGATCACCGACACCTGATCGGCGTTCATGCCGGGGATCGACGAGGCGACAAGGAAACGGATGGCCTGCACCTGACCGTCGCTCAGCGAACGGCCGTTCTGCAGCGTCAGCATCACCGATGCGGTGGCGGGCTTGTCTTCGCGGACGAACAGGCTGGGTTCGGCGGCGGCGACATGGACGCGCGCGCTCTTGACCGCGTCGATCGTCTCGATCGTGCGCGACAGATCGGCCTCGCGCGCCGAGCGCAGCGCTTCACCCTCGATCGCGCGGCTCGACCCCATGGGCAGCGCGGCGATCAGGCTGTCGCCGCTCGGCGCCGCCTTTGGCAGGCCTTGCCCCGCGAGTGCGATGCGCGCCTGATGCAGCTTGTCGGCGTCGACGGTCAGCGCGCCCGTGGTCGGATCGATGCTGTGGCCGATGCCCTGCGTCTGCAGCGCGTCGGCGACCGCCGCCTTGTCGGTATCGTCGAGCCCGGCGAACAGCTGCGCCTGCGGCGCCGCCTGCATCGTGAAATAGGCGAGCGCGGCGATGCCGATCGCCGACGTCATCGCGATCGCGGGCAGCGCGCGCTGCACCGCCGGCTGGCGCATGAACTGGGTGAACGGCGCGAGCCGGCCGCCCAGGACGGGGGCGGGGAGGCGGTTCGCGTTACCGTCGTTCACAGAGTTGGGGACGGGGGTAAGGATCTGGGTCTCGGCCATGGATTACACCGGCATGTTCATGATGTCGCGGTATGCGGACAGCAGCTTGTTGCGGACTTGCAGAGTGGTTTCGAAGCCGAGCGAGGCTTTCTGGCGCTCGATCATCACGCTGACGATGTCGTGCGTGTCGCCGCGCTCATAGGCTTCGGTGATCTGGCTCGCCTTCGACTGCTGCGCGTTGACCTGTTGCAGCGCATTGTTGATCGCGGCGCCGAAATCGGGGGCTCCCGCTGCGCCGCCGACGCCGCCTTCGGCCGCGCCGATCCCGCCGCGGCCCGCGGCGCGCTGCAGCGCCTGGTTCTGATTGAGGATCGAACTGCGCATCTGCAGCAGCCGGCTCGGGTCAATCGTGCTCATTGCTTTTTCATCCGTCCTGATGGCGGCGATGTGCCGCACGCAAAGAACAATGCAAAGCGCGTGCCAAAAAAATTAATGGCTTATTTTCAGTGTATTGATCTGGATTGCCGGTGCCCGTCGGGCCGTTTCGGCATTTTTTTGACACGCGGGCTTAAGCGCCGCCGCCGCCCGCCGTTACTGCTTTCGTGACCGCTCCTCGAGCCCTCACATCACGGGAATGGCCATCGAGGCCGGAAAGGAACAAAGATGACTGTCATCAACACCAATGTGAGCGCGCTTCGCGCCCAGAACAATTCGCGCGTCGCCAGCCAGGCGCAGTCGCAGGCGATGGAACGCCTGTCGAGCGGCAAGCGCATCAACGCCGCGAAGGACGACGCCGCCGGCCTCGCCATCGCAACCCGCATGGAGGCCGCATCGCGCGGTTTCACGCAGGCCATCCGCAATGCCAACGACGGCATTTCGCTCGCCCAGACCGCCGACAGCGCCGCGGGCAGCATCTCGGACATCCTCGTCCGTATGCGCGACCTGTCGATGCAGGCATCGACCGGCACGCTCAGCGATCCCGACCGCGTGCTGGTGCAGAAGGAAGTCACCGCGCTGATCGCGCAGATTGGCGACGTCGTCGGTCAGACCACCTTCAACGGCAACAAGCTGCTCGACGGCAGTGCCGCCACCGGTTTCAATATCCAGACCGGCATCAATAACACCGAGGTCGTGAACATCACCATCGCGAACCTCGGCACGGCCGGCACGGCGCTTACCGGCGTCGGTGCGATCTCCGTCGCTACGCAGGCCGGGGCTACCTCTGCGCTGGCAGTGCTTGACACGGCGATCGACAATGTCGCCAGCGAACGCGCCAATCTCGGTGCGCAGCAGAACCGCCTGACCTCGGCTGTCGATAATTTGACGTCGCGCGTCACCAATCTGGACGAAGCCAAGTCGCGCATCGAAGACGCCGATTTCTCGGTCGAATCGACGAACCTCGCGGCTGCCGGCATCCTGGCGCAGGCATCGACCGCGATGCTCGCCCAGGCGAACCAGAGCTCGCAGGGCGTGATGAACCTGCTCCGCGGCTAAACTTCGCAAATAAATTTCAGGCTATATTCGGTTGGTCCCTTAGATAGCCTGATCCGATGCCCCGGCCCCCACAGCCGGGGCATCTTCTTTTTTGTCTGTTCGGCATGGTCGAACAGGGACGGCACCAGCCCGCTCCCCCTCCCGGCCTCCCCAGGTTACTATCGTTGGGGAGGCCGGGAGGGGGAGCGGGCTGGTGCCGTTGCCGACGTCAGTCGGCCGCAACTAATGAAAATCCCGCGACTTGGGCAGGATGCGGACATCGCGCGGATGGCCATGCTTCGCCGCATAGCCCCGCGGCAGCTGCGGATGCTTGACCTCGTCGGCGCGGCAGACGTCGGGTTCAAAACGCCGGTCGCTGCCCAGCGTATCGAGCATCGCGGTGCAATCGACGATGCGCGTCGCCATCAGGTGGATCACGCCCTCCTTGCTCCGCTGCACCTCGCCCTCGGCGAGCATGAGCCGCGACGCCATGACGGCGCGGCGATAGCGTTCGAAATGGCGCGCCCAGAGCAGGATGTTGACGATCCCGCCCTCGTCCTCGAGCGTGATGAAGATCGCATTGCCCTTGCCCGGCCGCTGGCGGATCAGCACGACCCCCGCGGTGCGGACGATCGACCCGTTCTTCGCCGCCATAACCTCGGCCGCGCTCAGCACGCCCTCACGCGCGAAATCGCGGCGCAGGAACGCCATCGGATGGCCCTTCAGCGACAGCCGCGTCGTCTGATAATCGGTGAGCACATGCTCGACCATCGGCGTCGGCGGCAGCTCCGCATCCTCCTCGGCACCGAGCTCGTCGGTTTCGGCCGCGCCGAACAGCGGCAACACGCCCTGGCGGACGCGCCGCGCGTCCCACAGCGCCGGCCGCCGTTCGAGTCCCATCGACCGGCACGCATCGGCTTCGGCGAGCAGGCGCAGCGCGCGCGGCGGCAGGCCCGCGCGGCGCGCGAGTTCCTCGACCGAGGCGAAGGATGTGCTGCGCGCATCGGCAATCTGTTTCGCCCATTCCTCGCGAAACCCGTCGACCTGCCGGAAGCCGAGCCGGAGCGCGAGGCTGCCGTCGTCCTTCCGTTCGATGCTGTTGTCCCAATCGCTCGCGTTCACATCGACCTCGCGCACCTCGACCCCATGCTCGCGCGCATCGCGAACGAGCTGTGCCGGGGCATAGAAACCCATCGGCTGCGAGTTGAGGATTCCGCACGCGAAGACGGCGGGGTGATGGCATTTCAGCCACGACGACACATAGACGAGCTTGGCGAACGACTGGGCGTGGCTTTCGGGAAAGCCGTAGCTGCCGAAACCCTCGATCTGTTTGAAGCAGCGCGCAGCGAAATCGGCTTCGTAGCCGCGGCGTATCATGCCGCCGATCATCTTCTCCTTATATTGATGGATCGTTCCGGCATTTCTGAAGGTCGCCATTGCACGGCGCAGACCATTGGCTTCATCAGGGGTAAATTCAGCGGCAACAATGGCGAGCTTCATCGCCTGTTCCTGGAACAGGGGGACACCGCATGTCCTGCGAAGCAGATTGTAAAGTTCCTTGGGATCGTGCGGCGGCGCAGGCGAAGGATAGTCCACCGCTTCCTCGCCACTACGGCGCTTCAGATAGGGATGAACCATGTCCCCTTCGATCGGCCCCGGCCGGACGATCGCGACCTGAATGACAAGGTCATAGAATTCCCGCGGGCGCAGCCGTGGCAGCATGTTGATCTGCGCGCGGCTTTCGACCTGAAAGACGCCGATGCTGTCACCCTTGCAGAGCATGTCATAGACGGCCGAATCCTCTTCGGGGACTGATTTGAGGTCGTGATCGCCCAGATCGTGGAGCCGCATCAGGTCGAAACATTTGCGGATACAGGTCAGCATCCCGAGCGCGAGGACATCGACCTTCATCAAGGCGAGTTCGTCGATGTCGTCCTTGTCCCATTCGATGAAGGTGCGGTCCTCCATCGCGGCATTGTGGATGGGCACCGTCTCGTCGAGTCGGTCCTCGGTCAGCACATAGCCGCCGACATGCTGCGACAGGTGGCGCGGGAAGGTGAGCAGCTGCGCGACGATCCATTGCAGCCGCGCAATATCATCCAGCGCGGGGTCGAGGCCCGCTTCGATGAAGCGCTCGATGGGCATCTCGCTCCCCCAGCTGCCCCAGGTCGTGTCGGCGAGCCGCTGCGTGACATCCTCGCTGAGTCCCAGCGCCTTCCCGACCTCGCGCACCGCGCTGCGCGGCCGGTAATGGATCACCGTCGCGGCAATCCCCGCACGCCGCCGCGTGTAGCGGCGATAGACATATTGCATCACTTCTTCGCGCCGCTCGTGCTCGAAATCGACGTCGATATCGGGCGGCTCGCGCCGTTCCTCGGACAGGAAGCGCGTGAAGAGCAGGTTGTTGGCGATGGGGTCGATCGAGGTGATTTCGAGCAGATAGCAGACGAGCGAATTCGCCGCCGACCCGCGGCCTTGGCAGAGGATTGGGGGCTCCTGCGTCCGCGCGAATTTCACGATGTCGTGGACGGTCAGGAAATAGCAGGCGAAGTTGCATTTGCGGATGAGGGTGAGCTCTTCATCAAGCACCGCCTGCCAACGGTCGGGCAATCCGCCCGGATGAAGCTTGGTCGCAGCTTTCATCACCATATGTTCGAGCCAGCTTTGGGGCTCCCAGCCTTCGGGCACCGGCTCGTGCGGATATTCATATTCGAGATCGCGGAGCGAAAAGCCGATGCGGCCGAGTATCTTCGCGCTTTCGTCGACCGTTTCGGGGCAGGTGCGGAACAGACGCCGCATTTCCTGCGGGGATTTCAAATGACGTTCACCATTGGCGCGTAGCAGGCGGCCGGCATCGCTGAGGTTCGTGCCTTCGCGAATGCAGGTGATGACATCATGGAGCGGCCGCTGCGCGCGCGTGGCATAAAGCGCGTCGTTGGTCGCGAGCATCGGAATGCCGACGCGGTCGGCCAAGGCGCCCAGCCGCGAGAGGCGGCGGCGATCGCTGCCGCCTCTTGGCATCGTCGCACCCAGCCATAGCGAGCCCGGTGCGACCTCGGCCAGACGGCGCAGGATCACTTCATCCTTTTCGGACGCCATCGCGATCAGGATCATATCCTCGCAATGGACCAGCAGATTCTTGAGCTTCATCACGCAATCGCCCTTTGTGGTGCGGCGGTTGCCGATGGTGAGCATCCGGGTCAGTCGGCCCCAGCCATGGCGCGTGGTCGGATAGGCGATGATATCGGGCGTGCCGTCGTCGAAGACCAGCCGGGCACCGACGACGAGCTTGAAAGGGGGGAGCTCGATCCCTTCTTCCGCGGCATCCTCGCGCAGCTTGCGCAGCCCGGTCAGTGCCCGCACGACCCCCGCAACGCTGTTGCGGTCGGCGATGCCGATGCCCGTCATGCCGAGGTCGATCGCCTCGGCGACCATCTCATGTGGATGCGATGCCCCGCGCAGGAAGCTGTAATTGGTCGCGGCGACCAGTTCGGCGAAACCGGTTTCGGGCGCCTCGCTCATGCGAAGACCCCGTGGATATACCAGCGCGGGTCGGGCTTTTCGTCGTAGAGGCCGTGGCGAAAGAGCCAGAAGCGGCGGCCCTGCGCATCCTCGACGCGGTAATAGTCGCGCGTCAGCCCGCCATTGTCGCGGCGGCGCCACCATTCGGCGGCGATACGTTCGGGGCCTTCGTAGCGGCGCACCGCGTGCGTCGCGCGGCGCCAGCGGAAATGGTGCGGCGGGCCGTCGGGCACCTCGGCGATCACCTCGATCGGCTGCGGCGGATCGAAGAGGTGGAAGGGACGCGTCGGCGGCTCGCCTTCCTCGGGCGCGGGCCAGGCCAGCGGGAGCGGGGCGTCGGCTGCGGGCAGTTCGAGCTGCGCCTGTTCGGGGATATGCGTATCGGCAGGGCGCAGTCGCCGCACCCGCCCGCGTCCGAGCCGCGTCGTCAGCCGGTCGGCGAGTTCGTCCATCGCCGCGCCTTCGTTCGCCGTGCGGACCGCGCCGCCCTCCAGCTTCAACTGCGTCGCGGTCAACCGCTCGAGCCGCGGCACCGCGAGGCGGATCATGTCGAAACCGAAACCGGGGTCGAGCGGGTCGGCGAGGCTGTCCATACGCTCGGCGAACAGGCGCATCACCAGCCCCGTGTCGCGCGTCGGGTGGCCGGTTTCGATCGCGATGCTGCGCGCGAGGCCATCGCTGCGAAAGAAGGTCGCGCGGAAATGGCGCCCGCCCTTGCCGCGTTCGCCAAGCTCCTCCATCGCTTCGCCGGTGAGTTCGGCCAGCACTTTGGTTGCATGTGCCGTGCTGCCGAGCGGCTCGGCAAAGCGGCGCTCGGCAACCACGGGCGGCAGGGCGATGCGCGGGTCGAGCGGGCTCGGCGCATCGCCGAGCAGACGGCGCAGCGCCATCGCGGCGTCGGCGCCGAAGCGCGCGGCGATATTCGCCATCGGGCGGCTCGCGAGGTCGCCGATCGTCTTCAATCCCGCGCGGACGAGCGCGGTCGTCGCTTCGCTTTCGAGTTCGAGCGCGGCGACGGGCAAACGGCGGATCGCTTGCGCTTCGTCGGGGGCGGGGCGCGTCTGATAGCGCGCCAACGCGCGCGCGGCGTCGGCGGTGGGGCCGAGCGCGTGGCGCAAGGTCATGCCGAGCCGCGCAAGGCGCCTTTCGACATCGCGCACCAGGTCCGCCTCGCCGCCGTGCAGATGTTCGGCGCCCGCGATGTCGAGGATCAGCCCGTCGGGTGCGTCGAGCGAGACGAGCGGCGAGTAGCGCGCGCAGCCCTGCGCGAGCCGGTCGAGCCAGTCCTGGTCGAGCACCGGGTCGTGCGGGACGACGGTAAGCTCGCCGATCTGCGCGCGCGCATCGGCGAGCGGCATGCCGACGCGCAGCCCGACGGCGAGCGCCGCGGCATCGACGCTGGCGATCCTCATCGCACCGCGCTGCTTCTCGGCGAAGACGAGCGGCGCGTCAGGCGGCCGCGGCGCCGTGCGAAGCCATCGCTCGGCGGGCAGGAAGGGGAAGAAGAGCGCCAGATAGCGCCGCTTCGTCGGCATTTGGCCCAAAAGCTTTTTCGTCATGGTTCCAGTCCAGTCGCCAGCGGGCGGGCGCAGCGCCGCCGCGCCAGCGCAGCAATTCGAGGTCGAAGGCGGGCGCGCCGGGGGCGTTCGCTTCGAGCGCGTGCGAGGCGGCGGCGGCGACACTCCAGCGCGTCTCGGCGACGCTCGGCGCCGGCGCGGCATTGAGCCGGAGCATCAGCAAGATCGTCCCCGCATCGCGCGCGCCGAGCGCGAGGCGGCGCCCCGCGGTGAGGTCGAGCAAAGGGAATTTGCCCCAGCTTTCGACAATCACCGCCGCCGATCCCGCACAGCGGATCGCATCGTTCGCGCAGGCGAGCAGCATCTTCGGATCGGTGGTCTCGACGAGCAGCAGCCGGTCGGGGTCGCCGCCGAGCTCGGCGATGCCGGGGGCGTAGATATGGCCCGTGCGCTTGCCGGCATCGCTCGTGCGCAGCCAGATCAGCGGCGCCTTGCCCGGGGTACGCAGCGCGATCAGCGCGGCGAAGGCGGCGGCGCTCGTCGCGTCGAGCGCATCGGCGGCGAAAAATTCATGGGTGCGCCCAATCATCAGGCCGCCGCCGATCGCGGCGTCGAAGGACGCGTGCCCGCTCGCCAGCCAGCCGTCGGCCCGGCGGCTTTCGAAACCGCCATTGGCGGCCAGCCGGGCGATGCGTTTGCGCAGCCCGGCGAGTTGGGAAGACGACTCGCGCATCATTTGTTCCTGATATGTTCTATTAGCGCGCGAGCGAGGTCGATTGTCAAGATGAGTCAGTCGCTCCCGTTCCGTCACCCCGGACTTGATCCGGCATCCATTCCGGCGGCGTGGTGGTGGACCCCGGATCAAGTCCGGGGTGACGAAGCTATTGGGGTGTAGGCGCGGCCGAACCCGCGCTGCTGTCGCCGCCCAGCGTACGGAACAGCGCGATTCGCGTGCTGACGAGCAGCAATTGCGTCCCGACCTCGCTCCGCCGCGCCGAATAGAGGCTGCGCTGCGCGTCGAGGCTGGAAAGGAAGCTGTCGACGCCGCCCTTGTAGCGCGCGTCGGCGAGCGTTGCGGTGTCGGTCGCGGCTTCGGTGTTCGCCGCCGCGGCGCGGGCGCGCTCGGAAATCGTGCCCTGCACCGCGAGCGCGTCGGCGACCTCGCGGAACGCGGTCTGGATCGCGCCTTCATAGCCCGCGAGCGCGGCGTCGCGCTGCGCTTCGCTGACTGCGACACCCGCGCGGCGGCCGCCGGCGTCGAAGATCGTCGCGGTCGCGTCGCCGCCCGCCGACCAGTTGAACGACCCGCTGTCGAACAGACTGCCGAGCGCATTGCTCGCAAAGCCGAGCAGCCCGGTGAGCGAGATCGACGGGAAGAGCTGCGCGCGCGCGACGCCGATGTCGGCGTTGGCGGCGCGCAGGCCATATTCGGCCTCGATCACGTCGGGACGGCGGAGCAGGATTTCGGAGCTGACCCCGGCGGGCAGCGACACGATCGCGGGCGTCACTTCGGTGAGGCTCGCGGGCAGCAGCGTCCGGTCGACATCGCCGCCGACGAGCAGGCGGATGAGATTCTCATCCTGCGCGAGCGCGGTCCTTTGCTGCGCGATCGAATCCTCGGCGGTCGCGAGGATCTGTTCGGCCTGGCGCAGATCGGTGCGCGGCGCGACGCCGCCGTCGAGCCGCGCCTTGGTCAGCCGCACGCTCTCGCGCGCATTGGTGGCGGTGTCCTCGGCGATTTTGAGCAGATCGCGGTCGGCGCCATAGGTCGCCCATGCGTCCGCGAGATTGGCGATCAGCGCTAGCCGCACGGTGCGCGACGCCGCCTCGGTGCCGAGCGCGCGATTGCGGTCAGCTTCGGTCGCGTTGGCGAGCTTGCCGAACAGGTCGAGTTCGAAAGCGGTGATGCCGCCGCGCAGCGAGAAATCGCCGCTGCCGTTCGTGTTGCCGCCGCCATCCGAATAGCCTGCGCCGGCGCTGATCCCGAGCTCGGGGAATTGCCCCGATCGCGTGACGCGGACCTGCGCGCGCGCCGCGGCGACATTGGCGTAAGCGACGCGGAGGTCGCGGTTGTTCGCGAGCGCCTGATCGGTCAGCGATTGCAATCGCGGATCGGTGAACACGCTTTTGTACGAGAGGATCGGCAGCGCCGCCTCGCTCTGGAGCAGATAGGCGTCGCCGGCGGGCCAGCTTTGCGGGACGGGCGGCGCCGGCAGCACCGTCTTCGGCGCGAGCGAGCAGCCGGCCAGCATCAGCGTACTTGCCATCAGCAGGGCGCGGGCGTGGATCATGCCGGCACCTCCGCCGCGCCTTCACCCTTGTTCTTGCCGAAGCGCGCGCGCGCCGCCGCGAGGCCGTCGCGCACGCCGCGGCGGACGAGGACGAAGAAGAGCGGGATAAAGAAGATCGCGAGGAAGGCGGCGGTGAGCATGCCGCCGATCACCGAGGTGCCGATCGCGACGCGGCTGTTCGCACCCGCGCCGGTCGCGATCGCGAGCGGCAGCACGCCGAAGATGAAGGCAAAGCTCGTCATCAAAATCGGGCGCAGGCGGATGCGCGCGGCGGCGATCGCAGCCTCGATCACGCGTTTGCCTTTGCGCTCTTCCTGCTCGGCGAATTCGATCATCAGGATCGCATTCTTCGCAGCGAGCCCCATCGTCGTGAGCAGACCGATCTGGAGGTAGACGTCATTCTCGAGCCCGCGCAGATTGACGGCAAAGATCGCGCCGATCAGCCCGAGCGGAATGACCAGGATCACCGCGAGCGGGATCGTCCAGCTTTCATAAAGCGCCGCGAGGCAGAGGAAGACGACGAGCAGCGACAGGCCATAGAGCAAGGGCGCCTGTCCCGACGAGAGGCGCTCCTGATAGGAGGAGCCCGACCAGGCGACGCTGGTGCCGGGGATCTCGTTCGCCATCCGCTCCATCTCGTCCATCGCCTCGCCCGAGCTGGTGCCCGGCGCGGGCTGGCCCGAGATTTCGAACGCGGGCACGCCCTGGAAGCGCGAGCTGCTGCTCGGCGTCGTCGACCAGCCGGTCTTGGCGAAGGCGGAGAAGGGCGACATTTCGCCGTCGGCCGAACGCACATACCATTGGCCGAGGTCTTCGGGGCGCGCACGATAGGGGGCGTCGCCCTGGACATAGACGCGCTTGACGCGCCCCTTGTCGATGAAGTCGTTGACATAGCGTCCGCCCCATGCGGTCGCGAGCGTCGAATTCACATCGGCATTGTCGATGCCGTACGCGGTCAACCGCTGCGTATCGATGTCGATCTTGAGCGTCGCGACATCGGGCAGGTCGGACAGGCGCACCGAGGTCAGCTTGGGATTCGCGTTCGCCGCGGCGAGCAATTTTTCGCGCGCTTCGGCGAATTCGGCGCGGCTCATCCCGCTGCGGTTCTGGAACTGCATCGTGAAGCCCGACGAATCGCCGAGCCCGCGCACAGCGCCCGGCACGAGCGCGAAAATCTGGGCATCGCGAAGGCCGCTCAGTGCCCCGCGCGCGCGTTCGGCGATCGCCTCGGCGGTATTCTCCTTGCCCGGGCGGTCGTCCCAATGCGTCAGGTTGACGAAGCCCTGCCCGGTGTTCTGCCCCGAGGCGCCGCCGCCGCCGCCCGCGATCAGGAACAGCGCCTGCGTGTTCGCCTTTTCCGCTGTGAGCATATATTTTTCGATTTCGTCGCGCACTTCGAGCGTACGCGCCTGCGTCGCGCCCGCGGGCAAGCGAAATTGCACCGAAACGCGTCCCTGATCCTCGTTGGGCAGGAAGCCGCTCGGCAGGCGCAGGAACAGGACGACGAGCAGGACGAGCAGCACCGCGTAGATGCCGAGGAACATCCATTTGCGGTCGACGACCTTGGTAACGCTGCCGACATAGCGGTCGACCGACCGGTCGAAGCGCGTGTTGAAGCCGGTCTTGGCGCGTTCGAGCAAGGCACGCGCGCGCGGGAAGCGCCCGCCCTCGGCCGGAGCGTCGCCATGGCTCTTCGGCTTGAGTAGCGTCGAGGTCAGCGCGGGGCTGAGGATCAGTGCGACGAGCACTGACAGCGCCATCGCCGACACGATGGTGACCGAGAATTGGCGATAGATGACGCCCGTCGATCCGCCGAAAAAGGCCATCGGCAGGAACACCGCCGACAGCACGAGCGCGATCGCGATCAGCGCGACCTGCAGCTCCTTCATCGACTGGATTGTCGCGTCGCGCGCCGACATGCCGGGGTTTTCTTCCATCAATCGCTCGACATTCTCGACCACGACGATCGCGTCGTCGACGAGCAGCCCGATCGCGAGCGTCAGCCCGAACAGGGTGAGCGTGTTGATGCTGAACCCCAGCATATAGAAGATGGCGAAGGTACCGAGCAGCACGACGGGCACCGCGATCGCGGGGATCAGCACCGCGCGCCAGCTTTGCAGGAAGACGAACATCACAAGGATGACGAGCAAAATCGCCTCGAACAGCGATTTTTGCACTTCGCTGACCGACAGTTTGATGAAGGCAGTCGAATCATTGGCGTAGCTGTAGGTCAGCCCGTCGGGGAAATCGGCGGCGAGCTCCTCCATCCGCGCCTTGACCCGGTCGGCGGTCTCGAGCGCGTCCGAGCCCGGCGACAGCGAAATCGACATGCCCGCGCCCGGATGGCCGTTGATCCGGCTGACGACGGCATAGCTTTCGGCGCCGATCTCGACGCGCGCGACATCCTTGATGCGCACCGTCGACCCGTCGGGCAGCGTCTTCAATACGATATTCTCGAATTCCGGGACTGTCTGCATCCGCGACTGCGCGGTGACCGTCGCGTTGAGCATCTGGCCCTGCGGCGCGGGCAGGCCGCCGACGTCGCCCGCCGCGACTTCGCTGTTCTGCGCGGTGATCGCCGAAATCACGTCGCTCGGCATCAGCGATACCGCGGCGAGCCGCTGCGGATTGAGCCAGATGCGCATCGCGTGCGGCGCGCCGAAGATATTGACCTCGCCGACCCCTTCGACGCGCGACAGCGGGTCCTGGATGTTCGACGCCATATAGTCGGACACGTCCTGGTTCACGCGCGTGTTCGTCGAATCGTAAACGCCGACGAGCAGCAGCGTGTCCGAGTTCGACTTGGTGACGCGCACGCCCTGCTGCTGCACCTGTTGCGGCAGGCGCGAGACCGCCGATGCGATCTTGTTCTGGACCTGCACCTGCGCGATGTCGGGGTCGGTGCCCTTTTCGAAGATCGCGGTGATGTTCGCCTGCCCGCGCGAGCTCGACTGCGAGCTGAAATAGAGCAGGCCGTCGATCCCGGTCAGCTGCTGTTCGAGTACCTGCGTGACGCTGTTCTCGATCGTTTCGGCCGACGCGCCCGGATAGGAGGCGCGGATATTGACCTGCGCCGGGGCGATGTCGGGATATTGCTCGATCGGCAACGAAAAGAGCGCGCCCGCGCCGCCGAGCATGACGATGATCGCCAGCACCCAGGCGAAGATCGGCCGGTCGATGAAAAGGCGCGACATAAGAGGTTATTTGCCCTTCGTCTGAGCGTCGCCGCCCTTCGGAGCACCGACGCGCTGCGCGCTGCTCGCGGGCACGGGACGAATCGGTGCGCCCTGTCGCAGATTGCCGATGCCCTGCGTGATCACGCGGTCGCCGGGTTTCAGCCCGTCGGTGACGACCCAGTTGGCGCCCGAGGTGCGGTCGGCGACGATCTTGCGCCGCGCCGCCTTGTTGTCCTTGCCGACGAGATAGACGAAGGCCGACCCGTCGAAATCGCGCTGCACCGCGGCCTGCGGCAGCAGGATCGCGGTCGGGTTCACCGCCTGGTCGAACAGCGCGGTCACAAACATGCCGGGCAGCAGGATGCCCCTGGGATTGGGGAAGCGCGCGCGCAGTGTGACGGTGCCCGTCGCCTCGTTGACCGTGACGTCGGAAAACTGGACGACGCCGGCAAAGGGGTAGGCGCTGCCATCCTCCATGCGCAGGCGCACCGAGGTGCTGCCCGCGGTGACCCCGCCGCTTTCGATCGCCTGGCGCAGCGTGGTGAGCTCGGCGCTCGACTGCTGCATGTCGACATACATCGGATCGGTCTGCTGGATCACCGCGAGCGGGCTCGCCTGGCTCGCGCTGACGAGCGCGCCGGGGGTCGCGAGGCTGCGGCCGATGCGGCCGCTGATCGGCGCGGTGATCGTCGCAAAACGCAGGTTAATGCGCGCGGTTTCCAGCGCGGCGCCATTCTGCGCGACCGCGGCGCGCGCCATCCGCGCCTGCGCCAGCGCGTCAGTGTAATCCTGCTCGGCGACCGCCTGCATCTTGGCGAGCGGTTCGAGCCGCCGCGCGCGTTCGTCGGCGGCCTGCGCGCTCGCGCGGGCGCTCGCGAGGTTCGCGGCGGCCTGGTCGACCCCCGCCTGATACAGGCTCGCGTCGATCTGGTAGAGCGGCTGGCCGGCGCGCACAAAGCCGCCTTCGGTGAACAGGCGGCGGCGGATCAGGCCATTGACCTGCGGGCGCACTTCGCTCGTCTCGAACGCGACGGTGCGTCCGCCGAGCGACGAGGTCACCGGCACCGGCTCGACCTTGACGGCGACATAGCCGACCTCGGGCGCGCCGCGGCCATTTTTGCTTTCATCCTGACCCGAGCAGGCGCCGAGCGATAGAGCCGCGGCACACAGCACTCCGGTCAGCGACAGCGACCTTTTGTCCAGCATAGTTGGTTGTTCTCGTATCGGTTCGCCGGGAGGCGGGGAGGTTGCGTCCTTTCAACCCATTGGATTGCGCCATGCAAGCGCAATGCGGGCGATGCGACAAATTACGACAATTTTTCTACCGCGGCCCATCGCCACCTGAGTTGTCATACAAGAGGGCAGTTGTCATACAATTTTTGCTTGACATGGGCCCGGCAATTCCCGCATCATTCGTGACACCGGTTACCAGTGCCGGGCAACGAAATAGAAACGGGAAGGCGGCTGGTGCGGCCACACAGGCTGGCCATCAGGCGCAATCTCCATGGGAAATCATTGGCGAGCAGGCGACAGGCCGCCGCCGGCGTGGGAGGATGAAGATGGCTATTCAGGCAAGGCGGGGCGTCCGGACATTGGCGAAACTGGCAGGCGGCGCGTCGCTCGCGGCGCTGGCGCTATCGCCGGCCCATGCGCAGGACGCGGCGGTGGCTCCGGCCGCCGATGACGCGATCGTGGTGACCGGCATCCGGGCCTCGCTCGAACGCGCCGCCGACATCAAGCGCGAAGCCGATCAGGTCATGGACGTCATCACCGCCGAAGACGTCGGCAAGCTGCCCGACGCCAACGTCGCCGAAGCGCTGCAGCGCGTCACCGGCGTCCAGATCACCCGTGTTTTCGGCGAAGGTCAGTCGGTGTCGGTGCGCGGGCTGCAGCAGGTGCGCGTCGAGGTCGATGGCCGTACGCTGCTCGGCTGGTCGGCGCGCCTGTCGCCGCCCGAAAATGACCAGCTCGGTCGCTCGTCGGGGCTCGATTCGGTGCCCTCCAGCCTGTTCGGCCGCCTCGAAGTGCGCAAATCGCCGCTCGCCAGCAATGCCGAAGGCGGCCTCGGCGGCACGGTGAACCTCGTCACGCCGAAGCCGCTGAGCTTCAAGGAACCGACAATCTCGGTCCGCGCGCAGGGCGTCTATTCGGAAAATTCGAAAAAGTTCGAACCCGCGATCACCGGCTTCGCGACGACCAAATTCGCCGATGGCCGCATCGGCGTGATGATCGCGGGCGAATATCAGAAGCGCACGTCGATGACGCAGACGTTCGAGCGCAACAATTTCCTGGGCCGCACCTATACGGGGACGGGCGGCGGCGTCTTCCCGACCCCGGTGCTGCTGCAATATGAGCAGTTCACCGTCGACCGCTCGCGCCTCGGCCTCAACGGCGCGATCCAGTTCGAGGTGACGCCTGAGTTCACGATCACCGCCGACGCGCTCTATTCGAAGCTCAAGACCGGGCGCCGCCAGGATTTTTTCGCCTTCCGCCTGCCGACGGGCAGCAATCCCGTCACCAATCGCGTCGTCGAGGATGGCATGGTCGTCGCGGGCAACGCCAACGGCACCGTCACCACCGCGGGGCAGATCCGCAACGAGCCGACCGAAAGCTTCCTCTATGGGCTCAACGGCAAATATGAGGGCGACAACGGGCTGACGATCGAGGCCGATGGCTATTACAGCAAGGGCACGATCGACCAGACGATCCAGATCATCACCTTGCAGGGCACCGCCGCGGTGCCGGGTGCGTTCGATTTCCGCGACACGACGATCCCGTCGCTGACATTGACCGGGCCGTTCAATCCCACCAACTATGCATCGTACAATCCGGCGACGAACGGCGTGCGCAGCAACCGCCTGATCGGCCTGCTCGACGAATATACGGGCAAGCTCGACGTCAGCTACGAAACCGGCGGCGTCACGATCGCCGCGGGGGTTCGCTATACCGACCTCCATGCGCGCTCGAACGCGTTCCGCAGCCAGGTCACGCCGACCCGCGCCGAGATCGAGCCCTATCTGAAGCTCGTCGATGCGGGCGATTTCCTGTCGGACATTCCTGGAACCTTCCCGCGCAGCTTTTTAAGCACCGCGCCGACCTTCGACTATGTCTTCACCCGCGCGCAGGCGGCCGAGCCCAATCCGAACGCGAATGGCCGCTCGACGTTGCTGCCCAATCTGCAGCGCGACTATGACTTCAGCGAAAAGACGCTCGCCGGTTACCTGATGGTGTCGGGCGAGGGCGAGATCGCCGGCATCCCGTACAAGGCGAATGCCGGGGTGCGCATCGCATCGACGCGCCTGTCGGTCGATAGCTATGTCAACGTCGGCACCGTCAGCCGGCTGGTCAACGACAAGAATCGCTACACCAATGTGCTGCCGAGCGCGAACGTCGCGTTCAACATCACCGACGATTTCCTGATCCGCGTGTCGGGGTCGCAGACGATGCAGCGCGCCTCGATCGCCGACCTTGCGCCCTCGACCTTCTTCAACGCGACCAACCTGTCGGTCACCGGCGGCAATGTGAATCTCGAACCGCCGATCTCGACGCAGGCCGATGTCAGCTTCGAATATTATACGGGCAAGAGCTCGCTGATCTCGGGCGCGGTCTTCTATAAGGATGTGAGGAATTTCATCGCGAGTTTCGTCACCACCGGGGTCGACACCAACCTCGACCCGCAGGGCCGCGAACTGACCTTCTCGCGCCCGGAGAACCTCTCAAGCGCGAAGATCAAGGGCTTCGAAATCGGTATCCAGCAGTTCATGGATTTCCTGCCTTCGCCGCTCGACGGCTTCGGGGTGATCGCGAACTACACCTATTCGGATTCGGAGGACAGCGCGGGCTTCCCGCTCGTCGCGGTGTCGAAGAACAGCTATAATCTCGTCGGCCTGTACGAAAAGGGGCCTTTCTCGGCGCGCATCGCGTACAATTACCGCGACGAGGCGGTGTTCGAATTTTCCGAAGGGCGGCCGAGCTTCGTCGGCTCGCGCTCGCAGCTCGATGCGCAGGTCGGGGTCGACATCACCAAGAATATCGCGCTGTCGCTGCAGGCGCAGAATCTGATGCCGAAGAAATCGGCGACGACCGAGTATAGCAATTTCAACACGACCGCGCTCAACAGCTATGCCTTGTCCGAGCGGCGTTTCTCGGTCGGCGTGCGCGCGAAGTTCTAAACGAGGTCCCCGGCATGGCGGCGCCCCCGACTTATACTGGGCGCGCGCCGCCATGCCAAACGGAGCCGCAGGGAGTGTATCGGGTTATGATTTCGCGTGATCGGCGTGCGCGCCTCGTTTCGGTTCTGGCGCTCGGCGCGGCGCTGACTTTCCCCTTGCAGGCGCAACCGGCGAAACTGCCCAAAATCCTCTCCGACCCCGCGACAACGGCGGCGAACCCGCTGCCCGATTTCAGCTATGCCGGCTATAGCTTCGGGTTGGCGCCGATCCCCGCCGATGCGGGGACGATCGTCGACGTCACCGACTATGGCGCGATCCCCGACGACGGGCTCGACGATAGCAAGGCGGTGCTGCGCGCGCTCGCCGCGGCGAACGCGGTGAAGGGCAAGGTGACGCTGCGCTTCCCCAAAGGCCGCACGCAGATCACCGAGGTGCTGCGCATCACGCGCAGCGATATCATCCTCGACGGCGCGGGCAACGGGCCGGGCGGCAGCGAACTCTGGTTCCCGCGCCCGCTGAAGCTCATCGACCAGAGCCGCGATTATGACGAGCTGCGCGAATATATGATGCGCGAGAAGAAGCAGCAGGTCGAGCCCGAGCATAATATCGACTATCTGTTCACCGAATATACGTGGGCGGGCGGGATGATCTATGTCGCGCCCGCGGGCAGCCGGCCGGTCTCCTATGACGGGACGAAGGATATCCGCGATCCGGTGCTCGCGACCGGGGTTTCGGGCAAGCAGTTCGCCCGCACGCTGACGGTCGATGATGCGTCGAAGTTCAAAGTCGGCGATGTCGTGCAGCTGCAATGGTTCTCGGTCGACGGGCCGAACAGCCAGATATTGAAATCGCTCTATGGCGATACCGACCTGCCGATCGGCTCGCATCACTGGAGCTTCCCGAACCGGCCGGTGGTGGCGCAGGCGACCCGCGTTGTCGCGGTGCGCGGCAAGACGGTGACGCTCGGCGACCCGCTGCTCCACGATGTCCGCGCCGACCAGCCGGCGGTGGTCGCCCAATGGAAGCATCTGTCGAACGTCGGCATCCAGAATCTGCGGCTGCAATTTCCCGAGGCGCCGTCGTTCGGCCATCATCTCGAGCAGGGCTATAACGGCATCTATATGACCGGCGTCTTCGACGGCTGGGTCCGCAAGCTGACGATCGACCGCGCGGACAGCGGCATCCTCACCGACAATGCCGCGAGCCTGACGATCGCCGACGTCACCACCACCGGCGACCGCCGCGCGCATTATTCGGTGCATGTCGGCGCGGTGCACAATGTGCTGGTGAAGGATCTGAAGGTCGCAAATCCGGTCGTTCACCCGGTCAGCATCAACACGCGCTCGACGCGCTCGGTGTTCCTGCGCTCGGTCGTCGAGAAAGGGGCGATCATCGACCAGCACAGCGGGTCGAACCACCAGAATCTGTTCGACGCGATCGAGATGCACATCGACCCCAAACAGGGCAAGGACGGCTGGCATTACCAGCTGTGGGTCGGCGGCGGCGCGCCCTACTGGAAGCCGGGGCACGGGCTTTACAACACGCTGTGGAACGCGAAGCTGGTGATGCCCGAAAGCGTGCCCGCCGATGCCACGGTCGCGATCACAAGCGGACTCGAAGGCCCCGGCGAACGGATCGTCGGGTTGCACGCGAACCGCAAGATTGCGGTCAGCTACACCCCCGCGCCCTATATCGAGGGCACGGGGCAGGCGGTCGCCGCGGTGCCGTCGCTCTACGAATATCAGCTCGCCCGCCGGCGCCGCTGAGCCTTATTTCGTCGAAGGCGGCGCGACCGACTGGCGCTCGACGAAGGTCGAGGCCAGAACCGCGCCCTCGGCGACCTTGGTCCCCGGGGCGAGAAAATCGGGCACGAGCGTTTGCGCGGCGCGGATACCCATCTCGTGGATCGGCCAGCGGACCGTGCTGAGCGCGGGCCAGATATGCGTCGCGGTCGGGCTGTCGTCGAAGCCGATGATCGAAAGCTGCTCGGGCACCTTCACGCCCTTGCTGTGCGCGACGCTCATCACGCCGGCCGCCATCTCGTCGTTCGAGCAGAAGATCGCCGTCGGCGGGGCGGCGAGCGACAGCAGGGCTTCGCCGGCCTCGATGCCAGCGGTATAGCGGTAATTGCCGGGCGCGTTGAATGCTGGAGGAAGGTCGAGTCCGGCCTCGCTCAGCGCCTCGCGGAAACCTTCTTCGCGCTCGGCGGCCGAACGGAAGCCGACGGGGCCGCGCACGAAACCGATGCGGCGATGGCCGAGCGCGATCAATCGGCGCACCGCTTCGGAGACGACCTCGCGATCGTTCGACGAAATGCAATGCTTCGCATCGTCGAGCGGCGCCGACCCGACGCGGACATAACGCACGCCCAGATCCTCGCAGAGCGCGGCCAGATCGTCATTCTCCGAAATCGGCGGCAGCAGCATCGCGCCAATCGGCCGCTGTTTTTCCAGGAACGTGCGTACATCGTCGAGCAACTTGTCCGACCCGCGATCGACGGGGCGGACAAGCAAAGCAAGGTCACTGTCCTTGATCGCGTCGAGCACGCCGCGCTGGAAGTTGAGCACGGTCTGCGCGTTCGGATTGTCGTGGAGCAGCGCGATCAGGAAGTTGCGGCGAAAGGCGAGCGCGCGCGCCTGCGGATTGGGGACGAACCCCAGCTGCTCGATCGCCTTTTCGACCGCGGCGCGCGTCTTGTCGGTCAGGAATTCGGAGCGGTTGATCACCCGGCTCACGGTTTTTTTCGAAACCCCCGCAAGCGCCGCGACGTCGTTGATCGTCGGCTGCTTGCCCCCCGGCCCCTTGGTTTGTGCCGCCATATTCGCTCTTTCCCCTGCAAGCCTCTGGCCCGGCTCGCGCTTTGCAATGCTGATGGGCGCTCGAAAGCGTAAAATCAACCGCCCGGCGGGGGTGCCAACACCTCTTGACACCGGTTACCATCAAAACTAGCAAGGCGGCAAGCCAGAAATATCGAGCGAGGATGCGATCCCATGTTTTCCAAGACCTATTACGCCACCCATCCCGTGATGATGGAGGAGGTGTCGAACGCCGAACTGCGCGATCGCTACCTGATCCAGAACCTGTTTCGTGAAGGCGAGTGCGTCCTCAACTACACCCACGCCGACCGCTTCGTGATCGGCGGCGTCGCCGTGGGTTCGGCCCCGGTCAAGCTGCCCGCGCAGAGCGAGCCGCCGTCGGCCGCGGGCCACCCGTTCCTCGAACGCCGCGAGCTCGCGATCGTCAACGTTTCGTCCGTCGAGGGCACCGTCACCGTCGACGGCGAAAGCTTCACGCTCGGCAACAAGGATTGCCTCTATGTGACGATGGGCGCGAAGGACGTCGAATTCGCCGGCGAAGGCGCGCGCTATTATCTGGCGTCGTGCCCCGCGCACAAGGCGTTCACGACGCGCAAGCTCGGGATCGCCGATGCCAATGCACTCGACCGCGGCAGCCTCGCCGAATCGAACGAACGCACGATCTTCCAGCTCGTCATTCCGGGCGTGTGCGACAGCGCGCAGCTCGTCATGGGGCTGACCGTGCTCAAGGAAGGCAGCGTGTGGAACACGATGCCCCCGCACATCCACGAGCGCCGCAGCGAGATTTATTTCTATTTCGAACTCGACAATGTCGACAGCGACCGCGTGATGCATTTCATGGGCGAGGGCGAGGCGACGCGCCACATCGTCATGCAGAATGAGGAAGCGGTGATCTCGCCGCCCTGGTCGATCCACATGGGCGCGGGCACCAAAGCCTATGCCTTCATCTGGGCGATGGCGGGCGAGAATCAGGATTATACGGACATGAACGTCCTCGACATCTGTCAGCTGAGCTAGAGCCGTCCTTGCCTCCTTCGTCATCCCGGACTTGATCCGGGATCCATTGGCGAGCGAGGCGCATCAAGTCATGGACCCCGGATCAAGTCCGGGGTGACGAAAGGATAAGACGGAACAATGCCGCTATTCGACCTCACAGGAAAAGTCGCGCTCGTCACCGGCGCCAACACCGGCATCGGGCAGGGGATCGCGCTCGCGCTCGCCGAAGCGGGCGCCGACATCGCCGCCGCGGGCCGCTCGCCCGCCGACGAGACCGTCGGCAAGATACGCGGGCTCGGTCGCCGCGGCGAGAATTTCGCCGCCGACCTGTCGAGCGTCGGCGCGGTGCAGCCGCTCGTCGATGCGGTGCTCGCCGAGTTCGGGCGGATCGACATCCTCGTCAACAATGCCGGGATCATCCGCCGCGCCGATGCGGTCGATTTCACCGAGGCCGACTGGGACGCGGTGATGGACACCAATTTGAAGACGCTCTTCTTCCTCTGCCAGAGCGTCGGCCGCCACATGATCGCGCGCGGCAGCGGCAAGGTCATCAACATCGCCTCGATGCTGACCTTTCAGGGCGGCATCCGCGTGCCGAGCTATACCGCGTCGAAATCGGGCGTCGGCGGGCTCACCAAGCTGCTCGCGAACGAGTGGGCGGCAAAGGGCGTGCAGGTCAACGCGATCGCGCCCGGCTATATCGCGACGAACAACACCGCCGCGCTGCAAGGTGACGAGACGCGCAACCGCCAGATCATGGAGCGTATCCCCGCGGGGCGCTGGGGCGATCCGAGCGACATCGGCGGCGCCGCGGTCTTCCTCGCGTCACCGGCGGCGGATTATGTCCAGGGCCATATCCTCGCCGTCGACGGCGGCTGGCTCGCGCGTTAGCCTCGCGCGATGACCGAAGGCCGCCTTGTCTTTTTCGGCGAACTGCTGATCCGCCTGACCGCGCCGGGCAACGAGCTGCTGATGCAGTCGCCGTCGCTCGCGCTCCATGTCGGCGGGGCGGAAGCGAATGTCGCGATCGGCCTCGCGCACCTTGGCCACGACTGCGCGATGGTCAGCCGCGTTCCTGCGAATGCGCTGGGTCGCGGAGCGGTGGCGGCGGTACGCGGCGCGGGCGTCGATTGCGGTGCCGTCACCAGCGGGACGGGGCGCATGGGGCTCTATTTCCTCAGCGTCGGCGCCGGGCTGCGCGCGTCGGAGATTGTCTACGACCGCGCGGGGTCGAGCTTCGCGGCGACCGGGCCCGGGGATTATGATTTCGACCACTTGCTGGCGGGCGCGGGCCTGCTCCACCTGTCGGGCATCACCCCCGCGCTCGGGCCGCGCTCAGCCGAAGCCGCGCTGTCGGCGGCGCGCGCGGCAAAGCGGCTCGGCGTTCCCGTCAGCTTCGACGGCAATTACCGCGCGATGCTGTGGGAGGCATGGGACAGCGATCCGCGCACGATCCTCTCCGAACTGATCGGCACCGCCGACATATTGTTCGGCAACCACCGCGATCTGTCGCTCGTGCTCGGCAAGGAATTCAGCGGTGAGGGCGAGGACCGGCGACGCGAAGCCGCCGAAGCGGGTTTCGCGGCGTTCCCCGGCCTCAAGCTGATCGCCTCGACCGCGCGCCATACGGCCACCGCCGACCACCACCGCATCGCCGCACGCGTCGACCTGCGCAGCGGTGGCTACCAGACGCCTGAGATCGACGTAACCGGCATCGTCGACCGCATCGGCGCGGGCGATGCCTTTGCCGCGGGCGTACTACACGCGCATCTGTCGGGCGGCGATGCGCGTGCGATGGCCGAATCGGGCCTTGCGCTCACCTGCCTCAAACATTCGCTGCCGGGCGACGCCAGCCGTTTCGGGCAGGCCGATATCGACGCCTTCCACGGCGGCGGGCTCGATGTCCGGCGCTGAGCCGATCGGCCGCCGTGCGCTTCTGGCAACGGCCGGCAGCTCGCTCCTCCTTTCAGCTGCCGCGCGGGCCGAGGTCTTCACGCCGGTTCATCATATCGGAGCGGTGAGCGCGTCCGACGGCGACTATCGTTCGGGCGCATTCCGCAGCTTTGGCGACAGCCAGTCCTGGGCTTTCACGGGCATCCGCTATGGCCGCGCCGAGCGTTTTCGGGCGCCGGTCGCCATAACGAAGGCAGAGCAATTGCGGGGCGACATTTTTGGTCCCGCCTGTCCCCAAACGGGTGGCCGCTATCAGCCGCAGGGCGAGGACTGCCTGTTCCTCAATGTCTGGACGCCCGACATTGAAAAGCCCGCAAAGCGCCCCGTGATGGTCTATTTCCACGGCGGTGCCTATTCGACCGGCAGCGTCACCGACCCGGTCAACGACGGCGCGAATCTCGCGGCGCGCGGCGATGTCGTGGTGGTCACCGTCAACCACCGGCTCAACGCGCTCGGCTATCTCTATCTCGCGCGGCTCGATCCGCGTTTCCCCGACAGCGGCAATGCGGGGCAGCTCGACCTGATCGTCGCGCTGCAATGGGTCCAGCGCAACATCGCGGCGTTCGGTGGCGATCCCGGCAATGTCACCGTCTTCGGTCAGTCGGGCGGCGGCGCGAAGATCGCGACCTTGATGGCGATGCCCGCGGCGAAAGGGCTGTTCCACAAGGCGATCACGATGAGCGGGCAGCAGGTCACCGCCTCTGGCCCGCTCAACGCGACCAAACGTGCGCAGGCATTCCTCGACAAGCTGGGGCAGGGCGTCGACCCCGCGACCGCACCGGTCGAGCAACTCGTCGCAGCGCTATCGGCGACCGATCCGATCCTCGGCGGCGGGGTCTATATGGGGCCGGTGCTCGATATGAAGCATCTGGTGCGCCACCCCTTCTGGCCCGACGCCGCGCCGCAGTCGCTTGGCATCCCGATGATGCTCGGCAATACGGTGATGGAAACGCGCGCCTTCTATGCGCCCGATGGCAAGCAGCTCGCGGGGCTCGATTTCGGCAATCTCGCCGCGCGCATCGCGCCCGAGATGCGCATCGACATCGAACCGTCGTGGGTCGTCGGCCAGTTCCGCGTGCGCTATCCGAAGGCCGCGCCGCTCGAGCTGTTCCACCGCATCGTCACCGCCGCGCGCAGCTGGCGCGGGCAGGTCGAGGAGGCCGAGGCGCGCGCCCGCGCCAGGGCTCCGGGCTTCGTCTACCAGCTCGATTTCGAAAGCGCGAAACACGCCGACGATATCGCGCTCAGCTTCGGCACGATACCCGATCCCACCCCCGCGCAGCAGGCGATGAGCGACCGCGTGATGGACGCCTTCGTCCGTTTCGCGCGTACGGGCGATCCGGGCTGGCCGGCCTATGATCTGGCGAAGCGTCAGACGATGATCTTCGATACGGAGAGCCGCGTCGAAAATGATCCGCGCAAGTGGGAGCGCGAGCTGTTCGCGCTCGTGCCGTACATCCAGCCGGGCAGCTAGACGATCTTGTGCAAGCTGAGCCAGTTCCACAGCAGCTCGGGCCAGATCGCGATGGGCAGCCCCGCCGCTTTCATCAGCCCGAAGCCATGTTCGCCGCGCTCGAAGAAATGCGCCTCGACCAGAGCGCCAACGGCGCGCGCCGCCTCGCGCAGCCGCACGCTGTTCTCGACCTTCACGACGCTGTCGTCCTCGGCGTGGAGCAACCACAGCGGGGGCTGGTTTGCGCGGACATTGCGTTCGGGCGAATAAAGTTTCTCGCGCGCCGTATCGGGGTTGGCACCGATCAATTTCTCGCGGCTCACCGCATGCGCGATCGCCGGGTCCATCGACACGACGGGATAGATCGCAGCGAGCGCATCGGGCCGCGCCGATAAGGCGTCGGCCGCGTCGACCCGCGCATAGACCTTCGCGTCGAAGCGCGTGAGCAGGCTCGCCGCGACCTGCCCACCCGCCGAAAAGCCGCCGAAGGCAATGCGCGCCGGATCGATGCCGTCGGCCCCCGCGCGGCTGCGCACCAGCCGCACCGCGCGCTGCGCATCGGCGAGCGGCACATCGGCGCCGTTCGTCCAGCCGTCCCCCGGCAGGCGGTAGAAGAGAACATAGACGGTAACGCCGCGCTCCCTCAGCCAGCGTGCGAGCTCATAGCCTTCCTTGTCGACCACGACGTAACGATAGCCGCCCCCCGGCGCGAGGATCACCGCCGCGCCATTGGGCTTTGCCGGGCGGAAGATGTCGAGCCGCGGGTGCTTGATTCCTTGCAGCATCCGGTCGCTCGCCTTCGGATCGTCGCTGCGCTGGACGACCGCTTCGACAAGCCCCGCAGGCGGCCGGATATGGCCTTCGGGCCAGAGCGCGATGCTCGCGTCGGGCTTCAGGCCCGCCGGCCGTGTCCATGCCTCGCGTGCTGCCGCGCTCGCGAAGGGCAGCGCGAGGCTGGCGGTCAGCAGGGCGCGCCGGTCGAAGGTCATTCGTTTGCCGCCTTGTTCGGATAAGCGATGATCAGCACCAGCGGTTCGCGGCCCGTCTGGCGAATGCCGACCTGCGCGCCCTTGTAGAGCCACGCCGCGGTCCCGGCCTTCAGTTCCTTTTCTTCGCCGTCAGAATGGACGACGCCGGTGCCCGACAGGACATAATAAATCTCGTCATGGTCGATCGGATGCACGCCGATCGCTGCGCCGACATGCAGCGCGCGCTTGCGGAATTCGAAGCTGCGCGGGGCGGGGACCGAATCGCTGATCCGGTATGCGGTCGATAGCCCGATCGCGCCGTGCGGCGGCGCTTCTTCGCGTACCGTCGTCGCTTCGTCGATCACGACCATCGCGGGGGCCGCGCCGCTGAGAGCTAGGGCAAGAAGCGCGCTCATCGTCAGTTCGCCGTCCGCGACGCGCGGTCGCGCTGCGACAGATTTTCCTGCGGCAGCGGCGCGGTCTGGCCAGGATAGCGGCCCGACTTGGGTTCCATCGTCGCAAGGTCCCACTCGCCCGCGACAAAGGGCGCGCGTACCTCCCTGACCTTGGGGTAACCGCTGACTTGCTTCTCATCGTCGATCACATCGCCGCGCCCCTCGGCGACGAAGAAGAGCACGCGAATCTCCTCGGCATCGCGCGCCCACGGCCGCGCCCCCGCGGTCGACAGCACCGATGTTTCGACATCGCGCACCGGCAGAATAGTATAACCGCCGACCGGCGCGAGCGGCGCCTTGGCGCGGATCAGCTTCGCCTTTGTCTCGCCATAGCGGCCGAACTCGGGAAGCGGCTCGCCGTGTCGGTCGACCGCCAGATTATCCTTGCCATAATATTCGAGGTCGCCGTCGCCGCCGAGCATCAGGAAGGGCAGGCGTTCGTCGGTGTCGTTGCCGCCGCGCATCACATTGCCGACCGCGGTGATCTGTCCGGTCACATATTCATGCCCGACCCATTCGAGATTCATCAGGTTGTAATGCACCGCGCGGTGCTGCGGATTATAGATCAGGTTGTTGATCATCAGCGCCTGTCCGCCGCCCTTGATCAGCGGGTTGCGCTCGACATTATGCGCCCAGACATTGCGGTAAAAGACGATCCCCGTCGCATTGTCGTGGATCAGCGACCCCTTGCTATGCTCGCCCTTCGGATGGCTTGCGTCGGCGAGTCCTTCGGCCGCGAGATTGTTCGAGAAGGTGATGTTGTGGCTCGTGCCCTGACGCCACTCCGCGACGCTCTTGCCGGTGAAACGCGGGCCCGAGGCCGACATATTTTCGTCGATTCCCCACATCAAAGTGCAATGGTCGACGATGACATTATGCGCCGCGACGGTCGAGAAAGTGTCGGCTTCCCACCCGCTGCGCTTCGGCTGGCCGTCAACGCCCGTGTAGACACGCAAATGGCGCATCACGACGTCGTGCGTCTTCACATCGATTCCGGTGCGGATCAGCGTGATTCCGGGTCCGGGCGCGGTCTGGCCGGCGATGGTCAGGAACGGATGTTTGATCTCGATCGTCGTGCGACCCATGTCGATCACGCCGCCGACCTCGAACACGATGATGCGCGGCCCCGGCGTCTCGATCGCCGCCTTCAGCGACCCCGGGCCGTCGGGCGCGAGCGTAGTCACGCGCAATATCTGCCCGCCGCGTCCGCCCGGGGTCTCTGCTGCCGGACCGACCGCGCCCGGAAAGGCGAGCGGTGCCGCATCGGCGGCCGTTGCCGAACCCGATGACAGGCTAAGGGCCAGAAAAAGCGTGGTTATCCGAGGATTTTTGGGCATCCTGTCTCTCCTCATCATTGGGGTATTGACATGTTCGTCGCAATCCGCAATCTTTCTGACACCGGTTACCCCAATCGGTCAACGAGAAAATATTTCCAAGGGAGAGGGTCTGATCCGGTTCGCCGCATGTGACGGCGAGCCATCATCACTCTCTGAAAGATCAACGGATGAAGCGGTGTGCCAAATCGCTTTGTCCAGTAAAGTAACCGGTGTCATTCCTTGCGCAAGCGGGGGCAACGGGGCGATATGGGAGGATGATAATGGCTATTCATGCAATGCGGAGCATTCGCACTTTGACCCGGCTGGCGTGCGGTGCATCGCTTGCCGTTCTGGCGGCCTCGCCGGCCTGGGCGCAGGACGCTGCTGCGGCCGCCGATGAAGCGGTGGCGAGCGGAGACGAGATCGTCGTCACCGGCTTCCGCGCCTCGCTCGGTGCCGCGCTCAACGTGAAGCGCGAGTCGGTCGCCGCGGTCGACGCGATCGTCGCCGAAGATATCGCCAAATTCCCCGACCAGAACCTCGCCGAATCGCTGCAGCGCATTCCCGGCATCACGATCCAGCGCGATGGCGGCGAAGGCCGCGGCATCACCGTGCGCGGGCTCGGCTCGCAATTCACCCGCGTCCGGGTCAACGGGCTCGAAACCGTCGCGACCTCGACCGACGGCGCCTCGGCGAACCGCGACCGCGCGTTCGACTTCAACGTCTTCGCCTCGGAGCTGTTCAGCTCGATCGTCGTCCACAAGACCGCGTCGGCCGAACTCGACGAAGGCTCCCTCGGCGCCGTCGTCGACCTCAACACGGGCAACCCGCTCGCGGGCAAGGGCGGCTTCACCGCCGCGCTGTCGGCGCAGGGCAGCTATAACGACCTCTCCGAAAAAGTCGGCCCGCGCGTCGCCGGACTGCTCAGCTGGGTCAACGATGCCGGCACGCTCGGTTTTGCCGTGTCGGCCGCCTATTCGGACCAGAAGACGCTCGAACTCGGCAATAATTCGGTTCGCTGGGCGCAGGCGCGCTTCGACTCGGTCGATGGTACGCCGTGCTGGACCACCGCCAATTCGGGCGGCACCTACAGGCCAAGCACGGCTTGCGATTCGGTCTCGCTCGCCTTCCATCCGCGCATCCCGCGCTACGGCGAAATCGCGCACGACAAGAAGCGCCTCGGCATCACCGGGTCGATCCAGTTCGCGCCGAGCGATGCGACCAAAATCTCGCTCGACGGCCTTTATTCGAGCTTCAAGCATCAGCGCCGCGAGCGTTGGGCCGAGGTACTGCTGCGCAGCAACGAACGCTCGATCAACGTCAGCGATTACGAAATCGACGGCGACAATAATCTGATCTCGGCGACGCTCGACGACGCGTGGATGCGCACCGAACATTATCTGCGCAAGGCGAAGACCGAATTCTATCAGGTCGGCGCGACGTGGGACCAGGATGTCAGCGACACGTTCCGCTTCACCCTGCTTGGCGGCCTGTCGAAATCGACCGCGTCGATCCCGCTCGAAACGACGATCGTCTTCGACGACCGCGATGCGCAGGATTATCGCTACGATTATAGCGACATGAAAAATCCGCTGCTGACCTTCGGCACCAGCGTTACCAATCCGGCGAATTTCCAGCTTGCCGAAATCCGCGACCGCCCGTCGGAGGTCGCGAACAAGTTTCGCACCGCGCAGCTGCGCACCGAATGGGACATCAGCGACGATTTCACGGTCAAGGCGGGCGGGGTCTATCGCCGCTTCGACTTCGCCAGCATCGCCTTCACGCGCGACACCGTCGTGTGCGGCAACGGCGGCGTCGACCGTGTTCTCGGCACGCTCGCCTGCTCGCCGTCGTCGGCGTTCGGACCCGCCGCGGTGTACGGCTTCCCGGTCAATTCGGGGCTCGCCGACCTGTTCACGCTCGGCAAAGCGGGCCAGCCATCGGGCACGACGACCGAATGGCTGGTCGCCAATCTCGACGCGACGACCGACTTCACCAAGCTTTACGACCGTGTTGCCGCGGTCGACGCCGGCAACAACCGCGCGGTGCGCGAAGAGGTCACCGGCGGCTATCTGCAATTCGATGCCAAGGGCGAGCTTGGCGGGCTGCGCTATGCGCTCAACGCCGGGGTGCGTTATGTCCACACCGACCAGACGTCGAGCGGGCTCAGCAGCGGCGCGGCGGTAACCGTCGAGCGCAGCTACGAAGACTGGCTGCCATCGATGAACCTCGCGCTGTTCCCGCACGACGACATCATCATCCGCGCCGCGGTCGCCGACGTGATGACGCGCCCGACGCTCGGCAATCTGACCCCCGGCGGGACGGTCGACGGGTTCAACTATCGCATCAACTACGGCAATCCGTTCCTCGATCCGTTCCGCGCGACCGCCTATGACCTCGCGTTCGAATGGTATTTCGCACCGCAGTCGATCTTCTCGGTCGCCTTGTTCAAAAAGGATATCGCCAGCTTCCCCGTCGCGACGACGACCAGTGGCACCTTTGCCTCGACCGGTCTGCCGACGTCGATCATCCCGCCGAGCAGCCCGGCGTCGATCAATCCCGAGGGGCAGATCTGGACGATCAACTCGATCGGCAACGGCGAAGGCGCAAAGCTGAAAGGCATCGAAGTCTCGTTGCAGGCCCCGTTCAAATTCCTGCCGGGTTTCCTGTCGAACTTCGGCGGCATCGTGAACGCGACCTATGTCGACTCGGACGCCGATTATTCGGTCGCCGGCCCGTCGATCGTCCCGGGCGGCGCCAACGTCGGCGCGATCCGCAACGGCACGCTCTTCAACCTGTCGAAGCGCGCCTATAACGGCACGCTCTATTATGACGACGGCAAGTTCAGCGCCCGCGCCTCGGTCAGCTATCGCAGCCGCTATGCCGATGCGAACAGCGGCACCGGCAACGTCTTCGAAGGCTATGGTTCGACGATCAACGTCGATGCGTCGGTCCGTTACGCGATCACCGACAATATCGAAATCTCGGTCGAGGGCATCAACCTGACCGACGAATATCGCTATCGCTTCACCGATATCGATGCCGACCGCAATTACGAGAATAACCACTTCGGCCGTACCTTCCTGTTCGGCGCGCGCGTCAAGATCTGACGGGTTCGTCCCGGTGAGGCCCGGTTTCCGTTTTCAGGGAACCGGGCCTTTCTTTTTTGAGGAGAGACGCGTGACCGATCGCCGCGACATGCTCAAACTCGCCGGGGGCGGCCTGCTCGCGACCGGCCTGTCGGGCCTCGCCGCGCCCGCCGCATGGGCGGGGGCGCCGCCCGCGCCCTCGGGTCCCGTTCCGCCTTGGGCCAAGGGTTTCGACGGCCAGCGCAAGGCCGATCTCGGCGACGGGCGCTTCCTCAACCCGATCATGGCCGGCGACCATCCCGATCCGTCGATCCTGAAGGACGGCGCCGACTATTATATGACCTTCTCGACCTTTGACTCCTATCCGGGGCTGGTCATCTGGCATTCGCGCGATCTGGTGAACTGGCGCCCGATCGGCTCCGCGCTCCACAGGAATATCGGCTCGATCTGGGCGCCCGAACTGTGCAAGCACAAGGGCCGCTATTATCTCTACATCCCCACGAAAGGCCCGAACACAAGCTGGGTGATCTGGGCCGACCGGATCGAGGGACCGTGGAGCGAACCCGTTGACCTGAACCTGCCCAATCATATCGACCCGGGCCACGCGGTCGGCGAAGACGGGTCGCGCTGGCTGTTCCTGTCGGGCGGCGACCGCGTGCGCCTGTCCGACGACGGCCTCAAGCGCATCGGCGAGCCCGAACATGTCTATGATCCGTGGCGCTATCCCGCCGACTGGGTGGTCGAAGGCTTCGCACCCGAGGGGCCGAAGATCACGCGGCGCGGCGACTATTATTACATGATCACCGCGGTCGGCGGCACCGCGGGTCCGCCGACCGGCCATATGGTGATCGCGGCGCGGTCGAAATCGATCCACGGGCCGTGGGAGAACTGCCCCGCGAACCCGCTCGTCCGCACGACGTCGGCCGCCGAAAAATGGTGGTCGCGCGGCCATGCGACGCTCGTCGAGGGACCCGCGGGCGACTGGTGGAGCGTCTATCACGGTTTCGAAAACCGCTATTGGACGCTCGGACGGCAGGCGTTGCTCGACCCGATCGAATGGACCGACGACGGCTGGTTCCGCATGAAGGGGGGCGACCTGTCGCGGCCGATCGCCAAGCCGAAGGGCGGCACGATCGCGGGCCCGCACGGCATGGCGCTGTCCGACGATTTTACCGCGCTCGCGCTCGGCGCGAAATGGAATTTCTTCAAGCCCGCCGCCGACGAGCGCAGCCGCGCGCGCGTCGAGGATGGCGTGCTGGTGCTGGCGGCGCGCGGCAAGGCGCCGGTCGATTCATCGCCCTTGCTGCTGATCGCGGGCGATCAGGCGTACCGCTTCGAATGCGATATCGAGATCGCGCCCGGCGGCACCGCTGGCCTGATCCTCTTCTATGACGAAAAACTCTATTGCGGGCTCGGCTTCGACGGCGAGCGCTTCGTCACGCACCAATATGGCATCGAGCGCGCGCGCCCCGCCAACCCGCACGGGGCACGCATGCGGATGCGCGTCACCAACGATCGCCATATCGTCACCTACGACACCAGCGGCGACGGCGGGAAGACGTGGACGCGTTTCGACCGCGGCATGGAGGTCTCGGGCTATCACCATAATGTGCGCGGCGGTTTTCTGATGCTTCGCCCGGGGCTTTATTCGGCGGGGCAGGGCGAGGCGCGCTTCCGTGATTTCACCTTCCGCGCGCTCGATTAAAGCGTCACGCCCGATTTCCAGATCGCGATATCGCGTTCCTCGTTTTTCTCGGCCCGCGTCGCCTTGCCCGAGGCTGTCGCAGCGATCAGGTCGAGCAGCGCGTCCGCTGCGCTGTCGAATCCCGCATCGAGCACCGACCCGGCATCGAAGTCGATCCAGCCCGCCTTGCGCTGGGCCAGCGCGCTGTTCGATGCGATCTTCAGCGTCGGCGCCGGAAAGCCGAGCGGGGTGCCGCGGCCGGTGGTGAACAGGATGATCGTCGCCCCCGCCGCGGTCAGCGCGGTCGATGACACCGCGTCATTGCCCGGCGCTTCGAGCAGGGTCAGCCCGGGCAGCGTGGCTTCGCCGCCGTAGCGCCGGACATCGACCACCGGCACATTGCCGCCCTTCTGTACCGCGCCGAGCGACTTTTCCTCGAGCGTGGTGATCCCGCCCGCGATATTGCCGGGCGAGGGATTCTCGCTCACCGGCTCGCCGTTGCGAATGAAATAATCTTTGAAGTCCTGCACCAGCGCGACGGTGTCGTCGAACACCTCGTGCGATATCGCACGGTCCATCAGTAGCTGTTCGGCGCCGAAAATCTCGGGGATTTCGGTCAGCACAACCTTGCCGCCGGCCGCCGCGACGGCATCCGCCATGCGCCCGACGAGTGGGTTCGCGGTCAGCCCCGACAGCCCGTCGGAGCCGCCGCATTTGACCCCGAGCACCAGCTGCGACAGCGGCACCTTGCGGCGCGGTGTATCGGCGCAGCCCGCTACCAGCTCGTCGACCAGCGTCAGGCACGCCGCCTCGTCATCCTCGACCGCCTGCGCCGACAGTGTGCGGATATGCGCGCGGCGTTCGGCCGGGATCAGCTCGATCAGCGCGCCGAGCTGGTTGCTCTCGCACCCCAGCCCGACGATCAGCACCCCGCCGGCATTGGGATGCTGCGCGAGCGCCGCGAGCAACGCGCGCGTATGACCCAGATCGTCGCCAAGCTGCGAACAGCCAAACGGATGCTTGAACGCATGAACCCCGTCGACGGCCCCGGCATGGCGCGCGCCCGCGATCCGCGCGACGCGCGCGGCCAGATTGCCGACGCAGCCGACGGTCGGCAGGATCCAGATTTCGTTGCGTGTGCCGACGCGGCCGTCGGGGCGGACATAGCCGCCGAATGTCGGCGCCGGCTTGGCGTCTGGTGTCGCTTCGCTCGCGCCCGGCCCATAATGATAATCGCCATCGCTGCGCAGCGCGGTCGCCAGATTGTGGCTGTGGACATGGTCGCCCGGCGCGATGTCGGCGGTCGCGATTCCGATCGGGAAGCCATATTTGATCACCGCTTCGCCGTGCGCGATCGGTGCGAGAGCGATCTTGTGCCCGCGCCCCACGGCGCCCGATGCGCGAAGATCACTGTCGGCGAACAGGGGGGCGCCTGCCGCGATATCGGCAATCACCGTCGCGACATTATCCACGTCGTGGACGCGGATTGCATGGATTCGGCTGTTGCCGGTCATCGCCGTTCAGCAGCGCCCGGTATGGCGGAGCAATTTGTCATACATCCGATATTCGCTTGCCTTTGACACCGGTGTCTCTTACACCGCTTCGCGGAAGAGGGAAATGAGAAAGATGCTGGCGACAAGCGATCAACAGAATGTGGCGCGTGCACTAATCGACGCACGCGCGGGAAAGACACCGCTTACCGTCTATCCCGGCGCGATGCCGCAGACGATGGCTGAGGCCTATGCGATCCAGGACAGCGCGATCGCGCTCGACGGGCGGCGCATCGGCGGATGGAAGGTCGGGCGAATCGCCGCCGAGCTCGTCACCCGCTACGGCGGCAACCGCCTGACCGGACCGATCTTCGCCGACGAAATCTTCGATGGCGCCGCCGATCCCGTGATGCCGGTTTATGCTGACGGCTTCGCTGCGGCCGAGGCCGAGATTCTGCTCTGCTTCGGCGACGTCGGCACGCGCGTCTATGACATCGACAGCGTGCGCGCGTGCATCGCCGACGTCCGCACCGGCATCGAGATTGCGAGCTCGCCCTTTCCCGAAATCAACCGCCACGGTCCCGCGGTCACCGCGTCGGACTATGGCAACAACAAGGGGCTGATCCTCGGCCCGTCGATCGCCGACTGGCGCGGCGCCGATCTTGTCCGCATGCCGGTCGAAATGGCGATCGACGGCGAAACGGTCGGCGCGGCGACGATGGAGGCGATGCTCGATGGCCCCTTCGGATCGGCGCTCTTCCTGATCGACATCCTGCGCGCACGCGGCATAGCTATTCCACCCGGGACCTGGGTGTCCGCGGGCGCGATCACCGGTATCCATGAAATCAGGCCCGGCCAGCGCGCCGAAGCGCTCTTCGACGGAAAAATCCGCGTCGGCTGCTCGATCAAAAGCTATTAAAGCAAAACAACGGGAGAGGTTTATGGCACAGGCATTCGCGGACGGAGGTACGGCGGCGCCGGTGCCAAGGTCCGGCCGCTACCGCTGGCTGATTGTCGCGGTGCTGTTCGCGGCGACCACGGTCAATTATATCGACCGCACCATGCTCGGTCTGCTCGCGCCGACGCTCGGCACCGAGCTTAAGTGGAGCGAGAATGACTATGGCAACATCGTCACCGCCTTCCAGGCCGCCTATGCGCTCGGCTTCCTGCTCATGGGCTGGCTGATCGACCGCTTCGGTCCCAAGATCGGATACAGCATCGCTATTTCGATCTGGACGATCGGTCATATCGCGCATGGTTTCGCGGGGTCGATCGCCTCCTTCATGGCCGCGCGCGTCATACTCGGCGTCGGCGAGGCGGGGCATTTCCCCGCCGTCGTTCGCGCGTCGAGCGAATGGTTTCCGCAAAAGGAGCGCTCCTACGCGATCGGCTGGGTCAACAGCGCGACGACGATCGGCGTGATTCTGACCGCGCCGACCGTTGCGCTGTTCATGCGCGTGCTCGGCTTCGACTGGCGCGAGACCTTCATCTACACCGGCGCCTTCGGCGTCCTTCTCCTGATCCTCTGGCTCTGGCTCTACAGCAACCCGCGCGAGAGCGGGAAGGTCAGCGATGCCGAACTCGCGTGGATCGAGCATGATCCGCCCGAACAGGTCGAACGCATCGGCTGGGGCCGGATCGTCACCAAGCGCGAGGCGTGGGCGTTCGCGGTCGCCAAATTCCTCATCGATCCCGTCTGGTTCCTGATGCTCTTCTGGCTGCCCAAATATTTCAGCTCGACCTATGACGTCGATCTCAAGGTCGTGCTGCTGCCGATGATCATCATGTATCTGCTGTCCGATGTCGGCAGCATCTTTGGCGGCTGGACCTCGTCGAAACTGATCCAGCAGGGCCACAGCGTCAATTTCGCGCGCAAGGTGACGATGGCGATCGCCGGTTGTTTCGTCCTGCCGTTGCTGTTCGTCACCGGGCTCGACAATATGTGGCTCGCGGTCGTGTTGATCGGTCTGGCGCTCGCGGGGCACCAAGCCTTTTCGTCGACGCTCCTGTCGATCCCGCCCGACATGTTCCCCAAACGCGCGGTCGGGTCGGTGATCGGTCTGGGCGGCTTCGCGGGCGGCGTCGGCGGGATGATCATGGCGAAGTCGACCGGGCTGGTGCTCGACGCGACGGGCGGCAATTACACCTTCATTTTCGCCGCCTGCACGACGGTCTATTTCCTCGCCGTGCTGGCGATCCACCTCCTCAGCCCGCGCCTCGCGCCGGTTACCGTGGAAAGCAAAGCCTGATCCGATGCCGCGTCCGCTGGCCCTCTCCCCCGACCGCCTCTTTCCCTCCGATCCGGCGCAGCGCGACATCGCGCGCCGGCTCTACAAGGAAGTGGCGGGCCTGCCGATCGTCAGCCCGCACGGACATACCGATCCGGCGTGGTTCGCGGGGAACGCGTCGTTCGGCAATGCCGCCGAGTTCCTGCTGCATCCCGACCATTATGCGTTCCGGATGCTCTATTCGCAGGGCATTTCGCTCGACGCGTTGGGGATCCGCAACCGCGATGCCGACCCGCGCGAAAGCTGGCGGCTGTTCGCGCAAAACTATCATTTGTTCCGCGGCACGCCGACGCGGATGTGGATGGACTGGGTGTTCGCCGAAGCCTTCGGCTTCGATGTGCAATTCTCGGGCGAGACGTCGGACCTCT